>VFQO010000024.1_pt1 | contig 226278 bp, 217 predicted proteins | sample 3512331 | NCBI WGS metagenome assembly VFQO01 (sample SAMN10412371, study PRJNA504923) | tailings metagenome | isolation source: Replicate 3 from Balatoc abandoned mine | place: Philippines: Itogon, Benguet | collected 2017-08-28 | reverse complement strand
AGACCAGCTTCGAGATCGACCAGCGCTGGCTGCTCGAATTCGCGGCCGACCGCACCCCCTTCATCGACCAGGCGCAGAGCCTCAACCTCTACATCCCGGCGGACGTGGACAAGTGGGACCTGATGATGCTGCACTTCCAGGCGTGGGAGAAGGGCATCAAGAGCCTCTATTACCTGCGCTCCAAGTCGGTGCAGCGCGCCGGTTTCGCCGGCGGCGTGGAAGCGGACAATACCGCCGACGCGCCCAAGATCGAACTCAGCGCCGGCGACCAGACCGATTACGAGGAATGCCTGGCCTGCCAGTGAGCCTGCCCGGAAAGCGGAGCAGGAACACGCGCCGTAAGAAGAAGCCGCTTCCTTTGGGGGAGCGGCTTTTTCGTGTGTGGCGCGATGTGCGGGCCGGCTGGCCCCTTTACCTCGGCCTCGCGCTCTATGGCCTGGTCCTTATCCTGACAGCAATCGATCCGTTGGTGGATCCGTTCATGCCGGAGCGGGGCAGAAGCCGGATAATTGCGGCCATTCCCCTTAGCTATCGCCTGCTCGACGGCGGGCTTTGGCAACATGCCCTGTTCGGGCTGGTATGGCTGCCGTGGGTGGCACTGCTCTTGTGGCTACCGCGCTTTCCCCGCTGGTTGCGCGATCAGCGCGAATGGGAAAGAAGGGCGATAATCCGCCGCGCGCGGGACAAGCAACGGCGGGCACGCCAGCGCGCGGAACGCGAGGCGCTGTCCAGTGGAGGAGAGAGCGATGCGCCGGACAAATCGTGACAAGCTGAACCTTTCGCTCACCTGTGTCCTTCCAGTTTTTCTCGCCGCCTGCGCTTCGCAAGTGCCCTCAGCGGTGGAGCACGGGCCGCAGGTGCCCGGCTTCTGGTGGGGGCTGTGGCACGGCTTCATCTTCCCCTGGGCCTTCATCGGCTCGCTGTTTTCCGACAATATCGCCGTCTACGCCGTGCCCAACCGCGGCGGATGGTACGATTTCGGCTTCTTCCTCGGCGTCACGGTGCTGGGCGGGGGCAGTGTCTTCGGATCGAAGAGCCGCCGGAAGGACTAGGCCGGAACGCGATAGGGGCGGGAACCTGTCCCCCGGCCCACCCGTTTCACCCAATGACGGGAAAGCTGGCTGGAGGCGATGCCATGCCCTTGTGGGTGCCGGTCCTGTCCTATCTCACGCTCAGCCTGGTGGCGTTGGCCACGCTGGCGTGGCTCCTCCTCAATGCCCGCGCGGTGGCGCTGGTGTTCCGCCGGGTGGAAGGCGTGGACCCCGGCCCGCCGATGGGCCAGCCCCGCCGACCGGCCAGCCGCACCAAGGTGCTGGCCATGCTGGTCTTGTTCAACCTGTGCTGGGTCGCCTCGCTGGCGATCTACTGGGCCTCTGCCGACGAGGAGGTGCAGGTGGCCGTGGACGCCAACGCCTGAGAGGTCAAAAACCACGGAGGCAGACGGACCCCTCCCTTCACCAGGCGTCAACCCCTCGGCCGTTACTCCGGCGGCGCTATGCGAACGCGGAAGAAACCCCGCAAGGCGATCACCTTGCCCGCGCGGTATTACACCGGCCATGGTACGCCGGTGGACGTGCTCCTGACCGATCTGTCCGAAGACGGTTGCCGCCTTGCCATTGGTGCCGCGCGGCTGGCTCCCGGCACGCCGATCCAGGTGGCTGTAGCCGGGGCGGGTACCTATTCCGGCATCGTCAGGTGGTGCGTGGGAGGGGAGGCCGGGGTGACGTTCCTCCAAACGCTGGACGAGGCGGAACTGGCCCGCTTGCAGAACACCCACAGTACCCTTGCGCCCGGCGAGGAGCCGGAAGCGCAATTCCAGCCGATGCGCCAACCGCCGCTGCGCTTCTGCTGAAGTATTTCTTTGGCAAAGCCGCTGCCGCGTCAACCGAACCTTAACCACATGGCGCTTAGGACTCGCGCGTATGGGCAGTCATGGATCAAAGCGGTTTCCCACTCACCACGGTTATGGTGAGGTGCGCATGTCGCGCTACTTCGCGCTGTACGCGGCGCAGGTGGGCTGGTTCGTGCTGGGCGCATATCTGTTTGCCACCGCGATGTGGCCTTCTGCCTGCCAGCCGGATGGTTTTGCCAGGATGGTGAGCTGTTCGATTCACCTGCCCGATAGTGGCGGCTGGGTGGAAGCCGCGCTGCTTTCCTGGATGTGGTCCACGCCCATGCTGGTGGCGCTGGAAGTGCTGCGCTGGGTGAACAAGAACCCGGATTGATCGGCGGCCCACAACCGGCCCGATACCCCCGGCCATCCCGGTGGTCGCCCGATGACTCGGCCCGACTCACGCCAGGCACGCTTCGTCGCACGATTTATCCCCGCATATAGTCCTTTGGTTCTCTTCGATTCACCATGCTGATTGCCTATATTGGCGGTTCGCGATTCACGCCGGAGATACCAGATGTCGTTGCTCGAAGCCCGCAAGACCTACAAGCCCTTCGAATATCCCTGGGCTTACGAGTTCTGGAAGCGCCAGCAGCAGATCCACTGGATGCCGGAAGAAGTGCCGCTGGGCGAGGACTGCCGCGACTGGGCGCAGAACCTTTCCGAGCATGAGCGCAACCTGCTCACCCAGATCTTCCGCTTCTTCACCCAGGCGGACGTGGAAGTGCAGGATTGCTACCACGAAAAATACGGCCGCGTGTTCAAGCCGACCGAGGTGAAGATGATGCTGGCGGCCTTCTCCAACATGGAGACGGTGCACATCGCGGCCTATTCGCACCTGCTGGACACCATCGGCATGCCGGAAAGCGAATATGGCATGTTCCTCGAATACGAGGAGATGAAGGCCAAGCACGATTACCTGCAGCAGTTCGGCGTCGATACCGATGAGGATATCGCCCGCACCCTGGCCATGTTCGGCGGCTTTACCGAAGGCCTGCAGCTGTTCGCCAGCTTCGCCATGCTGATGAACTTCCCGCGCTTCAACAAGATGAAGGGCATGGGGCAGATCGTCAGCTGGTCGGTGCGCGATGAGAGCCTGCACTGCGAAGGCATCACCCGCCTGTTCCACGCCTTCTGCAAGGAACGCGACTGCCTGACCAAGGCGGTGAAGGAAGACATCATCGACATGTGCCAGAAGACGGTGCGACTGGAGGATGCCTTCATCGATCTCGCCTTCGAACAGGGTCCGGTGCCCGGCATGACGGCGAAGGAAATCAAGCGCTACATCCGCTACATCGCCGACTGGCGCCTGAGCCAGCTCAACCTGCCGGCGATCTACATGGTGGAAGACCACCCGCTTCCCTGGCTGACCCCGCTGCTCAACGGCGTGGAGCACGCCAACTTCTTCGAAACCCGCGCCACCGAATATTCCAAGGGCGCGACCCGCGGCAACTGGCAGGACGTGTGGTCCAGCTTCGACCAGCGCCAGAAGGCCAAGGCCGCCAACGAGGTGGAAGGCGCGGGCGAAGGCGAACCGGACATGTTCGGCGGCACCCAGGCGGCGGAGTAAGTCGCTTCCTCCTCATCGAAATCGGAAACGGCGGGCTGTGACGGTCCGCCGTTTCGCGTTGTGGGTCATTGCACAGTCGGATCGACCGGCGGCAGCTCCTCGGGTTGCGGGGGCGCAGCCGGATTTGGCATCGGCGGCGGTGCATCGGGCTGCTGGGGGAGATCGGGAAGCGGCGTGGGCTCGCTCGGGGCCGGGGTTTCCGGCGGGGCGACCAGTGGCGGCGTTTCGCCGGGGCCGCCGGGTGGCGGTGTCTCGGCCGGAGGTGCCGGTTCGCCCGGTGGTGCGGGTTCGGCAGCATCCAGCGGCGCGTTGAAGCCGCTCTCGTCGGACATCTTGCGGTTGTACATGGTGGCAGCCTTTCGTGGCGGGGGCGCGGGCAGCGCGTCCTTGCGTCATTAACTCGCCAGAGGCCGGCGCGTTTCCGGATCGCCGCACACCGCCCTTGCCAGCGGCAGGGTCAGCGCGCAGTCTCCCGCCCGAGGTTCAACGAATCGCCTGAAGGAGGCCCCATGCGCGCTGTTTCGATGAAGACCCTTGCCCCGGTTGCCACCATTGCCGCCCCGCTGTTCCTGCTCGCCGCGTGCCAGCAGGAGGAAGTGACCGTGGAGCCTGCGGTCGAGGAAGCCGGCAGCGCCGGGGAACTGGTGGCCGAACCGGCCGAGGGCGTGGAAGTCAACGTGCCCGAAACGCCAATGACCAATGTCCCGGTAGACAGCGCCGCGTCCGAGGCTGCCCCGGCGGATTCTGCGGCAGAGTAAGCCGCGTCAGCACCAGCCGCCGCGCATGCCGCCAAGGTAGGAGCGGGCGCCACCGTGCGCCTGCATCCAGTCTGCCAGGCTGTCCTCGCGCCCATCGGGCAGGGTACGCTTGATGATGCGCAATGAGCGGCCATAGCGGTCCTCTGGCTCATCCAACCGTGCTGTCATCTGGAATGGTCCTCGGTTGAGCCAATCCTGAAGTGCGCGGGTGGATTGTTCCGCCAGGGCGGCTTCGGCAGGGCAGCGGGCGTTCCTTTCCGCCGTATCGATGCCCACCACCCGCACACGTTCTTGGCCGATGCGGAAGGTGTCACCATCGATCACGCAATAGTAATGGCCGGCCCCCGCATCGCAGCGATTAAACCGGTTGGCGATCGTTCGCGGCTCGGTCTGCAAGAGGTCCGGTGGTTCGAATGCGCTGGGCAAGGAAACAATATAGGCGGCGGTCACCCACCCGATAAGCAGGACATAGGGCCTGACTTCGCGCAGAGCCTGCCGCCAGGTCTTGCCGGCGGCGCGCCGCTGCTTGCCGCCGGGAGGACGGCCTGCGCCCCGCCGCCTGCGCGCACGACGGCGGAATGGCACCACATTGCTGCGTTCATCCGTCATCGACGCAGATTGCCCCCTTCCGGTTAAATCGTCGTTTCCGCAGGCGCCTGTCCCCGTGGCGCTTTGCCGCAGCCCGCCGTGCTCATTTCCCCACGAACAGGAAGGCCACTGCCGCCATAATGCAGGCCAGCGCAGCGAAGTGGCGCCAGTTCAGCGCCTCGCCAAGCACCAGCACCATGAAGGCGCCGAACACGGTCAGGGCAATGGCTTCCTGCACCACCTTGAGCTGGCCGGCGCTCCAGCCGCTGGCATAGCCGATCCGGTTGGCGGGCACGGCCAGTGAATATTCCACCCCGGCCAGCAACCAGCTGATCAGGATCACCCAGCCCAGCGGCCGCGCGTTGGCGACTTCTGGCCCGCCTCGCAGGTGCCAGTACCAGGCCGCTGTCATGAACAGGTTGGACAAGGTGAGGAGCGCGATCGTCGGCATGGTCCCTGCTGGCCTGCCGGGCCGGTGAAGGTCAAGCGCAAGATAGGGGTTGAAACGGGGTGGGAGCCTCCCCATATTGAAGAAGCGGACCGGGCCCCTCTGGCGGGCGCACTTCATCTGAAGGCGCTCGTGATGTCGGACCGCATCGGACAGCCGATGCGTATCCAGACCCCCGGGCCCCCCACTTCCCCGGATATATGGAGCATCGGCTGGCCGATCACCCTTTAGGCTCTTGCAATGGAGATCAAGGATGAAGGCCCGATTGTACCGATTGACGTTGATGCATCAGCGCATCGACGAACGCCTGCGCCTGGCGATGAAGCGGCGCAGCGTTGATCCGCTTGAATTGACCAGGCTGAAGAAGATGAAGCTGCGGGTGAAGGACATGATCCATCGCCTGACGCGGGGCGCATCTGCCGGCCGCACCGGATCGCCGCGACCCCAGGCGGGTTGACGGCGCGGGGAGGCGTCCCGGCCTGCCGGTTCCCCACCCCCCCTCCACACGGGGGCCGGGGCGTCTCCCCTAATAAAACAGGGACTTGATACATGATGGAATTTCTCTTGGCCGACTGGCTGGGCACGCCCGTGTGGTTCTGGGCGGCCTTCCTGGCGATTGTCGTGCTGCTGACTGCATTCGACCTGGGCTTCCTGCACAAGGAAGACAAGGTGATGGGGATCGGCGAAAGCCTCAAGCTGTCCGCCTTCTACATCGCCGTGGCCATGGCCTTTGGCGCCTGGGTGTGGATTGAGCGGGGGGCCACCTCGGCATCCGAATATTACACCGGCTTCTTCATCGAAAAGGCGCTGTCGATCGACAACGTCTTCGTCATCAGCCTGATCTTCACCTACTTCGCCGTGCCGATGAAGTACCAGTACCGCGCCCTGCTGTGGGGCATCATCGCGGTGATCGTGCTGCGCGGCCTGATGATCGCGGGCGGGGCTGCCCTGCTGGCAGAGGCTTACTGGGTGCTTTACCTGTTCGCCGGCTTCCTGATCTTCACCGGCATCAAGATGATGTTCGCCGGTGACGAGCCGATGGACATTGCCGGCAACCCGGTGGTCCGCTGGATCAGCACGCACATGCGCGTGACCAAGGAACACCACGGCCCCGACTTCTTCGCCATGGTGCCGGACGAGAAGACGGGCAAGATGGTGCGCGCGGCGACACCGCTGTTCCTGGCGCTGGTCGTCATCAACCTGGCGGACCTCGTGTTCGCGGTGGACAGCGTGCCGGCGATCTTCGCCATCACCACTGACACGTTCATCGTCTATACCAGCAACATCTTCGCCATCCTGGGCCTGCGCGCGCTGTACTTCGCGCTGGCGGCGATGGTGCACCGGTTCCATTACCTGAAGTATGCGCTGGCTGCGGTCCTGGTGTTCATCGGCACCAAGATCTTCGTGTCGGACTTCCTGCTCGATGGCGGCAAGATCCCGGCCTGGTTCAGCCTGGGCGTGACCTTTGCCTTGATTGCCGCCGGCATCCTCTACTCGCTGTGGAAGACCAAGGGGCAGGAAGAGCCGGACTGGCCGGAAGGCCCCAGTACGACGATCTGATCGCACGGCGATCCGGGCATTAGCCCACCCGGCAAACGAAAAGGGCGGCTCCCGTCATGGGAGCCGCCCTTCACGTTGGGGGACTGCGAAGGGATCAGTCGCCGCCGCCGTGACCCGCGTTGGCGGATGCGCCGGCCCGGACGTCGGCCCCGCCATGCTCGGTATGAGCGCCCGCCCCGGCGCCGACTGCCCCGCCGCCATTCACCTCGGTCGCCCGGTCAAGCCCGGTGGTGGTATGGTCGATTGCCCGGTCGGCGCGGTTACCTGCGTGATCCACCGTGCGTTCGGCCCGCTCCGTGGCCCGTTCGCGTGCGGTGTCGATGGCCTCCACCGCGCGGCCGGACGCGCGGCTGGTGTCGGGCAGTTCAGGCGGGGATACCTCCAGCGAGCCGCCAGCCGAGCCGGTCACCGCGCCGGTGGTGGAGCCCAGGGTCCCGCCAAGCCCGCCGCCGCCGTTGCCGCCGATGATCTGGGCCTGGGCGGGCACGGAAAGGCCGATGCCCGCCGCAAGGGCGATAAGTGCGATCTTGTTCATCTGTGCGATCCTTTTCTGTTTACCGGATCGCTGAACGACGCAGGGCCTGCCTCCGCTCCGGGCCTTGCGCCGGACTGCCGCAGGGCCGCGACAACCAGTGAGACGTGAGTGGTTCGCGCGACGAAATCAGTCTTCGTCGCCGCCCGCCGGATAGGGGGGCAGGGGCTGGATCACGCCGAAGCTTTCCCGGATGGGGGCATGGCCCAGCGGCGGCCAGTCAATCGGCTCGTCCGGCAGGGAAGTGTCGGGCAGCCGGTCCAGCAGGTGGCGGATCAGCGTTAGCCGGCCCCGCTTCTGGTCGTTGAAATCGACCACGGTCCACGGTGCCTTGATCGTGTGCGTGGCGGCGAACATCGTCTCGCGCGCCTCGGTATACTCGGCGTAAAGCGTGCGCGCCTTCACATCGATGGGGGAGAGTTTCCATCGCTTGACCGGATCGGCCACCCGTTCCGCAAAGCGCTGTTCCTGCTCTTCCTGGTCGCACGACAGCCAGTATTTGAACAGGCGGATACCTTCATCCACCAGCATCTGCTCGAACACCGGCACGGCGCGCAGGAAATCCGCCACCTGCTGCGGCGTGGCAAAGCCCATGACCTTTTCCACGCCCGCCCGGTTGTACCAGCTACGATCGAACAGCACGATTTCGCCCGCAGCGGGCAGGTGCTCGACATAACGCTGGAAATACCACTGCCCGGCCTCTTCCTCGCTTGGTTTCCCCAGCGCCACCACGCGGCACTGGCGCGGGTTGAGCGGGCCGCGGATCGCGCTGATGACACCGCTCTTGCCGGCGGTATCGCGCCCTTCCAGCAGCACAAGGATGCGTTCTCCCTTTGCCTTGGCCCACTTGGCCATGCAGACGAGTTCCGGCTCCAGCGCAGCCAGCGCTTCTTCGTAATGCTTGTTTTTCATGGCCGCAGGTTTCCACCGGCGGCGCGCGGGGGCAAGCGTTTCCTCAGGCCCTTCCTCAGGCGGCACACCAGTTGCCGCGGCGGCCCTGCCAGTCCTCCGCCAGGCCTTCGGCCACCAGCACGGCGCCAAGGCTGCGCCCGTTCCGGCGGGCCACGCGCAGCAGACGGCCATAACGGTCCGCATCGCGGCCCTGTGCCTCCAGCGTGAAGGCCCCCTGGTTGAGCAGCGCGATCAGCCGCTCGGTCGCGCGTTCGCCCAGGGCCCGCTCGCTGGCGCAGCGGGGTTGCGACACTTCGGGCGTGTTGATGTCCAGCAGGCGGATCTTCTGCCCCCGGAGCCAGAAGGTATCGCCATCCACCACGCAGGTGATCCGCGCACCGCTGCCGCAGCGTGCGAATGGTGCCGCTTCCGCGTCCTGCGCAAGGGCCTGCGGGGCTGCAAGGGCGAGTGGCAGGGCAAGGGTGGCCAGCAGGGCGGCGGCAAGGCGGATCATGCCGCAAGGCTAGGGCACTTCCCGCTGGCCCGGGCATCAGGGTGATCCCCATCCGTAGTGCCGCTTAGGCCGGCTACGGAGCCGCACCATGCCGCGGTATCTATGCAGCCACGGGCAAAGCCTTTATGGCCCGGCGCCATGACCAAAACGCTCGACCCCCAGATGCTCACCAAGGCCGAAACGCTGATCGAGGCGTTGCCGTACTTCCAGCGATACGCGGGGAAGAGCTTCGTGGTGAAGTACGGCGGCCACGCTATGGGCGATCCCGAAGCTGCTCAAAGCTTTGCCGAAGACATCGTGCTGCTGAAGGCCGTGGGCATCAACCCGGTGGTGGTCCATGGCGGCGGCCCGCAGATCGGCGCCATGCTGAAGAAGCTGGGCGTGGAATCGCAGTTCGTGGACGGCCTGCGCGTGACGGACAAGGCGACGGCGGAAGTGGCCGAAATGGTCCTGTCGGGCGCCATCAACAAGGAACTGGTCGGCTGGATCGCCAATGCCGGGGGCAAGGCCATCGGCATTTCCGGCAAGGACGGCAACATGGTGCGGGCAGAGAAGGTGACCCGGACCCGCAAGGATCCCGACAGCCAGATCGAACAGGCGGTGGACCTTGGCTTCGTGGGCGAGCCGGTGGCGGTCGATACCTCGGTGCTCAAGACATTGAGCGACGGCGGCATGATCCCGGTCATCGCCCCGATTGCGACCGATGGCGAAGGCCACACCTACAACATCAATGCCGATACCATGGCCGGCGCCATTGCTGCGGCGCTGGGTGCATCGCGCCTGTTCCTGCTGACCGACGTGGCGGGCGTGCTGGACAAGGAGAAGAACCTCCTGACCAACCTGAAGCCCGCCGATATCGCGCGCCTGCGTGAAGACGGGACGATCAGCGGCGGCATGATCCCCAAGCTGGAAACCTGCGTCCACGCGGTGGAAGACGGGTGCGAGGCGGCGGTGATCCTGGATGGCCGGGTGCCCCATGCCATGCTGCTGGAATTCTTCACCAGCCGGGGCGCGGGCACGCTGGTTTCGGCCTGACTGCCGCGCCGCCCTGCCGCGTATTAGGCGGTTGATACACCTGCACCAGTTCGGCTAGACAGACCGCCTGGGATGCCATCGAAAGGTTCCTCCGGGTGCTTCAAATCGTGCAAATTCTCGATCTGCTGATCTCGCTCGTCAGCACGTTTGTTATCGTCCAGTTCGTGCTCAGCCTGTTGATCAGCTTCAACGTGGTCAACATGCACAACAACTTCGTCGCCTCGATCTGGACGGCGGTGAACGCCCTGCTTGATCCCCTGCTGAACCCCATCCGCCGGGTACTGCCCAGCACCGGTTCGATCGATTTTTCCCCGCTGGTGCTGCTTGTCGGCATGCGGATCCTGTCGATCATCGCCTGGGGCCTGGTCTGACCGCCCGCGGCCTTTGACATTCGGCCCCCCGGCGGGCACCAGTCGGTTTCATGGCAAACCGGTTTTTCCTTGCGACCCTTGCGGCGGCCGGCGTGGCGGCAGGTTCGCTGGCGGCCTGTGCATCGCCCGCTGGCTTCACGCCGGTCCTTGCGGCGCGCCAGGGGGCCGAAGACCGCGCCCCGCCGCGCCAGCGCGAACGCCGGCCGCGCCTTCGAACCGTGGGGGAACCGGGGCGGGTGGCCGCTGCCGATTTCACCTTTGCCCGCATCGCGCGCGAGGAAGGCCTGGCTGCCGCCGCCAGCGCCAGCGTGGCACCCGGCGCGCTGCTGCACTTGCCATCAGGACCGCTGGATGCGCCGCGCTGGATCGGCCAGCTTGCGGCAGACGCCCCGGCCGGACAGTGGGCACCAGACAGCGTGTGGTCCAGTTGTGACGGCACGCTGGCGGTCAGCCAGGGGCGCTATCGCCAGGCGGACGGCATCGTGGGCACCTATGTGCGCGTGTGGGCCCTGCAGGGGGACCGGCGCTACAAGTGGACCTATGACCTTGCCTCGCCCGACAACCCGCAGCCACCGCCCGAACCCGCGCGCGCAACGCCCGGCGGGCCGGACGTGATCGTGGTGGAAACGATCAATTCGCTGACCGGGCGCGTGGCCGATTGCCCGCAGCGCGGGGCCGCACGGCCCGCTGCTCCGCAAGTTCCGCCCGCTAATGCGGCTTTTGCCGGCGGCGGCACTTCGGATGATGCCACGCTGGCATGGACCTTCGAGCATCGCTCCAATGGCGAGCGGGTGTTCACCGCCGATTACCTGCGCGATGGCCGCTGGCAGCGCGCGGCAGAGCTGCGCGCCGCCCCATCACCGGCAACATCGGGAGGTGCCGCGGGATGACCGAACTTTTCCTGTCCGCCTTCGTCACCCTGTTCGTGGTGATTGATCCGCCCGGCTGTGCGCCGATCTATGCCGGCCTCACCAAGGGCGCGACACCGGCACAAAGCCGCAGGATGGCCCTGCGCGCCTGCATCATCGCCACCCTGATCCTGCTGATCTTCGCGCTGTTCGGGCAGAACCTGTTGGGCGCGCTGCATATCGAACTGGACAGCTTCCGCATCGCCGGCGGCATCATGCTGTTCATGATCGCGCTCGACATGGTGTTCGAAAAGCGCACCCAGCGGCGCGAGGAACGGGCGGAGAAAGTGGCCGCCCAGAACGCTGCCACACCGGAGGTGGAGGACATCTCCGTCTTCCCCATGGCCATGCCCATGCTGGCCGGCCCGGGCGCCATCGCCGCGGTGATGCTGCTGCAGAACGAGGCGCAAGGTGTGCAGGAATCGCTGGTGGTGCTTGCCGCGCTGGCAGCGGTGATGGTGCTGACCCTGCTGGCGCTGATGACGGCCAGCCCGCTGATGAAGCTGGTGGGCGCGCGGGTCGAAGCCGTGGTCACCCGGCTCCTCGGCGTGCTGCTGGCCGCGCTCGCCGCGCAATACGTGATCGACGGCTTGCGCAGCAGTTTCAGCTGATTTGCCATCCGGGCGCCGGAGGCAATCTCCACCGGCATAGCGAGGACGAAGCCGCGGATGCGGCTTCGCAGAACTACTGCAACGTCACCTGGTCTTCGTCCGGATCGCCCTTGCCGAAGAATTCTAGCAGCTGGACCATCACCTCGCACCGCTGGCGCAGGTTGGGCGCTTCCAGCAGGGCCTGCTTGCTGGCAGCGTCGAACGGGGCGATCTGGGCAAAGCCGTTGACCAGCGTCACATCATCCAGCCGGGCGACCGACTCCCAGTCCACCGAATAGCCCTGCGCATCGGCAAATTTGCGCGCTTCGCTTTCTAGCGCTGCCCGTTCGGCAATGGAGAGCAGGGCGTCGGCCGAATCCTCGATCAATTCCGCCTCGACCTGGCGGAAGGGCGTGGCCACATCGAGTTCCTTCAGCAGGCGGAAGCGCGCCTCGCCAGTCAGGACGATATTGTACCGCCCATCCTCGCTGGTCTCGACTTCCTCGATCTTGCCCATGCAGCCGATGGAATAGAGCGGCGCACCTTCGCGCGGGGCCTGCGGCTGGATCATCCCGATCCGCCGGTCACGCGCCAGCGCATCGCCAATCATCGCCCGGTACCGCGGCTCGAAGATGTGCAGCGGCAGTTGCAGCCCGGGGAACAGGATCGCGCCGGTCAGCGGGAAGATCGAGAGGCGGCGCGTGGTCATGCCGGGCCGGTCAGCCGAACAGCAGCAGCGAAAGCCGGCGGCGCTGGGCGGAAACCCACGCATCGTCCAGGCCCACCGCTTCGAACATCTGCAGGAGGCGGGCCTTGGCCGCGCCGTCGTTCCACGCCGGATCGTGGCGAATCATGGCCAGCAGCGTATCGGCCGCCTCGTCGCGGGAGCCGGCGGCAAAGGCCGCTTCGGCAAAGGCCAGCTGCGCGTCCATGTCGGCCGGCTTTTCCGCGGCAGAGGCGCGCAGCACCTGCAGCTCCGAATCGTCCACCTTGCTGGCGGCCAGGTGCAGCGTGGTCTTCACCTGCGCCAGCTCCGGAGCATCCTGCACGTTTGGCGGCAGGGTGTCGAAGGCGGCCTGCGCTTCCTCCACGTGGCCGGCGGCCACCAGGGCGCGCAGCAGGCCGGACAGGGCATCCACGTTGTCAGGCGCCATTTCGGTGATCTGGTGGAACATGGCGGCGGCCCGCTCGCCATCTCCGCTGGCCAGGATCTCTTCCGCCATGGTGATGAGCTGCGCCACGTCGATTGCCGTATCGTCACCCGGTGCGCCGGGTTGCACCGGCAGCTGCGCCAGGATCTGGTCCAGCGCACCCTTCAACTGGCTTTCACTGCGCGCCGGGGTCAAGTCGGCCACCGGCTGGCCCTGGAACATGGCATAGACCGTGGGGATGGAGCGGACCTGGAACTGGCTGGCGATGAAGCCTTCCTCGTCCACGTTGACCTTCACCAGCAGCACGCCCTTGTCGGCATATTCGGCGCAGACCTTTTCCAGCACCGGCGTCAGCGCCTTGCACGGCCCGCACCATTCGGCCCAGAAATCGAGCACCACCAGCTTGGTCTGGCTGGGATCGACCACATCCTTGCGGAATCGCTCGATCGCCTTCTGCTCATCGATGCTGAGACCCATGCTTGCCAATTGGCTTCTCCTTGCTGCGCCCGGTCATGCGGGGCGCTGATGACATGGTCCCTATGTGGCGCATCTGGCCGATTTGTGAAGGGTGAAGCCGCGTTTGCGGCTGGATTGAAAAGAACCGCAATTCACCCCTTGCGCGCCACGAAAGCCGGTGTTAGTGGCGCGCCTCCCAACCCGGAAACACCTTTTTCCGGGTAACGCCAGTGAGCGGGCGTAGCTCAGGGGTAGAGCACAACCTTGCCAAGGTTGGGGTCGAGGGTTCGAATCCCTTCGCCCGCTCCAGTTTTCCGAAGACAGCCGAATCACCCCCATGTCCCGTGCTGCTTGTGCAGCGCGGCATATTCGCCTATCGCGCCCGTCATGATTGCGGGCGCCTGGCCCGCTGGCGGCCCGCGATGGCCGTTCGCCCCCCTCACGCACAAATTGGCGAGACCATGACCTTCAACACTCCTTACGCGATGCTGCGCGATGCGCTGGCCGCGCGCGGCTATGCCGCCCCCACTTCCGTCCAGGCCGCCGTGCTGGAGCCCTGCGCGGAGGCGCGCGACCTGATCGTTTCGGCGCAGACCGGTTCCGGCAAGACGGTGGCATTTGGCCTCGCCATGGCGAACCAGGTGCTGGAAGGATCCGGCATGGTGCGCATGGCCGAGGCGCCGCTGGCCCTTGTCATTGCCCCCACGCGCGAACTGGCGCTGCAGGTCAGCCGCGAGCTTGCCTGGCTTTACCAGGCGACCGGCGCGCGCGTGGCCACTTGCGTTGGCGGCATGGACGCCTCGCGCGAGCGGCGGGCGCTGGGGCAGGGCGCGCAGATCGTGGTGGGCACGCCCGGCCGCCTGCGCGACCACATGGAGCGTGGATCGCTGGACCTGCGGGGCCTGGCGGTGGCCGTGCTGGACGAGGCGGACGAGATGCTCGACATGGGCTTCCGCGAGGACCTTGAAGAACTGCTCGACGCCACGCCGGAGGAACGCCGCACGCTGCTGTTCTCGGCCACCATGCCCAAGCCGATCGTGGCTCTGGCCCGCCGCTACCAGCGCGATGCCTTGCGAATCGAAACGATCGATGCCGATCGCGGCCACGGCGACATTGCCTACCAGGCCATGGCCATTGCGCCTGCCGATATCGAGAACGCGGTGGTCAACGTGCTGCGCTTTCACGAGGCGGAAACGGCCATCCTGTTCTGCGCCACGCGCGATAACGTGCGCCACCTCCATGCCAGCCTGACCGAGCGGGGCTTTGCTGCCGTGGCGCTGTCTGGCGAGCACAGCCAGAACGAGCGCAACCATGCCTTGCAGGCCCTGCGCGACCGGCGCGCCCGCGTGTGCGTGGCGACCGACGTGGCCGCCCGCGGCATTGACCTTCCCGGCCTTTCGCTGGTGATCCACGTCGAAGTGCCGCGCGATGCCGAAGCCTTGCAGCACCGTTCCGGCCGCACTGGGCGTGCGGGCAAGAAGGGCACGGCCATCCTGCTTGTGCCTTATCCGCGCCGCCGCCGCGTGGAAGGCATGCTGCGCGGGGCCAACATTCCGGCCCAGTGGATCGCGCCGCCTTCCGCTGCCGAAATCCGCGCTGCCGATAGCGAACGCCTGCTCGCCAGCCTGCTGGCACCCGTAGAGCCCGGCGAAGGCGATGCCGAGATCGCCGAGCGCCTGCTGGCCGAACGATCCGCCCAGGACATTGCCCTGGCGCTGGTACAGACCCATCGTGCGCGCCTGCCGCAGCCGGAAGACCTTGTGGCCACCGATGCCCCGCCGCCCAAGGGCCCGCGTCCCGGTTTCGAGGGCAGCGTGTGGTTCCGCCTTAACGTCGGCCGCCGCCAGAACGCCGATCCGCGCTGGATCCTGCCGTTGCTGTGCCGCCGGGGCCACGTCAGCCGTGGCGAGATCGGCGCGATCCGCATTACCGGCAATGAGACCTTGTTCGAAGTCCCCGGCGCCATCGCAAGCCGCTTCGCCGATGCGGTGCGCCGCACTGCCGAGGAGGACGATGGCGTCGAGATCGTGGCCATCGAAGGCAACCCGCGCCGCGAGAGCCGCGATAATGCCGCGCGCGGCAGCAGGGCGGCAGATGACGGCCAGCAAGGCCACAAGTGGCGGGGTGAAGGCGGTTCGGCGACGAATAAGGGTAAGCACGTAATTGTCAAACCGAAGTCACGGAACCCGCGCGGAAATATGCACCCCGGAAACGGTCGCGGAAGACCTGGCAAATAGTCTAAATGTCAATCTAAGTGTAAATTGATCCGAAATGGTCTTAACCACTTGTCGAAACCTGCACTGCGAACGCGCTGAGAATAGCTCGAAAAATCCGGTCAGGCCATTTGACATGTAAGGTCCATATTGGGCGCAATAAGGGAATTCCTCTAGGTTGCCTTGCCTTCTTGCTCCGCTTAGTGGAGCGAGAATGGATGCTGAAGGTTGCCTGCAATGAAGTGCGTAATTCTTGCCGGAGGGCTTGGTACCAGGCTGGGCGAGGAAACCACTGTCCGGCCAAAGCCTATGGTCGAAGTCGGCGGCATGCCAATCATCTGGCATATCATGAAGTGCTATTCTCAGCATGGGGTGAACGATTTCATCGTTTGCCTCGGCTACAAGGGATACATTCTCAAGGAATACTTTTCCAATTACTTCATGCATTCATCCGATGTGACGATTGACCTCGTCGCAAACGATACCATCATTCACGAATCACGGCGCGAACCCTGGCGCATCTCGCTGGTGGAGACCGGTGAAAACGCGATGACTGGCGGCCGCCTGGCGGCCGTTCGCCGCTACCTCACGCCGGGCGAAACCTTCTGCATGACTTATGGCGACGGGGTGTCGGATATCGACATCACCGCCTCCATTGCATTCCACAAGGCGCATGGCCGACAGGCTACCGTTGCCGCAGTCTCCCCACCCGGTCGTTTTGGCGCCCTGGAGTTCGACGGCGACGTGGTGACGGCTTTCGTTGAGAAGCCGGCCGGTGACGGGGGGCTGATCAATGGCGGGTTCTTCGTGCTGGAGCCGTCCGTGCTGGACCTGATCGAAGGGCCGTCCACGATCTGGGAGCAGGGGCCGCTGGAAAAGCTGGCCAGTTCGGGCCAGCTGGTGGGGTTCCGGCATGACGGCTTCTGGCAGCCGATGGATACCCTGCGCGACAAGCAGTATCTCGAAGGCCTCTGGGCCAAGGGTGCACCTTGGAAGACCTGGTAAATCCTGCGACCTGGCGCGGGAAGCGGGTCCTTCTTACCGGGCACACCGGTTTCAAGGGGGCCTGGCTGTCGCTGTGGCTGCACCGCCTGGGTGCCGAAGTCACCGGCCTTTCCCTGCCGGCGGAAGAAGTCAGCCTGTTCCGCCAGGCACGCGTGGACGAGCTGGTCACCCATGTCGAAGGCGACATCCGCGACATGGCCACGGTGGAACGCGCGATGCAGCAGGCCCGGCCTGAGGTGGTGTTCCACCTCGCCGCGCAGCCGATCGTGCGGGAAAGCTACGTCACCCCGGTGGAAACCTTCGCCACCAACGTCCAGGGCACGGTCCACGTGCTCGATGCCTGCCGCCGCGCGCCGGACCTGCAGGCCGTGGTCTGCGTGACGAGCGACAAGTGCTACGAAAACCGCGAATGGATCTGGCCCTATCGCGAGAATGACCCGATGGGCGGGCGCGATCCCTATTCGGCCAGCAAGGGCGCGGCCGAACTGGTGATTGCCGCCTATCGCAAGTCCTTTTTCGAAAGCGGCCCGCGCATCGCCTCCGTGCGCGCGGGCAACGTGATCGGCGGCGGGGACTGGGCGGCCGACCGGCTGATTCCGGACATCGTGCGGGCCATGCTGGCGGGGCGCGAGGTGGAAATCCGCGCACCCCATTCGGTACGCCCGTGGCAGCACGTGCTGGAGGCGCTGGGCGGCTACCTGATGATTGGCGCGCAGCTGATGCGCGGGGCTGACTGGGCGGCTTCCGGCTGGAATTTCGGCCCTTCGGAAAGCGATGCCCGGCCTGTCGGCTGGATCGTGGACCGGATGGTGGAGAAGTGGGGCAGCGGCTCCTACCGGTTCGCTGACGGCCCGCAGCCGCACGAAGCCAAGCTGCTGCGGCTTGATTGCTCCAAGGCATTTTCGGAACTCGGCTGGTCCCCCGTCTGGACGCTGGACGATGCGCTGAACCAGATCGTGGAATGGCACCGGCAGGTGGGTGCCGGCGCGGATGCGCGCGCCCTCTCCCTCGAGCAACTCGACGATTACCGCGCCAGATTGGCGGACAAGCTTTCGCGAAGGACTACCGCATGAATTCTCCCACTCCAGTCGATCCTGCATCGTTCGCCGAATGCGACGAGGCGCAGATGCGCGAGATGATCCTTGGCCTGACCGAGGAATATGCCCGCCGCTTCCATGCGCCCAAGCCCTTCGTGCCCGGTGACAGCCCCGTGCCGGTGTCCGGCAAGGTCTACGGCCCCAACGACATGCGCCTGCTGGTGGATTCGGCGCTGGATTTCTGGCTGACCACGGGCCGCTTCAATACCGAGTTCGAAGCGCGCCTGGCGCAGCGCCTTGGCGTGGCCCATGCGCTGACGACCAACTCGGGCTCGTCCGCGAACCTGCTCGCGCTGGCCACGCTCACCTCGCACTATCACCGCAGTGATGCGCTGAAGCCCGGTGACGAGGTCATCACGGTGGCCACGGGCTTTCCCACCACGGTCAACCCGGCGCTGCAATATGGCCTGACCCCGGTGTTCGTGGACGTCGACATCCCGACCTACAACATCAAGCCCGAGATGATTGAGGCCGCCGTGTCCGACCGGACGCGCGCCATCATGATCGCGCACACGCTGGGCAACCCGTTTGACCTCGCCGAAGTGATGCGCGTGGCCGAAAAGTACAACCTGTGGGTGGTGGAGGACTGCTGCGACGCGCTGGGCGCCACCTACAACGGGCAGGGCGTGGGCACCTTTGGCCATATCGGCACGCTCAGCTTCTACCCGGCGCACCACATCACCATGGGGGAAGGCGGCGCGGTGTTCACCGACAAGCCGCGCCTGAAGCGCGTGATCGAATCCTTCCGGGACTGGGGCCGCGATTGCTGGTGCGCGCCGGGGCAGGACAACACCTGCGGCAAGCGGTTCGATCGTCGCCTGGGCACACTGCCCAAGGGCTATGACCACAAGTACACCTACAGCCACGTCGGCTATAACCTGAAGATCACCGACATGCAGGCAGCCGTGGGCCTGGCGCAGCTGGACCACCTCGATGGCTTCATCGCCGCGCGCAACCGCAACTTCGCCACGTTGACGCAGCTGCTCAAGCCGCTGGAATACGTGCTGATCCTGCCGCAGGCCACGCCGAACAGCCAGCCATCGTGGTTCGGCTACCCGATCACGCTGCGCCCCGGCTGCGGCCTCGATCGCGAAGAGCTCGTCCAGTACCTCAACGACATGAAGATCGGCACGCGGCTGCTGTTCGGCGGCAACCTGCTGCACCAGCCGTACATGAAGGGCCGCAACGTCAAGGTGGTCGGCGACCTGGCCAATGCCGACCTGGTTACGACGAACACCTTCTGGATCGGTCTCTACCCCGGCCTCACCGAAAGCCACCTTGGCTACATGGCCGAAGTGCTCGCCACCTTCGTGCACGGGCGTGCGCCGCGCTGATCGGCGATCTGGCCGCGACAACAGATGCAAACCTCGAGAGGCGTTATGGATCTTACTTTTTTCACTTCGCTCAAGGGTGAGTTCGAGGCCGAAGGTCTTTCCCGCGATACCGTGGCCGCCGAGGCCCTCTTCGCCGCCCGCAACGGTTTGCCCTACCTGGTCAAGATCGGCGGCTGCGAAGCCAAGTCGGACATGCGCTTCCTTGCCCAGATCGGGGTATCCAGCATCGTCGCGCCGATGATCGAGAGCGCCTTTGCCATGTCCAAGTACATGGAGATGCTTGACCGCAAGGCCTTCCACCACGTGGGTGTGACGATCGAGACGATTACCGCGGTGGAGCGCATCGAGAGCATCCTCGACGCGGGCAGCGCGCTGACCGAAGTGACCGTGGGACGCACGGACCTGACCGCCAGCTATGGCGGAGATGGCGTGGATTCCGACGAGACGGTGGCCATGGTGAAAACCGTGTTGAAGGCTGCCCGCAAGCGCGGCCTTGGCACCACCATGGGCGGTTCTGTCGGCAGCGGGACGCTGGCCCTGCTGCGGCGTGACCAGGAACTGCGCGACATTCTCGACTGCGTTGAAACGCGCAAGTGCGTGATGCCGGTGGACCAGTTCCTGCGGGAAGGTTCGCTGGAAGCGGCCTTTGCGGTCGAATGTGCGCTGCTGGAAGGCCAGCAGGCCTACCACGGCGCGATTGACCGGGCGGCAACCGCGCGTTCACAGCAGATTCGCAACCGGATCTGACCGGTGGACATCAAGTTCATCCTCGATTTCGACGGGGTGCTGTTCAACAGCGCCTACGAGGCGTACTCGGTCGCGCAGAAGGCGACAGAGGGCCGTCCGGCCTTCCGGCAGGATATCGGCTACGAGGAGTTCCTGCGCTACCGCTCGGTGGTCACCGATGCCTGGCAATACAACCGCCTCTACAGCACCGATCGATATGTCGAGCCCGGGGCCCTGCGCCTGATCCATCCGAACGACGCGGACTGGGAGTTCGCGCGCGAATTCTTCGCCGCCCGCAAGGCGTTGATGGCCGATCCGGACTGGCCCAAGGAGATGCCGCCGTACGATTTCTTCCTGCAGTTGAAGCCGCTGCTTTTGCAGCACGGTGAACATTTCGCCATTCTCTCGACGCGCAACGTCGCCTCCATCCACGATGCGCTGGCCTTCCACGGAGCCGACGTCATTCCGGTGTTCGGGCAGGAAGACATACGCCAGCACGGGAGCAAGCTGGCAGTCGCCCGGGAGCAGGGCTGGTGCACCAGTGGGCGCTACCTCACGGTCTACCTCGATGACATGAACAGCCATCTCGAACCCTTCGAGGGCGAGGTGCACCTGCCCCTGCACGCGGACTGGGGTTACGACAAATCGACGCCCGGAAGCCTCACCGCGAACCAGGTGATGACGATCTTCCGGTCGCTTCTCAATCTCGCAACGGGCAAGAGCCAATGAAATATTCCGACCAGATCGGTGCCTGGCTGAAGGCTGCGGGCTATACCCATTACTTCTACGTCGGCGGGGGCAATATCATGCACCTGACCGAAAGCCTCGATCGCTACCTGACGGGCGTGCCCGTGGTGCACGAAGTGGCCGCAGGCATTGCGGCGGAATACTTCAACGAGATCGCCGCGCCAGCCAAGGCGCTGGCGCTGGTTACCGCCGGTCCGGGCCTCACCAACATCGTCACCGCGATCAGCGGCGCGTGGCTGGAAAGCCGCGAGCTGCTGGTGATCGGGGGACAGGTCAAGACCAGCGACCTGGCCCGCTCGCAGGTCCGCTCGCGCGGGATCCAGGAAGTCGACGGGGTGGAACTGGTGCGGTCCACCACCAAGCTGTCCACGCGGCTGGAACAGCCGGTCGATGGTGCCGAATTCCTCCGCCGCATCTCCCCCAGCTGGACGCCGCGCAAGGGTCCGGTGTTCCTCGAATTCCCGCTCGACGTGCAGGCCGCCACGGTGGAGGAAACCCCCCTGCCGAAGATTGCGCCCCCCCCGCTGGACATCGCTGCGGAAGCGGACATCGACCGGATTGCCGATCTGTGGAACGCTGCGCGCAAGCCCGTGCTGCTGATCGGCGGGGGCGTGAGCTATGCCACCGCCATGCAACTGCATGGCCGGATCGAGGCGCTCGGCCTGCCGGTGATGACGACATATAACGGCGCCGACAGGTTCGATGGCCATTCGCCCGTCTACCTGGGCCGGCCCAACACCTGGGGCCAGCGCAGTTCCAACATCATCATCCAGAATGCCGACCTTGTCGTGGCCGTCGGCACCCGGCTCGGCATGCAGCAGACCGGCTTCAACTGGCAGGAATTCGGCCGGATTGCCCAGATCGTGCAGGTCGAGATCGATCGCCAGGAGCTGGAAAAGGGCCATCCGCGGGTGGACCTGCCGCTGTGCGTGGATGCTGACGATTTCCTGAGCCGGCTGGTGGCCCGCGACCTGGTGGCCAAGCCGGAATGGCTGGAGCGGGCACAGGTCGTGCGGGCGAGGGTGCCGCGCGTGGAGGACGTGAACACGACCGGCGCAGGCTATATCTCGCCCTATGATTTCATCGTCGAACTGGAAACCCTGACCAGGCCGGAAGACCTGATCATTCCGTGCTCCAGCGGCAGCGCCTTCACCCTGTCGATGCAGCTCTACCGCCAGCAGATGGGCCAGCGCCTGCTCACCAATAAGTCGCTCGCATCGATGGGTTATGGCCTCTCCGGCGCGATCGGTGCCGCCATAGCCGGCGCGGGACGCCGCACCTTCCTGATCGAGGGCGATGGCGGCTTCGCGCAGAACATGCAGGAAGTCGGCACTGCGGCGATCAACGATCTCGATCTCAAGATCTTCATCTTCCATGATCAGGGTCACGCATCCATCCGCATGACGCAGCAGAACTATTTCGGCGGCAAGTACCTGGGATGCGACAGGGCATCGGGCCTGGGCCTGCCGGACTGGGAAAAACTGTTTGCCGCGTGGAACGTGCCGGTGATGGTGCTGCCGCAGGGATTTGCACAGGATGCCGAGGTGTTGCAGCGTCTCGAAACGCCCGGCTTGCAGGCATTCATCGTCCCGATCGATCCGCAGCAGACCTATTTTCCCAAGATCAGCAGCCGGGTCACGGCAAGCGGATCGATGGAATCCAACCCGATTGACCGGATGAGCCCGGAAATCGACTACGTGCACGCGGATTTCCTCAGTCTCAACCAGGCCGGCGTTGTCGCCTGAGCCATGACCGCGCCCGCGCTCCCCCCGCTTGCCCAGGCAGAATCGCTGGACCCCAGCGTGGTGCGGGCGCTGCGGGACAGTGACCGGCGGATCGTCATCGCCGGCGCCGGGGGCTGGATCGGCAAGTCCCTGCTTGCCGGGCTGCGGCGTGCGCTGGGCGAAAGCGAGATGCAGCGCCGCGTCGCCTGTTTCGGGTCGTCGCGCCGGTCGATTGACCTCGGTCAGGGGCGTGCAGTGGCGCAGGCGCCGCTTGCCGAGATCGGGGGCCTGGCGCCGCATCCCAGCATCGTCTTCCACCTCGCGTTTCTGACGAAGGACAAGGTGGCCGGCATGGCCGAGGGCGATTACGTCGCCGCCAATCGCCGGATTTCGGCCACGGTGCAGGACTGCCTGGCCAGGATTGGTGCAGACCGGGTGTTCGTGGCCTCATCGGGTGCCGCGGCATTCGCCGACGACGAAGCCGCCGCGCACGACCTGCGGCTGTACGGGCGGCTGAAGCGCGATGACGAGATCGCCTTTGCCCGCTGGGCCGAGGAGGCGCCGGGGCGCCGTGCGCTGATCATGCGGATCTACAGCCTCGCGGGTGCCTTCATCAACAAGCACGATACCTATGCGCTGGCCGATTTCGTGCGCGATGCGCTGGCCGGGCGGACGATTTCGGTCAGGGCACCGATGGAGGTCCACCGCGGCTACGTGGCCGTGCGCGAGATGTTGTCGCTCGTCCTTGCCAGCCTGCTCGACGAGGGCCCCGTGGCTCCGGTCACGGTGCTGGATAGTGGCGGCGAGGCGATGGAACTCGCGGAGCTAGCGCAGCTCGTGGCGCGCCGCCTTGGGGGCCATGTCAGCCGTGCGCCGGTCACGCGGGCGGACGGCAATCGATACATCCCGGACACCACCGATTACGCGAACCTGCTTGCCGCCTACCGGCTGGACAAGGTCGAGCTGGAGCAGGCCGTGGCGGAGACAGCCGCCTATCTTGCGCAGGGTAGCCGCGCGGCTTTCCAGCAGGCGGTCGGCGATGCGGGATGAAGCACCATTGCGGGCCTTGCCCGGATTTCGGGCGCAGCCGCGCCCGGCATCGAAACGTAGATTAGCTGTCAAATGCACATGCACGCGCACTGCATTTTGAGGGGGCGATTGATGAGTTCTCTGAGATATTTCTTTTGCCTGTTCGCTCTCGCCTGCCTTGTGCAGGCAGTGGTCCCTGCAATGCCGGCCCAGGCGCAATCGCAGGTCCAGAATGACGACCAGGAGCAGGAGGGACCGCAGCAGCGGGACTCCAGCTCGTCCACCGACCAGCAGCAGACAAGCCAGCGTGAGCGCCTCCTCATCGACCCGACGCAGATCGGCAACGATGATATCGACCTGTTGCGGGCGGCCCGCCGCAACAATGGCCTGCTTGATTCCAGCCGCCGGATGACCGACCCGCCAGAGCCCGGCGAGTTCGAGGACTATGTCGAACGGATGATCGGCTATCCGCTCAAGCGGTTCGGCAGCGATCTCCTGCTGCCGGAGGCGCGCGAGTTCGCCCTTCCGCAGAACGCGACCGTACCCCCCGATTACCGGGTCAGCCCCGGTGACGTGATCGTGATCTCGCTGGCCGGCGCTGTCGAGGGAAGCGTGGAGCGCACGGTCGACCGCACCGGCCAGATCTTTCTGCCATCGGTCGGCAACGTCCGCGTGGCCGGGGTGCGCCAGGGTGACCTGCGGGATCACCTGGCCCGCGCGATTGGCACGCAATACCGCAATTTCCGCGTTGGCGTGCGGGTGGAGGATCTGAACGGCATCCGCATCTTCGTGACCGGCTTTGCCAATAATCCCGGTTCCTTCACGCTCAGCAACCTTTCCACCGTGTCCAACGCGGTATTGCAGGCCGGCGGCCCGTCTGCGGGCGGCAGTTTCCGCCGCGTGCTGCTGATCCGCGACGGCCAGCAGGTGGCCGAGTTCGACCTGTACGACCTGTTGCTGCGGGGAAGCCGCGCGACTGATCCGGTGCTCGAAAACGAGGACGTGCTGTTCATCCCGCCGGCGGGCGAACAGGTCGCCGTGTTCGGCAGCGTCAACCAGGAAGCAATCTACGAACTGCGCGGCGGTGAGGACGTGGCCGACGTGCTGGCCCTGGCCGGCGGACGCACCTCGCTGGGCGAGGAAGGGCGCGCCTTCGTTTACCGGGCCAATGGGCCGACCAATGCCGGACCGCAGGAAATCGTCGGTCCGGCACTGGCGACCACGGCGATCAGCGCGGCCGACCTTGTCCAGGTCCTCCCGCAGGGCAGCCTGGCGCAGCCGCGCTCCCAGCAGTCGATCGTGGTGACGATCGAAGGCGAAGTGGCGCGTCCTGGGAACTACTACCTCCCGGCCTCTGCCACCCTTGACGATGCCATTGCTGCTGCCGGCGGGATGACCACTTCGGCCTTTCCCTATGGTACCGTGATGGAGCGCCTGTCGATCCGCGAACAGCAGCGCGTGGGTTATGAAGATGCGCTGGAGCAGTTCGAGATTGCCCTCGCCGCCGCCCCGCTGACCGCTGACCGCGCGATTGATGCCAGCCTGCGCGATTCGCAGATCGCCGGCGCCCGCGCCACGCTTGAGCGCCTGCGCGAGCTGGAGCCGGATGGCCGCCTGGTCCTTGCCGTTGCTCCCGATGCCGCCAGTCCGCCGCTTGACCTGAGGCTGGAAAATTCGGACCGGATCATGATCCCCGCGCGCCCCTCCAGCGTGGGCGTCTACGGCGCGGTGTACCGGCCGGCCTCGTTCCAGGTCGATTTCGCGGACAACGATGTGCAGGACTACCTCGACCGGGCAGGCGGCGTGACCCGCGCCGGCGATCGCGGCCGCCTGTTCGTGGTGCGCGCCAATGGCGAGGTGCTGCCGCGCAACCGCGGCGCCCTGCGGGCCGATGCCCTGCCGGGAGACGTGGTTTTCGTTCCCATTCGCACGACATCGGTCAACCTGCTTGACCGCATCACGCAGTTCGCCGCCATCGCCTTCCAGGTGGGGATTACCGCCGCAACCGTATCGGCGATCAACTGATGCGGCCGCGCAGCTCTATCATCGGCACGCTGGCCACCAGGTCGCTGCTCGCCAGCGCGTGGAAGCGGGCGGTTGTTTTCGTCGTCCTGATCGGCATCTGCGCGGGGCTTGCCTTCTTCCCCCAGCGCCAGCGGGCGGTGGCCACCCTGACGCCTTCCGACCCGCAGACAATTGGCCTGTCGGATGCCCTTGGCCAGCTCGGCGCGCTCAATTCGGTGTTCGGTAAACAGGCCGATGTCGAAGTCGCGCTGCGCGTGGGCAGCAGCATCTACATGCGCGACACGGTGATCCGCGAACTGGACCTGCACCAGCGCACCGGCATCAAGGGCAGGCTGGCCCTCCATCGCTGGCTGGAAGACAAGATCGACATCCGTTCGCTGCGCGGCGGGATCATCATGGTGGAGATGACCGATACCGATGGGGAGCTGGCCCTCGATATCGTTTCCGCCGTGGGCCGCGCCTTGCGAGAGCGGCTGGCCGAGATCAACGTCCGGCAGACGCAGTACAAGCGCCAGATCCTTGAGCAACTGGTGGAGGAATCGTCCGACCGCATGATCCGGGCGCGGAATGCCTACAACGCGTTCCGGATGGAAAACGGCTACGTCAATCCGGGCGACGCGGTGGAAACCATCGGCACGCGCGTGCCCACCTTGCAGGCCGCGTTGAATGACCTGGAAGCCTCGCTGGCGGCGGCGCGGGCCATCTATGCTGACGACAACATGGTGGTTGTCCAGCTGCTCGCCGAACGCAACGCCTTGCAGGCGCAGCTTGCGGAGGCCCGCGATTCGAGCCTGCAAAGCCGCAACCAGTCGGTGGGCGAGGCTATCAGCATTTCCAACCGGCTGTTCGAGCTGGAGCGCGAGTACAATCTCTCCCGTTCACTCTACAACAGCTACCAGCGCAGCCTTGAGGGCACCTCGGTCGAAGACCTGACGTCCACGGCCAACATCCGCATGCTGGAAGAGCCCTATGTCGATACGGAGCGGCAGATCTGGACGCCGGCCGCTGCCGCCGGGCTTGCGCTGCTGCTGCTGTGGCTGGCGATGGAATTCTACCGCCTGCGGCCGCCGGTGGGCACCCGCCTGAAGGAAGACGAGCATGTCCCGGCCTGATGGACTGGTCGTCGCCCCCGAAGTGACGGTCTGCATCGCCTGCCGGAACGAGGAGGATAATGCCCAAGCCATTGCCGCTGCCGTGACGCGGGCGATGGAAAGCGTGGACGCGCGCTTTGACATCATCTTCATCGACAACGAGTCGACCGATCGCACGGTGGAGATCGTCAAGGGCATGTGCCGGCGTGACCCGCGCATCAAGCTGATCGTGAACACCCGCAATTTCGGCCAGATGCGATCGCCCACCCATGCGATCTATTCGGCCGGCGGCCGCGCGGTGATTTCGATGTGCGCGGATTTCCAGGATTCCCCGGACCTGCTGCCCGAATTCGTGCGCCGGTGGCGCAATGGCGCGAAGATCGTGCTGGGGGTGCGCAACAGCGAGAAGAGCGGCCCGCTGCTCAGCTTCTTCCGGTCCTTGTCCTATGGCTTCCAGCGGCGGTTTGGCGATTACCCGATCATCCCCAATGCCACCGGCTTCGGCATTTACGATCGCGCGGTCGTCAACGCGCTGAAGAGCCTGAACGAGCCAGAGCCTTTCGTGCGCGGGATGCTCGTGGAGACCGGCTACCGGATCGAGCAGATCCAGTTCGATCGCCCCTTGCGCGCGGGTGGCCGGTCGAAGAACAACTTCTTCACCTTGCTGGATTTTGCCCTCAACGGGCTGGCCGGATCATCCAAGGGCCTGCTGCGTGCGCCGCTCTATGTTGCGTTCGGGTTCGGCGTCCTGACCGCGGTGTGCCTGCTTGGCGCGATCCTTTCTCCCCTGTGGGATGGGTCGATCCAGCTCTGGCTGTTTGCCGCCATGCTGGAAGGCCAGTTCACCCTGCTGTTCCTGTTCCTTGGCCTGCTGGGCGTGCAGGTGCGCTTGATTTCGGAGCGCACCCGTAACCAGCCGCTGGTGCTGGAGGAAGAGCGGGTCAATTTCCCGCCGGGCTATACCGATGTTTGACTGGCGCGATGTGTCCGAATGGAAGCGGCTGGTCCGCTACTACCAGGCGGGCGTGATCAACACCGCCTTCGGATATGGGCTCTATGCGCTGTTCGTCTGGCTGGGGCTGAACGTCTACCTGGCGCAGGTCATTGCCCACGTGCTGGGCGTGATCTTCAACTACGTCACCTATAGCCGCCACACCTTCCGCGGCGAGACGGCATCGAAGACGCGCTTCGCGGCCTCCTACGGGGTCAATTACCTGTTTTCGGTCACTTTCCTGTGGCTGTTCGAACAGTTCATTCCCTCGCCCTACATCTCCGGCCTGCTGAGCGTGGTGGTGGTGTCGGTGATCAACTTCTTCATTCTCAAGACGCTGGTTTTCTCCCGGTCGAGCACGACATGAAGGGGAAGCTGGGATTCCTGCGCACGAGCCTGGCGGTGGAGTGGGGTTTTGCCCTGTTGATCATTGCCGCACTTATCCGTGCCTTCGCCTTCATGACAGAGTTCGGCTACTTCCCGCAGCCGTTCTTCTACGACATCGGCGACGCCTGGATGGACTGGTTCAATCCTGCCTACTGGTCGCACGTGCCGGGTGCCTACGATAGCTACAAGACGATCTATCCCCCACTCACCTATGTCATCCTCGCGGCGATTACCGATGGCTCCTGCTATCAAGGCGCGCAGGGGGGATGGGCGCGCGATTGCGATGTGGTGGGCATATTCTTCCTCCATTTCACCTATTTCATTTGCGTGGTCCTGACCGCCCTGACGTTGAAGAAAGTGGATCCCCGCACTGCTGTTCCGCGGTCATTGGCGATCAGTATCGGCTTGCCAATGTTGTGGGGTCTGGATCGCGGCAACGTGATTTTGCTGACCTACATCTTTGTCCTGCTTGCCTTCGGGCCATTGCTTGGCTCGGCTCGCTGGCGCTGGGTCTTCGCGGGGCTGGCGGTGAACATGAAGGTCTATCTTGTCGGGGTGCTTGCGGCGCAATTGCTGCATCGCCGGTGGCGGTGGTTCGAAGGTGCCCTGCTGATGACGATCATGATCTATCTCGTCACTTACGCCATCTTCGGTTCCGGCAGTCCGTTCGAAATTTACGGGAACATCACCAGTTATGCCGAAGGCCTGACAATCAACAATCCGCTCGATCTGTGGATGGCGTCCTCGCTCAAGCCTTTGCTGGCCCTTTCCGGATCAGAGGTGTTTCCGGCTCTGCTGTATGTCGGTTCCGCCAATGTGGATCTGATCGAAACCGTGATCCCCCCGCTGATTATGGGCGCACAGGCTACCATCATGGCTTCGGCAGCGGCCTGCATTCTGCGGCCCGAAGTTGTCCCGCGCTATCGCATGGTCGGCATCAGTATCGGCATCGCGATCATGTCGACCGAAGTCAGCGCCTACACCCAGATTCTGGTCATTCTGTTCGTGTTCATGGAGCCGTCCAAAGGGTTCCTGCGGCGCTACGCAATCCTCGTATCCTATCTGATCTGCATCCCTTACGACATCGACATCGACCGTCTTCCGGAAATCGTGAAAGAGAGCTTCTGGCTTCAGCGACCAGTGATCGTGGAATATGTCATCCAGATCGGCCCGTTCGTCCGGCCATTGTTGACCATGACCATTCCTGTTTCCCTAGCGATTCTCACGATCATCGAAGTCTGGGACGACGTGCGCCAGCAGGGCTGGGCGACGCGGTGGCGCTATCGCCAGGATGCGCCCCTGCTGCCGTTCGTGCAAAGCCCCAGCCCTCCGGCCGGGCGCTGATCGGGCCGGGCGATGAACCAAGGGGGAAGGGACATGGCACGGTTGCACCGGCGCGGCGGCAGCATCCTGGCGCTGATCGTGCTTGTGGCCGCCGTGGTGCGACTGGCGGGGGTCAACTTCGGCCTTCCGGCGCTGCTTGATCCCGACGAACTGGTGTTCGAACTGGCATCCTACCGCCAGATCGCCAACGGCACGGCCAATCCCGGCTGGTTCGGCCATCCGGCCACCACCACGATCTATGCCCTGACCATCGTCAACGCGCTGGTCTTCGTGACTGGCTGGCTGGGCGGCGCATTCAATGGGCTGGCGGATTTTGCCGAAGAGATCTTCGTCAACCCCGGCATCCTCATCCTGCCCGGCCGCCTGATGATCATCGCCTGTTCGCTGTGGTGCATTGTGCTGGTTTACCGGCTGGCGCTGAAGCTGTTCGACAGGCCGGCCGCCCTCGTCGCTGCGGCGCTGGTGGCGATCAGTCCCGTCATGGTCACATGGTCGCAAGTGATCCGGTCGGACGTGATGGCGACCCTGTTCATGCTCTACGCCATGCTGCATTCGGTCGATTACCTGCGGCAGCAGGGCAAGCGCAGCCTGGTGATTGCCGCGACCTTTGCCGGTGCGGCCACCGCCACGAAATGGCCCTTTGCCCTGACGATCATCGCGCTCCTTGCCGCGATCGTGGCAAGTCACGGGTTCGCACGGTCCGGGCGGAAGCTTGCCGTGCGCAGGATGGCGCTCGCCGGTCTGGTGATGGTGGCAAGCCTGCTGGTCATCTCGCCGTTCCTGGTGCTGGATTTTCCGACGCTGGTCGCAAACCTCCAGGGCGAGGCACAGCAGGATCACGTGGGATCGAACGGCTTCGGTTTTGCGGGAAATGTCTGGTTCTACCTTTCCGGCCCCCTGCTGGCGGCGTTCGGTCCAGCGGGGTTGGCGGCTGCCCTTGCCGGCGCGGCGCTGGGCGGGCGGGCGCGCGAATGGCGGATCATCATGGGTATCCCGCTGCTCTCCTTCCTTGTCCTGATATCGAGCCAGAACCTCGTCTGGGAACGCTGGGCCGTGCCGCTTGTCCCCCTGCTGGCGATCAGCGGCGGCGCGGCGCTGGTGGAAGGCTGGGCCTTGCTGGGCAGGTCCGTCGGCAACCGCTTGCACCGGGTTCTGGCGCTGGTCGTGCTGGCCGTGGCCATCGTTGCCCCGCTGGCCGCAGGCATGCACGACAGATACCGCCAACGCACTGGCGATCCGCGGGCCGCGGCGGCCAACTGGGCGCGCGATAACCTGGCCGCAGGATCGAGCATGCTGATCGAACATTTCGCTTTCGACCTGGTCCAGTCGACCTCTTTCGACCTGCTGTTCCCCATCGGCACGGCAGGCTGCCTTGATGGGCGCGGCCTGCTTGAAGGGCGGGTGGATTACCGGTTCGTGGATTCGCTGCGCGGCGGCAATTCGAACCTGGACTATGCCGCAGTACCGGCAGGCAAACTGGCCAGCTGCCACGCGGACTATGCCATTGTCAGCGAGTATTCGCGTTACCTCGCTGAAGCGGACCGCTACCCGGAAAAGGTTGCCGCCTATCGCCGGCTGTTCGCCGCTTCGGACATCGTGCGCACGTTCGCTGCTGCCTCTGCCGCTGACCAGCGGCCGCGGGTCTACCTGCTGCGCATCCGGCGCCCGGTCGCTCCGTCCGCAGCGCAGTAGGCACGCCGCACCGGGCCATTCCGGCCACTGCGCCGCGAATACTATCGACAGCTACGGGCGGCCCGGTTAGCCAGACGAAAATCCCAGGGGGAGAGGGCGATGGGCATACTGGCAGGGCAGGTGGCGCTGGTTACCGGCGCGGGGCGCGGGTTCGGCCGGGCGATTGCGGAGCGGCTGGCGGAGGAAGGCGCGCAGGTGGCCGTGGTGGCCCGCTCGCCGGCGGAAGTCGGCGCGGTGGCCGAGGTGATCCGCGCATCCGGCGGCACGGCGGAAGCCTTCACCTGCGATGTGACCGATCCCGCCGCGATTGCCGCCACGCTGGGCGCGGTGGAAGCAACGCTGGGTCCGGTGGACCTGCTGGTTTCCAACGCGGGCGTGCCGGGACCGTTCGGCCCCTTGTGGGAAGTGGACGCGGACGAATGGTGGCGGGCGCAGGAGGTGCACATCCGGGCACCGTTCCTGCTGATGCACCGGGTGTTGCCGGGCATGGTGGCGCGCGGGCGCGGGCGGGTGATCTGCGTTTCCGCCAAGGCGGCGCGGATCGTGGCCCCGCACCTGTCCGCCTATTGCACGGGCAAGATCGCGCAGAACCGGCTGGTGGCCGAAGCGGCGGTGGAACTGGCAGGGACGGGCGTCAGCGCCTTTGCCATCGATCCCGGCTTCGTGCCAACGCAACTCGCGCGTGAGACGATGGAGGATGCCGCCGCGCAGAAGTACCTGGGCGGCATGGTGGAACGGCTGAAACAGCGGTTCGACGATCCCGCCGCCACCGCAGACCTGCACGCTTGCGCCCAGCGCGTGCTGGACCTGGCGAGCGGCGCTTATGACGAGTTGAGCGGCGGCTATTACGAACTGCCCGACAACCTTGACGAGGCGCTGGCGGCAAAGCGCGCGGAAGGGCCCGCCGCGCCCGCCCACTAGGCTGGCCTAGTCCTGCTGCGCGCCGTCCAGCTCGTCGCCTGTCAGGCGCACGATGTGCAGGAGGTTGGTGGCCCCGCTCTTGCCGAACGGCACGCCCGCCAGCATGGCCACCCGCGCGCCCGCGCCGCCGAAGCCGTGGCGCAGGGCCATGCGCTTGCCCTTGGCGATCATCTCCTCGAAGCTGCCGATATCACGCGTGGCCACCGGGTGCGCGCCCCACAGCAGCGTGATCCGCCGCGCCACCTGCATGGACGGGGTGAGCACCATCAGCGGCACGGCGGGGCGTTCGCGCGCCACGCGGCGGGCGGAACTGCCGCTGTCGGTGAACACGCAGATGGCGTTGAGCGCGATGGTATCGCCAATGGTCATGCAGGCATGGGCCAGGGCATCGGCCGTGGTCGGATCGCTGGGCGTATCAAGCATCCGCACCCGGTCACGATAGCCATCGTCAGCTTCCACCGAGCGGGCGATGGAATCCATCATCATCACCGCTTCTTCCGGCCACGAACCGGCCGCGGTTTCCGCGCTCAGCATCACCACGTCGGCCCCATCGTACACCGCGTTGGCGACGTCCGACACTTCGGCGCGGGTGGGGGTGGGGCTTTCGATCATGCTTTCCAGCATTTGCGTGGCCACGATCACCGGCTTGCCCGTCAGGCGGGTGGCGTTGACGATCTTCTTCTGCAGCGGCGGCACGTCTTCGGGGTTCAGTTCCACGCCCAGGTCCCCGCGCGCCACCATCACCCCGTCAGCCGCGGCGATGATCTCGTCCAGCCGCCTGACTGCCTGCGGCTTTTCGATCTTGGCGCACAGGAAGGCGCGTCCTTCGATCAGGGCCTTGGCCTCCTCCACGTCCTCCGGCCGCTGCACGAAGCTGAGGCCGATCCAGTCCGCCCCGTGCTCCATCGCGAAGGCGAGGTCTGCCCGGTCCTTGGCGGTGAGCGCCGGAATCGGCACTTCGGCATCGGGCACGTTCACGCCCTTGCGGTCAGAAATTACGCCGCCGACTTCCGCCACGCAGGTGATGGAGCCGGATTTGACCTGCTTCACCCGCAGGCGGATCTTGCCATCGTTCACCAGCAGGCGCTGGCCCGCTTCCAGCGCGGCGAACAGTTCCGGGTGCGGCAGGTGCACGCGCCGGGTATCGCCGGGGGCGGGGTTGTCATCCAGCGTGAAGGTGGCCCCGTGCGCAATCACCGCCCTTCCTTCCGCAAAGGTGCCAACGCGCAACTTGGGGCCCTGCAGGTCGCACAGGATGGCGATGGGGCGGGAGAATTCCTTTTCCAGCGCCCGCACGATGCGGAAGTTTTCCGCATGCACGGCGTGGTCCCCGTGGCTCATGTTGAAGCGGAAGGCATCGGCCCCGGCGCGGAACAGCGCGCGCAGGGTTTCTTCGTCGCTGCTGGCGGGACCAATGGTGGCGAGGATCTTGACCTTGCGGGCGCGCGGCTTGAACTTTGTCATAGAGCACCGCCTATGGCATGACTGCGCGACAAAACAAGGACGAGAACATGACCATGCCCGCCGATCCGCTGGATGCCCTGCCTGACGATGTGGCCGCCGCCGCCTTCCGCCGGCTGGTGCGCCATCTCCAGCGCCGCCACGATGCCCAGAACATCGACCTGATGGGCCTGTCCGGCTTTTGCCGCAATTGCCTGGCCGACTGGATCCGCGATGCCGGCTTTGCGGGTGACAAGGACGCCGCTCGCGAACTGATCCACGGCATGCCGATGGGCGAATGGAAGGCGAAGTACCAGAGCGAGGCAACGCCGGAGCAGCTGGCAAAGATGCAGGAGAGCTTGGCGAAAAACCCGGCCGTTGGCGGCTGATCCGCACAAGCGCGCCGCCACGTGCCCGCAGGAACACCAGGTCGAACATCGCTAAGCGCCTGACAAATAGCCATCTTTGTGCCCTTTTCGCGCTTGATGGCAGAGCCGGTGGCGCGCGGTTCGGGCGACAGGGCAACGGGGGCGGGAATCGCGTTCAGCCAATCGTATTGACTTGCAATCGCTGTATGTGATTTGTTGCCCGCACGGGTTGGGCTGGAATGCGCCGGTTGAGCGGCTGGTTCCGTTGTGCAGGGGGCGTGAATCCACTCGTCATCTTGCTTGATTTTCACGGGCTGAGCACGTGCGGGGGCAAGCTTTGGCTGGTTCGGACATCTTTATTTCCTACAGTCGGCAGGACCGGAACACCGCAGAACAGTTTGCGGTTGGTCTGGCAGAGGAGGGCTTTGCCGTCTGGTGGGACGATGCCATTCATTCGGGCGAGACCTTCGACGAGGTGATTGAGGAGGAACTGCGCGCGGCCAAGGCCGTGGTCGTGCTATGGTCGCCCCGCTCGGTCACATCGCGTTGGGTCAGGGCCGAGGCGACCCTGGCTGATCGGCGCCGCAAGTTGAGCCCGGTGATCATCGAGCCGTGTGAAAAGCCTATTATTTTCGAGCTGACGCACACGGTCGACCTGTCGCATTGGGACGGCGACCGGTCGGACCGCGGCTGGCAGGTCTTCGTGAAAGACCTGCGCCGGATGACCGGTGCGGCTCAGCCGGCCCCGGCACCTGTTTCCGCTCCGCCAACGGCAAGCCCACCGTTCCGCGAGCCTGCGCGGGCCATACCCTTGCCGACCTTGCGGGAACCGGAGGTTGCTGACGAGGAAGAGTACAATCCCACCCAAGCTTTTACCCGCATGACTGAGGAAGAACTGATTGCCGCCTCCGCAGTGCATTGCATCGAACTGGTGCAGGATGGCACGGTCGAGCGTCGGGTTCCGATCGGCCCCACCGGTGTCCGCATAGGTCGCAGCGCGCCGGCCGAACTGGTCCTTCCAGATCCCCGCATCTCGAGGTCCCACTGCAAGGTCGAATTGGTGGCGCAACAGGTGTTGGTGACCGATCTCAATTCAACCAACGGCACCTATGTCGACGGTATCCGGGTGTTGGGGGATGCTGTGTTGACCGAAGGCTCCACACTCAACGTTGGCGCATACGATCTGGTTTACCGGGTCCGTAATCGCGGCGAACTCTGAGAGCCGGCCCCGCTTGACCGCGCACCTGCCTCCGCGACCCCGGCTGACGCTGAACGTCGGCATCACCGGCCACCGGCTGAACACCATCCCCGAAGAACTGCTGGAATCGCTTGGCCAGAACCTGGACGAGGTGTTCTCGCTGCTTCGCACCGGGGTCGAAGCACTGGAGGCAAAGGAAGTCCCCTTCTACGACCGGGAGCCAGCCGTCCTGTGGCTGCATACGCCGCTGGCTTCGGGCTCCGACCAGATGGCGGCGACCAGCGCGCAGCGGCACGGTTTCGGCATCAGGGCCCTGCTGCCGTTCGCCACGCAAGAATACGGCAAGGACTTTGCCAAGGGCGAAGAACACAAGCAGTACCGCCACCTGCTCAAGGAATCGGACGAGATTTTCTGCCTGCCCGGTTCGCGCGAACGGGAGGAAGATGCCTACCTGGCAGTGGGCAAGGCGGTGATCGCCGCGGCTGACGTGATCGTGGCCGTGTGGGACGGCGGTCAGGGCAACGGTCCGGGCGGTACCGCGCACGTCGTCGACCTTTCGCTACGCGCCGGCGTGCCCGTGCTTCACATCCCGATCGATCGCGAGCAGAATAGGGTAGGGGCGATGCGCCTTCTGACGGGTGGTGACATCGTCGAAACCGAATTCGTGCCGCTATCGGGACCGGGCGATGCGACATCTCTGATCGAGCGCCTTCTGTTGCCGCACACCGCGATAGAACGCCAACAGATCCTGGAATACTTCCAGGAGCGGGAGAAAGTGATCAATTGGCGGATCGAATACCCGCTTCTGCTGGCGCTGCTGCGGATCAAGAAGCTGCCCGCGCAGCCATGGCGCCAGGCCCCGGTGGCTGCCGACCTTCCTTCTTCGATCAGCAAGGCTCAAGGGCCAATAGCCAAGAAGGGCGCCGACCCGCGCGACCTGGCTTATGCCTGGGCCAATTTTCTCGCAATCCGCTATGCGCAACTCTTCCGCAGCGGTCACGTGACCAACTACTTCCTTTCGGCCTTCGCCGTATTGGTGGCGCTCTTCGGACTGATCGTGCCAGGCGTGAAGATCTACCTGGTGATGGTCGAATTGGCCACCATTGCCCTGTTGTACCTTAATACCTCGGCCGGAACGAAGGGAGATTGGCACCGGCGATGGCTGCAGTACAGACGTCTGGCGGAATCGCTGCGCCTGCTCGAATACCTCAAGCAGACGGGCCTCGCCGAACCGCCATTCCGCAACGAATTCGTCTCGCACTCCCTTAACAAGGGGATGACTGCGGACTGGACCGCCTGGTATTGTGCGGCCATCTGGCGCGAAATGCACTCGCCTACCGGCTTCATGTCGGCCGAGCGCACGCGGGCTCTGGCGCACAGTGTGGCCAGGGATCAGATCGCCGCGCAGGCATCCTATCACCGGGTCAATGCCCATCGCATGCGCCACCTCGATCACCGGCTACACGAGCTTGGCTCATTTCTCATGGGTGCGGTCATCGCCTCGTGCTGCGTTTACATCCTGATCTATCTTTTCATGCATGACCTGATCGGCCCCCTGACGGACCCGTTCATTTTCGTGACCGCCGGGTTCCCTGCGCTGGGCGCTGCGGTCTTCGGCATGCGCGGCCACGGGGAGCACTTGCTGACGGCAAGCCGCGCCATCAGCACCGCAGAGGCGCTGGAAAAGGATATCGAACGGCTGGCGGCGCTGGACGACCCGGAGGAACTGGCCAAGAAGCTGGAGCAGACCACCCTGGTCATGCTGTCTGACCTGGCGCAATGGACGTTCAGTTACAGCGAGAAGTCGCTGCAGGTACCCGCTTAGTCATCGCCTTCATCCGGACCGGCTTTGCTGTCGGTGATGCCGGCGTGGTGAATGCCCCAGAACTTCTCCATCAACAGATAGGTGAACGAGGCGCTCCAGGCGATCAGGATCAGCCCGGTCAAGGCCTCGACCCCGGAAATCAGCCGCAGCGACCCACGCGGCTCGACATCGCCGATGCCCAGCGAGGTATATGATGCGATAGAGAAGTAGAAATGGTCGGAGAACCAGCTGGTCGACATTCCTACGTCGCCCGCCAGGCGGCCGAGCCCGGCCAGTTCGTGCAGCGAAATCGCCACAGCGAACAAAAGCACTTCCAGCAGGTGCAGGCCGAACAGCGTGAACATGGTCTTCAGCAGCGGCCGCTTGATTGCTCGCCCGGCCTTGGTCATGACCCACATCGTTCGCAGCACCACGAAATGCAGCCATACGCACGCCGTAACCATCAGCGCGCAGGTCAGGATCGCGAACATTGTTGCGCCGCTCATCGGCGGAGCGTTGCGTTCGAACGGTTCAGCAGTTCGCGAAGATAGCCCAGCGTCTGATTGGCCTGCTGGATCATCCGCTCGCCATCGTCGGCGGTCGCGTTGGCCATCGAGGATTCCAGGTTGCGCAAATAGGTCTGATACTCGCGGGCGGTCTGGGCGTCGGCCTGACGGATAGTATAACCTTCGCGCTCCTCGGCAGTGGCGTTCGCACCCGGCCGGTCGCGCCGTTCGAGACGGATCACGTCGCGCGCCACATCGTTGGCCTGGTCCACTATCCGGTTGATCTGGCGCCTCTGGGCCGTGGTAATCGGAGATCCGCCACCCATGCTTGCGGGAGCCGCCGTCTGGCTCGCAGCGGCGGCCGGGGCCGAGGTCTGGCCCGCTGCCGTGGGCCCGATCGAGGGCTGTGCAGCGGGGCTTCCCGCAGTGGCGGAGGCATTGGCCAGGCCGGCGATTGCGGTGCGCAAGGTGCCGAATTGCGTCAGCGCTTGCCGAGCGCCGGCTATCGCGACCTGGGGCTCTGTCGCTCCGCTGGCTGCCGTGCCGCTTGCGCGCAGGCTCGATAGGCCACCCTGCACCCGCTGTGCGGCCTGCCGCTGCGATGGGCTCAGCGCGGCCCCGCTCCTGGCCGGGTTGGCCCATGGATAAGTGCGCAAGGCCGCGGCAACCTGCCGTTCCGCCATGCTCAGCAGCGCGGCGGTAAAGTCCGCTCCGGCCTTCGTGGCCGCCTGCGAGATCCTGCTGGAAAGGGCAGTCGCCTCGGCCCCTGCAGGCAGGGTGTCGAGCTGTTCGGTGTCGCTCTTGATCTGCGCAGCCTGATCGATCAGCGCGGTCACGGCCTGGTTATCGATGCCGGCCTGGCGCGCATCGGCAGCAAGCTGGGTCAATTCGGGCGCCAGGGCTTCCAGTTCCAGCGGGACAACGGCCATGGGACTGGCGGTGCTGCTAGCCAGTGGCAGCGGTTCGCTGGTGTCGCTGCCCAGCATCATCCAGCCAACGCCTGCGCCGGCAACGAGGACCGCGGCGCCGGCAGCCATCAGCAGCTTGCCCCTGGACCCTCCTGCCTGCCTTGCGGCAACGGCAGCTTTGACAGGTTGTGGCGCACCTTCATCGGCCTTGCCGGCCTTGGGCTCGTTCTCGCCTGCCGGGATGGGTGACGCCGCCGCAATAGCGGATGCCACGCCTGCTTCCGCTCCTGGGGATTTGGTTTTCGCCTTGTCAGCATCGGATGGAACGGGGGCGACCTCGGCAGGGGCAGGTGCAGGGGCAGGTGCAGGGGCAGGTGCTGCATTGTCTTGCGCCGGCGTCCTGCCTTTCAGGGCCTCCTGTTTGCTCGACGCCCGCTTTCCGACATTGGTCGTGCCTCCAGCGGCCTTGAACTGCGCTTCACTAGGATCGTCCGGCACATTCGTGACCGGCATATCGCCGGTGCCGAAGCCAGGCGGAGGAGGCGCCACGGGCATGATCTTCTTGGCCGCCGCATCGAACGACATGATGCGTGTCACATCCTGGTCGAAGTCGTCCTCCTCGTCGGCGCCGCTGTCGGCTGCCACCAGCATCGGCAGCCAGTCCGAGATCGACCGCGGCCGATCTTCGGGGCGAACCATCATCGCCTTGTCAATCGCGGCGAGGAAGGCCTTGCTGTAGCCCGGCCAATTCCCTTCGGATAGCGGCGCGCCGGCGGTGCCGTGCATGCGCTCCAGCACTTCGGGCGGCTTGGTGCCGGTCACGCACTCATACAGCACCACGCCAAGGGCGTAGATGTCGGTCCACGGCCCCTGCTCGAATGTCTTAACGTATTGCTCGATCGCGGCGTAGGGCGGCGTGTGGAAAGTGACCGTGGTGCTGGTTGCCTCACCGGATTCGAAGCGGGCGGACCCGAAGTCGATCAACACCGATTTGCCGGAATCGTTGAGGATGATGTTGGGCGGCTTGATGTCCCGGTGCAGCACGCCCACGCGGTGCGCGCGCTCCAGCCCCTCTGCCATGGGAACTATCATGTCCTTGAGCGAGGATTCGTTGAAGCGGACCCCGTTCTTCAGGAGCTTGGATAGCGATGTGCCGTCCTCGAAATCCATCACCATGTATGCGGTGCCGTGAATCTCGAACAGGCTGCGTACGCTGACGATATTGGGGTGGCGCGAAGGCGACGACAGGTTCCACAGCAGCTTGGCTTCTTCGACGAACTTCTTCAGGCCCAGCGCGTGCACTTCCTCGGCGTCGGAATCCACCGGCACGACGGTCGCGTCTTCATCGCGCTCGCTGATTGCGCTTGGAAAATACTCTTTAATTGCAACGAGTTCGTTGAAGTAAATGCCGCGTGCCTTGTAAACGATCCCGAAACCGCCGACGCCGAGCACTTCCTCAAGACGCCATTCCCGCAATATTGTCCCCCGCGGTAAGGCCTTGTTACTGTAAGCCTTGCTCATTGTGCCCACGCCCCCAAGCGTATAATGCGCTGTGGCACACTTGCACGGGCAAGGCTGAAATGCCAGTCCTGCTTTGCGCGCTGTGGGGAAAGGGACCCCAGATGCAATTCTACTGCGCGGCACAGAGCCATATCGGGCTCCGCCGCAAGCTGAACGAGGACTCGCTGCTCGATCGCGCCGAACTGGGGCTGTGGGCCGTGGCCGACGGCATGGGTGGGCACGAGGCAGGCGAATTCGCCAGCGCAGCGGTGGTCAACGGTCTCGGCAAGGTCGCGCCCCAGAAGAGCAGCGAGGATATGGCAGGCGCGGCCATTGCTGCGCTGGAGGCGGTCAACGACGAACTGAACCTGTTTGCCCGCTCCGCCGCGGAACCGCGCACTGTGGGCAGTACCGTGGTGGGCCTCACCGTAATCGGGGGGAGTTTTGCCTGCTTCTGGGCCGGTGACAGCAGGGCCTATCGGGTGCGCAATCGCCAGATCGAGCAGATTACAAATGATCACAGCCTGGTGAACGATCTGGTGCGCGCCGGCATGATAACGGCCGACGAAGCCGAGCATCACCCCAGCGCCAACGTCATCACCCGCGCGATCGGTGTGTCCCGCGAAGTGGAAATCGACTGCGTATCGGGCGAGGTGGCTGCGGGCGACATCTTCGTCCTCGCCAGCGACGGCGTGACGAGGGTCATGGCCGCGGGGGAGATCATGCAGGCAGTGCTGACCCGCAATCCCAGGCAGGCGGTCGATACCATCGTGGCAACTGTTCTTGATCGCGGCGCGCCCGACAACCTCACCGTGATTGTCGTCCGCGTCGGCTGAAACGGCCGCGCACGGGAGAAGTCAGCTTTCCGTCCGGGCCTTGTTCATGCGCTGGATTTTCTCGGTCAGGCCGCGATTGAAAGTCTTGTCCAATGCGCTGGCCATTGCCGGGATCCGCTCTGCCAGCCGCAGCAGACATTCGCGGTCAAACACGGCGATCCGTGCCGTTTCCACTACCGTTACCGAAGCCGAGGCCCGCTGGCCGGAGATCAGGCTCATCTCGCCCATGAAATCCCCGCTTGCGCAGGCTCCCACTTCGACGCCATCGCGCTCGATGGAAGCTGTCCCGCTCACCATGTAGATCAGCGGGGGCGCCTTTTGCCCTTCCCACATCAGCACCTCTCCCGGCCTGGCATCGCGCCATGTGATGATTTCGAGCAATTCCCGCATCTGTTGGGGATCCTGCACCTGGAGCACCGTCTCAATGAGATCGCGCTGTTCGGCGGTAATGATGCTGCGGCGGTTCCGGTGGGCGATACGCAACAGTTGCCCGGCATTCGCCAACGCCAGCGCGGCGGCCCAAAGCGCCGCCAGCGTGGCGCCATTCGCGCCAAGGGAAATCGCCAGCAGGATACCGGCAGCAAGACCCAGTGCGTGCAATAACCGGCTGCCCCCAGCCAACGTGGCGAGCAGTAACAACAGCGCGCCCAGATGGCTCAGTATCCCGGCGATGCTGCCCAGTTCGAACATCTGCGGCCCCCTTCGTGCGTCGTCAGCGACCGCAACCCGTGTCGCGACCAGCGCCGCTGCCGGTGCTTCCGGCGGTACTGCGCTGTGCCCCTTACCCGTAAGCGGAAATACTCCCATTTTGCGGGCAAGGCGAGTGGCACTGGCGCAGGCGGCCTGCGGCAAGGCGTCAGGTGGCCAGGTCGGCCAGTGCGATGGCCGCCCGCTTTTATCAGGGTTGCCCACAGCCCCTTTGCCAGAACCCGTCCGCGCGGTTATCGCGCCTGCCAACCGATTCTCACATTCTGCCGGAGCTTACCCAATGGCCAATGCCACCGATGACCGCCTGCGCCTCCTGATCGAGCGGATCGAACGCCTCGAAGAAGAAAAGAAGGGCATCGCCGACGACATCCGCGACGTCTACGCCGAAGCCAAGGCGGTCGGCTATGATCCCAAGATCATGCGCCAGGTCGTGCGCCTCCGGAAGATGAAGCCGGACGATCGCAACGAAATGGAAATGGTGCTGGAAACCTACAAGAACGCCCTCGGCCTCGGCTGATCCGGCGCTGGCGGCCGAACCCGGTTGACGCCTTGCCGGCAAGGCCTAGTCTCCCCTGCAAGACAGCAGGGGGGAGCCAGACATGATCATTACCACCACGCACACGGTGGAAGGCCAACCGGTGCAGCAGTACTTCGGCCTCGTCACTGGTGAGGTGATCGCCGGGGCTAACGTGGTGCGCGATATCTTCGCTTCGGTGACGGACTTCTTCGGCGGGCGTTCGGGCAAGTACGAGGAAGTGCTGGCCCATGCCCGCGAACAGGCGCTGGCGGAAATGGCCGGGCGCGCGCGGGAGATGGGGGCCAACGCGGTGATCGGTGTGGACATCGATTACGAAGTGCTGGGCAAGACCGGCTCCATGCTGATGGTCTCGGTCAGCGGGACAGCGGTCCGCGTCTGAATGGCTGCCAGCGCCCTCGCACAGGCGTATTGATGCCCTCGCCCGGCTGGGCTAGGCGGCGGGCACAACTATTGCAGCCAACAGAAGCGATCCCATGGCAGGCCATTCCAAATTCAAGAACATCATGCACCGCAAGGGTGCGCAGGACAAGAAGCGCTCCGGCCTCTTCTCCAAGCTCAGCCGCGAAATCACCGTGGCGGCCAAGATGGGGATGCCCGATCCGGACATGAACCCGCGCCTGCGCCTGGCGGTGAACGCCGCCAAGGCCCAGTCCATGCCCAAGGACAATATCCAGCGCGCGATCGACAAGGCGGCCGCGGCCGGCGGGGAAGACTACGTCGAAGTCCGCTACGAAGGCTATGGCCCGGGCGGCGTGGCGCTGATCGTGGAGGCGCTGACCGACAACCGCAACCGCACCGCCACCAACGTGCGCACCGCCTTCAGCAAGAACGGCGGCAACCTGGGCAGCGAAGGCAGCGTGCAGCACGGCTTCGAACGGCGCGGGCTGATCGAGTACTCGGCCAGCGTGGGTGACGAGGAGAAGGTGCTGGAAGCCGCCATCGAAGCCGGCGCGGACGATGTGGAATCGGGCGAGGACGGCCACACCATCTGGACCGCGCCCGATGCGCTGCACGGCGTGGCCAGCGAACTGGAAAAGGTGCTTGGCCCGGCGGACAACGTGAAGCTCGCATGGAAGCCCAACCTGACGGTGGAAGTGGATGAAGCCACCGCCGCCACCCTGCTCAAGCTGGTGGACACGCTGGACGACGATGACGACGTGCAGACCGTGTGGGGCAACTACGAGATTTCCGACGAAGTCATGGAAAAGCTGGGCTGATGTGGCAACTGGTCGCCAAGGCGCTGCTGGCCGGCGCCATGGTGGCCGCCATCGCCGAAGTGGGCAAGCGCCTGCCCGCCATGGGCGCGCTGGTCGCCAGCCTGCCGCTGGTCAGCGTGCTGGGCATGGTGTTCCTGTGGATTGCCCGGCCCGATGCGGAAAACATGGCCACTCACGCACAGGCGACCTTCTGGTACGTGCTCCCCAGCCTGCCGATGTTCCTGCTGATCCCGGCGCTGCTGCGCACCGGCGTCAATTTCTGGCTGGCCCTGGTTGCAGGCTGCCTGCTGACCGTGGCCCTTTATCTCGCCATGATGCACATCGGTCCCCGCATGGGGCTGAAGCTGTGACATGCTGATGCCCTTATGCTGATATTGGGCCTTGATCCGTCGCTCACCTCGACCGGCTGGGGCGTGGTCCAGGTGGACGGGGCGCGGCTGGTCCATGTCGCCAACGGCCAGGTGAAGACCGGTACGGCGGATGCCATGCCGCTGCGGCTGGCCACGTTGCAGGCCGGCATCGCCCAGGTGATCGCCGCCTATGGCCCCTCCCGCGCCGCGGTGGAGGAAGTGTTCGTCAACAAGAACGCGCAATCCACCCTGAAGCTGGCCCAGGCGCGCGGCGCGGTGCTGGCGGCATGCGGTGCTGCGGGATTGCTAGTGAACGAACACGCGGCGCGGCTGGTCAAGAAAGCCGTGGTCGGCATCGGTTCTGCCGAAAAGGGCCAGGTCCAGGCCATGTTGAAGGTGCTGCTGCCTGGCGCGCAGGTGGCCGGGCCCGATGCGGCGGACGCGCTGGCCGTAGCCATTGCCGATGCGCACCTGGGCGGGCGTTAGGGCCATGTTCCTGGTGGTGTTCCGCAATCGCAAGCGGGCCGGAATTGACCAGGTGGCCTATTCCGCCGCCGCGGCGCGCATGGAGGAACTGGCCGCTATCCAGCCCGGCTTCCTCTCCTTCAAAAGCTATGTCGCTGATGATGGCGAAGTGATCGCCTTGTCCGAATGGGCGGACGAAGCCAGCGCCCGCGCCTGGGGGCGGCATGTCGAACACCTGCCGGTGCAAGGACAGGGGCGCAGCGAATGGTATGCCGATTACACGCTGTTCGCCTGCGACCAGCCCCGCATCCACCGCTTCAACCATAAGGACGACGCATGACGATCCACCTCTACGGCATCTCCAACTGCGACACGGTGAAGAAGGCCCGCACGTGGCTGGACGGGCGGGGGATTGGCTACACCTTCCACGATTACAAGAAGGAAGGCGCCGATGCGGGGAAGGTCGCCGCGTGGATTGCCGCCGCGGGCGCGGACAAGGTGCTCAACCGGCGCGGGACGACGTTTCGCAAGTTGTCCGACAGCGAGCGCGCGCAGGCAGACAGTGACCCGGTGGCGTTGATGGTGGCCCAGCCCAGCCTGATCAAGCGCCCGGTGGTGGAGCACCCCGGTGGCCTGCTGGCCGGCTTCGACGTGGCAGAATGGGAACAGGCCTTCAGCTGAGATGGCCGCACACGGCCCAGGCTTCGGCAGGCATCAGGACAGGTAGTATTCCACCGGGGCAAGCGGCTCCGGCGGCTCTTCCCCCAGGTGCGGGGCAAGGCTGATTTCGGACGTGCGGCAGATCGCGTCCAGCGGCAGGGCGTTGGGCGTGTTGCCGAAGGGGTGGGACAAGTCCTCCGTCACTTCGGCCAGGCCCAGGAAGACATAGGCGACGATCCCCACGAAGAACGGCGCCAGCCACCCCGCCGGACCGGCCAGCGCCAGCGGCAGCAGCAGGCAGTAAAGGTAGGTCGTGCGGTAGATCAGCAGCGAATAGACGTAGGGCAGCGGCGTGGTGGCAATCCGCTCCGCACCGGCCTGCGCCGCGGTTATGCTGGCCAGCCGCTCGCCCAGCGCGCGGGCGCCATAGCCATCCAGCGTGCCTGCCTGCCGCGCGCTTGCCAGCAGGGCGGCGATGGCATCCAGCGGGGCGCAGGGGCGGGGCAGTGGGCCATCTGCGGCGAGGCCCGCCCGGCTTGCCGCCGCGCGCGCCGTGGCATCATCGGGCAGGCGGCGCAGTTTTGCGCGGTGCAGGTGCATGAAGGCCAGCGCCAGGCGCAGCGCGCGCTGCCGGTCCTCCGCCCGCGCAAGGAACAGATCCGTCTCGCGCGCGAAGCTGCGCATGTCCGCCAGGAGGCCGCCCCACAGCTTGCGCGCTTCCCACCAGCGATCGTAGGCTGCGTTGTTGCGGAAGCCGAGGAACAGCGACAGCGCGATGCCGAACACGGTGAACGGCGTGGTGTCGATATCGGGGAAGGTGGCGAAGTGATCGTGCGCCCACACCACCAACGTGGCAAAGCCGGCCAGCGCCAGCACCTGCGGCGCGATGGCCGGCACGATCGATCCGCGCAGCGCAAAGACCAGCTGCACGAAACCGGGTTTGTCGCGCAGGATCATCGGACCTGCCCGTCAGGCCGCCGTGGCGGTGACGATGTAGTTCAGCGCCATGTCTGTGGAGAGGTGCAGGCCCTTGGCGGGCGTCCAGGCGATGCCGCGCGGTTCGCCCATCTTGAGGCCCGCAGCCGCCAGCAGGTCCGCCAGTTCATCGGGCGTCACGAAATCTTCCCAGTGGTGGGTGCCGCGCGGGACCATGCCCATCCGTTCCGCGCCCTCCACCAGCAGCAGGCGGCTGCGCGCGGTGCGGTTGGGGGTGGACAGGACCATCAGCCCACCGTCTGCCAGCCGGTCAGCCAGCTGCCGCACGAAGGCGGCCTTGTCGGCCACGTGCTCGATCACTTCCATGTTGGTGACAAGGTCGAACTGGCCAAGGCCCAGCGCGGCCAGTTCGCCGTGGTGGTATTCCACCGGCAGGCCGCTCCCCGCCGCGTGGCGGACCGCCGCCGCAATGTTCTCCGCCGCCGCATCCACGCCGGTCACGTCAGCGCCAAGGCGCGCCAGCGGTTCGCACAGCAGCCCCGCGCCGCAGCCCACGTCCAGCGCGCGCTTGCCCTTGAGCGGCCTTACTCCGCGCGGATCGAGCGCCCAGTGCCGGTCTACCGCGTCGCGAATGAAGGCCAGGCGTACGGGGTTGAGGCGGTGCAGCATGGCGGATGATCCCGCCGGATCCCACCAGTGGGCCGCCAGCTTGCCGAAGTGCGCGGCTTCCTCAGGGCGAATGGTGCCCGATGTGGTTTCATTTGCTACAGTTGCATCCGCCATGCTCCCCTCCTAACAGCGCGCGAGATTCGAAACCAGTCACCCCAGCAGCAGGAGCCTTTGCCCGTGGCCCGTATCGTGATGAAATTCGGCGGCACATCGATGGCCGGGACCGAGCGCATCCGGCGCGTCGCCAACATCGTGCGCGCGCAGGCCGCGCGGGGCGACGAGGTGGCCGTGGTGGTTTCCGCCATGGCGGGGGAGACGGACCGGCTGGTCAACTTCTGCCGCGAGGCGAACCCGCTGTACGACCCCGCCGAATATGACGTGGTGGTGGCCTCGGGCGAACAGGTCACCAGCGGCCTCCTGGCGCTGACCCTGCAGGCCATGGGCTGCAAGGCGCGCAGCTGGCTGGGCTGGCAGGTGCCAATCAGGTCCGACAATGCCCATGCCAAGGCCCGCATCGAGGAAATCGACGCACCCGCCCTCATCGCATCCATGCAGGCGGGCGAGATCGCCGTGATCCCCGGCTTCCAGGGCATTTCGCCCGAAGGCCGCGTGACCACGCTGGGTCGCGGCGGCTCGGACACCTCTGCCGTGGCGGTCGCCGCCGCGCTGAAGGCGGACCGGTGCGACATCTATACCGACGTGGACGGCGTCTACACCACCGATCCGCGCATCGTGGCGAAAGCCCGCAAGCTCAAGAACGTGACGTACGAGGAAATGCTGGAACTGGCCTCGGTCGGCTCCAAGGTGCTGCAGACGCGCTCTGTCAGCCTCGCGATGAAGGAAAAGGTGCGCGTACAGGTGCTCTCCTCCTTCATCGAGGAAGGCGCCCCGCCGGCGGACAGCCTGCCTGGCACGATGATCGTGAGCGACGAGGAAGTGGAAGGACTGGATATGGAACGCCAACTGATCACCGGCATCGCCGCCGACAAGAACGAAGCCAAGATCACGCTGACCCGCGTGGCCGACCGTCCGGGCGCCGTTGCCAACATCTTCGGCCCGCTGGCCGACGCCAGCATCAACGTGGACATGATCATCCAGAACGTGGCCAAGGACAAGGGCGAGACCGACGTCACCTTCACCGTGCCCAAGTCTGACCTGCTGCGCACCCAGACCATGCTGGAAGAGCGCAAGGACGAGATCGGCTTCTTCCGCATGATCTCCGATGACAAGGTGGCCAAGGTGTCCGTGGTTGGCGTGGGCATGCGCAGCCATGCGGGCGTTGCCGCCACCATGTTCAAGGCCCTGGCCGATCGCGGCATCAACGTGCAGGCAATCTCCACCAGCGAGATCAAGATCAGCGTGCTGATCGACGAGGACGAGACCGAACTGGCCGTCCGCGTACTGCACACCGCTTACGAACTGGATGCAGTGGACACCGCCGCCTAAGGGACTGTGTCCGGCAGCTGCGGCGCGACGTCGGCATAGTCGCGCAAGGCCAGCGCGCGGACGATCTCAAGGTCGGAATTGGCCGGCAATTCGGTAAAGCCGCCCAGCACTTCTCGCCGCGCCAGTATGAACCGGCGCCCGGCGAATCCGGAACTGGCGCTGCCGGCTGGCAGCGTCAGGTAGGGCGGGATCAGCGGCACTCTTCCGCGGACGAACCTGCGCTGCAGAAGCGGCTGCCGGGCCCCGCGCTGCCGGATCGCAACGGTGATGATGTCGCGGTTGCTGTCGCGTTCGAACAGGTCTTCGATGACTAGATCGGCAAGCGGGTTCTCGCCGGTCGTCACGAGAATATCGTTCCTGGCAAGGCGTTCGGTCCAGTACCGGGCAAAGCCCTCATTATCTATATCCTGCCCGCCGCGCTGGAGCAGGTCAGCGGCGAGACGTGGCTCGGCCTCCTGCCAGCCCGGCGGCAGTCCCGCTCCGTCGCGAGGCCGCAGGCGGTAGGTTACTGTCTGCCCGCCCCGCTTTTTCGTCACCGCCTCGGCACCGGAATCGAGCAGGGCCAGGCACAGCGCATCGCAGGAAGGCGCAAATGACGAAGGCAGGCCGTCTTCCACCACCAGGCGGACATTGCCGCGCACCGGGATGGGGCCGGACGCGACAATGTCGGGCGCCTGCGCTGCGGCGATTGCCGCTTCTGCCCGCATCTTCAGCGGCAGGGTGGCAAGCGAAGCGATCCCTAGCGCGATCGCAAGGGCCGCCGGATAGGCGACAAGATTGTTCGCCAACGGCAGCGCCCGGCGAATGAGCCCCATGGCCAGCAGGTAAAGGAACACGGTGGGGGCGGCGTGCAGGATCAGGCCGGGCACCAGCAGCAGGAAATAGCCCAGGATCACAAGTCCGGGGAACAGCCACGCCAGCAGCGCCAGCGCCCCGGTGATAACCAGCGCAATCTTCACCATGACCCTCCCGCTTCCTTGCGTCAGGCTAAGAGGCTGGAAGTCACCCGGCAAGTTTTCTCGCCTTGTCGGTTCCCCAGCTAGTTTCTAAGGGCGAAGCATGAGCAATTTTCCCAAGACCGACGCGCTGATGGCGCGCGGAACCGCCTTCCTCGGCAGCGACACCGCCATCCTGTGCGGCGCGATGAGCTGGGTGTCCGAACGCAACCTGGTCGCCGCCATCAGTAACGGCGGGGGCTTTGGCGTGATCGCCTGCGGGGCGATGACGCCCGAACTGCTCGATACCGAGATTGCCGCCACCAAGGCGCTGACCAGCCGCCCGTTTGGCGTCAACCTCATCACCATGCACCCGGCCCTGTTTGACCTGATCGGCGTGTGCGCGAAGCACCAGGTCAGCCACGTGGTGCTGGCCGGCGGCCTGCCGCCCAAGGGCAGCGTGGAAGCGATCAAGGAAACGGGCGCCAAGGTCATCTGCTTTGCCCCCACGCTGGCGCTGGGCAAGAAGCTGCTGCGCAGCGGCGCGGATGCCCTGGTGATTGAAGGCAGCGAGGCGGGCGGCCATATCGGACCAGTGTCCACCAGCGTGCTGGCGCAGGAGATCCTGCCAGAGCTGGCGGCGGACAACCTGGTGTTCGTGGCCGGCGGCATCGGCAACGGGCAGATGATTGCCGCTTACCTGGAAATGGGCGCGGCCGGCGTGCAGCTGGGCACGCGCTTTGCCTGCGCGACGGAAAGCATCGCCCACCCCGATTTCAAGAAGGCCTTCTTCCGCGCTTCGGCCCGCAACGCGGTGGCCAGCGTGCAGATCGATCCGCGCCTGCCGGTGATTCCGGTCCGTGCGCTGGAAAACAAGGGGACCGAGGAATTCGCCGCCAAGCAGCGCGAAGTGGCCCTGCTGCTGGACCAGGGCGCGATCGACATGGGCGAGGCGCAGCTGCGTATCGAACACTTCTGGGCCGGCGCCCTGCGCCGCGCGGTGATCGAAGGCGATGTGGAGAGCGGCAGCGTGATGGCCGGCCAGTCCGTCGGCATGGTCAAGGCCGAGGAACCCGCCGCGCAGATCATCAGCACGTTGATGAGCGAGTGCGAGGCGGCACTGGCGCAAAGGGGCTGAGCAGGCGCTAGCCAGCCAGCACGGCCACCTCCTCCCGCCCAACCGCCACGCTGAGGCGCATGCCCATGCGTTCCGCCGCCACGGCCCACTGGGCGAGGTCGGCGGCATAGGGTTGCTGCCGCCACGCATCGGGCCGCTCCGCGTCCACGTGCACGGTCAGCCGCTTCTCGCTCGCCATCGGGAACACCATCATGCCGCTTTCCGGCGGATACCAGTGGTCGCCCACGAACGGCAGCGCCCGCCAGCCGCAGAAAAATTCGCGGCAGGCATCGGGGCGCTGCGCGTAGATTCCGCAGCCAGCGGCGGAAAGGTTGGAGCAGGGCGTCAGCTCCGGCTTTCCCAGCGCCTCGATCCTGAGGAGAGTGCAGCACATGGTGCAGTCCCCGCATTCCCTGCCGTTGACCAGCGGCTGGTCCCCCACCGTCAGTCCGCCAGCGAGAGAAGGACCTTGACCGTGGTATCCGGGTCCTTCTGCATCACGAAATGGTCGGTCGCCACTTCGTGATAGTCCCATCCGGCATCGCGCGCCTTCTGCGCAAAGCGCGGGAAGGGGGAGGGGCTGTAGGCGGTGGCGAAGATGTAGGCCTTCTTGGGGATCGCCTGTTCGTCACCTGACAGCTGCACCGCTTCCAGCAGGGTCAGCAGCGGGTGATAGCCAACCACGCCCGGCACCTGGGCAAAGTCGATCGCGCCGATGGGATCGACGTAGCCGGGCTTGTGCTTCTGGCTGTCGATGTACCAGTTGTGCTCGTACTCGCCGGTAATGTCCCACAGGCTCTGGCCATTGTCGGGCAGGAAGGCATCGATGTAGCAGATCGCGTCAATCCGCTTGCCAAGGCGACCGGCCACGCCGGTGATGACCATGCCGCCATAGGAATGTCCCGCCAGGATGAAGCGGTCGAACCCGGCGGCTTCCACCTGCTCGCACACGGCGTTGATATGGTCGGTCAGCGTGATGCCGGGGTGCAGTTCCCCCTGCCGCGTGCCCAGGCCCGGCAGGGTGCAGTTGATCACCTTGTGCCCCGCCGCCTCCAGCCGGGCGGGAACGTCGCCATAGGTATGATTGCCGCCCCAGGCGCCGTGGACGAGTACGTAGTTGGCCATGTGCATCCTCATTTTGCAGTGCGGCCTGCCTTAGCGGGTTTGCCGCGCCGTTGCAGGGCAAAAAGAAAGGGCGGCGCCTTGCGGCACCGCCCCTCTTTTCTCTCAACCGAAGTCGCTGATTACAGCGCCTTGCGGCTCGAACGCCAGCCAGCGGCGTAGGTGTCGCCAGCCATCTGGCTGTACGGCACCGGCGAGACGATGGCGCGGACGTTGATCTGCTTGTGCGGTTCAACGGTGGTCTTGGAGGTGCCGCCGTTTTCTTCGCCCCAGATGATTTCCAGCTCGGTGCCGAGCGGGATTTCGTGGTCAACGGTGCCCAGCGACAGCGCCTTCTTCTCGTTGAACGAGTAGCCGGTGAACAGCGACAGGCCGACGTTGCGGCCGCCAGCGTCCACGACCGAGTCGTAGTTGCTGTTGGCGTAGTTGGCGAGCGGCAGGTCGAAGAACTTGTACTGCTGGCCTTCCGGCTCGAACAGCGAGGAGACGATCTTCTGGATGTCTTCCTTGTTCCACTCCAGGGTCACCTTCTTGCGCTGCACCGACGGATCGATCTTTTCCAGCGCTTCGCGGCCTATGAAGTCGTGGTCGAACTTCACGAACGGGCCGTAGCCCAGTTCCCACGGGTTCAGGTAGTAGTCTTCGATCGACTTGCCGACGAACGAACCACCGATGGCGCCGGTGGCTTCGTAGCTGTCAGCACCCAGCCATTCGCGGTAATCCTTCAGCTCGTCACCGGTGTAGATGGCGGGCAGCGGGCTGGGGATCCAGCCGGATTCCAGGGTGTTCGACGGATAGGCGCGCGAACCCACGGCGATCAGGCCGAATTCTTCGCCAGCCTTGAGGATTTCGTCGCGGACATAGTCCTGCTCTTCGTACGGACCCCAGATTTCCAGGCCCGGCGAGCCGGCCATGCCGTGACGCAGGGTGCGGATGGTCTTGGTGCCGATCTTCATTTCGCCCATGTTGAAGAACTTGAGCTTGTCGAGCGGGGCGCCGTTCAGCTTTTCGATCACGTCCCAGGCGCGCGGACCCTGGATCTGGAAGCGCCAGGAAATGCGCTGCACCGGCTTGCCCATCGGGCGCGAGGGCGAACGCGGATCGTTGATGATCTCGACGTTGTACTTGCCCTTCTCGGCCTGGAAGCGCAGCCAGTTGGCGGCCGGCGCACGGCCGACGTAAACGAACTCTTCTTCTTCCAGCCAGAAGATGATGCCGTCACCGATCACGTGGCCGTACGGGGTGGTCGGCACGTACTGCTTGGCCTTGTTCTTCTCCCAGCCCTTGGGGGAGTTGATCATGGTTTCGGTCAGCAGCTTCAGCGCGTCCGGGCCCTTGATGTACAGGTCGAACATGTGGTGCGACTGGTCGAACAGCACGGCGCTGTGCTGCCAGGCCCACTGTTCCGAACGCCAGTTCGAGAATTCCGGGGCGACGACCGGGTACACATAGGCACCGATCTGCGAGTTGCGCAGCTTGCCGACGATGTCGGTGGTACCGGCGAGGATCTGTTCAAGATTCTGAGCCATTTCACTTCCTCTCATTTGTGAAAGAATCATGTATGCGAAATTGTAAGTGTCACATACAATGTTGCGCTAAGGGTGCAAGCGATAAGGCGCATGTTGCGGCAGGAAATCGGCAGGAGGTTGGGGATGAAAGTGGAAGCGCTCGATCATGTGAACATCATCACCGATGATCTGGATGGCACGGCACGGTTTTACGAGGATTTGCTGGGGCTGGAGCGGCGCGATGGCCCGCCGCCGCTGACCCCCGCCACGGCGCAGTGGATGTATGACGAGGCCGGCCGGGCGATCATCCATATCAATTCGCTGGACTGCGTGCGCGCCTATGACCGGGAGGTAACTCCGGGTGAGCTGACCGGGGCGCTGCACCACGTGGCGCTGCGGCTGACGGGCTATGAGGAAACGCTTGCCCGCCTGAAGGCGCGCGGGGCCGATTTCCAGGAGAACCTGGTCGCCGCGATCGGCCTGAGGCAGATTTTCACCGCCGATCCCAACAACGTGCTGCTGGAACTGAACTTCTTCGGGGAGTGAGGGAAGCACGACCTGGCGCGGGCGTGGGGCTGCGGTCTTTCGACAGGCTCAGGACGAGCGGGCTACGGGACTGTTGCGCAACAGGTCCCGCTCACCCTGAGCTTGTCGAAGGATGGCTGCGCCACGTTCGGTCTTTAGCGCGGCACCCCGCCCGCAATCGTGGTGCGGTACATCTCGCGGCGGAAGCCGTCGTAGTCGTTTGGCCCCAGGTGCATGGTGCTGGCATTGTCCCACATGCATACCATGCCCGGCTTCCAGCGCAGGCGGCAGGTGAAGGCATGCTGGATGGTGTGCTGCACCAGGAAATCGATCAGCGGCTTGGCCTCGTGCGTGGTCATCCCTTCGATCCCCGCAGCGTAAGTGTCGCAGATGTAGAGCGATAGCTCGCCCGTCACCGGGTGGGTGCGCACGAAGGGGTGGTAGGTGCCCTTGAGACCCTGTTCCAGCTTCTCCGAATCGCCGAAGCCGATCGGCTCCCCGCGCAGGAAAGCTTGCGTTGCGTAGTTGTTGCGCGCGCTCATCCACACCTTCAGCGGGCGCAGCATGTCCTGGTAGGTCTTGCTGAGGTGGCGGTAGGCCAGCGCGCAGTTGGTCCACGTGGTGTCCCCACCCCACGGCGGGCCTTCAACCTGGCGCAGGAAGGTGATGCTGGGCGGTTCTGTCAGGAAGGGGCTGTCGGTGTGCCAGCCGCCGCCGAACAGGCTGGGGGTCACCTCGTCGGCTTCCTTGATGATCGGGTGCACGTCCCGCTCTTCCGGCACGCCCTGCGTATAGGCATCCACCGCGAACGGGCCGAGGCGGCGGGAGAAGGCGGCGTGTTCGGCATGGCTGAGGTGCTGGTCAGCCAGGTAGATCATCTTGTGCTTCCACAGCGCGCGCTTGAGGTCTTCCACGCCTTCTTCGGACAGTTCCGGCAGGCGTACGCCCTTGATCTCAGCGCCCATGGCAGCGGCCAGCGGTTCCACCGTGAAGTGGCTCGACTGGTAGGGACGGTTATCGAAATCGCCGCACGGCGCGACGCGGACCTGCCACATGTTTTCTCTCCCGAAGGCGCGGGGCGCGCACGCCCCGCTATACCAAAGTCCCTTCCCTTTAGCTTGCGTCTCGTCAACCCGAAATTGACAGGGCGCAAAAACCGGAAGGTGGCGGCGATCAATCCAGCGTGATCACCGTCTTGCCGAAGCTGTCCGACCCCCAGGCATGGGCATAGGCGGCGGGTGCTTCGGCAAAGCTGAAGGTCTTGCCGATGGGCGGCTTGATCTGGTGCGCATCGACGAACTTGCCCAGCTTCTTCGCCATCGCCACGCTGCCAACGAAGATGCCGCGGATCGAGCCGCCGGTCATCATCAACTGGCGCGGGTGGGGCGGGGGGCCGTCGGCCAGCACGCCGATCAGCGCGATCTCGCCTTCCGGGGCCAGCGCGTTCATGCTCTGCTGCAAGGTGCCGACACCGCCGACTTCCACCACCTTGTGTGCGCCGCCAAATTCCTTCGCCACGTGCGCGCCCCATTCGGGCACGGCCTTGTAGTTGACGCCGTGCGCCGCCCCCAGCGCCATGACGCGGGCGAGCTTTTCATCGCTGGAGGAGGTGGCGATCACCTCAGCCCCGGCGGCCTTGGCCAGCGCCAAGGCGATCAGCGAAACGCCGCCGCTGCCAAGCACCAGCACGCGGCTGCCCTTGCCTACCGGGCGCCCGCCTTCGAACAGCGCGTTCCACGCGGTGACACCGGCGCACGGCATGCAGGCGGCTTCGGCATAAGTGAGGCTGTCCGCCACCTTGACCACGCCCGATGCCGGCAGCACCACCTTTTCGGCCAGCATGCCCGGTGCCTTGCCATCGCCCAGCGCGCGGCCCATCACCTGCGGGCCATCCAGCCAATCGAGGAAGAAGCTGCCCTGCACCCGGTCACCGGGGGCAAAATCGGTCACCCCTTCACCCACGGCCAGCACTTCGCCAGCGCCGTCGGACAGGGGGATGGACGGCTGGGTGATCGGCCCGCCGAAATACTTGCCCGCCGCCACGGCGAAATCGCGGTAGTTGATCGACCACGCCTTGGGCGCGATCAGCACCTCGCCGGGGCCGGGGGTGGGATCGGGCAGTTCGCCCAGGTAGAGCTGGTTGAACCCTTCGCAGCCTTCCGGCAGCAGCCATGCACGCATTTTCTATTCTCCCCGAATTCTTTAGACTTCGATTGATTCCAGCACCCCGCCGTCCACGGCCCAGTCCTGCCCGGTCACGTGGCTGGCGGCATCGGACAGCAGGAAGCAGGCGACTTCCGCCAGTTCCTCCGGGCTGCCCATGCGGCGCTGCGGCACGCGCGCCTCTATCATGCCTTTCTGGTGATCGGGGATACGGTCCAAGGCCTCTGTGCGGATGAAGCCGGGGATAATGCAGTTGGCGCGCACCCCGTGCGGGGCCATTTCCACCGCGATGGCGCGGGTCAGCCCCAGCACCCCGTGCTTGGAGGAGACATAGGCCGGGTTCATCGCCATGCCGCGCTTGGACCCCATGGAGCCGGTGACGAGGATCGCGCCCTTCTTCGCCGCGATCATGGCGGGCAGCACTTTCTGCGCGGCCCAGAAGACGGATGTGAGGTTGACCTTGATCGTCTCGGCAAACACGTCCGGATCGAACTGGGTGAACGGGGTGAACCCGCCGGTAAGGCCGGCATTGGCAAACAGCGCCTCGATGGGGCCGAAGTGCGCGGCGGCAGCATCAAGGGCCGCTTCGAGGCTGGCCTTGTCACCCACGTCGGCGGGGAAACCGGCGGCATTGGCGCCCAGCTCTGCCACCACTTCGTCCAGCATCTGCTTGCGCCGCGCCAGCAGGCTGACGCGCGCGCCGCGCTGGACCAGCATCCGCGCGGTGACGAGGCCAATGCCGCTGGATGCGCCGGTGACGCAGATATGCTTGCCGTTGAAATCCACTCTCACTCTCTCCCCAAAACGTTACCGGCCGAGCGCTATCGTCGCCCATTTCCCGGCGTTCGGGTAATCGGACGTTTCGGGCTGCCAGACAAGGTGCATCAGCGCCTTTGCCGCTTCATCCGTCATGCCATTCTCCCGGTGCCAGCGGCACAGGAAGGCGGAAACCCGCCAGTTCATGATGCAGTGGACATGTACTGGCAGAGTGCTTGCCTCCAGCGCGGCGACGAAGGCGCGGTAGTGGGCCAGCGTCGGCGCGTCGAACGGCACGGGGATATGGGTGTAGGCAAGGCCCGCCGCCGCCATCTCGCCGCCCGCATCGGGCAGGGCTTCAGGATGCGAATCGAGCGCCAGATTGATAACCCGCCGCGCGCCCATCGCCGCCAGCCGCGCCGGATCGCCCGGTTGCAGCCGCCCGGAGGTGGTGAGCTTGGGCGAAAGGCGCAGGAAGTTGCGGATGCCGGCGGGGTCGGTCATCCCATAGGTCTCCACCCCCCGCTCATCCTGAGCTTGTCGAAGGATGTCGCGCAATGGCCCTTCGACAAGCTCAGGGCGAGCGGGGGAAGGAGGTGACCAGCTCAAACCAGTCCCAGCACCTTGGCCGCGTTGTCCTTCATGATGCCGGGCATCACTTCATCGCGGAAGCCCACTTCCTTGGCCGCGGCAATCCACTTGTCCGGATGGATCAGCGGGAAATCGGTGCCGAACAGCATCTTATGCTTCAGCTGCGTGTTGGCATACTGCACCAGCTGCTTGGGGAAGTACTTGGGGCTCCAGCCGGACAGGTCGATGAACACGTTGGTCTTGTGCAGCGCCATCGAAAGGCTTTCGTCCACCCACGGCCAGCTGGGGTGGGCCAGGATGATCTTCATGTCCGGGAAATCCACCGCCAGGTCATCCACCAGGATCGGCTGGCCGTATTTCAGGCGCATGCCGCCGCCGCCGCGCATCCCCGTGCCCATGCCCGAATGGCCGGTATGGAAGATGGCGGGCAGCTTGTATTCGTTGATCACCTCGTAGATCGGGTAGCCGACCGGATCCGCCGGATGCACGTTCTGGGCGATGCCGTGGAACTTGAAGCCCTTGACCCCGTGGTTCTCGATCAGGTCGCGCGCCTCACGCGCGCCGTACTTGCCCTTGTGCGGATCGATCGAGGCGAACGGGATGCAGATATCGTCGTTCTTGTTGGCGAGTTCCGCCACCTCGTAGTTCGACACGCGCTTGGCGCCCATGCCGCTCTCGCAGTCCACGGTGAACATGCAGAAGGCGATCTGGCTTTCGCGGTACAGCTCGATGATTTCCGGCATCTTGGGCCGTTCGCGCGGGGCCTTGAAGTAGGCCGATGCGGCATCGAAGAACTTGCCCATCACCGGGTCTTCCGGATCGTGGCAGCTGACTTCCGCATGGACGTGGACGTCGATGGCGCGGATCTTGGAAAGGTCGATGGGCATGGCGTTCAATCCCTGAGAATCGAGAAATATCGTATCTGGCGTAGACACAAAAAGGCCCGCCCCGGCAATGCCGCAGGCGGGCCTGATGCGTTCAATCAGCCGGAAATCACAGCTTCATGATGACAGCCTTGGTTTCGAGGTAAGCCTCGAGACCCAGGCGGCCCTGTTCGTGGCCGATGCCGCTTTCCTTGTAGCCGCCGAACGGGATCGCGGTGTCGATCATCGCGTGGCAGTTGACCCACACGGTGCCGGCCTTGAGCTTGCTGGCCAGCTGGTGGGCGGCGGAAACGTCCTTGGTCCACACGCCGGCGGCAAGGCCATAGGGGGTATCGTTGGCTTCCTTCACCACGTCGTTCAGGTCCTCGAACCGCTGGGCGACGACGACCGGGCCGAAGATTTCCTCGCGAACCACGCTCATCTGCGGGTTCACGTCGGTCAGGATGGTCGGGTTGACGTAGTAGCCGCCATCGCTCGACGGCACGTCACCGCCCATCAGCACCGATGCGCCATCGCGCTTGCCGGCTTCGATGTAGCCCAGCACGCGCTCGTGCTGTTCCTTGGAAACCAGCGGGCCCATGTGGCCGGCCGGGTCCAGCGAGGCGCGCGGCGCCCAGAAATCGGCGGTTTCGGCCATGCCTTCCACCACCTTGTCGAACACGCTCTTGTGCGCATAGAGGCGGCTGCCGGCCACGCAGACCTGGCCGGAATTGAAGAAGATTGCCTGGCTGACGCCCGGCGCGGTTTCCGCCACGTTGACGTCCGGCATCACCACCACCGGGCTCTTGCCGCCCAGTTCCAGCGTCACGTGCTTGAGCGTTTCGGTGGCGTTGCGGTTGATCAGCTTGCCGATTTCGGTGGAGCCGGTGAAGGCCACCTTGTCCACGTCGGGGTGCTTGACCAGCCGGTCACCGCCGGTGTGGCCATAGCCGGTCACCACGTTGACAACACCGGCCGGGATGCCTGCTTCGGCCACCAGGTCCGCCAGGCGCAGCGCGGTGAGGCTGGTCTGTTCGGCGGGCTTCAGCACGGTGGTGCAGCCTGCGGCCAGGGCCGGGGCAATCTTGAGGCAGGCCATCAGCAGCGGGAAGTTCCACGGCACGATCTGCGCGCAGACGCCCACCGGTTCCTTCTGCGTATAGGCGAACATCATGCCGCCCGGCATCGAATAGGGGGCAATGGTCTCGCCGTTGATCTTGCCGGCCCACCCAGCCATGTAACGGATGTGCGCGACGGAGCCGGGCACGTCCACCACGGCGGCCATGCCCTTGGGCTTGCCCACGTCGATCGCTTCCAGCTCGGCGAATTCGTCGGCATGGGCTTCGATCAGGTCGGCCAGGCGGTTCATGGTCTTTTCGCGCTGGATCGGCGGCAGGTTGCGCCAGCGGCCATCGTCAAACGCGGCGCGCGCGGCGGCAACGGCACGGTCGATGTCCTTGTCGGTGGCTTCGACGATGGCCGAGACGACCTTGCCGGACGACGGGTCTTCCACGTCGATGGTGGCGCTGCCGGAGCTGTCCACCCATTCGCCGTTGATGAACAGCTGCGGCTTGCGCGCCAGGGCGGCCTTCACAGCATCCGAATATTCCCGCTGGGTGCGGTCGATGGTGGTCATTTCATTCATGGTCGGGGCTTCCTCTCCCAAGGGGGCATGACTTGCTGGCCGAATCCGATAGCATCCGAATCCGGCCGGCGAATGGCAAATCCTAACAGAGCAAATGCATAGTGCCTACGCCCGCGCGATCAAGCTAACGATCGTTAGAATGATGGCGCGGGCGGATGATCTGCGGCGGCGGAAGGCGCTCAGCGGCCTGCCAGCGCCTTGTCCTCGTTGGCGCGGTGGATCAGGTACATACGGATGTTCTCCACGTCGCCTTCATTGAGGGCGGAGGCGAAGGACACCATGCCGTTGTGGCGGAAGGCACCGTCGATCACGATCGCCTTCATTGATGCGGCCTGGTTGATCGCGCCAGAGTGCCTCAGATCGGGGTTCAGCGCGCCGGCAATGGCGGCATCGCCATGGCAGATCGAGCAGTAGCGTCCATAGTCGCTGGCACCCGCGGCGATCTGTTCCGGCGTCCCGGTGGACGGCGGCGGATCGAGCACCCTCTGGGCCAGCGGCGGCGGCGCGGGCAATTGGCCCTTGGCGCCCAGCTTGAACACCATCAGGCGGCTGATGTTGCGCGGCGTTCCGCTCTTGGCGGTCAGCACGCCCGGGGCAATGTCCCAGATGCCGCCCCAGCCGACCAGAATGGCAACATACTGTTCGCCGTTGATCGCGTAGGTCATCGGCGCGGCGATCACGCCCGACTGGGTGGCGAAGGACCACAGCTGGCGCCCGGTATCGGCCGCGTAGGCGATGAAGCGTTCGTCCGCCGTGCCCTGGAACACCAGGTTGCCAGCCGTGGCCAGCGTGCCGCCGTTCCACGGGCCGGTGTAATCCACCCGCCAGGCTTCGCGCCGTTCAGCCACGTTCCACGCCACCAGCGCGCCGGTGGTGCCGGCCAGCGCCGCCTCGCGCGCAGCGGGATCGGCCGGCATTGCGGTGGCCGCGCTGTTCAGCCCGGTCTGGAAGCCGATGTCGGTTTCCTCGAACTCGTTGTCGGCCACGTAGGGGAAGCCGCCATTGTTGGCCGGAATATACAGCAGCCCGGTGGCGGGGCTGTAGCTCATCGGCTGCCACGAATGCGCCCCGCCCGCGCCGGGGATGGACACCCACAGCTTGCCGGTCTGCTCGTAACGGGCTTCCGGGTTGATTTCAGGCCGTCCGGTCACCGGATCGATGCCCAGCGACCAGTTGATCGTGGTCCACGGGGTCGCCGAGATGAACTGGCCGGTCGCCACGTCCAGCAGGTAGATATAGCCGTTCTTCGGCGCGTGCACCGCCACGCGGCGCGGCGTGCCATTGATTGAAATGGTGGCAATGGTGATCTGAGCGTTGGAATCGTAGTCCCACCGGTCCTCAGGCGTTTCCTGGAAGTGCCAGCGGTATTCGCCAGTGGCCGCGTCCACCGCCACGATGGAGGAGGTGTAGAGATTGTCGCCTGCGGCGTCCCCGCCTTCCACGTTCATGCGGCCGTTGGCGCCGGGGTTCCACGGTTCGGCGTTGCCGGTGCCGAACAGGATCAGGCCGGTTTCCGGATCGTAGGTGATCGAATCCCACACGGTGCCACCACCGCCCAGCTCCCACCATTCGCCGCCCCAGGTTTCGGCGGCGCGCTCCATCGCTTCGTTCTCGAACCCGTCGGCCGGGTTGCCGGGCACGGTGTGGAAGCGCCACAGTTCCTCGCCGGTCTGCCAGTCATAGGCGGCCAGGAACCCGCGCGCCTTGTATTCCGCGCCGCCCGACCCAATCAGGATGCGCCCGCCGGCCACGCGCGGCGCGCCGGTGATGGTGTAGTTCTGCGTATCGGGCACCACGGTCTTGCGCCAGACAACGCTGCCGTCCGACTGCTTCAGCGCCACCAGGTCCCCGTTGAGGGTGGCGACGTAAACCTTGTCGCCATACAGCGCCACGCCGCGGTTGACCGCATCGCAGCAGGCCGCGGCCAGCGTTTCGCGCGGAACTTCGGGATCATAGGACCACTTGAGCTGGCCGGTGACGGCGTCATAGGCCTTGACCATCGACCAGGCGGTGGAGACGTAGATCACCCCGTCATGCATCAGCGGGGTGGCTTCCTGCCCGCGTGCGGTATCGAGGTCGGCAAACCAGGCCAGGCCCAGCGTGCCTACGTTCTCCGCGTTGATCTGGTCCAGCGGGCTGAACCGCTGCTCGGCCATGTCGCGCCCGTAGCTGAGCCATTCCTCCGCCGGAGGATTGGCCAGCATGGCATCGGTCACGCCGGTGGTGGCCGGATCGGAGACTTGCGGGGTTTTGTCGCATGCCCCCAGCAAAAGGGCGGCGGCCGCCACGATCAGCCCGAAACGTCTTGTCATGCTGTCTCTCTCCCGCAAGGCGCATTTACCGACATCGCACCTTCCCCTTTCGCGCATACAAAGGGGCATCGCGCCCAATCAAGGGGATTTTGGGGCAGGTGACCGGGCGAGAACCTTCGCAGGCGCACAAAACACGCCCTTGCATAGCGGCACATTTTTCGCATATGTGGAAACCGTCCAGTCGAGCGCGAGCCCGCGTCATGACCCTGGTCTAGCTATTTGCTTGCTTAGACAGGACATTTTCGAAATGAGCACCAAACTGCCTTCACGCGCCGACCATGTCGGTTCGTTCCTGCGTCCCCGCGAAGTTCTCGAGGCACGCCAGCACAGGACTGCCGACAATATCTCCCACGACGCGCTGCGCGCCGTGGAAGATGCCGCCATTGCCGATCTGGTGGCCTGGCAGCAGGACCTTGGCCTGAAAGCCATCACCGATGGCGAATTCCGCCGCTACTTCTTCCACACCGATTTCCTCCTCCAGCTTGCCGGGGTGGAAGAACGCGGCGGGTTGAAGAAGGCCTTCAAGAACGACCAGGGCAAGGATGTTTCCTTTGCCCCGCCGGTCATGGTCGTCACCGGCAAGATCGCGCACCAGCGGCCGATCCAGCTGGCCGATTACCAGTTCCTGGCCAGCAAGGTGACGCCGGGCCACACGCCCAAGGTGGCGATTCCCAGCCCGACCATGCTGCACTTCCGCGCCGGCCGGTCCGGCATTCCGGAGGATGTCTATCCGGACATGGCGGAGTTTTACGCGGACGTCGCCCAGGCCTACCGGGACGAGGTCGATTCGCTGGCAGCCGCTGGGTGCCGCTACATCCAGATGGACGATACCAACCTGGCCTACCTGTGCGATGACGAGCAGCGCGCCGATGCCGCCAAGCGCGGCATGGATCCGGATGCCACCACGCGCCAGTACGCGCAGCTGATCAATGACAGCTTCGCCTCTGCGCCAGCGGACATGATCCGCGCCATTCACCTGTGCCGCGGCAACTTCCGTTCCAGCTGGGCGGCCGAAGGCGGGTATGAGCCGGTGGCCGAGATCATGTTCAACGAACTCGATATCGACGCCTTCTTCCTGGAATACGACGATCCCCGCTCCGGCGACTTTGCCCCGCTGCGCTTCCTGCCCAAGGGCAAGACCGTGGTGCTGGGCCTCGTCACCACCAAGCTGGGCGAGCTGGAAACCAAGGACGACGTGAAGCGCCGGATCGAGGAAGCGAGCAAGTTTGCCGATATCGACCAGCTGGCCCTTTCGCCCCAATGCGGCTTTGCCAGCACCGTGCACGGCAATGACATCACCACCGAGCAGCAGGCCGCCAAGATCCGCCTGTGCATCGAGGTGGCCGAAGAAGTCTGGGGCTGAAGCTCCCCGCCGGCCATCCGGCGCTGAAAAAGGGAAGGGCGGCACCCGCGCAGGGTGCCGCCCTTTCGTTTGCCCATTGGCCCTCTTCAGTCGCGGATGCGGAACACGGCCCTTGCGTTGTCCTCCATCAGCATCTTCTTGACCTCGGGCGTCATGTCCATCCGGTCATAGGCGGCGACCTCGTCGCTCGATTGCTGGTAGGGGTAATCCATCGCGTAAAGCACGCGGTCCGGCCCCAGCACCTGCTGGCAGAACTTGATGCCTTCCTCCCAGCCGTTGCCGCTGGTCGTCACCCAGATGTTGTTGCGGAAATAGTGGCTGGAGGGGTGCTGCAGCTTGCGCGTGCCTTCCGGGTCCACGATCTTGCGTTTGCGGCCATCGGCGTTCCCCTGCATCCAATCGAACCGGTAGAGGTGCAGTGGCATGCATTCGCCCAGGTGGCCGATGACGAGCCGCAGCTTCGGGAAGCGGTCGAACGCGCCCGACATGACAAGGCCCATGGTGTGCAGCCACACATCGTGCGGGAAGCCGCCCAGCGCGCCGAAGAACCCGCGCCCTTCATAGTGCGGGGCGTTGAACGGGGCGGTGGGGTGGATGTAGAGCGCCAGGTCATTCGCCTCCAGCGCCTCCAGGATCGGCCAGTATTCCTGCTCGTCCAGATAACGCCCCTGGAAGTGCGAATTGAGCACCGCGCCATTGAGCCCAAGGCCCGCCGCCCGCTCCAGTTCCTTCACGCTGCCTGCCACGTCGCGCGGGTCGAAGGCGGCAAGGGCGGAAAAGCGGGTGGGGTAATTGCGGCAGGCCTCGGCGGCGATGTCGTTCGCCTCGCGCGCCAGCGGCGTGCCTTCGCCGGGGCGCACCACCTGCACACCCGGCGCGGTGAGGAGGAGGAGCTGCCGGTCGATCCCGTATTCGTCCATGTGGGCGATGCGTAAAGGCCCCAGATCCTGCAGCATTTCCTGCAAGGATTCCATGTGGTTGAACATCACCCCCATGCGCAGCGAATCGTCATCGCTCACCTCGCCGCTGTCCCAGTATTCGAGCTGCGCCTTGACGAGGGCGGGGAAGGTCCAGGCTTCTTCCGTGGCAATGCGCTTGTAGGGGGCGTTGCGCAGCACCTGGCCTGCGGGCGGCGCAAGGCCGATCCGCGTGCGGTGGCTGAAATCTTCCCTGAAGTGGCCCTTCAGGCCCGCTTCGCTGCCGTCCGGCAAAAGTGGCATGGTTCTCTCTCCCAATCGTCATCCTGAACTTGTTTCAGGATCCATTTGTCGGCCAGGCTCTCATGTAGCCGGGTGCTGGAAGCAGCGCCGTTCACCCGTCCTGCATGCTCCGTTCAGGCGGCCCGATGGATCCCGAAACAGGTTCGGGATGACGGGTCGATCTCCCATTCAGAACATCCCGTTGGGGTTTTTCGCTGTGGCCGGGTCCGGCACTTCCTGCATCACGTCCCAGTGTTCGACGATGTAGCCGTTCTCCACCCGCAAGAGGTCGATGATGGCATAGCCGCGCGTGCCTGCTTCCCGCTGGAAGCGGAAGTGCACCGCGACAAGGTCCGCATCTCCCCAGACCACGCGCTTCACTTCGTGCGCCAGGTCCGGCAGGCGGGCCATGCTGGCCTGCATCATGGCCAGCGTGGCATCGCGCCCGGTGGGGGCGTTGGGGTTATGCTGGATGTATTCCGGGTGCATCCAGCAGGTGAAGGCATCGGTGGGATTGTCCTCCACGTAGAACAGCTGGATGAACCGCTCCGCCACCTGGCGCGTGGTCAGCCCCTCGCGCCCCGTGGTGTCGCGCGGGTCGAACGGGGGATTGGCGGGATCCCAGGGCAGCGCGCCGGGGGCTGGCATCATGGCCGCTTCTCCATCAGAACATCGTGTTGTCGTTCAGCGGGTTCTCCGGCACCGGCTGGATCACGTCCCAGTGTTCCACCAGGTACCCGTTCTCGATCCGGTAGATGTCCACCACCGCGCTGCCGCGATCGTCCGGCGCGCGCTTGAAGTGATAGTGCACCGCCACCAGCGTGCGGCCCTGTTCGTCCTCGCCATAGATCACGCGCTTCACATCGTGCGTCATCTGCGGGTTGCGCTGCATGTGCGCGGCCAGCACCTCGATGGTCGCATCGCGGCCGGTGGGCGAATTGGGATCGTGCTGGATGTAATCGGGATGCACCCAGCGTTCAAAGCCGGCCACCAATTCATTCCGATCATAGAAAATCTCGATGAACTTCTCGGACACCAGCCGGTCGGGCAGGCTCGCGCGCAATTCTTCGGTAATCACAAAATCGGGATTGTTCAGGTCCGCGTCGATCACGGTTTCGAGCAGATTTTCCGTCTCCGGCTCTGCCGCCTCCTCCCCGCCGCCTGAACAGGCGGCGAGGATGAGCGCCAGCGGCGCGGCAATCAGAACCAGCCGCACCTCACTTCGCCTTGTCGGCAAAGGCGATCCCGAACTTCGGGTGGGCAAAGTGCATCGGCACGTCCTGGCGATAAGGCCAGGTCTGCCGGTGTTCGCTGGCGGGCAGCAGGCGGTCCGGGCCGAGCGGGTCTTCGGGGAAGGTCTTGGTGGCGGGTTGCAGATGGGCGGTGGTGTGGGCCCAGCCGTTCTCGTAATCGCCCTGCCACTGCATCATGTAATCCAGCCGCTTGATCTTCCACACGCCATCGACCTTGACGTAATCGTTCTCGTAGATGCCCGCTTCCATGAACTGCTGCGGCATCATCTCTTCCTTGGTGTCCTGGAAGTCATCGTGCCAGCCGCCCAGCAAAATGCCGTGGAAGCGGCCCTTGGCGGTCTGCCGGTCAGGCGCCACGGTGATGATGTCCTGCATCTGGAAATGGTCCAGCAGCAGGCCGTTGACGGGGCCGGGCTTGCCACCGGTAAAGCGCCCGGCGATCCAGTCCCCATAGAGGCGCTTCACGCCCGCATGGCCGACGTATTCGCCGGACAGGAACACCACGCAGCCATCTTCCGCGAACAGGTCCGCCACTTCATCCGGGCGGTTGAAATCGATGTAGTAGCCATAGGCCCAGTGCAGGCGGCGGATGGCCGCCATGTCTTCCAGCACGCCGACGCGGTTTTCCAGCTCCGCAAGACGGGTTTCGGTATCACTCATTCTCGACTCTCCCTTGAAACTTTGTATGCAATACTAACGAACGATATTGTCTTGGCGAGAGGGTTTGGAACAGAAAATGGCGTGGAACGGCGCGGATTACCGGGATCAGTGGGCGGGCCGGGTGGCTTTCATCACCGGGGCTGTCAGCGGGCTGGGGCTGGGCGTGGCGCAGGCCTTTGCCGATGCGGGGATGAAGCTGGCGCTGGGTTACCGCAAGGAGGCGGACCGCGATGCCGCCGCGCAGTGGTTTGCCGCCAACGGCCATCCGCAGCCGCTGTTCTGCAAGCTGGACGTGACCGACCGCGACCAGTGGGCAGCGGTGGCTGACGAGGTGGTGGCCCATTACGGCGAGGTCCACGTGCTGGTGAACAATGCCGGCGTCTCCGTCTTCGGCCCCACGGACGAGGCAAGCCATGCCGATTATGACTGGATCATGGGGGTCAACTTCGGCGGGGTGCAGAACGGGCTGGTCGCCTTCCTGCCCAAGATCAAGGCCGCCAGCGGCCGCCGCCATGTGACCAACATCGCCAGCATGGCCGCCTTCCTGCCCGGCCCGCAGGCAGGCATCTACACCGCCAGCAAGTTCGCCGTGCGCGGGCTGACCGAAAGCCTGCGGTACAACCTGGCCCCGCACAAGATCGGCTGTTCGCTCTGCTGCCCCGCGCTCACCCGCACCAATGCCGGGATCAGCGCCCTTGGCCGTCCGGACAGCGTGGGCGAAAGCGGCTTTCCCGCCGTGGACGAGGCGGAGCTGCGCCAGTTCGGCAGCGCCTTCGAGGAAGGCATGGAGCCCTACGTGGTGGGCTGCAAGATCCTGGCCGGGATGACCAGGCAGGACGGCCTGATCCTCACCCACCCGGAACACGGGGTGGACCTGGCCGAGGAGTACATGAAGCAGGTCCGCGCCCTGCCGGTGGAGGATTGCCCGCCCGGCCGCGCGCATATCGAACACCTGCGTCGTGAGGCGGGCAAGGCGGCCGATGCCGGCCTGTTCATCAAGCTGGACGATCTGACCTGAGGGAAAAGCCCGTGCTTGCCGCGCCCCGCTCCTCTGGTATCCTTGCGCCACAAAGGGATGTGAGGGTTGAGAGGAGACCGATCCATGTGCGATTCTGATATTGTGCAATCGATGGCCGGCAAGACGGCCCGCCTGTCGCGCCGTGATTTCGCCAAGGCGGGCGCGCTGGCCGGGGCCGGGATGCTGGGCCTGGCGCGCGGGGCGGAGGCGCTGGCCCAGGGCACGCTGGCGGAACGCGACGTCAAGTTCAGCGCGCCGGGCGGCACGTTCGACGGGCTGATGATTTCCCCGCGCGATGGCAAGCATCCGGCCGTGATCCTGTGGCCGGACATTGCCGGGATTCGCGATGCCAACCGCTCCATGGCGCGGCAACTGGCGGCAGAAGGCTATGCCGTGCTGGTGGCCAACCCCTATTACCGCAGCGTGGAAGGCGAGCAGTTCGTCGATTTCGATGCCTGGCGGGCCGATGGCGGTTTTGACAAGGTGCGCCCGTGGATGGCCGCCAACACCCCGGCCGCGATTGCCGAAACCCATGTCGCGCTGGTCGAATGGCTCGACCGGCAGAACGAAGTCGATACGAACAAGGGCATCGGGGTGCAGGGCTTCTGCATGACCGGCGGGTGGACCATCCGCGCTGCCGCCGCCGTGCCCGCCCGCATCAAGGCCGCGGCCAGCTTCCACGGCGGCGGGCTGGTGGGTGAAGGGGCCGATGCCCCGGTCAACCTCTTCGCCAGCATGGCTGACGATGCCCGCGCGCTCATCGCCATTGCCCGCAATGACGATGCCCAGGCACCGACGGAAAAGGACGCGCTGCGCAATGCCGCCAGCGCCGCCGGGCTGGACGCGGTGATCGAGGTCTACCGCGCGGATCACGGCTGGACCGTGCCGGATAGCCCCGCGTTCGACGTGGACGAGGCGGACCGCGCCTTCGCCGCCTGCCTGGCGATGTTCCAGGCCGCGCTGTAATGCCGCAGCTGGCGGCCCCAAGGTTGCTTGGGGCCGCAGCCTTGCTGCTGCTGGCCGGTGCCGCCACGCTTTCCGATGCCGCGCCGGCCCGCGCCCAGCACGCCCGCGTGGGCCAGCCGCCTGCCGCGCCGCAGGGCCCGCCCGATGCGGCCGAACTGGCGCAGATGGCTGCTGGGATGGACGGGGTCTTCCTCGCTTGCGAAAGCTGGGTGCTCGATCCCGGCAGCTGGACCGGCGCGGAGGGCATTGCCCCGCTGGTGGAGCTGACCGGGCTGGGCAACCGCATCTATCCCGTGCCCACGGTGATCGATGCCGCGCAGCCCCCGGCGGAATTCCGCGTGGCCAACCATTACTTCCGGGTGGATGCCACCAGCCGCAGCGGGTTCTACCTGGTGGTGTCCGACCGGCTGCCGATCTGCCACATCACCGGCGGCGGCGGGGTGGACCTGCACGGCGTGGTGAACGATGTGCTTGCCTCCGCCCCCTTCCTTGCCCGCTGGGAGGAGATCGACGAAAGCGCGGACGGCGCCATCATCAGCACAGTCTACCGCCACCGGCTGGTGCCGGAGATGGAGATGGTGGTCAGCCGCAAGGCCGTCGCTGGCGGGTTCAATGACCTGGTGCAGGTGATCGCCACCGCGCAATACGACTTTGCCGCCGTGACGGCGCGGGATCGCTGAAGAACGCCTGGCATTCGCAACCGGCAAGGCGCTGCGGACAATTTGCCCCAAATCAAGGCGCGGCGATTCGCCATCCCCTATCCGGACAAGGTCAACAAGGCCCGCTGCGGGGCCAGAAACCTTGCATTGGGGGTACTTGCCATGAAGAAGCTTCACCTTATCGCTGCCACCGCCGGCGCTCTTCTGCTGGCCGCATGTGGCGGCGGCGATCCTGCCGAATCGATTGCCGCCATCCGCCATACCGAACAGGCGCAGCTCGATTCGATCGCCTCCAAGGACCTGGTCGGCGCGGTGCGCCTCTATCGCGACGATGCCCGCCTGCTGCGCCCGGACGGCAGCGTGCTGGACGGCGGCGCGGCGATTGCGGACGCCTATGGCGACCTGATGGAAGACCCCAATTTTGCCCTGACGATTGAGCCGCAGGATGGCTGGGCCAGCTCTGACGGCGAACTGGCCGTGGTGACGTCCAAGGTCAACATGACTACCACCGATCCCGAAAGCGGCGAGCCGGTCACCACGCCGATGACCAGCCAGACCGTGTGGACCCGTGAAACCGGGGCCACGTGGAAGATCGTTTCTGCCTACAACGCGCCGGCGGCCGTAGCCGCTGAAGCGCCGGCCGCGGCCGATACCGCCGCCGCTACTCCCGCCGCCGCCCAGTAAGGCGCCAGCGACAGGCTCCCGAAGGCAGCGCCCGGTGCCCGGTACGGCACCAGGCGCTGCCGTTCATCGCACCTGGGAAACGGCTGCCTCGCCCTGCCGTGGCAGCGGGCCAGCCCGCCCCAGCGGCACTTGTGGCCACTCGCGGCACACCGCACACAAAGGCTTCCGGGGGCCATGAAACCCTGAAGGAGCCTTTGAAATGAAGAACTTGATCACGCTGGCGGGCGGCAGCCTCCTGCTGCTCGCAACTGGGGCGCTTGCCCAGAATCCGGCTGGGCCGGGACCGGGCAGCCATCCCGCGGCAGATGTCGCCTCCCAAGCTGCCGAACCGGGGGCGGAAACAACCTTCACCGATGACCAGGTGGAAGCCTTCGCCCGCTCAGCGGCGGCCATCCGGGCATTGCCGGGGGCTGACGGGCCGGAAAAGCAGCAGCAGGCACGCGATATCGTGGCCGCGCACGGCATTACCGCCCAAACCTATAACGCCATCGGCACCGCCATGCAGAGCGATGCGGCACTGGCCGCGCGGGTGCAGATCGCGCTGCAGGCCGCGGTTTCGCCTTCGGCGGGCTGACCGCTCACCCCCGGTCCCTTGCCCTGGCCGGGAACCGCCAGCGCCAGGCGGATTGGCGCTGGCGCAGGGTCACTACTCCTGCCCCTGCATCCGGCCACCCTGGCCCCGCCGGTCTCGACCCCCGGCGGGGCCTTTCTTCTGTGATCCTTGCGTCAGGGGTAATTGCGCCATTCGATGGTGGCTTCGGGGTCGGTGCAGAGGCGGCAATTGGCCCCGGCAAAGGTGCGCCCGGCTGCGCTGTCACCCCGCAATTGCCATTCCAGCCAGTCCACCACGATCATCGCGTTCCGGCCGCCCATCGGCTGGTGATAGGTGCCGCCGTGGCCGGTGGGGGTGTTAACCCAGGCCACCGGTACGTGGGCAATGCGGTTCACGTCATCCAGGCCATTGGCATAGGCGATGTCGGTTTCCCCGCCATCGAGGTACAGCACGGGGGTGTGCAGGGCGAGCAGGCCTTCCTTGCCGAGTTCCATACCGCCAAGGCGCGGGGCATCGGGTGGCAGCAGGCCGGAATTCTGCACCACGATGGTATCCAGCCGCGGATCACCCGCCACGGTCAGCGCCTGCACCCCGCCGCAGGAAAAGCCCCCGGCGGCCAGCGCATTCTCGTCAATCTTGCCGTGATAGGGGCTGCCGGGGCGGCCGTTTTCGGCCAGCGCCCAATCCAGCGCCTCGATCAACTGGGCTGCCTGCGTGGGGCTGGGCGGGAAATTGCCGCTGGCATCGCGCGCGCGCGACGGTTCTGCCGGGGCCAGGGCATTGGGGCCGCTGCGCCACTTGCCCGGCGCGATCACGAGGTAGCCGTAGCTGGCGATCTGGGCGAGGTGGAACCGGGCGCTGGTGCCATCGGCCGCGCAGGCGCCATTGCCCCACACGAACACGCCGAGGCCATCCGGCCCCACGGCGGCAAGGTCCGCCGGGCGATAGACCACGTGATCGGGCAGGGCATCGACCAGTTCGATCACCGCAGGGTATGGCCCGTCCCCCTGCGTATCGGGCAGCAGGTTGACCCGCGCCATCATCTGCTCGAACGTTTCCAGCGCCTGTGTCTGTTCGGCCGTCTGGGCCCCAGCGGGGGCGGTGGCCAGGGTGCAGGCAATCGTGGCCAGCAGCAGGCTGCGCATGTGCAAATCTCCCCTTCCCGATTGTTATCGCAGACAACGATAACGCCAGCGGCGCACGCTGGCCAGCATTCTTCGGCGGGAGGAAATCAGCCCAGCCAGTAGGCGGTACCGCGCATTTCCAGGCTGATGCGCGGCGGCGTATCCGGCCCGGCCAGCGGATTGTCGAACGCGCCGTGCGGCATCAGCAGCGGGCGAGCAGGATCGCTCTCGCTGGTGACGAAGACCAGCGCTTCGCCCACATGCATGTCCGGGTAATAATACCACCGGTGCGCGGGGCTCGCGGCCAGCAGGTAATTTCCGAAAGACCATTCGGGCGCGCCGCCGGGGGGATCGAAGATCGCGTCGCAATCGATCAGGTCATCCATGGCAATGGAATCGAACGCGCACAGCGCCAGCGGCACGTCCTGCGGCGGGGGGCTGAGCACGCGCCACACGTTGTATTGCACGCTGCGCAGCACTTCGCGGTCCTTCGGCGCGCCGGCATCGCGCGCGGCGCGGGCCGCTTCCACCGACATGTCGACATGAACGAAGCGTGCCGGGTGCGAATTGTCATGCGCGTCATTGGCCCCGGCGCGTTCCGAAAAGCGCAGGATGCCGCGGCTGAACATGTCCACCCGGTCCGCGCCGGACACGGCCAGCAGCAGTTCCTGCACTTCGGCGGTGTGGGTGGCGGCGACGGCCTCCAGGTCGGTCAGGTCGGCTACCTTGCTGGCGTGGTCCACCAGGATGAAGCCTTCCCTGTCCAGCGAACAGCCGGCCCCGCGCGCATCGCGGATCAGCACTTCCTGCGGGGCGACGGGGACGAAGTCCTTTTCGTGCGCGTTGGCGTAGAAGAAGGGCTTCTTCTCCGTTCGCCGCGAATAACCGATCAGCGCGCGCACGTCCTGGGACATTCTACCCCTCCGGAAATTCCTCGGTATCGATCGTGGGCTTGATTGCATCGTGATAGCGGTGCCCGCGAATGGTGCCGTGGTTGATGATGTTGCCCGCCTCCTCGATCACGCCGGGGGCCACGGTCACGCTGGCGGCGGCCATGTTGTCCTCCAGGTGCTCGATCGAGGTGGTGCCGGGGATTACATGGCAATGCGGCCCCTGTTCCAGCACCCAGCGCAAGGCCAGCTGGGCCGGGGTCAGGCCATTGTCGCGCGCAAGCTGGTTGAACCGGTCAATCACCGCCAGGTTGTGCGGCCAGTTGTCCGCCATGAAGCGCGGCATCTTGTGCCTGAGGTCCGCCTCTTCCAGCGTGGCCGGATCGCGCAGGGTGCCCCCCAGCGCGCCGCGCCCCAGCGGGCTGAAGGCGACCAGGGCAATGCCCAGCTCGGCACAGGTATCGCGCACGCCCAGTTCCACGTTGCGGGTCCACAGCGAGTATTCCGGCTGCGCGGCTGCGGGGACGTGGATGGCGGCGGCTTCGCGGATGTGGGCGGATGACCATTCGGACACGCCGTAGCTGCGGATCTTGCCCGCCTCGATCGCGCGCACCATTGCGCCCACGCTGTCGGCAATCGGCACCTTGGGATCGAACCGGTGCATGTAGAACAGGTCCAGGTGGTCGGTGCCCAGCCGCGCAAGGGTGGCGTCCACCGCGGCGGTGATGGTGGCGGGCGAGCAATCGACCCCGCGCTTTGGCCCGTCCACCACGATGCCGCACTTGCTGGCGAGGAAGAACTCATTGCGCCGATGGCCCACGGCCTGCTTCAGCAGTTCCTCGTTCTTGCCGCCGCCATAGATGTTGGCCGTATCGAGGTGGTTGCACCCAAGGTCCAGCGCCCGGTTGAGGAGGCGCGTGGCATAGGCTTCGTCAGGCGGGGTGCCATAAGCCCAAGACAGGTTCATGCAGCCCAGCCCCACGGGGTGGACGGCGGTTCCGGCGATGGTGCGGCTTGCGATCATGCGGGGGCCTTGCGAGCTTTAATGGGGGCGTGGGAAAGGTAAGGCAGGAAAGCGGCGGCGCGGCCCGGTCGGCTGGTGCCAGCCGGGCCGCGCCGTGCCGGTCAGGACCAGCCGTCCTGCGCTTCCAGGCTGGCGGCCAGTTCGCCGATCACGCGGTAGCAATCGAGCACCTGCTGCACGGACGAGTTCGGCTCGCGCCCTTCGCGGATCGCGGCGATGAATTCGCGGTCCTGCAGTTCGATGCCGTTGTTCGACACGGTGACGCCGGTCAGGTCGATCGGCTCTTCCTTGCCGGTGACCAGGTCATCGTAGCGGGCGATGTAGGTCGCCGTGTCGCCGATGTAGCGGAAGAAGGTGCCCAGCGGCCCGTCGTTGTTGAAGGACAGCGACAGGGTGCAGATCGCGCCGCTTTCGCTCTTCATCTGGATCGACATGTCCATGGCGATGCCGAGTTCCGGGTGCTTGGGGCCCTGCACCACGTTGGCGGTGACGATCTTGCCCGCCTGGTAGGCGAACAGGTCAATCGTGTGCGCGGCGTGGTGCCACAGCAGGTGATCGGTCCAGCTGCGCGCTTCGCCCTTGGCGTTCATGTTCTTACGGCGGAAGAAGTAGGTTTGCACGTCCATCTGCTGGACGTTGAATTCCCCGGCGCGGATCTTGTTGTGCACGTACTGGTGCGACGGGTTGAAGCGGCGCGTGTGGCCAACCATGCAGACGAGGCCGGTTTCCTGGCTCTTCTTCAGCACGGCTTCGGCATCGGCCCAGCTGTCCGACAGGGGGATTTCCACCTGCACGTGCTTGCCCGCTTCCATGCAGGCGATGGCCTGCGCGGCGTGCATCTGGGTGGGGGTGCACAGGATCACCGCGTCCACGTCGTCGCGGGCGAGGGCTTCGGACAGTTCGGTGCCGGAATGCTTGGCGCCGTACTTGGCGGCGACTTCGGCCGCCTGTTCGGCGCGGCGGCTGATCACGCTGGTGATTTCGACGCCGGGAATGTTCTTCAGGCCATCAAGGTGCTTTTCGCCAAAGGCGCCGGCACCGGCGAGTGCGATACGCATGGGTTGTCTCCAGACAATCGCCCTCCCGCTGGTGGGAGGGGGTGAGGGGTAGGCGGGGGGAGGTGGGCTGGCAGGCCGGCCCACCCCCTGGCCCCTCCCGCGCGCGGGAGGGGAGATGGCTTGCTTACTCCGCGGCCTGCAGGCTGTGGCCGGAATGGACCACGCGCGGGTTCAGCGGCTCGCCGGCGGTTTCTTCCGGCTGAAGGATCAGCGCACCCAGCGCGGTGTTGGACGCGGGGATGTGGTAGAAGGTGTAGAGATCCTTCACCTTCTCGCCCAGCGCGCCGCGCATGATCAGCCACATCACCAGCTCGATGCCTTCGCTGCCCGCTTCGCGCAGGTATTCGATGTGCGGCATCTTGCTGAGCGTTTCCGGGTCCTTGATCAGCATGTCGATGAAGTTCAGGTCGAACTCCTTGTTGATCAGGCCGGCGCGCGGGCCCTGCAGCTGGTGGCTCATCCCGCCGGTGCCCCACACGTGGACGTTGAGGTCTTCGGGGAAGCTTTCCACCGCAGCCTTGATGCTGTCACCCAGGTTGAAGCAGCGGCGGCCCGAGGGCGGCGGATAGGTGACGACGTTGACCGGGAACGGGATGACCTTGCACGGCCATTCGCTCGGTTCGCCGAAGATCATCGACAGCGGAACGGTGCACCCGTGGTCCACCTTCATGTCGTTGAAGATGCACATGTCGAAATCGTCGAGGATCAGGCTCTGGGCGATGTGCCAGGCCAGGTCCGGGTGTCCGATCACGTCCGGCACGGGGCGCGGGCCCCATCCTTCATCGGCCGGGGCGAAGCTTTCCGCGCAGCCGATGGAGAAGGTGGGGATCACGTTCATGTCGAACGCGGTGGCGTGGTCATTGTACACCAGCACCACCACGTCGGGCATGTTGCCCGGCTGGTGGATCCATTCCTTGATCGGTTCGTAGCCGGCAAAAACCGGGCCCCAGTAATCGTTGCCCTTGGTGCCGGTCTGAATCGCGGCGCCCAGCGCCGGGATGTGGCTGGAGGTGATGCCTGTGGTAACGCGGGCCATATCAGTACTTGTCCTTGATAGAACGGACGCCTTCGGGCGAGCGGCCGCCGTTGATCATCATCTGGGCATATTCGTCCGGGGTCATCCCGGTCATCGAACCGGCGGCGGTCTGGAAGCTCTGGCCATCGGCGGAAAACAGCTTGGACAGGAAGTAGACGTTGCCGCCTTCATCGATCATCGCGTTGTAATCGCGCCGCAGCACGGCGTCCTTGGCCGCCGGTGTGAGGTTCCATTCATCAAGGTAGGCGGCGTTATCAGCCTTGAACCGCTGGCGGTTCTCTTCCTTCATCAGGCTCATGGCGAACTGGTTCAGCCAGTAGCCCTTGCGCGCGCGCTGCGCGGTGAACACGCGGGTGCCGGGGATATCGTCGAATTCCGCCAGGTAGGCGTGGATGTCGATCCGCTCTTTCTTGTCTGTCATTGCTCTTTCCATTCGTAAGTCAGCGGCGCCTCGCGGAAGGCGAAACGGTCGATGTGCTTTTCGATCACCCCGCGCATGCGGACGTTCTCGTCCATGTCCGCGGTGGTGAGCGTAATGCCGATGCCGCCGTTATGGGCGGTCATCACGCAGGTTGTGTGTTCTGAGAACGGAAACACACCCATGCCGTCGCCCTCGTCATAGGACGTGGCGAACTTGTGCCCCCAATGGCTCACCAGCTGCTGGATATACCGCTCGGGCTTCTCGCAGGCGGCAAAGCCGGTTGAGGTGGCGCCTTCTGTCACAGGCCGCGCGCCTTCAGCTGCGCGTCAAGCCGCGGGAACACCCGGCGGGCGTTGCCTTCGAAGATCATGTGGCGTTCCTCGTCGGAGATATCCAGCGCGTCCACGTAACGCTTGGTATCGTCGAAATAGAAGCCGGTGGTGGGGTCGATCCCGCGCACCGCGCCCACCATTTCGCTGCCGAACAGGATGTTCTTGTTATCGATCACGTCGGCCAGCAGGTTCACGCCCGGCTGGTGGTAGACGCAGGTATCGAAGAACACGTTGTTCATCAGGTGGGTGGAGAGGTCCGGCTTCTTCAGCATGTCGGCAAGGCCGCGATAGCGCCCCCAGTGGTACGGCACCGCGCCGCCGCCGTGCGGGATGATGAAGCGCAGGGTGGGGAAGCGGCTGAACAGGTCGCCTTCCAGCAATTGCATGAAGGCGATGGTATCGGCCGCGATGTAATAGGCACCGGTGGCGTGCTGCGCGGGGTTGCAGGAACCCGAGACGTGGATCATCGCCGGCACGTCCAGCTCGCACATCGTTTCGTAGAACGGGAACCAGTATTCATCGGTCAGCGGCGGGTGGGTGAAATGCCCGCCGCCCGGATCCGGGTTCAGGTTGCAGCCGATGAAGCCCATTTCCTCCACGCAGCGGCGCAGTTCGGCAATGGGGGCGGACATGTCGCTTTCCGGGCTCTGCGGCAGCATGCAGACCGGCGCGAAGACTTCCGGGTAGAGGCCGGCCACGCGGCCGATCAGGTCGTTGCAGACCTGCGCCCACTTGATCGCCACGCTGCGGTCCCCCACGTGCGGGGCCATGGCGCTGGCGCGGGGGGAGAAAATGGTCATGTCCGCACCGCGTTCGCGGATCAGGCGCAGCTGGTTGGCCTCGATCGTCTCGCGGATCTCGTCATCGGAAATCGCCGGGTAGGGCGGGCACTCGGTCCCGGCCTTGAAGGCGGCCTTCTGCTCCTCGCGCCAGGCGTCATGCGCCTTGGGAAGGACAGTGTAGTGGCCGTGGCAATCGATGATCATGGTCATTTGTCTGCGGTATCCCTGTTCTTTGGCCCTGTTATCGCTTCAAGCTTGGCTGCCAGGCTTTCGGGCGGCGGGGCCAGTCCGTTCATGGCCCCAAGATCGCCCAGCTGCTGCTGGCGGCGCACGGTATTGTCGGTCATCAGCGGCTCGATTCCAAGATCGCGCAGCATGGCGGCCGATTCCGCCATTTCTGCGGCACGCCGCCGGCCATGGTGCAGCATCCGGTCAAGATTGTAATCCGCCCGCTCCGCCCAGGGTACATGCTTTTCGGATGCGTCGAGGCTGGCCAGCACTTCGTCCAGCACGCCGGCCTTGCTGGCGGCCAGCACCATTTCGGCGGTCAGCGCCTCCAGCCCCTTCACCATCACGCTGCGGCACAGCTTGATGGCGCTGGCCTGGCCGACCTTGTCACCCACCACGCGCGTCTTGGCAAAGCCGAGGGCGCGCAGCAGCATCATCGCTTCCAGCGCGTCGGGCCCTGCAAACAGCAGCGGCACGTTGAGGCGGGCGGGATCGACCGGGGCCATCACCGCCACATCGACATAGCGCCCGCCGTGCTGGAGAATCGCGGCAGCGGCGGCCTGCTTGGTGCCGGGGGCAACCGAATTCATGTCCACGTAGATCGCGCCTGCGGGCAGCAGCGGGGCAACGCTGGCGGCTGCGGCCACGGCCTGGTCCGCGGTGACGAGCGAGAGCACCACCTGCGCGCCTGCCACCGCTTCCGCCACACTGTCGCAGGCAATCACGCCGCAATCGGCCATCGCCGCCTTGCGTGCAGGGACCAGGTCATAAGCGCGTGCGCTGTCTTTCCAGCCTCCCGCGCGGGCAAAGGTGGACCCGGCCTCTCCGAAGCCGATGATCGCCACGGTCCCGGTCCATGCGGGGGCGTCAGAAGGGGGGTGCGAGTCTGCCATCGTTCTCCCGCGCGCGGCCTACACTTTGTATGCCTTGCTTACAAGTTTGGATCAGCCTCTTGACGGCGCGCCAGCGCATGGCCAACCGGACCCCACGCAACATCACAACAGGAGTCGGGCGGATGACCGGAATTGTCGTTCAGAATATCCAGCGGGCTGACAAGGAAATTGTCGCCGCGCTTGGTGCCTGCGGGGTGGCCACGGTCCACGAATCGCAAGGGCGCACTGGCCTGCTCGCCAGCTACATGCGGCCGATCTATTCCGGCGCGCGCGTGGGCGCATCGGCGGTCACGATCTCGGTCCCTCCGGGCGACAACTACATGGTCCACGCCGCGATCGAACAGTGCCAGGATGGCGATATCCTGGTGATCGCGCCCACGTCCCCGTGCGAAGACGGCTACTTCGGCGACCTGCTGGCCACCAGCGCCCAGGCGCGTGGCTGCCGGGGCCTGATCATCGATGCCGGTGTGCGCGACGTGCGCGACCTGACCGAGATGAATTTCCCCGTCTGGTCCAAGCGCGTGTTCGCGCAAGGCACCATCAAGGCCTCGCTCGGCAGCGTGAACGTCGATGTCGTCTGCGCCGGCGCCTATATCCGTCCGGGTGACGTGATCGTGGCCGATGATGACGGCGTGTGCGTGGTCCGGCGCGAGGATGCCGAAGTGGTGCTCAAGGCCGCGCAGGCCCGCGAAGCGAACGAAGGCAGCAAGCGCGCCCGCCTCGCCGCCGGGGAACTGGGCCTCGACATGTACGGCTTCCGCCAGAAGCTGACCGACATGGGCCTGAAGTGGGTCTAACCGGCATGACCAGCGCACCTTGCATGTGGATGCGCGGGGGAACCTCCAAGGGGGGCTATTTCCTCGCCGATGACCTGCCGCAGGACGTGGCCGAGCGGGACCGGTTCCTGCTGGCCGTGATGGGCAGCCCCGATCCGCGCCAGATCGATGGCATGGGCGGGGCTGACCCCCTCACCAGCAAGGTGGCCGTGGTGAAGAAGAGCGAGCGGGAGGGTATCGATGTCGATTACCTGTTCCTGCAGGTCTTCGTGGACCAGGCCATCGTCACCGACGCGCAGAACTGCGGCAATATCCTGGCCGGCGTTGGCCCCTTCGCGATCGAGCGCGGGCTGGTGCAGCCGGCGGGTGATGAAACGGCAGTGTCCATCTACATGGAGAACACCGGGCAGGTGGCCGTGGCCACGGTGGAAACGCCGAACGGTGCGGTAAACTATTCCGGCAGCGCGCGGATTGACGGCGTGCCCGGCACGCACGCGCCGGTTCCGGTGGAGTTCCGCGATACCGCCGGGTCCAGCTGCGGCGCCCTGCTGCCCAGCGGCAATGCGTTTGACGTGATCGAAGGCGTGAAGTGCACCCTGATCGACAACGGCATGCCGTGCATCGTGATGAAGGCGGCGGACCTTGGCGCCACGGGTTATGAAACCCGCGAGGAGCTGGAGGCCGAAGGCTTTGCCGAGATCCGCAAGAAGATCGAGAGCATTCGCCTTGCCGCCGGGCCGCTGATGAACCTGGGGGACGTGAAGGAAAAGTCCGTCCCCAAGATGTTCCTGGTGGCGCCGCCGCGTGATGGCGGGGCGATCTGCACCCGCAGCTTCATCCCCCACCGCGCCCACGCCACCATCGGCGTGCTGGCCGCCGTGACGGTCGCCACCGCGGCGCTGATCGAGGGGTCGCCCGCTGCCGAAGTGGCCACGGTGCCCGAAGGCAAGCGCAAGACGCTGAGCGTGGAGCACCCCACCGGCGAGATGACCTGCGTGCTCACCCTGGGTGACGATGGCGAAGTCGCCAGCGCCGCACTTCTGCGCACCGCTCGCAAGCTGATGGACGGGGTGGTGTTCGGGTAACGTCGCGCCAGCCCTTCGACAGGCTCAGGGCGAGCGGCCTTGAGCGTCAAGACCTACACCCGCTCGGCCTGAGCTTGTCGAAGGCCCGCACCCAACGGACGAGATTTATGACCGATCGCATCACTTCCTGGCACTCCAACCCCAGCAAGCCGAAGTTCACGCCCCCGCCGGGCGCGGTGGACGCGCATTGCCACGTGTTCGGGCCGATGGACCCGTTCGGCTTTTCCCCCAAGGCCAAGTACCTGCCGGCCGATGCCGGGCCGGACATGCTGTTTGCCCTGCGCGATCACCTCGGCTTTTCGCGCAACGTCATCGTGCAGGCGAGCTGCCACGGGACCGATAATGCCGCCACGCTGGATGCCATCGCCAAGTCGGGTGGGCTGGCGCGCGGCGTGGCCGTGGTCGATCCTGACATTTCGGAAGCCGAGCTGGCCGCGCTGCACGAAGGCGGGATGCGCGGCATCCGCTTCAACTTCCTGAAGCGCCTGGTGGACAACGCGCCCAAGGACAAGTTCCTGGAGGTCGCCAGCCGCCTGCCCAAGGGCTGGCACGTGGTGATCTATTTCGAGGCCGACATCCTGGAGGAACTGCGTCCGTTCATGGATGCCATCCCGGTGCCGATCGTGATTGACCACATGGGCCGGCCGGACGTGCGCCAGGGGCCGGACGGGGCGGACATGAAGGCCTTCCGCCGCCTGCTGGAAAGCCGCGACGATATCTGGTTCAAGCCCACCTGCCCTGACCGGCTGGACGCGAAGAAGGTCGGCGGCATGGGCGATCCGTGGGACAATTTCGCCAGCGCAGTTGCCCCGCTGGTGGCGGACTATTCCACCCGCGTGATCTGGGGGACGGACTGGCCGCACCCCAACATGGAAGACGAGATCCCGGACGATGGCCACGTGGTTGATATGATCCCGCGCATCGCCCCCACGCCGGAGCTGCAACAGGCCATGCTGGTCGATAACCCGATGCGGCTGTATTGGGCGGATTGATCTGGCCCCCGGCGGTGCGCTAAGGATCGCGCCACCGGGGCCACGCAACCCCCCGGTCAGGCACTGGTGCCCAAGCGTTGCCTCGTGATCGCTGCCCTTTTGCGGGTGGCGCTCATTCGTGCGAGGTGAACATGCAGAGTGCCCCTTCCTTCCGTGATCTCGTCCGCGCCTTCGCCACGGTGGGCCTTACCAGCTTTGGCGGGCCGGCCGGCCAGATTGCGCTGATGCACCGCGAGATCGTGGAGCAGCGCCAATGGGTGAGCGAGGAGGACTATCTCCACGCGCTCAACTTCTGCCACTTCCTCCCCGGCCCCGAAGCGCAGCAACTGGCCACCTGGATCGGCTGGCGGCTGCACGGCCTGCGCGGCGGGCTGGCGGCGGGGCTGCTGTTCGTGCTGCCGGGGGCGGCCATCATCCTGGCGCTATCGATCCTTTATGCGCTGGCGGCGCAGCTCGATTGGTTTGCCGCGCTGTTCCTCGGTATCAAGGCGGCGGTGCTGGCCATCGTGTTCCAGGCCCTGCTGCGGATTGCGGGCCGGGCGCTCGACACCGGCTTCAAGCGCCTGCTGGCCGGGGCGGCGTTCGTGGCGCTGTTCCTGCTCAACCTGCCGTTCCCGCTGGTGATCGGCGGGGCGGCGCTGCTGGGGCTGGCGGTGGCGGCCATGCGTCCTCACTGGCTCGCTCTGAAGCCGGCAGGAGATTCCGCGCCGCTTGGCCCGCGCCCGTGGAAGCACACGCTGGGCGTGGTGGCCCTGTGGGGCGCGGTATGGGCCGCACCGGTGGCGCTGGTCGCGCTGACGCTGGGTCGCGACCATGTGCTGTGGGATGTGGCCACCTTCTTCTCGCAACTGGCGGTGGTGACCTTCGGCGGGGCCTACGCGGTGCTTGCCTACATGGCGCAGGAAGCGGTGCAGGGTTACGGCTGGCTGTCCGCCGCCGAAATGGCCGACGGGCTGGGACTGGCCGAAACCACGCCGGGGCCGCTGATCCTGGTCACCCAGTTCGTCGGCTTCCAGGCCGCCTTCCGCGCGCCCGAACCGTTCAGCCCGCTGGTGGCGGGCATGCTGGGTGCGGGGCTGACCACCTGGGTCACTTTCGCGCCGTGCTTCCTGTGGATCTTCGCCTTTGCCCCCTGGATTGACCGGCTGCGCCATGCCGTGCGCCTGAAAGGGGCGCTGGCGGCGGTCACCGCTGCGGTGGTGGGGGTTATCGGCAACCTGACGATATGGTTTGCCGGCCACGTGCTGTTCCCTGCCTTCGACACATCGGTCCCCGGCTGGGGGTTCGATTGGCGGGCGGGGCTGCTGGCCGTGGTGGCGGCCGCATTCCTGTTCGGCGCGAAGTGGGGCGTGATCCGCGTGCTGGCGGTGTGCGCGGCGGGCGGGTTTGCGCTGGGCTTGGTCTAGTCGCCCCTATCGTTGCGGGGGGTCACCGCGTCCGCGCCACCAGCGCCAGCACCGGTGACCACCCCACAGGGCGCAGCCACCGGCAAATGCCCAGCTGCCGGCCAGTGCCAGCGCCGTGCCCACGGCGCCGGTGATGGCCATGATCAGCTGGACCAGGAAATCGATGACGTCGCGCATGGAATCACCAACGCGCGACGCATCGTTTCAGCCCCGGAAGGATCAGCCTTCCACCACCATGCGCACGAAATCGACCGTCTGCCGGGTGGCGGCGGCGAATTCGGTGGCGGTGGCCTGGAAGGCGCCATAGCGGCTGAATTCTTCCGGCTTCATGCCTTCGAATTCGTAAGCCTGGCGGAAGCTCGGCAGCTTGAGCAGCTTTTCGAGGCTCTTGGGGTTCACCTCCCGCTCGATCGCCTTGGGGTCGAAGGTCAGCTCGTCTTCCACTTCCATGCACTGGGCAATGTAGCCCGGCGGGCAGGTGTAGACCATGTCGGACCCGGCAAAGTCCTCGATATGGCGGCTGACGATCTTGCCGTTATCGTCCTTTTCCACGCGCATGGAGCACTGCAGCATCTTGGACGGGTGGTTGATCGACTTGCCGAACCAGTAGGCGCGCTTCAGCACGGCTTCCTCGCCATCGCGGATTTCCATCATGGAAAGGTCGATGCCGCGGGCCTTGGCTTCCTTCTGCCAGTCACCCAGCTGGCCGAGGCGGGCCGACATGTGGGTGATGACGCTGCGCCACTTCGACAGATCCACGCCAGCGGCGCGGGCGCGCTGGAGGCCGGCGGTGACGGCGGCCATGCAGCGCGAATACTGCGAGACGGTGAAGCTGGTGGTGTTGTTGGTGGAAATGCCGCGCGCGGTCAGTTCCTCCAGCACTTCGTAGCCTTCCTTGGAGCCGGGCAGCTTGACCATCACGTTCTCGCCCATGGCGGCGATGGACAGGCCCTGTTCCAGCATCCGTTCCCCATCGGTCACGAAGCGCGGATCCACCTGGCCGGACAGCATGCCATACTTGCCGCCGCTGGTTTCATACACGCGGTGAATGGCGCTGGCACCCTTCTTCACCAGGTCCAGGTACATGGTCCAGTAGACCTGTTCCACGCTCATGCCCGGATTCTTGGCGGCGATCGCCTTGATCTCGGCGCGCCACAGTTCGGGGTTGAGCTGGATCGCCTGGAGCGAGAGCGGCGGGTTGGTGGTCACCCCGCGGAAGCCCATGGTGCCGGAGGTGTGGATGGTTTCGTTGTCATACAGCCGGGTCAGCTGTTCGCGCCATTCGGCCTGCTTGCCCTCGGGCGCCTTGGCCAGCGTCTCTTCCTTCCAGCTGGGATAGATCAGCGGGCTGGAATCCCACCAGATTTCCGCTTCCGGATTGGTATCGGCGAGCTTTTCGAGGACATGCTTGGACATCGGCTACTCCTGCGCGCCACCGGCGATGAATTGCGGCGGCTCCCTAAGATGGCGGACCTCTAGACGAGATTCCCGCCCGGTTTAACCCCGCGCGCGCCCTTTTCGGGCGGTGCGGCAATAAAGCGACATGTGCGTGCCAGGCAGCGCCTGGCAAACTGGTTCAGGCCGGCGGGCCTCAGGCCACGCTGAAGCGGCCGTGCTTGCGGAAGCGGACCATCCACTTGTCGAGGAACAGCGACAGCGGGCGCGCCGTCACGCCCAGCGCGTCGATTCCCGGCAGCTTGCCGCTGGCCACGGACCCGGCCTTCAGCATGGCCCACTGGTCAAGGCTCATCGGCGTGCCGGGCAGGGCGGCAAACACCGCGCTGAGGCCATCGGGCACGGGAATGAACAGGCGCTGGCGGCCCTGCGCGGCGGCAATCGCCTCGTGCAGCTGCATCATGGTCATCACGTCGGGCCCGGCCACCTCATAGGTCTTGCCGCCGTGCGCGGCGGGATCGGTCAGGGCATTGGCGATTGCGGCGGCCACGTCATCCACGAAGACCGGCTGCAGCTTCGCCTCAGGCCCGAACACCGGCAGCGCCGGCAGGCCGGCGATCAGCCCGGCGAACATGGTGGTGAACTGGTCATCCTGCCCGAAGATAACCGACGGGCGCAGCACGGTGGCCTTGGGGAAGGCCGCTTTCACCAGCTCCTCGCCCCGGCCCTTGGTGCTGGCATAGCCGCTGTCCGATTCGGCATCGGCCGCCAGGCTGGAGACGAGGACGAAGGCGCTTGCCCCGGCAGCGGCTGCCGCCTGTGCCGCGATGCCCGCGCCGTCGGCCTGCACGGCCTGCTGGTTGGTGCCGAAGGTGCCGGCAAGGTAGACCACCGCATCAGCCCCGGCCACGGCGGCGCGCAGGCTGGCGGGGTTGGTCACATCGCACGCGGCGAGCTGCAACTGGCCCAGGTTCGCCAGCGGCTTGATCGACAGTGCCTTGCCCGGATTGCGCGCCGCGATGCGCAGCCGCGCGCCCAGCGCCAGCAGGTCCTGCGCCAGGTGGCGGCCGACGAATCCATTGCCGCCCACTAGCACCACCAGCTTGTTGTCCAGCCTCTTGTCCATGCCGCCCGTATCCGTCCTGGTGTTGATCGCGGCCTGGCCTGTCCTGCCATGGCCCGCTTCTTCCCCACGCCCTTTGCACAAGCGCGCACCGGCAAGCAATGGGGCAAAAGCACGCGGGCGCACCACTTTTCCCGTCAAAGCAAATTCCCGCGTTGACAACCGCCCCCACCCCCCGCTAGTGGCGCGCTCCTACCCGGCGGCACGGCTCTGATGACTGTGCTGCCACGAGTGCCCAGATGGCGGAATTGGTAGACGCACCGTCTTCAGGTGGCGGCGGGGGAAACCCCGTGGAGGTTCGAGTCCTCTTCTGGGCACCACTCGCATCAAGCCAGTCATGAAACTGCGCGCCCCGGCGGGATCCGCCCGGGGCGGATGGTTGGTGGTCACGTGATTAATTCCGCGACCGCCGGCCCGGCCATGCATCGCCTTGCGGGGCCGAGCCGCTAGGCGTCATCGTACCGGCGATCTCCTGCTCTCGGTTGGGCGGCTTTCAGGCATTCGACATGTCGCAAGGTGGCAGGCAGGCTGCTGACGCGTGCCCGCAAGAACCCGGAATCAGGGCTTTCCTCCCCTCGCCGTCGCCCTATGATGGACGGCAAGCACTGCCGTGGCTGTGCATGGGGGAGTGAGATTCGTGGTTCTTCGTGCTTTGGCTGCCGCAGCCGCGCGCCTGCAACCGGCTGCGGTCCGCACGTGGCCGGCGGCCTTGGCAGTGGCGCTGGCCGCCTGCGCCACCGTGCCGGATGGTGGCAGACCCGCCGCAGCGCCGCCGGCCATAGTGCTGGAGGGGGAGCGGCTGTTCCCCGAAAGCATTACGTCCGATGCGGCGGGCCATATCTACGTGGGCAGCAATCCGGGCATGATCTTCCGCACCCGCGCCGGGGACAGCGCGGCGCGACCGTGGATCGTGCCCGATGCGGCAAATGGCCTGGCCACCGTGTTCGGTGTGCTGGCCGATGATGCGCGCGGGCTGCTGTGGGTCTGTTCCAATCCCCGGCAGGGGGAGGGCGGCGCGCCGGCGATCAAGACCTTCCGCCTCGCCGATGGCGCGCTGGTGGCCAGCTATCCGCTCGCCGTGCCAGGCCCGGCCATGTGCAATGACATGACCATTGCCCCGGGCGGCGATGTCTACGCCACGGAAACGCTGGGCGGCCGCCTGCTCAGGCTGGGAAGCGGCGGCGCGGCGTTCGAGCTTTGGGCAACCGACCCGGAATTCGCCAGCGCCGATGGCATTGCCTGGGGCGGTGACGGGCAACTCTACATGAACGCGATCCAGCGGAACAACCTGGTGCGGGCGAACATGGACGCCAGCGGCCGCTTTACCCACGCCACCGTGCTCACCCCCTCGCGGGCGATGGGCGGGCCGGATGGGCTGCGGGCGCTCGGCGGCAACCGTTTCCTGCAAAGCGAAGGCAATGCGGGCCTCATCACGCTGGTCACCATCAGCGGGGACCGGGCGGCGATTACCACGCTGGCAGAGGGCATCGACTATGCCAGCGCCGTTACCCCCGTAGGTGGCCGCGCCTTCTATCCGGAAGGCAAGCTGCGCTTCCTGTTCGGCCCCCAGGCGGGGCAGGATCCGGGGCCGTTCGTGGTCCGCAATGTCGCCATTCCGGGGGAGGAGTGATGCGTTACCTGATGGTTCTGGCTCTGCTGGCCACGCCCGTGCCGGCTGCCGCGCAGATGAGCGACGCGCAAATCCGTGCCGAGGCCGCGCAATTGCAGCGCCGGGTGGAAGTGCTGGAAGGCAACCGCGCCATCCGCAACCTGCAACGCGCTTTCGGCTTCTACATGGACCGCGGCCTGTGGCGCGATGCCGCCACCCTGTTTGCCGATGATGGCACGATCGAACTTGGCGCGGACGGGGTCTATGTCGGCCCGCAGCGGATCGAGGAATACCTGCGCCGCCTTCATGGTGGCCAAGAGGGGCTGGTTTACGGCCAGCTCAACGAATGGGTGACGCTGCAACCCGCCATCGTGGTGGCACACGATGCGCAAAGCGCCACGGCCCGCTGGCGTGACCTGGGGATGCTTGGGCAATACCGCGAACATGCCGAATGGCGCGACGGGATCTACGAGAACACCTATGTCCGTGAGGGCGGCGTGTGGAAGATCCGCAGCCTGCGGCTCTATGTCAATTTCGTCGCCCCTTACGCGCGCGGCTGGGCGCGATTGGGTGAAGGCGAGGGGCTGGCGCGCAGCCAGGCCTCGATCGATTTCCCGCCGGACCGGCCCGCCAGCAATGTTCCCGCGCCGTTCCCGGCCGTGCAGGTGCCGCCATTCAGCCAGCCAAACCCGGTGACGGGGTGGGAAGTGCAATGAACGGCTTGCCTGTTCCCGCTCGCCCTGAGCTTGTCGAAGGGCCATGCTGCATTGGCGCCAAGCGGAGCAGGGCTTCGACAAGCTCAGGGCGAGCGGTGTTGGGGTGTCTGGCGCTGTCGCTGATAACTTTTGCGCAGCCCGCAATCGCCCAGTCCGCCACCCCGGAGGAACGCCTCGCCCAGTTCCGCCACCGCGTGGAACGGCTGGAGGACCATGACGCGATCGAGCTGCTGCAAGCGAGCTACGGCTATTATTTCGACAAGGGGCTGTGGGGCGAAGTGGCCAACCTGTTCAGCCGCAACGGGCGGTTCGAATATGGCCAGCGCGGGGTCTACATCGGGCGCGAGCGGATAGAGCGCGCGCTGCTGCTGTTCGGGCCGGAACGCCTCGCCCCCGGATACCTCAACAACCACATGCAATTGCAGGCCGTCATCACCGTGGCCGATGACGGGCGCAGTGCCACCGCCCGCTGGCAGGGCATGGTCATGCTTTCCCAGCCCGGTGCCAACGGCCAGTGGGGCGTGGGTATCTACGAGAACGAATATGTGAAGGAAGGCGGCATCTGGAAGATTGCCAGCCTGCACTTCTACGTCGTGGGCATGACCGATTATGACCTGGGGTGGACGCGCAGCGCCTTGCCCATGGAAGGCCCCAGCGCCTTGTTCCCGCCGGATGAACCGCCAAGCGTGGTCTATCGCGCCTTCCCCAGCAATTACGTGCCGCCCTTCAGCTATCCGCACCCGGTGACCGGGCTGCCGATCGAACTGGTGCAGCCGGCTGACGATATCGCGGGGAGGGAATGATGATGAAAGGCCTGCCGTTCACCGCTGCCGCCCTGCTGGTCCTGTCCGCCCCCGTCGCGGCGCAGGAGGAACCAGCCACGCTGGCCCCCACTTTGGCCCCCACGCTGGCTCCGGTCGATGACAGCACCGATGCCCTGCTGGACAGCCTTGATGCGCGCATCACCCGGCTGGAGGACCAGAACGCCATTGAACGGCTGCAACGCACCTATGGCTACTTCGTGGACAAGGGCCAGTGGACAAGGCTTTCCGAGCTGTTCGCGGACGATGCCACGCTGGAAATCGGCGGCAAGGGCATCTTCGTGGGCCGCGAGCGGGTGCTGGAATACATGCAGACCGCGTTTGGCCCGGATGGCGCGCCGATGGGCATGATCACCCAGCACATGCAGTTCCAGACAGTGGTCAACACCTCGCCCGATGGCCGCACCGGCTGGCTGCGCGGGCGCGCTTTCGTGATGGCCAGTTCCGGCTGGGGCCTGCCACTGTACGAGGACGAGTTCGAGAAGGGTGAGGACGGCGTGTGGCGCATCAGCCGCCTGACGGGGCCGTTCACCATGTACACCAACTGGCAGGGCTGGGGCGTCAACGCGCTGAACAACACCTGGCCGGACAAGTTCCCGCCAGCGCCAGACCTGCCGCCCAGCACGGTCTACCTCACCTATCCGGCCTACTATATCGCGCCGTTTCACTATCCCAACCCGGTGACGGGGGAGGCTTTCGCGCCTGATATGGGCGGCGTGGGGGCTTATCACCGCCCGCCTGGCACGGCGGAGCAGGTGGAAAGCCTCGGCATCGGCCGCCAGGTGGATGGCACCCAGGCCATCGCCATGCCGCCCCGCGAATAGGGCCCGCGAATAGGGCCCGCGAATAGGGAATGACAATGCACGCTTCGCTGAAAACCGCCCTGCTTGCCGGGATCGCCTTCACACTTGCCGGATGCGCCGCCACCACAGCGCAGGCACCGCAGACATCTGCCGCTGCTGCTGCCGCTGCTGCTGCCGCCGCTGCTGCCGCCGATCCGCTGGCCAGCCCCGCAGCCGGCGAATGGACCAGTGACGGGCGGGACTACACCGCCCAGCGCTACAGCCCGCTTGACCAGGTGAACGCCGGCAACGTCAGCCAGCTGGGCCTTGCCTGGTATGCCGACCTGGACACCTATCGCGGGGTGGAGGCAACGCCGCTCTATGCCGATGGCGTGCTTTACAACACGCTCGCCTGGAACATCACCACGGCATATGACGCGCGCACCGGGCGGCCCTTGTGGACCTACGATCCGCAGACTCCGCGCGAATTTGGCCGCCTCGCCTGCTGCGAACCGGTCAGCCGGGGCCTCGCCATGCACGGCAACAAGGTGATCATCGCCACGCTGGACGGGCGGCTGATCGCGCTCGACAAGGCAAGCGGCCAGCCGATCTGGACCACGCGCACCTTCCCGGTGGACAGCGGCTATGCCTATTCCATCACCGGCGCGCCGCGCGTGTTCGGCAACATGGCGGTGGTCGGCCAGTCCGGCGGGGACCTGGGCGTGCGCGGCTTCGTGTCCGCCTATGACGTGGAAACGGGGGAGGAGAAGTGGAAGTTCTACCTCACCCCCAACCCGCGTGACGAGGCCGACGGTGTAGCCTCCGACAGCGTCAACGCCATGATGCGCGCCACCTGGGCGGACGAGGGGCTGTGGCGGCAACTGGGCGGCGGGGCCAACCCGTGGGATGCCATTGCCTACGATCCGGCGCTGAACCTGGTCTACGTGGGCACGGGCAATTCGGTGCCCCATGCGCGGTTCTATCGCAGCAACAACGAAGGCGATAACCTGTTCGTCTGCTCGATAGTGGCGCTGGATGCCACCACCGGGGCATATCGCTGGCATTACCAGATGAACCCGGGGGAGGAGTGGGACTGGACCTGCACCCAGAGCATGATCCAGGCCGATCTGGAGATCGGCGGGCGCACCCGGCAGGTGATCATGCAGGCCCCCAAGAACGGGTTCTTCTACGTGCTGGACCGGGCCACGGGGGAATTCATCCAGGCCGGCGCCCATGTGTTCCAGAACTGGAACGAAGGGTTTGACGCCAATGGCCGCCCGCGCGTGGCGGAAGCGGTGCGTTATGGCGAGCAGCCGCGCCTCGTCGCGCCGGGGCCGGGGGGCGCGCACAACTGGTTCCCCATGGCCTTCAGCCCGCGCACGGGCCTCGCTTACTTCCCCGCTTACCAGAGCGCCTTCGTCTATGCCCTGCAACCCGGCTGGACCCCGCAACCGATGCGGTCGAACAGCGGCTGGGGCGGGTTCGGCAGCCCGGCGGCCGCCCAGCTCATGCAGGAGGCCAACCGGCTGGAACGCGCCTTCCTGACGGCATGGGACCCGGTCGCCAACCGCGTGGCCTGGCAGGTGCCGCTGCCACGCCACGGCAACGGCGGGGTGATGGTGACGGCGAGCGACCTGGTGTTCGAGGGCACCACCCGCCAGACCTTCGCCGCCTTCGACGCGCGCACCGGCACGCAATTGTGGGAATACCCCACGCAAAGCGCCCCGGTGGCGGGCGCGATCACCTATGAGCTGGACGGCGTGCAATACGTGGCGATCAATGCCGGCTGGGGCGGCGGGGCCGCGCAGATCGAACGCGGCGCCGGGATCGAGATGCCGCGTGCACCGGCCCGCCTGCTGGTCTTCCGGCTGGGCGGAACCGCGCAGTTGCCGCCGCTCGCCGCGCAGGCAACCACCCCGCCCGAACCGCCGCCGCTGCGCGCCAGCGAGGCGAGCGTGCAGCGCGGGCGCGAACTGTTCGCCCAGACCTGCGCCGTGTGCCACGGCCAGAACGCCATCGGCGGAGTCAAGGACCTGCGCCACATGACGGCTGAGACCCATGGGGCTTTCAACCGTATCGTGCGCGAAGGGCTCTACCTCGAAAAGGGCATGGCCAGCTTCGCCGACATCGTCAGCGAGGAGGACACGAACGCCATCCACGCCTACCTGATCGCGCGGGCGAACGAGGACTGGGGAAGGTAGAGCGAGACCGCAATCTTCGTCATTGCGAGCGAAGCGAAGCAATCCAGGGCGTCCTTCGATCACTCCCTGGATTGCTTCGTCGCTTCGCTCTTCGCAATGACGACAGGCTGCTGAATCACCGCCGCAGGGCGGCCGCGCCGTCACCCACCACGGCGAAGGCCGACCAGTAGAACGGGTGCGAGGTTTCGGCATCGTCCATCAGGGCGATTTGTGCGCGGCGCAGGGCTTCGGCGGTGGCCACGCCCGGCGCTGCATCGAAGAAGCCGGAGATCAGCCGTCCCGTCGCGCCATAGTCGTCCGGCACGGGCCAGTGGCTGGCCACGATGGTGCGCCCGCCCGCACCAACGAAGGCGCGCACCAGCCCGTCGAGCGCGAAATCGCCCCCGGTGGTAATGCCCGCCTCGCGGTTGGCGACAAGGCCGCCCACGCTGGCGGTGTTGCAGGCGGACAGGATGACGAGATCGGCATCGAGCGAGAGGTCGAAGATCTCGCCAAAGGTCAGCAGGCCATCCGAATCCGCATCGCCAAAGCTGGTCAGCAGCGCGGGGCGCGGCGGGCAGCCGGGCTGGGGCGCGGTGACCAGGCCGTGGGTGGCGAAGTGGAGGATGCGGAACTCGTCGAGATTCGGCATCTGCTTCAGCCGGGTATCGGTGAAGTCGCCTTCGGTAATGACCGATACGGGCTTGCCATCGGCGCCCAGGATGGCGCTGACCGTGCGCAGCTCCGCCGCGGAGATCGGGTTGCCCCAGGTGCCCGGCGCCCAGGTGCAGCGGTCGCCCGCCACACCGCCGCGCGTGCCGCCCGTCCGCAGCACTGCCGGCGTTACCGGCAGGTTCTGCCCCAGGCCCAGGTACTCGCCCGCGGCATCGGAGGCGCGGGTGCGCCGCACGTCGCGGAAGCCTGCGGGGGAGACGGCGGTCGTCACCGTCATCGCCCGGCCAAGCCAGGCGGTGCCTCGGAAGTCATAAGGGTCGGCATCGGCGGCGGCCTGCCGCGCCTGGTAGCGGGTGACACTGTCGTCATCCATCACCAGCAGGTTGGCGGGCAGGGTCAGCAGCGCGCCATCAGGCTCGAACACGAGGTGCTCCACGCCCGCCAGTTCGCCCGCCACCGGGCCCAGCAACACGCTGAACAACCGGCGCGCGGTGGCGATTTCGAAGGGGTATGTGATGGTCTGCCCGGCTTCCTCGATGGCGATCGAATCGCGCAAGGAAGCGACCATGGCACTGATCTCGTCGGGCGAGGCGGCAAGCTGCCATGCCCGCGAACCGTCTGGCCGGGCGAAGATGGCATAGGCGCTGCCATCGAGCATGATGACCTTGAGGTAAGCTTCGCCGGCCCGCAGGCTCTGCTGCAGGTCGGCCAGCGTCATGCCGCTTTCGGTTACCGCACGGTAACGCGGGAAGGCGGCCAGTGCCTGCTGCACTTCGAGCTGGTGCTGGCGCAACTGGTCAAGCTGGCCGCGCTTTTCCGCCAGCACGCCTGGCGCACCCGGTGCGCCCTCTGTCACGCGCGTTTCCGCCTGCGCCACTTCGCCGCGCAGGACTTCGATCGCACGGGCAAGGTTGATCGCCTGGCGGAACAGCTGCGCGGCCTCGTCGCTGCCGCCGGACAGCTCGCGCGCCAGCACCGCCTGCGTCTGGGCAAGGCCGGGCCGCTGGAGCAGCTGGGCCGCGGCGAACATGTCGTCTGCGGCGGCCTGCCCCGCAACCGCCTGGCCGGCCGCGGTCTGAACCGCACTGGCCGGGGCCAGCAGCCGGAAATAGGGAGCAAACATGCGGCGGATGGACTGCGCCGGGCGTTCCTCGCTCTGGGCCACCAGTTCGCGGTAGGTGGCCAGCGCCGCATCGGTGCGCCCGGTGCGCGCCAGCAGCGCGGCCAGCCCGGCGCGGGCGCTCACCAGCACGGGGCTGGCGGGGTAGGTCCGCTCGAGCATGGCCACGGCCTCGGTGTGCAGGGCCTCCGCCTGGGCAATGTCACCGCGCCCTTCGGCCAGGTCCGCCAGTTCGGCCAGGATCTGCGCCCGCAGCCACAACAGCGAGACCACGCGCCCGCCGCGAACCGCGACAATATCGGCATAGGCCCCGCGCAGCGCGGCCTCGGCGGCAGCGCCATCGCCAGTCTGGCGCAGCGCGGTGGCGCGCAGGTAAGTGCCCTGCGCGTCCAGCAGGCGCGCCTTCTCCAGCACCGTCAGCTCGCCGCCGGCGCCCTGGCTGGCGCCATCCCGCTCGGTTGCCAGCCGCTCCGCCAGGGCCGCGTCGATCTGCATCTGCAGGGCGGCCTGCACGCTGTCTGACACCTGCGGCAGCGCCGCCGCCAGTTCTGCCAGGGCGGTTTCCGGGCGCCGCTGGTTGAGCGCATGGATCGCGCGGAAATTGCGCTGCATGCGCGCCAGCATCGGATCGCGCCCGGCTTCCTGCGCGGCAAGGGCAAACAGGCGGTCTGCCTCCAGCGGATTGCCGAGGTTGGACTGCTGGAGCGCGGAGTTGAGCTGCGCCTCGGTGGCGGTAGCGCCGGACAGCGCGCTGGCCGAAGCGGCGAAGAATTCCGCCGCCTCGGCAAAATTGCCCGCGTTTGACCGGCGGTACGCTTCGTCCAGCGCGATCTCCGGGGAAATGGCTTCGGCCTGGGCGCGGGCAAAGGCTTGCCGGTCCCCCGCCTGGGTCAGCGGCACGTCCACGGTGCCCGCTACCGGGCGGTCCGTTGCCAGGGTGGCAAGGCCCAGCCGCAGGGCATCGCGGTAGACCGCAAGGCCGCTGGCTGAATAGGTGAAGTCACCCCTGGTGCCAGCCACCGCCAGCCGGTCCACTCCGCCCCCATCGGTGCTGCACAGCAGGGTGCGCGTATCGGCAAGGCCGGCCGGATTGCCGCCCAGGTCGCCTTCGCGGCATTGCGCGCCGCCGGTCGAGACTGCCGCTAGTGCGGCATCCGGGTCGGCATTGGCGGTCACCCGCAACATGCCGACGGCAGCAGACGCATCCCGGCACACGATCAGGTAGGTGCGATCGAACAGGCCGTCCGTCGGCCGGGGAGACTGGATCTGCGCCTCGCACAGCCCGTTGCTGCCGATCGGGATCGAATCGCGCAGGGCAACCGGGGTTTGCGCGCCCGCCGCGCCGGGCAGGGCGGACCCCGCCAGCGCCACCAGCGCCAGCGAGCCGGCGATCCGGCGGGCGAGGGACCGGGCGAGACGGGGGGCAAGGCGGGGCAGGAGAAGCGCGCGGGGCGAGGGATCAGTCTGCATTGTCATCATCCTCGTCGTCGTTCTCACCGGCATAGGCTGCGGGATCGCCGCCGCTGGTTACCCAATCATCGACAATGCCTTCATCGGCAGTGCCCGGCAGGGTGACGGGGCCGGGGAAGTCCATGCCGAAAGCCGTATCGCTGACCACCGGGGCCACACCCTCCAGGGTTACCGCATCGGGTGGCCCGGTCAGCAGCGTTTCGTTGCCCAGCGGGACGCCGGTTTGCGATATCGGGAAGGAGCAGAACCCCGCCTGGATGTTGCAATCGTTGAAGGTCGCATCAAACGTGTAATCGGTAACGCGGACGGTGTTGAACCGCGTGGCGGCGAAGAATGCATCGCCGGTCACGGGCGCGCCCGTGCCATATCCCTGCTGGCCATAGGCGATGACCTTGAGCCGCGCGGCGCCGTAGGTCGTGTCCTTGCTGATCGTCAGCCCGTTGGTGGCCTGGCCCACGGAGATGCCGGACAGCGTTCCCGCCGCGCCGGTATTCTGCCCGTAGAGGAAGCTGCCGGCGAAGATTTGTGCCGTGTTGGACATGAGGTACGACGCCGAAGTGGTGGCCCCGCCATCGCTGGCCAGCAGCGCGGCCAGCGTGGCATCGTTCGGGTTGGCGCGCATCAGCGCCAGTTCCGGCGTGCGGGCCATGAACACCTGGTCGGAACGCAGCGTGATGATGCCGGTGGGCAGGGCAGCCGTCGTTTGCCCCCCCGGCGCGTAGAGTGCGAGGCTTGCCGCGGGCAGCACCAGTTCCACCCGCTGGTCGCCGCGGATGGCCAGCGTATCCGTTGCGCCGGCATTGTCGATGCGCACCTGGCCCACGACCTGCACCTTGCCCGGCGTCACCAGCGAGAGGCCGGTGATGCCGCCGCCTTGCGATCCGGTCAGCGCCAGGTCGCGCAGTTCGATATCGCGGGTGGCATTGTCGGCGGTAACCGGTGCTTCGATGGTGAGGTTGCGCCCGGCAATCGCCGCCGCTTCCGCCTGGGTCAGGGTGTAGCCGGTGGCGCTGGCCGTGCCGCCCACCACCATTGCGGCGCTGGTGTTGGTCGATCGCAGCAGCATCTGGTTGACGCCGTTCAGGCGGGCGCCAGACTGGATGTCGATATCATTGGAGATCAGGCTCAGCCTGTCGGCATTGATGCTGATTGCCGCGGGATCGTCGCCGCTGATCGTCAGCAGGCCGGCGGTGGTGAAGGCGAGGTTGCCAGTCAGCGTGGCCGCGTCCGTCCCGCCCAGGATCGTCCCGCCCAGCCCGGTCTGCAGCAGCAGCGGGCCGGTGGTGGTGACATTGGCCGTGCCGGTGATCGAAATGCGCCCGGCCAGCGCCTGCAGGCGCGATTGCGCGCTGCTGGCCTGTCCCGTGGTGCTGGTGGCATTGGCTGTCAGGCTGCCGATGGTGATGCTGCCGCCAGCGCCGGGTGCCGCGGTCGACGGGGTGGCATCCAGCAGGAACCAGCCGGCCTGGTTGGTTGCCCCGCCGCCGGCATTGGCCTGCAGGTTGACCGTGCTTGCTGTCAGCACGGAGCCCGAACCCTGCACGCTGACCTGGGCGATCCCGCCGGTGGTCGATCCGTTCCGCGCGCCCGCCGCGCTGGCATCCAGCGACAGGTTCGTCAGGTTGGCGGTGCTGTCATTGTCGACCAGGAAGAAGGCCCAGTCCGAAAGCGCCAGCTGGCCCGCGCCGCCAAGGGCCGCGCTATCCGTCGATGCACTATTGGCATAAATCCGCAGACTGCCCTGGTTGATGCGCGAGTCACTCAGCGAGAACAGCGCTTGCCCTGCGATCCCTTCGCCCAGCAGGGTGGCGGACTGGCCTCCGCTGGCCTTTGCCCCGACGGCAAAGGTATCGCCTGTCGTCGCGGCATCGAAGACCGAGGTGGCCGCCACGTTGACCCCGGCGCCAAGCGCCGTGGCATTGCCGCCCGTGCCTGTGCCGGTAACCGAACCGCCCGAGGCGACTGACAGCACGCGCGAAGTGAACGGCACCGTGCCGTTCAGCGTATCGCGGTAGGTGAAGGTGCTGCCGGAAAGCGACATGGCGGCATTGCCCGCCGTGGCATTGCCGCCCGCCGCGTTGCTGGCTGCGCCGCCTGTTGCCTGCGAAACGACCGCCAGCCCCGTGCTCACCGTGGAACTGGCGATGTCGACGGTGACGTCTTGCGTGGTGGCGTCCCCCCCGGCCACGCTGTCGGCTGAGGCCGAGGTGCCGTTGCCGCCCTGCGCCGTGCCCAGCAGCGACATGGCCGGTGCCGTCAGGGTCGCACCCTCCTGCACGGTGATACCGGCAAGGCCGCTGGTCGCCGCGCCGCCCGCACCCCCGGTCACCGTGGAATTGCCGCCCTGTGCCAGCGATTCGATGACGATCCTGTTCTCCAGCGCCGCGCTGCCGGTGAACACCAGCGAAGCGGCTGCCTGCACGGAGAGGTTGGCGGCATCGCCGATGGCAGCCCCGCCCAGTCCCGCACCGCCGCCGGCATTGCCGCCGCGCGTGTCTGACCGGACCTGGCTGCCGGATTGCGTGTTCACGGTCACGGCCGTGTCGAAATCCTGCACCCGCAGGATCGCCGTCCCGCCGGTGGCGCCACCCCCCGAATTGCCGCTGGAAGAGCCGCCCAGCGTGCTGGCGAGGACCGCAATGTCGGTGAGCGTGGCGAAGCTTCCCTGCAGGAAGTTGGCCGTGGCCGCACCCCCTGTGGCCAGGCCCCCCGCGCCGCTGGTGCCCGCGCCCCCGCGCGCCGTAGTGATCACGGAAAGGTCGCGCGCCGCCAGCTGCGACGAGAAGAATTCGACCTGCGAGGTGCCGCCCGTGGCGTTGCCGCCCGTCGCGCCGGCCCCGCCGGTGGAACTTGCGGAAACCAGGGTGGGAAAGGCCGGGGTGCCCTGCATCAGGTTGACCAGCGTGGTGATGTCCGTGGCGGTGAGGCTGGCGGTAGCGCCCCCCGCATCACCACCCGTGCCGAGCAGCGAGTCGCCGCCATGCGCATCGGCGTTCACGTGCAGGCTGCTCAGCAGAAGTTGCGCGCCGCTCGATGCCGTCAGGCTGGCGCGGCCGGTGCCCGCGATGTCCGCGCTGCCCCCCGTGCCGCTATTGCTGTTGCCGGCGCTGGCCAGCACACCCAGGCTGAGGTGCCCGGCGGACGAAAGGGTGGCCGCGTTGCGCACGGTCAGGTCAACCTGGCCGCCGGTCGCATCGCCGCCATTGCCACCCGTTGCCCCGCCGCCAATGGCCAGGGTCGCCAGTTGCATGCCGCCCGTCAATCCCGTCAGCGTGCTGCCATCGACGAGGAACAGCAGCGAGCCTGCCGTGCCGGTGCCGCCATTGCCTGTCGCGGCGGTGCTGCTCCCGGCGTAGGACACGATCTCGCCGGATAACTGCCCGGCCACCGTCAGGATGGAGCCGCCAAAGAGAACGACTGATGCCGAGCCACCGTTGCTTGCGCCGCCGTTGTCCGCGCTGGAATCGCCCCCCAGGTTGGTCGACCCGAAGGTCAGTCCGCCCAGCGTTGCGGTGGCGTTCGTGTCGAGCGTCAGGCCCACATCGCCCCCGCCGCCGGAACCGCCGGTGGCGCCGCTGCCGGCAATGCCGTAGGAACGCAGGATCAGCGAGTGGCTGGGCAGCGACATGGTGCCGCCAGCCGTGATGCTGGCCACCACATCGCCGCCAAAGCCCGCGCCGGCAATGCCAGTCGGGGCCGATCCGCCGTTGCCGCTGACTTCCAGCACCACGTCTCCGCCAGAGACGAACGAGGCCTCGCTGACGTTGAGCGTAACCCCGCCGGCAATGCCATCGCCGCCCGATCCTGCCGCGCGGGTGGAGCCTGCGCCGAAGGCTTGGGCCGTCAGGCCGCCTGCGAAATCCGCCGAGGCACCGGCCTGCACGTCAATGCTGGCCGCGCCGCCAATCCCCACGCCGGGCAGGGCGGTACTGGCCGGCCCGTTCGTCTGGGCGGCAAGGCCATCGGCCCGTAGCCGGGCAAGGCCGCCCACGATGATTGCGCTGTTCGTTCCGGCCGCAAACAGGGACGCCGTTCCGCCCGTGGCATCGCCCCCTGAGCTGAGCGGGTTCGGGACAAGGCCCGGGACGCCGCTGGCATCGACCGTCAGGTTGCCGCCGATTTCCACCTGGCCGCTTTCAGCGAGGACACTGGCCGTGCCGCCTGCGGCAGAGCCGGCAGCCAGCAGCGTGGTATCCGCGCCGCCCACGCCGATGGCTTCCAGGACGGCATTGCCATTGATGATCACCTGGCCGCCCAGCGCGCGGATCGCCGCCGTGCCGCCCTGGCCGTTGATTGCCAGCGGGCTGAGAGGCGCGGCGGTGATTTCCCCGTCCAGGCGGCTGACCACGGTGGCATTGCCGTTGATGGTGACGGTGGCGGCGTCGGTCCCGATGATGGAAGCGATCGAAGCGCCGCTCAGGAACACGTCGCCGGTTACGGTCAGCGATGTCGTGGGCCGGAGTTCCACAATCATGCCGTGAGCGATCAGGTCGCTGGTAATTACGCCGCTGTCGATCTGGATGTTGCCCACGGACCCGTCGGTAATGTCCGCGGCCTGGAAGCTGTTGAGGACGCCCAGACCTGCCACATTGTAGTTGGCGGCCAGCACGATCACGCCGTTTTCCACCGTGGCGCTGGCGGCGGGCTGGAAGCCCAGGTTGCCCGCAAACAGTATATCGAGAAACGTGTCCGGACCGCTGCCCCGAGCCATGCCGATGATGGCGTGGGGATCGTTGGGGCCGGTGCTGGCAGGGCCGCCGGTGGTGCCCGAATGGATGATCGCGGGCGTAGGGTTCGCCGTGGTGCCGAAGGCGGTGCCCACCGGGATGGTGATGTTGAACAGGCCGCCGGCATAGCCCACGGTCACTTCGGAACCGGCAATATAGGCGGCGCTGCCGTTCACATCCACGATCCCGCCCTGGCGGATGCCGGGCGCGGCGATGATGAAATAGCTGCCTTCGGGCGTGGCGGTGACCTGCGCGGAGGAAGTGACGCCGCCCACCAGTTCCACCGTGGCGGTGGAGCCGGGAGAGCCCACCAGGCTGAGCGTACCGGTGCCGGTGGCAAAGGCATCGTAGCTGGCGAGGTCGGGGTCCAGCGTGGTCAGCACCAGCCGGCCTACGTCGAACCGCGCGGTCTCTCCCAGGATGATGCCGTTTGCGGAATAGAACAGCACGTTCCCGCCTGCGCCCAGGTTGGCCCCCGTGGCCGCGCTGTAGAGGTAGGAATTGACCTGCCCTTCGAACACCGCCGGGCCGGGGATGTTGGCCGGCAGGATGCGGTTGATCACCGCGAAATCCGCTGCGCCGCGGAAGTTGAGCGTGCCGGTGGAGGGCAGGAAGGTCAGCGCATTGCCCGGCGCATCGGTGAACGGGGACCAGTCAATCACCGCATTGCTGCCGGTCACGGTCACGGTATCGACGTTGGGCACCGAACTGTCGATCGAGACCGTGCCCTGGATGATCAGCGGCGTTGCCTGCACGGCCTGGGCGAAGGCGGCATCGGGATCGGCCGTCAGGCTGCCCAGTGCCAGCGCGGCGCCGCCGCAGGTGGCCAGCAGCGCGGACTTGCGGATGGTGAGGCCAGGAAGGGGCTTGGCCATGTCAGAAACTCCACGGAACGAGGCGGCTGGTGAGCGAAAGCAGCAGGCGCACGTCGCCCCGCGGCTGGTTGCCGGCGATGGCAAGGTCCGTGCGGCGCAGCGGCACTGCCAGCGAGACATCGCCCTGCAGCCCGCGCGCCCAGGCAAAGCGCAGGCCGCCGCCGAGCGACACCAGCGAATCCGGGTTGAAGCTGCGCTGGCTGGGATCGCGGTCGCGCATCACCGACGTATCGAGGAACAGGTAGGGTTGCAGCGACCAGGCGTTGATGTCGCGCGGGATGATGGAGCCAAGGCGCACTTCCAGCGATCCCGACAGGCCCTTGTCGCCGGTGACCGCGCCCGGATCATAGCCGCGCCCGATGGAATAGTTGCCGGCGCTCAGCTCCTCGAACGCGGGCAGGGCATCCCCGGTCATCTGCGCCTGCACCCGGCCCACGATGGCGATGGCGGGCACAGGGCGGAATTCGCCCGAAAGGTCGGCCCGCAGCAGCATGGCGGTGGGGTCCTGCTCGATGCGGCTGGGCACCTTGTCGATCGCCACGCAGTCAGCCGGCGCGGCGCGGCAATCGATGTTGGCGCCAAGGACGGCAAGGCTCTGGCGCAGCTCCACCGCCAGGTTGGCGCGCGTGCGCGGCTCGTAAGGGGTATAGCCACCCCGCCGGGCGATGGAGGCCGGGTCTGTCGTCGCCACGTCCAGCCGCAGCCAGCCGGTGCGCACCCGGTCGCGCGAGAGCAGGGCGGCGTTGGCCCGCACGTTCTGGTTGACGAGGTCGAACCCGGTGGCCGCCGTCACCGTGGCCGCCTGGGTGCGCAGCAGCGGATAGCTGGCGCGCAGGCTGGTATAGAGCGTCTCGGCCTTCACCTCGAAGCCGGGCAGGCCCAGCGAAGGGTGCGCCCGGCCCAGCGTGACCTGCCCGCCCAGCTTCAGCCCGCTGTTGCCGGCGAGGAAATCGTGCGCCAGCTGCACGGTCTGCTGTTCCTGGAAATCGTGCGAGCTGAAGGCGGACAGCGTGGTCGCATCGCCAAGGCCGGTGAGATCGAACAGCTGCGCGTGGAGCAGGCCGCCGAACCGGCCAAGCTGGCGCGAGCCGAGGTTCTGAAGGTTGAACACCACCTGCGCCCGCTGGCGCACCACGCCCACTTCGCCGATCAGTTCGCCCGGCTGGCCGGCGGCGGCGGGGCGCAGCGAAAGGCGCACGTCCAGCCCCGGCATGTCATTGGCCAGCAGCAGCGCGCGTTCGGCATCGCGCACGTTGAATACCGGCTGCCCCACCAGCGGCTGGAGGTAGCCTGCCAGCACGCGCTGCGACGGCCCGGCATCGCCGCGCACCCGCAGGGCGATGAGCCGGCCCAGCACCACGCGCAGTTGCGCGCGGCCACCGGCCAGGCGCTGCTCCGGGATTTCCACCGCGGCAAGGTAGCCCGCATCGCTGAGCGCCCGCATGGCCCGCGCCCGGATGTCGCACAGCACGGACAGGGGCAGTTCGCGCCCGAGATAGGGCTGGTAGGTGCTTGCCAGGTCCACCCCGGCCGCAGCTTCGGCACCGGGAAACTCGACAGCCGTCAGCGTGACCTTGATCGACTGCAGGGAGGCATCGTCCAGCGCGCAGGTGCCGCGTTCCAGCCCGCCATCCACCGTAAGCGTGGTAGGGCGGCTGTCGGCGGCGCGCACTTCGGGCGGCAGCAGGTCGGTGCGGGTGGGCGGGGCGATGCCGGGGCTGGCTGCGGGATTGGTCGCCTGGGCGTGGGCCGCGCCGGGCGCCAGCGCCGGGACAAGGCAGGCAAGCACCACCGCGAGGGCGCTGGCACCGATCCGGCGGCCGCCTGCGGACCCGGCATCCGACTGGGACAGTTGCGCCGCAATTACCATTTCTGCCGTCACGATTGCTGCCCGTCCTTCCCCACCACCGGCTGCAAAATGGGCATCGCAACCGGCACAAGATCACCTGCACCCCCGCAGGCGTTTCCTCGACATACACGGGCCTCCGCCTGACTTACCGCCAGGCAGGCCGTCACTGATTTTCTGGTGCGATCCGTTGCTGCGATCCTATGCCGCCATCGGCCGTGCAAGGCAACGCGGCAGTTGTGACACGGGCAGGTTCGTCCGGCCGTGCCGGGCGCGCCGTTACATCCCCAGCGTGCCCGCCGCCGCGCGCAACTGGGCGCCCGCCTCGGGGTTGGTTTCCAGCGCACGGGCATAGGCGGCGCGCGCCCGACCATCCTGGCCAAGCTGGCGATAGCTGCGCATCAGCATGATCCAGCCGTCCACGTTCTTCGGGTTGGTATCCAGCCGCGCGGCCAGGCGGGCAACCATCGCTTGCGCCATTTCCTGCTGCTGGCTGGGCGGGATCGAGGAAGCCGCGGCGAGCTGTTCCTGCGACGGGCCGGGAATGCCGGGCATGGCCACCTGCGGCTGGACCGCGTCCGGCAGGTCAGACCGCGTTGCCAGCGCCTGGTCGATCCTGGGTTGCAGGTCCAGCCCTTCGCGCTGGCCGACCTGGGCAATGGTGCGGATCAGGTCCGTCTCCCACGGAGCGCCCGGCGGCGTATCGGCCAGCAGGGCCAGCCAGTCGTCAATCGCCCCGGCGTGGTCGTCCCCCAGATCGCGCGCCACGGCCAGGAAATAGCGGGCGCGCGGATCGCGGGCGTCGATTTCGGCCGCCTTGCGGAAGGCGGCAAGTGCTTGCGGGGGCATGGGATCACTCTCGCTGGCCATGACCAGAGATTCTCCCAGTGACGACCACAGCACCGCGCTTTGCGGCGCAAGGTCGGTTGCCTTGCGGTAAGCCTCGGCCGCTTCGGCAAACTGGTTGCGGATGAAGTGGGCAAAGGCGAGCTGCTGCCATGCCTCGGCACTGTCGGGGGTCGCCTCGGTCGCGGCGCGCAGCCGGTCAAGGTCCGGATCGCCGGTGGTTGCCGCCTGCTCCCCGCCGCCCGCGCCGGAAAGCCACGCGGCGATGTCATCGCCCGCCAGCCGCCAGGTGGCAGCAGCAGCCAGCGCGACAACCGCCGCCAGTGCCAGCCAGGCACCCTTCATCGATCGCAAGTTGTCGTTTTCTTCCAATGCCGCCCCCAAGGTTCCGGCCATGACTATGCGTTGCGTGGCCGGTTTTCAACGCCCGCGCTTTCGGCCATAAGGGCCCCCTTGGGGGGACGGTAATGGCTTCTGGACCAGGCCGTGTGAAAGTTGCTGTCGTGGGATCGGGACCGGCGGGCTTGAGTGCCGCCGCCCATGCCGCGCGCCTGGGGATGAGCCACGTGCTCATCGAAAAGACCGATCACCTGTCGGACACGATCTACAAGTATCAGAAGGGCAAGCACGTGATGGCGACGCCATCCAACCTTGTCCTGCGGTCAGACCTCGATTTCGACGCCGGCAAGCGCGAGGTGATCCTGGGCACCTGGGATGAACAGGTCGCCGCGCAAGGGGTGAACGTGCGCTACAACGCCGAAGTCACCGGCATCACCGGCGAACAGGGCGATTTCACCATCGCCATCCGGAGCGGGGAGCCGGTGCTGGCGGAAAACGTGGTGCTGGCCATCGGCACGCAGGGCAATCCCAACCTGCTGCGCATTCCGGGGGCGGACGCGCCGCACGTGCAATACCAGCTGGACGATCCGGGCGAGTATTTCGACGAACACATCACCGTGATCGGATCGGGCGACGCGGGGATCGAGAACGCGCTGGGCCTGGCGGCGGACCCGGCGCAGCGCAACGTGGTGACGATCCTCAACCGCGGGGTGGATTTCGCCCGCGCCAAGGGGGCCAACGTCAAGCTGCTGGAAGAGGCGGAAGGCGATGGGCGCATCATCGTCAAGCGCGAAACGTCCCCCAGCGCGGTGCGCGCGGGCGATGGCTGCAACGAACTGGTGCTGGAAACGCGTGACGGGGAGGAAGTGATCCGCTGTGACCGGATCATCGCGCGCACCGGGTCCAAGCCGCCGCGCGATTTCGTGGAAGCCATCGGGGTGGAATTCAGCAATGCGGAACGCGATGCCTTCCCCGCACTCTCGCCCGTGTTCGAAACCAGCAAGCCGGGCATTTTCGTGATTGGCGCGCTGGCCGGCTATCCGCTGATCAAGCACTGCATGAACCAGGGTTACGACGTGGTCGAGTTTCTCAACGGGAACATTGACCTGAAGCCCGCTGACCAGCCGATCCTTGAGGAAAAGCTCAGCGCCCTGCCCAGGGGCCGCAGCGTGGAGGACTGGCTGGAGCTGTTCCGCACCAACATCGCCATCTTCCAGGACCTGTCCACCCTGCAACTGCGTGAAGTGCTGCTGGATTCCACCGTCCACGCCTTCGCGCCCGGTGAAGCGGTGTTCATCCGCAACGAACCCGGCTCCTCCATGTTCGCCATCGCCCAGGGGCGCGTGCTGGTGGAAGTCAACCCCAACGATGCCTCCATCACCGTGCCGATCCCCGAGGGGTCGATCTTTGGCGAAGTGGGCCTGATTTCCGGCCGCCCGCGCGGCTCCACCGTGCGCGCCGAAGGGCAGGTGGTGGCGGTGGAACTGTCGCGCACCGCCGCGCTGAAGCTGATTGCCACCGTGCCATCGGTCGGCCGCGCGGTCGCGCGCATCTCTATCGAGCGGCAATTGCTGCAGATGTTCGGTTCCGGCCTCACGCCCGCCGATGTCGCGCCCATGGTGGACGCGGCCGAGGTGATCGAGGTGCGCGCGGGCAAGAAGGTGATCGAGGAAGGCGCGGACGACAAGGATTTCTACATCATCCGCCGCGGATCGATGGTGGTGGAAAAGGACCTGGGAGGAAAGCCGGTGTTCCTCTCCTACCTGCCCGCCGGCAGCTATTTCGGCGAAATGGCGGTGATCGACGGGTCCAAGCGCACCGCCACCGTCAAGGCCGCGATCAAGAGCGAGGTGGTCCGCTTCCCCGGCGAGCTGTTCAACGCCCTGCTCGATGCCAAGCCCGCCGTGCGCCAGCGCGCGCTGGAAGACATGGCCAACCGCCGCCGCATCAACCAGTTCGTGGAGGAGCGGAAGGAAAGCATCGGTTCCGCCGCCGACCTCTATTCGCAGACCGCGCAGTTCCTGATCGACAACGGCATCGGCGAGGCGACCGACGTGCTGCTGATCGACGAGACGCTGTGCGTGGGCTGCGACAACTGCGAAAAGGCCTGCGCGGACAGCCACGAAGGCCTCAGCCGCCTGAACCGCGAGGCTGGCAAGAGCTTTGCCCACCTGCACGTGCCGACCAGCTGCCGCCACTGCGAACACCCGCACTGCATGGCCGATTGCCCGCCCAACGCCATCAAGCGCGGGCCGGATGGCGAGGTCTTCATCGACCAGACCTGCATCGGCTGCGGCAACTGCCAGCGCAACTGCCCTTACGGCGTGATCCGCATGGATGCGAAGCCGCCGAAGAAGCCGGGCCTGCTCACCTGGCTGCTGTTCGGCGCGGGGCCGGGGCCGGGCGAGGCAAGCTATTCCTGGCGCAAGAAGGCGGCCGAAAAGCAGGGCGCGCCGCAGGCCAAGCTGGCGGTGAAGTGCGACATGTGCCTGGGCATCGACGGCGGCCCCAGCTGCGTGCGCGCCTGCCCCACCGGCGCGGCGATCCGCGTTTCGCCGGAAAAGTTCCTGGTGGTGACCGAGGAAGGGGGGCTGGACTGATGGCCAGCGCTGCCAACAACCCTGACGCGCGGCGCGTGCGCGAAAGCGACCATGAAGGGTTCCTGGTCCATAAGCGGATGCGCTGGCTCAAGCTGGCGACGCTACTGTGCGTGGTGGCGATCACCGCCTACCTGCTGGCCGATGTGCAGCCGCGCCCCAATGGTGGCACCTGGCTCGGCTATACGCTGGGCACCGTGGGCGCGCTGCTGATCGTGTGGCTGGCGCTACTGGGAATCCGCAAGCGCAACATTACCGAAGGCAAGTGGTCGCTGAAGGCGTGGACCAGCGCGCATGTCTATCTTGGCCTCTCGCTGATCGTCATCGCCACGCTGCACACCGGGTTCCAGTTTGGCTGGAACGTGCACACGCTGGCCTATACGCTGATGATGCTGGTGATCGCTTCTGGCGTTTACGGCATCGTCGTCTATTCCGTGTTGCCGCAAAAGCTCGCCAGCAACCGCCAGCAGATGACCCGCGCGCAGATGCTGGATGCGCTGGACGCGCTGGACCGGCAGCTGGAAAGCGCCGCCCAGCCGCTGGGCCGGGCCGATGCGGACCTCGTCATCGCCGCGCTGGAGCAGGACCCGTTTGCCGGGGGGATGGCCATGCGCCTGTCCGGCAAGCTGCGGGGTTGCCGCACGGCCGCCGCGCTTGACCAGCTTGGCCGGGGCAGCGGCGATCCGGCGCTGCAACGCGTGCAGGCGCTGCTTGCCAAACGCCGCGCGCAACTGGAGCAGATCCGCGGGCAATTGCGCCTGCGCGCCCTGCTGGAAGTGTGGCTTTACGTGCATGTGCCCCTCACCATCGCGCTGCTGGGCGCGCTGACCGCGCACATCGTCAGCGTGTTCTACTACTGGTGAGGGGGCAGATGGATTTCCGCATCCGCACGATCGATTTCACTGCCGCCGGTCGCGAGATCGTGCGTGAGCGGGACGTCAGTGCCGAATCCTTGAGCGTGGGGCGCGATGCGGCCAATGCCATCCACCTGCCCGATCTGGCGGTGGAGCAGACCCACGTGGCCATCACCCCCGCGCCCGGCGGGCAGGTGCGGCTGGAGGCGGTGGGCACGCTGGGCTTCACGCTGGATGGCCGGCAGGAAACCGCCGCCACGATTGACCCCGCCAGGGGGGGCGAGCTGGGGCTGGGGTCCTATCGCCTGGAATTCGGGACCGATCCGGCGGATGGCCGGGTGCTCATCACCGTGCGCCAGGTGGCGGATGATGACGGGGAGGGGAAGGATCGCCTGCGCGCCTTCTCGCTCGCCGCCGCGCTGCCGGGCAAGCGGGCGATGGCGTGGATCGGCCTTGTTGCCGCGCTGGCCATCTTCCTTGCAGTGCCGGTGTGGTCCTCGCTCACCCGGCCGGAGGTGGAGCCGGACATCGACCAGCCGGGCACCGTGCTGATGGATGCCAGCTGGAGCACCGGGGCGCTGTCTTCCGCCCACCATGGTCTGGAGGACCAGTGCGAGGCCTGCCACGTCGAACTCTTCCAGGCCGTGCGGGACGAGACCTGCATCACCTGCCATGAAGACATTGCCGACCATGCGGACCGGCAGCGCATGTCGCGCGGGATGCCCGCCTTCACCGGGACCGATGCCATGCTGTGGGACATTGCCCACGCCTTCGGCAAGCCCGGTCCCGGCGCCTGCACCGATTGCCATACCGAACATGAGGGCGCCGGGCGGATGGAGCCGACGCAGCAACGCTTCTGCGCCGATTGCCATGGCACGCTGGATGCGCGGCTGACCGATACGGCGCTGGGCAATGCCCGCGACTTCGGCACCATGCACCCGGAATTCAAGGTGGCCGTCCTGCCACGCGCCGGGGCAACCCAGCCGGTGCGCGTGTCGCTCGCAACAAAGCCGCGCGATCACAACGGCCTGAAATTCCCGCATGACGTGCACCTCGATCGCACCTCAGGCGTCACGCAGATGGCGCGGCGGCTGGGGCGGCGGGCCGGTTATGGCGATGTGCTGGAATGCGCCGATTGCCACACCCCCACGGCCGATGGCACCCGCTTCCTGCCAGTGGACATGGAGGAGGATTGCGAGGCCTGCCACTCCCTCGTCTACGATCAGGTCGGCAGCACCTTCCGCAGCCTCAGCCATGGCAATATCGAACAGGCGGAGGCGGACCTTGCGGCGATGGACCGCCTGCCCCGCCGCCCGGTGGTGACGGGCCGCCGCCGCCCCGGCCAGTTTGCCGAAGGGGGCCAGTATTACGCCAACTTCAGCACCATCTCGCCCACCACCCTACGCGCCAGCGCGCTGGATACCGATGGGCTGTGCGGCGATTGCCACACCCGCGGCAACCCGTCGGAAGGGCCGCTGTCGGTGATGCCGGTGACGCAGACCCAGCGGTACATGCTGCACGGCTGGTTCGATCACCAGGCGCACGAACAGGAGGACTGCACCAGTTGCCACGCGGCTGAAACGTCCGACGTCTCCACCGATCTGCTGCTGCCCGATCTGGCGAGCTGCCGGGATTGCCACATGGGCGAAGGGGACCGCGCGGCGGAAGTGCCCAGCACCTGCGCCATGTGCCATTCCTACCACATGCCCACAGGCACGCTGGCCGCGCCCCGGCAGGCGGGTGAACGCCGGGACGAGGCGCGCGATCGAAACCGGCGGCGCGTGACGGAGCGGAGCAGGCAATCGGAAACCATTTCGCGTTAGGACAGCGGTGACCGGCCGAGCGCCAGCCATGGGGGAAGAATGAGCCAATGATCATCGCGCAGATGACCGACATCCACATTGGCTTCGAGCCCGACGCGAGGCCCGAGGAACTGAACCGTACCCGGTTTCGCGCCACGCTGGACCGGTTGCTGAAGCAGCCCAATGTGCCCGACATGCTGATCTGCACCGGGGACGTTACCGATCGCGGCGATGCCGAAAGCTTCGCCCGGACGGCGGACCTGCTGGCCGGCCTGCCGTTCCCCGTCCACGTGATGGTGGGCAACCATGACAGCCGCGAGGGCTTGCTGGCCGCTTTCCCCGCAACGCTGCACGAAGGCGATGGCTTCATCCACGCCGCGTTCGAGCGGGACGGGTTGTATGTGGTGCTGCTCGATACGCTGGAACCGGGCCGTCACGGCGGAGCCTTCTGCACCCGGCGGCGGGACTGGCTGCGGGCGAAGCTGGAAGCCAACCGCCACCTGCCCACGCTGGTGTTCATGCATCACCCGCCGGTCGTCTCCGGCATCGGCTGGATGGACCCGGCCCCGAACGAACCGTGGATCGGCAACCTTGCCGCCGCGTTCGAGGGGATGGACCAGGTGCAGGCGATCCACTGCGGCCACCTGCACCGGCAGATCGTGACGCGGTTCTGCGGCATTCCGCTCAGCGTGACGCCTTCGGTCGCCCCGCTCGTCAGCCTCGATCTCAGGCCCATTTCCGGCGAGCACCCCGATGCCCGCGCCCTCATCACCACCGAACCGCCGACCTATGCCCTGCATTACTGGGACGGGACCCGGCTGGTGACGCATTATGAAAAGGCCTGCGACTGGGAGGTGATCGCCCATTACGGCCCGCACCTGCAGCCGATGATCCGCGAGATGGAGCGCGAGCGGTTGGGATAGGCCCCGTTCATCCCGAACCCAGCGCGGCAAAGGCCAGGAACAACGCCGATGCCGCGATCATCACCAGCGTGGCCGCCCAGCCCAGCACCACCTGCGTGCGGGATACGCGCACCTCGCCCATGGCCCTGGGGTTGCGGATGATCAGCATCATCACCACCATCAGCGGGCCGGCGAGCACGCCGTTGACCACCGCCGCCCAGTACAGCGCCCGCGCCGGATCGATGCCCACCCCGCTGAGCGCGGCCCCGGCCAGCGTGGTGGCGGCAATCGTGCCGTAGAACAGCCGGGCGGACAGGGGCTTGTCATCCAGGCTGCCAGGAATGCCGGCCATCTCCGTCACCGCGTAGGCGGCGGATCCTGCCAGCACCGGCACCGCCAGCATGCCCGTGCCCACGATGCCCAGGGCAAACATGGCAAAGGCAAAGTCGCCCGCCACCGGGCGCAGCGCCTCTGCCGCCTGGGCGGAGGTTTCGATGTCATGCACCCCATTGGCATTCAGCGTGGCGGCAGTGGCAAAGACGATGGCGAGGGAGACCAGCGTGGAAAAGGCCATTCCGGTCAGCGTATCGATGCGGATGCGGCGCATTTCGGGGCCGGAGCTGCTGGGCGTTTGGCACAGCGGCTTCAAGTGGCGGCGGCGCTGTTCCTCGATCTCCTGCGCGGATTGCCAGAAGAACAGGTAGGGGCTGATCGTGGTGCCCAGGATGGCGACAAAGGCCGTGGCATAGGCCACGTTCCACTGCACTTCCGGCAACACCAGCGATCGCAGCGCCTGCCCCCACGGCACGTGGACCACCGCGACCACTGCCACATAGGTGAACAGCGACAAGGTGGTCCACTTGAGCACCGCGGCATAGCGTGGGTAGCTGAGCGCCATTTCCAGCACGATGCAGACCACGCCGAACAGCAGGGTGTAAAGCGCGCCATTGCCGCCCACAAGCAGCTCCACCGCCGCGCCCATGGCGGCCAGGTCCGCGCCAAGATTGATGACGTTGGCCACCAGCAGCAGGCCCACCATGGCCCACAACAGCGGGCGCGGGTAATGCTGGCGCAGGTTGCGGGCGATGCCGCCTCCGGTCACCCGGCCGATTTCCGCCGCGACCTGCTGGATCACCACCATCAGCGGGAAGCTGAGCAGGAATGTCCATGACAGGCCGTAACCGAACTGCGCGCCCACCTGGCTGTGGGTGCCGATGCCGCTGGGATCATCATCCGCCGCGCCGGCAATCAGCCCCGGCCCAAGCGATTTGAGCAGGCCCCGCCGCTCGTCCTCCTCTTCCGGCTGGTCGGCATGATCGGGAGAGGCGGGGGACTGCATGGCCTATCCATGGCAGGCGCAGGGCGGGGCGGCAATTGGCTTGTGCGGGACGGCGCTCGTGCTGCCCTTTACCGCCCCGCCAGCGCCGGCCCCTGAACCGGACCGCGTCCCGGCACCCACAAGGCCATGTCCACCTCGTCGCTCACCCGCCAGGGGATGCCCGCATCGTTGAGGAACAGGTTTTCCATTTCCCGCCGGTTGAACGGGCGGCTGCCCAGGCGGCCGAACACGGCGATCTGGCCGCCGGTCTCGTCCACCGCGCGGTCACGGTCCAGGCCCTTGCTCATGGCGATGGCGGGGGTGGGGGTGCGTGCCCAGGCGATCAGTTCGGGCATGGGGGCGGGGGAGAAGCCGTAGAAGTTCGGCTGGCTTTCCGGGCTGGTCAGCTGCACCACCTTCATCCCGTTGCGGCCATCGGCAACGTAGGCGAACAGGCTGGCGTTGGTGGAGGCGACCACCACGTCCTCCACGTCGTTCATCGTCCCGCCAAACGTTTCGCGCCGGTAGACCGTGGGGGCGAGTGGACGGGTGATGTTGACGATCACCAGTCCTTCCGCCTTGCCCGCGACATAGGCGTAAGTGCGGGCGAGGTAGATGCGGCGGCCGTCCCGCATCGGCACCGTGCCTTCGGGCCGGGCAATCGGGTTCTTCATGTTGGTGACGTCAAAGACCTTGAGGCCCTCGGCATCGGTCACCCACAGGTAACGGAACTGCACGGCGCTAGCCCGCGCATCGCGCATGGGGCGCACGGCGGCAAGCTGCGGGCTCAAGGGATCGGACAGGTCCACCACCACCAGGCCAACATCGGCGGTGATGTAGGCGATGGAGCCCGCCAGCGTCACGTGCCGCGCGCCGGTGAGCACCCCGTCCGGGTTCCACGCATCGCGCCCGTTCGCAAACTGCTGGCGGGAGAGGTCGTTGTTGCGCAGTTCGCCATCGGCAAAGGTATCGACGTTGACGAGCACCAGCCCCTCCACCGCATCGGTGATGACGGCGTAGTGGTAGATCGGCAGGAACGGCTGTTCCTGGTTCATCGCCTGCATTTCCGGCGTGTTGCGGGTGGGGGCAATCGCCTGGTTGGTGGGCAGCGCCATGCAGGTGGCATTGCGCGTGGGCACGCGGGTGCTGCCCGTCAGCGGGCCGAATGGCTGGGTCACGATGGGTTCGGACACGCCCTTGTTGGCGATGGAGGCGATGTCATAGACACGGAAACCGCCGCGCCCTTCGGCCACGAACATGTATTCCCCGCGCATCTGCAGGCAGCCCACCCGGCCGCGCGTGCCTTCGTGCACGTTGCGGAACTGTTCGGCGTGGTTGGTCTCGCCCGAAAGGCCATCGGAGAAGGTGTCGCCCCGCGTCCAGTTGATCAGCTCGCGGTTGTTGCGTTCCACGTGCTGGCGATAGAAATCGGGATAGGCATAGCGTTGCAGGTAGGAGCCGATGACGGCTTGCGGTTCGTCCCATTCGGTCACTCGGGTGGCCTGGAAGCCGCCTTCAAGGCCCGTCCACGCGTTGAGGCCCACGAAGTTGACGTAGTTCGTCCCCAGCAGCAGCAGCTGCGCCATGATGGCGTTGTTGTCCTCGTTCTCGGACAGGTGGCAGTCCGAACAGGTCTTCGTCTCGGTCAGCCGCACGGTGTGCGGGAAGTGCGGGGCGAAGGCCTGGCTGGAGAAGCCCACCGCGCTTATCGGCGGCTGCTGGATGTAGATCCTCTCTCGGTTGATGTTGGTGGAGGACAGCACGAGGGCGGAGGAAGAGCGCACCGGGGCGATCTGGTTGCCCTTGGTGGTCTGGTGAATGCCCAGCTGGAACATGTCATCGCGCGCCACCTGCGGGTTGTAGGTGGCGAAGTTGCGGGTGGTTTCCCCGTCGAAGTGGTGTTCCTGCGTGCGCCAGTTCGCCTCGATCGGCAGGTGGCAGCCGCCGCAGCTGGTGGTCCAGGAAAGGTGGCAGGTGAAGCAGGCCATCTCCCCGTCACCGTGTGCGCGGTCTTCCAGGGCAACGCCGAGGCCGAAATCGAACCGCCCGGTTTCCGCGCCGCTGCGGCTCATCAGCTTGGCGCGGGCGGCCTTGCCGTTGAAGTGCGGGTTGGCCGGGTCCATCGTGTCGCGCACCAGGCTGACTTCCCATTGCAGGTTCGGGTCCACGATGGAGCGCTGGATCAGCGTGCGGCGGCCCATCGCGTCCGAAATCCATTCGAACCGGCGCTGGCCATCAGGGTTGCGCAGCAGGGACAGGTCCGTGCCTTCCGGCGGGGCGGCGGGGCCGCTGGTGCGCAGCGTGGGATAGGCATCCGCCGTGCCGTGGCAGTCCTTGCAGCCGATCTCGATCGCGTTGGCGACTTCGCCGTAGATCAGGCCGTTGCCGTGGCTGTCCTGCGCAAAGTGGCAATCGGCGCATTGCAGGCCCTTTTCGGCGTGGATGTCCATCATGTGGACTGATCGGCCGGGGTTCACCCCCACGGGCACGAATTCGCCTTCGCCTTCCCGGCGGTACTTCTCGGGATCGTCCGGATCGACCACCTGCCCTTGTTCATCCAGCAGGTTGCCTTCGCGGTCCCGCTTGAAGATGGCGCGGAAGTTCCAGCCGTGGCCGTGGTAATCGGCAAACTGGGTATCGCGCAGCTCCGCGTTCAGGTCATAGACGTTGCGCATGAAGTCATGATCGCCCCACAGCCCGCGCGCGGCGGCGGCTTCCGGGTTGCGATCGGTGATCGCGCGCACTTCGTCCGCCGTGGGATAACGCTGGGTGAGGTAGCGGCGGGTATATTCCTCGTCCGAAAGGCCCGGCGGGCGCGGGGTGCGGTTTTCCGGCCCCGGCCACATGAAGGGCGCGTCGCTCTCGTAATCCCACATGATGTAGCCGAGGTAGGTGTTCAGGAAGATGTTCGGCTGGTGCATGTGGCAGTTCATGCACTGGCTGGTGGGGATGGCGCGGGTGAAGGTGTGCTGGAGCGGGTGGCCCCTCTCCCGATCATTGGGCTCGCGGTCCTCGGACAGGCCCGGCGCGGCGGCATGGTCTGCCGCACCGTGCGCTTCGGTCCCGTGATCGGCGTGGTGATCGCTCCCGCCGCTCGGCTGGATCAGGTCGCCGTGCCCGCTGCCGTGGCTTTCGCGCATCTGGCGGTTGATCGTGGGGTCGAGGGTAATCGTCTGCCCATCGCGCCCGTACTGGGCATAGGTCAGCGAATGGCGCGGTTCGCGGTCATTGGCATAGACCACGTGGCAGGCCGCGCAGCCCGAATGGCGATAGTCGCCCTGCTGGTCGTTCGTGCCCATGAACCAGGTGAACGGATCGTTGAGGCGGGTCTTGTGGATGTTCAGCACCGGGATCGCCGCGCGCAGGCCCGTGCCGGGGCCGCGGTTGGACTGGCGGATGTCCGGGCGGCCCGGTTCCTCCAGCCGCTGGATCTGCCCCGACGGGCTGGGCAGGCCGATTTCCGGGAACTGGCTGCCGATGGTGCGTCCGCCGCGTTCGAACACGCGGAACACGTCCGCCGGGGGCACCACGTGCCAGGTAGGCAGGGGATAGAGCGCGCCCAAGGCCCCGCGCGCGGCCTGTTCCGGCGTCACCGTGCCTGGGGGCGAGCCGGGGGACTGGATCATCGCCGCCTCACCGGTGCGGGTATAGGCCTCCCCCGTCACGTAGTTCTTGAACGGCAGAATCCCGTTGTTGTAGGCCGCGCCGCCCCACAGCATCGCGCCCGTCGCCATCAGGCTGCGTTCCGCGGCCTCGATCTCGCCCGCGTGGCAGGCCCCGCAGGCCTCGCGCACCACGCGATAATCGCTGGGGTTCACGAAGCGGACGAATTCCGGCGCTTCGCGGTTGAGCAGGGTATAGCTGCGTTCCGGGTTGGCGCTGGAGGGGAAGTGCCAGCTCTCCGGCAGGGTGGGCAGCACGTGCGCGGCGTTGCGCGCGGCCACGTATTCCGGGTGGTCGAAATCCAGTTCCGGGTTGCCGCGCACGCTGGCGTTGCCGCCGTGGCAATCGGTGCAGCCCAGCCGCACGGCCTCGGTCGCGTGCATGGTCGGCTGGTCGGTCTGGACGTGGCAGGAATAGCACCCGGCGCTCTTTCCCTCCACTTCCGCGAGGGACTGGTTCTGCGGCGCAGGGGCAGCGCGCACCAGCGTGTAATCGCGCGGCACCGGGGTTTCCTCCGCCCCCGCGGCGCGGCTCTGCTGGCCCAGCAGCACGGCCAGCGCCGAGACCATGAGGCTGAGGGCGAGAACGGCGTGGCGCCAGGAGAGCTTGATCGCGTGCATCAGTAGGTCAGCGTCATGTTGGCCAGGATGGAGACGTAGGCGTCATGATCCTGAAAGTTGTCGAACAGGTCCTCGAACCCGCGCCCCGGCAGCAGCGCGGCGGCGGACAGGCGGCCCACGATGTTCTGGTTGGCGTGGGGCCGCCAGATCGCCGCGGCGGACAGGTCCCAGCCGATATCGCGCGGGATGGAGCCTTCCACGCGCAAGGTCTCCAGCGTGGCGGTGTTCTCGAACCACAGGTGGTTGGCATTGCCCGACAGGCGCACTTCGGGCGACAGGTCGAAATCCGCGCCCGCGCCCACCAGCATCAGGCCGGGGTTGTTGAAATTGCTCTGCCCCTGTTCTTTCGAGGACCGCAGCGAATTGAGGATGCCGTTGCGCCCGTTCAGGCTGATCACGCGCCCGCCGCCGGCAAAGGGGATGGTCTGGCGAATCCAGTAGCTGGTGTCCGCGCCCGCAAACACGGGGTTCTCGAAGATCGCGTCATACCCGGTTTCGGTATCGTCGAATGGATCGCCATCCCCGCTGGCATAGGCGGCGGACAGGCGGAAGCGCATCCAGTCCTTGTCGTAGCTCAGTTCCGCCGCGCCGAAAGTGGCGCGCACGTCCGCCGGCCGGTCGGTAAAGAAGGAATTGCGGTCCTTGCCCAGCACCGCATAGGCGCTGGCGGTAAGGTTCACGCGGCCGATGTGCCCGTCGGCATTGTAGCCCAGGTACACCACATCGTAATCGCGGCCCCGCAAGGAACCCAGCAAGGCCGGGCGCACGGGGAAGCCGTTGTCGTCCACCTCCACGTTGTCGCCTTCGCGGTTGCGGTTGTAGGCCACGATCAGCTGGCTGGTGAGTGCCGGGATCAGGAAGTCCTGCCGGTAGACGTTGGCAAAGAACACCAGGTCATCGCGCGGGCGCTGGACCACGGAATTGAGGCCCGAATTGGTGTCCTTCTCCAGCCGCCAGAAGGCGCCGAGGTTGAACTGGAAGCGGTTGTTGTCCCGGTTGCCGAACAGGCGCAGGCCCAGTTGGTTGTCATTGAACAGGAAGCCGCGGAAATCGGCCTGGAAGGGCTGGATACCGGCGCGCAAGCTGATGAAATCGAACCGCGAGGTATCGAACTGGTGCAGGTGGTAATCGACGAAGGCTTCCTGCACGCCAAGAAAATGGTCCGTGCGGTGGCTGGCGCGGCTGGGTTCCACATACAGCACGCGGCGTTCCGGCACGTCCACGTGGTTCACGTTGTAGGCCAGCGTCAGGCGGTATTCGATCGCCGGCGGGGCATAGGCGGTGGAACCCTTCAGCAGCGCGAACCCGGCGATGAAGGTTTGCGAAAAGACATAGGAGAAATCGCGCCCGAACACGTCAAGGCTGCCGGGCCGCTCGGTCGTCTGCACGCCCACGGGTACGGGGAAGGTGCGCGGTTCGATCACCGTGTCGGAAATGGCATTGGCGATGAAGAACCAGTGCCCCGGCTCCAGCCCCAGCCATGACGGGGTGAGGCAGCGGGCGGAGCCATAGGGCGCTTCCGTTCCCGCAGCTTCGGCCGCCGCGCGCTGGGCTTCGCGGTGTTCGCGTTCCTCCGGCGCATTGGTGCAGATCGGCCGGTCACCCTTGTAGGTGTTCTGGTGATAGGGATCGAGAACGTCCTCGTTCACCAGCCCCAGGTTCTGGATCAGCCGCCAGCGATCGGGGATGGCCACCTGGTCTGCCGGGAAGGCGGATGGCGGCGGCGCGCGCACGGCCCCTTCGTTGTTCTGCGTGATTGGCGGCGGCAAAGGCGCGACGTAGCCGGGACGGGTGCGCCCTTCGATCACTCCCGGATCCACCGGCTGCGGCGGGGGCGGGCCTTCGGTGCCAAGGCCGCGCGTGGGCGGCACCACCATGCGCGGGCCGGTGGGGGCGGGGGCATGTTCTTCGGCGCCCTGCTCCACCGGCGCGGGTGCGGGCGTGGCTTCCGGCTGGGCCGTGGCGGCCTGCGCCTGCGCCAGCATGGGGGCCATCAGGGGCAGGAGGAGCAGCCCCGGCGTCACAGGCCCTGGCACACGTTCTGCTGCGCCGTATCAAGGAACGGCGCGAAGGGGCACGAGACATAGCGCAGCCGAACGCTGCGCCCGCCGGCAAGGCTGACCACGACGTTGTCCGCACGGATTGCCGGGTCGGCATTGCGCAAGGTGCCAAGGCGGACGCCCGCGTTGTTCAGGCCAAGGAAGCTGACCATGTCATCCTGGTCGATCCCGTCACCCGAGACGCCGATGCCGCCCACCAGCACGTTGCCGCGATAGACCGGCACCGCGCCGGGGAAGATTTGCATGCCGTTGGCCAGCCGCTTCTGCCCCGGCGCGGCATCGGGCAGGCCGGTGCAGCCCACCGGGGTATCCGCGCTGGCCCCGCCGCTGGCCACGTGGGTGACGTGGGTGACGATGTTGCCGGCGATCAGGTCGCTCTGCAGGCCCACGGCAAAGGGGCTCCACTGCGCGGCGGTGAGGGTGGAAAGCGGGCCGGGCGCCTGCGCCACCTCGCCATCGGGGAAATAGGGCCGGGCAAGGTTGCCGATGGACCGGTTGCCATAGGCGACAGTGCCCGTCAGCGATGCCGGATCGCCCAGGAATGTGCGCATCCGCGCCACATAACCCGCCACCGTCCCGCCTGCCGCGCTCAGCTGCGCAGCGGCCTGCGGGTGGCTGAAGAACAGCGCTGTGCGCGCCTTCTGCAAGGCGACGTCGGTGCCGAACACCGGCCCATCGGGCGAACGGACGATGCCCAGCACCGCGCCGTTCGTATCCACCAGGCTGATGGTTGCCTGCATCCGGCTGTCCAGCGGCCGGCGGATCTGCGCGCGGGCGCGGGAAAGCACGGTGAAGGCTTCCTCCAGGATCGCGCGCGCTTCTGCCGCCGTGATCGGCTGGGCGACGCTGGTCCCGTCAGTCCCGCCGCGGATCGGGAAGCGCGGGTTGCCGCTGCCATCGGTCAGGATGAAGGCGCTGGGATTGCCGAATTCCGCCGCCGTGGCTGCGCGGTAGCCGGACCCCTCGCTGCCATAGGCAACGCCTGCGCGCAGCACGCCATCGGTATAGCCCGCCACGGCCACCAGCGCGCCTGGCGCGGCGGCGAAATTGGTCTGCAACGCGCCAAGCTGGCTGGCCGCCGCATCGGAAAAACGCAGCGCCGTGCCGTCCACAAAAATGCGCTCTGCACGAATATCCTCCGGCGGCATGAAGCCCTGGATGCCGGCAAGCGCGATCAGCTCCTCCGCATCGGTTTCGGTGTCGAGCACGTTCTGGTCAAAGCCATAGTCGCCATCGCCCATCACGCCGATGCCGCCCACCACCACGCCGTTCTTGTAGATCGGGAAGCCGCCGGGGTCCGCGCTAAGGCCCAGCGGGCTGCGCTTGGGGCCGATCAACGCGCCCGCGCCGCCGGCAGGCACGAAGCGGCGGTTCAGGTCCGAACAGGGCAGCTGGCTGAACTGCACGCCGAACAGCGGGCCGCTTTCCAGCCCCACCGTGGTGGGCGCGGGCGGGAAATGCTGCTGGACGATCTGGCTGGCCGTGCGGCTGGAAAAGGCATTGCCGCTGCTGGACAGGTAGGCCCCGGTGATCGCCTTGGCGATGGCCCCGGTGACGGCGGGAACAGTCGCCCCTTGCAGCCCGATCTCGCTGCCCGGTACTGCCGTGCCGCCGATGGTCCTGGTGGACACGCGCATGGTGTCTGGCGCCCCGGTCATGCGGAACACGGCCAGCACGTTGCCCACCCGGTCCGTCACCGCGATCACGCTGGGCAGGCCGCGCGCCGTTGCCTCGCCCGCCGCCTGGGCGATGATGCGCTGCACGTCCGTTGTGGTGAGGGCTTCCTGTGCGGGCGGGGTGAATACCGGGCCGCTGGTGGCGCTGGGCGTGGGCGTTGGGTCCGGGGCGGGCGTGGACGAACCACCGCCGCCGCAGCCGGACAGGACCAGCGCGGTACTGGCCAGCAACGATGTGGCCCCCCTGTGCCGCATTACCGCAGCCGCCCGATCGCGCCCACTGCGCCGCCCAAGGCCGCGCGGAAGCGGTCCGGGTCATAGGCGCCGGGGCTGGTCACCGCCTGGTAGGCGCGGTTGATGTCCGCCCGGATGCTGGCTGCCGCACCCACGGTGATGCGCCCTTCGGTGACAAGGCCGTTGAGCAGCGTATCCACCGCCATCACTGCCTGCACCGATCCGGCATAGTCGGTGAAACGGGCGGAGGTGGCGCTGGTACCGATGATCTGGATCACGGCAAAGGCATCGTTGCTGCCATAGGCGCGGGCGGCCATCGCGTCAGACAGGCGGGTGGCTTCGGCGCGCAGGGCCACGGCGGCTTCCTGCGCGGGGCCGCGCCCTTCGCTCATCGCGGCATGGAAGGCGCGGCTGGCGCTGCGGAAGGCATCGGCCCGCGCCGGGGCCAGCGCCTGCGCCACCGCGTCCAGCATGATGATGTTCTCGTCATTGAACGGCGGCTGGCCGAAAGTGATCGGCCGGCCGGGGTTGGGCTGGAAGGTCAGCCGCCGCTCCGGCCCGTCGGTGATCGACCGGTGGCAGGAATGGCAATCATAGAAATAGAATTGCGGGAACACTCCGTCACTGGCCAGCGCCGGGCGGCTGAACAGGTCCGTGGCGCGGGCGACCGCTTCGGCCTGGCCGACGGCCCACAGTTGCACCGGGCCGGGCGCGGCCTTGCGCTGCGTGTAATCGGCATCGACATCGTGGTGCTGCTGGAAGGCGCTGAACAGGTCCAGCTCGAACGTGATGCGCGGGTGGCCCGCCGCCATCATGGCGTGGGTGACGAACTGGCCGGGCTTGCTGCTGCCGTAATGGCAATCAAGGCACACGCGGGCGCGGGTCTGCGGCTGGTCCAGCGGGACAAGGCCATTGGCCACGTTTGCCGGATGGGTGCCGCCCACCTCGTAATGCGTGGCGATCCAGCTGGCCGCCGGGCCGTGGCAGCTTTCGCAGCCCACGCCGTCACTGGTCAGGAAACGCGGGCCGGCATCGGCAGCGGATACGGTGGTGGCATGGCAGCCCAGGCATTCGGCGCGGCTCGTCGCATTGTCCCAGCCGAGCGAGCGGGCGATCTGCTGGCCGCGCGGGGAAGCGAGCACGGAATAGGCGCGCGAGTGCGCCCCGCTGACCGCGCTGGGGCTTTGCCAGGTGGCGATCTCGTCCTGCCGCACCACAGCGCCGTTGCCTTCGCTGCGGCCGTGGCAGGTGGACCCGGCGCAGGAGGCAACGCCGGTGTAGGAATAGCCCGCCTGCGCCTGCGCGCTGCTGTCACGCGGCAGGCCGATGATGATTGCGCTGAGCGCCAGGGCCGCCAGGGCCAGCGCAGACAGCAGCGAACGGCTGCGGCGAAGGGCACCCTTCCCGTCGATAGGCTTTGCACCTGCTGTGCGCCCTGGCCGCGTTGTCATTCACTTCCCCCCAAGCCTGCGGCGCGAAAGGGTCTTCCGCGCCGCGCCGGGCGATGCTGTCCGCCCGGTTTACCTGCTCCCGCGCGCCCCCGCGCCGGGCCAGGCCGAATTCCTTGCCGCCTACTCCGTCGCCATGGCGGCAGACATCTGTTCAAGCTGCGCCGTGCACCCGCGGTCGATCAGCGTGGCCGCCATGTCTTCCGGGCTGGCGGGTACCTGGTCCAGGAAGACGAACCGTACGCTCACCGCGCTGGCGCCCGATCCGTGGCCGATGCGATAGGTCTGCCCGGCCACCGGCGGGTGGTAGATGTCCCACGCGGCCAGCATTTCCCCGGCAGGGAAAGTCACGTTGATGCTGGCTTCCTCCGCCCCTTCGGGCGTCAGGGCATAAGTGCTTTCGGCCTGGGTATCGGCACGCCACAGGCGCACGTTGTCTGCCGATGGCAGGCAGATCGTGCCAGCCTTGCTCACGTCCACGTACCACAGGCTGGGATTGCTGACCGGGGCCACGTTGCCGGTGCGCACCGCACCTGTCCGCGCGCGGCTGGCCGAACGCTGGGTGGTGAGCGAGCCGAAAGCGCGGTTGGTGCTGGCGGCGCTCGCCTGCGAGAGGGTGAAGGTGCCCGCGCCGCGGAACACGCGGGTGCCGCCGTTCTGCAGCACGGTAACCGTATCCCCGTCGCGCAGGGTGATGCGGTCCGCGTTGCCGATCTGCTTGCCCACGGGATACTGCGCGGCGGAAGGCCCGCTGGAGGATACCACCACGCCGGCCAGGGCAACGGCCGGGGCCACCACGGCGGAAGCCGCCAGGGCGCCGCCTGCAAGAATTACCCTAGTCCAGGACATAACACCCTTCCTTGTCCACTTCGCGGTTGCGGCATAGCAGGTTCTGCAAGGTTTTGTCAGCCGGATTGCTACGCACAGCATCGTCAATCAACATGCCGGCCTTAGCCAGCCTGGCGCGCGGGGCATTGGAAAAATCCGGCGTTTGCCGGGAATTGCCACCCGCCCGCGGGCATGGCCGCGCTGCCGCCCCCTATTTGCCGGACATAACGTAGACCCCGTCCGGCCCGGACTGCTCGCAGCGGTCCAGCAGGCCGTGCAGCGCCTCGTCTTCCGGATGCCGGGTGCACAGCTGGCGCAAGGCGGCCAGGGCAGCGGCGCGGTCCTGCACCAGCAGGTCCAGGGCGGCAGCCAGCGCCTGCCGGTCCTCAGCCGCGAAACCGGGCGCCGGTTCGCACAGGGCGACCGGGCTGGAGCGGCCCGAAAGCACGACCTTGCCCATCGGCCGCCACCAATCCAGCGTCGTGCGGCTGGCGAACTCCTCGCTCGCCATGACCGAGCTGCGGAAGGCCTTGTTGCCCGATTCCAGCCGCGCGGCGGTGTTCATCGAATCGCCTAGCGCGGTGTACTGGATGCGGTTCTCCCCGCCGAAGTTGCCGACCACCGCCTCGCCCCAGTGCATGCCCACGCGGGTCTTGCCGATCTTCGGCAGGGCCGGGTCCATCGCCGCCACTTCGGCACGGAACGCCTCGCCCGCCTGCCAGATGGCATAGCCGGCGGCGGCGGCGCGGTCCCCGTCATCGGGCCGGGCGATCGGCGCGCCCCAGAAGGCCACCACCGCATCGCCGATGAACTTGTCGAGGATGCCGCCATGATCGAGCACCACCTTGCTGAGCATTTCGAGGTAGCGGTTGAGCAGCAGGGCGACCATTTCCGGCGGGATCGCGTGGCTCATCTTGGTGAAGCCTTCGAGATCGGAGAAGATCACGAATATTTCCCGCTTCGAGCCGCCCAGTTGCAGCAGTTCAGGGTTCTCGATGATCTCTTCGGCGATGGAGGCCGGCAGGTACTTGCCCAGCGCCCCTTGCGCGAACCGCCGCTGCACCGCGCCCGCCGCGCGCGCGGCGGAGGTGACGGCGACGAAGGCCAGCACCCAGCCCAGGATCGGGCCGATGGCGGGGAAGCCATAGGTGTCCATGCCCCGCCAGTGCAGGAATAGCGGCAGCCCCAGGAACACCACCAGTTGCAGCACGAGGAGGGGGACGAACCGCCAGCTGCGCATTTCCAGCAGCCCGGTCAGCCCGGCGACCAGTACGGTGACCAAGGCAAAGGTCCACAGCAGCAGTTGCGACGGGGCCGGCAGCCGCGCACCATCAAGCATCTGGGCGATGGTGTGGGCGTGCACCTCGATCCCCGGCGGGCGCACGTCGCGCGCGCCGCCCGCCACCGCGGCATCGTCGATCGAGGAATAGGGGGTCAGCACCCGGTCATAGTCGATGATGTCGCCGCCAATCAGCACGTAGGCCCCGCGAATGGGCGCCTCCGCCTCCGCCCGCACCTCCGGAATGGCGAGGAGGTCGTCGTTGGCGTAAAGGTCGATGGTCAGGTAGTTGTAGATCGGCACGTCCACCAGCGCCGGGGTGCGGTAGCGGATGGCCCCTTCATATTCGCGGAACGGCCGCTCCGCCGGATCGCCCGCGCTTTGCAGCATCGCGCGGCCTAGCAGCGGCACCTGCCCCGGCACGATCTCCGGCCAGGCGCGGGTGACGCCCGATGTCTCGCTCAGCCGCACGCTGGCCGGCCCTGCGCGCGATCCTTCCAGCCGCGCCATGAAGCCATCGAGGAATTCCTGCTGCGCGTGTTCGATATCCAGCGCGTTGGTATCGGTCTCCGCATAGGCGACCGATACCGGCGTCCGCATGGCCCTGAGTGTGGCCAGCAGCTCCTCGTCCTCTGCCTGCGGCTGGTCGAACAGGATGTCGATGCCGATGGCTTTCGCGCCCATCGCGTCAAGGTTGCGCAGCGCGCGCGCCAGCATCCCCCGGTCCAGCGGGCTGCGCTTCTGCAGGTTGATCAGGGTGTTGTCGTCATAGACCACCATCACCACGCGCGGGTCCTGCTCCACCTGCTCGGACAGGACATAGCTGCGCCAGTCGAACACCGCGCGTTCCGCATTGTCGGTGAACGGCAGGGCCCAGCTGAACCGGGCCAGCAGCAAGGCCAGGACCAGCATTACGCCGGTGAAAGCCAGCCGCTGCGGCCCCGCTTCCCTCACGTGGCGCCAGCCGGCGGAGAACAGTGATCGGCGTTTGCCAGTTGTCATGCGACCAAGCGCCTCCCCCAAGCCCAAAGCGTGCCCCGCTTGCGAGCCTGCGGCATGCCTTGTGCCAAGGCAATAAACAATGCAATTGCGCGCCGCACCCTGCAAACGCACCTTTATTTCAAGGCGCGATGGGTCCAGATGCTTCGCACAAAATCCGATGCCCGATTCGTGACAGGGGCAGGCAGCCGCCCGCGGGCAAACACAGAAAAACCTTGGGGGGACCAGCCATGACGCAATCCAATGACGCCGATTTCCATGCCTTCATGGAATCGGTGATCCGCCACAATCCCAACCAGCCGGAATTCGTCCAGGCGGTGCAGGAAGTGGCCGAGGACATCTTCGGCTTCATCGCCGACAAGAAGGAATATCACACCCAGCAGATCCTGCGCCGCATCGCGGAGCCTGACCGGGTGGTCAGCTTCCGCGTCTGCTGGGAAGACGACGACGGCAACATCCGCGTGCAGCGCGGCTGGCGCGTGCAGAACAACAACGCCATCGGCCCCTACAAGGGCGGCATCCGCTTCCACCCGTCGGTGACCGAATCGGTGCTGAAGTTCCTGGCCTTCGAGCAGACCTTCAAGAACGCGCTCACCGGCCTGCCGATGGGCGGCGGCAAGGGCGGGTCGAACTTCAACCCCAAGGGCAAGAGCGTGCGCGAGATCATGCGCTTCTGCCAGAGCTTCATGACCGAACTGTACCGCCACATCGGCGCGGACGTGGACGTTCCGGCAGGCGATATCGGCGTGGGCGGGCGCGAGATCGGCTACATGTTCGGCCAGTACAAGCGCATCACCAACCACTTCAACGGCGTGCTGACCGGCAAGGGCCTGGAATATGGCGGTTCGCTGATCCGCAACGAGGCGACCGGCTATGGCGCGGTCTATTTCCTCGCCAACATGCTGGCCACGAAGGGGCAGGACCTCACCGGCAAGACGGCGGTGATCTCGGGTTCGGGCAATGTCGCCACCCATGCGGCGGAAAAGATCGTCCAGATGGGCGGCAAGGTGCTGACCATGTCGGACAGCGGCGGGTTCATCCATGATCCCGATGGTATCGACCAGGAAAAGATCGACTGGGTGAAGACCCACAAGACCCACCGGCGCGGCCGGATCGAGGAATATGTGGAAGCCTTCCCCAAGGCGACCTTCCACCCCGGCAAGACCCCGTGGGGCGTGCCGTGCGACGTGGCGCTGCCCTGCGCCACGCAGAACGAGCTGCTGGGCGAGGATGCCCGTACGCTGGTGGCCAACGGCTGCATCGCCGTGTCCGAAGGCGCCAACATGCCGACCGATCTGGACGGCGTTCACCTGTTCAAGCACGCCAAGCTGCTCTACGCCCCCGGCAAGGCCAGCAACGCGGGCGGCGTGGCCGTGTCCGGCCTCGAAATGAGCCAGAACTCCCTGCGCCGCAGCTGGAGCGAGAAGGAGCTGGACCAGATGTTGAAGGACATCATGTCCGGCATCCATTCCCGCTGCGAGGAATACGGGCGACAGGACAGCGACTACATCGATTACGTGAAGGGCGCGAATATCGCGGGCTTCAAGAAAGTGGCCGATGCCATGCTGGCGTTCGGCGTGGTGTGATCCTATCCTGGCCCCATGGCCGGATATGACAACCTGATCGTGGAACAGCGCGGCGCAGTCACCTGCGTCACGCTGAACCGCCCTTACGCTCTCAATGCGCTCAACTCCGCCGTGATGGAGGAGATGATCGCCGCCTTTGCCGCGTTCGAGGCGGACCCCACGCAAGGCTGCGCGGTGGTGACTGGGGCGGGCGAAAAGGCCTTTGCCGCAGGGGCCGACATCAAGGAAATGGCCGACAAGGGGCTGGCGGACTTCTATGCCACAGACCTGTTCGCCCGCTGGCAATCGCAACTGGTCGAAACCACCCGCAAGCCCTGGATCGCGGCGGTGAACGGCTTTGCCCTGGGCGGCGGGTGCGAACTGGCGATGATGGCCGATTTCATCATCGCATCGGACAAGGCGCGATTCGGCCAGCCGGAAATCACCCTGGGGGTGATCCCCGGCATGGGCGGATCGCAGCGGCTGACCCGCGCGGTAGGCAAGGCGCTGGCGATGGACCTGGTGCTGACGGGCCGCATGATCGGCGCGGCCGAGGCCTTGGCCGCCGGTCTTGTCGCCCGCGTGGTCCCGCATGAAGACCTCATGGCAGAAGCAATGGCGGCGGCGGAAAGGATCGCCGCCATGCCGCGCCTTGCCGCCATGGCCGCAAAGGAAGCGGTGAACGCGGTGGACGAAATGGCCCTGTCCGCCGGTATCCGGCACGAACGCCGCCTGTTCCACCTTCTTGCCGGGACGGATGACAAGGCCGAAGGCATGGCCGCTTTCGTGGAAAAGCGCCCGCCGGTCTTCACCGGGCGCTGACCGCGCGCCTCAACTGCACGATGATACCGGCGCGGCCGGGCTGCCCTGGTAGACCTGCGTGAGGTCGCGCACCTCGCGCACGCCGAACGATCCGGTGTAGACGATCTTCTCCCCGTCGAACGGGGACAGCGGGCTGACCGCACGATAGGTGTAGGCCACTTCCACGAACATCACCGCGTGGCCTGCCCCGGCGGTGATGCGGCTGCCGGGGCGGCCCATGCCGGGAAAGGCGGTGCCGGTCGCCCCCGTGCCTTGCGTGCCGTAGGACGATGGATGGGCCAGCATGCCAAAGCATCGCTGCCAGCGGATCCACTGCCCGCCCTGCGCGTTGCGTTCCAGGCTGGAGAGGATCACCCGGCCCCGTCCGCGCAGGTCCAGCCCGCGCGCATCCTGCTCCGCGCCCGCCATCACGTCGTTGATGTCCGCTTCGTAGACCTTGTGCGCCATCAGCACGTCCCGTTCGCCCATGCGCGATGCGTTGTCGGCCACGTGCAGCGCCACCTGGCTCACGCGCATGTGGGTGAGGACGTAGTTGGCCGTATCCAGCCCGGCTACCCCCAGCACCAGGAAGACCGGCATCAGCAGCGCGAATTCGGTGAAAGCCACGCCGCCATCGGCCCGCGCCAGCCGGGCAAGAGCGGCGCTGGCGGGGAGAAACCGCCCGGCCATCAGGCGCAGTTCCCCAGTGCCAGCTCGCGGTTCTGTTCATCGAAGGGCTGGTTGCGCAGCACGCTGGAGGCGCGCATCACCAGCTGGTCCGATCCGCCAAAGAACGCCGTCAGCGGGAACAGCCGGTGGTATCGCACGGTCGCCGTCAGCACCATGGCATCGCGCGCGCCGCCAAAGCCCTCCCTGCCGCGGTCCGTATCCCAGCGGGCATTGCCGTTGACGTCCTCGAAGGGTTCGTTGTTGTCGCACTGGCCATTGGCATTGATGTCGTCGAACTGCTCGGCCCGGCCGATGTCGCCGAAATCGAAGTAGGCCTGGCGGGCAAAGCTCACCTGCGCGCCGGGGGTCACGGTGGTGACCTGCTCGGTGACGTAGCCTTCCAGCCGCGCCTGGTTGGACTCCGCGTCCTCCAGCGAGAATTCGCGCCCCACCTTCTGCATCGTGCCCTGCAATACCGCATTGGCATAGAGGCCCATGCCCGCATCGAAGATGGCCATGACCAGCATCAGGAACAGCGGGACCACCAGGGCGAATTCCACGATGGTCGCCCCGGCGGTGCAGGCGGCCAGGCGGGCGGGAAGGCGCGGGGGCGGGCAGGTCAGCGTGGCGGCCATGTCAGCTGGTCAGCCGCAGCGCGGCGATCTTTTCCGCGATCTGCTGGAAGGTAGCCGCCAGCGCCGCGCCGTTGCTGGCCGAAAAGGCCCGGCCGGGCGTGGCGCAGTTGACCAGGCTTTGCGACAGGCTGGTGCCGAACGCCACCACCCACACAGAGATGTTCTCCTCCCGCGCCTGCCGGCAGATCGCCTGGAAGCGTGCCTCGTGCAGAGCGGTGACGGCGGCATTGTCGGTGCTGGCCGATACACGCCGGTCCCACCAGTGGATGCCATAGGGGGTGTAGACGCTGTCGTTGGTGGACAGTTCGCCATCGGTCATGAACACGATGTGGCGGCCAATCGGATCGCCGTTGGGCGCCGCGTCGTTGCTGGCGGCAAACAGGCCGTGGGGGCTGATGAAGCGCGCCCCCCAGACCATGCCGATATCGTGATAGGTGCTGCCCAGCGCGCGGAAACCGGTGTTGTAGCTGAGGTAGTTTTCCATGGTGGTACGGTCGTGCTCGCCCAGCGGGATGGCCGCCTTGGGGCAATAGTAGGGGGCCAGCGCCAGGTTGCTGGCGGTGGTCACCGTGCCTTGCGTGTAATACCCCCCGCTGGTGCGCAGATAGACCGCGCCGGGCAGGGTGGGCTTCCAGCGCTGCGCCGCAGTGGCTGGTACCAGGTTGATATCAACGTCGAACGCGCCCGCAGGCAGCGGGTTGAAGCTGGTGGCCTGGGTAGTGGCCGCTTCCTCGATGCAGCCGTCCCAGGCGTGTACCTGGTTCGCGCCCTGGTTGCCGGTGGGCAGGGTGACCGATCCGCCGGTGATCATCGGCCCGACTGTCCAGGTGTATGGCTGGTAGTTCCACGTGCTGAACGTCGGCGGCCCGATCCGTTCCACGATCGTGGCGGTCATGTCGGCGTAGTAACGGTTGTAGGTCAGGTCGATATAGCAGGGCGTGAAGCTGAGAAAGTTCCAGCGCGCCGTGGGCACCCCTTCGGAAAACTGCGCGCGCGCGGTCACCACGCGGGTGCGCAGGTCGCCGCTGGTCGTTTCGGATATGACCTGGACCGTGCTCTGCTGGATCGAGTTGTCGACGTAGACATCCTGCGTGCGCAGCGATGACGATGCTGCGCGCGACTGGCAGCCGGTCAGGGTGAAGACGCCTGTTTCGCCCGAAGGATTGTACCAGGTGGAATGGTAGGCCTTGGTGCCGCGGTTGGACACGCTGTTGACCGTCAGGCTGACGAGCGTGGTGGTGGAGGTGTATTGCGGCACGCGCGTCTGGTAGGTGGCGCTGGTGGCCATGTACTGCGCGGGGATGGACCGGCCGACATTGACCCCGCTGGAATAGGGCACGATGCCGAAGCGCACCTGCGCGGAAGGGGAGGTGGCGCTTTCCACCGTATCGAAAAAGCTCATCACCGCGGCGCGCAGCCCGCGGATGCGGGCGTTGCTGGCTTCGGTATTGTTGTTGTTGCTGTTGGGGCAGAATGATCCGTCATCCGGGCAGTTCATCGATCCGGTCACGTCCAGCACGAACATGACATCGGTGTTGGAGATGTTGACCTCGGCCGAACAGCGCACCCGCACGTCGAAACTGCCCACGCCGAAAACCCGCATCAGCGATGTGGGCAGGCGGCCGGATGCCGTGCCGGTGACCACGCCATCGCTGCGCGCGGCATAATCGCGCGAAAGGCCGGTGAGGCCGAAGGAGCCGGACGGGTAGTTCTGGTCGAAGAAGGCCAGCCCCTGCACCCGCGCCTCGCTGGTCAGCGTATCGCTCACCATCAGGCGGCGGGCGGCCAGCGCGCCCGAATCGCAGGCGTTCTGCAGGCGCGTTTCGACCATGTGGTAGCGGCTGATGTCGATCGCGCTGCCGATCACGATCATCAGCGGCACCAGCGCGGCGGCGGCCAGCAGCAGCACGTTGGCGCGCGTGTCGCGCCCCAGCGCAGCCAGCAGCGCTCCCAGCGCGGCGCGCATGGCTGTAAGGCGGCGGGAGATCGTCATGCCCGGCCCATAGACGGTGGCCGACTGCCGGCAGCCTTATCGCGATACCCGTGATTTTACGGATGCCGGCCTTGGTGAATTGGTGCTGGCCGGGTGGCTAGGCGCGGGTGGAAACCAGCCAGCATGGCCACCATATGGGCAGCGCACCGAAGATGACGATCCTCAACATCCGCACCGCCACGGGCTTTGCCCTGTTCTGCGTGCTGGGAACGGGGCTGGTGCTGGAAAAGGATGGTTCCGCAAAGCGCCCGCCCGCTGCCCCGCCGCCCGCCGTGCACCAGATCCACGCGGCCGCCCAGCATACGGCCAGCGAGGTGACGGGAGAAATGGACGTGGCTGGATTGCGCGCCGATCCCGCCATGCCCGGCCCCATCCCCGCCGCCGCCTCGGTAGTACCGCAGCCGGGGTCATCCGCCGGGGCAGAGGTCGCAGTGCAGGACAGGGCCAGTGCGGCGCTGGCGGAGGACCTGCGCCGCACCCTGCATTGAGGGGGCGGGGCAATGAAGGGCAGGGTCCGGAAGCGGTTCAGCCGGGCAGCGGCCGGGCCAGCAGGGCCAGCCCGTCATCCGCGAAGGTGCAGGCGGCAAGGCTGGTCGCCAGCGCGCATTGCCCCGGCCGCACCGTCTCGCCATCGACCACGGCATCGCCTTCAAGTGGGATCACGAGCAGCGCGCCGGGATAATTCGCGGACACCTCCGCGCCGGGCGCCCCGGCCAGCCGGTCCAGCCGGAAGTACGGGCCTTCCACCAGCACCTCGCTCCCCGTGGCGGGCAGGCGGCGGTGCAGCCCTTTCGCCAGCGGCTCGCCCCGGGCCACCGCCATGCCTTCGTCCAGGTGCAGTTCGCGCGGGCGGCCGTAGTCGTAGAGGCGATAGGTGATGTCGGAATTCTGCTGCACCTCGATGATCGCCACCCCCGCGCCGATGGCGTGCACGGTATTGGCCGGGATGTAGAAGAAATCCCCCGCCTGCACCGGATGCCAGGTGAGCAGGTGTTCGATCGATCCGTCGAGCGCGGCGGCGCGCATGTCCTCGGCGCTGATGCTTTCGGCAAACCCCACGCCCAGCGCCGCGCCTGGCTGGGCGTCGATCACCAGCCAGCATTCCTCCTTGCCCTGCTTGCCCAGCCCGGCGGCCAAGGTCTGGCTGTCGGAGGGGTGGACCTGGACGGACAGCTTCTCGCTGGTGAAGATGTACTTGACGAGGAGCTGGGGCAGCTGTGCCGGCGGTTCGAACCAGATTTCGCCTACCGGTTCCGTGCCGGGGTTGGCGAATGGGGCGGGCAGGGCCACGCGGCCCCACGGCTTCTCGACAGTGCGGGTGGGCAGGATCATTGCGTCGGCTGCTCCGCGTGTGCGTCTTCCAAGTTCGACATGTCCTGTCCTGACTCGCCCCGGTTCCGGCTGGCCGGCATCTGCCCTGGTGAATGTGCGGATGGCACCGGGGTTCCCCCTCGTGCCCACGGTCACGAAACCAGGATCGCCGATCAGCGCGCGGGCGCACTATGGCGGCTGGTGGCCGCATTGGCCAGCGGCAAAGGCCCGGATTGGGAAGGCTCAGACGGGGAAAGGCCCGGCTGGGCCATGCGTGGCAGCCGGGCCTTCCGTTCAGCGGCAGGATCCACGCGATGACCCTGCTGCCGGTAAGCCATGTCAGAACCGCTTCGTAACCCCCACGCGCAGCTGGCGCGGTTCCACGATGCGGCTGTTGCGCCCTTCGATACCCTCTGCCGGTTCGCCGGGGAAGCGGGTGGCGTAGAAATAATCGATATCGTCATCCTTGCTGTCCAGCAGGTTGAGCACTTCGCCGTAAAGTTCGAAACCGCCAAGGTTGTCCGGGGTCCAGGCCACGCGCAGGTTGGCAAGGAAGGTGGCGGAGCCGCGCTGCGAATTGTCCTCGATCAGCGCGTGCGGGCCCATGTAGCGCAGGCGCAGCGCTGCATTCCACTGGCGGAACGCGGCTGACAGGCCCACCTCGCCGCTGCTTTCCAGCGCGCCGGGCACGTAGTTTTCGCCTTCGGGCAGGCCGGCAAAGCGGCTGCGCGTGCCGGTCCACACCGCGTCCACCGCCAGCCAGTTGTTCGGCTTCCAGAAGGCCGTCAGTTCATAGCCGCGCCGCACGCCGGGATCGCTCGGCTCCACCGCGCCGGCATCGCCCACGTAGATCAGTTCGCTGTTGATCGACGACCACCAGTAGACGCCGGTGAAGATCAGGCCGCCACGCTCGAACCGCATCCCCACTTCCTGAAAATCGCCGCGTACCAGGCCGGGGGCGGGATCGGCTGGGTTGGTCACACCGCGCGCGTCGTTGGAGTGGAAGCCCTCGCCGTAGTTGGCATAGAGCGCCACGCCATCGACGATCTCGTAATTGGCGCCGATCTTCGGGGTAACGATGGAATCGCTGACGTTCCCGCTCCACGATGCTGGACCGGCCAGCCCGGTCGCCTCGAACCCGTAGAAATCGCCCCGCAGGCCGGCGGTCAGGAACAGGCGGTCGACCGGTTCGGCGATCAGTTCGGCATACAGGCCCAGCGACTGTTCGTTGACCTTGAACACGCCGATCGGGGCCGTGGTGATCCCGGCAACGGTTGCCTCCAGGCCCACGGGATCGATGTTGTCGATGCGTCCCTCGGCGCCGATCCGCAGGCTGAGGCGGTTTGTCAGCTCGTCATGCCGTTCCACGCGGCCGCCGAAGGTCCAGCGCTGTTCGAACTGGCGGCGCTGGTCACCGTTGACCGGGTCTTCCAGCAGGAAGGTGAAGTTGTTGAGCAGGCTCCAGTCGTAATGCTGGGCATAGGCCGTCAGCCGCCAGTGATTGTCCTCGTAATTGGCGGTCAGCACCTGCCGCTCGGTGCTGCCGCGCAGGGTATCGTCCAGCGAGCAGAAGCGGTTCTCGCACAGCGGCGTGCCGATCACCCGTTCGGGGATCTGTTCAGTGGGTGCCCAGGTGGCATCGAACAGGTGCAGCGCCAGCTGGAAATCGCCCGCGCCCAGCGGGGCGGAATACTTGATGAGGCCGGAATAGCCCTCGAAATCCTCCGGCAGTTCCCACGGCCCGTCATTCAGCTTGGCCTGGCCCATCACCAGCAGGTCCCCGCCGCCGAGGCTGAAAGAGCCGCCGCCGACGAAACGGCGGTAGCCGTAGGAGCCGACTTCCACCGTGGCGAAGGGGTCCATTCTGTCGCGCGTGGTGATGAAGCTGGAGCCGACAAGGCTGAAATCGCCGGTGTCCGCGCGGTAGGGGCCCTTGCGATAATCCACCCGCTCCACGCTTTCCGGGATCAGTCCGTTGACATCGAGGTAGCCCTGCCCGTGGCCGTGGGTGCGGAAGTTCATCGGCATGTCGTCGATGTACACGGCATAATCGGTGCCATGGTCGAGGTTGAAGCCGCGCAGGAAGAACTGGTTGGCCTTGCCGCCGCCCGAATGCTGGGTGGCGATGAGGCCGGGGGTGGCCTCCAGGATTTCGCCCGGGCGCAGCAGAGGGCGGATTTCCAGGTCCGCGCCGGCCACGCCGCCCTCGCTGGCGGCCAGCGCCTCGCCAATGCGCTGCTCGCCCCTGCCATAGACGTAGATGATATCGCCGGAATCCTCGTCACGCACCACGCCGATGTTCCCGCGCGGAGCGTCATCTTCCTGCACCTCGACCTGCGCCCCGGTTTGGGCCGTGGCTGGATCGGCCACCAGGACGCAGGCGAGGGCAGCCGTGCCGACCAGCAGGCCGACGCGGAGAGAGGCGGAAAACTTCTGGGCAATTGAATAAGGCAACGTGTAACCTGACCATTCAGTTTCGACTTGACGGGATAGTGCCAGCCCCCTGATGCTGTTGGCAGGTTATTTACGGTTATCAGTACGTAACGCAGTGGTTACAATGGTTTGAGGCGCATTTCCGGTGTCCGTGCCGCCACTGCCTGGGAGGATGTAACGTGCCGCAGGATGCATTCGGGGCCGAAGTCGCCAGGCTGCGCGGCGCCGGCATTGCCGGGCAGGGCGGGCGGCTGGCCGACCTGTTCGATTTCCTGGCTGGCCGCGGCCCGGATGCGCCCTCTGCCACGCAGGCCGAGATTGCCGGGGCGGTGTTCAGGCAGGCGCTGGTCGATGCCGACGATGCCTCGGTCCGGGTCTATGTCCACCGCCTGCGCAAACGGCTGGAAGATCACTACCGCGCCAACCCGCCCGCGCCGGGCGCGGCCATGCTGGAACTGCCGGCTGGCACCTATGCCTTGCGCCTCGTGGCCGATGGCGAAGCGGTGCCGGCGGTCGAGGAGGTGCAGGTCGCACCTGGAGACGCCGCCGCGCCGCCTGCTGACACGCCCGCCCGCTGGCTGCGCGGCCGGCTGGCGCTGGCCGCCGCGCTGTTGCTGGCGGTGTTCGCGGCCGGCTGGCTGCTTGCCGGGCGCGGGCAGGGCGCGCCCAACCCGGTGTGGGAACCGCTCGCCGCGTCCGACCGGCCGGTGCTGGTGGTGCTGGGCGACTATTACCTGTTCGGCGAGATCGACCCCGTCGCGCCCGAGGAAGGCCGCCTGATCCGCGATTTCCGCGTCAATTCGGCCGCCGATCTCAGCGCCATGCAGGAACAGGAGCCCGAACGGTACGGCAATGCGGAGGACGTGGGCCTCAACTACCTGCCCTTCCAGGCCGCCTACGCGCTGGAGGACGTGGCCCCGCTGCTGGCCGCCCAGGGCAAGGAGGTTGAGATCGTCCCCGCCAGCCAGGTGACGATCGACATGCTCACCTCGCACGACGTGGTCTATATCGGCCTTCTTTCCGGCATGGGCCTGCTGGAGGACATTACCTTTGGCCAGAGCACGCTGCGGCTGGGCGAAAGCTATGACGAGATCTACGACAGGCAGGGGGGGCGTCGCTGGGTGAGCGACGAGGCGCGGCGGCTGGCAGCGCCGGTGTTCTACCGCGATTACGCCTATGTCGCGCGCTTCACTGCGCCCGGCGGCGCGCTGGTGACCGTGGTGGCGAGCGAGCGGGTGACGGGGTTGCGCGGCATTGGCCCCATCATCACCGGGCATGGCCTGCCGGACGAGTTGACCCGCGCGGCGGAAGGGGATGCGTTCGAAGCGTTGTACCAGATCACCGGCCAGCAAGGGGCCGACCTTTCGGACAGGTTGATCCTGGCGCGCGGCAGGGAATAGAAATCAGCCCGTCGGCTAACTTGCCATTCACCCCGGCAATCCTACATTGCATTCTTGAAAGGATGCTGCCCGCATGAGCGACAATCGCGAACCCGAAAACACCCCCAACCCCTGGGTCAAGAGCCTGCTGGTCTGGGGCGGGGTCTTCATGGCGCTGCTGCTGGTGATCTCGCTGCTCGGCGGGGGCAGCCAGCCTGCGGGCACGCCCATCTCCTATTCGGATTTCCGCGCGAAGGTGGCCGAAGGTAGCGTGGCCCGCGTCGAGATCGGGCCGGACATGATTTCCGGCACCTTCAAGAACGACCAGCCCTTCACCACCATTCCCGTCACCAATGACGTGACCCTGCCCGACATGCTGGACGAGGCGGGCGTGGACTATGCCGGCGCGCCGGCTGACAACGGCAACCTGCTGCTGGCCATCCTGATCAACGTCCTGCCGTTCCTGCTGATCCTGGCCGTGGCCTTCTTTGCCTTGCGCCAGGTGCAGAAGGGCGGCGGTTCGGGCGCGATGGGCTTTGGCAAGTCCAAGGCCAAGCTGCTGACCGAAAAGCAGGGCCGGGTGACCTTTGACGATGTCGCCGGCATCGATGAAGCGCGCGAGGAACTGCAGGAAATCGTCGAGTTCCTGCGCGATCCGCAGCGCTTCTCCAAGCTGGGCGGGCAGATTCCCAAGGGCGCGCTGCTGGTCGGTTCGCCCGGCACCGGCAAGACCCTGCTGGCCCGCGCCATCGCGGGCGAGGCGCGGGTGCCGTTCTTCACCATTTCCGGTTCGGACTTCGTGGAAATGTTCGTGGGTGTGGGCGCCAGCCGTGTGCGCGACATGTTCGAACAGGCGAAGAAGAATGCGCCGTGCATTGTCTTCATCGACGAAATCGACGCCGTGGGCCGCCACCGTGGCCACGGCCTCGGCAACTCGAATGACGAGCGCGAGCAGACCCTCAACCAGCTGCTGGTGGAGATGGACGGGTTCGAGGCGAACGAGGGCATCATCATCATCGCCGCCACCAACCGGCCCGATGTGCTGGACCCTGCCTTGTTGCGTCCTGGCCGGTTTGACCGGCAGGTGGTCGTCCCCGTGCCCGACATTGACGGGCGCGAGAAGATCCTCGCCGTGCACATGAAGAAGGTGCCGCTGGCCCCCGACGTCAACCCGCGCACAATCGCGCGCGGTACGCCCGGCTTCTCCGGCGCGGACCTTGCCAATCTCGTGAACGAAGCCGCCCTGCTGGCCGCGCGCCGCAACAAGCGCCTCGTCGCCAACCAGGAGTTCGAGGACGCCAAGGACAAGGTGATGATGGGCGCGGAACGCCGGTCCATGGTGATGACCGACGACGAGAAGAAGATGACCGCCTATCACGAGGCCGGCCATGCCGTTGTCGCCATGCACGAACCTGCCAGCGATCCGATCCACAAGGCCACCATCATCCCGCGCGGCCGCGCGCTGGGCATGGTGATGCGCCTGCCGGAGCGCGACAACTACTCCTACCACCGCGACAAGATGCACGCGAACCTGTCCGTCTCGATGGGTGGGCGCGTGGCAGAAGAGCTGATCTTCGGGCACGACAAGGTGTCGAGCGGCGCATCGTCCGACATCCAGTATGCCACGGGCCTGGCGCGCAACATGGTCACCCGCTGGGGCATGTCCGACAAGCTGGGGCCGCTGCTGTATGAAGAAACGCAGGAAGGCTACCTCGGCTATGGCGGCAGCCAGCGCACGATGCAGTCGGCCGAAACCAACAAGCTGATCGATGCCGAAATCCGCAGCCTGGTGGAAGGCGCGCACAAGCGGGCGACCGACCTGCTCACCACGCACAAGGACCAGCTCGAACTGCTCGCCCAGGCGCTGCTCGAATACGAGACGCTGACCGGGGACGAGATCAAGCAGCTGCTGGATACCGGCAAGATCGACCGGCCCGATGCCCCGCGCGGCCCCACCCCGGTGCAGCCGGTGCGTGGCAGCGCCATCCCCAGGGCGGGCAAGCGCTTTGGCACGGGTGAGGCGCCGCAGGGCGCCTGAGCCCATACGCAGACCTTACGCAGGCGGGGCTTCGCGGCCCCGCCTCGCTGTCCTTCAGCCCGAAATCGAGCGGGCTTCACCGGCTAACAGCCCCACTTCCTGTCAGCGACCTACCGCCCGCATGGTGGCGCAGAAAAGCAAAAGGGCCGCGGATCGCTCCGCAGCCCTTTGCTGTTTCGGGTTGTCGGCGGCCCGGTCAGGCCCGCGGCAATCAGCCGTCGTAATCGCCGCCCAGCGAAGTGGAGCGGGTGGGCGCGGCGGCCGACAGGCGCATGGCTTCGGCCGACTGGCTGAGGCTGCCGATCTCGTCCGCTTCGTCTTCCTCGTCCGGCAGGAAGTTCTGCAGGCTCTGCACCAGCGATTCCTTCAGGGTCTTGGGCGACACGGTGCTTTCGGCGATTTCGCGCAGGGCCACCACCGGGTTCTTGTCCCGGTCACGGTCGATCGTCAGTTCCGCGCCGCCGGAAATTTCGCGGGCGCGCTGGGCAGCCAGCAACACCAGGTCAAAACGGTTGGGAACCTTGTCGACGCAATCTTCGACGGTAACGCGCGCCATGGGGCACTCCAGATCTGAAAAGCAGCTTGTGCGGAAAGGGAGGCCGATAGGCGAGGATGGGCTTTGCGTCAAGGTTTTCGCATGCCTACATGGGGCGAGAGAGAGGATCCGCGCCCTTCATGGACAATGCCGTCGCCGCCCATGCCGATCCGCCCGCCTTCCGGGCAGAGGCGGCCGGCCACGTGCTGGACTTCGTGCCCGGCGGGCCGGAGCGGCTGGCGCTGCTGTTGCGGGTGATCGAAGAGGCCCGCGAAAGCCTGAAGGTCGCCTTCTACATCTTTGCCGATGACGATAGCGGGCGCGCGGTGCGCGATGCGCTGGCCGCCGCCGCCGCGCGGGGGGTGCGGGTGACGCTGATCGTGGACGATTTCGGCACCTCTGCCCTGCGCCCATTCTTTGCCGCGGTGGAGGAAGCCGGCGGCCGCTTCCGCAACTTCCTGCCGCGCCTGTCGCGCCGCTACCTCATCCGCAACCACCAGAAGATCGTGATCGCGGACCGCAAGCTGGCGATCCTGGGCGGGTTCAACATTGCCGACGATTACTTCCAGCCTGCCGGCATGGGCGGCTGGCATGACCTGGCGGTGCTGGTCCAGGGCCCGGTGGTGGAGCGGATGCATCGCTGGTTCCTGACGCTGGAGGCGCTGGTCAGCAGGCGCACGCCGCAGTTTCGCGGGGTGCTGAAGGCGGTGCGGAAGTGGAAAGGCGGCGCGGGGCCGGTGCAATTGCTGATCGGCGGGCCGACCCGCGGCCTGTCCAGCTGGGCGCGGGTTATCTCCACGGACCTGCTGCACGGGCACAAGCTGGACATGGTGATGGCCTATTTCGCCCCGCCGCGCCGCCTGCGCAGGCGCATGCGCAAGATCGCCGGGCTGGGGCAGACGCGGCTGGTGCTGGCGGGCAAGTCCGATAACGGCGCCACCATCGGCGCGGCGCGGCTGCTCTACCGTTCGCTGCTGCGATCAGGCGCCAGGATCTGGGAATATGGCCCGGACAAGCTGCACACCAAGCTGATCGTGCTCGATGACGTGGTCTACCTGGGCAGCGCCAATTTCGACATGCGCAGCCTCTACCTCAACCTGGAGATCGTGCTGCGGATCGAGGACAGGGCGCTGGCCGACCGGATGCGCCAGTTCGTGAGCGACCATTTGCCCGCATCGCAGGCGATCACCCCCGAAGTCCACCGCCAGCAGGCCGGCCTGTTCAACCGCGCCCGCTGGGCGATATCGTGGTTCCTTGTCTCGGTGCTGGATTACACCGTCAGCCGCAGGTTGAATCTTGGGCAGTAGCGACTGTTTATCCAAGTTCGCAGACCACCCGCCCCGCCTCCCCACCCGGCCACCAATGATACCATCAGGCAATGGTGGCCGGGTGGGGAGGCGAGGCGGGTGGTTCGAACCCTGATTATTCGTAATCGTCCGCCTGCTGGAACTCGCGCGCCAGGTTGTCGAACTTGGTGAATTCGCTGACGAACTTCAGCTGCACGTTGCCGGTGGAACCGTGGCGCTGCTTGGCAACGATGACGGTGGCCTTGTTCACCACCTCCAGGTGGCGCTGCATCCAGGTATCGTACTTGGCCACCGCGTCGGCGGTGCTCGTCTCGGTCGGATCGTCGGGCTTGGCGGCGTTGTGGTAATATTCCTCGCGGAAGATGAACCACACCATGTCCGCGTCCTGCTCGATCGAGCCCGATTCGCGCAGGTCCGAAAGTTGCGGGCGCTTGTCCTCGCGGCTTTCCACCGCGCGACTGAGCTGGGAGAGCGCGATCACGGGCACGGAAAGCTCCTTGGCCAGCGTCTTCAGGCCACGGCTGATTTCGGAGATTTCGTTCACGCGGTTGTCGTTGGCGCGGCCCGATCCTTGCAGCAGTTGCAGGTAGTCGACCACGATCAGGCCGATATCGTGCCGCCGCTTCAACCGCCGGGCGCGGGCGCGCAGTGCGGCGATGGACAGGGCGGGCGTATCGTCGATGAACAGCGGCAGGTCCGCCAGGCGCTGGCTGGCGTTGGAAATACGCCGGAAATCGTCCCGGCTGATCTTGCCCATGCGCAGCCGTTCGCTGCTGATTTCCGCCTGTTCCGCCAGGATACGCGTGGCCAGCTGGTCGGCGCTCATTTCCAGGCTGAAGAAAGCGGTGGGCGCGCCGACGGACTTGGACATGTCCATCCCGTCCTGCAAATCCCGCAGGTAGCGGTCGGCACAGTTGAAGGCGATGTTGGTGGCGAGCGAGGTCTTCCCCATCGCTGGGCGGCCGGCCAGGATGATGAGGTCCGAATCGTGCAGGCCGCCGATCTTGGCGTTGAGGTCATCCAGGCCAGTGGTGCGGCCTGAGATGTGCCCGCCGGAATTCAGCGCCCGTTCGATCTGGGAAATGGCGGCAAAGCTGGACTGGCGGAAGCTCTGCGCCTCGTTCCCGCTCGATGCGCCTTCGGCCACGCGGTAAAGCGCCGCTTCGGCGGATTCGATCTGGCGCATCGGCTCCACCTCTTCCGAGGTATCAAGCGCGCTTTCCACCAGTTCGCGCCCCACGCTGACCAGTTCGCGCAGCAGGGCCAGGTCATAGATCTGCTGGGCCAGTTCGCGCGGGGCCAGGAGGCCCTGGCCATCGGCGGTGAGCTGGGCGAGGTAGGCCGTGCCGCCCAGTTCCTTCAGCGCCTCGTCCGCCTCGAAATAGGGTTTCAGGGTAACCGGCGTCACCACCATCTGCCGGTCCACCAGCGTCAGCACGCGTTCGAAGATGCGCTGGTGCAGGGGCGCGAAGAAGTGATCGGGCCGCAGCGGCGCGTTCAGTTCCTCCAGCACGCGGTTGTCGATCAGCACCGCGCCAAGGAAGGCGGCCTCCGCCTCCAGGTTGGCGGGCAGGGCGCGGCCACTGCCCGTCGCGGGGGCGGTGGCGGGATCGCGGATCAGCAGGTCTTCATCGGCCATGGGCAGCCTGATGCGCCTTCCCCGCCCGGCCCGCAAGGTGCCAGCCGCCCGCGCGGCCTGTGGATAGCGGGGATGATCCGTTTTGGCGTTTGCCGCACCCGGTTTCATCTGCAAGAACCGCCGTTGCCATGCCGTCAACGCCCGAACACCGCATCACCGCCATCACGCTGGATGAAGCGACGATCATCGCGCGCAATGCCGATATCGAGTGCGAGCGGGCCGTCGCCCTGCGTGACCTGGTGGAGGAAAACGAATTCCAGCCCCTGTGGTCCATGGCGCGCGGGCACACCGGGCCGTGGGCGCTGCACCTGTCCGTCATCGATGGCAAGCTGGCGATCAAGGTGTTCGACCATGCCGGGGCGGACGCGGGCACCGTGGGGCTGGGCATGGCGCGCCTCAGGCGGGTGATCCGCGAATACTTCGCCATTTGCGACAGCTATTACAAGGCGTTACGCAAAGCCACCGCATCGGAGATCGAAACGCTGGACATGGCGCGCCGGGCCATCCATGACCGCGGCACACGCCACCTGATGTCGATCATCGATGGCAAGATCGTCACCGATTTCAACACGGCGCGGCGGTTGTTCACACTGATCTGCGTGCTGCACACCCGGCCCTGAATTACTGGGGCCCTGTTCCGGTTGCGGCCCCGGTCCCGTTGGGGCAAGGGCGGCTGGCTGCGGCAGCGGGCAAACATACGGATTCAAAAGGGGCGCGGGCGCTTTCCATGGGCAGGAAGAAGGCATTCAGGTGGCGCAGGCAACTGGCGGCGGCGCTGCTGCTGGCGGTGGCCTGTGCGGCCATCTGGGCCTGGTGGGAGGCGCAGCACTGGACGCCGTCGCGCGCCGAATATCCGGTGCAGGGCGTGCTGCTGGGGGAAACCGATGGTGGGGTGGATTTCCGCGCCTTGCAGGCGATTGGTGCCAACTTCGTCTACGTGGAAGCCAGCAAGGGCGCCAGCGGGCGGGACCGGGCCTTTTCCGCCAACCTTGCCGCATTGCAGGGCGGCACGCTGCCGTTCGGCGCGGTGCACGAATATGATCCGTGCGTCCCGGCAGAGCGGCAGGCGGGCAATTTCGTGACCATGGTGCCGCGCAATGCGGGGATGTTGCCCCCGGTCATCGCGCTGGACAAGCTGGCCAGCAGCTGCGGCGATCCGGCCATCGAACAGGGGCTGGAGGCGGAACTCACCACCTTCATCAACCAGGTGGAGGGCCATTCCGGCCAGCCGGTTATCCTGCGCCTGTCCGAGGCGTTCGAGGCCGAACATGCCATCGCTGCCCGGATCGAGCGCAACCTGTGGCTGGAGCGGGCCTACCTCGAACCCGAATACGGCGGCCGCCCGTTCACCCTGTGGACCGCCAACCCCGGGCTCGCTACCGAAGTGACGCAAGAGCCGGTGCGCTGGGTGGTGGCCCAGCCGTGAGGAGCTGATGCGATGAGCGTGAATGCCCACGAAGACCTGCTGGCCGCCGCGCGCAAGGCGGCCGAGACCGCCTATGCCCCCTATTCGAACTTCCGCGTGGGCGCGGCGCTGCTGTTTGCCGATGGCGCGGTGGTGACGGCGGCCAATGTCGAGAATGCGAGCTATGGCCTTTCGCTCTGCGCGGAGACGACGGCGGTGGCCCGCGCCATGGCCGACGGGCGGCGCGGCGGGCTGGTGGTCGTGGCGGTCAGCGGCCCGGATGCCGAGGACATCAGCCCTTGCGGCCGCTGCCGCCAGGTGCTGAACGAACTGGCCGCGCTGGATGGCGGCGATCCACTGGTGCTGGGGGAAGGGCGCAACGGGGTGCGCGAATGGCGCCTGTCTACCCTGCTGCCTGATGGCTTCGGGCCGGATTCGCTCGGCTGATCAGCCGGAAGCCTCGCCCCGGCGGGCCACCTGCCCATCGGCCTCGCGCAGGACATTGATGAAGCGCACATAGGCCCGGTCAAGGCAGCCGGCATCGTAACGGTATTCCTTCACCTGCCCGCCAATGGTGATGGTCAGCGCGCCATAGGGCTGGTCGGTAATGCGTTCCTTGCAGTTCTCGCCGCTGGGCGGGGTGGCCGGCAGGCGGGCAAGCGTGTCGGCGAGCGCGCCGGCGGCGGCGGCTTCGGCTGGCAGGGTCCGGCTGGTCGTCTCGCGATCGGCGAAGTTGCCATCGCGCGGCGTGCTCCGGCTCCATGTTCCGCTGCCATCGGCCATGATGGTCCACGATGTGACCGGCTGGCCCCAGCTGCTCATGGTGAAGCTGGCGCTGTCCCATGCCGGCGTGGCGGCAGTGGTGGCCGGAGCGGGACCCGATGCCGTGGCGGCCGCGCATCCGGCGGCCAGCAGGGCGGCGGCCAGAGCCGGGGCGAGGGTGGCAAAGCGCATGGACAGATGCTCCTTTCCTACAGCCCGCGCCGGGTGGCAGGCACGGGCCGCTCTTTGACTTGTCGATCCGCCTCTCACATCGCCTTTGGGCCGGTGCGCCTTTGGGCTGGTTCAAGGCATGGCGCCGGCATGTGTTTCATCAACTAAACCCCGTCTGAACGGGAGCTGCGAATCACTCCGTTTCCAGCCACTCCAGCAGCGCGCCCAGGCAATCGCGAGCCAGCAGCTTGCTGCGCTCCGGGCTCCATCCCTGCGCAGCGTCGGCCATGGGATCGTGGTCCTTGAACGGCATTTCCAGCGTCATGGAAACCGCACCGAACCGCTCGGCCACCTGGTTGGTGCTCATGGACAGGTTGGCCTTGCCCGGCGCCGCGGTGGCATAGCCCAGCTTCGTCTGGAAATCGGGCGTCCGCCGCTCCAGGATGGCGCGGTAGCGGGCATAACCGGCCCCCTGCGCCTCGGTCCAGCCGGGGATGCCTTCGAACCCGGCCAGGAAGTTGGCCGCAATCGCCTCGTCGCCGTGCACGTCCATCGCGAAATGTACGCCGGTTTCGTCCATCGCGTTGCGGATGGCGAGCACTTCGGGGGAACGTTCAGGCGTGGGATTGTCCCACTCGCGGTTGAGGTTCACGCCCGCGGCATTGGTGCGCAGGTGCCCGCGCACCGATCCGTCCGGGTTGCAATTGGGCACCACGTGGAAGGTGCAGAGATGGCGCAGCTTGCGGGCGACGGGATCGGTCTCGTCGCACAGCAGTTCCAGCGCGCCTTCCATCCACCATTCGGCCATGCTCTCGCCCGGATGCTGGCGGGCATAGAGCCACACCTGCTTCTCGCCCTCGCCCAGGTCCAGGCAGTCGATGGTGCGGCCATCGAGGGTGAGGCCCAGCGTGCGGTGGCTCACCCCCTCGCTGGCGGCGGCTTCGGCCACCAGGTCCTGGTGCCGTTCCCACGAATAGGGGGCAAAGTAGGCAAACCACGCAAGGTTGCCGGCGGGCGTGTAACGAATGGTCAGCGTGCCGCCGTCCTCGCCCGGATCATAGCTGGTATCGGTCCGGCCCCAGTAGCTGCGGTCTTCCGAAACGCAGGCGCGGTAGCCCGGCCAGCCGTCCGGATAGGCGGAGGCGGACAGGCCGGTGATCCTGAGGTCCAGTTCGCGGCCCGCGCAATTGTCCACCCGGAAGTGGAACCACTGGGCAAAGTCGCTCTGGTTGTCCTTGCGGATGGCAAGGCGGGCGCTGGCCCCGTCAATGGACAGGACGGTAATGTTGCCGGAATCGAACGCGGCATTGATGGCGATGTTGGTCATTCCACCTCGATAGTCTCACCCGACTGGCCGGGAAAGCCCGCGAACAGCGCGGCGGCGGCGCGGGTGGCGGCGGGCGCGGCATCGGCAAAGGCGCTGTTGCCGGTGGCGGTGAAACGGGCCCGGCCTTCCCACAGGTTGCCGGGGCTGTCAGCCGGGCGGATGGCCACGGTGATCTGCCGGTCGATCTGGTCCTGCGGCCGGCCGGACAGATCGATGCCAAGGCCAAGGCCAATGCCCGATCCCCACGATCCCACGCTCCCGGAACCGCCCACGCTCACCGGGCCGCGGCGGCTGGGCTGGACAACGGACTGGCGGACGGAAACGGTCGCCACCTGCGCGCCGCCATCGGGCACCACGCGGTATCCCAGCCGCTCCAGTTCGGCCGCCACGGCGGCGCGGTAGAGGCCGAATTCCAGACCCTCACCATCGGTGCCGGGCGCGGCGCGGACGGTGATGGTGCCCTGGCCCAGCGTGGTGGCGGCAGGGGCCACGAAGCGCGTTACCTCCACCGGCGAGACATAGGCCGGGCTGGCGCAGGCCGCGAGCGCGAGCGGAGCCAGGGCGATTAATGCCTGCTTCGCAATCGTGTGATAGGGGCCGTTCACTATGACTGCATCCTTTCCCGTTCTCGTCACCGGCGGTGCCGGTTACATTGGCAGCCACGCGGTGCTGGCCCTGCGCGATCGCGGCACACCTGTGGCGGTAATCGACAACTTGACAACCGGGTTCCGCTTCGCCATACCCGACGGCGTTCCCTTCTACGAGGGGGATATCGAGGATACCAACCTGCTGGCGCGCATTTTCGCCGAACAGGGCATCCGCGCGGTGATGCATTTTGCCGGGTCGATCATCGTACCGGAATCGGTCGAGAACCCGCTGAAATACTATCACAACAACACCGCCAAAAGCCGCGGGCTGATCGAGGCGGCGGTGAAGGCAGGCGTGCCGCACTTCATCTTCTCCAGCACGGCCGCGACGTATGGCATTCCCGCCGAATCGCCGGTGCGGGAGGATCTGCCAAAGCAGCCGATCAATCCTTACGGCTGGTCCAAGCTGATGACCGAGCAGATGCTGGCCGATACCGCAGCCGCCCACTCGATCAATTATTGCGCGCTGCGTTACTTCAATGTCGCCGGGGCAGATCCGCAGGCCCGCAGCGGGCAATCGACGGCAGGCGCCACGCACCTCATCAAGGTAGCGGTGGAGGCGGCACTGGGCCTGCGCGATCATGTCAGCGTGTTCGGCACCGATTACGCCACGCCCGATGGCACGGGGGTGCGTGACTACATCCACGTCAGCGACCTTGCCGCCGCGCACGTGCTGGCGCTGGATGCGCTGGCCGGGCAGCCGGACCGGTCGCTGACCATGAACTGCGGCTATGGCCGGGGGTTCTCCGTGCTGGAGGTGCTGGATGCGGTGGACCGGGTCACCGGTGGCAAGCTCAGTCGCGTCATGAGCCCGCGCCGGGCGGGGGATCCCGATTCGCTGGTATCCGATCCTTCGCGCATCAAGGCGACGCTTCCGTGGGTGCCGCAGCACGCCGATCTTGACCAGATCGTGCGCCACGCCCTTGCGTGGGAGGAAAAGCTGGCCGGAATCCGCCGCGCGGGATGAGATTCCCTGTTCCACGCGGCTTGACTTTGCGGGGCCACCTGCGTAACCGCGCCGCAAGATTTCCGGTACCGGTGTTGTCTCCGGTGCCTTTGTTTTTCAGGATTACTTGTCATGAAGATCGTCAACAGCCTCAAGTCGCTCAAGGATCGTCACCGGGATAACCGCGTGATCCGTCGTCGCGGCCGCGTTTACGTGATCAACAAGACCCAGCGCCGCTTCAAGGCCCGCCAGGGCTGATGTAGCTGCCGTTCCCGCGATGCGAATCGCGGGAGCCGGTCTTTTGAAAGCCCCCGCCACCACGGGGGCTTTTTGCTTGTCCGCCATCCGGGAAACCTTGCCATGGTGAGAGCAGTTGTCTTCGATATCGGCCGCGTCATCATCCAGTGGGACCTGCGCCACCTGTTCGCCAAGCTGATCGCGGACGAGGCGGAGCTGGACTGGTTCCTGGCCAACGTGGTCACCGAAGCATGGCATCACCAGCAGGACGAAGGCCGCCCGCTGGCTGACATGGTGCCCGAACGCAAGCTTGCCTTCCCGCAGCATGCCGCGCTGATCGATGCCTATGCCACGCGGTTCAACGAGACGGTGCCTGGCCCCGTGGCCGGTACGCACGACCTGATCGAACGGCTGGATGCCGCCGGCGTGCCGCTGTTCGGCCTCAGCAATTTCGGGGCTGACTTCTGGCCGGATTTCCGGTGCGAATGGCCGGTGTTCGACAGGTTCCGGGATATCGTGGTCTCCGGCCACGAACTTTGCGCCAAGCCGGACGCGCGGATCTACGAGATTGCCGAGCGCCGCTTTGGCCTGCCGCCGGAACAGTTGCTGTTCGTCGATGACAAGCCGGAAAACATCGCTGCCGCCGTGGCGCGCGGATGGCACGGGCACGTGTTTACCGATGCCGCGAGCCTGGCAGCCGATCTGCAGACACGCGGATTGCTGGCCTGAGACGAAAATGGGCCCCGGCGATGTGATCGCCAGGGCCCAGTTGATCCCGCAGTGATGGGCGCGGGAGAGGAGGCTCGGGAATGCCGGTCAGCCGTTGCAGCGCGCCAGGTCTTCTGCCGGGAGAGCGGTGCCGGCCACTTCGAAACTGACGATCTGGCCCACTTCACGCTGCAAATCGCGGCACAGGCGCAGCGGGCGGGCGCCCGTGCGCTGCGCGGTGCAGGTGGTATCGGCGCAGCGCCAGATCACGCCGCCAGCCATGGTGCGCGCTTCGGCGGCCGGGCTGGCGAGCTGGGCGCGGACATGTGCATTTTCGCCCTGCGCGGAGGCGGCCATCGGGCTGATCGAGAAGCCCAGGCCCAGCGCTGCGGCGGCAACAGCGAGGCGGGCGGTGCGGATGGGGGGCATGGAAAAGTTCCTCAACAAGGTTTCATTACGAAACGCGTTTCGAATCGCTACTTATCACTTCAGTTTCCAATTGCAACTGGATTTTCGGAACAATTTGGATTCGCCGGGAATGGCTGTAGGGATGCGACAGGGACTGGTGAGATAACGATGGGCCACTTGCGGGAATCGCTGAAGGACATTGCCACCTGCGGCCTGCCGCAGGCGCTTGAGGTGATGGGCGAGCGCTGGTCGTTCCTGATCCTGCGCGCAGCCTTCAATGGCCTTGTCCATTTCGAGGAATTCTCCAGCGAACTGGGTATTGCCCGCAACATCCTGTCCAACCGCCTGGCCCGGCTGGTGGAAAACGGCGTCCTCAGCCGCGAGCCTTGCGCGGCAGACCGGCGCAAGGTGGAATACCGGCTGACGGAAAAGGGCATCGACCTGCTGCCCGCCATGCTGGCCTTGCGCCAGTGGGGGGAACGTTACGGCACCAACGTCAACCCGGATCTCGTGCTGGTCGATGCGCGCGACGGGTTGCCTGTTGGCCCAATTACCATCCGCGCGGCCGACGGGCGCACCTTGACCTGGCACGATCTGGCCTGGCGACAGGCCGCGGACCTGGACGGGGCAGGCACGGACTGTTGCTGAAGCCGCCGTGCGCCTGGTCTCAGGCGAGGTGTTCCAGCAGGATCTTGGCGCCCAGGCCCACCAGCACAACCCCGCCCACGCATTCCGCCACATGGCCGAAGCGGCTGCCGATGCGCGAAGCGAACCAGTAGGCCGGGACGCACAGGGCCGCCGTTACGCCGGCGATCAGCAGGCAGGCCCACCACACGGGCACGCCGAACATCTCCAGCGTCAGGCCCGCGGCGGCAGCATCGATCGAGGTGGCGATGGCGGCAATCGCCAGTGCCGCCCAGTGCCCGCGCTGGCGCTCCATCTGCGCCGCTTCGTCCGCATCGTCGTCAGCATCCTCAAACGCGGCCCAGATCATCCGCAGGCCCAGGAAGCCGAGCAAGGCAAAGGCGATCCAGTGATCTACCGCCTCGATCCAGCGCATGAAAAGCGCGCCTGCGGCCCAGCCAATCAGCGGCATCACACCCTGCGCCAGGCCAAAGGCCAGGCCGGTCTCCAGCGCGCGGCCAAGCGAATGCTGTCCGGCTGCGCCGCGGGCGATGGAGACGGCAAAGGCATCCATGGCCAGGGCCAGGGCAAGCAGGAACAGGGCAGTCATAGAAAAAAGGTCTCGATCACGCGCGGGGTGCCTGGCGGCGATAGCTCAAGGCTTCGGCCACGTGAAGCCTGCTCACCTGCTCGCTTCCGGCAAGGTCCGCGATCGTGCGGGCCACGCGCAGCACGCGGGTGTAGCCGCGCGCGGACAGGCGCATAGCATTGGCCGCCTGCATCAGCAGGGCCCGGCCATTTTCATCCGGCGTGGCGTGCTGTTCCAGCGCGTCACCCTCCAGCTCGGCATTGGTGCGGACCCCGCGTGCTGTTTGCCGGGACCGCGCCGCTGCCACGCGCGCGGCCACGTCGGCGCTGCCTTCTGCTGGGGGTGGCAGGGTGAGGTCAGCGGCGGAGACCGGATCGACCTCCACGTGCAGGTCGATCCGGTCCAGCAACGGGCCGGACACCTTGTTCTGGTAATCCGCCGCGCAGCGCGGGGCGCGGCTGCAGGCCAGCGCCGCATCGCCCAGGTGACCGCAACGGCATGGGTTCATTGCCGCCACCAGCTGCACGCGGGCGGGGTAGGCGACATGGGCATTGGCGCGGGCGACATCCACCTTGCCGGTTTCCAGCGGCTGACGCAGCGAATCGAGCACGGCGCGCTGGAATTCGGGCAGTTCGTCGAGGAACAGCACGCCAAGGTGCGCCATGCTCACCTCGCCAGGCCGCACGCGCAGGCCACCGCCGGTGAGCGCTGCCATCGAGGCGGAATGGTGCGGCGCGCGGAACGGGCGGGTGCGGCTGATGCGCCCGCCTTCCAGCGTGCCGGCGACGGAGGCGACCATGCTCACCTCCAGCGCCTCTGCCGGGGATAGCGGCGGCAGGATGCCGGGCAGGCAACTGGCCATCAGGCTCTTGCCGGCACCGGGCGGTCCGATCATCAGGAGGTTGTGCCCCCCGGCGGCGGCGATTTCCAGCGCGCGCTTGGCCACTTCCTGCCCCTTTACCTGTTTGAGGTCAGGGCCTCGGGCAGGCTCCTCCACTTCGCCGCGAGCGGGTTCCGGCAGGCGGGTGGTGCCTTTCAGGTGGTTGAGCAGGCTGACGAGGTCCGGCGCGGCCAGCACCGGCACGCCGCTGGCCCAGCGCGCTTCCGCCCCCTGGCCGGCAGGGCAGATCAGGCCCTTTTCCGCCTCGCTGGCGTGAAGCGCGGCCAGCAGCACGCCGGGGGAGGGCACGATGCGGCCATCCAGCGCCAGTTCCCCCACGGCAACGAAATCGGCCAGTTGTTCGGCATCGGTAACACCCATCGCGGCGAGTAGCGCCAGCGCAATCGGCAGGTCATAATGGCTGCCTTCCTTGGGCAGGTCTGCCGGGGAAAGGTTGATGGTAATGCGCTTGGGCGGCAGGGCCAGGCCCATGCTGGCCAGCGCCGACTGCACCCGTTCCCGGCTTTCCCCCACCGCCTTGTCCGGCAGGCCAACCACGGCGAAACGCGGAATGCCGGGGGCAAGCTGGCATTGCACTTCCACAGCCCGTGCATCGAGGCCGAGGTAAGCGACCGTCTGAACCAGTGCGACCACGCCAAAAACTCCTTCCACTTCCGCGTGATAGCGCAGAAGCGCGGCTTGTCGAGCGTGCGACCCGGAGAAGCGCGGGAAACCACATCCATTTACGAGCAGACAGCGGAGCGAGGGCCGAATCTGCGCGCGATGCGCCGCCCGTTTCCATGCGGGGGAGCTGGCGGCCCGGCTTTATGCGATGATAATTGCGGTGCCGTTCGATTCGGCCCTGTGGTATATGGGCATCGAAATGGGGAAATTGGTGGGCCTGCCGGGGACTTCGCGCGAGATCCTGGCCTATGCGGGTAATGGCCGCACATCGCTTCTGCCGATCTCGCGCAGCTTGACTCAGGGAGCATGCTCTACTAACGCGCGCCCATCTGTGGCCGCCCGTGCTTGGCGGCCCTATTTGTTTTCGGATTTTCGAGGGAATTACCCATGAAGCGCACTTTTCAGCCGAGCAACCTGGTGCGTGCTCGCCGTCACGGCTTCTTCGCCCGCAAGGCTACCCCGGGTGGCCGCAAGGTTCTGCGCGCCCGCCGCGCCCGTGGCCGTAAGAAGCTCTGCGCATAACTGATATTGCGAAGGGCCGCTTGGCCCCTCGTCCTCGGCGCCGTTCGCCTGGCCCTTTGGGCTGCGCGGACCTTCCGGGTGGGCAATTGCCCCCTGCGGCGAAGCTCAGGACATGCTTGCGGGCCGCTTTATGCGGCCCGTTTTTATTACTATCTGGTGCGTCGTGATTCTCTCGGTCCTCACCAAGCGCGCCGATTTCCTGGCTGCCAACTCCGGCCTGCGTAATGCGCGCCCGGGTTTCGTGCTGCTGGTGCGGCCGAACGGTGGGCAGGGCCTGCGCTATGGCATCACGGTGACGAAGAAGATCGGCAATGCCGTGGTCCGCAACAGGATGAAGCGCCGCTTCCGCGAACTGCTGCGCGCCGCCCTGCCGGCGGATGGCCTGCCCGATCATGACCATGTCCTTATCGGGCGTGAAGGCGGGGTGGAACGGGACTTCACCCGGCTGGGGCTGGAATTGCACCACGCGCTGAAGGACGCCGCAGCCGGCAAGAGCGACAAGAGCCGCGGGCGCGGCCCACGTTCCGCTGGCAGGCCCAGGGCGGGCGCGGCAGCGTGAAGCGGGTCCTCATCCTCATCGCGCGGGGCTGGCAACTGGGCCCAAGTCGCATCCTGCCGCCCACGTGCCGTTACCAGCCCAGCTGTAGCCAATATGCAATCGAAGCCCTGCAAACTCATGGCGCAATCAGGGGTGGATGGCTGGCGTTGAAGCGTCTATTGCGCTGCCATCCTTGGGGGGGACACGGATACGACCCGGTGCCTTGAGGCACAGGGACGATCATTTACCGACGGGAAGCTACCTTTGAACAACCAGCGCAACATGATCCTGGCCGTGGTGCTCAGCCTCGCCCTGTTCCTCGGGTGGGAATTCGCCATGTCGAAGCTGTACCCGCCGGAGGAGCAGCCTGCGGTGACGGCCTCGGCCAGCGATGCGCCCGCCCCGGCACCGGCCACGGCTGCGCCGGTGGATGAGGCCACTGCCGCGCGCAACCTGGCCGCCGAACTGGCCAGCCCGGCGCGCGTGCGCATTGACGCGCCCGAGATCGAAGGGTCGATCAACCTCGTCGGCGCGCGGATCGACGATATCGAGCTCAAGACCCACCGCGCCACGGTGAAGCGCGACAGCGGCCCCGTGCAATTTCTTGCCCCGCTGGGGACGCCTGGCCAGCACTTTGCCCGGTTTGACTGGGTGGGCGAGGGCGTGGCCGTGCCCGATGCCCAGACCCGCTGGACCAGCGCCGGCGGTACGCTGACGCCGGCGACGCCGGTGAAGCTGAGCTGGAACAACGGCCAGGGCCAGCTGTTCGAGCTGACCTTCAGCGTCGACAACAAGTACATGATCACCGTCGAGCAGGCGGTCAGCAACCTCGGCAACGGCCCGGTTGCACTGCGCACCCGCGCCCTGATCAACCGCACCAGCACCACAGCCGATCACAGCTCGTTCAACGTACATTCCGGCCCGATCGCCGCCATCGACGGCGCGGTGGATTTCGACTGGAACTATGACGAAGTGACCGAGGAGGGCGGGCAGGTGAACCTGCCGGGCCGGCCGGGCTGGGTGGGCTTTACCGATATCTACTGGATGTCCGCGCTGATCCCGCAGTCCGGCGCCACCAGCCACGCCTCGTTCAATGACGTTGGGGGCAGCAAGTATGCCGCAGTGCTGGTCTACGATCCGGTCACCGTGCCTGCCGGCAACAAGGTCACCCGTACCACCCGCCTGTTTGCCGGGGCCAAGGAAAGCGCCGTGCTGGACCAATACCAGCACGCCGGCGTGGAGCAGTTCGGCCTGGCAATCGACTGGGGCTGGTTCCGCTTCATTGCCTGGCCGATGTGGCAGGTGCTGATCTTCCTGTTCGGCATCACCGGCAATTTCGGCCTGGCGATCATCTGCCTCACCTTCCTGGTCAGGCTGCTGATGTTCCCCATCGCCCAGAAGCAGTTTGCCTCCATGGCCCAGCTGCGCGTGGTGCAGCCGAAGATGAAGGCGATCCAGGAACGCTACAAGGATGACAAGGCGCGCCTGCAGCAGGAAATGGCCAAGCTCTACAAGGAAGAGAAGGTCAATCCGCTGGCCGGCTGCCTGCCGATCTTCCTGCAGATCCCGATCTTCTTCGGCCTCTACAAGTCGCTGCTGCTGGCGATCGAAATGCGGCACGAGCCGTTCATCGGCTGGATCAAGGACCTGTCCGCACCCGATCCGCTGCACTTCCTCAACCTGTTCGGCCTGCTCGATTTTACTCCCGTTGGCTTCCTTGCCATCGGCCCGCTGGCGCTGCTGCTGGGCATCACCATGTGGCTGCAGTTCAAGCTGAATCCGGCGGCGATGGACCCGGTGCAGCAGCAGGTGTTCATGATCATGCCGTGGCTGATGATGTTCGTGATGGCCCCGTTTGCCGCTGGCCTGCTGATCTACTGGATCACCTCCAACATCCTGACGGTGGCGCAGCAGAAGTATCTCTACTCGCGCCATCCGCAGCTCAAGGCGCAAGCCACTCAGGACAAGGAATGACCGGCCCCTCGCCCGAAGAGGACGAGCTGGTCGAAGAGGCGCGGCGGCTGTTTGCCGGCAGGGTGGAATTCCTCCTGTCGGCGCCGCAGCTCAAGTTCCTGCCCGAGCCTGACTATCCGGAGATCGCCTTTGCCGGGCGATCGAACGTGGGCAAGTCGTCGCTGATCAACGCGATCACCGGGCGCAAGGCCATTGCCCGCGCATCGGTGACGCCCGGCCGCACGCAGGAGCTGAACTTCTTCGAGGTGGGGGATCCGGTGCGCTTCCGCCTGGTGGACATGCCGGGATACGGTTTCGCCAAGGCACCGCTCAAGGTGGTCGAGAAGTGGCGCAGCCTGGTGCGCACCTACCTGCGCGGACGGGTGGTGCTGAAGCGCACGCTCGTGCTGGTGGATTCGCGTCACGGCCTGAAGGACACCGACCGCGAGATGATGACCATGCTGGATGAAGCCGCGGTGGGTTATCGGCTGGTGCTGACCAAGGCGGACAAGGTCAAGGCGAGCGAACTGGAGGCGGTGCTGGCCAAGGTCGCCGCCGAGGCCCGCCAGCATTCGGCAGCTTTTCCTGAAATCGCGGTGACCTCAGCCGAAAAGGGCATGGGCATCGCGCAACTGCGTGCCGCGATTCTGCAGGATATCCTGAACTGAGCGGCTGCCCGGTGGCCCGGGACTGCTGGCATGGCTGGGAGAATGAAAAAGGGCACCCGAAGGTGCCCTTTTGAAATTCGTAACCTCAGGCGTAGCCGCCCAGAAGCCAATCCCAAAAACCACGACCCATGACCCGTCTCCTTGAATAGACGGGTGTTTTATCTGTTAACCATATTCGTTTGTAAAGCTTAAACCATACTTCTTAACCGTTCATTCGGGTCAACTCTTTGGAATCTAAGCACTTCCTCGCTGGAAATGGGCCGCGAAATGCCGAAGCCCTGGGCCACCAGGCAGCCATTTTCCCGCAAGGCATCCAAAGTTTGGGCGTTTTCAACACCTTCAGCCACAACAGTGATTCGCAGTTCCTGCCCAAGTTGCAGGACACTACGCACAATCGCCAGGGCCTTGGGTTGATCGGACATCGCTGAAATAAATGTCCGGTCGATCTTCAGTTCGTCAAATGGCAGGCGCTGCAGGGCTTCAAGGCTCGCCGCGCCAACGCCGAAATCATCCATCGAAATACTTGGCCCCAGTGCGCGCAGGTCTCCCAGGACTTCGGCGGCGCGCTCGAAATGGGAGATGCGATAGGTCTCGGTAATTTCCAGCACCAGGTTGCGGGCGGGGAACCCGGTGTCCTTCAGCACTTCGCTCACCATGGAGACGATCAGCGGTTCATGCACCAGGGTGGAGGAGATGTTAACCGCCACCTTGATGGGCTTGCCCTGCTGCTGGAAGGTGACTCCGGCACGGCAGGCCTGCGTCAGTACGTGGCGGGTGAGGTGCGCCATGCGGCCGGCGGTTTCGCACTGGCGGATGAAATGATCGGGCGGGATCAGTCCCTTGACCGGATCGCGCCAGCGCACCAGCGCTTCCACGCCGACAATCTCACCGGTCTGCACATGGACCTTGGGTTGGTAGAGCATGAAGATCTCACCGCTCGCCAGCGCCGCATCGATGCGGGCCTGAAGCGAGATGTTCCAGATCAGGTCCTCGTCGCTGGTGGTTTCGGCGATGACGACAGGCTCGTAAGTCTCGGTCGTGCGTTCGGCGGCATCGACCGCCGCGGCCAGGCGCCGGGTGACATTGGGGCTGCTGGTAATATCCACCCCGAAGGTTATGCGCACGTCCACCTGGTTGTCGCCCACCAGCAGGGGCGACGAGAACAGCGCCCGCAGGCCTTCCAGGTGCTCGCGGATCAGCGCGGGTTCCTTTTCCGGGAACGTCCAGGCAATCAGGTGGCCCTGCCCGATATAGATGGTGGCATCCTGCTTGGCTGCCCTCAGCCGTGCGATCAGGCGTAGCAGGTATTCCGGGTGGAGTTCTCGGGGGAGGGACCGCTTCACTTCCTCGAACCGGTGGATGCGGGCCACGATGATGGCGGGCACAGTGGTTGCAATCGCGCTGTCGGCCTCCAGCGCGGCAAAGGTCGGCAGTCCGGTTTCTTCATCAAGTAGGCGCAGGCCACTGCGCCACAACGCGCGCGCCCGCAAGAAGCCGTAGATCAGCAGCAGAACCAGGGCGCCCGCGAAGCTGGTGGCGAGAGCCGATTTCGCGGCAATGAAAATGCCTGCCGGGATGGCGGCCACGATTGCGGCGTAGCCGACGTTGCGCCAGCGGCGCGAGGTAACCCTGCCCAGCAGCAAGAGAACAACCAGGAAGGCAAGTGCGACCTGCCAGCCCAGCAGGTACCGGGTGTAGCCGGCCTTCAGCGTTTCAGCTGCGTAGATATCGGCCATCGCCAGCGGCACGTTGGCATGGCCGGGGATCCGTAGCCGGTTGGCCGGGTCCATCGAACTGATCACCACCGTCTTGCCACGAAACTCCGCGACCAGGTCACCCGACAGGCTCCGGTGGCTGCCAAGCGTCCCGGGGGAGACCTGCAGTTCGTCGAAACGGTGACTGGGGATGCTGTCCAGCGCAAATCCGTAATTGATGAGCAGATTTCCCCGTCTGCTTGACATGCGCGCCATGGAAACGTGCATGCTGGGCAGGCTTTGTCGGCTGTCGCCCACGGTGTCCGGCATTTCCCACACATGATCGAGGAAATTGCGCCAGCGGATCGTGGCGACCTGCGGAATTCCTGCGCTGACCGCGGGATTCGTGTTGTCGAGAACAAGCCGGCCATCGATCCCGGTGGACACGCGCCGGACAAGGAAGGCCTTTCCGTTGAAGGCCTGCAACGCCTCGTTCAGCCTGTTGTCGGCCTCCGGGGTGGACGGGCGTTCGAATGGCAGGTCGAGATAAACCCGGTCTACGCCGATTTCGTGCAGCGAAGCGAGCGATTCGGCCAGCTGGATCCGCCGACCGGGGAAATTGGGGTCTGCCAGGTCCTCCGCTGCGCCGACATACACGATGTCGCCCGATGCCTTGAAGTTGGCGAGCCGCGATTGCAGGATAAAGGTGAATTGTTCCAACGGGGTGAGCAACGTGGACAGCGCCAGGAACAGCGCGATCACCCCCGCCCAGACGGCGTGGCGCTTGCGCTGCGCAGCATTGTTCCGGTCATTGCCCAGCGGCATGGCGGAGCCTCGTTTACCAATCGGCGCACCCGGGTTTGGGGGCATCGGGCATGTCCTAGCCACCTGATGGTAAACAAACCGCTGACAACCCCCTGGAGGGAAGGCCTTTACCACAATTGCGGGCGCCTTCGTTCATGCTCGACAGGCTGCGCATGAACGCCTAGGTCTCGGCACTGAAGCGGCAGAAGGCAGTCAGGGAGCCTCCATGAAGCTGATCCTGGGTAACAAGAACTATTCGAGCTGGTCGCTGCGCGGCTGGCTGGCCTGCAAGCAATCCGGTTTGCTGTTCGAGGAACTGACGGTCCCGATCCTCGGCGAGGACTGGGAGGAGATGAAGCACGCGGCGGGCGAATTCGCTCCGTCCGGCGGCAAGGTTCCCGTGCTGTGGGATGGGGACGTGGTGGCCTGGGACAGCCTCGCCATCATGGAATACCTGGCCGACAGGGTGGGGCGGGACCGGTTCTGGCCCAAGGCGGACGAACCGCGCGCCATGGCCCGATCCATGGTGGCGGAAATGCACAGTTCCTACCTGCCTCTGCGCCGCAGCCTGCCGATGAACATTCGCCAGCGTGTGCGCCTGGAAGGCCTGACGGACGAGGTCCGCGCGGACATCGTGCGCATCCTCGGCCTGTGGGCGGAAGCGCGGGCGCGCTTTGGCCAGGGCGGGCCGTTCCTGTTCGGCACCTTCTGCGCGGCGGACATCTTCTATGCCCCCGTGGTCAGCCGCTTCATCACATACGATGTGCCCGTGCCTGGTTTTGCCAGGGCCTACATGGACGCGGTGTGGGAACACGCGTGGCTGCAGGAATGGGTGGCCGCCGCCGAGGCGGAGGACTGGACCATCAGCCAGTACGAGCTGGCGCCGGGCAAGTAACCGCTTCCGGCTTCAGTAGGGGGTGCCATCCTTGCGGGTAAAGCCGGCAGGGCCGAACCGCATGTCGATGTCCGAATATTCGCCGCCCGCACCGGCATCACCTGCGCTCACCGCCAGGAACCGGCACGGGGCCGCGCTGCGGTTCTGGATGCAGTGACCGTTGGCGGTCCCCGCCGCCCAGGTGCACACGTCGCCTGCGCGCAGCAGCGTTTCACCGTCGTCCTCCACCAGCACGGCCTCTCCTTCCAGCATCACCACCAGCTCGTCCTCGCCATGGTGCCAGTGGCGCTGGCTGGACCATGCCCCCGGTTCCAGGGTGACCATGTTGGCCCCAAGGTGCGCAAAACCCGCCAGTGCGCCAAACCGCTGCTGCCAGCGCCCGGCGACAGCCCGGTCATGCGGGGGCGGGTAGCCGGTGCGGTTGACCGGTTCGATCGCCGACAGGTCCAGCAAGGGCATGAGCAGTTCCTCCCGCTTGTATCCCGCCTCGCCAGACCATATGCCGCAGGGCGATAACGAGGGATCCATGATGCACGACCCGGTGGAACTGACCAAGCGCCTGATTGCCTGCGAAAGCGTGACGCCTGCCACCGGCAGCGTGTTCGATGCGCTGGCCGCGATGGTGGAGCCGCTGGGCTTTGCCGTCCACCGCTGGATCGAAGGCGCGGATGCCGCCGCCAGCGGGGAAGGGCCGGTGGAGAACCTGTTTGCAGTGCGCCACGGCCCGCCCGGCAGCCGCCACTTCGCTTTTGCCGGCCACCTTGACGTGGTGCCCGCGGGGGAAGGCTGGACGGCTGGGGCGTTCGAGCCCGAGGTGCGCGGCGACCTGCTCTACGGCCGCGGGGCGGTAGACATGAAGGGGGCCATCGCCTGCATGGTGGCGGCGCTGGAGGAGATTCCGCAGGAGGCGGGCACAATCAGTCTCGTCATCACCGGGGACGAGGAAGGGGAGGCCAGGTACGGCACCCGCGCGCTGATGGAACGCATGGCCGAGCTGGGCGAGAAGCCGGACCTGATCCTGGTGGGCGAGCCGACCAGCGTGCACCGCCTGGGCGACATGATGAAGATCGGCCGGCGCGGCTCCATCAACGCCTGGTTCGTGGTGGAAGGGCGCGAAGGCCACGTGGCCTACCCCCACCTGGCCGACAACCCGCTGCCGCGACTGGTGTCCCTGCTGGCTGACCTCGACGCGATGGATCTGGATGCGGGCACCGACTGGTTCCAGCCCAGCAACCTCGAAATCACCGATATTGCCGTGGGCAACAAGGCCACCAACGTCATACCCCCGCGCGCCACGGGGCGCATTTCGATCCGTTTCAACGACCAGCATTCCGGCGCGGGCCTGTGCGCCCGGCTGGAGGAGATCGCCGCGCGTCACGGGGCCTTGGCCCGCCCGGTGATCTATGGCGAGCCCTTCCTGACCCCGCCGGGCGAGTTTTCCGCGCTGATCGCCGATGCCATCGAGGCGGAAACCGGCATCCGCCCGGAACCCAGCACCAGCGGGGGCACGTCGGACGCGCGGTTCCTCAAGTCCTTGGCTCCGGTGATCGAATTTGGCCTGTGCAACGCGACCATGCACAAGCGGGACGAGGCGGTGGCGCTGGATGATCTCCACGCCCTTGCGCGCATTTACCGGCGGATTGCCTTGTCGGCATTGCAGTTGTGAACCACACTCCATTGCCGACGGGCCACCGGATGCAAGGGAGAGCTGACTGAATGACCGCAGAAGCCGAGGCCATCGCTGCCCCCAGCGCCCCGCCGCACAATTCGCGGCTGCAGTGGCGCATCCTCATCGGCTTTATCGCCGGGCAGGTGGCGGGCCTGCTGGCTTATACCTTCGCGCCCGGGGCCGCCTGGGTGGATACGGTGGTGACCTATGTCACCGGACCCGTGGGCCAGATCTTCCTTCGCCTGCTGTTCATGCTGGTCATCCCGCTGCTGTTTTCCGCGCTGGTGGTGGGCATCGCGGAGATGGGCGAGATCCGCCAGCTGAAGGCCGTGGGGCTGCGCACGCTGGTGTACACGGTGATCGTGTCCAGCATCTCGGTCGCCATCGCGCTGGCCTGCGTCAATATCCTGCGCCCCGGCGGCGGGGTGGACCCTGCAGCCGCGCAGGAGCTGCTGGCGCAGGGCCGCGAAGGGGCCAGCGCCATCGTCCAGGCCAGCAGCGAGGCGAAGGCCGGGGTGGATGCGCTGGTCAACATCGTGCCCAGCAACGTCATCGCCGCGATGAGCCAGAATGACATCCTGGCGGTGATGTTCTTCGCGCTGTTCTTCGGCGTGGGCCTGCTGCTGGTGCAGACCCCGCGCACCGGCCAGCTGAAGGACACGATCGAAGGCGTGTTCGAAGTGGCGATGAAGCTGATCGGCTTCGTCATCCAGCTCGCGCCGCTGGCGATCTTCTGCTTCATGTTCAACCTCAGCGCCCAGTTCGGCTGGGATCTGCTGTTCAAGCTGGCGGCCTTCGTGGGGGTGGTACTGCTGGCGCTCGGCTTGCAGATGTTCGGCGTGTTCTCGCTGCTGCTGAAGTTCATTGCCCGCAAGAGCCCGCTGGCCTTCTTCAAGGAGACGCGCGAGGCGAGCATGATGGCCTTTTCCACCGCCAGCTCCAACGCGACGCTGCCCACCGCGCTGCGCATTGCCCAGACCGAACTCAAGCTGCCGCCGCAGATCAGCCGCTTCGTGCTGACCATCGGGGCGACCGCCAACCAGAACGGTTCGGCCATGTTCGAAGGGGTGACCGTGCTGTTCCTCGCCCAGTTCTTCGGCGTGGACCTGGGGCTGGGAGACCAGCTGTTCGTGATGCTGCTGTGTATCCTTGCCGGCATCGGCACCGCCGGCGTTCCGGGCGGCACCCTGCCGGTGATCGCGCTGATCCTGGCGGGCGTGGGCGTGCCGCCAGAGGGTATTGGCCTGATCCTGGGCGTGGACCGCTTCCTCGACATGTGCCGCACCACGGTGAACGTGGTGGGCGACCTGGTGGCCGCGACCGTAATCAGCGCCAAGAGCGGGCTGGCTGATCGCGCCTAGGGCGTGACCAGTTCCACCGGCACGAATTGGCCCAGCCCGCAGGCGGTGCTTTCCCGCCCTTCGGGGGTGAGCACATGGATGATGTCGGTATTGCACAGCCGCCCGGTGCTTACCGTGTAGCTGAAGCGCTGCTCCATCCCCAGGGTGGGACAGCGCGCGGGCAGCGTGTTGCGGTAGATGCGGTGGTTATGCATCTTGAAATCAATGGTGCGATCGTCGTGCACCGTGGTGGACTCGATCTGGGTGAGGGTGAGACAGCTTACCGCCTCCCCCACCACGCGGGCTTCCGGAGCACGCAGGACGGATGCGCTGTCTGATTGCGCCGGCGCGCAGCCGGCCAGTGAAAGGGTGCAGATCGCGGCAAATGCAAGGCTCAGGTTCGGCCGTTCAAGCATGGTCCATCTCCCGTCACGACTGAGATAGATCAGCTTACACCCTTGCCGCGTGGGGGTTCCAGCACTTTCGCCTTGAACCGGCACAGGTCCGCTACCGGGCAGCGCCAGCATTCCGGCAGCCTCGCCTTGCAGACATAGCGGCCGTGCAGGATCAGCCAGTGGTGCGCGCCCAGGCGGAAGGGTTGGGGAACCGCCTTCTCCAGTTTCGCTTCCACCGCATCTGGCGTCTTTCCCCTGGCCAGGCCCGTGCGGTTGCCCACGCGGAAGATGTGCGTGTCCACCGCGAAGGTTTCCTGCCCGAACCAGCAATTGAGCACCACGTTGGCCGTCTTGCGGCCCACGCCCGGCAGCGTCACCAGCTCCTCGCGCGTTGACGGAACCTCGCCGCCGAAGTTCTCGACCAGCAGGCGGGCCATCTCCATCACGTTCTTCGCCTTGGAGTTGAACAGGCCGATGGTCTTGATGTGCTCCTTCAGGCCGTCCTCGCCCAGTTCCAGCATCTCCTGCGGAGTCTGGACTTTCGCGAACAGCGCGCGGGTGGCCTTGTTCACGCCCACGTCGGTCGCCTGGGCAGACAGGGTGACCGCCACCAGCAACTGGTAGGCATTGCCATATTCCAGTTCGGTCTGCGGATCGGGATTGTCCTCGGCCAGACGGCGGAAGAACTCGAAGATCTCGGCCTTGGTCATCGCAGCTTTAAAGGCCCAGCACCTGCCCCATGGTATAACGCCCGGCCTCGCGCCCGATCAGCCAGGCGGCGCCCTTCACCGCGCCGTGGGCAAAGATCATGCGGTTTTCAGCGAGGTGTGTCAGGGTGATCCGCTCGTTCTCGCCCGCGAAGTGGACCAGGTGTTCGCCCGCAACGGTGCCACCGCGCAAAGCCGCAAAGCCGATCGCCCCTTCGGCGCGGCGGCCGGTGTGGCCGTGGCGGCCGCTCTCCATGTTGTCCGCCAGCGCAATGCCGCGCCCCTTTGCCGCCGCTTCGCCCAGCAGGATGGCCGTGCCGCTGGGGGCATCCACCTTCATCCGGTGGTGCATCTCGACGATCTCGATATCCCAGTCCGGTCCGAGCCGGGTGGCGGCTTCCTCAACCAGGTGGGCAAGCAGCGTGACGCCGAGCGAGGTATTGCCCGTCTGCAGCACCGGCACCGCGCGCGCGGCATTGTCGATCGCCTCGTGGTGGCTGGCATCAAGCCCGGTGGTGCCGACAAGTATCGGAATGCCCGCGCCAATCGCCGCGCACAGGTTGTCCCTCAACGCGGCGGGGGCCGAGAAATCGACCAGCGCATCGCTGGCATCGGCCAGGCGCTGCACGTCCTCGCCCTTGTCCACCCCGCCGCTCAGGTCATGCCCGGCGGCGGCGATGGCCTCCACCAGCGCCTGCCCCATGCGCCCCTGGCTGCCGATGATCCCGATGCGTGCCATTTGTCAGTTCCCTTCTGGCGTGCTTCATGGGGGCAATGGACCATATTCGCAACATCGTGATCCTGACCGGCGCGGGGATCAGCGCCGAAAGCGGCCTACGGACCTTTCGCGCGGATGACGGTCTGTGGGAAGATCACCCGGTGGAACAGGTCGCCACCCTGCAAGGCTTCCACCGCGATCCGGACCTGGTGCAGCGGTTCTATGACGAACGGCGCGCGCAGGTGATGGCCGCCAACCCCAATCCCGCGCACCTCGCGCTGGGGCGGCTGGACATGGCATGGAAGCCCAGTCGAAATAGGGGCGAGCTGCTGATCGTAACCCAGAACATCGATGACCTGCACGAACGCGGCGGTGCCGCCCGGGTGCTGCACATGCACGGGGAGGCGCTGTCCGCCTGGTGCACCATGTGCGATGCCCGCCACCGCTGGACCGGCAGCTTGCGTGGGGCTCCGCCATGCCCGGCCTGCGGTCAGGCGGCCCTGCGGCCGGACATCGTGTGGTTTGGCGAAATGCCCTACCAGATGGACCGGATCTACCGCGCCATCGGCAATTGCGACCTGTTCGTCTCCATCGGCACCAGCGGCGCGGTCTACCCGGCGGCGGGTTTCGTGCAGGAAGCAGGGCGGGTGGGCGCGGGGACGCTGGAACTGAACCTGGAGGAGAGCCTGGGCAGCCGGTTCTTCAGCGAAACAAGGCTGGGCAAGGCGAGTGAGATCGTGCCCGCCTGGGTGGAGGAGATGCTGGCGTCCTAACGCTGCTTCTTCGCCAGCGGGGCGGTGAAATCCGGATCCTTGTTCGCCACCCAGCTCACGAACTTCGCGACGGCGGGATCGGCCAGCAGGCTCGATGCATCCATGCCGTGACGTTGCAGTTCGGACATGGTGAAGTTGGCGATCAGGAAGTTCTGGCAGACTGGATGCATCGGCACCGTCTCGCGCCCGCCGCGGCTCTTGGGCACGGGGTGATGCCAGACGATGGTGGAGCCGGTGGGGCGGCCGCACAGCCAGCACGGCACCGCCTCGGGCGCAGCTTCGGGCTCGTCTTCCTCGATCCCCCAGCGGTCTTTTGACTTGCGCGCCATGTGTCTTCCCCTTGCTTGATCAGGTCAGCCGCCGTGACCGCAGGCACGGCACGCCGGATCCTTGGCGATGCGCAGGGTGCGCATCCCTGGCTTCAGTCCATCGAGGATGTGGATCTGGCCCCATTGCGGATCGCCCCAACCGTCGGCAAAAGGGCCGCCACTGGCGCTGACGATCACGCGCACCGCCTGCAGGGCCGCAAAGCTGGCCGTCCAGCCCGACATGGCCCCCAGCATCCCGTCAGCCGCGCAGGTGTCGCAATCCTCCGCATCGAAAGCATCGCCGACGTAGCAGCGATAGCACGGCTGGTTCGCCAGGTGGCCGGCAAAGGCGCCGACCTGGCCCTGGAAGCGGCCGACGGCGGCAGAAAGGAGCGGAACCCGCTCCGCCACGCAGGCATCGGCCATGGCGAGGCGCGTGGCGAAGTTGTCCGTGCCGTCCAGCACCAGGCTGACCCCTTCGATCATGCCCGGTGCGGTTTCGGCCGTGATGCGGGTGTCGGAAATGGTCACGTCCAGCGCCCGGTCGAAATTGGCGACCCACTGGCGCGCGGCGACTGCCTTGCCGTGGCCAATATCCCGTTCCGTGTAGATGGTCTGGCGCTGGAGATTGGTCAGGTCGACCACGTCATTGTCCACCAGCGTCAGCTTGCCGATGCCCGCTGCGGCAAGGAACTGCAGGGCGGGCGCGCCAATGCCGCCAAGCCCCGCCACCAGCACGTGGGCCTGCGCCAGCGCCACCTGCCCCGCGCCGCCGATTTCCGGCAACACGATGTGGCGGGCAAAGCGGTCCAGCCGGTCACCAGACAGCTCGTTTGGGGACTGGGGGGCGGGGGACATGGTCATGCACAGCCTGTTGGCAGGCTGTGGACACGCTGTCGATAGGGCGGGAGTGGCTTGCCCTCAGCTTTCCAGCTGGCGCAGCAGGCTGCGCACGTCACCATCCATGTCGGCATCGCGCTTGCGCAGATCCTCGATCAGGCGGACGGCGTGAATCACCGTCGAGTGATCGCGTCCGCCGAACTTGCGCCCGATTTCCGGGTAGGAGCGGGGGGTGAGCACCTTGGCGAGGTACATGGCCACCTGGCGCGGACGGACTACGGCGCGGGCGCGGCGCTTGCTGCTCATTTCCGCACGGTCGATGCGGTAGAACTGGCACACGGTGCGCTGGATTTCGTCAATGGTGATGCGGCGGCGGTTGGCCGAAAGGATGTCGGTCAGCTGCTCTTCGGCCAGCTGGAGGCTGACGTCCTGCCCGGTGAGCTGGGCATAGGCGACCAGCTTGTTCAGGCCGCCCACCAGCTCGCGCACGTTGCGGTTGATGGTGCGGGCCAGGAACTCGATCACGTCCGCCGGCACGGCCAGCGGCGCAAAGCGGGTGAGCTTCGATTCTAGGATCGCCCGGCGCAGCTCGATATCGGCCGGCTGGATATCGGCGACGAGGCCCATCGACAGACGGCTGAGCAGGCGCGGTTCCACCCCGTCCAGCGCCTGCGGCGCGCGGTCGGCGGCGAATACCAGCCGCTTGCCTTCGGCCAGCAGGGCATCGATCGTGTAGAGCAGTTCTTCCTGCGCGCTGGCTTTGCCGATGATGAACTGGATATCGTCCACCAGCAGCAGGTCAAACCCGCGCAGCCGGGCCTTGAACTCGATCATCTCGTTCGACTTCAGGGCGCTGACGAATTCCACCATGAAGCGTTCAGCGCTGCAGTAGAAGATGCGCGCGCGCGGGTGGGCCTGCAGGTAGGCATGGCCGATGGCGTGCAGCAGGTGAGTCTTGCCCTGGCCGGTGGCGGCCTTGAGGTAGAGCGGCGAGAACTGCGGCTTTTCCGCCCGGCTCATGCGTTCGGCGGCGTTCTTGGCCAGCACGTTGGTGGTGCCGGTGACGAAAGCGGCGAAGGTCTGCGTCGGGTCCAGCCCCACGCTGGAGGTGAAGCCATCGTCGCCGATCGATTCCATCGCCAGCTTGGCATCGTTGGCGGCGCGGTGGCCGAAGCCGTCATCGCCGCGCAGGTCGATCTCGGCCAGCTTGCGGCGGCCGGGGTGCACCTTGATGGATACCTGGCGCACTTCGCTGCGGGCGATCTTCCACGCCAGGCTCAGCCGGTCATGGAACCGGTCGTTCACCCAGTTGGCGGAAAACTCGGTCGGCAGGAACAGTTCCAGGGTGCCCGATTCGGCATGGAAGCCGCCCAGCTGGATGGGCCGGATCCACTGGGTGTACAGCTGGTTGCCCAGATCCTTGCGTAGGCCCTGGCTGATATCGGCCCAGTCTGCCTGGAGGGCGAGGGCTTCTTGTTCTTCCATGCTGTTCAACGCCTCATCACGCTTGTCCGGGCCATGACGGCCGGAGTGCGGTCCCACACGAATCATTCTGCTTGTGCCCCCGTCCCTGCCTGCGAAACTCCCGCGACCGCCGGATGGGCAAAAGCGCCCCTGCCTGACAACCGCATGTGCGGCCGCCCGGTCCCCCGAATCCAGCGTCTCAGTTGTTTGGGGCTGGTGCTGTCAGCGCCTGCCCTGACAGCTTGTTTGCAGATCGCGCGGGGATGGAAAAGGGGGGTGCCACAAAAATATAATAATAATCACGGTTGACTCGCCGCAAGCCCGCAGGCGTCCGTTCAACTGTTGGATTCCCAAGGAAAATTTCCTGGAACGCGCGCGAATCGTGAGAATACCTAGAGTTTCCGCGATGCAGCATGGCGCGGTTATCACGGACATGAAAAAGGCCGGTGGTACGACCACCGGCCCAATCATTCTGCGTTCCAATTCCGTTCCCCGGTGCCGACGGTTCGCGGCACCAGTCAGGAGCGAATCAGAGAGCGGCGACTCGCTTGCTGAGACGGGTCAGTTTGCGCGACGCGGTGTTCTTGTGCAGCACACCGCGGGCAACGCCACGGTCCAGTTCCGGCTGCGCGGCCAGCAGGGCGGCAGCGGCGGCATCCTTGTTGCCTTCGGCGCAGGCGGTTTCCACCTTCTTCACGAAAGTGCGGATGCGGCTCATGCGGGCGCCGTTGATCTCGGCGCGCTTTTCGTTGCGGCGGATGCGCTTCTTGGCTTGCGGCGTATTGGCCATGTTCGTCCTTAGTCTCGGGCCGCGGTCACGGCCGGATTTCCTGTCTAGTCGGTATGCGGGCACGACGGTTACCCGCCGGGAAAGCGCGCGCCTTAGCTGCGACCTGCCGAATCGTCAAGCAATTGGCGCCGGTCGGGGATCACTTCTGGCACCTTGGGCAGAACCAGGTGCTGCGCCCGCCTTGTACCACGCGCCGCACCACCCCGCCATCGTCATTGAGGCAGGGCTGGCCCTCGCGGCCATAAACGGCAAAGCGGGTGGCGAAATAGCCCAGTTCGCCGGTGGGCGCGGCATAATCGCGCAAGGTCGATCCGCCGTCCGCGATCGACTGGGCCAGCACGGCCCGGATGGCGGGGACCAGCCGTTCCAGCGCCGCGCGCGACACGCGCCCGGCCGCCTTGCGCGGATCGATTCCCGCCATGAACAACGCCTCGCACACGTAGATGTTGCCAAGTCCGGCCACGATCCGCTGGTCCAGCAGCAGCAGCTTGATCGCCTGCCTGCGGCCTGCGAAGGCGGCATGGAGGTGGGCGGCGGTCAGGTCCTCGCCCAAGGGTTCCGGCCCCATCACGGCAAAAGCGGGCCATTGCTCCAGGCGCGCGGTATCCACGAGGTCGACGAAGCCGAAGCGGCGCGGATCGCACAGGTGGAAGCGGTGGTCCGCGGTTTCCAGCACCAGGTGATCGTGCCGATCCTCGTCGGCGGGGTCGATCCGCCAGCGCCCGCTCATCCCCAGGTGGAACACCAGCGTGCTGCCCCTGTCGGTATGCAGCAGGCCATACTTGGCCCGCCGGCCCAGCGCCGTCACCCGCGCGCCGGTGAGCGCCTGGACGAGGCCCTGCGGAAAGGGGAAGCGCATGTCCGGCCGGTTCTGGCGCACGCGCACGATCCGCTCCCCGTCAAAGAAGCGGGCCAGCCCGCGCACGGTGGTCTCGACTTCGGGCAGTTCCGGCATGGCGGTGGAGGTAGGCAAGGCGCAGCACCTTGTCCACCGGGGCCATGCGGCCTACCTGTGGACCGGATAACAGACGAGAGGACTTACATGACCCTGACTGCTCACCAGGCCAGCGTGCCCGTGTTCATCACCGTGCTCACCAATATGAAGGCGTGGCTGGACAAGGCCGGGGCGCAGAAGGCCGAGCAGGATTTGATCGAGGCACGGCTGTCGCCGGACATGTATCCGCTGGCCAGGCAGTTCCAGCTCGTTTCCGACAGCGCCAAGGGCTGCGGCGCGCGGCTGGCGGGGGTGGATGCGCCCTCGATGCCGGATACCGAAGCCAGCTTTGCCGAGCTGAAGGAGCGGTGCGACAAGACCATCGCTTTCCTGGAAGGGCTGGACCCGGCGGCCGTGGACGCGGGGCTGGCGCGCGAGATCGAACTGAAGTTCCCCAATGGCGGTGGCATGCGGTTCGACGGGCAGACCTACCTGACCGGATTCGTGCTGCCCAACGTCTATTTCCACGCCAGCATGGCCTACGCCATCCTGCGCGCAGCCGGGGTGGACGTCGGCAAGCTCGATTTCCTGGCGCACCTCGGGCCGTACGTCTTCCCGCCGAGCCAGCCAGCAGACTGACCGGGCAGGCGCTAGTACGGCTGCTGGTTGATCACCCGCAGCTGCACCCTGGGCGTTCCGGCCACGATCGAATCCTCGTCGATTTCCGCCAGCCAGATGCTCGGCCGGTTCATGCGCGATCGATCATAGATCACGTAGATGGTCTTGCCTGTCGGATCCCAGACAGCATCGGGATAGGACACCTGCTGCGCCGGATCGAAGAGGTGGAAGATCGGCCAGGTCTGCCCGTCATCGGCGCTGATCGCGATCGTCATATCCCGCCGCAGTGGATCGGCACGCTGGTTGAAGATGCTCACCAGGCGTCCGGAAGGCGAGCGTGAGAGGAAATGGCGTGACGCGGCCGAGGGATAAAAGGTCCATTGCACGGGCGCCGAGAAGTTGAACAGGCCGGGGGACGCGCGGCTTTCGTAGATCCCGTTCAGGCTGCGCGACTGGTAGATCAGGCTGTTGTCCCGCCGCACCACGAACTGCCCTTCATTGAAATCCGAATTGGGCACGCGCGGCAGGGTGACGGCATAGATCGCCCGGCGGTTCTCCCAATCGAGGCGGAAGAGGTGCTCCCCCGATCGTGCCGGAAAACGCGGCGGGTTGGATGGCAGATAGTCGATGGTGTAATAATACTGGCCGTTGTAGGCGAAGGGCTTCTGGGGCAACCCGTCGCTGAGCCAGAAGCCCGGCTCGAAATTCGGGACCGCTTCTGCCGGATTGCCGATGACGGCAACCCAGGTGCCCATCTGTCCGTCCAAAACCGAGTTGGCGGGAACATTCCCCGCTTGCGTGTACATGACCCACAGCTTGCCATCGGGCGCGACCCACAACTTGGGATCAAAGGCCGCATCGGTCGCCATCGAGGCGGGAAGCAGGTAGTATTCGCGCTCCCAGCTCGTGCCGCCATTGTCGCTGTAGGTCAGGACGATGTAGTTGCCCGACCCTTCATCCCGGTCGAGGTGGTCGCCTACCCAGGCGGCCCAGAGGCGGTTGCCGACACGGGCAATTGTCGGGATGCCCTGGAACTTGCGAAGGCCGTAGGTGGCCGAATCCGTACTGACCACGGCGGGGGTGCGCACCAGCCCATCGTTCACCGCGACGAAGGGGCCGGTTGGCGTGGGACTGGGCGTGGGGGTCGGCGTGGCCGTTGCCGTCGGGCCGGGGTTGGGATTACCCCCCGGCGCGCCGCCTGGGGCGGTGCCGCCGCAGGCTGCCACGCACAGCGCCAGCGCCAGTGCAGCTGTGCTTCCCGTGCGCGCGCAAGCAAGGCGCCACAACCTGTCACGCATAGATTCGTTGCCCCCTGTATTAAGCATAAATACTTGTGTTCTCAGCTACAGGATAGTCCCCTCCGAAGTGTGCAGGCCGCGCGGCAAGGGCGGGGCCGGGAGCCACCGTCTTTCGTGCCTGACACCCTCTTGCGGGTAGCGCCGCCGCCGTACCGCCGCTAATGGGGGCCTTATGAGCGAACAGGTTTCCTTCGGTTACGAAGACGTCAGCCCCGAGGAAAAGACCACCCGCGTGGGCGCGGTCTTCTCCAACGTTGCGGCCAAGTACGACATCATGAACGACGCCATGTCCGGCGGGATGCATCGCCTGTGGAAGGACCGTTTCGTGCGCCGGGTGAAGCCGCAGCCGGGCGAGGCGATCCTCGACATGGCGGGCGGCACGGGGGACATCGCCTTCCGCATGGAAGCGCGCGGCGCCAGCGTGACCGTGTCCGACATCAACCAGGACATGCTCGACGTGGGGATCGAGCGGGCGATGAAGCAGGGGATCGATACCCTGGTCTGGTCGCGCCAGAACGCGGAAAGCCTGACGTTCGAGGACCGGATCTTCGATGCCTACACCATCGCCTTCGGCATCCGTAACGTGACGCGGATCGACAAGGCGCTGGCCGAAGCCTACCGCGTGCTGAAGTTCGGCGGGCGGTTCTATTGCCTGGAATTCTCCACCATGACCTGGCCCGGCGCGAAGGAGGCCTATGACCTCTATTCGCACAAGCTGGTGCCGCAGCTGGGCAAGCTGATCGCGGGGGACGAGGACTCCTACCGCTACCTCATCGAATCGATCCGCCGCTTCCCGCCGATGGGCGAGTTCGAGCAGATGATCCGCGCGGCCGGGTTCGTGAACACGCGGGTGGAACCGATCATGGGCGGGCTGGTGGCCATCCATTCCGGGTGGAAGGTCTGAATTGACCCGTCATTCCTCCCATATCCTGCGCCTCCTGGGCTGGGGCCGTACGCTGGCGCGGCACGGGGCGCTGCGCGGGATCGAGGCCAATCCCAACACCCCGACGCAGGTGCGCCGGCTGGTGCGCCTGGCCCGGCTGGGCACCAGGCAGCCGTCCGTGCCGGACTATGCCACCGCTTTCACCAGCATCGGCCCGGCAGCCATCAAGCTGGGCCAGACGCTGGCGACGCGGCCCGACCTGGTGGGCGAGGAGGCGGCCCGGAACCTGCTGAGCCTGCAGGACAGCCTGCCCCCGGTGCCCTTTGCCGAGATCCGGCAGCAGATCGAGAGCAGCTTCGAGGCTCCGCTGGAGGCGCTGTTCCTCTCGGTCGATCCCGATCCGGTGGGCGCGGCCAGCATCGCGCAGGTTCACAAGGGCGTCACCACCGATGGGCGCACCGTGGCCATCAAGGTGCTGCGCCCCGGCATCCGCGAAAAGTTCGCCCGCGACATCGTGACCTACGAGTGGGCCGCCGCCCACCTGGAAGCCATGGGCGGGGAAGCCGCGCGCCTGCGCCCGGCGCTCACCATCGCCAACTTCAAGCGCTGGACCAACCGCGAGCTGGACCTGCGGCGCGAGGCGGCCAGCGCATCCGAACTGGCGGAATTCATGCGCGCCGTGCCGCAATACCGCATCCCGGCGATCGACTGGGACCGCACCAATGGCAGGGTGATGACCATCGAATGGGTCGACGGCATCAAGATCAGCAATACCGAGGCGCTGCGGGCTGCCGGGCATGACCTGCCGGACCTGGCCCGCCGGCTGGTGCTGGCTTTCCTGGGCCAGGCGATCAGCGCCGGGTACTTCCACGCCGACATGCACCAGGGCAACCTGTTCGTGGAGGCCGACGGCACCATCGTGGCCATCGATTTCGGCATCATGGGCCGCATTGACCGGCGCGCCCGGCAGTGGCTGGCGGAAATTCTCTATGGCCTGACCACCGGCAATTACCGCCGCGTGGCCGAAATCCATTTCGAGGCGCAATACGTGCCCAGCTATCACTCGGTGGAGGAGTTCGCGACCGCGCTGCGCGCCGTGGGCGAGCCGATGCGCGGCAAGCCGGTGAGCGAGCTTTCGGTGGGCCAGATGCTGGACGGCCTGTTTGCCATCACTCGCGATTTCGACATGCAGACCCAGCCCCACCTTCTGCTGCTGCAAAAGACCATGGTGATGGTCGAAGGCATCGCCACCCAACTGGACCCGCAGATCAACATGTGGGACGTCGCCTCGCCGTTCGTGAAGAGCTGGATCCGCGATGAACTGGGGCCGGAAGCGGCCATTGCCGACCGGATCAAGCAGGATACCGAAACCCTGCTGCGCGTACCGGCACTGATCCGGCGGCTGGAAGAGATGTATCCGCCCAGGGGCGGCGCGCCGGAACCGCCACCATTGCCACAGGTCGAACTGGTCTGGCAGCGGCGCCCCAGCGGCAGTCGCAAGTGGGCGGGCTACGTACTGGCCGCGGCAGCCGGTGCGGGCGCCTTGTGGGCCGCAACGCTGGTGGGCTTGCTGGGGTAAGCGATGGATAGGGCGATGTTCACCGATCCCGTCGGCTGGTGGACCGCGCTCGGTCGCCCGCTGGCGCGCCTGCCCCGGCTGGGCGCAATTGCCGTGTTGGTGGCCCTGGGGCTGGCGCTGGCCTGGACTGCCACTGCCACCGCCGATCTTGACCGTAGCGAATCCGCGCGCATCGCCGCCCGCTCCAAGGACCGGATTGGCGATCTTGAGCTGTACCGCCGCATCAATGCGCGGGTGGAGCAGGGTGAAAGCTTCTACGTCGCCTCGCTGGCGGAACAGCGTGCACACAATTATCCCACGCAACCCTTCGTCACCGTGCGCCTGCCCACACTCGCCTACATCGATGCCGCGGTCAGCGACCGGACGGCCAAGGCGGTGGGCGGGGTGCTGCTGGTGCTGGGCATCCTCTTCTGGATAAGGGTGCTCGACGGGCCGGGGACCATGATGGCGGAACGGGTGGCTGTGGCTACCCTGCTGCTGCTGGGCGGGCTGGGCCTGTTCCGCGAAGCCGCGCTGCGGTTCCACGAGTTGCCCGCCGGGATGCTGCTGGCCATCGCCATGGCCCTGTACCGGCCAGGGCGCTGGTGGCCCGCGCTGGTGGCGGCTGCCCTGGCCCTATCGATCCGCGAACTGGCGCTGCCCTTCCTTATGCTGTGGACCGCCTTTGCCTTGTTCCAGCGCAGCTGGCGCGAGGCGGCGGCGTTGGTGGCGGTGATGGCGGTCTTTGCCGTGGGCCTCTACTTCCACGCGCAGGCAGTGGCCCCCCACGTGCTGCCGACCGATCTCAAGAGCCCCGGCTGGGATGCGCTGAACGGGCCGCGCCTGCCGCTCTACGCCCTCGCGCGCATGTCCGCGCTATCGGTGCTTCCGCCGTGGCTGGGGGCCTGCATTGCCGTGCTGCCGCTGCTGGGCTGGGTGGCGCTGGGCGGGCGGCTGGGCCTGTTCGCCACGCTGTGGTTTCTCGGCTTCTTCCTCATCATGGCGCTGTTTGCCCGCACCAACAACAATTACTGGGCCATCATGATGCTGCCGGCCTATGCCGCTGGCCTGGCCTTCGTGCCGCGCGCGCTGGTGGAACTTGTGCAAGGGGCTTTGCGCGGGCAGAAAAGCCAATATTAACCAAAGTGGGGCATGGCAGCCTCTGGGACAATGCCAGGAAGGGCCATGCTGCAACAGGCGATCCACCGGAAAGGCGGGCAGGACGACATGACGAAACCACGCGTACTGCTGGTGGTGGGCGGCGGAATCGCTGCCTACAAGTCGTGCGAGCTGGTGCGCCTGATCCGCAAGGGCGGGGCCGATGTCACCTGCGTGCTGACAAACGGCGGTGCGCAGTTCGTCACCCCGATGGCGCTGGCCGCCCTGTCCGGCAACCAGGTCCACACCAGCCTGTGGGACCTGAAGAACGAGGCCGAGATCGGCCATATCCAGCTCAGCCGCGAGGCAGACCTCGTGGTCGTATGCCCGGCCACGGCGGACCTGATGGCCAAGATGGCCGCCGGCATTGCCGATGACCTTGGCACCACGCTGATCCTGGCGACCGACAAGCCGGTGTTGTGCGTGCCGGCCATGAACGTGCGCATGTGGGACCACCCGGCCACCCGGCGCAACGTGCAGTGGCTGGCCGACAGCGGCGTGCACGTGATGCTGCCCGACGAGGGCGAGATGGCCTGCGGCGAATTCGGCCCCGGCCGCCTGCCGGAACCCGAAGCGATCTGGCTGGAAGTGGCCGAGCTGCTGGGCCTTGATCCGGGCGATGTGGGGCATGACCAGGTGGCGGCGTTCCTGCGCCGCATGGCAGAGCAGGAAGATCCCGAGGGTGCCGATGCCGACGAGCCCGCCGGCCCTGCCGCAGCCGAGGACAAGCCTGCGGGCGGCAATCTGGGCAGCCTGTTCGGATCGCTGATCCAGCGCACCACCCCGCGCCGGATCGAACCGGACGAGGCCACCTATACCGACATGCCCGACCTGCCCGGTGGCGAGCCGGAGGGTGAGATGGCCTGGGATCCCGATGGCCCCTATATCGGTCCCGACCTGCCCGAACCGGACCTGGCGCAGGGCGGGCCGGTGCTGGCGAAGAAGGGCACTGCCGTCTCCGCCCCGCCGACCGACCGCGAGGCGATCAACCACGAGGTCAACCTGCGCCAGGCCGCGCCCCAGCCGTTCGATGGCGAGGCGGCTGCCGCGCCGGTGCGGGAACCGGCGATGGCCAAGGGGATGGAACATTTCGAGGACCAGCCCGATTTTGCCGCCGCGGATCACCGCCCGTTGTTTGGCAAGCACGTGCTGGTGACCGCCGGCCCCACGCACGAGGCGATCGATCCGGTGCGCTACCTCGCCAACCGGTCCAGCGGCAAGCAGGGCTTCGCCATTGCCGCCGCGGCGGCTGCGGCCGGTGCGCGGGTCACGCTGGTGTCAGGCCCGGTCAACCTGCCCACTCCGCCCGGCGTGGACCGGGTGGATGTGGAAAGCGCCCAGGACATGGCCCAGGCGGTCAAGGACGCGCTGCCCGCCGATTGCGCGGTGATGGTGGCCGCCGTCGCCGACTGGCGCCCGCGCGATTACCATGCGGAAAAGATCAAGAAGCGTGGCAGCGCGCCGCCCGCGCTGATGCTGACCGAAAACCCCGATATCCTCGCCATGGTGGCAGCCAGTTCCAAGCGGCCCGACCTGCTCATCGGCTTTGCCGCCGAGACCGAGAACGTGGTCGAAAACGCCCGCCGCAAGCGCAAGAGCAAGGGCGTGGACTGGATCGTGGCCAATGACGTATCGGGCGATGTGATGGGCGGGGACAGCAATACCGTCCACGTCATCCGCGAACGCGACGTGGACGACTGGGAAAAGCTGTCCAAGGAAGAAGTTGCCTGGCGGCTGGTCGAACAGATCGCCGACCAGCTGGAGACTGTGAGTGGCTGAACCCCTGCCGGAATCGTTGGTGAATAATGTCCCCGTCCGCATCAAGCGCCTGCCGCATGGCCACGGCCTGCCGCTGCCTGCCTATGCCACCCCCGGTGCGGCGGGGATGGACGTGGTCGCGGCCGAGGAGCTGACCCTGCGCCCCGGCACCCGCGCGGCGGTGGCCACCGGCTTTGCCCTGGCTATTCCGCCCGGTTACGAAATCCAGGTCCGCCCCCGGTCCGGCCTGGCGCTGAAGCAGGGCATCACCGTCCCTAACACCCCCGGCACCATCGACAGCGATTACCGGGGGGAACTGAAGGTGATCCTCATCAACCATTCGGACGACGACTTCGCCATCCAGCGCGGTGACCGGATCGCCCAGCTGGTGCTGGCCCCCGTCACGCTGGCCCGCTGGGACGAGGTCGACGAACTGGACGAAACCATGCGCGGTGCTGGCGGCTTCGGCTCCACCGGAGGCCATGCGGGGCTTTAGCGCCCGCGCCGCTCATCCAAAGATGAAGTACGTGTAAACGCCCCGGAAAACACTGGCGACCGGGTTGCCTGCCGCATCGCGTGCGGGGGTATATCGGCCGTTGTTCAGCAGCGGGTTGCACAGTCCCCGCTGCTGCCGCCGTTCCAGCGTTGGCGATTGCACGGTGCACGATTGCGGGGTGCCATCGGCCCCGACCATCACCCGCATCTGCGCAATGACCGTGACGTGATTGAGCACCATGGCTTCCGGCATCGCCATGCGCATGAAGGTTTCGGCAAAGTCCTCCATTCGCGGGCGCGATGCCCCGTCTGCCAGCGCCGCCTCGCTGACGCCCCAGCTCCGGGCGAGCCGGTGCTGGCAAGCGCGCAGGTCGGCCAATGGCTGGCCAGTATCGCCAAGCTCCAGAGTGATCGGAGCCATGCGCATGCCTGACAGCGTAATCTGGCCCATTTCCGGCGGAAGGGGGGCAAGTCCGTATTCCGGCCCGGTCGCATCGTAAGTGCGCAGCAGGATCGGCGCGCTGGCAGGGCCGTGCATCAGGAAACTGACCATGCCTTCCTCGTCCAGCTGGTTGACGACGAGAATGATGGGCACCGCAGCCCCGTGGTTGAAGGCGACCTCGCCGGTCTGTGCACGGCCATTCTCGCGCGGAAGGTGCCGCCCTGTCAGCGTGACCCGGTACGATCCGTCAGGCCCGTAGGCGTTGATGTTGAACCGCACCTGTTCGGCCCCGCTGCCGAAGTCGCGCCACAGGCGGCAGGATTCGCCGGTTTGTTCAACATGCCATTCCCCGCCGGGAGCCAGGGTAACCGCGCGGGCAGCGGGCCATGCTACCAGGGATGCACACAGGATCGCCGCGAGGGCCACCTGCCGCGCCGTCTTCACGCCCGCCATGCCTTGCGTCAAAGCCCCCGCATCCATTCGAGGAACGGACCTGACAGGCTCTCATCCACCGAGCCGATGCTGGCCCCTTCGGTCATGTGGTTATGATTGGCGAGGTACAGCATCGTCGGGCAGTTCAGCCCGCTGCCTTCGGCGCACAGTTGCCGCTCCACTTCGCGCGCGAAGGTGTGGAACATTGCCGGGTCATACTCGGCCCAGCCCAGCATCAGCGGGATGCGCGACTGGCCAAGGCGGGCGATGGCGGGATCGGCGGTCTGCAGGCTGGCATCGGTTCCGTAATAGGGGTGCGGCTGCGCGTCCACCGCAGGCTGGTAGACGGGGGAGAGCAGCAGCGCGCCCTTCACACCCGCCGCTTCCGGACCCTGCCGGTCAATGTGCTGGACATAGTCCGCCACGTGCGCCGCGCCCGCCGAATGGCCCCACAGGAAGATCCGGTCAGGGTCCGCGCCGTATTCCGCCGCATGGGCGCGCACCCATGCGATCGCGGCCGCCAGGTCATCGCGCGCCGCGGGGAACTGCGCGGCGGGGGCGAGGCGATAGTCGATGTTGACGCCCACCATGCCGTTGCGCGCGGCCCAGGCAGTGGCGCTTTGCGGATAGTAGTCGCCCGTCTTGGACCCCTGCACGAAGCCGCCGCCGTGGACGTAGATCAGCACCGGGCGCCGTTCATCCCGGCTGGCGGCGTTGAGCGTGTAGACGTCCAGCCTCTGCGCCGGATCGCTCCCATAGGCGATGTCCGATGCGATGGTGACATCGGCATAGGGCGGGGCGGGCACCAGCGGGGCGAAAATGGCGAAGCTGGCGGCATCGATCACTGCGCCCGCCGCCCGAACCTGCGCCGCCTGTTCCTCCGGCACGCCGGGCCACGCCCGCTGCTGTGCCGCCGCCGGGCAGGACAGGGCCAGTGCCGCCGCTGCGGCCATGCCGATCCATCGCATCTATCTTCTCTCCCGCAATCTCTCTTGCCGGGAAGATGCACCAGGCGGCGGGCGAAGGAAAGGCGGGCCTTGCGCCGCAGCGCGAGACCCGCCTTCCTCCGTGAAACCGGGGCCAACGCGAGGTCAGCCCCCGGATCTGTAGCCTTACCGCTGGTTGCGGCGCACCGGCTGGTCTTCCGGCGCGATGGAGATACGCACCGTCTCACCCGAATTGCCGGGGAAATCGGTAAACATGGCTTCCACCAGGTTGGGCACCAGGTACTGTAGGCGGTTGGAGGTGGAGACGGCCTCGGCCTCACCCTCGAACAGGCGCTGGCCCGTGGCGGCATTGTCGATCTTCAGGGCGATGCCGCTGGTATAGACGGTGTAGCTTTCCACCCCGCCATAACGGCTGCCGCCGAAGAACGGATCGTACCAGCCATAGCCCCACGAGCGGCTGGGCACATAGGCCACCCGCGCGTTGCCCGCGCTGTCGCGGAACAGCACCGGCTGGTAGCTGAACCACGGATCGTAGAACGGATCGCGGTGGGCAAAGCCGGTATCGCGCACCCGCTCGCGCCCGTTGTCGACCCCGTAATCGAAGCGCACCAACAGGGTGGCCGCTTCGGGCGATGCCGCCTCGGTATAGCCAAGCGCGGCCATGCGCTGTTCCACCAGGGCGGCATACTGCGCGAATTCCAGCCCGCCGGCCAGAGCCGGATCTTCCGCCACCACGGCGAAAGTCTGGCCCTGCGGCGCGGGGAGCTGGCTGGCGAAACGGGATACGTCGGCGCGGAATGGCGTGGCGCAGGCGGCCAGCGCACCCAGCAGCAGGGTGCCGGCGGCAATCTTCGCCGTACGCTTGATGGAAGACATAGTGGTCATCGTCATGCTCTCAATTCCCGGTTGGGGCGCCGGTCCAGTCCGGTGTGCCCGCCCGCCCGACTGCCGATAGACGGCAGCCAAGTGTTCAAGATGTGGGGAGAATTAGCAAGCGCGCGCTTAACCCGCCTTGAATGGGCCACGGCCCGTCGCAAGGCGGGTGAAGCCTTGTTCACCCGCCCCTGACGAGGCCAAGCGCGTTATAGGCCGCCTGCAGGGTAGGCACGCCGATCTCGCGCGCCCGCGCCGCGCCGCGCGCGAGGATCGCGTCGAGCGATTCGCGATCCGACTTCAGGTCCACGAACCGCTGTCGGATGGGGCCGAGCGTTTCCACCACCAGTTCCGCCATCGCCGGCTTGAACGCGCCGAAGCCCTGGCCGGCAAAGCGGGCCAGCACCGCAGCGGGCGTGGAACCTTCCAGTGCGGCGAAGATGGAGACGAGGTTGAGCGCCTCCGGCCGGCCTTCAAGGCCCGCCACTTCGCTCGGCAACACGTCCGGATCGGTCTTGGCCTTCTTGATCTTGGCGGCCATGGTATCGGCATCGTCGGCCAGGTTAAGGCGGCTCATGTCCGATGGGTCGGACTTGCTCATCTTTGCCGTGCCATCGCGCAGGGACATGATGCGCGCGGCTTCGGGCGGCACGATCGGTTCGGGCAGGGTGAAGACGGGGGCGTCCTCGCTGGCAAAGTCGTTGTTGAACTTCTGCGCGATGTCGCGCGCCAGCTCCAGGTGCTGCTTCTGGTCCTCGCCCACGGGCACGTGGGTGGCCTGGTACAGCAGCACGTCCGCCGCCTGCAGCACGGGGTAGGTGAACAGCGCGACCGACTGGCCTTCACGGTTCTTGCCGGCCTTGTCCTTCCACTGCGTCATCCGGTTCAGCCAGCCCATGCGGGCGGTGCCGTTGAGCAGCCATTGCAGTTCCGAATGCTGCGGCACTTGCGCCTGGTTGAACAGGATGGAGCGTGCCGGATCGATCCCGCAGGCGACCAGCGCCGCCGTCATCTCCAGCGTTCCGCTGCGCAGTTCGGCCGGATTGTGCGGCATGGAAATGGCGTGCAGGTCAGCCAGGAAGAACAGGCATTGGGAGCCCGGCTCCATCGCGTCCTGCATCCGCACCCAGTTGCGGATCGCGCCCAGGTAATTCCCCAGGTGAAGCGAGCCCGTGGGCTGGATACCGGATACGACACGCATTTTATTGGACCTCCAGAATCTCGTCATCAGCCTTGTTTCGCGGCTGGCGCTTGCGCCGTAGCTGGGCAATCAGCTCCTTGTCGAGCGCCCCGGTAACATAGGCGGCAATGAAGAATGCCGCGCCGCCTGCCCCCACCAGCACGGCAAGCGACCACACCCGGTCAATCACGCCTGCGCCATAGCGGTCCGCCATCAGCGGCATCAGCCACCACAGCACCGCCACCATCACCCCGGTGGAGAGCATCTGGCGCGCGATGCGCGATGCCAGCTTGCCGGTGAAGTGGAACCAGCCGCGCCGGTGCAGGATGGCATAAAGCAGCACGCAGTTGAGCGTGGCCGAAGCCGCTGTCGCCCCGGCCAGCCCGACAATGCCGTAACGGCTGACGACATAGAAATTGAGGCTGACGTTGAAGATCAGCGAGGCAAGCGCCGTCCACACCGGGGTGCGGGTGTCCTCGCGCGCGAAGAAGCCGGGGTTGAGCACCTTGACGATGACGTAGGCCGGCAGCCCGGCCACCAGGGCCACCACGATCTGGGCCATGATCGCGCCGTCGCCTGCCGTGAACTTGCCGCCCACGAAAAAGGCGGTGCAGAAGGCCGGGGCGCAGACCGCCAGCGCGGCGGCGGCGGGCAGGGTGAGGAAGGTTGCCATTTCGAAGGCATTGCCCTGCAGGCGCTGCGCCTCCGCCTTGTCGCCGGTGTGGATGTGGCGGCTCAGCATCGGCAGGATCGCCGTGCCCAGCGCAATGCCGACGATGCCCAGCGGCATCTGGTTCAGCCGGTCCGCCAACTTGAGCAGGGTCAGCGAGCCCTGCGGCAGGGAGGTGGCAAAGAAGGTGTCGACCAGCTGGCTGATCTGGTAGATTCCCGCGCCAAAGGTGGCGGGCAGGATCAGCAGCCCCAGCTTGCGCACCTCCGGCGTCAGCCTGGGCAGTTGCACCTTCAGCCGCACGCCCGCACGGCGGGTTTCCCACCACAGGTAGAGGAACTGCGCAAAGCCTGACAGCGAGACGGCGGCGGCCAGCACGTGGACCACCACGGTATCGTCCCCGCTGTCCGCGCGCATCCGGTCACCCAGCAGGATGCCGGTGATCAGGAACAGGTTGAGCAGCACCGGCGCCAGCGCGCCCGGGCCGAAGCGCGAGCGGGCATTGAGCAGGCCCGACAGCATGGCCACCAGGCTGATGAAGAACAGGTAGGGGAAGGTTACCCGGCTGAGGAAGACCGACAGGTCGAACTTGCCGGGCACCTCGGCATATTCGGATGCCAGCGCCCAGACGATGCCGGGCATGAACACCATGCACAGCCCGCTGAAGGCCAGCAGCACCCAGATGAACACGCTGAGCACGTCATCGGCGAACTTCTCGGCCGCTTGTTCGCTGCCGGGCTGCCCGTCGCTGCCGTGCAGGGCGCGCGAATAGAGCGGCACGAAGGCGACCGAGAAGGCCCCTTCGGCAAACAGGCGGCGGAAGGTGTTGGGCAGGGTGAAGGCGAGCTGGAACGCGTCCGCCGCCAGCCCCGCGCCCAGCACGCGGGCCAGCAGCATGTCGCGCGCAAAGCCGAAGACGCGGCTGATCGCGGTCAGCCCGCCGATCGTGCCGACGTGACGGACGAGACTCACCGGTCAGCCCCCCTCAGGCCGATTGGTCTGACGGTCAGGCCTGGCCGACCGGAATCGTTTCGCTGGACCCGTCCTGCTGCCGCTTGGCGGCAAGCTGCTGGAGGTAGAGGCCGTTGAAATCGATCGGATCGAGCAGCAGCGGGGCAAAGCCGGCATCGCGCACGGCATCGGCAATCACCCGGCGGGCGAAGGGGAACAGGATGCGCGGCGCTTCGGCATAGGTGAAGGCGTGCATCTGTTCTTCTGGCATGTTGCGCATGCCGACGAGGCCGCAGAAGGCCAGGTCCACGATGTAGGCCACGCCCTGTTCGGTCTTGGCGGTGGAGGTGACCTTCAGTTCAACCTCGGTCACCTCGTCGTTGATCTTGCGGGCGGCGATGTTGAACTGGACATCCATCTGCGGCTGGCTGCCCCAGCCGAAGCTTTCCGGCGCGTGCGGGTTTTCGACCGACAGGTCCTTGACGTACTGGCTCAGCAGGCCGGCCACGGGGAGGTTGTCGGCGCCGTTGGCGACTTGCGGGTTTGCAGCGGAAGGGGTGCCTTCTTCGGCCATGATCGGTAATACTTTCGTAGCTGGTCTGGATACTGGTCCGCGCGCCTAGCACCGCCGGGAGGCGGGGGCAACAATGGCCACCGTTCAGCGCCCGTTTCGGCGCGATGTTGCAACAGGGGGACGCATTGGGTGTCTCGTCAGGGAAATGGCCGTTGTCCATTTGTATTTCATCCCTATCTGAGCCACAATTGCCGGATACGGACACGTGGCGGCCGCAGTTGGCCCAAGCGAGTCAGGCGGGCGTCTCCCGCATGTCCGTGATGTGAGTCGGGAAATGTTTGTGATCGAGATCATCATCCTCGCCATGGTTGCGGCCTTTCTGGGCCTCAGGCTCTATTCGGTGCTTGGCCGCCGCGCGGAGCATGAGGAGGAAACGATCACCGGCGGGTTCGAGCGTGGCGAGGCCCGGCCCAAGGCCGCTGCGCCCGCGGCACCGCTCGCCCCGGCGGAGCAACCCCGTGCCGACCGCCAGATCAGCGGCTTCCCGCCCGCGATCGAACGCGGCCTGCGCGAGATTTCCGCGGCCGACCGGCGGTTTGACCTGCTGTCCTTTATGGAAGGCGCGCGCGCGGCATACGGCATGGTGCTGGAAGCCTTCTGGCGCGGCGACAAGGAAGAGCTGCGCGAGCTGTGCGACAATGACGTGTACGAAAGCTTCGTGGCCGCCATTGCCGAGCGCGAAGCTGCCGGCCACAAGCTGGAGAACCGCCTGATCCGGATCGAGGACATCTCCGTCCATTCGGCCATGCTGGATGGCAACACGGCGCGCATTGCCGTGCGCTTCGTGTCCGACATTGCCGCCCTTACCCGCGATGCCGATGGCAACATGGTTGCCGGTTCGCTGGATGATGCGGTGGAAAGCCGCGACGTGTGGACCTTCACCCGCGACGTGCGCTCCACCAGCCCGGCGTGGCTGGTCGACGAAACCGACGAGGACTGAGCCGGGCATTCTTGCTGGCCGGCGCGTTGGGGAGCGCGACTTGCAGATGACAGGGCAGGACGCGAAGACACCGGTGCGCGAGGCAGCGACAAGGCGCTGGCTTGTGGTCGCCGCGCTGGCGTTGCTGTCCTCCTGCGTGGGCACGCCGCGCGCCCCTGTAACCCCGCCTCCTGCTGCCACCACCGCTGCCCTGCTGGGCGTATCGCGCGGGCCGCTGATCGAAAGCTTCGGCCTGCTGCCGCGCGACAGCGCCGCCGCGCTCGATGCGTTCGAGACGAGCTGCAGCGTGCTCACCAGCCGCCCGGACGACAGCGGCCTTACCCGCCCGGAAGACTGGAACTCCGCCTGCGCCAATGCCCGTGGCTGGCCCCGTGATAGTGCCGCCCGGTTCTTCGAAACCCATTTCGAAGCCGTACGCGTGGGCGACGGGGCGGCCTTTGCCACCGGCTACTACGAACCCGAGATCGCCGGATCGCGCACCCGCCGCCCCGGTTACGAAGTGCCGGTCTATGCCCTGCCGCCGGACCTGGTGCGTTGCTGGCGCGACGATACGGCCGAGAGCGAGCGGACCGGCCGCGCGCCGCTGGGCCGTTATGATGAGCAGGGCCGGTGCGTCGATTATTACGACCGGGCGCAGATCGAGGATGGCGCACTGGCCGGGCGGGGCCTCGAAATCGCCTGGGCGGCGGACCCGGTGGAGCTTTTCTTCCTGCAGGTGCAGGGATCGGGCCGCCTGCTGACGCCTGAAGGCGAGGTGATCCGCATCGGCTATGCGGGGCAGAACGGGCATTCCTACACCGGCATCGGCGGCCTCATGCGCCAGCGGGGCCTGCTGGGAAGCGGGCCGGGACAGTATTCCGGATCGATGCAGGGGATCATGCAGTACATCCGCGAAAACCCGCGCGAAGGGGCCGCGCTGATGCGCGAGAACGCCAGCTGGGTCTTCTTCCGCGTGCTGGAGGGGGATGGCCCGCTTGGCTCCATCGGCGTGCCGGTGCGCGGCGAAAGCAGTGTGGCGGTGGACCCGAAATTCGTCCCCTATGGCGCGCCGGTCTTCCTTTCCACCGACCGGGAGGAAGCGCGCGGCCTGTGGGTGGCGCAGGATACCGGCGGAGCTATCCGTGGGGCCAACCGCTTTGACACCTTCTGGGGAGCGGGGCCGCGTGCGCGCGACGTGGCCGGGGGCATGAGCGCACGGGGCCAGGCCACGCTGTTCTTGCCGCGCGGCACGCTGGAGAGGCTGGGCGTCGAATGAGGGGCCCGCCGCGCGGGCTTTCCGCTGAAGAGGCCGCGCTGTGGGCGCGCGTGGCGGCAACGGTGAAACCGCTGCACAGCCAGCCGCCGCGCAAGGTTGCCGCCGCCCCCGTGGTGGAGCCTGCCGCCGTTCCGCCGCCGGTGCCGGTCCGCAAGGTGAAAGGCCGCATTCCGCCGCCACCGCCACCGCCGCTAGCCCCGCCGCCATCAGGTCTCCATGCGCAACAAGGCCTGGATTCGCACTGGGAACGGCGGCTGGCGCGCCAGTCCACCAGCCCGGATTTTACGCTGGATCTGCACGGTTGCACGCTGGAACAGGCGCACCAACGGCTCGATCACGGGCTGGTGCAGGCCAAGGCGATGGGTGCGCGGCTGGTACTTCTGGTCACCGGCAAGCCGCGCCCGGTGGCGGCGGCGGACCGGGGAGAGCGGCGCGGGGCGATCCGCGCCAAGATCCTCGACTGGCTGGCCGCCGGTCCGCACGGGTCCGACATTTCAGCAATACGCCCCGCCCAGAGCCGGCATGGCGGGGACGGGGCGCTTTACCTGGTGCTCAGGCGGCGGCGCTAGGCCCCCGGCATTGCTGCCGGGGGCACGCACCTGTCAGGCGTGGTATTTCGCGTAGGTCAGGTCGAACCGGTCGGCGTTCATGACCTTGGTCCAGGCCTTGACGAAGTCGGCCTTGAACTTCTCCTCGCCGCCCTTCTGGGCGTAGACCTCGGCCACGGCGCGCAGTTCCGAATTGGAGCCGAACACCAGGTCTGCCCGCGTGGCGCGCCAGGTTTCCCCGCCGGTCTTGCGATCGGTGGCGATGAACTCCTCCTCGCCGCTGCCGTCCACGGTCTTCCATACGTTGGTCATGTCCAGCAGGTTGACGAAGAAGTCGTTGGTCAGCTGGCCGGACCGGTGCGTGAAGTGGCCGTGGCCCCGCCCGCCGTGGTTGGCGCCCAGCACGCGCAGGCCGCCGATCAGCACGGTCATTTCCGGCAGGGACAGGCCGAGCAGGCTGGCGCGATCGAGCATCATCTCCTCGGTCTTCACGGTCAGCTTCTTCGGCAGGTAGTTGCGGAAGGCATCGGCCTGCGGTTCCAGCCAGTCGAAGCTTTCCACGTCGGTCTGCTCCTGGGTGGCATCGCCGCGCCCGCCGGTGAAGGGCACATCGCCCGCGCCGGCCATTTCCAGGCCCACCACGCCGCCCAGCACGATGGCATCGGCCAGGCTCATTGACCCACGCAAGGCATTGAGCGTGTCGAGCACCTTGGCCAGCATGGCCGGTTCGTTCACCTCCCAGTCCTTCTGCGGGGCAAGGGCAATGCGCGCGCCGTTGGCACCGCCACGGTAGTCGCTCTTGCGGTAGGTGCTGGCAGAGGCCCAGGCGACCTTGACGAGCTGGCTGACGGTGAGGCCGCTGGCGCGGATCTTCGCCTTGACCTCCGCCACCAGCGCATCGCTTGGCATGGTGCCTGCGGGCACTGGGTCCTGCCAGATCAGGTCTTCGGCCGGGACTTCCGGGCCGAGGTAGCGGATCTTCGGCCCCATGTCGCGGTGGGTCAGCTTGAACCAGGCGCGGGCGAAGGCATCCTTGAACGCTTCGTGATCGGCCCGGAACCGCTCGCTGATGGCGCGGAAGCCCGGATCGCGCTTCAGCGCCATGTCGGCCGTGGTCATCATGGTCGGCACCTTGATCGATGCGTCCCACGCGGCGGGGGCCATGTCTTCCGGCTTCTGGTTGATCGGCTGCCACTGGTGCGCCCCGGCGGGCGATTTCACCAGTTCGTAGTCGTAGTCCAGCAGCAGGCGGAAGTAGTTCTCGGTCCACTTGTTGGGCACGTTGGTCCACGACCCTTCAACGCCGCTGGTGACGGTGTGTTCGCCGATGCCGCCGCTTTCATGGGCAGACACCCAGCCAAAGCCTTGCGCTGTCAGGTCGGCACCGGCGGGCGCCGGGCCGAGCAGGCCGGGATCGCCATTGCCGTGCGCCTTGCCGAAGGTGTGGCCACCGGCGGTCAGCGCCACGATCTCCTCGTCGTTCATGGCCATGCGGCGGAAGGTTTCGCGCATGTCGCGCGCCATGCCTTCATCGTCGTGCGGGTTGCCGCCGGGGCCTTCGGGGTTGACGTAGATGAGACCCATCTGGATCGCGGCGAGCGGTCCGTCGATCTCGTCCATCTGCTTGGTGGGGTCGAGGCGGGTCTGCACGCCTTCGTTCACCCACTTGTCTTCCGCGCCCCAGTAGATGTCGCGTTCCGGCTCGAACACGTCGGCGCGGCCGCCGCCGAAGCCGAACACCGGGCCACCCATGCTTTCGATGGCGACATTGCCGGCCAGGATAAACAGGTCCGCCCAGGAAATGTTCTGGCCGTACTTCTGCTTGATCGGCCACAGCAGGCGTCGCGCCTTGTCGAGGTTGCCGTTGTCCGGCCAGCTGTCCAGCGGGGCAAACCGCTGCTGGCCCGAATTGGCCCCGCCGCGTCCGTCACCCGTGCGATAGGTGCCCGCCGCGTGCCAGGCCATGCGGATGAAGAAGGGGCCATAGTGGCCATAGTCCGCCGGCCACCACGGCTGGCTGTCGGTCATCAGCGCGGTGAGGTCCGCCTTCAGCGCATCGTAATCGAGCGCGTTGAAGGCTTCCGCGTAATCGAAATCCTCGCCCAGCGGGTTGGCGGCGCCGTTGGGGGTGAGGATCTCCGTGGCCAGCATATCGGGCCACCAGTCGCGGTTGGTGCGGCCCAGCAGGCCGCGCGAGGCCCCTTCGTGGGGGAACGGGCATCCGCCCGAAATCGAACCGGTCTTGGCATCCATGGGAATTTCTCCTCTCGCTTGGATCGGCACCGGGGGAGGGGGTGCCATGCGAAAGAAGATGCGCCTGACAGCTTGATGCGTCAAACCGATTAAATGGCATTCATTGATCGGACTTGCCGTTTGAAAGCAACGGCTTCCGGTCATGCGAGACGGCCTCGCTCCCACCGGGGGAACGAGGCCGCTGCGATGCCTGTTTGGCGAGGGTGATCAGGCCGGTTCGGCCACCTTCGCGTCTGCCGGGGCGGGGGTGCGGATCAGGTAGTCGAAGGCGGACAGGCCGGCCTTCGCCCCTTCGCCCATGGCGATGACGATCTGCTTGTAGGGCACGTTGGTGCAGTCCCCTGCGGCAAACACGCCCGGCAGGTTGGTGGCGGCCTTGTGATCGATCTCGATCTCGCCGTGCTTTGAAAGCGCGATCCCGCTGTCCTTCAGCCATTCGGTGTTGGGCACCAGGCCGATCTGCACGAACACGCCTTCCAGCTCCACCTTGTGTTCAGAGCCATCGTTGCGGTCCTTGTAGACGAGGCCGGAAACCCGCTCCCCGTCGCCCAGCACTTCGGTGGTCTGCGCGGAAACGATGATGGTGACGTTGGGCATGGAGCGCAGCTTGCGTTGCAGCACCTCGTCCGCCCGCAGCTGATGATCGAATTCGATCAGCGTCACGTGGCCGACAATGCCGGCAAGGTCGATCGCCGCCTCGACACCGGAATTGCCGCCGCCGATCACCGCCACGCGCTTGCCCTTGAACAGCGGGCCATCGCAGTGCGGGCAGTAGGCCACGCCCCGGTTGCGGTACTCGAACTCACCCGGCACGCCCAGGTTGCGCCAGCGCGCGCCGGTGGACAGCACCAGGCTGCGCGCCTTCAGCACCGCGCCGTTGTCCAGCTCCACCGCGTGATAGCCGCCCGGCTCCGCCGCCGGGGTGAGCTTGACGGCGCTCGCCAGCTTCATCACGTCGATATCGTATTCGCCCACGTGGGCTTCCAGCTGGGCTGCCAGCTTGGGGCCTTCGGTGTAAGGCACGGAAATGAAGTTCTCGATCCCCATGGTGTCGAGCACCTGCCCGCCAAGGCGTTCCGCCGCGATGCCGGTGGCAAAGCCCTTGCGCGCGGTGTAGATCGCCGCTGCCGCGCCGGCCGGGCCACCGCCCACCACCAGCACTTCGAACGGGCCCTTGTCGGCCAGCTTTGCGGCGGCGCGCGCGCTGGCATTGCTATCCAGCTTGGCGAGGATTTCCTCCACGCTCATCTTGCCCGAAGCGAACATCTCGCCGTTCAGGAAGGTGGCGGGCACAGCCATCACATTGCGGCTGTCCACTTCGGCCTGGAAAGTGCCGCCTTCAATCAGGGTCGCTTCGATACGCGGGTTGTTCAGCGCCATCAGCGTCAGGGCCTGCACCACGTCCGGGCAGTTGTGGCACGACAGCGAGAAATACATCTCGAACCGGAAGTCCCCTTCCAGCGCGGCGATCTGGTCCAGCACATCCTGCTCCACCTTGGGCGGATGGCCGCCGGCCCACAGCAGGGCCAGGACCAGCGAAGTGAATTCGTGCCCCATCGGCAGGCCGGCAAAGCGCACTGACCTCGTTGCATCGCTGGCACGGCGGATAAGGAAGCTGGGCTTGCGCGCATCGTTGCCATCGAAGCTGGCGGAAACCTTGGTCGAAAGCGCGGCGATTTCTTCCAGCAGCTCGCGCGTTTCGGCCGATTTCCTGCCGTCATCAAGGCTGGCCACCAGCTCGATCGGTTCGCGCAGCAATTCCAGGTACTGCTTCAACTGCTGGGTCATCTGGGCATCGAGCATGGCGGAATCCTTCGGCGAGGGGGCGGAAAAAAGGCAAAAACGGCCCGGGGCCTTCCGGGGGGGATGGGGGATGGAAGAACCCCGGACCGTTCGTGCGACCCGTCGGGAGAGACGGGTTTCTCGGTATTACGATGATGGGTGAGGCTTAGATCTTGCCCACCAGGTCAATCGACGGGGCGAGGGTTTCGCTGCCCTCTTCCCACTTGGCCGGGCACACCTGGCCGGGGTGCTCCTGCCAGTACTTGGCGGCCTTGATCTTGCGCACCAGTTCAGCCGCGTTGCGGCCCACGCCTTCGGGGGTGACTTCGACCAGCTGCAGTTCGCCCGACGGATCGGTGACGAAAGTGCCGCGGTCCGCCAGGCCCACGCCTTCGCGCATGTTGTTGAACATGTTGGTCAGCGTGTGGTTCTGGTCGCCCACCATGTGATACTTGATCTTGCCGATGGCCGGCGAAGTGTCATGCCAGGCCTTGTGGCTGAAGTGGGTATCGGTCGACACGGCGAACACTTCCGCGCCCATCGCCTGGAGTTCGGCGTACTTGTCGGCCAGGTCTTCCAGTTCGGTCGGGCACACGAAGGTGAAGTCCGCCGGGTAGAAGAAGAACACGCTCCACTTGCCGAGCACGTCCTTTTCGGAAATTTCGACGAACTGGCCGTCCTTGAACGAGGTGGCCGTGAACGGCTGGACCTTGCTGCCGATGATACCCATGCGAATCGTCTCCTTGAGAGTGGTGTGCGGTAAATTCGTGGTGCCCAGATAGGGCCATTCCTGCCGCAATAAAGCGACATGTTGCGATTGGATTGATCGATTGAGCCGATCATTCGCATCGCTCCCCGTGAAGTCTCGCCATTGTATCGGGCATGTGGACAGGCCTTCCGATTTGGCTAGGCTGGGCGGCTACACTCCGGCCAGCCGGAGGGGGGAGGGGATCACACCACATGACCACGCCAACGCCCGGCCGCCCGCGCGCCTTCCGGCCATCGTTCTTCTTCTGGATGACGGTGGCGATGGCCTTCTTCGTCTATGCGGGTTTCGGGCTGCATTCTGCCCTGCCCGCCTTGCAGGGTGACTTCCCGCCCGCACCGCCCGTGGTCCACCTCCACGGGGTGCTTTGGGTCAGCTGGATGGCCTTGCTGGTGACGCAGAGCGGGCTGGTGAGCGGGGGCAACCTGAAGCTGCACCGCAGCCTTGGCACTTTCGGCATCGCATTCGGCACGCTGGTCATCTGCATGGGCCTGTTGATGCAACTGGTGGCCAGCCATCGCGGGTGGGCGGCGGGGCGGCCTGCGGGGACGGACGGGCTGTACCTCGGCCTGCTGGCCTTCATCGGCTTTGGCTGGATGTTCACCGTTGCCATCCGCCACCGCCAGCGCAACCCGCACGTCCACAAGCGCATGGTGCTTTACGCCATGCTACCCGCGATCCCGCCGGGGGTGAACCGCTTCTGGGCGAACGTGCTGGGGCTGGACGATCCGGTGCCCGCCTTCTGGCTCTACCTCACGCTGTGGGGCATGGCGGCGGCACTGCTGGTGCAGGAATGGCGCCAGCACGGGCGGATCAACAAGTGGTCAGTGGCCGGGGCCGCATGGATCTTCATTGAAGGGCTGGCGCACCCGTTCGTGGTCGGCTCGGCGTGGTTCGAGGCGCTGTCTGGCGCGATCCTCAGCCTGGTGCACTACCGGTGAACTGAAATCCGCTCGTCCTGAGCCCGTCGAAGGACTGCTGTTGTTGTAGCCGCCGCAACCGAAGAACGGCGCTTCGACAAGCTCAGCGCGAGCGGCAGTTAAGCGCATTCACCCGCACTGGGCGCGGTGCAGCAGCTTGTGGTCCGCCAGCACCAGCGCCATCATCGCTTCCACCACCGGCACGCCGCGGATGCCCACGCACGGATCGTGGCGACCCTTGGTACGCAGGTCCACCGCCTCGCCAGCCGAATTGATCGTCTGGCGCGGGATGAGGATGGAACTGGTCGGTTTGAAGGCCACCCGGCACACCACCGGCTGCCCGGTGGAAATGCCGCCCGCGATGCCGCCCGCGTGGTTGGCGAGGAATTCCGGCTGCTCTTCTCCGGGCCGCATCTCGTCGGCATTGTCCTCACCGCGCAATGCAGCAGCGGCAAAGCCATCGCCGATTTCCACGCCCTTCACCGCGTTGATGCCCATCATCGCGCTGGCCAGATCCGCGTCCAACTTGGCATAGAGCGGCGCGCCCCAGCCGGCGGGGACGCCGCTGGCCACGCATTCCACCACCGCGCCCACCGACGATCCGGCCAGCCGCACCTCGTCCACCAGCTTTTCCCATCGTGCGGCGGCGGCTGCATCGGGGCAAAAGAACGGGTTGTTGCCGATTTCGGCCACATCGAAATTGGCCATGTCGATCCGGTCATCGCCGATCTGGCTGACATAGCCGGTGATCGTCACTTCCGGGATAACGAGGCGCGCAATCGCCCCCGCCGCTACCCGCGCCGCCGTTTCGCGCGCGCTGGAGCGCCCGCCGCCGCGATAGTCGCGCACGCCGTACTTGGCGTCATAGGCATAGTCGGCATGGCCGGGGCGATAGGCCTTGGCGATCTCGCCATAGTCCTTGCTGCGCTGATCGGTGTTCTCGATCATCAGGCTGATCGGCGTGCCGGTGGTAACCCCCTCGAACACGCCGGACAGGATGCGGACCTGGTCCGGTTCGTTGCGCTGGGTGGTGAACTTGCTGGTGCCGGGGCGGCGCTTGTCGAGGAAGGGCTGGATGTTCCCTTCCGCCAGCGCGATCTGCGGCGGGCAGCCATCGACCACCGCGCCAAGGGCAGGCCCGTGGCTCTCCCCCCAGGTGGTGAAGCGGAAGACGCGGCCAAAGGTGTTCATGCTCATGGAGGCGCTGCTTGGCGCAAGAGTGGGCAAGTGTCCATATTGGACCATCTAAATTACTCTGGCCAAGCGCCGCAGGTTCAGGCAGGAACAAAGCATGATCGCGAAGCTGACGGGGCTGCTCGACGAGAGCGGAGAGGATTGGGCGGTGGTTGACGTGGGCGGCGTCGGCTACCTCGTCCACTGCTCCGCGCGCACGCTGGCCTCGCTGGGCGAACGCGGCCAGCCCTGCCGCCTCTATACAGACCTGCAGGTGTCTGAGAACGACATGCGCCTGCTGGGTTTCGCCACCAGTGGGGAGCGCGACTGGTTCCGCCTGCTGACCACGGTGCAGGGGGTGGGCAGCAAGGTGGGCCTCGCCATCCTCTCTGCGCTTTCGACCGACGAACTGCGCGATGCCTGCGCACGGGGCGATGCCGCTACCGTGGCGCGGGCCAACGGCGTGGGGCCGAAGCTGGCGGCGCGCATCGTGAACGAACTGAAGGACAAGGCGGGGGCCTTGCCGGGCGGTTCCGGCGTGGCTGGCGTTGTCGCCGTGCCGAGGGGCGGGGCGAGCGCCGATGCCGTCTCCGCCCTGCAGAACCTCGGCTTCAAGCCTGCCGTGGCGGCGAGTGCTGTCGCCCGCGCGGTGGAGGAACTGGGCGAGGATGCGGCCGAGGGCGACCTGATCCGCGTCGCGTTGAAGAGGGCGGCGGGGTGATGGCGGGCGAAGATGATCCTGACTTCCGCGCATTTTACGAAGCGGAATACACGTTCAAACTGGCTGACGCACAAAATCGTCTCGACTACGCTGACGGCTACGGTCAATCCGCGCTGAAGTCAGCATTCCTCGTGAACGGCGGCGCGATCGTGGCCCTCCTTACTTTTGTTGGCAACGTTGAGTCCACTGTCGACATCGAAGGCCTTTTCTGGGCGTTTGTGAGCTTCATAGCGGGGTTAATTGCATCGCTTCTTGGCTATTTGGGTGCATATTTCTCCCAAAATTACTTCTACCTCGCGATGCTAGATGAGGCGCGTCTATCGAAAGCGAAGGCCCTCAATCTCCATTTGAAGGCCGAGGCCGCAAAGGAAACCCGCTCAGGGAATTGCTGGCTTGGAGTGGCAATAGCTGGGGCGATCTTAAGTGTCATTTCGTTCGGCTGCGGATCAATCATGGCACTTCAGTCGATAACATGACCAACCCTGACCTCACCCCCCAGCGCCTTCCCGAGGACCCTGACGCGGCCTTGCGCCCCAAAAGCCTCGCCGAATTCGTCGGCCAGGCTTCCGCGCGCGAGAACCTGCGGGTGTTTATCGAGGCGGCCAAGGGGCGCGGCGAGGCGATGGATCATGTGTTGTTCTTCGGTCCGCCGGGCCTTGGCAAGACCACGCTGGCGCAGATCGTGGCACGCGAACTGGGCGTGGGCTTTCGCGCCACCTCCGGCCCCGTCATCGCCAAGGCGGGGGACCTGGCGGCGCTGCTGACCAACCTTGAACCGCACGATGTGCTGTTCATTGACGAGATCCACCGCCTCAATCCCGTGGTGGAGGAAGTGCTGTACCCGGCGATGGAAGACCGCGCGCTGGATCTCATCATCGGGGAGGGGCCTTCCGCCCGCTCCGTCCGCATTGACCTGCCGCCGTTCACCCTGGTGGGCGCAACCACGCGGCAGGGGCTGCTGACCACCCCCTTGCGCGACCGGTTCGGCATCCCGGTGCGCTTGCAATTTTATACCGAGGGCGAGCTGATGCAGGTCGTCCAGCGGGGCGCGGGCCTGCTCGGCATGGCGATGGACGAGGCGGGCGCGCGCGAAGTTGCCCGCCGCAGCCGGGGAACGCCGCGCGTGGCGGGGCGGCTGCTCAGGCGCGTGCGCGACTTTGCCCACGTGGCGGGGCAGGGCACGATCACCGCCGCCATGGCCGACAATGCGTTGACCCGGCTGGAGATCGACAACCTCGGCCTTGATGCCATGGACCGGCGCTACCTCACCATGATCGCCGATATCTACAAGGGCGGCCCCGTGGGGGTGGAGACGCTGGCCGCCGGTCTTTCCGAACCGCGGGACACGGTGGAGGAGGTGATCGAGCCTTATCTCATCCAGCTGGGCCTGATCGCCCGCACGGCTCGCGGGCGCTGCCTGAACGATCGCGGCTGGGCGCACCTGGGCCTGTCGCCGCCCATTCCCGATCCGCGCGCCGACTCGCCCAATTCCCCGCAGGGTGGCCTGTTCGACCTGCCCAAGTAACGCCCCGCGCGGCAGCGCGGCGTTAATCCTTTTTGGCCCGGTCGCCGGTTTCGGTTCCAATGTGGGACACAGCTTCCCGGCCCAGCCCGTGCGGGCCGGAAAAGTGCCTTGCGCCAAGGGGAAACGGGCTGTTCGCCATTGCCCCTGGGCCGCCGATAGGTCTCTGTGACAGCGGTGAAAGACCCTCTTCGCGCGCGTTCCGGACGCGGGCGGCTGACAGGGTGCGATGAAGAGAAACACGCGATGTCGATAAGAATGGCCCTTGCGAAGTTGTCGGCAGCTGCCGCCGGGACCGCCCTTGTGGCAGGCGGCGCGGTGCACGTGGCCGAACCGCAGGCCGCAACCGTCGCGTACAAGTCCGATGGCACCCGCAGTACCCGGCTGGTGGATGTGAAGGAACGCCATTCCGCCCGCCGCGTGGCGGACCTCCGGCCGCAGCGCGAGACGCGCCGCATCCGCCGGGTGATCGAGGAAGAGCCCGCGCCCGAAGTGGCCGCCCTGCCGCTGCCCCCGCTGCCCCTACCGCAGGGGCAGGCCATCAGCGGCGGCGGCGGTGGCCAGACCGTGATCGTCGGCGGTTCGGGCGGCTATGGCGGCGGCTATTCCGGCGGGTTCTTCGGCGGCTTCTTCGGGGGCAGCGGTGGCGGCGGCAACGCCAGCGTGAACCTGTCGACCACCACGACCACTTCGGGCAGCAGCGGTTCGACCAGCGGCATCAACATCATCATCGACAATTCGAGCACCGGATCGTCGACCTCGACCTCGACTTCCAGCGGCAGCATCACCAGCACATCGACATCGGGCAGCGTGACCAGTTCCACGGGCAGCGTGACTTCCAGTTCGGGTAATGTCACCAGCTCGTCCGGGAGCGTAACCTCGTCCTCGGGCAACGTGACCTCGTCCTCGGGCAACGTCACCTCAAGCTCGGGCAACGTCACGTCGAGCAGTTCGACCTCGACCAGTTCGGGCAACGTGACCAGCAGCACTTCTTCCAGCACGTCGAGTTCGACTTCGACCAGCAGCAGCACCTCGAGCAGTTCCAGCACCTCTTCGAGCACGAGCACTTCGTCGAGCACCAGCACGTCGAGCAGCAGTTCCAGTTCCGGCGGGACGTCGGGGACCACTTCCGGCACCGAAGTGCCCGAACCGGGGATGATGCTGATGTTCGGGCTGGGGGCGGGCGCCATCGCGCTGCGCCGCCGCCGGCGCAGGACCGCCGCCTGATCCTGCCAACCGGCCGCGAGGGGCGGCTTCCGGTGGGAGGCCGCCCTTGCGCTGTCAGGCCATCACAGATCCTGCAATTCCAGTGACCAGCGATCCAGCCGGAACCACTGGGTGATGACATGCTTCACCCCTGCCTGCACGGGCGTTCCCGCATGGAGCGAGAAGGGGTTGGGCTGCCCTGCGCGGTCCATGTTGTTCCACACCACCATGGATCCGGTGCGCGGCGGGATTACCTTGTGGATGCGGGCAAAGTCCGTTGCCCCGCCTTCTTCCGGCTGATCGAGAAAGATCATCGCCGTCCACGTGCGCTGCCCGCCCCGGCGGCGTTCCTGCCGCCAGTAATCCTGGTTGGTGGTGAAGTAATCGAAGTGATGCTTGTATTGCTGGCCGCTGGCGTAGCGCTGGCCCTGCATCACCTCGGCATTGTCATAGGGCAGGCCCAGCGCATCGGCGATGCGGCGCTGCACGGCCACCACCTCCTGGTCCCCCTGGTCGAAGTAGTGGGTGGAACTGGTGCGGAAACCGTCGACTTCCGTCCCCTTGAACAGGGCGGAGGGGCCGATGCGGCTGTCCACCACCTGCACCAGCCGGGCACATTCGCCCTCGTCCAGGAAGTGGGGAATCACGAACAGCTCCAGCTTGTCGCCCCCTTCGGCCACGATGCCGGGCTTGCCCGCCAGTTGCCGCCGCACGGTCTCCCCCGCCGCCGCCAGCCGTGCCGGATCGGCCTTGGGGTCCACCAGCGGGCGGGCATGGGTCTGGGAGGGCGTGAGTGAGAAGGCACTGGAATTGAAGCTGAACTGCGTCATGCCGGCCACCCTTGCGGCAGCGTCGTGCCGGGTCAAGGGGGGGAGCGGCCAACCGTGGGGCGCAAACGAAAAGGCGGCAGGATCGCTCCCGCCGCCTTCCCTGAAATCAGCCCGCGCTGGCGGATCAGCGCGCCAGGTTGCGCAGCACGTAGTGCAGGATGCCGCCGTTGTTGAAGTATTCCACTTCGTTGGCGGTATCGATGCGGCACAGCGCGGTGAAGGTGAACTTGGAGCCATCCTTGCGGGTGACTTCCACTTGCACGTCCTGCCGCGGCTGCAGGTTGCCCACGCCCAGAATCGTGAAGCTGTCGTCACCCGTCAGCCCCAGGGAATGGCGGTTCTGCCCTTCCTTGAACTGCAGCGGCAGCACGCCCATGCCGACGAGGTTGGAGCGGTGGATACGCTCGAAGCTTTCCACGATCACCGCGCGCACGCCCAGCAGGTTGGTGCCCTTGGCTGCCCAGTCACGGCTGGAGCCGGTGCCGTATTCCTGGCCCGCGATCACCACCATCGGGGTGCCGGCCGCCTTGTGCTTCATGGCGACATCGTAGACCGAGCCGACCTCGTCACCAAAGCGGCTGAACCCGCCTTCGGTGCCGGGGACCATTTCGTTCTTGATGCGGATGTTGGCAAAGGTGCCGCGCATCATCACTTCGTGGTGGCCACGCCGCGCGCCGTAGGAGTTGAAGTCCTCCTTGGCGACCTGGTGTTCCATCAGCCACTTGCCGGCCGGGCTGTCCGCCTTGATGGAGCCAGCCGGGCTGATGTGATCGGTGGTGATAGAATCGCCCAGGATCAGCAGCGGCTTGGCGCCTTCGATATCGGCCACCGGGGCCGGGGTCATGCTCATGCCTTCGAAATAGGGCGGGTTGGCGACATAGGTGGAACCCGCGCGCCACGAATAGGTCTCGCTGCCTTCCACGTCGATCGCCTGCCAGTGGGCATCGCCCTTGTAGACATCGGCATAGCGGGCCTGGAACATTTCCCGGTCCACGCTGTCGGTCATCAGCGAGTAGACCTCGTCATTGGTCGGCCAGATGTCCTTCAGGTACACGTCCTGGCCGTTGTTGCCCTTGCCGATGGGGGTGGTGGTGAAGTCTTCGATCACCGTGCCCTTCAGCGCATAGGCCACCACCAGCGGCGGGCTGGCGAGGAAGTTTGCGCGCACGTCAGGCGACACTCGGCCTTCGAAGTTGCGGTTGCCGGAAATCACGGCGGCGGCGACGAGGCCGTTGTCGTTGATCGCGCGGCTGATCGGGTCTGCCAGCGGGCCGGAGTTGCCGATGCAGGTGGTGCAGCCATAGCCCACCAGGTTGAAGCCGATGGCATCGAGGTGCTGCTGCAGACCGGCCTTTTCCAGGTAATCGGTGACGACCTGCGAGCCCGGAGCCAGGGAGGTCTTGACCCACGGCTTGGGCTTCAGGCCCAGTTCGTTGGCCTTCTTGGCGACCAGGCCAGCGGCCACCAGAACGCTGGGGTTGGAGGTGTTGGTGCAGCTGGTGATGGCCGCGATCACCACGTCGCCATCGCCAAGGTCAAAGTCCTTGCCGGCCACGGGAACGCGGGTCTGCGCCTTCTTGTAGGTGTTGGCCATGTCGGCGTTGAACACGTCGTCCACTTCGGGCAGCGACACGCGGTCCTGCGGGCGCTTGGGGCCAGCCAGGCTGGGCACCACGGTGGCGAGGTCCAGTTCCAGCGTGGAGGAGAACACCGGCTCCACCGCCGGATCGATCCAGAAGCCCTGTTCCTTGGCATAGGCTTCGACCAGCGCGATCTGGCTTTCCTCGCGGCCCGTCAGGCGCAGGTAATCCAGCGTCTTTTCATCAATCCCGAAGAAGCCGCAGGTGGCGCCGTATTCCGGGGCCATGTTGGCCAGGGTAGCGCGGTCGGCCAGCGTCAGGCTGGCAAGGCCGGGGCCATAGTATTCGACGAAGCGGCCCACCACGCCGTGCTTGCGCAGCATGGCGGTGCAGGTGAGCACGAGGTCGGTGGCGGTGACGCCTTCCTGCAGTTCGCCGGTGAAGCGGAAGCCGACCACTTCGGGGATCAGCATGGAAACCGGCTGGCCCAGCATCGCGGCCTCGGCCTCGATCCCGCCAACGCCCCAGCCCAGTACGCCCAGGCCGTTGACCATGGTAGTGTGGCTATCAGTGCCCACGCAGGTATCCGGGTAGGCGACCAGCTGGCCGTTCTGGTCAGTGCTGGTCCACACCGCCTGGGCGATGTTTTCCAGGTTCACCTGGTGGCAGATGCCGGTGCCCGGGGGCACGGCGTAGAAGTTAGCCAGCGACTTGGAGCCCCACTTGAGGAAATCGTAACGCTCCATGTTGCGCTGGTATTCGATTTCCATGTTGTCTTCGAAGGCCTTGGGGTGGCCGAATTCGTCCACCATCACCGAGTGGTCGATGACCAGGTTCACCGGCACCAGCGGGTTGATCTTGCTGGTATCGCCGCCCAGCTTGGCAATGGCATCGCGCATGGCGGCAAGGTCCACCACGCAGGGCACGCCGGTGAAATCCTGCAGCAGCACGCGGGCCGGGCGGTACTGGATTTCATCACCCGTCACCGGGTTCTTCTGCCAGTCGGCAATGGCCTTGATGTGTTCGCGGCCCACGGTGAAGCCGTTGTCTTCGAAGCGGAGAAGGTTTTCCAGCAGCACCTTCATGGAGAAGGGCAGGCGGCTGACATCGCCGATGGTCTGCGCCGCCTTCTTCAGCGAGTAGTAGGCATACGTCTTGCCACCCACTTCCATGGTGCTGCGGGTGCCGAGCGAGTCCGATCCGACCTGGGTCATTGAAACCTTGTCCTTTGCCATGCTTGGCCCTTGCCGCCGGGGGGCGGCGGCGTGGCCAGTTGGTGCCGGCAGATGCCGGCGGGTTGAACCTTGTTGCGGGGCATGGGTCCACCGCGGGAGAATCCTCCCGGGGGTGCCCCTTCGTTTTTGGCGGTTGCGCGTTTGTGGGGCACAGGTCAAGGGGCAGATGCCCCCGCAGCGGATTCGAGGCTGGATCGGGGCGGGGGACTGCAAACTGCGGGGGTGGAATGGAATGGATCGGGGCTGAAACCGGCAGGCCGCGCCTGGGCGTGCGCTGGATGGCGCTGGCGCTGGTGATTGCCGCTTTCCTGGGCGGCGGGCTGGGGCTGGTGTGGCAGAGCGCGGGCTTTGGCGATGACGAAACCGAGCAGGGGGCCGAACAGGCCGACAGCGCCGGGGACGGGGTGGCTGACGGCGCGGCGGATACGGCCGGAGACTAGAGCGCCGTCTGCTCCACGTGGCGGCGGGGCACGGCAATCCAGCAGGCCAGCACCACCAGCACGGTGCCCGCCAGTGTCGGCAGCGTGACTTCCTCGGCAAAGAACAGCCAGCCCATCAGCGCGGCCCAGACGAAGGCGCTGTATTCCAGCGGCACCAGCACCTGCGTTTCCGCCCGGCCATAGGCCCATGACAGGCACATCCCCGCGCTCACCGTCAGCACGGCGGATACGGCAATGGTGCCGGTCACGGCCATGTCCGCCGGCGGGACGGCCAGCCATGGGGCAAACGGCAGCAGCGAGCACATGATGACAAGGTTCATGAACCCGGCCACTTCCAGCGGCCCGGCCACCTGCGACTGGCGGCGCTGGAGGACGAGGTTCCAGGCATAGAGCACGGCGGACAGGACCACGGCGGCAATGCCCCAGGCGGCTTCCTGCATGTCACCGCCGCCCTGGCCGAGGCGCCCGCCGCCGATCACCACCACGCCGGACAGCCCCATCACCGAAGCGCCGATGGCCTGCCGCCCGATCGTCTCCCCCAGCGTGACCGCCGCCAGGTAAAGCGCGATCAGCGGGGCGACGAAGGAAATGGCGATGGCCTCGGCAATCGGCAGCCGCGTGAGGCCCCAGAAGAAGCTCAATGCCATGCCCGAGGCGACGAGGCCGCGCAGCAAGTGCAGCCGCATCGCTGCCGGTTCAGGCCAGGTGCCGCCGGAAAGTCGCCAGGCGGACATGGCCATGGTGAAGGCGATGAGGCTGCGCCACAGCAGCGCGCTGTAGGCCCCCACGGCCAGCGATGCGCCCTTCATCATCGCGTCCATTACCGAGTAAAGGCCCACGCCCGCCAGCGTGACGAGCACGGGGTAGAGGACGGAAGGACGGGGCGCGGCGCTGGTCATGCGCGCGGCTTCTAGCGGTGGAAAAGGAACCCGTCACGCGTGCCGACCGTTGGGTGGTAAACTTGCCAAAATGGCTGGCCGGGCGCAGAAGGGAATAATGCTAAATACCAGGCAGATCGCAATGGGCTTGGGGCTGCTGGCCTCGCTCGGCTTCGCTTCCCCGGCGGTGGCGCAAGTGCCCGAAAGTGGCCCGGTCCGCGTCATGGCGCCGGGTGAGGCGGAAGGCCGCCCGTGGACGGCCGCGCGCGCGCAGGCCCTGCTGGACGTGATCGGCACCGTGGCCGCCGAAGGGCTGGACCCGGCAGATTACCAGCCAGCCGCGCTGCGCGCCGCGATTGCCGGCGGCGATGCGGCAGAGCTGACGCGGGTGGCTGGGGGTGCCTTTGCCCGCCTGGCGGCGCACCTGCGTGACGGGCGCACTCCCGTCTCGGCCCGCCGGGCCTACCTGATGGAAGACCCTGACGCCGCGCTGATGCCCACCGAAATGCTGGCCGAACGCGCGCTGGCCACCGGGGACGTGGCAGGCGTGCTTGCCTCGCTGGCCCCGGCGCACCCGGACTATGCGCGGCTGAAGGCGGCGCTGGCGGAAACCCCGGCAGCGGATACTCGGCGCCGCGCGCTGATCATCGCCAACATGGATCGCTGGCGCTGGCTGCCGCGTGAACTGGGCGGGCAGCATGTCATGGTCAACGTGCCGGAATACATGGCGCGCCTGATCATCAACGGGCAGGTGGCCAACTCCTACCGCGTCATCGTGGGCCGTCCCGGCCGCACGGCCACCCCGCAGATGTCGGAAATGATCGAAGGCGTGATCATGAACCCGACCTGGACCGTGCCGCAGAGCATCGTGGTGGGCGAAGGGCTGGGCAACCGGGTGCTGGGCAACCCGGCCTGGGCGCGCAGCATGGGCTATGTCGCCACGCGCAGCGGCGGGGTGACGACCGTGGTGCAGCAGCCGGGTCCGCGCAACGCGCTGGGGCTGATGAAGCTCGACATGCCCAACGAACACGCGATCTTCCTGCACGATACGCCCAGCCGGGGCCTGTTCGCGCAAGACAACCGCGCGCTCAGCCACGGCTGCGTGCGGGTGGAACGGGCGATGGAATTTGCCATGGCGATCTCGATCCTGGGGCAGGGGCCGGGCGTGGCCGAAGCGATGGAAATCAGCCAGAGCGGCGAATACACCCGCGTGCCCTTGCCCCGGCAGATCCCGGTCTACCTTGCCTACTTCACCATGGGCACGAACACCGATGGCGAGCTGGTGGAGTTCCGCGACATCTACAACCGCGATGCCCCGGTGCTGGCCGCGCTGGCGGGGTAATCCAACAACTGCAGGCGTGGCCTTGCAGCCACTGGCATCTGGGGGAACCCGGCAACCGGCGCGCCGCCAGGACAGGCGGGCGGGGCAGGCGGCTGGTCATGCGAACGGCCGGGCAGGCGCCGCGCCTGGCCCCGGCTCCATCCTGGAAAGGGCCTTTGCGGCGGAGGGCGGCGGGGCGGACTCGCATTTGGTCCCCATCCGTCTCCTGCGGGTGAAGTCCCGCACCGTGTGGCCCGCATCGGTCCCTTCCCGGAGAGCCGGCCTGTCACGATGGCCGGTTGCAGGAGGGTAGGCGGCAGGCGCATCCGCGCAGGCAGTCTGGCGTGCCAATGGACTTGGGATAAACCCCGCCGCCACGGCGCACCGGTTGCCGGTATTCACGGAAAGGAACGCGCTGGCGACTGGCCATGTCGCCGTTGCACCCGATCCGCCGTTCCTGGCGGAAGGCGCGGGGCATATAACCCATTTGGTTCAAAGTGTCAAGGTATGCGTGGGACAACGGTTCCTTCAGCCGGATCGCCCTCCAGCAGGCCGGGCACGCCGTATTCGGCATCGTCCTGCTCTGCCGCCATGCGCCGCTGGGCAATCGCCGCCGCGAAATCCACCGCTGCTTGCGGCGGGGCCGGGGTGATGCTGCCGTCTTCGCCGATACCCAGCGTATCGGCGTAAAGCAGCCGCCCGCCGCCCAGCAGGTACAGCGCGGTGGAGAACTCTTCCGGCCCGATGGCAAAGCATCCGTTCGACCGGCCCAGACGCCCCCAGCGCGCCACGTGTGCGGGCGTGGAATAGCTGGCCGCGTGCATCACGATGGCGCGGTCGAAGGCGTTGGAATTGTCCGCGTCCAGCCCGCCCAGCCGCATTGAGGTGCCATAGTGGCCTTCGTACCATTCCCACGAGACATAGGCCCCGCGGCTGGTGGCCCAGCTATCGGGCAGGTTGGAATAATCGTTGAGCCAGCCGTCGTGCTCCGGATCGGACCCGGCGCCGTGCGCCACCAGCAGGCTATGCACCGTCCCTGCCTCCAGGTTCACGATGTGAAACCGTGGCTGCGATGAATGGAGGCCGAAGTCGATCACCGCGGCCTTGTCGCGCTTCCACAGCGCATCGCCCGCGCGGGCGGCCTGCTGGCGCGCGATGTCCAGCAGCAGCCGGTCACGCGGTGGCGGCGCGGCCTGCGCGGCAAGGCGTGCCGGGATCGCCAGCGTGGCGGCCCCCACGGCGGTACCGGCAAGGAAGGAACGGCGGTCCATGCCGCAATATTGCACCGGCGGTGCTGAACCTGTCCAGTCCGGCGCGATCTGGCGGGCCGGTAAGGCGGTCACCCCGCCAGCGCGGCGATCGCCTGCCGGCTGGCGCGGGCATAGGCGCCGTTGTCATACCGGTGCGCGCCCACGAAATGGACGAAGGCGGCATCCGCGCCCCAGTCCTCTCCCCAGTAATTGAGGTAGCGGTCATAGGGCAGGCACACCGGTGCGCCTTCGTTGGCGATCAGGAAGTTGGAGGCGACCTGCTCGGTCCCCCAGATTGCCGCATCGTCCTGGCCGATGGTGGCGGTCATCCAGGCCAGGAAGGCGGCGGCAAGGTCGCGCCCGGCATTGCCGGCGGCAAACCCGGCAAAGCCCGCGCAGCCGCGCAGGTACTTCCAGTTCGGGTTGGCGGCCAATTCGCCCATGCGGCTTTCGATGCGCGCCTGCACGTGGCCATCCTGCGGGCCATCGGGGTAATAGCGCGCGGCGAAGGCGGCCAGCGCCAGCGGCTCCATCGGCGCATCGGCCCCGCCCATCAGGGTGAAGCTGCGGTTGCTGGCAATGGCGCGCACCAGTTCCGGCACGGGGCCAAGGGTCACGGTGTCGCTGTCCAGTTGCAGCCAGTATTCGCCCGCCCGCCGATCAAGGATGGTCAGCAGCCGTTCCCAGCACCCGCCGCGCGGGAAGGGACCCTGCGGCACTTCCTCCAGGCGGATGATCTGCGGATCGCCAAGGTGCGCGGCAAGGATGCCCCGGTCCGCCCCGGTCAGGGTGCCATCGTCAAGGATGGCAATGCGCCCGCGCCCCAGCTGCGCGTGCAGGCTCTTCACCGCGACAAGGTAGGGCAGCAGCACCGCCGTGCCGATCATCGAGAAGATAACCAGCCCATCGCGCTGCGCCTGGATGGGCGGGGTATCGAGGATGGCGGCAATCGCTTCGTTATGGCGGCCCGCCTCGCGCTTCACGCGCCAGCGGTGGGGGAGCAGGGTGGTCATCTTCATGGGGTGCGGGTCCTTCACTCTGCGGTGCCCAGCACCATGGCATCGCCGTTCATCCGCACCTGCCCCAGTGTCTGCAGGAACGATTGGCCCAGCAGCGAAACGGAAAGGCCCGCGGGCACGATGATCGCTTCCACCTTGCGCGCCTCGTGATCGCCCAGGCTGATGGCGGGCAACAGGGCGTGGACCCCTTCCACCGGGCCGGACGCGCCCTGCGCCACCACGGCAAGATCGGCATCGTCCCAGGTGAGGCCCATCGCCTCGGCATCGGCCCCGGTCAGCGCGATGACGCTGGCGCCGGTATCCACCAGCATCCGGTAATCGCGCCCGTCCACGGTGACATTGGCGTAGAAGTGGCCGTCGCCCGCGCGCGCCAGCACGGTTTCGCCGCCCCAGCCGGTTGACCGGGCGGCGGCGAGGGTGGCGCTTGCAGACGGACCGGCTGCCAGCGTGGCCGTGTCTTCCGTCCCATCACGGAGCGCACGCAGCAGGCCGGTGCCGGCCACGACCGTCAGCAGCAGCGCGATTATGGGGAGCCGGGCGTCCATGACCGCGCCAGCCTAGGCTCCGGGGGTTACCGGGGGGTAAAGCCTGCTGGCCTGTGCGGGCCGTTTACCCCTGCGGCTTGGCCATTTCGCGCAAGTAGCGGCGCACCGCCCGTTCGCTGCGGGTGGAGGCATTACGCCAGGCGCGGGCATCTTCGGGCGTGTTGACGAGGCGGCCCTGCGGATCGAGCACGAGCATGGTCGGCGTGCCGGTGAACCCGTCGACCCCATGGCGCGCGGCCAGGTCCAGGTTGCGGCCATTGCCGGTCTGCGGGACACCGGCATGAATCAGCACCACCTGGTAATGCTGCGCCACCAGTTCCGCCACGCGAGGGCGTTCCAGCATGGTGGCGAGGTCGCGGCTGTCATGGCACCAGTTGGCCCCGAAGATGGCCAGCACGCGTTGCTGGCTGCCGGAAGCCGCGCGCGCCTGCGCCGCGGTCAGCGCGGCATCCAGCGCGGCGGTGGCATCGGCGGCGGGGTCGTAGGGGCCCTGCGTCGTTGCCGCCGATGTTGCCGCCGGGGCCGCCACTTCCTGCGCGGTGGCGGGTGCGCCCAGCAGCGGCAGGGCCAGCGCCAAGGCCAGCGCCGGGGCTAGCCGCCTCACGCCGCCAGTTCCCTCAGCGCCGCGCCGTCCACGCGCATCGTGGTCCATTCGTCCATCGCCTTCGCGCCGAGCCTTTCGTAGAAGCCGATGGCCGGGGCGTTCCAGTCCAGCACCGACCATTCCAGCCGGGCGCAGTCTCGCTCCACCGCCAGCGCGGCCAGGTGGCGCAGCAGCGCCTTTCCCAGCCCCGCACCGCGCGCGGCGGGGCGGACGTAGAGATCCTCCAGATAGATCCCCGGCCTGCCTTCAAAGGTGCTGAAATTGTGGAAGAACAGCGCGAACCCTTCCGCTGCCCCGTCCACTTCGCCAATCACCACTTCGGCATACTGCCGCGTGCCAAATAGCCGATCACCCAGCACGGCTTCGTCGAACCGCACCTCGTGCGCCAGCTTCTCGTATTCGGCCAGCTCGCGGATCAGCGATGCGATCAGCGGCAGGTCATCGCGGGTGGCGGGGCGGATGGACAGCGTCATTCCGCCGCTTCGGCCCCGGGATCAGCGTGGCCGGCGTCGCTCATTTCCGCTTCCATTGCCGCGGCCTTGGCTTCCACCAGCTTGACGATGTGGTCGATCATGCCTTCGTCCTGCACGTGATGGTCGGTCACGCCGGAGAGGTAGACCATGTGCTTGCCCGCGCCGCCGCCGGTGAGGCCGATGTCGGTCTCGCGCGCTTCGCCCGGGCCATTGACCACGCAGCCCAGCACCGAAAGGCTGATGGGCGTCTTGATGTGTTGCAGGCGTTCTTCCAGCGTCTGCACGGTGCGGATCACGTCGAACCCCTGCCGCGCGCAGGACGGGCAGGAGACGACGCGCACGCCGCGGGTGCGCAGGCCCAGCGCCTTGAGGATTTCGAACCCCACGCGCACTTCCTGTTCCGGCTCTGCCGACAGGGAGACGCGGATGGTATCGCCGATGCCCGCCCACAGCAGGTTGCCGATGCCGATCGAGCTTTTCACCGTGCCGCCGATCAGGCCGCCCGCTTCGGTAATGCCCAGGTGCAGCGGGCAATCCACCGCTTCAGCCAGGCCCATGTAGGCGGACACGGCCAGGAAGACGTCACTGGCCTTCACCGCCACCTTGTATTCGTGGAAATCGTGATCCTGCAGCAGCTTGATATGGTCAAGCGCGCTTTCCACCAGCGCTTCCGGGCACGGCTCGCCATACTTTTCCAGCAGGTGCTTTTCGAGGGAGCCGGCGTTCACCCCGATGCGGATGGCGCAGCCGTTTGCCTTGGCGGCGCGGACCACTTCGGCCACGCGTTCGTGGCTGCCGATGTTGCCGGGGTTGATGCGCAGGCAGGCCGCGCCCTTGTCCGCCGCTTCCAGCGCGCGCTTGTAGTGGAAGTGGATGTCCGCCACCACGGGGATGTTGGATGCGCGCGTGATCTGGTCGAAGTGGCGGGTCGCCTCCTCCGTGGGGCAGGACACGCGGATGATGTCCGCGCCCGCATCTTCGCACCGGCGGATCTGGTCGATCGTGGCGGCCACATCCTCGGTGGGGGTGTTGGTCATGGTCTGCACGGTGATCGGCGCATCGCCGCCCACTGGGACTTTGCCGACCATGATCTGGCGGCTCTGGCGGCGCGTGATGTCGCGCCAAGGTCTGACTGATGAGGACATGGCGCCGGTATAGGCGAGGCCGCGGGCATCGGCAATGACGGGCGAAAGCCCGCATCGCGGGAGGGGCCATGACAATCGCGCCCGTTTGCGGCATGGATCAGCTTTGAAAGGAACCCCCTGCCGATGGAACAACATGGCGGCCTGCTGCTGCGCGATGGCTTGCTGATGCTGGGCTTTGCCCTTGGCTTCGTGCTGCTGTTCCGGCGGCTGGGGCTGGGGGCCACGCTGGGTTACCTGGTGGCCGGCGTGGTGATCGGCCCGCAGGTGCTGGGTCTGGTCGGCGGGGCGGAACAGAAGGTCGCCTTTGCCGAACTGGGTATCGTGATGCTGCTGTTCATCGTCGGGCTGGAACTGAACCCGGCAAGGCTGTGGTCCATGCGCAAGGAGATCTTCGTGCTGGGCGCGGCGCAGGTGGTGGCCTGCGGGCTGGCGGTGAGCGCGCTGATCCTGGCGCTGAGCGGCTTCACCGTGCAGGCGGCGCTGGCCATCGGCCTGCCGCTGGCACTGTCCTCCACCGCGCAGGTGCTGCCGATGCTGCAATCGGCCGGCCGCCTGAAGACCCCGTTTGGCGAACGGGCCTTTGCCATCCTGCTGTTCCAGGACCTGTCCATCATCCCGCTGATTACCATCGTTTCGGCGATGAGCCGCAACCCCGCCGATGCAGCGGGGCCGACCGGCTGGGTGCTGGGGCTGATGACGCTGGCCGCCATCGTTGGCCTGATCGCCGCGGGCCGCTTCCTGATCCGCCCGCTGTTCCGCCTGATCGGCGGCCTGGGCGAACGCGAGATGTTCCTGGTGGCCGCGCTGTTCACCGTGGTGGCCAGCGCCGCGCTGATGCAGGTGCTGGGCCTGTCGCTGGCGCTGGGAGCCTTCATCGCCGGGGTGATGCTGGCCGATACGCCCTACCGCCACCAGATCGAGGCCGACGTGGAGCCGTTCCGCGCGGTGCTGCTGGGCCTGTTTTTCCTCGCCGTCGGCATGATGCTGGACTTGCGGGCCATTGCCGCCAACCCGGTGGCCGTGCTGGGCTATGCCGCGCTGCTGATCGCCGCCAAGACCGCCATCATCACCGTGCTGGGGCGGGTGATGGGCATGGCCTGGCGCGGCGCGCTGGCGCTGGGCCTGCTGCTGAGCCAGGGGGGCGAATTCGCCTTCGTGCTCTACACCGCGGCGCAGAAGGCACTTTTGATCGAGGATAGCGCGGCCAGCGTGTTCGGCGCGGTGGTGACGCTGTCGATGGCCACCACGCCGTTCCTGATGAAGCTGACCCGCAGGTTCCGCTCCAGCCCGCAGGCACCGGTGCCGCGGGGCGAGGGCGGGGACGAGCGCGAGGCCGCGCATGACCTGTCGGCCAGCGCGCTGGTGGTTGGGCACGGCCGCTTTGGCCAGACGGTGGCCCGCATCCTCAAGGCGGCGGGCCTCTCGGTCACGCTGATGGACCGCGACGTGGGGCGGATCGACATTTCGGGCGAGTTCGGCACCAAGGTCTATTTCGGCGATGGCATGCGGCTGGACCTGTTGCGCCAGGCAGGGGCGGACAGCGCGCAGCTGATCATGTTCTGCACCGACGGGGACCAGGTGGAGCCGGACTATGTCGCCGCGGTGCAGGAAGCCTTCCCGCAGGCCGCGATCTACGTGCGCGGGTATGACCGGCTCAGCGTGATGAAGCTGGGGCGCGGGCCGCAACGCTACGTGATCCGCGAAGTGCACGAATCCGCCATCCGCATGGCCTTGCTGGGCATGGATGCGCTGGGCCTGTCGGAAGCTGATATCGATCGGGCGGAAGAAAGCTATCGCCGCGAAGATCGTGCGCGGTTGCAGCGGCAGCTTGATACCGGGCAACTGCGCGCTGCGCGGTATCGCGATCCCGATCCGGAGGGGTGAGGGCGCCTTACGCGCCCGGCGGGTGGGCCAGTTCGGGCTGGTCCGCTTCGGCCGGCATCGGGCGCACTTCGTGCGGGGCAATGTCTGGCGCATCCGTCGTCTCGCCCAGTCCCATCAGGTGGCGCGAGGCGGCGATCACCGGCAGCGGCCGGGCAAAGTAATAGCCCTGCCCATAGTCTACGCCCAGCGCGGCCATGGCGGCGCATTCTTCCACCGTCTCGATCCCGCCGGCCACCAGCTTGCAGCCGATATCGCGCGACAGCTGCACCAGCGCGCCGGTAAGCGCGCGGCGAGCCGGGTCCTTGTGGATGTCACGGGTCAGCGCCATGTCCATCTTCAGCAGGTCAGGCTTCAGTTCCACGATGTGCCTGAGGCCCGAATAGCCGGTGGCCACGTCATCGATGGCGATGCGCACTTTCTGCCGCAGGCGGTCTAGGCTTGCCGCAAGCACCGGGAAATCCACGGCCTGCTGGGTTTCGGTCACTTCCAGCACCAGCTTGGCGGTTTCCGCACCCGCCAGTTCCCGCTCGATCAGGCCGGACAGGATCGTGGCGGGCGATACGTTGACGGTGGCATATTTCCCCGCCGGCACGTGCCCCAGCGTCTCCAGCGCGTTGCGCACGGCGGCCATTTCCAGCTCCACCCCAAGACCAACGCGCTCGGCATCCTCGAACCAGGAATGCGGCCCGCGCTGGCGGTTGTTGGGAAAGCGCGCCAGGCATTCCACCCCCACCGGATCGCCATTGGCAAGGCTGTGGATCGGCTGCTGGAAGATGGTGATGGCATGGCCATCGAGCATTTCGCTCACCCGCCCGCGCACGGCGGCAAGTTCGGCTTCGGCGTTGAGCGCCTGCTCGATCCGTTCCGCCGCCAGTGAGGCGAAGGCGCGCACCACTTTCAGGTCGCGCGCGCCCAGGGTCCGGTCCGGCTGGCGGCCCAGGGCGCCAAAGCTGCCCCACACGCTGCCATCGGACAGGCGCAGCGGCACGGCGATGTGGCAACCCACGGGCAGGGCCCAGGTGACGGGCAGTGATGCGGTGAGCGGGTGATCGGCCGGATCCCGGATCAGTTCGGGCAGGCGGCCCGCCAGGACGTGCCAGCAATAGCTGTCTTCCACCGGCTCGCGAAAACCCGCCGCCAGCGGCACGTCCGGCACGGCATCGACGTGCGTCAGCTCGTGCTGGCCATCTTCGACATAGCGGGAGACGAAGGCCATCTCGACGCCCAGGTGCCCGCGCACCGCCGCCAGTGCCGAGGCGATCGCGGGATCGTGCAGCAGTTCATCGGCCAGCGGACTGGTGGGCACGCCCGGTGCGGGCAACTGGATCTGGGCGGTGGCCATGCGGCGTTGGGTCCCGGTGTCTTCTGTAAGCGCGAATTCGCTGACACCCGGATTGGCCGAAAATCCCTAACTCCGGCTTAAGACTGGGCCCGATTTCACCGGTTTCACAGGCGCAGTTCGTACAGGAATTCGTCGTCCCGCTTGGTGCCCACCCAGAAGTCGATATCGGCGATCTTGCCGAAGCCGTACCGCTGGTAGAACCGCTGCGCGCCGAAGTTTTCGGAATAGACCGACAGCAGGATGGCATCGTGCCCGCGCGCCCTGGCAAAGCCCAGCGCCCAGTCCATCAGCCGGGCGCCGATGCCCTTGCCGGTATGCGCCCCGTCGCAATAGAGCTGGCCCAGCTCCACCGGGTTGGCGGCGGCGGAATGGTGGGCGTAATTGCTGGGATGGCGCATCTTGATGTAGCCGGTCAGGGCGCCGGTGGCGGGATCCTGGGCCAGCTGGTGCGTGATGCCCGGCGCGGCGATCTCCTCCGCCACGGCCTCCACCGCATAGGCGCTGGCTAGGAAGGCGCCCAGGTCCGCCGGATCATACAGAGTGCCGAAGGCATCGCAGAAGCTCTTGCGCCCCAGGGCGGCAAGGGCCTCGGCATCGGCAAGGGTTGCATCGCGCAGGATCATGAAAACTTGTCCGCCTTTCTCTTGCCGAAGCGCATTCCCGCTTCCAGGTGGCCGCGCAAGGCCTGGTAGAAGGCCTCCAGGAACTCGCGCTCGTGCCCCAGCCCGGCCGTCCAGCCGATCTTGCGGCAGATCGCCTCCATCACTTCGCGCATGGCTTCAGGGTTGTTCTGCCGCAGCACGGCTTCCAGCACCTGCAATTCGTGCTCTCCGTAGACCGACAGCTCGGCCACGCCAAAGCGGTATTCGCGGCTGCGGTCGGGCGCGGTGGACATGGCTTGCGGCAGCTTGAGGCGCGGGGCTTCCACCACCCAGGTGCCTGCCACAAGGTCGCCCGCCCGCAGCCGGTCGCGGTTGAAGAACGGGAACAGCAGGAACAGCATCAGCCAGACGAAAGCGGCCCAGCCCATCGCCCCCTCGCTGGACAAGTCGCCGAAGGCCAGCGTCAGCAGGTAGATTACCGGCAGGAACACCTCGATATCGCGCAAGAGGTTGCGCGCGATCACCGCCTCGGCCGTCAGGTGACCGCCATCGCGGCTGGCCACGCGGATGCCCATTGCCCGCTTGCCCGGCGTTGCCCCGCGCGGGCCAAGCTCGAAGGCGAGGAAATAGCCATAGCGGGCAAAGAACAGCGCCAGCAGCGTCAGGACCTCGACCAGTTCCCACGCCGGGCCCGCGCCGGCTCCGCCGCCCAGCAGGTTGATTCCCAGCATCCCCAGCAACAGCAGGAAGGCAATGGTCCCCGCGGTCATCACGATAAGGTCCAGCAGCAGCGCGCTTGCCCGAGCGCTGCGGCTGGCCAGCGTGAGGGGGAGCGCGAGGCCTTCTGGCGTGACCAGTTCGCGCTGGCGCGCGGCCTCGCGGCTGGCCATGAGCCGCTGTTGCCGGGCCGTGCGGGCGGCAGCGGGGGTGGCCGCGGTCATGGGCGCCCCTCCTGCGGGGAGGCCGATGTTGCCGGCGCTGGCATCAGCAGGAAATAGGCCAGCCACAAGGCCAGCATGAACCCGCCGATGGAGGCGCGAGAGACCGGATCGCCGACCAGTTGCCGGGCAAAGCCTTCCAGCGCGCCCGCCACCGCCAGCATCACCACGCAGCCCGCCATCACCTGCGCCGCGCGCCGCCCGGCCTCTGCCGCCGATGCCACCACGCTGCGCCGGCCGGGAAACACCATCGACCGGCCAATGTGCAGCCCTGCCGCGCCAGACAGCAGGATGGCGAACAGCTCGGTCGTGCCATGGACCGAAAGCCAGGCGGCAAATTCCCAGGTCAGCCCCACCGAATGGAACAGCCACAGCATGGCCCCCAGCAGGGCCATGTTCTGCACCAGCAGGAGCAGCGTGGGCACGCCAAAGGCAAAGCCCAGCGCAAAGGCCAGGATGCATACGCCCGAATTGTTCCAGAACAGGTAGGTGGAAAAGCTGGACAGGCCTGCGGCCCCGTCAGTGGGGGCGAGCATCTCGGCCAGGTCCGCCCTGCTGGCCCCCGGCACGCGGCCCTGCGCCATGCCGCCCACCAGCGTGTAGTACCAATCCCGGTTGCTGGCCACCAGCAGCCAGCCCACCAGCGTGCCTGCCACCATGACGGACAGGGCAATGCAGATGTCCAGCCACAGTGCGCGCACCGCCGCGCTCCACCCGCCGCCGAAGAACCGCCGCGCCCAGCCGGACAGCCCCACGCGCGGGCCATAGACCTGGAACCACGCGCGCCGCACCAGTGCTTCGAGATAGGCGAGCGTGGCCGCATCAAGCGAGGTTTCCCGCGCCACGGCGAGGCTGCTGGCCGTCTTGCGGTACAGCACCGGCAATTCCAGCAGGTCTTCATCCGATATGCGGCCCGCGCGGCCTTTTTCCAGCGCGGTGACGATGGCTTCCAGCCGCCGCCAGTCCGCCTCCCGCTCCAGCCGGAACCGGTCGGACCTGAGGCTCGCCGCCTCGATCGCGGGGATCGGCTCCATCGCCTTGCTGCCGAAGATGTTCAGCGCCATCAGCCCACCGCCTCCAGCCGCTTGGCTTCCAGGTACCGGTCAATCAGGCGATAGCCGATCTGCCCGTGCGGCGCCTCGATCACGTCCACCCCCAGCCGGCGCAGGCGTTGCAGCACGATGGCGCGCTGCTGGGCAAGGCCGGCGGCGACCACCGCACCCGCCATGGCGGGCAGGCTGTCCGGCGCGGCGGAAGCCAGCGCCTCCAGTTCCTCGTCCTGCATGGTCACGAAGATGACGAGGTGATGGCGCACCAGCCGCTCGACGCTTTCCACCATCAGTTCCGCGCTCGTCGGGTCGGTGAAATCGGAAAACAGCACGATCAGGCTGCGGCGCTTCAACTGCGCGGTCAGCGTGGCGAGGGCGAGGGTGAAATTGGGCTCGCGCGCGGTGTAATCGAGGCCGGCGGCGGCGGTCTGCAGGCGGTGGAAGGCGCGGGTATCGGTGACAAAGGGCGTCATCACCGTGGGCCGGTCGGCAAAGCCGAACAGGGCTACCCGGTCCCCGCCCTTCAGCGCGACATAGCTGGCGGTCAGCGCGGCCGTTACCGCCCGGTCAATGCGCGGCAGGCCGTCCACCGGTTCGCACATGGCCTGCCCGCAATCGAAGGCGAAGACGATCTGGTTGTCGCGCTCCGCCTCGTTCTCGCGCGCCAGCAGGGCGGTGTGGCGGGCGCTGGCCTTCCAGTCGATGCGGCGGCGGTCCATGCCCGCTTCGTATTCGGACAAGGCCTCGAACTGGGTGCCTTCGCCCCGGATGCGGCGGGCGATGAGGCCGAACTGGGCATCGCGCAGGAAGTTCTGCAACACGGGGCTGCGCGTGGGGGTAAGGTCGGGCCACACCCGCACCGGCTGGTTTACCGTGCGGTGGACCTGCCTGACGGCGAGGCCCAGCGGTCCGTGCCAGCGCAGCCACAGGTCTTCCACCAGCGCGGTGCCACGCCGCTGCGGCACGATGGGGCAGGCACCCGCGAAGCTGGCCGGCCTGCCCGTGCCTGCCAGGGTAAATTCGCCCGCGCCCCCTGCACCCAGTCGCGCATCGAAGCCCACGGCCAACTGCGGCGCGCGGGCATCGCTGTCCCGCGCGATCCCGGCTTCAACCCTCAGCATGACCGGCTGGCCCACTTCGGCATCATTGGGCACGGTGACGTGCAGGCTGGCCAGGCTGCCCGCCAGCCACCCGTCCACCAGCACCAGCGCCAGCAGGGCCGCCGCCGCCGCCGGGGCGACCACCCATGCCGAAGGGGCCGTGGCGGCCACGACCACGGCCAGCGGGGTCAGCAGCACCAGCAGCGCCAGCGTGCGCCGGGTGGGAACCACAGGAAAGGCGGGGAGGCGGGCCATGCGGGGGGCTTAGCGCGGCGCTTCGGTCTGCTCGATCAGGCTGGCGACCAGGTCCTCGATCTGCCGCCCCTCGATCTCGGCCGCCGGGCTGAGCAGGAGGCGATGGCGCAGAACCGCGGTGGCTAGTGCCTTCACGTCATCCGGGATCACGTAGGCACGGCCCTGCAGTGCGGCGCGGGCGCGGGCGGCATTGGCCAACAGCACCGCCGCGCGAGGGGAAGCGCCGCTGGCAATGTCCGCATGGTCGCGCGTGGCGCGCACCAGCCGCACGGTGTAATCGATGATCTCCTTCGCCAGCGTGACATGGCCGAGCGAGGCCTGCGCGGCGGCAATCGTGCCCACGTCGGCCACGGCGGCCACCCCGCAGCCTTCCGCACTGGGCGGCCCGGCGTTCTGGCCGAAGCGTTCCACGATGCGCGCCTCTTCCTCCTGGCTGGGGTAGGGGACCAGCAGCTTGAAGGCGAACCGGTCCAGCTGGGCTTCGGGCAGGGGATAGACGCCCTGGTTCTCGATCGGGTTCTGCGTTGCCACCACCATGAACTGGTCACCCAGCGAATGGGTTTCCCCGTCCAGCGTCACGCGGCGTTCCTGCATCGCTTCCAGCAGCGCGGCCTGCGTCTTGGGCGGGGTGCGGTTGATCTCGTCCGCCAGCAGCAGGTCGCAGAAGATCGGCCCGCGCGTGAGGGTGAACTGGCTGGTCTGGAAGTTGAACAGGTTGGAGCCGAGGATATCGCCCGGCAGCAGATCCGGCGTGAACTGGATGCGCCCGAAATCAAGGCCCGTGGCGCGGGAAAAGCACTGGGCCAGAAACGTCTTGGCGGTGCCCGGCGGGCCTTCCAGCAGCACGTGGCCGCGCGCGATCAGGGCGATCAGCAGGTGCTCCACCGTCTCGTCCTGCCCCACGATGGCCTTGGCCACTTCGGCGCGGATGGCGGCAGCAAGGCTCCGCGTCTCTTCCAGCGTCATGCTCATTTAACCAGCGTCCTTTCGATCAACTTGAGAGCGCCCGCCGCACGCAGCAATTCGGCCAGGCGGCGGGCATTGCGCAGGGACTGCGCCGTATGGCTGAAACGGGGGCTGTCCATGCCATGCCGGTCCTGCAGGGCATCGATGGCGGCTTCGCGCGCGGCCTCGTCGGCATCGCGGATATGCAGCGCATTGGCGATGCGCGCGGCAACAAGGGCGGCATAGGGCGCGCCCAGCAGGTGCCAGCGGCGGGTGCGCTGGATCAGGTGCGCGCCGTTGGTGGCCAGCTGCGTCTTGCCGTGGGCCAGCGCGGGCTGCTCTGCCAGCGGCGGGCCGAACCGGCGGAACGCGCGCCAGCCGACCACCAGCAGGGCCGCCAGCAGGCACAGCGTGGCGGCCAGGAACGGCGGGCGGAAGGCCAGCGTCAGCAGGTTGGCCCCGTCGCCCAGCCCGTCGATCTCCATGTCGAACACGATCGGTTGCCCCTCGCTCGTCATCGCCTGTTCGATGAGGTCCACCGCCGCGCGGGCGCGCCGTTCGTCCGCCATGCCGTAATTGTTCAACAGGTCCGGTTCGGCCACGATGATGAGGGGGTAGTCACCGCTCTCCCCGTCGTTCCAGCGCCCGGCGATGATGTCATCCTCGGTATCGGTGACCAGCGGCACGATCAGCTTGCCGGCGGTTTCGCTTTCGATCGCCTGTTCGAAATCGGGCTGCGGCAGGTCACCGGCAAGGCCCGGCGCGCGCCAGCCCCGCGTGCTGCCGGTGACCAGCTGCACGCCCGCAAGCGCCTCTACCTGCGCGAACCAGTCGGGCGCGAAGCCGGGCTGGAGGTTGACCCAGCCCTCCGGCCGCCCTTCGGCCTGCTTGCCCTGCAAGGGAACCACGGCCCACTTGGGCAGGATCACGATCAGCGGGCCATTGTAACGCCGCTCCTCAATCGCGGCGGTCAGTTCCGCGGGATCGCTCGTCATGGCGGGGGTGAGGATCAGCAGTTCCTCCTGCCAGCCGGCCTCGCCCCGATGATTGCGCCCGCGCACCACGCTGACCGGGTGGCCGCGCCTCTCCAGCAGGTTGGCGAGGCCGGAAAAGCCGTTCAGCGCGTTGCTGTCGGCCCGCTCGGTCGCGGCCATGTTGCTCTCGCCGTCCCAGCCCATGGCGATGGCGTAAAGGAACAGCAGGAAGGTGCCCGCGCCCACCAGCACCAGCGCCAGCAGCGTGGGGAGGGAGAAGGGCGCCCGGCCGCGGCTCATGCGCCGACCCCGCGATAGCCAAGGGCGAAATCGGCATAGGCGGCGCGGGCCGCCTGCCAGTCCGTGGCATTGAGCGGGGTGAGCGCAAACAGGCTGGCTTCCACCCGCGTGGCAATGGCGGCAAAGGCGGTGCGCGCCCGGTCCGGCAGGGCGGTGAGGCCGGCAATCTCGCGCGCGGTGGTGGACGGTTCGATCAGGTCCGGCCGCAAATCGGCAATCTGCCCCACCGAGCGTTGCAGCAGCAGGTGGGTGGCCTCGTCAAAGCGTCCCTCTGCCGCCAGCCGGTCCGCATCTTCCAGCAGTTGCAGCGCGGCGGCGGTATTGACTTGCAGGTCATCCTCAGCTGCCAGTCGCCGCCCGCGCAGGCGCAGCGTCGCCGGGTCGATCATCCGCCACAGGCCGTAAAGCATCAGCGCGACAAACAGGGCAAGGCCGGCCCACTTGAGCCAGAACCAATTGCTGGCCAGTGCGCTGGCGACAGGCGAAAGCAGATCGGCCAGCCAGCCCAGCGCGCGCAGCAGCCAGTCCGGCGGCGGATCGGGTGTGGGGGTTTCGGGCAGGGGTACCGGCTGGAACTGGATCGCATCGTCGGCCCGCATCGCGTCCCACGCTGCGCCGAAATCCTGATCCCGCCCCTGCTTGCTCACGCCAGGGGTGGTGGCACGGCTTGGATCGGCTTGCAACCACCACGCCGGAAGGTCGGCATTGCACGGGGCCGCCGCCCCCGCCAATATGCCGGGCATGACAGTGATGGCCCCCGGCGAACAGCTCCCCCAGGTCCCGCAGGATGCGCGCGTGCGGCGCGTGCTGGTGGTGGGCGGCGGATCGTCCGGCTGGATGGCGGCGGCCATGCTGGCGACCGCCCTTTCGCGCGATATCACGGTGGAACTGGTGGAATCCGACGCCATCGGCATCGTCGGCGTGGGCGAGGCGACGATCCCGCCGATGCAGAAGTTTAACCGCTTCGTGAACCTGGACGAGGCCGCCTTCATGGCGGACACCCACGGCACCTACAAGCTGGGGATCGAGTTCCACAACTGGGGCCGGGTGGGGGATGCCTACCTCCACCAGTTCGGGGCCGTGGGGCGGGAAATCGACGCCGTGGTGCGGCTGCACCACTGGTGGCTGGCCGGGCGGCTGGCGGCGGAGAAGGACGGTAGGCCCTACCCTGAATTCCAGGACCTGTTCGTGGCCACCGCCGCCGCGCGGGAATACCGCTTTGCGCCAGCGGGCAAGTCCAAGCACCTGCTCGCCAACCGCTACACCCATGCCTACCACTTCGATGCCTCGCTCTATGGCCGGCACCTGCGCAAGCTGGCCGAAGCGCGCGGGGTGACCCGGCACGAAGGGCGCGTGGTGGACGTTGCGCGCGACGGGGAAAGCGGCTTTGTCACCGGCGTGACGCTGGACGATGGCCGGCGGCTGGAGGCGGACCTGTTCATCGATTGCAGCGGCTTTGCCAGCCTGCTGCTGGGCCGCGCGCTGGGCGAACCGTTCGATGACTGGAGCCACTACATCCCGTCAGACCGGGCGCTGGCCGTGCCGAGCAGGCGGCCCGACGGCCCGATCCGCCCGTTCACGCAAGGCATTGCCCATGCCGTAGGCTGGCAATGGCGCATCCCGCTGCAACACCGCACGGGCAATGGCCACGTGTTCTGCAGCGCCTTCAGTTCCGAGGACGAGGCAGCCGCACGCCTGCTGGCCAACCTTGAAGGGGAGGCGCTGGATAGCCCGCGCCTGATCAAGTTCACCACCGGCCGCAGGCAAAGGAGCTGGGTGGGCAACGTGGTGGCGCTGGGCCTGTCCTCCGGCTTCCTGGAGCCGCTGGAATCGACCTCCATCCACTTCGTGCAGTCCTCGCTGGAACGGCTGGTGGAGCACTTCCCCACCCGCGCGATGGATCCGGCCCTGCGCGATGCCTACAACCGCCACACCGCGAAGGAATGGACCGACGTGCGCGATTTCATCGTGGCGCACTACCACCTGTCGGAGCGGGACGATTCGGAATTCTGGCGCCATGTGCGGCATATGCCGATCCCCGACAGCCTGGCGCAGACGCTGGAACTGTGGCGTGCGCGCGGCATCCTCGATGTGGATGGCGGGCACCTGTTCCAGCTGGGCAGCTGGTCATCGGTCCTCATCGGCCAGCGGTTCCTGCCGCAGGGCGTTCATGCCCTGGCTGACCGGGCCGACCCGGCCTATGCCGCCGCGCAGGTGCGCCAGATTGCGGAAGAATGCCGGGCCGCGGCGCGGGCCTTGCCCGACCATGCCGAGTTCGTGGCGCGCCACTGCGCCAGCACGGCAAGCAGCCTCTAGGGCCGCCGCCGCCCTAGCCGCGCCTGCGCGCCGAACGGTAGGTGCCCAGCATCCGCACTTCCTTGGCGTGGAAGGCCAGTTCCTTCAGCGCCATGTCCACGCCCGGATCGCCCGGCGCGCCCACGATGTCGCAATAGAACATCGTCGCGGCGAAGCTGGCGCCCTTCTGGTAGCTTTCCAGCTTGGTCATGTTGACGCCGTTCGTGGCAAAGCACCCCAGCGCCTTGTAGAGCGCGGCGGGCACGTTGTTCACCTCGAAGATGAAGGTGGTCATCGTCTCCTCTCCCGCCATGCTGGCCGGGTCCAGTGGGTGCGGCGCCAGCACCACGAAGCGGGTGGTGTTGTCGGCCGCGTCCTCCACCTTTTCGGCCACGATCCTGAGGCCATAGAGGTCCGCCGCGATGGCGGGGGCAATGGCGGCAAGCGAGGGATCGCCCAGTTCCTTCACGAAGGCCGCCGCGCCCGCCGTATCGGCATAGGCCATCGGCACGATGCCCCGTTCCCGCAGGAAATGGCGGCTTTGCCCCAATGCCTGCGGGTGGCTGTAGGCGGCTTCGAACGGGCCATCGCCTAAAGCCATCAGCGCGTGGGTAATGCGCAGGAAGTGTTCGCCCACGATGGCAAGGCCGCTTTCCGGCAGCAGGAAATGGATATCGGCCACGCGGCCGTGCTGCGAATTTTCGATCGGGATGATTGCCGCGCCGGCACGCCCGGTCTTCACCGCGTCCAGCGCGTCCTCGAAGCTGAAGCACGGCAGCGGCAGGCAATCGGGCGCATATTCCATCGCGGCGCGGTGGGAATTCGCGCCGGGGGCGCCCTGGAAGGCGATGGCGCGCGCCGGATCGGCGGCGGCAGCGGCAGCCATCTTTTCGACCAGTTCGAGCGCGGGAGCAGGGTAGGAATGCATCGGGATTGCCGCCTATAGGCTCGTTTCCCGGCGGACAAGCCACTATCGGCACTTGCGCCAAGGCGCGCGCCTTACTAGAGCGCGCGTCAAACAGGCAACCTCGGGCAGATGAATCACTCATGAGCGACCGTCTCAACACCATTTTCGGCTGGCTGCTGGGCGCCGGCGTCGTGGCCCTCCTGCTGCGCTTCCTGGTGGGCTTCGCCATCCCGGAAACCGAACGGCCGGAAGAACTGGGCTATGTGGTCCAGGGCGTTGAGGAAGAAGGCGGCGCCGCTGCCCCGGACCTCGGCACCCTGCTGGCCTCGGCTGACGTGGCGGCCGGTGAAGCTTCCTTCGCCAAGTGCCAGGCCTGCCACACCATCGCCCAGGGCGGCGCGGCCGGCATCGGCCCGAACCTGTGGGCCGTGGTCGGCGCCGGCATCGGTACCCACGCAGCGGGCTTTGCCTATTCGTCCGACCTTGCCGGCCACGGCGGGCAGTGGACCTATGAAAACCTCGACGCCTGGCTGAAGAGCCCGAAGGCTTTCGCCAGCGGCACCAAGATGAGCTTCCCGGGTCTGGGTGATCCGCAGGAACGCGCCAACGTGATCGCCTACCTGCACGCCAATGGCGGCGGCCCGGCTTTCCCGGCTCCGGCAGCCCCGGCTGCTGAAGAAGGCGCCGCCGCGGAAGGCGATGCCGCTGCTGCCGAAGGTGAAGCGGCTCCGGCCGCCGAGGGCGAAGCTGCCCCGGCTGCCGAGGCTGCGCCCGCCGCCTGATCGCGGGCAACAACTGGATTAAGCGAAAAGGCCGGGGGCGACCCCGGCCTTTTTCTTTGCACCCCGTCCGCAGCCCGGCAGGGCTGGGTTAGGCTTCGGGATCGCGGCCCTTGAAGCCTTGCGCGATGACGTACCATTCCGACGAATCCTTGCGGCTGGCCGGCGGCTTGGCGTGCTTCACGCTGCGGAAGTGCTGCTTCAGCAAGGCCAGCAGGTCATTATCCGTACCCCCTGCCAGCACCTTGGCGACATAGGCCCCGCCCGGCGCAAGGTTTTCCACCGCGAACCACGCGCCCGCTTCCACCAGCGCCATGGTGCGCAGGTGATCGGTCTGCTTGTGGCCCACGGTGTTGGCCGCCATGTCCGACAGGACCAGGTCCGGCTCCCCGTCCAGCGCCTCGCGCAGTTTCGCGGGGGCCTCCTCGGCCATGAAATCCATCTGGAAGATGGTGACGCCGTCCAGCGGCTCCGTTTCCAGCAGGTCGATGCCGACCACCGCCGCCTTGGGCGCGCGCTTGCGCACCACCTGGCTCCAGCCGCCGGGGGCAATGCCCAGGTCCACCACGCGGCGCGCGTTCTTCACCAGCGCGTACTTGTCGTCCAGCTCTTCCAGCTTGTAGGCTGCGCGGCTGCGATAGCCATCGGCCTTCGCGCGCTTGACGTAGGGATCGTTCAATTGCCGCAGCAACCAGCTTTGCGAGCTGGGCTTGCGCTTCTTGGCGGACTTCAGCCGCCGCTCCGAATCCTGTCCTGCCCGTGCCATCAGTGCCTCCGCCCGCTTGCCGAGCTATTCCGTGCTGGCCCGTTCTGGGCAGCCGCATTCTGGGCCGCCCAATTCTGTGCAGCCATGTCCGGGGCCATCAGAGACCGCAGGATGCCTTCGCGAATCCCGCGATCCGCCACGCCCAGCCGCGGCGCGGGCCAGATGTCCAGAATCGCCTCCAGGATCGCGCAGCCCGCCACCACCAGGTCTGCCCGTTCGTTGCCGATGCAGGCAAGCTGGCGGCGTTCCACCGGCGACATGAAGGACAGCCGCGCGGAAATGTCGCGCATGGCGCCTGCCGGTACGATCAGGCCGTCCACCGCCCGCCGGTCATACTGGGGCAGGCCCAGGTGCAGGCTGGCCAGCGTGGTGACCGTGCCGCTGGTACCCAACAGGCGCAGGTCCGGCTGGCGGACAGTGTCCAGCCGCCCGGCAAATTCGGTGAAGCTTTCGCGCACCAGCCGCTTCATTTCGGCATAGCGGGCGGCGCGGGCTTCCGCCCGGTCCGCTTCGGTTCCCACGGTTTCCGATAGCGAGACCACGCCCCAGGGCACGCTGGCCCAGTCCACGATGCGTGGCACGCCCCGGCTCGCGCCGTGCGTAGCGGCGGGCGAATCGATCAGCACCAGTTCGGTGGAGCCGCCGCCAATATCGAAGATCACCGCCGGGCCGGGGCCGTCCTCCAGCAGGACATGGCAGCCCATGACGGCCAGCCGCGCCTCTTCCTCGGCGCTGATGATGTCCAGCAGGATGCCGGTTTCGCGCGCCACGCGGGCGATGAATTCCTGACCGTTCTCCGCCCGGCGGCACGCTTCGGTGGCGACCGAGCGGGCAAGGTGGACGTTGCGCTTGCGCAGCTTGTCGGAACAGACCTTCAGCGCGCCAACGGCCCGGTCCATCGCCGCCTGGCTGAGGCGGCCGGTCTGCGCCAGCCCTTCGCCCAGCCGCACCACGCGCGAAAAGGCATCGATGACGGTGAAGTTCGCCTCGTCCGGGCGGGCGATCAGCAGGCGGCAGTTGTTGGTGCCAAGGTCGATCGCGGCATAGGCCTGGCGCGGCGCGGCAAAGGCGCGGCGGGGCGCGGGTGCTTCTTCGCGCAAGGGCTGCGGTGGAGGAGGAGCGGGAGGAGGGGGCGCGGGCGCACGCTTCGCGCCTGCCGCGCCATTGGGGGAATTGCCGGTTTGCGACCGCTTGCGGTCCGGTTTTCTGCCGGGACGCCGGGCAGGCTTCCCCTTGCGAACACCGGCCGCCTTGTTGCGGCCACCCGGCGGAGACACGTCCGCCATGCAAAGAAACTCACTAATCCAAAACCCGCCACCTAGGAGCGGAACCTGAATGCAGGGTATCGCATATGCGAAAGCACGGCAAGGAATGTGTCAGGCCCGCCCGCCGCCCCGCCCGCCAACATGCCGCACCGGCGCGGCGAGGGCGGGCAGCAGGGGAACATCTGCCATGGCATCGGCATCGGCCACACCGATCACGCTTTGCTCCACCGGCAGGTCCGCGCGGTAGGTGCCATGCAGGTGGTCCCACAGCGCGATGCCGCTGGACCAGTTGCTGTCCATCCATTGCAGCCGCCGGTCATGGTGAACCCCGTGCATGGCGGGCGTGGTGACGATGCGGGCAAGGCGCTTCTCCCACCTGCCGGGCAGGCGGATATTGGCATGGTGGAACAGGACGGACAGGACGAAGAACTGTTGCCAGCGCCGCAGCGTGGGCTCGTCCACGCCGCTCAGGCGCACCTGCACCAGCCGCCACGGCAGGCTGACGGCCATGTCCGCAAAGTGGAAGCGCAGGGCGGTGCTGGCATCCATGTCCGGGTCCACGTGATGCACCCGGTGCAACCGCCACAGGAAGGGCACCTTGTGCGTGGCCACGTGCCACAGGAAAAAGCCGTAATCCATTGCCAGGAACGCCGCCGCCTTGCCCACGGCCCCGCCGCCCAGCCAGTGCATCAGCCCGCGTTGCCGGGTGGCATTGGCCCGCGCCACGGCCCGCGTGGCGGGATTTTCCACCGCCGCGATCACCGCCTGGCACATCGCCCCCATCACTAGGTTGCGGGCCACGCGCGGGGCGGCGGGCAGGGTCTGGCGGCGCAGCGGGCGGCGGCGCTCGGCCACGGCGATGGCCGCCACCGCACCGATGGTGAAGGCCCAGCCAGCCGCCTTGAGAAATCGCCCTGCCATGCGCCGCGCACGATGCCCCTTCGCCAAAGGCGCGTCCAGCCGCTATGGCTGCGGGCGATGCCGCCCACCGTTGCCCTGTTCGCCAAGTATCCTGTCGCCGGAAAAGCCAAGACGCGGCTGATCCCGGCGCTGGGGGCAGAGGGCGCGGCGCGGCTGCATAGCCGGCTGGTGGAGCGCACCTTGGCCACCATCCGGGCCAGCGGCTTGCCCTTTGCCGTCCATTGCACCGGCGCGCCGCTGGCGGACTTTGCCGCCTGGCTGGGGGCGGAGGTTAACCTTGTCGACCAGGGGGCGGGCGATCTCGGCGCGCGGCTGGCGCGGGTGGCTGCCCCCACCATCCTGCTGGGCGCGGATATTCCGGGGCTTCACGCCAAGCACCTGATTTCGGCGGCAGAAGCACTGAAAACCCACGAAGCGGTGATCGGCCCGGCCACCGATGGCGGATACTACCTGCTCGGCTTCACCCGCCCCTTTCCGTTCCTTTTCAATGATATGCCATGGGGAACCTCAAGTGTGCTTGAGTTAACCATGATGCGCCTCTCCGACCGCGGAATCGCCCCCGCCATGCTGGACCCGCTGGCCGATTGCGACCGGCCGGAGGACCTTGCCCATTGGCCGGAGCAGGCCGGCTGATGCGCGTCTCCATTGTCATTCCCATGCTGAACGAGGCGGCGGCGCTGCCGCTGCTCGCCCCGGTCATCGCCCGGCTGGACCCGCCGCCGTGCGAGGTGCTGTGCGTCGATGGCGGGAGCGAGGACCGTTCCGTGGCGCTGGCGGAAAGCTACGGCTGGCGCGTGATCGCCTGCGAGCGCGGGCGCGGGCGGCAGGTCAACGCCGGGGTGGCGGCGGCCGCGGGGGAGGGGGTGCTGGTGCTCCACGCCGATACCTGGCCGCCGGCCGACGCGGTGGCGGTGATCGCGCAAGCGCTGGCCAATCCGCGCACCGCGCTGGCCAGCTTCACCCCCATCATCAAGGGGCCGGAGCGCACCCGCTGGGGCACCACGGCGCACAACTGGGCCAAGACCTGGTATGCCCCGCTGCTGTTCCGCCCGCACCTGTTCGTGCGCGGGTGCCGCCTGTTGTTTGGCGATCACGGCATGTTCTTTCGCCGCGCGGATTACCTGGCCGTGGGCGGCTGCGATCCGCAGGCGCAAGTGATGGAGGAGGCGGACCTGTGCATCCGCCTGACCCGTCTTGGCCGGGTGCGGCTGGTGCCGCGCTTCATCGAAACCAGTGACCGGCGCATTGCCCAGTGGGGCGCGCTGAAGGCCAACTGGATCTACCTCAAGGTCGGCCTGATGTGGACCTTCGGCGCGCGGGAACGGCTGGAGCGGTTCTACCCCGACGTGCGCTGAATCAGCAGCAGGCGGAGCCGCTGCTGGCGGCTGTCGCCGTCACCGGCTGGCTGCCCCCTTGGCCGAACGGGCTGCCCGTCCCGCAGCCGGGGAACACCCCGTAATGGGTCGAAAAATCGCCCACGAATTCGAAATGCGGGGCAAACCGGGTGTTTGCCAGCATGGCCCACGAATTGCCGCAGATCGGGAAGATCCGCCCTTTCTCGATCGCGTGGTGGGCGTCGAGGTGGAATACCCGCTGGCTGCCCGGCACGGTTCCCTTGTAGAGCACGGCCTGCCCGTAATCCTCGCACTGCGGCTCAAGGCTGGCCAGCTTGAACAGGCGATAGGTGGCGGAAACGAAATTGATCCCGTCCAGCTTGGCGGCAACATCGGCATTGTTGATCGCCAGCGGTCGGTCCGTCACGAGGCGCGGATCGGCAAAGCCGGCCTGCCTGGCCAGCCGCTCGAAATCCCCCCAGTAGAGCGCGCCGGACAGACATTCCCCATGCAGCACCGGGTCAGCCAGCAGGTGCGCCGGCACGCGCCGGTCGGCGTAGACGTCGGAGAAATACAGCTCCCCGCCGTGCTTCAGCAGCCGGTGCGCGGCGGCGAACACGGCGGCCTTGTCGGCCACCAGGTTGATCACGCAGTTGGACACGATCACGTCAAAGCTTTCCGGCTCCAGCCCCAACGCATCCAGCCGTTCGATATCGCCTTCCACGAAATCGACATTGGCATAGCCGAACCGCTCGGCGTGCCAGCCCAGGTGTTCGCACGCCACGGCCAGCTGCTCAGGGGTGGCGTCCACGCCGGTGACAGAGCCGTTCGGCCCCACCATCTGCGCCAGCAGGTAGGCATCCTGCCCGGAGCCTGAGCCAAGGTCGAGCACGCGGCAGCCTTCGATCGCCTGCGGCACCACCAGCCCGCAGCCGTAATAGCGCGCCTTCACCTCCGGGTGGACGTTGCGCAGGGCGGCCAGCACGTCTGGCGGCGGAGCTTCCGCCGTGCAGCAGGCATCGGTGGCAAGGTCGGCGCTGCCCTGCAGCACCTTGCCGTAATAGTCTTGCGCGTTCTGGAGCGTCATACCGGCTCTTTCTGTCTGATGTTTCCGGCTCTTACCCCATAAACCGTATCGCGCAGCACGGATTTGGGTCTACCATGCCCGGCAATGGTCCATACTCACGATGTCATCGTCATCGGTGCCGGTGCTGCCGGCCTCACCGCAGCGGGCGGCTGCGCGCTGTTCGGCCTTGAGGTCGCGCTGATCGAGCGGGCCGAGATGGGCGGCGAGTGCCTCAACAACGGCTGCGTGCCGAGCAAGGCGCTGATCGCGGCGGCGCGCCGGGCGGCGGGCAGCGGGCAGGGCATGGGCGTATCGGTCGCCCCGGCGCGGGTCGATTGGGCGGGCGTCCATGCGCACATCCACGGCGCGATTGCCGCCATTGCCCCGCACGATTCGCAGGAGCGGTTCGAAGGCATGGGCTGCGAGGTGATCCGCGGTGATGCCAAGCTGCTGGACGCCGGCACGGTGGAGGTGAACGGGCGCAAGATATCCGCCCCGCGCATCGTGATCGCCACCGGCAGCGAGCCGGCCGTGCCAGCCATCCCCGGCCTCGATGCCGTGCCCTGCCTCACCAATGAAAACCTGTTCCAGCTGGGCGAACTGCCCGGCCACCTCGCCATCATCGGCGGCGGGGTGATCGGCATGGAAATGGGCCAGGCCTTCCGCCGCCTTGGCTCGCAAGTCACGATCATCGAACCGGGCGACCTGCTGGCGCGCGATGACCGGGACAGCGTGGCCGTGGTGGAGCAGGCCATGCGCAATGAAGGCGTGGCTTTCGTTCACGACAAGGCCGTGCGCGTATCTGGCAGCGCGGGCAGCATCGGGGTGGAGCTTGCCGGCGGTGGCCAGATCGCCGCCACGCACCTCCTGATCGCCACCGGGCGCAAGGCGCGCACGGCGGGCTACGGGCTGGAAGCGGCAGGCGTGGCACTGGGCGAAAACGGTATCAAGGTCGATGACCGGCGGCGAACCTCGGCCAAGGGCATCTATGCGATTGGCGATTGCCGCGAAGGCCCGCGCCTGACGCATGCGGCGGGATACGAAGGCAGCAACGTGGTGCTGGAAATCTGCATGGGCCTGCCCACCAGGGTGGATTGGCGCGCGCTGCCCTGGTGCACCTATACCTCCCCCGAAGTGGCCCAGATCGGCCTGACCGAGGCGGAGGCGCGCGCGAAGCATGGCCATGCCATCACCGTGGTGCGCGAAGGCTTCGACCATATCGACCGCGCCGTGGCCGAGGGCGAGACGGCGGGCCACATGAAGCTGGTGCTGAAGGGCAAGAAGGTGATTGGCGCTTCCATCGTGGGCCACAACGCGGGCGAGCTGTTGCTGCCCTTGTGGCAGGCGATCACCGGCAAGACCGGCACCTTTGCGCTGGGCGGGGCGGTGATTGCCTATCCCACCCGCAGCGATGTGACCAAGGCGCTGGCCTTCAAGGCGTGGGAGCCGACGGTGTTTGGCTCCTGGCCGAAGAAGTGGGCGCGACTGGTGGCGCGGATGCGGCGGCGGTAATGGCGACGCGATCATTCTCCCGCAACGCCCCGCAAGCGCCATCGCCCTTCGCCCTGCCGGACAAGCGCCCGCTTTCGCCCGCCAAGTTTGCCGATCCGCTGGTGACGGCGGACGGATCGCGCCGCGCGGTGGTGCCCTTGCAGGGCCTTGAAACGCTGTGGCTCAACACCGGCACGCTGTGCAACCTGGCCTGCGCCAGTTGCTATATCGAAAGCAGCCCCACCAACGATGCGCTGGTCTACCTGACGCTGGCCGAGGCGGAGCGATTCATGGGCGAACTGCCTGCCCCCATCGAAATCGGCTTTACCGGGGGCGAGCCGTTCATGAACCCGGACATGCCGGCGATGCTGGAAGCCGCGCTCACCCTTGGCCACCGCGTGCTGGTGCTGACCAATGCCATGCGTCCCATGCGCCGGCACGAAGGGGCGCTGCTGGCGCTGAAGGCGCGCTTCGGCAACAAGCTGACCTTGCGCGTGTCCATCGACCACTACACGCCCGAGGTGCACGAAGGCGAGCGCGGGCCGGGATCGTGGGAGCCGATGCTGGAGGGCCTGCGCTGGCTCTCCACCAATGGCTTTTCCATCGCCGCCGCCGGCCGCGCGCTGGCGGGGGAGGGCGAGGCCACGGCGCGCGCCGCCTATGGCGCGTTGTTCGCGCAGGAAGGCATTGCCATCGATGCGGCCAGCCCTGCGCAGCTCGTCATCTTTCCGGAGATGGACGAAAGCGCTGACGTGCCGGAGATTACCGAGGCGTGCTGGGGTATCCTCCACAAGCGCCCGGCAGAGGTGATGTGCGCCTCCAGCCGCATGGTGGTGCGCCGCAAGGGCGAGGGGGAGGCGCGCGTGGTCGCCTGCACCCTGCTGCCTTACGATCCGCAGTTCGACCTTGGCGCCACCCTGGCGGAAGCCGCGCGCCCGGTGCCGCTCAACCATCCGCACTGCGCCCGCTTCTGCGTGCTGGGCGGTGCAAGCTGTTCGGCATGAGGGCGCCGCTGGCACTTGCTGTTGCCGCGCTGGTGCCGGCGCTGGCAGGGCCTGCCGCATCGCAAAGCGGCATCGACGGGGTGTACCGCGACGATGGCGGCTATGTCGAAATCACCGTGGCCCCCTGCGGCCAGCAGCGGTGCGGGCGCATCACCCGGATCATCCGCATGAAGCCGGGGGAAACGGGCCGCGACCGGCACAACGATGATCCCGCCCTGCGTGAGCGGCCGATCCTGGGCGTGACGATCCTTTCCGGCCTCGCCTGGCGTGACGGGGCCTGGCGCGGGCGGGTGTACAACCCGGAGGATGGCGGCACCTATCGCACCGAGGTCAGGCCTGCGGCTGGCGGCGGGCTGGAAGTGAAGGGCTGCCTTGGCTTCATCTGCCGCACCCGCAACTGGACCAGCGCATCCTGATGTTCCGGCCACCAGTGCGCGATTGAGGGCTTGATTCCACATGCGCCGCGTTATAGAGGCGCGCCTCCATTGCCCCGTCGTCTAATGGTAAGACTACGGATTCTGATTCCGTCTATCGAGGTTCGAATCCTCGCGGGGCATCCATCTTCATCACTCTATGACTTTGATTTTGCGCGGAAATGTCTGCGCATCGTATTGCGCGTTCCCTCACCAGATACCCCAGCCACTGCAAGGCGCGGCTGGCCGAGCTTGGACAGCATTAGCCATCCCGGCCTTTCATTCGTTGTCGACAAATTCATGAGATGGGGCGAATAGGGGGCGGGAGAGATCGGTGATTGTGATGTCGCAGGAATTCACATTCAGGATTGATGGCAGTTTCTCGCCAGAGAATATCCCAATGACCCGGCTGGGCGAATACCTCAGGGCGTTCGGTGATCTCCTGGGCGAAGAGACATATGTGCATTTCGAGGCCGTTCGGAGAGGGTCGACCGTGCTGGTCGCTACTGTGGACCATGTTGCTGTCCCCAAGGTGACCGCCCGTGTCCGAAATATCGCTGCCGGCGGCCTGAGCGACGATGAACGGAAAGCTTATCGCCGCGTCGACGATATGCTGCGCGACGACAATGCCAAAGGTCAGCTAGTGGCCCGCGGCAATGTCATACACGTCGATTTCCAAGGTCGCGACCGGCCCGAACCTCTGACATATGGCCCGATAAAGCAGTTCGGTTCGATCGATGGCGAGGTGACCCGTATTGAAGGTCGAGACGATACTGTGCACGTAGGGGTGCGCGATGGCTCGCGCTCGTATTCGCTCACAGCACCTGCCAACCGGGGCCAGGAGCTGGCTGCGCTATTCCGCCGCGGGCCCGTCCGGTTTCATGGCGAAGGCACTTGGATCCGGGCAGGGGACGGGGCGTGGGAACTTAAGCGCTTCAGGATCGACCGTTTCACTTTGCTCGACGATGCGCCACTTTCGGAAGCGGTAAACGCACTGCGCGCGGTAGGCGCGGGGGGATGGGCAAAAGTCTCGGACCCATTGGCGGAGTTGGCGGCTGAGCGTTCAGATGATGAGGTCCGGCATTGATTGTTGCCGTGGACTCCGGCGTGCTCCTGCACTTGATTGATCCGAAAGTCTCGGCCCGGCCGGACCCGGAGACTGGCCAGCGACCAGAGGATTGTGAAGGCCGCTTACAGTATCTCATCGATCGAATATCACGAGCGGGCGGGCGGCTGGTCATCCCCACTCCCGTACTGGCTGAACTGCTGGTCAAGGCCGGCCCCGCAAGTGCCGACTGGCTTTCCCGACTGAGCGGCAAAAAGGCAATTCGCGTTGCACCCTTCGATGAGAGGGCAGCCGTAGAGTGTGCCGAACTGGCCAAGGGTCGCTTGGGGCGGAAGCCAAAAGGGACCAGAGCAGAGGCGAAATTCGACGAGCAGGTGATCGCTATCGCGTTAGTCGAGGGCTGCGACGAGATCATTGCCGATGATGATGACATCCGGAAGCTCGCACCTTCACACCTAAAGGTCACCCGCCTAGCTGAGCTTGCGCTACCGCCTCAGGATGCTCAGTGGGACCTGCCCCTCCCGAGCGGGGAGCCTGGCAACAAGGCGTAAATCGCTCTCCCCCTGAGTGCCCCGCCTTCGCGAGGCGCTTTCAGTTCTTTCAGTCTAGAAGCTGCCGAATTCGCGTATCTGCCGCCTGGCATCCCGCGCGGCCGCAGCGGCGGCCATCTGCTCAACGCTAACCCGTTGGCCAGCCCGGAGCATACGACAGATGGCAGGGTCCGCGCCGCCATAGTCGCGGTCGCGAACACAT
>VFQO010000023.1_pt1 | contig 226962 bp, 230 predicted proteins | sample 3512331 | NCBI WGS metagenome assembly VFQO01 (sample SAMN10412371, study PRJNA504923) | tailings metagenome | isolation source: Replicate 3 from Balatoc abandoned mine | place: Philippines: Itogon, Benguet | collected 2017-08-28 | reverse complement strand
ATCCTCAACGCCGTCATCGCCTGGACCCGGCAATTGTCAGACATGCCCTAGCTCGCTCGCGATCGACGACGGCCCCTGCTGAGCGACTCGGCAGGGGCCGTCGCTACGCTGGTGCGGATGGATTCCTTCGACTGGTCAGCCCTCGGCGACGGCATCTACGCCTTCTACCTGACGTGGAGGGTGCCGCTGCGCATCCTCGCCGTCATCATCGGCGCCGCACTGCTGCGCCTGCTGCTGAAGGCGTCGATCAAGCGCGTCGTCGATCGCGTCGTGAACGGCGTCAAGAAGGCGCAGGCGGTCGAGCACACCGTCGAGCTCAGCGCCTCTCCGCTCATGGCGGTGCGCGTCGTGCAGCGCACCCGCACGATCGGCTCGGTGCTCAACAACCTCGTGACGTGGGCGATCGTGTCGGTCGCGATCGTGCTCGTGCTGAGCGAGCTGCAGTTCTCGGTGACGGCGCTCATCGCGAGCGCGGGCGTGCTCGGCGCGGCGCTCGGCTTCGGCGCCCAGAACGTCGTGAAGGACATGCTCAACGGCCTGTTCATGGTGTTCGAGGATCAGCTCGGCGTCGGCGACATCGTCGACCTCGTGACGACGCAGGGGCCGGTCTCGGGTGTGGTCGAGCTCGTGGGCGTGCGCGTGACGCAGGTGCGCGACGTGAACGGCACGCTCTGGTACGTGCGCAACGGCGAGATCGCGAACGTCGGCAACAAGTCGCAGGGCTGGGCGCGGGTCATCCTCGACATCCCCGCCCCGTACACGAGCGACATCGACGAGGTCGAGAAGACGATGCTCGACACGGCGCAGGGGCTCGCCGACGACGTGACGTGGCGCCGGAAGATCCTCGAGAAGCCGGAGGTGTGGGGCATCGAGTCGATCTCGGCCGAGGCGCTTGTCATCCGGCTCGTCATGAAGGTGCGCTCGGGCGACCAGTTCGACATCGCGCGCGAGCTGCGGCGACGCATGAAGATCGCGCTCGACGAGCTCGGCGTGACGCTGCCGGCGCTCAACCGCCTCGTGCTCGACGGGCTCGATGCGAAGGATGCGGCGGGGCGCAAGCCCTCGGGCAAGCCGGCCGGCAAGCCGGCGGCGGGCGCGAAGGCGGGCGAGTGATGGCCGACCTCACGCTGGGCCCCACGGGCGGGCCGACCGACCCGATGTTCGCGCAGGTCGGCGGCCATGCGACGTTCGAGCGGCTCGTGCGCCGGTTCTACGAGGGCATCGAGTCCGACCCGGTGCTGCGCCCGATGTACCCCGACGACGACATGGACGGCGCGGTCTGGCGCCTGCAGGCCTTCCTCGAGCAGTACTGGGGCGGGCCGACGACGTACAGCGAGCAACGCGGTCACCCTCGGCTGCGCATGCGGCACCTGCCCTTCAAGGTCAACCCCGACGCGCGCGACCGCTGGCTGACGCACATGCGCGCGGCGCTCGACGAGCTCGCCCTGCCGCCGCTGCACGAGGAGGCGATCTGGGATCACCTCGAGCGCGCCGCGTACGCGATGGTGAACACGTTCGAGGAGTAGGGCGGTCGAGCAGCACTGACGGCGGGCGACGGCTGAGTCGCCGAGTCGTTGCCTTGCAGAACTCCGGAGAGGGCGAATCGCGCTCACGCACTCCGGACTTCTGCAAGCGGCGCGGGAGGCACACAGCACGGTCGCCGAAACGACCACCGGGAACCGCTGCCGGACGGAACCGGCGCCTACTCCCCCGCGCGCTGCAGTACCCGCCGCGCGTGACGCAGCACCGGCTCGTCGACCATGCGGCCCTCGAAGGCGAAGACTCCCGCGGCCCCCGCCTCGACCGCGGCGGCGAGCACACCGCGCGCCCACGCCAGCTCCGACGGCGAGGGCCGGTACGCGGCCCTGATCGTCTCGACCTGGCCCGGGTGGATGCACGCTGTCGCCGCGAAACCCTGCGCCACCGCATCGCGCGCCTCCTCCTCGAGGCCGGCCAGGTCGGCGATGTCGAGGTGCACGGCGTCGATCGCCGCCTTGCCGTGACCGCCGGCGGCGAGCAGCACGCGCGCCCGCGCCTGCCGGGCGACGTCGCGGTAGCGGCCGTCGGGGCCGCGGCTCGAGGTGCCGCCGAGCGAGGCCACCAGGTCCTCCGCGCCCCACATGAGCGCGACGACGGAGCGCTCGGCGGCGAGCTCCCCCGCGGCGAGCACGCCCGCTGCGGTCTCGACGAGCGCGACGATCGAGCATCCTGTCTCAGCCGCCAGCGACGCCGCATCGGCGGCGCGCTCCGCCTTCGGCAGCATGAGGATGCGGTACGGCGTCGCCGAGACCGCCTCCACATCGAGCGAGTGGTCGGCCGTGCCGCGCGCGTTCACTCGCACGATCGTGCGGGTCGGGTCGAGATCGGAGGCCCGCAGCGCCTCGCGCGCGCGCTCCCTGTCGTCGGCGGCGACGGCATCCTCGAGGTCGATGATGACCGCATCGGCACGGTCGGCCGCCTTCGCGAAGCGCTCGGGGCGGTCACCCGGCACGAACAGGATCGCCGGGCCGAGCGCGAAGCCCCCCACCGAGCCGGCTGGCGCGCTCACGGCGCCGCGCCCTCGCACCAGACGAGCGTCGAGCGCGTCGCGGTCGCGACGACGACGCCCTCCTGGTTGCGGCCCGTGTGGCGGAGGGTCACGATGCCCTGCCCGGGCCGCGAGCCCGAGAGCCGCTTCGCCTCGACGAGCGTCTCGCTGTAGAGGGTGTCGCCGTGCCGCATCGGGTGCGGGAAGGCGACCTCGGTGAAGCCAAGGTTGGCGACGATCGTGCCCTGCGTGAGCTGGGCGACGGATGCCCCCACGAGGGTCGAGAGCGTCAACATCGAGTTCACCAGCCGCTCGCCGAAAGGCTGCTCGGCCGACCACGCCGCGTCGAGGTGCAGCGACTGCGTGTTCATCGTCAGGGTCGTGAAGAGCACGTTGTCAGCCTCGGTGAGCGTGCGGCCGGGGGCGTGCACGTAGGTGGCGCCCACCTCGAACTCGTCGAACCAGAGGCCGCGCTGCACGATGCGACGGCCGCTCGGCTCGCCGCCGCCGGGAGCGGGCGCCGCGCCTGCGCCGGGCGCATCCGCCCCGCTCACGCGAACCCCAGCTCGCGCGCGATGATCATCAGCTGCACCTCGGTCGTGCCCTCGCCGACCTCGATGACCTTCGAGTCGCGGTAGTGCCGCGCCACGCGGTACTCGTTCATGAAGCCGTACCCTCCGAAGATCTGGGTCGCGTCGCGGGCGTTGCTCATCGCCGCCTCGCTCGCCACCATCTTGGCGATGCTCGCCTGCTTCTTGAAGGGCCTGCCCGCCACGAGCCGGAACGCCGCGTCGTACGTCGCCAGCCGCGCCTGGTGCACGCGCGCCTCCATGCGGGCGAGCGTGAAGGCGATGTGCTGGTTGGCGCCGATCGGGCGGCCGAAGACCTGCCGCTGCTTCGCGTACGCGATCGCCTCGTCGAGGCAGCCCTGCGCTGCGCCCGTGCCGAGCGCGGCGAACGCGACGCGGCCCTCGTCGAGCGTCTCGATGAAGTTCGCGTAGCCGCGGCCGCGCTCGCCCAGCAGGTGATCCTCCGGCACGCGGGCGCCCTGGAAGGTGAGCGGGTGCGTGTCGGAGGCGTGCCAGCCGACCTTGTCGTACGCGGGCTCGACCGTGAAGCCGGGCGTGCCGGTCGGCACGACGATTGCGCTGAGCTCGGCCTTGCCGCTCTCGGTGCGGCCCGTCACCGCCGTCACCGTGACGAGCTCGGTGATGGGCGTGCCCGAGTTGGTGATGAACTGCTTCGAGCCGTCGATGACCCACTCGCCGCCCTCGAGCCGCGCCGTCGTGCGGGTCGCGCCCGCGTCGGAGCCCGCCTCGGCCTCGGTGAGCCCGAAGCCGGCGAGCGCCTCGCCCGAGGTCAGGCGCGGCAGCCAGCGCTGCTTCTGCTCCTCCGTGCCGCTGCGGAAGATCGGCATCGCCCCGAGCCCCACGCCGGCCTCGAGGGTGACGGCGATCGACTGGTCGACGCGCGCGAGCTCCTCGATCGCGAGGCACAGCTCGACGTAGGTGCCGCCCTGCCCGCCGTACTCCTCCGGGAACGGCAGCCCGAACAGCCCCATCTCGCCCATCTGCCGCACGACGTCCATGGGCAGCGTCTTCGTGCGGTCGGCCTCGTACGCGACGGGGTCGACGACCTCGTTCGCGAACTCGCGCACCATGCTCTGCAGCTCGAGCTGGTCGTCGTCGAAGTCGATCATGCGGGGGCTCCTTCGTGGGGGGCGGATGCAGTGAACTCGGGTTCGATGCGCGCGACGACCTGCCCCTGCCGCACCTGGTCGCCGACGGCGACCTCGAGGCGCAGCACGCCGGCGTGCGGGGCGAGCACGGCGTGCTCCATCTTCATGGCCTCGACGGTGACGACCGGCTGACCGGCCTCGACTCGGGCCCCGTCGGCGGCGCCGAGCGCGACGACGGCGCCGGGCATCGTGGCGCGCAGCTCGGGGCTCGCGACGGCGCCCGACCCGCCGTGCGCGCGGCTCGAGGCGCGCGCCGCCTCGCGGGGGGCGCGGTCGACGAGCCGCAGCGCGATCGCGGCCCCCGCGTCGGCGTCCGTCGGCTGCAGCCAGAGCATCTCGCCGTCGCGGGCGACCGCGAAGCTCGAGGCCGCGCCATCCAGGTGCACCGTGACGACGTCGGCGCCGGGCGCGTCGACCGCGCCGGCCGTCAGGGGGCTGACGTGGGTCGCCCCGATGCCCTCACCGTGCGAATGCGACGACGACGTGCGGAGCACCGCACGTGCGTGTCGCACCGGCACGTCCGCGCCGGCGGGCGAGCCGCTCCCCGGCAGCACGAGCTGCGCGGCGTCGGGCGAGCCGCTCACGAGCACGACGTGCGGCTCGGCGTCGGGGCCTGCGGCGAGGTCGGCGAACTCGTAGCGCACGGGCCGGTGCTCGCCGAGGCGCCATCCGCTGGGGGTGCGCCAGAGCTCGCTCGCGGCTCCGGCTCGCGGGGTCGCGGCGGCGAGCTCGTGGCGGCGCGCGTGCTCGAGCAGGGCCGCGGCGGCGAGCGCCGCGGCATCCGCCGCCGACGACGCGGGGTCGAGCGAACCGGCGGTGGGCACGATGCGCTCGATGAGCGAGGTCTCCAGGCGCCCCTCGCGCACCGATGGGTCGGCGAGCACCTGTCGCAGGTACGCACGGTTGGTGCGCAGGCCGAGCACGCGGGTCGAGGCGAGCGCGGCATCCAGCCGCGCGAGCGCGGTGACGCGGTCGGGCCCGTGCGCGATGACCTTCGCAAGCATGGGGTCGTAGTCGGCGGTCACCTCGAGGCCCTCGACGAGGGCCGAGTCGACGCGCACGCCGAGCCCGCTCGCCTCGACGAGCCCCCGCACGGTGCCGGTCGACGGCAGGAAGCCGGCCGCCGGGTCCTCCGCGTACAGGCGCGCCTCGATCGCCCAGCCGTCGAGGGCGAGTGGCGGCAGCGACAGTTCCTGCCCCGCGGCGATGCGCAGCTGCTGCTCGACGAGGTCGACGCCGGTGACGAGCTCGGTCACCGGATGCTCGACCTGCAGGCGCGTGTTCATCTCCATGAAGAAGAACTCGTCGGGGCGCGCGTCGCTCACGAGGAACTCGACCGTGCCCGCGCCCTCGTAGTCGACGCTGCGGGCGACCTCGCACGCGGCCTCGCCGATCGCGGCGCGCGTCGCCGCATCGAGCAGCGGCGAGGGAGCCTCCTCGATGATCTTCTGGTGCCGGCGCTGCAGCGAGCACTCGCGCTCGCCCAGGTGCACCGTCGTGCCGTGGCGGTCGGCGAGCACCTGCACCTCGATGTGCCGGGGCGCGGTGATGTAGCGCTCGAGCAGCAGCGCGTCGTCACCGAAGGCCTTGAGCGCCACGCGGCGAGCACCCGCGAGGGCCTCGGGCAGGGCATCCGCCTCGTGCACGACCGTCATGCCCTTGCCACCGCCGCCCGCCGAGGGCTTGATGATGAGCGGGAAGCCGACCCCCGCGGCGGCCGTGAGCAGGTCGGCGTCGGTCATGCCCGGCTCGCCGGCTCCGGGGATGGTCGGCACGCCGCGCGCCGCGACGTGCGCCTTCGCGCGCATCTTGTCGCCCATGACCTCGAGCGCGCGCGGGCTCGGCCCGACGAACACGATGCCGGCCTCGGCGCACGCGGCGGCGAGCTCGGCGTTCTCGCTGAGGAACCCGTAGCCCGGGTGCACGGCCTCGGCACCGCTGCGGCGGGCGGCGTCGACGATGGCCTCGACGCTCAAGTAGCTCTCGGCGGCGGGGGCCGGGCCGATGCGCAGGGCGAGATCCGCGAGCGCGCCGTGGCGGGCATCCGCGTCGGCGTCGCTGAAGACCGCGATCGAGCGGATGCCCAGCTCACGCAGCGTGCGGATGATGCGGCACGCGATCTCGCCGCGATTGGCGACGAGCACGGAGGTGAAGGGGCGGGGCAGGGTCGACATGGCTGCGCTCACATCCGGAAGAGGCCGAAGGCCGGGTCGGGCAGCGGCGCGCGGCTGCAGACGTCGAGGGCGAGGCCGAGCACGGTGCGGGTGTCGGCGGGGTCGATGATGCCGTCGTCCCACAGGCGCGCGGTCGAGACGTAGGGGCTGCCCTCGGCCTCGTACTGAGCACGGATGGGCGCCTCGAAGGCCTCCTGCTCCTCGGCGCTCCACGCGTCGCCGAGCTGCTCGCGACGCACCGTGCCGAGCACCGCGGCGGCCTGCTGCCCGCCCATGACCGAGATGCGGGCGTTGGGCCACATCCAGAGGAAGCGCGGCGAGTAGGCCCGGCCGCACATCGAGTAGTTGCCAGCGCCGAACGAGCCGCCGATGACGACCGTGAGCTTGGGCACGCGCGTGGTCGCGACCGCCGTGACCATCTTCGCGCCGTGCTTGGCGATGCCGCCCGCCTCGGCGTCGCGGCCGACCATGAAGCCCGAGATGTTCTGGAGGAACAGCAGCGGCACGCCGCGCTGGTCGCACAGCTCGATGAAGTGCGCGCCCTTCGCCGCCGACTCGCTGAACAGCACCCCGTTGTTGGCGACGATGCCGACCGGGTGGCCGTGGATGCGCGCGAAGCCCGTCACGAGCGTGTTTCCGTACTCGCGCTTGAACTCGTGGAACTCGCTCGCGTCGACGAGCCGCGCGATGATCTCGCGCACGTCGTAGGGCGTCTGCACGTCAGGCGGGATGACGTCGTAGAGCGAGCTCTCGTCGACGGCGGGCGGGATGCTCTCGCCGACCTCCCACGCGGGCGCGGCGGCCGGCGGCACCGTGGCGAGGATGTCGCGCACGATCGCCAGCGCGTGGTGGTCGTCGTCGGCGAGGTGGTCGACGACGCCCGAGACGCGCGCGTGGGTGTCGCCGCCGCCGAGCTCCTCCGCGCTCACGACCTCGCCGATCGCGGCCTTCACGAGCGGCGGCCCGCCGAGGAAGATCGTGCCCTGGTTCTTCACGATGACGGTCTCGTCGCTCATCGCGGGCACGTACGCGCCGCCGGCCGTGCATGACCCCATCACCGAGGCGATCTGCGGGATGCCCGCCGCCGACATCCGCGCCTGGTTGAAGAAGATGCGCCCGAAGTGGTCGCGGTCGGGGAATACCTCGGCCTGCAGCGGCAGGTACGCACCGCCGGAGTCGACGAGGTACACGCACGTCAGGCGGTTCTCGAGCGCGACCTCCTGCGCCCGCAGGTGCTTCTTGACCGTCATCGGGAAGTACGTGCCGCCCTTGACCGTCGCATCGTTGCTGATGACGAGCACGTGGCGCCCGTGCACGAGGCCGATGCCCGCGATGACGCCCGCGCCAGGCGCCTCGCCGTCGTAGAGGCCGTGCGCGGCGAGCGGCGCGAGCTCGAGGAAGGGGCTGCCCTCGTCGAGCAGCGCGTCGATGCGCTCGCGCGGCAGCAGCTTGCCGCGGGCGACGTGCCGCTCGCGGCTGCGCTCGGGGCCACCGAGGGCCGCGGTGGCGAGCGTGGTCTGCAGCTCGTCGACGAGGGCGCGCATCGCGGTGGCGTTCGGGCTGCTGCTCGCGCCTGCCGCGGGGATGCTCGTGCCGAGGGTCGCCATCGACCGCTCCTCCTCGTCTCGGGCTCGTGGCCCTGCTGCGATGGGGTGCCGCGCGGTCGTTCGGTTAACGCCCGCTCACCGGTTCAGGTTAGTCATCGTTCACCGGGCTGTCTACACTGGCGGCATGTCGATGACGGATGCGCGCGCCGCGGCCGCGCACGAGCCGACGCCCGGCGGCGAGACCGCGCGCGACCGCGCGAAGGCCGAGCGCCGCGCCGCGCTGCTCTCGGCGGCGGCTCGACTCTTCGCCGAGCGCGGATTCCCGCGCGTCTCGCTCGACGAGCTCGGCGCCGCCGCGGGCGTGAGCGGCCCCGCCGTCTACAAGCACTTCGTGAGCAAGCAGGCGGTACTCGCGGCGATCCTCGTCGAGGCGAGTGAGGGGCTGCTCGCCGGCGGGCGCGCCGTGATCGGCTCTGCCGGGGCCGACGCCCGCGCGGCGCTCGAGGGCCTCGTCGCGTTCCACGTCGACTTCGCGCTCAGCAACGCCGACGTCATCCGCGTGCAGGATCACGACCTCGACTCGCTCGCCGACGACGACCGGCACGCGGTGCGCGCGCTGCAGCGGCAGTACGTCGAGCTGTGGGTCGACGTGCTCGCGCGGCTGCGTCCGGCGGAGGCGCGGGTCGCTCTGCGCACCCGCGCGCACGCGTGCTTCGGGCTCATCAACTCGACGCCGCACAGCTCGCGGGCGGGCGCGCGGGTGACGCGGAGCATCCTCGAATCGATGGCGCTCGCCGCGCTGACGGCGTAGCCGCACCGTGCCTGGCCGCGCCGCGCCGCGGGGTCGAGCCTCGCCGAGTGAGTCGAGAAGTTGCGAGTGAGGTCGAATGTTCCGGCTCGAACGCCACTTTCCGGCCCACGCGCGGGCGAGACGCGGCGCGGGCGGCGCGCAGGCCCGCACGCCGCCCCGCCCCGCCGGGTTCAGACGAGCGCGAGCACGCTCGCCGGGTCGTGCAGCACTCCCCCGATGTCGGTCAGGAACCGCGACCCCTGCTCGCCGTCGACCATGCGGTGGTCGAACGACACGCTGAGGGTCATGACGTCGCGCAGCGCGATGCCGCCCTCGAACTCCCACGGCAGGCGCCTCACGGCCCCCATGGCGAGAATGGCCGCCTCGCCGGGGTTGATGATCGGGGTGCCCGCGTCGACGCCGAAGACGCCGATGTTGGTGATCGTGATCGTGCCGCCCGTGAGCGCCGACGGCGGCGTGCGGCCCTCGCGCGCCGTCACCGCCAGCTCACGGATCGCGTCGGCCAGCTGCGGCACCGTCATCGCGTGCGCGTCGCGGATGCTCGGCACGAGCAGCCCGCGCGGCGTCGCCACGGCGATGCCGAGGTGCACGTCGCGCAGCTCGACGATCTCGTTCGACGACTCGTCCCAGCGCGCGTTGAGGCTCGGGTTGCGCGCGACGGCGAGGCACAGCGCCTTCGACACGAGCGCGAGCATCGACGCGCTCTGCCCGCGCGCCTTGAGCCGCGCGACGAGCTCGCTCGCGGCCGTCACGTCGACAGTGAGGAACTCGGTCACGTGCGGCGCCGTGAACGCGCTGCGCACCATCGCCTCAGCGGTCGCCTTGCGCACGCCCTTGACGGGGTGGCGCACCTCGGCGGGTCGGCCGTCGGCACGCGCCGGCTCTGTCGACGACGATGCGGCGGATGCTCCGCCTCGCGCCCGCTCGACGAACCGGGTGACGTCGGCGCGCGTCACCTGGCCGCCCTCGCCCGTGCCGACGACCTGCGCGAGGTCGACGCCGAGGTCATGGGCGAGCTTGCGCACGGGCGGCGTCGCGAGGGCGGCACCGCGCGCAGGAGCGGTGCCGACCTCGAGGCCGACGCTCGCCGCGCGGTCGTCGGCGGGGCGCTCGGGCAGGGTGCGCGGCTTGCGCGTGGGGCGGCGCCCCGACTCGACGGCGGGGCCGTAGCCGACGAGCACCGACTGGCGCTGCTCGGCGGGGGCGGCCTCGGCGGGGGCGGCGTCGGCAGGCGCAGCCTCGGTGACCGGGTCGACCTGCGCCGGTGGCGCGGCCTCGGCGGGCGCGGCGGGGGCGTCGGCGGCCGAGGGGAGCGCAGCATCCGCCAGTACGTCGATCGACACGATCGGAGCGCCGACCTGCACGGTCGTGCCGGGCTCGGCGTGCAGGGCCGTGATGACGCCGGCGAACGGCGACGGCAGCTGCACGACGGCCTTCGCGGTCTCGACGTCGGCGAGCGGCTGGTTGAGCGTCACCCGGTCGCCGACGGCGACGAGCCACTCGACGATCTCGCTCTCGGTGAGACCCTCGCCGAGGTCGGGCAGGCGGAACTCGTGCACGGTCATCGCGCACCTCCGCTCGTGAGCACGAGATCGCGGGCGCTCGGGCGGCCGAGCACGCGGTCGACGCCGTCGAGCATGCGGTCGAGGTCGGGCAGGTAGTGCTCCTCGGCGCGAGCGCTCGGGTAGGGCGTGTCGAAGCCCGTGACGCGCGCCGGCGCCGCCTCGAGGTGCACGAAGCAGCGGTCGGTGATGCTCGCGGCGAGCTCGGCACCGAGGCCGCCGAACTGCGCGGCTTCGTGCGTGATGACGAGCCGGCCGGTCTTGCGCACGCTCGCCTCGACGGTGTCGAGGTCGAGCGGCGAGAGCGAGCGCAGGTCGATCACCTCGACCGAGACGCCCTCGTCGCTCGCGGCCACGGCGGCGTCGATCGCGGTCGCCACGAGCGGGCCGTAGGCGACGAGCGTCACGTCGGCGCCCTCGACGACGACGCGCGCGCGGTCGAAGGCGTGCTCGAACGACTCGTCGACCTCGCCCTTCGTCCAGTAGCGGCGCTTGGGCTCGAAGAACAGCACCGGGTCGTCGCACGCGATCGCCTGGCGCAGCATCGTGTGCGCGTCCTGCGGGGTCGAGCACGTCACGACGCGCAGCCCCGCGGTGTGCGCGAAGTACGCCTCGGGCGACTCGGAGTGGTGCTCGACGGCGCCGATGCCGCCGCCGAACGGCACGCGGATCGTGATCGGCATGCGCACCGCCCCGCGCGTGCGGTAGTGCAGTTTCGCCACCTGCGCGACGATCTGGTCGAAGGCTGGGTAGATGAAGCCGTCGAACTGGATCTCGCAGACCGGCCGGAACCCGCGGTAGGCGAGCCCGATGGCCATGCCGATGATGCCGGATTCCGCGAGCGGCATATCCATGACGCGGTCACGCCCGAACTCCTGCTGCAGCCCGTCGGTGACGCGGAAGACGCCGCCGAGCTGGCCGATGTCCTCGCCCAGCAGCACGACGCGGTCGTCGTCGGCGAGGGCGCGCCGCAGCCCCGTGTTGAGCGCCTTCGCGAGGGTGAGCTGCGTCATTCCGCCGCCTCCTCGAGCTCGCCGATGCTGCGCAGATACGCCTGCTGCTCGGCCCGCTGCCGCTCGAGCCCGCGGTGCGGCTCGGCGTACACGTGGTCGAACACCGACAGCGGGGCGGGGTTCGGCAGCGCGAGACAGCCGGCGCGGAACTCCGCGGCGACCGCGTCGGCGTGCGCGGCGATGCTGGCCGACGTCTCGTCGGTGAGGATGCCCACCTCGCGCAGGTGCGCCTCGAGCCGCGCGATCGGATCCTTCGCACTCCACGCCTCGCGCTCGAGCGGGTCGACGTACCGCGTGGGGTCATCAGAGGTCGTGTGCGGCCCCATGCGGTAGGTGACCGCCTCGATGAAGCTCGGGCCGTCGCCGCGGTGGGCGCGCTCGAGGGCGCGTCGGGTGGCGGCGAGCACGGCGAGCACGTCGTTGCCGTCGACGCGCATCGAGGGGATGCCGAAGCCGGGCGCGCGCTCCGCGATCGGGCGCTGGGCCTGCAGGCCCACGGGCTCGGAGATCGCCCAGTGGTTGTTCTGGCAAAAGAAGACCACGGGCGCGCCGAACGAGGCGGCGAAGATCATGGCCTCGTTGACGTCGCCCTGCGTGGTCGCGCCGTCGCCGAAGTAGGTGATCGTGGCGGTGTCGACGCCGTCGTGCCGGCAGCCGACCGCGTAGCCGACGGCGTGCAGTGTCTGCGCGCCGATGACGATCTGGGGGGTGGCCATGTTGACGTCATAGGGGTTCCAGCCCGCCTGCGCCGTGCCGCGCCACACCTCGACGATCGCGGGCAGCTCGACGCCCCGGCAGTAGGCGACGCCGTTCTCGCGATAACTCGAGAACACGAAGTCGTCGGCGCGCAGTGCGCGGGCCGAGCCCACCTGGGCGGCCTCCTGGCCGAGCAGCGGCGGCCACAGCCCGAGCTGGCCCTGACGCTGCAGGGCGGTCGCCTCGACGTCGATGCGGCGCACGACGATGAGGTCGTCGAGCAGCGCGAGCAGGTCGTCGCCGGTCAGGTCGGCGACGTACGGATCGTAGAGCGGGTCGGAGCGTCGTCGACCCTCCGGGTCGAGCAGCTGCACGAGCGCATCGGGAGGCGCGGGGAGCTCCGCCTCGAGTCGGTCGTCGGGCACCGTTGCACGCATCGCATCTCCGATCCGCCGCGCGCCGAGCGGGTGTGCCGGGCGCGGTCGATCCTCACAGCCGTCGGCCGGTGGGCCGCATGACTGACCCGGGCATCGTCGCCCGAGGTTGCCTCGACGGTAGACCACCCCTCTCGGAGTGCACAACATCGACCCGCCGGGGTGTGGAGAGCGCGCCGGGCACACCCGACGATCGGTGACGGATGCGCGGCCCGAGCCACGCGCAACGCCGCGGGCTCAGCGCCCGAGCGACCAGCCGGCCTGCTTCACGAGCACGTGCCCGCGCCGCGTCGTGAACCGCAGCCACGAGCCCGAGGCGTACTGCTGCAGGGCGTCGTCGCCGAGGAACCCGAGGCTCAGCGCGGCGAACGCCGCCCCGGCCGGGATGTGGTCGTGGCCCTCGATCGGCCGACCCCACACCTCGCTGCGCACGCGGTGCACGAGGTCGCTGCCGAGACCCTCCGGCACGGCCGTCGCGACCTCGTCGATGCCGGCGCGGGCCGCGGTTTCGAAGAGCTGCGGGTCGAGCGGCTGCATGGCCTGCCACCCTCCCCTGGGCGGCGAGATCGCCGCCCAGACCACCGTGGCGACGGATGTGGGCAGGGCGATCGCGACGGGGCCCTCCGTCGCGGCGGCGAGCGCCGCATCCACCCTCGCCTGCAGCGAGCGGAGCGGCACGACCGCGTCGACCGGGTCGCCCTCCGCGGCGAGCGTGCGCAGCCCCAGCACGGTCGGTGCGCGGTCGAGCAGGCCCCGCGGGTGCAGCACCGCGACGTAGGCGGCGAGCACGCCGCCGTCGAGGATGAGGCGGATCGAGCCGTTCTCGTCGAGCCGCGCAGCGCGTCCGAGCAGCGTCTGCAGGTCGGTCGCGGCGGGCGCGTCGGGAAGCGTGAGGATGCTCGACATCGCTCCCTAGACTACGGGCGTGACCCACGCCCCCGCCTCCGATCCCGCCGAGACCGACGCCGCTGAGACCGCCGCCCACGACCCCGTCGCCGCGATGCTGCAGGCGCTCGACCTCGCCGACACCGGCGCCCGCACCACGGAGGACATCTTCACCGCGCCGAGCCAGTGGATGCCGCAGGGCCGCGTCTTCGGCGGGCAGGTCATGGCGCAGTCGGTGCTCGCGGCGATCCGCACGGTCGAGGGCGACCGCTTCATCCACTCCATGCACGGCTACTTCCTGCGGCCGGGCGATGTGACCGAGCCGATCACCTTCTCGGTCGACCGCATCCACGACGGGCGCTCGTTCTCGACGCGGCGCACGCAGGCGTACCAGAAGGGGCTGCCGATCCTGTCGATGATCGCCTCCTTCCAGGATGTCGACCCGGGCCTCGAGCACCAGGCGACCATGCCGGAGGGCATCCCGCAGCCGGAGGAGCTGCCCAGCACGCGCGAGGTGCTCGAGCAGCTCGACCACCCGGTGGCGCGCTTCTGGGCGACCGAGCGGCCCTTCGACCTGCGGCACGCGCCCGGGCACCTGTACTTCGGCGGCGACCGCGAGCAGGTCGCGCACCAGGCGGTGTGGCTGCGCGCGCTGAGCCCGCTGCCCGACGACGAGAACCTGCACCGCGCGGCCCTCGCCTACGCGAGCGACTACTCGATCCTCGAGCCGATCCTGCGCCGGCACGGGCAGTCGTGGGCGACGCCGGGGCTGAAGATGGCGAGCCTCGACCACGCCATGTGGTGGCACCGCTTCGCGCGCGTCGACGAGTGGCTCTGCTACGTGCAGGAGTCGCCGAACGCGATCGGCGGCCGCGGCCTGTCGCTGGGTCGCATCTTCACGCGCGACGGGCAGCTCGTGGCGAGCGTCGCGCAGGAGGGCATGGTCCGGGTTCCGGGCGCCTGACCGTGCGCCGCTCCCCCGACCTGCCCGCCGAGCGGCTCGACCGCTCGCGCTTGGAGCTCGCCGTCGACGAGCGCTTCGCTGGCGCAGCGCTCGACACCGCGTGCTGGCTGCCCGAGTACCTGCCGCACTGGAGCACGCCCGACCGCAGCGCCGCCCGCTATCGCCTGACGCCCGAGGGCCTCGAGCTGCGCGTCGACCACGACCAGCCTGCGTGGTCGCCCGAGTTCGACGGCGAGCTGCGCGTGTCGAACCTGCAGACGGGCTCGTTCGCGGGGCCGATCGGCAGCAGCGTGGGCCAGCATCGCTTCCGCGAGGGGCTCGTCGTGCGCACGGCGGTGCCCGACCGTCGGCTGTGGCAGCCGCGGTACGGGCTCGTCGAGGCGCGCATCCGGCCGAGCCTGCACCCGCGCGCCCTCACGGCGCTGTGGCTCATCGGGCACGAGGCCGAGCCCGAGCAGTCGGGCGAGCTGTGCGTCGTCGAGCTCTTCGGGGGCGAGATCGACGAGCGCGGCGGCACGAGCATCGGCGTGGGCGTGCATCCGTTCGGCGACGCCCGACTGCGGGAGGAGTTCGCGCGCGTGCCGATCGCCGGCGACGCGCGGGGCTTCCGCACGTACTCCCTCGAGTGGATGCCCGGCGCGGCCCGCTGGTACGTCGACGACGTGCTCGTCGCCGAGGTCGACCAGTCGCCCGACTACCCCCTGCAGCTCATGCTCAACCTCTACGACCTGCCGCTCGAGGGCACGACGCGCGAGCCCGCCTCGTACCCGATGACGGCGACCGTGGCGTGGGTGCGCGAGTGGCGCCCGCGCGCCGGGGCCTGACCGCCCCCGCCCCGCCCGCGCCGCGAGCGCTAGGCGCGCGGCGACAGGTGCTCGTGCAAGGCGACCCAGCGGCCGTCGCGGCGCGCGAAGACGATCGTCTCGCGCTCGGTGACGTCGTCGACCTGCCCGCCGAGCTCGATGCGCGAGTCGACCGCGTGCGTGAAGATCGCGGTGTCGCCGAGCACCTGCACGCGCCGATCGCTCGAGCGGCAGGCGTGCACGCGAAAGCCGTCCTCGCGCTCCCACTGCGCCCACAGCGCCTCGTACTCGGCGCGGCTCTCGAGCCGGCGGTCGGCGGTGTGGAAGACGAAGGTCGCGTCGTCGGCGAAACCGGCGAAGTAGGCCTCGGTGCGGTGGTGCGCGAAGTCGTCGACGATCGCGTCGGCCGCGGCGAGCACCTCGGCGACGAGGGCCTCGTCAGCGCCGTTCGCCGCGGTCGCTGTCGCGTCGCCCCGGCCCACCGGGCCCGACACGCCGCTCACGAGGCGCTCCGGCGGCGCGCCATCACGGTCAGCAGCTCATACGCGACGTGCGCCGCGGCGATGCCCGTGATCTGCGCGTGGTCGTACGCGGGGGCGACTTCGACGATGTCGGCGCCGACGAGGTTCACGTCGGCGAAGCCGCGCAGCACCGCGAGCAGCTCGCGGCTCGTGAAGCCGCCTGCCTCGGGCGTGCCGGTGCCGGGCGCGAACGCGGGGTCGAGCACGTCGATGTCGATCGAGACGTAGACGGGGCGGTCGCCGACGCGCGCCCGCATGCGCTCGATGACCCCGGAGGCGCCGAGCGCGTCCATCTCGGTCGAGTGCACGATCTGGAAGCCGAGGTCGCCGTCGTCGGTGAGATCCTCCGCCGTGTAGAGCGGTCCGCGGATGCCCACGTGCAGGCAGGAGTCCTGCGCGAGCAGCCCCTCTTCCGACGCGCGGCGGAACGGCGTGCCGTGCGTGTAGTCGGCGCCGAAGTAGGTGTCCCACGTGTCGAGGTGGGCGTCGAAGTGCACGACCGCGATCGGACCGTGCTGGGCGTGCATCGCCCGCAGCAGCGGCAGCGCGATCGTGTGGTCGCCTCCGAGGGTCAGCAGCTGCGCACCCGCGTCGAGCACGCGCGTCGCCTCCGCCTCGATCGTGGCGAGCGCCTCGCCGATGTCGAACGGGTTCACACCGATGTCGCCGCCGTCGACGACCTGCTGCAGCGCGAACGGCTTCGCGTCCTGTGCGGGGTTGTAGGGCCGCAGCAGTCGCGACGACTCGCGGATGTGCGAGGGCCCGAACCGCGCGCCCGGCCGGTAGCTGACGCCCGTGTCGAAGGGCACGCCGAGCACGACGACGTCGGCGCGCTCGACCTCGTCCCAGCGCGGCAGCCGCGCGAAGGTCGGGGCGCCGCCGTAGCGGGGCACCTGGGTCGCGTCGACCTGACCGACGTTGCCGTTCTCGGTCACGCGGGGCGTGCGCTGCTCCACGGTGGGGCTCCTTCTTCGAGGTGGTTCGAGTCGGTGCGGGATGCCCGGGGCGACCGGGCAGGACGCCGGGGGCGGTCTGCGGGGCCGCCCCCGGGCATCCGGCTCAGCTCGCCCGGCGGGCGGCGGCCTTCGCGGCCGCCGAGCTGTGGTCGGTCTCGATCGGCTGCAGCGGCGCGCTCGACTCGCGCACCAGGCGCGGGCCCTGCGGGGGGTAGACGTACTCCGGCTCGGGGAAGAGCACGAGCGCGCCGAGGTACAGCACCGCCGCCGAGACGATCGCGACGAGCAGGCTGATGTCGACACCGCCGGCGACGCCGTTGAGCGGCCCGACGATGACCGGCGGGTAGTAGGCGAAGAGCAGGCCGAGCACCGCCGAGGCGATCCAGGCGACCATGCCGCGCCAGTTGACGCCGCCGGTGAACCAGCAGCGCCCGCCGACCTGACCGCGGTTGAACACCTGCAAATCGTCGCGCGAGAACGAGCCGCGGCGCACGAAGTAGCCGATCGCCATGATGATCATCCACGGCGTCGTCGTGACGATGATCGCGCCGACGAAGGCGTTCACCGCACCGAGCAGGTCGAAGAAGATGCGGCCGAGCAGGATGAACAGGAACGCGATCGTGCCGATGAAGATCGTCGCCTGCACGCGGCTGAAGCGCGGGAACACCGACGAGAAGTCCAGGCCCGTGCCGTAGAGCGACGTCGACCCGGTCGACAGACCGCCGATGAACGCGACCGCCATGAGCAGCACCGCGTACCACAGCGGCGAAGTCTGGATGAGCGCGAAGACGTAGTCGGCCTCGCCGGCGACGAGGGTCGCCGTGGCGACACCGAACAGGAACGGGATGATCGTGAGGCCCTGGCCGAGCGCTGTCGCGCCGAAGAGCTTGCGCGCGGGCGTCGACGCGGGGATGTAGCGGCTCCAGTCACCGAGGAAGGCGCCGAACGAGACGGGGTTCGACATCACGATGAGCACCGAGAGCACGAACGTCGGCCAGAAGCTGCCGAGCGCGTAGGCCTCGGCGCCCGGGTCGTACGACGGGTCGAAGGTGCCGGCGAACGCGACGAAGGCGAGCAGGAACAGCACCGAGTTCGCGATGACCGCGGTCTTGTTGATGAGCAGCATGAACTGGTAGCCGTACACGACGACGACGATCACGATGAGGCCGATGAGCCCGTAGATGACTGTGCGCAGGCCGACCGAGTCGGGCACGCCGGCGAGCCGGTTGAGCGCGCCGACGAGGGCGTCGCCGCCGACCCAGACCGAGATCGAGTAGAAGGCGACGGCGGTCAGCAGCGACAGGAACGAGCCGACGACGCGACCGCGCACGCCGAAGAACGCGCCGGAGGAGACGGCGTTGTTGGTGCCGGTCTTCGGGCCGAACAGACCCATCGGCATGAGCACGAGGATGCCGAGGCCGAGGCCGACGAGGGTCGCGGCGACGGCCTGCCAGAACGATAGCCCGAGCAGGATCGGGAAGGTGCCGAGCAGCACCGTCGCGAACGTGTTGGCGCCGCCGAACTGGATGCGCATGAGGTCGACCCAGGTGGAGGTGCGGTCGGCGTCGGGCACCGTGTCGATGCCGCGCTGCTCCACCTCCGTCGCGCGCGGGCGCGGGTTGAGGGCGACGTCGGAGTGGTCGACAACGACTCTGTTGCCAGTCATGGGTGTGTCCTTCGACTCAGGGGCAGAGGATCGGGTGGGCCGACTCTAGCCCTGAGTATGCCAAATATGCAAAGGTTCTTGACCATGAGGATAGAGCGCGTCGTCGACCTCTCCGTGCCCGTCACCGAGAGCACCCAGGTGTACCCCGGCGACCCGACCGTCGCCTTCGCCCCGCACGCGACGATCACCGCCGACGGCTTCAACCTGCTGTCGGTGCGCATGGGCTCGCAGAGCGGCACGCACGTCGACGCGCCGTACCACTTCGACGACTCCACGCCCCGCATCGACGAGCTTCCCCTCGAGCGCTTCGTCGGCGAGGGCCTGATCGTGGATGCCCGGGGCCTCGCCGCGCGCGGCCGCATCACGGTCGACCACCTCGCCCCCGTGCTCGAGAAGCTCGAGCCCGGTCGCATCGTGCTCCTGCGCACCGACTGGAGCAAGCACTACGGCACCCCGACCTACTTCGAGCACCCGTTCCTCGACCGCGCGGCGTGCGAGCTGCTGCTCGAGCGCGGCATCCGCACCATCGGCATCGACGCCATCAACCTCGACGAGACGCCCGACGACGAGCACCCCGGCGAGGGGTTCCCCTGCCACCACCTCATCGCCGAGGTCGGAGGCGTCATCATCGAGAACCTGACGAACCTCGGCCAGGTGCGCGCCGAGCATCCCCTCATCTCGGTGCTGCCGCTGCGGTTCATCGGGGCCGACGGCGCCCCCGTGCGCGCGGTCGCGATCGAGCACGGCTGAGCCGGGGCGGCCATGACGCCACCGGGTGTCAGCGGCGTGCGTCAGGATAGGAGCATGGCCAGCGACGTGAGGATCGGCGCCCGACTGCGAGCGGCGCGACTCGCGCGCGGGCTCACGCTCGAAGCCGTGGGCGCCGCCGCGGGCATCAGCCAGGGGTTCGTCAGCAAGCTCGAGCGCGACCAGGTCTCACCCTCCGTCGCCTCCCTCGTCGCGATCTGCGAGGCCGTCGGCCTCAAGGTCGGCGAGCTGTTCGAGCCGCCGCCGTCGCAGATCGTGCGTGCCGGCGAGGGCGCGCCCATCAACTTCGGCGGCGAGGGGGCGGAGGAGTTCCTGCTCACGCCGGGCACGCAGACCGACGTCGAGGTCATCCGCTCGATCATCGACCCGGGCGGCACCGCCGGAGACGACCTCTACAGCCTCGACTGCGACGTCGAGTTCGTCTACGTGCTGCGCGGGCGCCTCACGATCATCCTCGGCGACGACGAGCACGAGCTCGCCGCGGGCGACTCGATGACCTTCCGCGGCCGCGACCCGCACACCTGGCACAACGCCTCCGCCGAGGAGCGGTGCGAGGTGCTGTGGGTGCTCGCGCCCGCGACCTAGCCGCGCCGGGCATCCGTCGCCGCCGCCGGCCGCCCGATGCGGGCCCGCATCAGTCGCGACGACGGAAGCGCACGGGCTCCTCGACGTAGGGCGCCCACAGGCCGCGCTCGCGGTCGCTCACCCGGCGCGGCCGACCGCTAGACTCGTCGACGAGCACGATCGTCGTCATCGCCCGCGCGAACACGACCGCGGGCTCGGCGCCCAGCGGCGAGCGGATCTCGTAGCAGACGTCGAGGCTCGCCCCGCCGATCGCACCGAGCCACAGCTGGATGTCGAGCGGCTCGCGCAGGTGCGGGATCGGCGCGAGGTACTCGACCTCCTGCCGCGCGATGAGGCTCTGGGCCCCCTCGTCGATGTGCAGCTCGGGCAGCGGGGTCGCCGAGGCGCCCCGGCCGCGCCAGAACACCTCGATGCGCGCCTCCTCCAGCAGCGTCAGCAGCCGCGCGTTGTTGACGTGCCCGTAGGCGTCGAGGTCGCTCCAGCGCAGCGCGATCGGCACGTGGATGCGGGCCATGTCGCTCTCCTCCCCCGTCGCGCCCGGAATGCTCCGGGCCGCGCGATCAGTCGCGCGTGAGCTTGCGGTAGGTGACGCGGTGCGGGCGCGCGGCCTCGGCGCCGAGGCGCTCGATCTTGTTCGCCTCGTAGGCCTCGAAGTTGCCCTCGAACCAGTACCAGTTCGCCGGGTCCTCCTCGGTGCCCTCGTAGGCGAGGATGTGCGTGGCGATGCGGTCGAGGAACCACCGGTCGTGCGTGATGACGACGGCGCAGCCGGGAAACTCCAGCAGGGCGTTCTCGAGCGACTGCAGCGTCTCGACGTCGAGGTCGTTCGTCGGCTCGTCGAGCAGCAACAGGTTGCCGCCCTCCTTGAGCGTCAGCGCGAGGTTGAGACGGTTGCGCTCGCCGCCGGAGAGCACGCCGGCCTTCTTCTGCTGGTCGGGGCCCTTGAAGCCGAACTTCGACACGTAGGCCCGGGAGGGGATCTCGGTCTTGCCGACCGTGATGATGTCGAGGCCGTCGCTCACGACCTCCCACAGCGTCTTGTTCGGGTCGATGTTCGACCGGCCCTGGTCGACGTAGCTGATCTTGACCGTCTCGCCGACCTTGAGGTCGCCGCCGTCGAGCGGCTCGAGGCCGACGATCGTCTTGAACAGCGTGGTCTTGCCGACGCCGTTGGGGCCGATGACGCCGACGATGCCGTTCGGCGGCAGGCTGAACGACAGGCCGTCGATGAGCGTGCGGTCGCCGAAGCCCTTCTTGAGGTTCTTGGCCTCGATAACGATCGAGCCCAGGCGGGGCCCCGGCGGGATCTGGATCTCCTCGAAGTCGAGCTTGCGGGTCTTCTCCGCCTCCGCCGCCATCTCCTCGTAGCGGGCCAGTCGCGCCTTCGACTTCGCCTGGCGGCCCTTCGCGTTCGAGCGCACCCAGTCGAGCTCTTCGGCCAGGCGCTTGGCGAGCTTGGCGTCCTTCTTGCCCTGCACCTCCAGGCGCTCGGCCTTCTTCTCGAGGTAGGTCGAGTAGTTGCCCTCGTAGGGGTAGAGGCGGCCGCGGTCGACCTCGGCGATCCACTGCGCGACGTGGTCGAGGAAGTACCGGTCGTGCGTGATCGCGATCACGGCACCGGGGTACTTCTGCAGGTGCTGCTCGAGCCAGAGCACGCTCTCGGCGTCGAGGTGGTTGGTGGGCTCGTCGAGCAGCAGCAGGTCGGGCTTCTCGAGCAGGAGCTTGCAGAGCGCGACGCGGCGCTTCTCGCCACCGCTCAGGTGGGTGATGCTGGCGTCGCCGGGCGGGCAGCGCAGGGCATCCATCGCCTGCTCCAGCTGGCTGTCGAGATCCCAGCCGTTCGCGGCGTCGATGGCCTCCTGCAGCACGCCCATCTCGGCCAGCAGCGTGTCGAAGTCGGCGTCGGGGTCGGCCATCGCGGCCGAGATCTCGTTGAAGCGCGTGATCTTGTCGTAGAGCTCGCGCACGCCGTCCTGCACGTTCTCGAGCACGGTCTTCGACTCGTCGAGCTCGGGCTCCTGCATGAGGATGCCGACCGTGTAGCCCTCGCTGAGGCGGGCCTCGCCGTTCGAGGGCTGGTCGAGGCCGGCCATGATCTTCAGGATCGTGGACTTGCCGGCGCCGTTCGGGCCGACCATGCCGATCTTGGCGCCCGGGTAGAACGACATCGTGACGTCATCGAGGATGAGCTTGTCGCCGACCGACTTGCGGGCGCGGACCATGGAGTAGACGAATTCGGCCATTGCCTCAGTCTATTGAAGCGGTCGCCCCCACCAGGCACGCCCCCGTGGAGAGCACGGGGGCCGTCACGGTCGTGAAGCCGTCGCCGTCGAACTGCGCCAGCACGCACTCCTGACCGGAGCGCACCGAGAGCAGCAGCGAATCCACCGGCAGCCCGATCGCCGTCTGATCGGCGGTCACCTGTACGGCGCTGAGCGGGATGCCCGCCGCGGTGAGCGCGTCGACCACCGAGCGACCCGCGGGGATGCCGCCGGCCGCGACGAGCGGCTGCAGCGCCGCCTCCACGATCGGGAGGTTGTCCTCCGCGGCGCCCTCCGGGGCGAAGGTCGGCGCGGGTTCGGGCGACGCGCTCGGTGCGGCCGAGGCGCTCGAGGTCGGCGTCGGCGTGGGCGCCGGATCGGGGTCGGGCGACGGCGCGCACCCCGCGGCGAGCGCCGCGATCGCGACCGTCGCGACGAGCAGGGCGGATGCCCGGCCGGCGTTCGTCCGCATCCTCGACCTCGCTCTTCCGCGGCCCCGCGGCCGCCCCGAGGAGTCTAGCCACCGCACGCTTCATGACCTCCGTTCGCTATTCGAACGTCGCGGAACGAGCGCGATTGCGGGCCCCCACGGGGCGTCGCACTATAGGAGCCAAGGACACGCGGTACGGAGTCGGGGGACTCCTGGGGGGCCGCGAACCGCGATCGAGGTTCTCAGCCGTTCGGGTCGGACGAGAGCTTCGACAGAACATGCGGCCGTCCCCGGCTCATTCGGGTTGAGCCGGGGCGGCCGCTTCTGCTGTGCCAGGGTGCATCATGGGCCTCGGCACGCGCGACGACCCGACCTGGAGACCAGCATGACGCTGCGAGAGGCCCTCGGTGGCCGCTGGAGCACCCACTGGGCGCTGTGGCTCGCGCTGTACCCGGGCGCGATCGCCCTCATCCTGCTGCGCGAGTCGACGACGGACTACCCCGAGCCGTGGTGGCCGATCCTCTCCGCCACCGTCCAGCACCTCGTCAGCGGCACCGTCGTGGTCGCCGGGGGCGCGATCGCGCGACGCCGCTCGGCCGTGCTGCCGGTGTGGGTCGTCATCGCACTCTGGGCGCTCGCCTGCGTCGTGCGGGCGGCAATCGGCGCGACCGTCGCCGAGGTCGTCGCGGGGGTGCCCGGGCACTTCTTCTTCCGGGTCGGGTCGTGGCTGCTCGTCTCCGCCGTGTGGCTCACCGCCCTCGTCTACGGCATCGCGCAGATCGAGCGACGCCGCCAGCTCATCGGCGAGCTCGAGCAGGCGCAGCGCCGCCTCGAGCGGGCCACCGAGCTCGCGACGGAGTCGAGCGAGGCGATGCAGACCCGCCTGGCGAGCACCGTGCGAGCGTCCGTCGCCCCCGTCCTCGACGACCTGCTCGATCGACTCGTGCACGTGCGGCAGGAGCTCGACCCGAGGGCGTTCGCCGAGATCAGCCTCCGGCTCTCCTCCCTCCACGACGAGACGGCCGACCTCGTGCAGTCCGTCGCCCCGGTGCCCGCAGTGACGGAGCCGCCGCGTCGCGCCTCGCTCCGCGAGGTGTTCGACGTGCATCTGCAGCAGCCCTGGGGCGCCGCGGGCCTCGTGACGGTGGCGACCGCCTCGCTCGTCGTCGCGGACGCCTGGCGCATCTTCGGCGGAGAGGCCGCGCTCGAGCTCATCACCGCGACCCTCGCGGCGGGGACAACGCTCGGGATCGTGCTGCGGCTCTCCACGCGCTGGTCGATGCTCGCGCGCACTCGCGCCTCGAGCGTGACCCTCGGCGGGCTCGGGGCCGCCGTGCTCGTCATCGCCTGGATCATGCTGCACAGCGGCATCGACGACGTCACCTGGCACGGCGTGTTCCTGCTGCCGATCCTCGCGCTCGGCATGACCGTCTCGTGCAGCGTCGTGATCGCCGCCCTCGCGCTCGCGCGGTCGAACGACGACGACGCCGCGACCCTCCGTGCGATGGCGACGGACCTGCGACGTCTCGACGACGCGCACCGCGCAGCGCTCGAGCGCGAGCGCCACCGGCTCAGCGAGCTCATGCACGGGCCCGTGCAGGGCCGCATCGCCGCGTGCGTCATGGCCCTCACGTTCTTCTCGAGCGCCGACGCCGCCCCGGGCGCACTGGCCACGATCACCGAGCAGGTGCTCGACCACCTCGCGGCGGCGGCCCGCGACCTGTCGCTCCTCGCCGGCGAGGGGCCCCCGAACGGAGGGGGCGCCCCGCCCGCGACCCCGGCCTAGACTGCTCGCATGGCCGACCCGGGAGCCTCCCCCACCGTCCTGGTCGCCGACGATGACCCGTTGGTGCGCACGGTGCTCCGCATGGCGCTCTCCGGCATGGGGCTCGACGTCGTCGAGGCGCGCTCCTCCGACGAGATCCGCGCGGTCGACCCGGAGCGACCGCTCGCCCTCGTCGTGCTCGACGTCAATATGCCCGGTGGGGGCGTGGAGTCGAACCTCGCGACGATCGCCGGACGCACGCCGCGACCGCGCGTGCTGCTGCTGAGCGGCGAGGATGCTCCGCCCGCGCTCGAGGGCGTCGACGCTTCGGCGCGCAAGCCCATCGAGCTCGCGAGCCTCCAGTCGCTCGTCACGCGTCTGCTCGCCGACGGCGCTGGGGCACCCGGTCATGACTGAGGCTGCGCGCGGCGAGCTCGCCGCGCTCGCGAGCGCGCTCGAGCAGCTCGCCGCCGAGCATCCCGACCCGCTCTTCCTCGTCGGGGATGACGGCGTCATCGTCGGCGCCAACTCGGCGCTGTTCCGCTCCGGCGTGCTCGAACGCGAGCGCTTCATCGGCTCGCACTTCGCCCAGTGGGCGACGCCGGAGGAGCGCAGCCTCGTGGTGCGCGAGTTCGAGGCGGCGCTGCGCGGCGAGACGCGGCGCTTCCGCACGCTCGGTCGCACACGAGCGGCACGATCCGAGGTGACCTACTGCCCGGTCAGGGTCGACGGGCGCGTCGCGGGCGTGCTCGCGAGTGCGGTGGGGCTCGTCGGCGTCGAGGATCGCGAGCGCGCGCAGGCGGAGTCGGATCGTCTGCTGCGGATCGCGGGTGAACTGGCGTCGTTCGGCGCGTTCTCGCTGCAGCGGGCCACGCAGTCGGTGCACTTCACCCCGCAGGCGCTCTCGGTGCTCGGCTTCGCGGGCGCGGAGGACATCACGATCGAGCAGGCGATCGAGACCTTCTCGCCGGCCAACACGCCCGAGATCCTGACGAGCATCGCCGCGTGCTTCGAGCACGGCGTCCCGCTGCGCTTCCAGTCCGAGATCCGCAACGGCGAGGGTGCACGGCAGATCGTGCGCGTCGTCGGCGAGGCCGTGCGAGAGTTTGAGGGCGGTGAGGTCGTCGCCGTGCACGGCGCGATCTGGGACGTCACGGACTCGGTCGAGGCCGTCGAGCGGGAGGCCGGGCTGCAGGCACGGCTCGACGACACGCTCGACTCCATCGAGGACGGCTTCCTCTTCCTCGACGCGGAATGGCGGATGGTCTACGGAAACGCGCGCATGGACCTGTGGACGGGTCGACCGTTCGCCGAGCTGGAGGGCCGCAGCCTCTGGGAGGCGTTCCCGGAGCTCGCGGACAGCGAGCTGGAGGTCGCCTACCAGCGCGCGGCGCGCGAGAAGGTGCGCACGACCGTGCGCGTGCTCAACGACGAACTCGGTCGATGGTTCGACGTCACCGCGTACCCGGCCGCGACCGGCATCGCGCTGTACATCCGCGACGTCACGGAGGACGAGTTCGCCCGGCAGAAGATCGCCCTCGCCCAGCGTCGCATCGCCGAGCAGGCGGAGCTCATCGACGCGGTGCGCGACGCGATCATCGTGCGCGGGATCGACGGCGTCGTGCGGTACTGGAACCGCGCGGCGGAGACGCTCTACGGCGTGAGCGCGGAGGACGCGATCGGCCAGCAGATCCGGGACCTCATGACCTTCGACATCGACCGCTACGACGCCGTGACGCTGCGCGACGGCTACTGCGCCGAGGAGGTGCCGCACACGACGCTCGACGGTCGCTCGCTCATCGTCGACTGCCGCTGGCAACTGCTGCGCGACGGCGACGGAGCACCGGACGCGATCATCTCGGTCGACACCGACGTCACCCAGTGGCGTCGGGAGGAGAACCTCCGGGCCCGGGCGAACCGGATGGAGAGCCTCGGCACCTTCGCCGGCGGCATCGCCCACGACCTCAACAACGTGCTCACGCCGATCCTCATGTCGATCCAGTTGCTGGAGGCCTCCGAGCAGGATGACGGGAGGCGCGAGCTGCTCGCGACCATGGAGTCCGCCGCCAAGCGCGGTGCGGACATGGTGCGCCAGGTGCTGTCGTTCGCCCGCGGGGTCGACGGCCGGCGCGAGCGCGTCGCGATCGCCGACCTCCTGGAGGAGACGCGCCGCTTCGCGACGGAGATGCTGCCGTCGTCGGTGCGCTTCGACGTCTCGATCGACGACGACGTCCCCGACACGATGGGTGACGCGACGCAACTGCTGCAGGTGCTCACCAACCTCGTCACGAACGCCAGGGACGCGATGCCCCGCGGCGGCTCTCTCACGGTCGTCGCGTCGACGCTGCTGCTGGAGGACTCGCTGTCGGCCGAGTCGTTCCGCCTCGAACCGGGTCGCTACGTGCTCATCGACGTCACCGACACGGGGCACGGCATGAGCGCCGAGGTGGCGGAGAAGATCTTCGAGCCCTTCTTCACGACGAAGTCGGTGGGCAAGGGCACGGGCCTCGGGCTGGCGAGCTCGCTCGCCATCGTGCGCGGCCACGGCGGCACGCTCCGCGTCTACAGCGAGCTCGACCGGGGCACGCGCTTCTCGATGCTGCTGCCCGTGATCGAGGACGACGGGGTCGCTCCCCGCCAGCCCAGCGTACCCTCGCGGCGGCTGCCCCGAGGTCGTGGCGAGACGGTGCTCGTGGTCGACGACGACGAGACGATCCGCGCCATCGCCGCCCGCACCCTGGAGAACTACGGCTACCGAACCGCGACCGCGGGCGACGGCCGCGAGGCCATCGCGATCGTCGAGCAGCGCGGGGGTGCCATCGACCTCGTGCTCACCGACATGACGATGCCGATCATGGACGGCGCCGCGACCACCGCCTACCTCGAGGAGCACTACCCGCACATCCCCGTCATCGCCGCGAGCGGGCTGACCTCCGCCGGGGGCGCCGCGCGCAGTGCCGGCATGGGCGCGGCGGCGTTCCTGCCGAAGCCGTACACGACTAGCCTGCTGCTGACGACGCTCCGCGATGTGCTTGACGAGCCGCACGAGCCCGACCACGATGACGGGACGGAACCAGACGCACGAGACGGGGGCGATGCCGGATGACGGTCGAGAGCAAGGCGCTGCGAGTCGTCGTGGCCGACGACGACGGGTTCACCGTCTCCCTCGTCTCCGGCGGCCTCGGAGCCCGGGGCTTCGACGTCACGACCGCCACCTCGGTCGGCGAAGCACTGACCGCGGTGGCCGAGACCGACCCACACGCGCTCATCACCGACCTCAACTTCGGGGCGGGAGAGTCGGGCGCCGACCTGCTGCGCGCGGTCGCCGACGAGTACCCCTGGATCGGCCTCGTCGTGCTGACCTCGCACCGCTCCCCCGAGCTCGCCGTGCCGAACCCCTCGAGCATCCCGCAGGGCGTGGTGTACCTCGTGAAGTCGCAGCTCGGCGCGATCGACGACCTCATCGACGCGGTGCACCGCTCGATCAGCGGCCAGGCCGACGAGGTGATCCGCGACGACGACGACGTGCCGACCGTCACGGCCGCCCAGGCCGACGTGCTGCGCCTGCTCGCCGAGGGGGCCTCCACGCGCGCCCTCGCCGAGCACCGCGGCACGACCGTGCGCGCCGTCGAGACGATGCTGGCTCGGCTCTTCACCGCGCTCGGGCTCGACACGGGCGAGAGCGCGAACCCCCGGGTCGCCGCCGTCACGATGTGGCAGCGCGGCAACATCCGCGTGCGCTGACGCTGCGGGAGCGGCCGGGGCGGCAGCGGCGCGACGCCGTCCCCGTAGGGGCGCGGCGCCGAGCCGCCCGTGAGGGGCGCAGCGCCGCGCGGCCCGCTCAGAACGGCGGTGCGGCGACGTCGTCGACGAGCTCGCGCGGGGCGAGCTGCGAGGCGTCGTCGGGCACCTCGAGGGCCTCGTCGGGCTCCGGTCGGGCATCCGCCGTCTCGTCGCGGGCGTCGCCGCGACCGACGATGACGCTGCGGGTGAAGCTGGCGCGGCCCCAGGTGAGGTCGTGGCCGATCGCCTCGGCGTCGATCTCGATCGTCGTGCCAGCCTTCTCGCCGCTCGTCCAGTCGCGGATGCGCACCCGGCCGCAGACGATGACCCGCTCGCCCTTCTGCACCGAGCTCGCGACGTGCGTGCCGAGCTGGCGGAAGCTCGTGACGGTGTACCAGTTGGTGTCGCCGTCGACCCACGCCCCCTTGCCGCGGTCGTAGCGCCGCTGGTTGCTCGCGAGCCGGAACGAGGTGATCGCGAGCCCCTCGCTCGTGACGATGTGGCGCGGGGTCGTGGCGACGAGCCCCGTGAGGGTGATGGTGTCGGTCATGGCGTCCTCCTGATGGATCGTTGGCGGGTGGGCGCCGGCGGTTCGTGCCGGAGAGCGCCGGCGCCCGCAGCGAGGATGCGCTCCGCTGCCCGTCCATCGCGGACCACCGGGGAGGTCGGTGGATGCGGCGGCAGCCTCAGCCCGCTGGGGAGGAGCCGTCAGCTCGACTGCCACCCGGCGGCGTGCAGCCGCGCGAAGGCCTCCAGCAGCAGGTCGAGCGTGAAGGCGAACTCGAACTGCTCGTCGCAGCCGCCCGCATGGCGCCGCTGCTGCTCCGCGGCGACGCCGGCGATGTGCGGGAAGGCACGCGCGAGCGCCTCAGCCTGCGCGGGGTCCGGCACCGTATCTCCGCCCGGCGGCGCGGCGGGCGTCGCGAAGGCCTCGGGGCTGAAGCCCCAGATGCGGTGCCCGAGGGCGTGCATCGCGTGGTGCGCGAGGTCGTAGCTCAGGCCGCCGGCGACGAGGTCGCCGACGAGCGCGTCCGTGTGGGCGAGCACGACGGGGGTCGGCGCAGCGGCGGTCTCGATGGCGGGCCGCAGCCAGGGGTGGGCGAGGTGCGCGGCGCGAGCGCCGAGCACGCGCGTGCGCACGGCCGCCTGCCAGGGCTCGCCGGCCGCGGGCCTCGGGTAGCCGGCGACGACGCTGTCGATCATGCCCGCGACGAGGTCGCGCTTGTCGGCGACGTGCTTGTAGAGCGCCATCGGCACGACCCCGAGCTCGTCGGCGAGGCGGCGCATGCTGAGCGCGTCGAGGCCGTCGCGGTCGGCCAGCGCGACCGCGGCGTCGACGACGCGACCCCGGTCGAGGCGTTCGCGCTCGCGAGTTCCGCCGCCCGACCCGCTGCCCTGCGTCGATCCGCCCATGCTCGCCTCCTTGACCGGTGTACAGCGTACGCCTATGCTCGGCGAACAGCAGGTGTACGCCGTACACCTCCAAGCAGGAAGGCACGCCATGACCCCCGACCGCCGCCTCGCCCTGTGGGCGGGCATCCTCTATCTGGCGACCTTCGCCACCTCGTTCCCCGCGCTCGCGCTCAAGTCGCCGATCCTCGCGGGCGAACCGCAGCTCGCCCAGGCCGCGGCCGCCACCGCGCTCGAGATCGCGCTCGCCTTCACGTGCGTCGGCACCGCCGTCGCGCTGTACCCGATCGCGCGGCGCATCAGCGAGCCGCTCGCGATCGGCTTCGTCGCCTCCCGCACGGTCGAGGCCGGCATGATCCTGTCGGGCGCGATCGCCCTCCTGGCCCTCATCGAGCTCGGCCCCGCCGCGGCCGGTGCACCGGTGCTCGTCGAGCTGCACGACGCCGCGTTCCTGCTCGGCCCCGCGTTCATGTCGGCGATCAACGCGGCCCTGCTCGGCAGCGTCATGCTGCGCGGTCGCCTCGTGCCCCGCGTCATCCCGATCATCGGACTCATCGGTTCGCCGCTGCTGCTCGCGAGCTCGTTCGGTGTCGTGCTCGGCGCCTGGGAGCAGCTCTCGCCCGTCGGCGCGCTCACCGCGCTGCCGATCGCCGCGTGGGAGCTCTCGCTCGGGCTGTGGCTGACGGTCAAGGGCGTGCGGATGCCCGCAGCCGCCCCCGGCGCGCCCGTCGCGGGCGGCGTCGACGCCGCGATCGCGGCATCCGGTCGGGTCTGACCGAGCGGCACGGCCCCCGACTCGCGTGCGGGCCGGGGGCCGCGGCATGCTCGGCCGACGAGGAGGAACCATGACGCACGACGCCGCCTGGCGCCCCATCATCGCGGCGCTCGCCAACGACGACGCCCGCCCCGTCGCGGGTGCCCTGCTCGCCGGGCACGACGCAGGGGCGGCGCTCGCGGCGCTGCCGCCGGCGAAGCGGGCGCGCGTCGTGCGCACCCTCGTCGACGCGGGCCTCGCCGAGCAGCGCGGCGACGATCTCGTGGCGCGGCCGGAGGTGTTCCGGGAGCTGCTGCGCAGCGCACCGATCGAGCGGCCCACCGGTATCGCGCGCTTCGTGCGCGACGGCCGCATCGAGCGCTGGCCGTCGAGCGCGAGCGATCGGGCCGAGCTGCTCGCCTGGGCCGCCGAGCGCGCGCTCGCCTTGGGCGAGGTCGCCGACGAGGCGACGGTCACCGAGCGGCTCGGCGCCGTGTTCAGGGACCCGGCGGCCCTCCGGCGCTACCTGGTCGACGCGGGGCTGCTCGAGCGCCGCCGCGACGGCTCGGAGTACGCCCGCCCGGCCTGACGACGTCGGCCCGAGCGGGCGGCGCGCCGAGCCTCAGTGCTCGCGGAACTCCGGTCGGTCGGCGCCCGGCCCGAGCGCCGCGTGCAGCGCCCGCTTGGCTGCTTCGAGAGTGCCGTACGGCCCCCGCACCTCGTCGTCGCTGCGCAGGCGCACCGTGAAGCGGTCGCCCTCGCGGTGGATCGATCCAACCGTGCCTGCGGGGCCAGCGGCGACCCAGGTCTGCTGCGTTTCGGTGCTCATGCTCATCGTCGAGCCCTCCTCCCGCGGCGCGCGTTGCGCCGTGCGTGGCCGACGCTACGCCGCCGCGGCGAGCCTGTCGAGGGGCCGACGGATGCCCTCAGGAAGCCTTGACGTAGGGCGCGTACGACGCCCTGATCTTGTTGACCTTCGGCAGGGCCACGGCGAGGCAGTAGCCCTGCCCGGGGTTCTTGGCGAAGAAGTCCTGGTGGTACTCCTCAGCGTCGAACCACTCCCCCAGTGGCGTGATCTCGGTGACGATGCCGCCCTCCCAGTAGCCGTCGGCGCGGTCTCGCGCCGCCTCGAAGAGGGCCCTCTCCTCCTCGTCGGCGTAGAACATCGCCGAGCGGTACTGCGTGCCGATGTCGTTGCCCTGGCGGTTCAGCTGACGCGGGTCGTGCAGGGTGAAGAACACGTCGAGGATCACGTCGGCCGGGATCACGGCCGGGTCGAAGACGACCTTGACGGCCTCGGCGTGGCCGGTCGTGCCGGTGCAGACGAGCTCGTACGAGGGGTGCGCCACGGTGCCGCCGGTGTAGCCGGAGACGACGTCGTGCACGCCGTCGAGCACGCGGTACACCGCGTCGAGGCACCAGAAGCATCCGCCGGCGAGATGGAAGGTTCGCATGCCGCCATCGTAGGCGGGCGCGCGGAGCGCGAGCCGAGCATCCGCGCCGATCGAATCGATACGAGCGCGGCCTCGCCGCGCACTAGAGTGACGGCATGCCCCACGTCGCCGCCGATGACCGCTACGAGCAGCTCGAGTACGCGAGGGTCGGCCGCAGCGGCCTCAAGCTGCCGCGCATCTCGCTCGGGCTGTGGAACAACTTCGGCGACGACCGGCCGATCGAGACCCAGCGCGCGATCCTGCGCCGCGCGTTCGACCGGGGCGTGACGCACTTCGACCTCGCGAACAACTACGGGCCGCCCGACGGCAGCGCCGAGACGAACTTCGGGCGCATCCTCCACGACGACTTCCTGCCGTACCGCGACGAGCTCATCATCTCGACGAAGGCGGGCTACTCCATGTGGCCGGGCCCCTACGGCGAGTGGGGCTCGCGCAAGTACCTGCTGAGCTCGCTCGACCAGAGCCTGACGCGCATGGGCCTCGACTACGTCGACATCTTCTACAGTCACCGCCCCGACCCCGAGACGCCGCTCGAAGAGACCATGGGCGCGCTCGCCACGGCCGTGCAGAGCGGCAAGGCGCTGTACGCCGGCATCTCGAACTACGACGCCGATCAGACGCGCGAGGCGCACCGCATTCTCGGCGAGCTGGGCGTGCCGCTGCTCATCCACCAGCCGCGGTACAACATGTTCGATCGCCGCATGGAGCACGGCCTGCTGGATGCCCTCACCGAGACCGGCATCGGCAGCATCGTCTTCTCGCCGCTCGCGCAGGGGCTGCTCACGAACCGGTACCTCGACGGCGTTCCGGCCGGCTCGCGCGCCGCCGAGGGTCGCTGGATCAGCGGCGACAACATCGACGAGACCTACCTCGAGCGTGCCCGCGCCCTCAACGCGATCGCCGAGGCGCGCGGCCAATCGCTCGCGCAGCTCGCCCTGCTCTGGGTGCTGCGCCACCCGCAGGTGACGAGCGCCCTCATCGGCGCGAGCAGCGTCCGCCAGCTCGACGACAGCCTGGATGCCCTGCACGGCGCCGCGCTGACCGCCGACGAGCTCGCCGCCATCGAGCCGCACGCGGTGCACGGCACGGGCTCGCGGAGCTGACATGGGCTACCTGCTCGCCGTCGCGGCGGCGGTGCTGTTCGGCGCGAACGGCAGCGTCACGAAGATCATGATGGAGGCGGGGCTGAGCCCCGCGCAGGTGACGCAGTTCCGCCTGCTGGGCACCGCGATCGTCGCGGGGCTCGTGCTGGTCGTCGTCGACCGGGCGGCGTTCCGGCTGCCGCGCCGTCAGTGGCCGGTCATGATCGTGCTCGGCATCGTCGGCGTCGCCCTGCTGCAGGCGACCTACGCCGCCGCGGTGCAGCGCCTGCCCGTCGGCATCGCGCTGCTGCTGGAGTACACGGCTGTGCTCATGGTCGCCCTGGTCGCGTTCTTCTTCTTCAAGGAGCAGGTCAAGACGCGGCTCTGGGTCGCGATCGCGCTCGTGCTCGTCGGGCTCGCCGTCGTCGCGCGCGTCTGGTCGAGCGAGCTCGACGCGCTCGGCGTCGTGCTGGCGATCGCCGCGGCGGTGTGCCTCGCGGCGTACTTCCTCATCGGCGAGCGCCAGGTGGCGAAGACCTCCGCCCTCGCGGTGTCGTTCTGGACGATGACGATCGCGACCGTCTTCTGGTCGTTCGTCAGCGGCTGGTGGGAACTCGACGCGAGCGTGTTCACGCAGCCGGTCGACATCGGCGGCGTCGGTGGCGAGCTCGTCGTGCCGATGCTGCTGCCGCTCCTCTGGAACGTCGTGCTCGGCACCTTCGCCCCGTTCCTGCTGAGCCTCGCCGCGCTGCGGTTCCTGCCCGCGACGGCGGCCGGCATCGTCGCCTCCTCCGAGGTGATCTTCGCCTTCGCGGTCGCCTGGCTCTGGCTCGGCGAGACCCTCGACGTCGTGCAGATCGTCGGGGCCGCGGTCGTGCTCGCGGGGGTCATCCTCGCTCAGACGGCCCGCGTCGGGAAGGTCGTCGACGCCGATCTGGCCCTCACCACCGGGCCCATCACGACCATTCGCGACGCCGCCGTTCCCTGATCCATCCGGATGCTCGTCGCGGGTGTGGCGAATCCGAGGCCCGCGCGACCGCGGGGGTAGCCTGCGACCATGCAGTGGGCGAACGACATCCTCGACTGGTTCGGCTCCCCTGAGGGGCGCCGCGTGCTGTCGAACGTGATCATCCCGGCCGTCGCGATCATCGTCGCCGGCATCATCGCCGGTCTCATCGGGCGCGGCTCGACGAAGCGCGTCATCGCCCAGTACCAGCGCGACGCGCTCACCGCCGCCGTGCAGGGCCTCGTGCTCGCGGGCCGCAAGGCCGCCAGCTGGAACGCCATCGGCACCGTCGAGCGCGTGCAGGTCGACCACCTCATCGGTGAGGCCGAGACGCGCATCCGCCTGCTGCCGGTGCCGGGCGCCGCCCTCGCCGCGAACTGGGCCGCCCACCAGCTGGAGGACATGAAGCGCAACTCGGCCGGCTTCTCCTTCCAGGCGCAGCAGACCCTCGCCGAGTACCGCGACCGCCTCATCGCGTGGAGCGAGAAGCCCCGCCAGGCGAAGAAGCTCTTCGGCGCCGACCTGGAGCGCTGGAAGTACGAGGTCGACCCGGCCGAGCAGCAGCTCGTCGCCGAGCAGGCCCGCTGGGAGGCCGAGCAGACCCCGCAGCGCGAGACCGCGGCCGTGACGCCCGTCGTCGCGACGACGCCCGCCCCCACCACCGGCGCCGTGAGCCCCGCCGCCGCCTCGGCGCCCGTCAGCCCGGCCAGCCCGGTCAGCCCCGTCAGCCCGCTCACGCGCGACGAGCCGCCCGTGACGCCCCCGACCGCCGGCACGCCGCTCGTCGTCTCGACGCCGTTCGCCCCGACGCTCACGAGCACGACCTCGAGCCCGGGCGGCGAGAGCGAGAGCGTCGCCGACGCGCGCTCGATCGACGCGGGCGAGAGCGACCCCGAGCCGACGCAGGCCTTCGTGGTGCAGCATCACGCCGAGAGCCCCTCGACGCCGGGCGCCGACGACGCTCCCCCGCCGATGCCCGCGCAGAACGTGCGCGACCGCATCGACCACCGCGACGACGTCTAGCGCGACAGCGGGCCGCTCGCGGGGCTCAGCTCGCCGGCACCGCCTCGCCGTCGTGCGTCGCCGCGTACGCGCGACGCGACCACATCGACACGTGGTGGTGCATCTCGGGGATGAGCGGCTCATGCTCGGGCTTCATGAGCACGCTGCGCATGATGCGGCCGGTGGGCGCATCCACCTCGAGGTCGATGCCCCGCGCGCGCAGCTGCTCGGGCTTGACGACGTAGGTCGCCAGGTGCGTCTGCTGCGGCCGGGTCGTGTCGGCGGCCATCTCGAAGATCGCGTGGCTCGTGCGGTCGAGCTCGGCCATCGTGCGCACGCGCGGCAGGTAGGTGATGATGTCGATCTCGGGCCGCTGGTACGGCTGCAGGATGTCCGACTCGCTGATGAGCGCGTGCCACTGCTGGGCGGCGCGGTAGCCGGGCAGCACGATCCCGCCGAGCCCCTCCTTCGTCAGCGGGAAGACGCGCAGCGTCGCCCACAGCGCCGCGGCGGATGCCCCCGCGCGTGAGCACTCGAGCTGGATCTCGCCGAAGTGCCGCTCGGTGCTCGCGAAGTAGGTGTACGGCGACTCGTGGTGGTAGTACCGCAGGATCGACTGGTCGTTGAAGAGCACGGCGCCGCAGCCGTAGGGCTGCAGGCCGTGCTTGTGCGGGTCGACGACGACCGAGTCGGCGTCCTTGATCGCCCGGAAGTGGCGCGCGGTCTCCGGATCGAGCTCGTCGGCGATGATCGCGAAGAACCCGCCGTAGGCGGTGTCGACGTGGATGCGCGCGCCGTGCCGCCGCGCGAGCGGGATGATGTCCGCGAGCGGGTCCACCGCGCCGAGGCCCGTCGTGCCGAGGGTCGCGACGACGACGCCGATGCGGCCGGTCGCGAGCTCGCGCTCGAGCGCCTCGAGCTCCATCCGCCCGGTCGCATCGGTGGGGATGCCCACGGTGTCGATGCCGAGCACCTCGCCCATCCGGGAGTGCGTGTAGTGAGCATCCGCGCTGTGGGCGATCGCCTTGCCTGGCGCGATCTCGCGGCTGATCCAGAGCGCCTCGAGGTTCGCGGTCGTGCCGCTCCAGGTGAGGTGGCCCATGTACTCGGCCGGGTAGTCGAACATGGCGGCGAGCTGGTCGAGCACCTCGTGCTCCATGGCAGTGGTCGCCCGGCTCGCGTCGATCGAGTGGTTGTTGGGGTTCAGCTGCATCGTCGCGAGGTACGCGGCGGTCGCGACGGGGTGCGGCGGCTTGAGCATCTGGCCCGCGTACTGCGGGTGGAAGTACGGGAAGTTGTCGTCGAGCCGCTCGATGAGCTCGGCGAGCACCGCGTGCACCTGGTCGGGGTCGGCGTGGGTCGACGGATGCTGATCCCAGGTTCCGTAGGTCGCCTTCAGGTCGCCGATGCCGGTCATCACCTGCGGCAGCAGCTCGTTCAGATCGACGGGACGCTTCGCGCTCACAACCGCACTCCTTCGTGTGGACGGGTGGATCCGGCGCGAGCCTGGTGGGCCGCGCCGGAGAGTCACACGGAGTCTACGGAGGAACGGTGGCCGTTCGGTAGCGAACGATGCGGCGAGATCGCGGCGCCCCCGGCAGGACTCGAACCTGCAACCACCGGATTAGAAGGCCGATGCTCTATCCATTGAGCTACGAGGGCTGGCGAACATCAGGGTAGCCGAGCGGCGCACCGGGGCTGTCGAGCGGTGGCATGATGTGCTGTCGCACTCCTCACACCCTCCGGAGCATCCGTGTCGCCCGCGCAGCACCGCAGTCTTCCGCTCTCCGTCCCCACGGCGGGCCGCCGAGGGGCACCCTCGACCGGCCTTGGCCGCTGGCTCATGCGCGACACGGTGCAGCCGCCCGGGCCGGAGGCCTCGAGCGCGACGAGCGAGACGCATCCGTGGTGGAAGGTCATGTGCCTCACGGGCGTCGACTACTTCTCGACGCTGTCGTACCTTCCCGGCATCGCCGCGCTGACGGCCGGGGCGCTGTCGCCGCTCGCGACGCTGCTCATCGTGGCGCTGACGCTGCTCGGCATGCTGCCGATGTATCGGCGCGTGGCGGCCGAGAGCCCCGACGGCCAGGGGTCGGTGGCGATGCTCGAGAAGCTGCTGCCGTTCTGGCGCGGCAAGTTCTTCGTGCTCGCGCTGCTGGGCTTCGTCGCGACGTCGTGGATCATCACGATCACACTGTCGTCGGCGGATGCGACGGTGCACCTGCTCGAGAACCCGGCCGTGCCCGAGGCCTGGAGCGGTGCGGCCGTGCCCATCACGGTCGGGCTGCTGCTGGTGCTCGGCGGGGTGTTCCTGCTCGGGTTCCGCGAGGCGGTGGCGGTGGCGATCCCGGTGGTCGGCGTGTTCCTGATCGCCAACGCAATCGTGATCGGGGTGGGGCTCGAGCAGGTGATCGCCGAGCCGCGCTTCGGCGAGCTGTGGGCTACGTCACTCGAGGTGAGCGACGGCTGGAGCGACGTGCTGCTCCCGGCGCTGCTGGCCTTCCCCCTGCTGGTGCTGGGGCTCTCGGGCTTCGAGACGGGCGTCAGCATGATGCCGCTGGTCGCCGCCGAGGGCGCGACCGCGGAGCACCGCCGTCGCGCGCGCATCCGCAACACCCGCAAGCTGCTGACCGCCGCCGCGCTCATCATGAGCGCCTACCTGGTCACCTCGAGCATCGTGACGACCCTGCTGATCCCGACGGAGGAGTTCGAGGAGGGCGGCGCGGCGAACGGACGCGCCCTGGCCTACCTCGCCCACGAGCTGCTCGGTGAGGGCTTCGGCACGGTCTACGACATCAGCAGCATCGTGATCCTGTGGTTCGCGGGCGCGTCGGCGATGGCCGGTCTCATCAACATCGTGCCGCGCTACCTGCCCGGCTACGGCATGGCACCGGAGTGGAGCCGAGCGGTGCGCCCAGTCGTGCTCATCTACACGCTCATCTGCGTGCTGCTCACGATTGGTTTCAACGCCGACGTCGACGCTCAGGCGGGGGCGTACGCCACCGGCATCCTGGCGATGATGGTGTCGGGGGCGTTCGCCGTGACGGTCTCGGCGGTGCGCAAGCGGCAGAAGTGGCCGACGATCGGCTTCGGCGCGCTGACGGCCGTCATGACCTTCGCGCTGGTCGACAACATCGTCGAGAAGCCGGACGGCATCGTCATCTCCGGTGCGTTCATCATCGGTGTCGTGATCGTCTCGCTCATCTCGCGCGTCACGCGCACCACTGAGCTGCGGGCCGACGCGGTGCAGTTCGACCTGCGGGCCCGCGAGTACGTCGATGAGGCCGTCGCGGCCGACGGCGAGCTGACGCTCGTCGCCATCAAGCGGCGCAAGGATGCCCCTCCCGGCTACGCGGAGAAGCGCGCCCGCCTGCGCGCCGACCACACCCTGCATCGCGGCCAGCGCGCGCTGTACCTCGAGATCGACGTCATCGACCCGAGCGAGTTCGGTGACCAGCTCGTCGTTCGCGGCGTCGAGGTCGACGGCTTCCACGTGCTGCGCGCGAGCAGCCCGGCCGTGCCGAACGCGATCGCGGCCGTGCTGCTGGCGCTGCGCGACGGCACGGGCGTGGTGCCGCGGATCCACTTCGACTGGTCGGAGGGCAATCCGCTGCGCCACCTGCTCGAGTACCTCGTGCTCGGTCGCGGCGACACGGCACCCGTGGTGCGCGAGATCCTGCGCGAGACCGAGCCCGACCCGGATCGTCGACCGCGGGTGCGCGTCGGCTGACGATCGCAGCGTCAGTCGGCGGCCTGCGCGAGCGCCGTCAGCAGGCGCGCGAGCGTCGGGACGCCGGCGGCGCGGACGACCTCGGTGCCGTCGGCGCGGCGGATGATCGTCGTCGGGGTGCTCGTGATGCCGAGCTCCTCGGCGCGCTCGGCGTGAGCCGCGACATCCCTCTCGTCGACGACGAGGGCGGGCACGAGCCGCTGCGCCTCGGCGACGACCTCGCGTGCACGGTGGCACGGGTCGCAGAAGGCGGAGGTGTAGAGCTCGAGCAGCACCTGCCCAGCGTAGGCCGTCGGGGCTGGCCGTTAGACTCCGGGGGTGAGCGCTGCAACGGATCGACTCGTCTGGATCGACTGCGAGATGACGGGTCTCGATCTGTCGAAGGACGAGCTCGTCGAGGTCGCCGTGGTCATCACCGACTACGACCTCGAGCCCGTGCATCCGGGCTTCGCCATCGTCATCAAGCCGTCGGAGAGCGCGCTCGTCAGCATGGGCGACTTCGTCCGGCAGATGCACGAGTCGTCGGGCCTGCTGACCGAGCTCGAGCACGGCGTGAGCCTCGACGAGGCCGAGGAGGCCGTGCTCGCCTACATCGCCGAGCACGTGCCGACGGCCGGGCAGGCGCCGCTCGCGGGCAACACGATCGGCACCGACCGCGCCTTCCTCGCCCGCGACATGCCGCGCGTCGACGCGCACCTGCATTACCGCTCGGTCGACGTCTCGAGCATCAAGGAGCTCGTGCGCCGTTGGTTCCCGCGCGTGTACTTCAACTCCCCCGCGAAGAACGGCGGGCACCGGGCGCTCGCCGACATCCTCGAGTCGATCCGCGAGCTCGAGTACTACCGCCGCATCGGCTTCATCGCCGAGCCCGGCCCCACGAGCGAGGAGGCGCAGGCGGTCGCCGCGAGCGTCGTCGAGCGCTGGGCGCCGCGCCTGGGCTGACGCTCCCCCGCGAGTGCCACCGCCACCGCCGCGGGCCCGCTCGACCCTGGCGCGCGCACCCGCCCGGCTGTACTACCATTGAGCGGTCGCGCCTCGGCGCCGACGCCTGGTGGGTATAGCTCAGTCGGTAGAGCACCTGGTTGTGGTCCAGGGGGCCGCGGGTTCAAGTCCCGTTACTCACCCACAGACGGGTCAGGTGTGAACTTTCGACCAAGGGACCACCCTTGGAGGAAGTTCGCACCTGGCCCTATTTCTTTGCCTCGGCGGCCCACCAGGGAAAAGCATGGCGAGGGCCACACTTGCTCGGCGTGCTTACCGAGGCACGGAGACGCCCGCCGGAATCTCTAAGCGAGCGAGAGGAAGAGCTTCTCCAGCTCGTCGATGCGCTCGCCGTCGCCCGGCTCCTCGGCTAGGCACTCCTTCAGGGCACCGGCGACCACCAGGAAGCCAGCCCGGTCGACGGCCTTCGACACTGCGGAGAGCTGCTGCACGACGTCGCGGCAGTGGGCCTCGTCCTCGACCGCAGCGATGACGGCTGCCAGCTGGCCGTGCGCGCGCCGCAGCCGATTCACGATCTTGCGCTTCGCCTCCGGGTCGTGCGCCGCGACGATGTCTGGACTGATGCTCATCGGATTCCTCCTGGGTTGACATCCACCATACTCCCCAGGGTATAGTCTGGATACCCCCCGGGGTATTCAACCTTCATCGACACCGCCAGGAGGGCGAGATGTGCAGAGCCGCGAAGTGCAACATCTGCGGGAAGACGACCTGGGCTGGCTGCGGCCAGCACGTGAACGACGTGCGCCGCACGGTCCCGGCATCCGACTGGTGCCCCGGCCGGCACACGCAGCGCGACATCGATGAGGCGAAGGCCTCGCGACCCGGCTTCCTCGCGCGCCTGTTCGGCCGCTGATCCACTGACGAGAGGACATCACCATGTGCGCACGCATCACCTGCGACCGCTGCGGCAAGCCGAGCTGGGCCGGATGCGGCCAGCACGTCGAGGAGGCCCTCGGGGGCGTCCCGGCGGCCGACCGCTGCCACTGCTGACGACTACAACGACGACGACGACGAACAAGGAGAGCATCATGCTGCTGGAGCGCATCTACGACGAGGACCTCGCACAGGCGAGTTACGTCATCGGTTGCCAGGCGACCGGCGAGGCGATCGTGATCGACCCCCGCCGCGACGTCGACGAGTACATGCGACTGGCCGACAAGCACGGCCTGCGCATCGCGCACGTCACCGAGACCCATATCCACGCCGACTACCTCTCAGGCACCCGCGAGTTCGCGGCGCGCACCGGTGCCCGCATGCACGTCTCCGACGAGGGCGGACCCGACTGGACCTACGGCACCGGCTTCGACGACGCCGACCGGATGCACGACGGCGACGAGATCGTCGTCGGCAACGTGACGCTGCGAGCGGTGCACACCCCCGGCCACACGCCCGAACACCTGTCGTTCCTCGTGACCGACGGCGCGCAGGCCCAGGAGCCGGGCTTCATGCTCACCGGCGACTTCGTGTTCGTCGGCGACGTCGGCCGACCGGACCTGCTCGACGAGGCGGCCGGCGGCGTCGACACCCGCTTCGAGGGCGCTCACCAACTCTTCGCGAGCCTGCGCGACCGCTTCCTGACACTGCCCGACTACGTCCAGGTGCTGCCAGCGCACGGTGCCGGCAGCGCGTGCGGCAAGTCGCTCGGCGCGATCGCGGCGACGACCGTCGGCTACGAGCGCGCCTTCTCGTGGTGGGCTCCCTACCTCGCCGCCGACGACGAGCAAGGCTTCGTCGACGAGCTACTCTCCGGCCAGCCCGACGCCCACGCGTACTTCGCCCGAATGAAGTCCCAGAACCGCACCGGCCCCGTGGTGCTCCACCCCCGCGCACCGCTCCCCGAGCGGTCCACCGCGGAGGTGCAGCACCTCCTGGAGCGCGACCTCGCGATCCTGGTGGACACTCGGGACCGCCGGCAGGTGCACGACGGCACCGTGGTCGGTTCCCTCAACATCCCGGGCGTAGCGAAGGCCGCGACCTACGGGGCGTGGGTCTACGATCCGGAGGCGGAGCACCGGCCGCTCGTTCTCCTCGCGGACGACCGCGAGGAGGCGGAGCGGATGCGCGACCACCTCGTGCGGGTCGGCATCGACGCCGTCGACGGTTTCATCCGCTCCCTCGACGGGCTCGAGCTGGTGCAGCCCCGACTGCTGCAGCCGGAGGAGCTCGACGGCCTCGCCGACGTGAACCTGGTCGACGTGCGCGGCAGCTCCGAGCACGCCGACGGGCACATCCCCGGCTCCGCGCACCTCAGCGGCGGCCGCGCGCTGTGGCACCTCGACGAGTTGCCCGCGGACGGCACCGTCGTGACGTACTGCCAGAGCGGCGTGCGCAACAGCGTCGTCGCCAGCGCACTGCGCCGGGCCGGCGTCGACGTCGTCGAGCTCGACGGCTCCTACCTCGGGTGGCTCCAGACAACCGGGCGCGAGCCGGCGACCAGCTGACCGCCGAGGATCGAGGCGCCCGATGACGCCGACCGCCACCATCGCCGTTCTTGCGCTCGCCCTGCTGGTCGGCATCAGCCTCGGCCTGCTGGGCGGCGGCGGCTCGATCCTCGCCGTGCCCATCCTGACCGCCGTCGGCGGCGTGGAGCCGCGAGCCGCCATCGCGTCGTCACTGCTCATCGTCGGCACGACGAGCGCCCTCGGACTGCTGCAGCACGCTCGCGCGGGCCGCGTGCGCTGGCGTGTCGGGGTAGTCTTCGGAGCGGCCGGTGTCGTCGGCGCGCTCGTCGGCGGGCTGCTCGGCCGCACGCTGCCCCCAGGCGTGCTCATGGTGCTGGTCGCCGGCACGATGATCGCCGCCGCGGTGGCGATGCTTCGCCGGCGCCCGCGTCACGACCGGGCGGAGCCCGCTCGGCCGCGCATCGCCCTCGTCCTCGTGCTCGGAACGGTTGTCGGCTCACTCGCCGGGCTGGTCGGCGCGGGGGGGCGGCTTCCTCATCGTCCCCGCGCTGATCCTGCTCGCCGGCCTGCCCGCGTCGGCCGCGATCGGCACATCCTTGCTCGTCATCGCGATGCAATCGCTCGCCGGGCTCGCGGCCCAACCAGCACTCCCCGACATCCCCTGGGCGCTGGTGCTGCCGTTCACCGCAATCGCCGTGGCGGGCTCCTTCCTCGGCTCGGCGCTCACCGGCCGCATCCCCGAACGGGCACTGCGCACCGGATTCGCGGTGCTCGTGCTCAGCGTGGCCGTCGCGCTGCTCGTGCAGCAGCTCGCGCTCCACCTCCCGCTCACCTGAACGACACCGCTCACCGGAGAACACCATGACCAGAACCCAGCTCGCCGGCCTCGCCGGCCTCGCGCTCGCCGCCGTCACGACAGGCTGCGCATCGACGCCCCCTGGCAGCGTCGCAGCTCCAGCGGACGCCGTCGTCATCGACGTGCGCACCGCGCCCGAGTTGGCATCCGGTCACCTCGACGGCGCGGTCCTCCTCGACGTGTCGAACGGCGACCTCGCCGCGGCACTGCCCTCGCTCGACCCTGATGCGCCCTACTTCGTCCACTGCAGGTCCGGCAGCCGGTCAGCACAGGCGGTCGCGCTCATGCGCGAGGCCGGCTTCGCGGACGTCACCGACCTCGGCGCGCTCAAGAGCGCGTCAGCGGCGACCGGCCTCGCAATCGGGCGCTGACGCCGGCCCATCCGACCATCACCGATCCAGGGAGCAACCCCGAACATGACCACGCGTGACATCACCATCGAAACGATCGACTCGACCATCGCCGGCGACGGCATGGTGCTCCTCGACTTCTGGGCGGCATGGTGCGGCCCCTGCCGCAGCTTCGCGCCCGTCTTCGACCGAGCTGCCGCGTCGAACACCGACATCGTGTTCGGTAAGGTCGACACCGAGGACCAGCAGCAGCTGGCCGCGGCGTTCCGCATCACGTCCATCCCGACGCTCATGGCCTTCCGCGACGGGATCCTCGTCTTCTCGCAGCCCGGCGCGCTGGGCCAGGCCCAGCTCGACAGCCTCATCGCCGGCGTCCGCGCGCTCGACATGGACGACGTGCGCCGCCAGGTCGCCGAGCAGCGCGCAGCCGCCGAGGCGCCGTGACTTCCCGCCGCCGCGCCCCGGTCTGCGCTCCGGGAAGCATCGAACGCGTCGTGCAGGCCGCTGTCGGCGCGCTGACCGGCGCGTTCGCGCTCAGCAACCTGCACGACGCGCCGCTCGCCATCGCCGCCACGCTCGGCGCTGCGCTCCTCCTCACCGGCGCAGTCCGCGGCTGGTGCCCGGCATCGCTGCTCGCGCGAGTCAGTGCCACCGCCGCAGAGCACAACACGCTTGGCATCCCCGAAGCCCGCCAGCCGCTCGACCAGCGAGGCCCCCGCTAGAGCGCAGGCTTCAGCCGCCCCCTCGTGCTGCCTCGCCGATTGCTAGTCGTCGAGGACGTGTCGTGGGCCGTCGGTTCCGATGGTGAGGGCTCCGGCGCAGTGCGCCGAGACGCACTCGCGCCAACGCCGGGGCGAGCTCGCGTGCAGATCGGCCCGCCAGCGCGGCCGAGCAGGATCAGTTCATCGGCCACGATCCGATGCCGTCACCGCATCCGCTCCGGCTGGCGGTGCGGATGCTGCGCGATGTCCGCGGCGCGCCAGCGCGATCGTCCAGGCGACGCCGGCGAGGAGCAGTAGCCCGCCGGCCGCATTCCACGCGACGTCATGCGGCAGCAGCTCCCCCGCCTGAGCTCGCGCGGCGCGCGGCATGCAATGGGGGACGGCATCGACATGCGCCTAGGGTTGCACGGGTACGGATCCTGACTATCGGCGGAGGCTCTGATCCCCATGGCGCCCGAGGCTTTCTGCGCTCGTCCGGACGTCCGCAACACTCCCGGCTCCGACACCACGTCCAAGACGCTCCACCGCGGATCGGAGAGCGATGGCGCGGCATGCGCCGGTGCGACACGGTCTCTTTGAAGCGACTCGATCGCCGGTCCGAGCCGCGGCGTCCTGCCGCTCCGGTGACGGCTCCCTCCGCCGGGGAGCTCAGCGCACTTGGCTTACCGCCGCGCCACCGGCGGGACGCATGACGTCCGGCTTCTCGGTACCAGCGCGCGCAGAAGAGCGCCACGATCGCGGCCTCGATCAGCTGCCCGCGTAGTACATGAGCTGCGCGCCGGCTGCACGTCACCGACGGATGAGGTTAGGCGCTCGATGCGGTGTCGAGTCGAGGCCGATGGCCGCGGTTGTCAGGAGGTAGCCCGCGAGGAGCAGGTGGGCGTGGACCGCCACGTGCACCAGCGAACCGGACTGCATCCAGCCGACCAGGGGTGTCGAATAGATCTGCCACAGTCCGCCGGCATTGAGACACGCTGCGGTGACGGCTCGCGTGTCGCCTCTCGCCTGGATGGACAGACGCGGGTCGGCGGGCGCCGCCCTCGCTCATCCACTCTTGTTCTCGAATACTCCTGGGGGTATAGTTGGATGCATCAGCGGGGACCGCGGATCGTGCCGGCACAAGCCTTCGGCCGACTCCCGCCCGCCCCGAGTCGCTTGGAGCAAGTCATGAGCTACGGCATCACCACGACAGTCGCCCTCCCCTTCGATGAAACGGTCACCGCGATCCGCGCGGCGCTCGCCACGCAGGGATTCGGCGTGCTGACCGAGATCGACATGGCGGCGACGCTCAAGGCGAAGCTCGATGTCGACATGCCCCCGCAGGTGATCCTGGGCGCGTGCAATCCTCCGCTCGCGCTCCGCGCGCTCCAGGCGGAGGAGTCCATCGGACTGCTACTCCCCTGCAACGTCACGGTGCGCGACGCCGGCGACGGTACGTCGGTCGTCGAGGCGCTCGACCCGAAGGTCATGGTCGGCGTCACCGGGAACGAGGCGCTGCGAGCGGTCGCAGACGAAGCGGCGGACCGCCTGGGCGCAGCGCTGGCCGAAGTCGGCAGCGGCAACGAGTGACGGCGCGACTGCGCCTTAAGCACGAGAACGGGGAGGTCGAAGCATGTTGATGGGCAACTGGAGCGGCATGGGCAACTGGGGCGGCATGGGCCCCGGAATGGGGTGGGTGTTCCTGCTCTTGATGATCGCGGGCATCGCGGCGCTCGTCGTCCTGACGGTGCGGCTCGCGACCGGCGGTCTGAACCGCGGAGGCCACCGGCCACCGGAGCCGCGAGGCGGATCGGCGCGCGCCATTCTCGACGAGCGCTACGCGCGTGGCGAGATCGACCACGCTGAGTACGACGAGCGAGTCGCACGCCTGCGCGACGCTCCTTGATGGAGCCGATCACCCGCCGCCAGGCTCTGCTGCTGGGCGCCTGCGGCGCCGCGGGCGTGGTAGTCGGTGGGCTCGGGCTCAGCAGCACGGGTCTGCCCTGGACCTCGCCCGATGCAACGCCCTCCGGGCCGCTGGCCGAGCCGAGCTCGCTGCGAAGCCGCGGGGGCGTGCTCCGCACCGAGCTGGTCGCCGCGGAGCACGAGAACGAGATAGCCGGCCGCAGGGCGCTCGTGCTCGGCTACAACGGCAGCGTCCCGGCCTCGACGTGGCGCGTGCGCCCGGGCGACCGCATCGAGGTCCGCCTCGAGAACCGTCTTCGCGAGCCGACCAATCTCCACACGCATGGGCTCCACGTCTCCCCGACAGGGAACGGAGACAATCCCCTCATCAGCCTCGCACCCGGCGAGGTGTTCGACTACCGCTTCGACCTTCCTCCCGACCACCCCAGCGGCGTGTTCTGGTATCACCCCCACCACCACGGCAACGTCGCCGATCAGATCTTCGGCGGCCTCTTCGGTGCCATCGTGGTCGAAGGCGACGCGCTCCCGGTCGCCCGCGAGCGGGTGCTCGTGATCTCGGACATCTCGTTCGCCGGCGGAGCCGTCGCTGCCGCTTCGGAGGCAGATCGCATGATGGGCCGGGAGGGCGACTTCCTGATGGTCAACGGTCAACTGCTGCCCGAGATCGTCGCGCGGCCGCGGGAGCGGGAGCGCTGGCGGATCGTCAATGCCTGCACGGCGCGCTACCTCCGACTCGCGCTGCCTGGTCAGCGGCTGGAGCTCCTGGGCATCGACTCCGGGCACGAACCGCGGCCCCGCGCCGTCGATGAGGTCCTGCTGGCTCCCGGCAACAGGGCGGATCTCCTGGTGACGATGCAGGCCGGAAGTGCCCAGCTGCGCACACTCGGCTACGACCGGGGCGCCGCCATGATGGGCGGGATGATGGCCGGCGGGGGCAGCTCCTCCGGCCCGGCGCTGCTCGCCTTCGTCGAAGTTCGCGGGCCCGACGCCGCGGTGCTGCCCGCCGTGCCCCCGCGCGCGCCCGACGCCGACCTGCGCTCCCGCACTCCCGACGCGCTGCGCGAGATCTCCTTCACCATGACCATGGGGATGGGCATGCCGCAGCAGGGCGGGATGATGGCCCTGGGTTTCGACGGGCGCGCATTCGACGCGGGGCGCATCGATCAGCGCGTCGGCGCGGAGACCGTGGAGGAGTGGACGATCCGCAACCCCACGCCGATGGATCATCCGTTCCACCTGCACGTCTGGCCGATGCAGCTGATCCAGGTGAACGGATCGGCGATCGACGGCACCCAGTGGCGGGACGTCGTGAACGTCCCGGCTCAGGGCTCGGTCGTGGTGCGCATCGACTTCGCACGGTTCACGGGCCTCACGGTCTACCACTGCCACATCCTCGATCACGAGGACCTAGGGATGATGGGAACGGTCAAGGCTGCATGAGCGGCGGCCAGCTGCTGGACACCGAGGTTCGCTACCTCACCGAAGACGACGAGTCGATCGATAGCCGGAGCGTTCGACCAGTTCAAGTCCGGTGGGCGACGGACCTATTTCCGTCCCCACTCTCCAATCAGTCACTTGCGTGGGCTCCCTCATCAGCGCCTGCCCAGCACGCTTACAGGGCACCGAGGCCAGCTCTCGAGCGTGCAGCCCTTCGCGGGGTACCCTCAGCGCATGCCATGCCCATGACCCCCCGCCGAACTGGCTGCACAACTCGGCCACGATGACGACGGGCGCGCAATCCGCGCCTTCTTCGTTACCCGACGACGGACGCGGGCACTTCAGCACACATCCCCTGCAAGCTGACGCCCGAGCAGGCCGAACGGGTGCGCGAGCGCTACGTCGCAAGGGCTGTCTGCTGTCGATGCCGCGCGGTGAGATAGAGCCGGTGCGCGGTGATGACGACCGCGAGCCAGCCCACTCCCAACATCCATGCGACGAGCACGTCGGTGAACCAGTGGTGGCCGAGGTAGATGCGGCTGATGCCGATGCTGACGGCGAACACCACGGCCACGGCGATGGTCGCGACCTGGACGACACGGCTCGACTGCCGCAGGAGCAGCATGTAGGCGATCGCGCCCGCAATCGCTGTGGCGTTGAGCGTGTGCCCACTTGGGAACGAGGGCGAATGCTCGAACGGTGGCACGGCGTCGTTGAACCCCGGCCGCACCCGCGCGACGAGTCCCTTGCCGACGACCGTCATCAGCAGCGATCCCACGCCCGCGGCCCCGATGATCAGAACCGGCGCCCAGTTGCGGCGACGCAGCGTCAGCACGACGATGGCGAGCACGGCGATGATCGGCATCACGATCACGCCGCCGATGTTCGTGTACCACGTCACCGCCGTATCGAGCCACGGCGACCTAACCGTCACGAACGCCGCGAGCACCGGACGGTCCAAGCCTGCGACGCCGTCGGATTCTGTCACCGCGTCGTAGACCCAGGCCGCCGCGAGCGTCGCGAGCGCTGCGACCACCGCGCCGACCGCCAGGATGAGGACGAGAGCCGCGTGAGGCCCGAGCAGCTCGCTCAGGCGGTGGACCATCAAAGCGCCGACCCGGCCGGCGCGCGACGGCCAACGGGTCAGATCCTTCGTGCCCAGGTGGCGCTCGACCTCGACTTCCGCGTCGGGACCCGTCTGCTTCGGGTCCTCGCGATCCCGCTGCATCGATGCTCCTGTCCGCCGGCCTGGAGCGATCCTGGCACGGCGTTCCCGATCGAGCACGCCTGCGGCGCTCGCACCTGAGAGCGCTCTCAGGTGGTCTCAGAGTCGCCACAGTGCCGGACCGGGAGTCTCATCACATCGACTCGATCACCGGGTCGGCCCGGACCGGCAAGGGTTCGGAAACCGAACAGGAGCACACCATGAAGAACCTCAAGAAGAAGGCAGCCGTGACCGGCATCATCGCCACGACGCTCGCCTTCGGTGGAGCCGGCCTCGCCATGGCGGCGAACCCCGACAGCACGCAGCCGTCGTCCTCGGCGACCGACGAGCAGGAACCGTCGTACACGGGCACCGTGCAGGCGCCGCAGGACGCGACCTCCCCCGACGGCACCGACACGGAGCTGTCCGAGGCCGACGAGGCCGCGAGCCTGCAGAGCCTCGCCACGGTCACGCCCGAGGAGGCGACGGCAGCAGCGCTCGCAGCGGTGCCCGGCACCGCCGGCGACGCGACGCTCGAGGACGAGAACGGCTACGTCGTCTACGAGGTCCAGGTGACCGCGGCCGACGGCTCCGTGATCGAGGTCAAGGTCGACGCCGGCGACGCGAGCGTGCTCGCGCAGGAGGCTGACGAGCCCGAGTGCACCGACGAGGCCACCGAGAACGGCACCGAGCAGCAGGACGAGACGGGCGAGAACGGCGCCGAAGACCCCAACACCTGACCCCCGACCACCGCCGGCGGAGCAACGCGCTCCGCCGGCGCTGTCGCACGCTCAGCGTCAGTCCGATGAATCAGGAGAATCACACGTGCCCGACGTCTTCCTCGCAGGCCTGCTCGACCCGGTCTCGCTCCTCACCGGAGCAGGGCCGTGGGTGCTGCTCGCCCTCGCCGCCATCATCTTCGTCGAGACGGGACTGCTGTTCCCCTTCCTGCCGGGCGACAGCCTGCTGTTCGCCGCCGGACTGCTGAGCCCGCAGCTCGGCCTTCCCATCCCGCTCGTGCTGGTCGTCGCGGCGGCCGCAGCCATTGCCGGCGATCAGATCGGCTACCTGCTGGGTCGGCGCTACGGTCGGCGGCTGTTCTCGCCTGACGCGAGGATCCTCAAGTCCTCATATCTCGAGCAGGCGGACGCGTTCTTCCTCAAGCACGGCGCGAGAGCGCTCGTGCTGGCTCGCTTCGTGCCGATCGCGCGCACCTTCGTTCCACCGGTCGTGGGAATGTCCCGCCTGCCGTACCGCACCTTCGTCCTCTGGAACGTGCTCGGGGCGGTCGCGTGGGTCGCGATCGCCGTGCTCGCCGGGCGGTGGCTCGGCGGCGTGCCGCGGGTCGCGCACAACGTCGACGCCATCGCCCTTGCGGTCGTCGCGATCTCTGTCGTCCCGCTGGTGATCGAGGTGGTGCGCGCTCGCCGAGCGGCACGCCTGCGCGACGCGGACTGAACGACCACGGGAGTGGAGCGCGGCAGTCACAATGGAACGCATGCGGGTGCTGCTTGTGGAGGACGAACGACGGCTGGCCGAGGCGGTCCGACACGGGCTGATCGCCGAGGCGTTCAGCGTCGACTGGGCCGACAACGGCATCGACGGACTGTGGAAGGCCAAGGAGCAGCAGTACGACGTCGTGGTGCTGGACATCATGCTGCCGGGCCTCAACGGCTACAAGGTGTGCGAGGGCATGCGCGCAGCCGGCATCTGGACGCCCGTGCTGATGCTGACGGCGAAGGACGGAGAATACGACCAGGCGGATGCCTTCGACCTGGGTGCCGACGACTACCTGATCAAGCCGTGCTCGTTCATCGTGCTCGTCGCGAGGCTGCGAGCGCTCGTGCGCCGCGGCGCGCCGGAGCGGCCGGTCGCGCTCAGCGTGGGCGACCTTTCGCTGGATCCGGTGCGCCACCGCGTCGAGCGCGGCGGGACGGAGATCGCGCTCACGCCGCGGGAGTTCGGGCTGCTCGAGTTCTTGATGCGGCACCCCGGCGAGGTCGCCACGAAGACGCAGATCGTGGAGGCGGTCTGGGACGCGGCCTACGAGGGCGACCACAACGTGGTGGAGGTCTACATCGGCTACCTGAGGAAGAAGATTGACCAGCCGTTCGGACGCACATCGATCAGGACGGTGCGCGGTGTCGGCTATCGACTCATAGCTCGGGACTGACCTCTCGAGTCCGGGTCCGTCCGCGTCGTCACGCCCGGCGTCACGCCTCGCGCTGCCGCGGCAGCGTGACGCGCAGCGCAGCTCCGGTGCCGCTGTCGACGACCTCGACCTTGCCGCCGTGAGCGAGCACGATCTCCTTGACGATCGCGAGGCCGAGTCCGGTGCCGCCCTCGTCGCGGGCCCTGCTCTCGTCCAGCCGCACGAAGCGGTCGAACACGCGCTCCCGGTCGGCGGCGGGGATGCCCGGCCCGTCGTCGCGCACTTCGATGACGGCAATGCCGGCCTCGGCTCGCACACTCAGCGCCACCACCTCGCGCGCGTGCCGCACGGCATTGTCGACGAGGTTCCGGACGGCCTGGGCCAGCTGAGGCGACGACCCAGAGACGCGCACCGCCTCGATCCTCGCCTCGACCGTCAAGGCGGTGGTGGAGCGGATGCGGTCGCGCTCGGCCGCGAGCAGATCGTCGAGGTCGACGTCATGCTGCTCTCGGGCGAGCCCCCGCTCGTCAGCTCGGGCGAGCAGCAGCAGCCCGTTCACGAGCCGCTCCATCCGTGTCGCCTCCTCGACGAAAGCCTCCGCGGCGGTCCCAGAGAGCGCCCCGTCGGGATGGGCGACGACCGTCTCCCCCATCGCCTTGATCGTGGCGATCGGGCTGCGCAGCTCGTGGCTGGCGTCGGCGACGAACCGCCGCTGCGAGAGCTGAGCCGCCTCCAGCCGCCCCAGCATCCCATTCATCGTCACGGCCAGCCGGCCGATCTCGTCCTGCGCCGCGGGGACGGGCACGCGCTCGGTCAACTGCCGTCCGCCGATCGCGGCCACCTTCGCACGGATGGCCTCCACCGGCTGCAGCGAGCGACCAACGAGCCAGTACGTCGAGACAGCGACGACGAGCACAAGGATGGGGTAGCCGATCGCCAGCAGCGGCAGCACTGCGGCCGTGCTCTCGTCCACCGACTCGAGCGACTGCGCGACGAGGACGGTGTACGTCCCGGTCGGCGTCCCGATGGCGGCGCGCGCGACTCGGTACGCCTCTTCCTCCTCCACCGGCAGCGTCGCATCGTCCCAGACGATCCCGTCGGCGGGGTCGAGGGGCTGGCCGAGCGCAGGCTCACCTTCCAGGTCGGCCGACTGGCTCGCCACGTCGCCGTCGGCGGTGAGGATCTGCACGACCGTGCCCTGGCGCGACGCGCTCTGCGCGGTCGACCCTAGCGACCGCGCCAGCGCGTCGGCGCTCGTTCCAGCCGGGATCGCCTCGAGCTCGACGAAGACCTCCTCGACGCGGTCCTGCACCGACGCCTCGACACTCGCGCTCAACGAGCGCCGCAGCAGCAGTACGAGCGCCGCCGAACCCAGCGCGAGCGCGACGGCGACGATGATGGTGGCGGCCAGCGCTGCTCGGGCTCGAACCCCGATGACGCCGCGCAGCGGCTCCGGCGCGCGAGACGAGCTCGTGCTGGTGCCGTGATTCATCGCTCCGCCCTTGCCATGGCCGAACGATTTCCCAGCCGATTCAGCGGTGTGCTCGCGCCTGAGAGCGCTCTCAGGTGGCCAGGTCGGCCCGGATCGGCAGCGGTCCGCCGTGCCGCTCAGCCAATGGACGCGGGCACCTCGTAGTCGGTTGCGGCTAGGTCCAGCTCATCCGGTCCCGAATCGGCGTCGACGATCGAGACGGCGCTCGGACGTCAGACTGCTGAACCTGGGCGATGCTCATAGCCACGTCCTTCGCCTCCGGTGCGCTGAAACGGGCGCGCCAGACCTGCGCATCCACGGCGCTGAGGCTCACCACCGCTCCATCGCACTCGGCGAGCCAGAGCGTCTCGACAGCTCCGGGGGAGCCAGGATGTGGCCCGTCCGGATCGTTGGGTTCGACGAGCATAGACAGCACCATTCGCGCGGTTTGTTCGTCGGTCGCCAGTTCACTCAAGCTCGGCCTCGCCGGTTCCTCTCGGCGTTCGTCACCGACGAGGTGCGCCGGCAACCCCGGTGGATCAGCGGCGCGGAGGTGCGCTATGCACCGTCGCTGGCGTCGTCCACGATGAGCCCAGCCTCGACCAGCGCCGCTCGCACGGCCTTGCGGTCGACACCCATCCGGCGACCGATCGCCCGCATCGAGACTCCCGCTCGCGCAAGCCGCACGGCCTCCGCCTTCTCGTCGAGGCCCAGCCCCGGCCGACGACTCGGCACGTTCCGGCGGCGGAGGTGGGAGAAGACCGTGGCACGATGGATTCCGTACCGCTCCGCGAGCTGCTTGACGCCCATCCCGCCCAGGTAGTCGCCGATGAGAGCGTCGACCTCAGCAGCGGTCAGAAAAGTTTGAGCCGTCTCGACAGTCCTCACGACTGGCCCCCGATCGTCCCTCGGAGCGCTGAGCGGGGGACGCCGCGAGACCTCGTAGACCCCACGATTCATGCGGGTGACGAGGGTCTTCGTCTTGGGGGCGGAGTTGCCGAACGTGCTATCCAGGCACCCCAGCTCGAAGCCCCGGCTCCGCATCGCGGAGGCCGGGGCTTCGTCGTCTCGCCGTCGCCGCGTCACTCGCGCGTCACGTCGCCGGGCGCGATGTCGCTCCGCCAGCCCCGCCAGACGGGATGCCGCAGCCGCCCCGTCGCGGTCCACTCGGTGAAGGCGACCTCCCCGACGAGCTCCGGGCGCAGCCACACCGCATCGGCCGCGTCCGCCTCCGGGATGCCCGTGAACGGGCACCGCGACGTCTCGAGCGCCCGCAAGCGGTCGCGCAATCCTCCGAGCTCGCGCTCGCCGAACCCCGAGCCGACCCGGCCCGCGTACGCGAGCCCGCGCCCCTCGGGAACCCCGACGAGCAGCGACCCGACGCCGTCGGCCCGCCGCCCGGACCCCGGCCGCCACCCGCCGACGACGACCGACTGCGTGCGGACGTGCTTGAGCTTGATCCACGCGCTCGAGCGCCGCCCGGGGCGGTAGGTGCTGTCGCGGCGCTTGGCCATGATGCCCTCGAGGTCGAGCTCGCGGCTCGTGGTGAGGGCGTCGTCGAGGTCGCCGTCGAACGCCGGAGGGACGAGCACCGGACCCTGCTCGGTGACGAGGGAGGCGAGGAGCTCGCGGCGCGCGTCGTAGTCGAGCCCCGTGGCATCCGCCCCGCCGGCGAGGAGGACGTCGAAGAGCATGATCCGCACGGGCACGGCGGAGGCGAGTGCGGCGATCTCGCGCGGCTTCGTGAGGCCCATGCGCCGCTGCAGGAGACCGAAGTCGGGGCGGCCGCGGTCGTCGAGGGCCACGATCTCGCCGTCGAGGACGACCGGGCCCGCGGTGCGCACGGAGGTCTCGACGAGGTCGGCGAGCGCCGCGAGCTCGGGGTACGCGGGCGTGAGGTCGACGCCGTTGCGGCTGCGCAGTCCGAGGGCGCCGTCGTCGAGGTCGGCGAGGGCGCGGATGCCGTCCCACTTCATCTCGAACGCCCACTCCGCGGGCTCGGCGATGTCGGCGACGTCACCCGCGGTCGCGAGCATCGGGGCGAGGGAGGCGCCGGCGGCGGTGCCCGCCTGGGCGGCTCGCGCGCTGCCGCGGAGGACGCGTCGACCGGTGCGCTCGCTCAGCCGCGAGGTCGCTGCGGCCGAGGAGGGCGACGGCGACGGCGTCGACTCGCGCCCGTCGTCCATGAGGTGCATGATCCACTGCGCGCGGCCCGGGCCTGCGACGCCCGCCGGCGCCTTCTCGCCCGTACGGATGAGCGCGTACCGGTGCGAGCCGCGCCGCCCGTGGAGAGTGGCGATGACCTCCTCGCCGTCGCGCCACTTCTCGAGCTCGTAGGTCCCGGAATCCCAGATCGTCATCTCGCCCGCGCCGTACTCGCCCGCGGGGATGGTGCCCTCGAAGTCGAGGTACTCGATCGGGTGATCCTCGGTCGGCACGGCGAGCCTGTTGACGGCCGGGTCGTCGGGCACGCCCTTCGGCACCGCCCAGCTGACGAGCACGCCGTCGCGCTCGAGCCGCACGTCGAAGTGCAGGCGGCGGGCGTGGTGCTCCTGGATGACGAAGCGGCGGCCGTCGGTCGGGGGCGGCACCGACTCGGGCACGGGCTCGGGCGTGCGCCGGGCATCCCGCATCGACCGATAGGTCGCGAGGCGGTCGTCCTCCTCGTCGTCGTCGGTGTAGGCCTCCTCGAGCGGCGCGAGCAGGTCGCCGCGCTTCCGCACGCGCCGCATGACCTCCTGGTGGTCGAGGTGCGCGAGGGCCGGCGACGACAGCTCGCGCCACGTGCGCGGCGCGGCGACCATGGGGCGCGAGCGCCCGCGCAGCGAGTAGGGCGCGACGGTCGTCTTCGCGCCGCTGTTCTGGCTCCAGTCGACGAGCACGCGGCCCTCGCGCTTCGACTTCTTCATGTCGCTCACGATGAGGTCGGGGTGGTCGGCCTCGAGCGCCCGCGCGAGCTCGTGCGCGACGCTCGAGATCTCGTCGGAGGTCTGCGTGCCGTCGAGCGCGCTGTAGAGGTGGATGCCCTTGCTCCCGCTCGTCACGGGCAGCGGGTCGAGGCCGATGTCCTTCAGGATGCTGCGCGCGAGCCGCGCGACCTCGGCGCACTCGAGCAGGCCGACGCCCGGCCCCGGGTCGAGGTCGAGCACGAGCCGGTCGGGGCGCTTGGGCTTCCCGGCCCGGCCGATGCGCCACTGCGGCACGTGGATCTCGAGCGAGCCGATCTGCGCGAGCCAGGCGAGCGTCGCGGCGTCGTTGACGAGCGGGTACTCGTTGACGTGGTCGGAGTGCTGGATCTCGGCCCGCTCGACCCACTGCGGCGTCGAGGCGTCGAGGTTCTTCTGGAAGAACTCCTGACCCGGCTTCTCGGCCGTGCCGACGCCGTCGACCCAGCGCTTGCGGGTCGCGGGCCGATTGCGCACGTGCGGCAGCATCACGGTCGCCACGGCCGCGTAGTACGCGAGCACGTCGGCCTTGGTCGTGCCGGTCTCGGGGTACATGACCTTGTCGAGGCTCGTGAGCTTCAGCTCGCGGCCCTCGATGGTCACGCGGGTGTCTGAGCTCGCCATGCCGCCATGCTCCCGCCGAGGCATCCGCGCCCGCCACCCCTTTGCGCAAGGGGGTTGGCGTGTGCTCGCGACGCGCGCACGCTGGGAGCATGCGATCGATCTGGAAGGGCGCGATCACGTTCGGGCTCGTCAACGTTCCCGTCAAGGTCTACAGCGCCACCGAAGACCACGACCTGCCGCTGCACCAGGTGCACGACGCCGACGGCGGGCGCATCCGGTACCAGCGGCGCTGCGAGGTGTGCGGCAGGATCGTCGACTTCGGCGACATCGACAAGGCCTACGACGACGGCGAGCGCACCGTCGTGCTCACCGACGACGACCTCGCGACGCTGCCGAGCGAGCGCAGCAAAGAGATCGACGTCGTCGAGTTCGTGCCGAGCGAGCAACTCGACCCGATCATGTTCGACCGCAGCTACTTCCTCGAGCCCGACGGCTCCTCCCCCAAGGCGTACGTGCTGCTGCGCCGCACGCTGGAAGAGCAGGAGCGCACCGCGATCGTGCTGTTCTCGCTGCGGCAGAAGACGCGCCTGGCGGCCCTGCGCGTGCGCGGCGACGTGCTCATGCTGCAGACGCTGCTGTGGGACGACGAGGTGCGCGAGGCGCGGTTCCCGTCGCTCGACGCCGCCGTGCGGCTCGGGGCGAAGGAGCTCGAGATGAGCCGCTCGCTCGTGGAGTCGTTCGCCTCCGACTTCGCGCCGGAGCAGTTCACCGACGAGTACCAGGAGGAGCTGCGCAAGCTCGTCGAGGCGAAGCTCGCGAAGGGCGACGCGATGTCGACCGAGGAGACCTTCGGTGAGTCGTCTGGCGACGAGGAGGGCGGCGGCGAGGTGCTGAGCCTCATGGACGCCCTGCAGCGCAGCATCGAGGCGAACCGGTCGAAGAAGGGCGGGGCGAGGAAGCAGACCACGACGAAGCCGGCTGCGAAGAGGCAGACCGCGACGAAGCCGGCTGCGAAGAAGACTGCCGCGACGAAGACTGCGCCGAAGAAGCCCGCCGCGAAGCGCTCGTCGGCGGCGAAGAAGTCGGCCTGAGTCTGGCCGCGCGCACGGCCCGCCCAGCGCCGTGCGCGAGAATGGCGACATGCCCGCCCTGCCCGCCGTGCCCCTCGTGGACGAGGGCGTCGACGTCGCGCGCCGCGAGCTGCACGCGAGCGAGGTGCCGTGGCAGACGGTCGTCTGGAACGACCCGGTCAACCTCATGAGCTACGTCGCCTGGGTCTTCCGTCGCCACTTCGGCATGGATGCCCCCACCGCCGAGCAGCGCATGCTGCAGGTGCACCACGAGGGCCGGGCGGTCGTCGCCGAGGGCAACCGCGAGGCCATGGAGCGCCACGTCGAGGCCATGCACGAGTACGGCCTGTGGGCGACGCTCGAGCGGGTGCCGCGATGAGGGGCTTCGTGCCGGTCGACGGCGCGTTCGAGGCGCTGCTGGAGCCGGAGGAGGCGCGCGTGCTCGCCTCGCTCGCCGACCAGCTCGCCGGGCTGCTGGGCGAGGTCGCCGACGACGCCGAGCTCGTCGAGGCCGACCCCGCGCTCGGCCGCCTGCTGCCCGACGCGTACCGCGATGACCTCGAGGCCGCCGACGAGTGGCGCCGCCTGAGCCGCCGCGGGCTCGCCGAGCGCAAGGCCGGCTTCGCCGCGCGCTTCTCGGCCGACCTCGCCGACGCGGCGGTCGCCTCGCAGACGACGCGCATCCGCCTCGACGAGGCCGGCGCGATCGACTGGATGCGCGCGATCGGCGATCTGCGCCTCGTGCTGGCCGAGCGCATGGACCTGGCCGACGCGCTCACGTCGCCCGGCGGCGACGAGCCGAGCGACGAGACCGGGAACGAGACCGACGACGACCTCGAGCGCCGCTCCGGCATGGCCGAGCTCTACGACTGGCTCGCCTGGATGCAGGACGACCTCGTGCGCGCCCTCGACCGCGCCGTGGAGGCCTCGTGAGCGACGAGCGACCAGCCCTCGACCTCGACGAAGAGGCCTTCGAGGCGCTCGTCGTCGACGAGCTCGACGCGCTGCCCGACGACATGGTCGAGGGTCTCGACAATGTGGTCTTCGTCGTCGAGGATCGCCCGGAGGACGGCTCGCTCGACCTGCTCGGCGAGTACCACGGCGTCGCCCTCACCGACCGCGGGCAGTACGGCTTCGGTGAGCTGCCCGACCGCATCGTGCTGTACCGCGAGCCGCTGCTCGCGATCGCGGAGGGTGATCTCGATGAGCTGCGCGAGCAGATCCACATCACGCTCGTGCACGAGATCGCGCACTTCTTCGGGATCGACGACGACGAGCTGCACCGCCTCGGCTGGGGCTGATCGCGTCGAGCGCGGTCGGGTCGGCGCGCCCCCCGACGCCGGGTGGACCGCCCGGCCTACCCTGTCGGCATGGAACCGGCACGACGCGTCTGGCGCACCATCTCGAGCCTGTTCGCCGTCGCGGTCGTGCTCGTCACCGTCTGGGCGGCCGCCGCACTGCTGAGCCCCATCCCCCCGCTCACCGCGGAGGTGGTCGACATCGACACGAGCGCGCTCGAGCAGGGCGCGACCTCGATCGTGCTGCCGGAGTCGGGCGCGAGCGCCGTCGCGCTGCCCACCGGCGACCCCGTCACGGCGGGCGGCGAGGAGCCCGTGCCGATCGCCGGCATCACCAAGCTCGTGCTCGCGCTCGTCGCGATCGAGCAGACGCAGCTCGAGCCGGGTCGCGGGGGCCCGACCGTGACGATCGACGCCGCCGATGTGCAGCGCCAGCGGGGCCTGGAGGCCAGCGGCGTGCGCATCGTGCCGGTGTCGAACGGCCAGACCTGGACGACCCGCGACCTGCTCGCGGCGACCGTCATCGGCTCGGGCAACAACTCCGCCGAGCTGCTCGCCGAGGCGGCCTTCGGCAGCGTGGAGGCCTACGTCGAGCAGGCGGCCACCTGGCTGACCGAGAACGGGATGCCCGACACGACGATCGTCGATGCGACGGGTCTCAACCGCGCGAACGTCGCCACGGCGCGCGACCTCGGGGTGCTCGCCCAGCGCATCGCCGCGCAGCCCACCCTCGCCGGCCTGCTGCGGGAGCGCCCGCAGTCGGCGGTCGGGCAGCGCTTCGACGACAACGCCGCCGTGGCCGCCGACCTCGGCGCGCTGGGCGCCGCGAACAGCTATACGGATGCGGCCGGCGTCTGCCAGCTGCTCTTCGTGCCCGTCGGCGACGTGCTCGCCGGCGCGGTCGTCGTCGGGCAGCCCGGGTACGACGCGGCGAACGCGGCCGTGGCGGCGCTCGTGCCCTCGCTGCAGGAGGGCCTGCAGCCGGTGCCCGTGGTCGAGGTCGGCGACGTCGTCGGCGAGCTGCGCAGCGACTGGGGTCGTGCCGTCGACCTCATCGCGCTCGAGTCGGCGACGATCCTGGCGCTCGAGGCGACGGAGGTCGAGGCCCGCATCGAGGTCGCCGAGCGGCGCTCGGTGCTGAGCGGCACGAGCATCGGCCGGCTCGAGATCGAGACGGCGACCGGCACCCAGTCGGTGCGCGTCGAGACGGCCGGCGCGATCGGCGAGCCCGGCATCGCCTGGCGCTTCGCCGACCCGCTCACGGTGCTCGACCGCTGGCTCGACTAGCCGCACCACGAACGCGAGTCAGCCGGCGACGACCTCGTCGGCGCAGCCGCGCGGATCGTGGAGGCGCGCGTGCCACTCCTCCTGGCGAGCCCAACGCTCCCACTCGCGCGCGAAGCTCTCGCCGTCGCGCGCGATCGCGCGCTCACGTCGGGCGGCGGCGTCGAGCTCGATCCAGACGCCGTGGTGGGCGAGCGATCGCGAGGCGGGGCTCAGCGCACCGCAGCCCTCGACGACGAGCGGGAGGCGGGCATCCACCGTGCGCCACTCGCCCGGGCGAGCGAGAGTCCAGTCCCACGTGCGGTAGCGGCCGTCGCGGCCCTCGGCGAGCGGCGTCAGCACGTGCGTGATGACGTGCGCCTCGGCGGCCTCGAGGCCATCCCACCCCGGGTAGATCTCGTCGAGGCTCAGGATGCGCGCGCCGGTGCGGGCGGCGAGCGCCGAGGCCCAGGTCGTCTTGCCCGAGCCGCTGCGGCCGTCGACGAGGGTCACGCGCGGGCGGGCGGGCTCAGCCGATGACGGCACGGAAGCTCCCCGTGAGCAGGGCGGCGCCGAGCGCCGCGACGGAGATGCCGAGGCCGACGAGCACGGCGGCCGTGTCGACGCCGCGCCACGGCGAGGGTCGCACCCAGGTGCGCCGCACGGGGGCTCCGAAGCCGCGCGCCTCCATGGCGATCGCGAGGGCCGACCCGCGGCGGATCGACAGCACCAGCAGGGCCAGCAGCAGCCCCGCGAGGCGGCGGATGCGCCCCCGGTCGCCCGTGCCGCGGGCCCGACGCGCGCGCTCGAGCGTGCGCGCGTCGTCGCGCAGCAGCGTCACGAGCCGCAGGGCCGCGACGGCGCCGAGCACGAAGCGGGCCGGCAGCCGCAGGTTCTGCCCGAGCGCGTCGCCGAGCCTCGTCGCGTCGGGACGGGCGAACAGCGCGATCGCCGGGATGCCGATCGCGAGCACGCGCAGCAGCGTCGCGAGCGCGACCTCGATGGAGCCGTCGCTGATGCGCACGAGCAGGAATTCGGCGTAGACCCGGCCGCGCTCCTCGCCGTAGAGCAGCAGGGTGAGCGCGGTGAGCGGGGCGCCGACGAGCACGGGCGACAGGCGCAGCAGCAGCAGGCGCCACGGCACGCCGAGGAGCGGCAGCAGGGCGAGCTGCAGCGCGAGCGCTACCCCGGCCGAGACGACGTCGAGGGTCACGATGAGCAGCAGCGCCGGCAGCAGGCTCGCGGCGATCGCAGCGACGGGGTTGAGGCGCTCGACGAGCGGGCGGCGGGCGTAGCGCGGGGTCTCCACGGCTCGAGGCGCGGGAGCGGGCGCGGGCAGCACCACCTCGCGCGCGCCGAGCGCCGCGATGAGCTCGCGGTCGTGCGTGGCCATGACGACGGCTCCCCCGGCGTCGCGGTGCGCGGCGAGCAGGGCGGCGAGCTCGGCCCAGGTGCGCGCATCCTGCCCGAAGCTCGGCTCGTCGAGCACGAGCACGGGCGGCGCCGTCGCGAGGGCCGTCGCGACGGAGAGCCGCCGCTGCTCGCCGCCGCTGAGCGTGAACGGGCTCGACCCGGTGAGGTGCCGCAGCCGCAGTCGGTCAAGCAGCGGCTCGGCGATCGTGCGGGCCTCGGCGTCGTCGCGGCCGAGCGCGCGCGGGCCGACCTCGAGCTCGGCGCGCACGGTCGGCGCGACGAACTGGTGCTCGGGGTTCTGGAAGACGACGCCGAGGCGGGCGACGAGGGCGCGCGAGCTCCACGAGGCGGGGGCGGGCGAGTCGACGGGCGGCCGCACGGCGAGCAGGGCATCCGTCGCCGTCACCTGACCCTCGGCGGCGTCGAGCAGGCCCGCGAGCGTGAGGGCGAGCGTCGTCTTGCCGGCGCCGTTGACGCCCGTGAGCGCGACGACCTCGCCGGCGCGCACGTCGAGGTCGAGCCCGCGCTGCACGACTGTGCCGCCGGCCGGCCGCACGGCGAGCCCGCGGGCGGCGAGCAGCACCTCCCCCGGCTCGCGAGAGGCGGGGGCGGGATGCTCGGGCGAGCGCCCGGGAACCCACACCCCGCGCGCCGCGAGCCGCGCTCCCTGCTCGCGCAGCACGTCGGCGACGGGCCCATCGGCCACGACCCGCCCGTGCTCGAGCACGACGACGCGGTCGACGAGCGGCGCCCACACGTCGACGCGGTGCTCGACGACGAGCAGCGTCATCGAGCGATCGGCGACCAGGTCGGCGACAGCCCCGGCGACCTCACGCACGCCGGCCGGGTCGAGCTGCGCGGTCGGCTCGTCGAGCAGCAGCGCGCCCGGCCGCAGCGCGAGCACCCCGGCGAGCGCGAGCCGCTGCTTCTGCCCGCCCGAGAGCCGCGTCGTGTCGGCGTCGAGCGGCAGGTCGAGACCGACGGCGGCGAGCGCCTGCGGCACGCGCCGCGCGATCTCGTCGGCCGGCACGCCGAGGTTCTCGGGGCCGAAGGCGACGTCGTCGCCGGCGCGGGCGAGCACGAGCTGCGCATCCGGATCCTGCAGCAGCAGCCCGACGCGACCACGCGCCGCACCCGGCTCGACGCCGTCCACCTCGAGCGCGCCCGACCGCACTCCCTCGTCGTCGCCGCCGAGCACGCCCGCGAAGGCCTGCAGCAGCGTCGACTTGCCGCTGCCGGAGGGGCCGAGCAGCAGCACGCGCTCGCCGGGCTCGACCGTCAGGTCGAGGCCGGCGAGCACGGGCTCGGCGCGGCCCGCGGGCGTGAAGCTCCAGTCGCGCGCGGCGAGCGAGGCGGCGCCGTGCGGGGCGAGCGCAGCATCCGCCGCCTCGCCCCGTCGGGCGTCAGGAATCGGCACGCGCCGCGTGCTCGCGACCCGCCGCGAACCGGCTCAGCGCGCCCGTGCGCGCGAGGCCGCGCACGAAGAGCCACGAGCCGCCACCGGCGAGCAGCGCGCCCGAGACCATCGCGCTCGCGGCGTAGATGGCGGCGAACTCGGGGCGCGCGCCGGCGTAGTAGAAGGTCAGATCCATGACGGCCATGCCGACGCCCGCCCCGAGGCCGGCGAGCAGCGCGGGCACGAGACCCCACGCCCGGTAGAGCAGCAGCGCGAAGACGAGCTCGGCGCCGAGACCCTGCACGAGACCCCACTGCACGGCCGTCCAGCCCCAGAAGCCGCCGAGCAGCGCCGACGTCGCCGCGGCGAGCAGCTCGCCGTAGAGCGCCGCGCCGGGCTTGCGCACGACGAGCGCGACGAGCACCGCGGGGAACAGCCAGACGCCGTACAGCAGCGCCTGCAGGCCGGGCAGCGCCGCCTCGATGGGCGCCGTGAGCGGCGAGTAGACGAGGTTCCACACCGTCATGACGAGGCCGCCGGCGACGCCGAGCACGCTCGCGACGACGATGTCGACGACGCGCCAGCGCAGCGACGGTCGGGCCGGGCGGCCGGTGGGGGCGGTGGTGGATGCTGCGGTCGAGACCATGCGGATCGTGCCTTTCGAGAAGGGCGCCACGGTGCGGCGCCGAACGGTTCGGCACGGGTGCGAGATGTCCTCCCTGCGCCGGCATGACCCGGATCAGGTTCGACGGTCGAAGCTTGGAGCAGCTTCCTCTCAGCCCGGCTCACCGGACTCCCGTGTACGCCGCTCAGTGTACGCCCGCCGCCGCCTAGGGTGGTGCGCATGCTCGACGCCTCCGGCATCCGCCGCGCCTTCTCCGCCTACCTCGACCGCCTCATCGCCTCGCTCGAGTCGCGCCCCGAGGTCACCGGGCTCGTGCTCGCGGGCTCGACCGCCGACCGCTCGCGCGTCGACGAGTGGAGCGACCACGACTTCCTCGTGGTCTGCGACAGCCTGCACGCCGCCGAGGCGATGCGGGCCGACGTCAGCTGGCTGCCCGAGCCCGACGAGCTCGTCATCGTCGTGCGCGACACGGCGCACGGCGTGAAGGGCGTCTACCGCGACGGGCACGTGCTCGAGTTCGCCGTGTTCGGGCCCGATGAGCTGCGGCTCGCCCACGCCAACGCCTTCGAAGTGCCGCTCGACCGCGGCGGCATCTACGCGACCATGCGCGAGGTCGCCGCGCGCCCGAAGCCCGGCACCGAGCTGAGCCCGTTGCAGCACGCGCAGCTCTTCCTCACCCTCGTGCTCATCGGCGTCGGCCGCGCCCGCCGCGGCGAGACGCTCACGGCCGGGCAGTTCATCCGCACGCACGCGCTCGCCCACCTGCTCGCGCTGCACCGCCGCGTCGTGCCCGGCGCGAACGACCCGCGGCTCGACGACCTCGACGTCTACCGCAGGCTCGAGCAGGTGCATCCGGAGCTCGCCGCGCTCATCGAGCGGGCCCTCGAGCGCGACCCGGAGACCGCCGCGCGCGGCCTGCTGTACGTCGCCGAGGCGAGCGGCATCGCCCGCTGGAGCGAGTGGCCCGTGGAGGCGGCCGCGACCGTCAGGCAGCGCCTGGGCTGGAGCGACGACGCGGCCTGACCGGCGCCGCCGGGTCGCCAGCAGGGGGCATCAGTAGGATCGCTCGCATGGAGCTCGCCCTCACCCCGGAACTGCTCGTCGCCTTCGCCACGCTGCTCGTGCTCGAGATCGTGCTCGGCATCGACAACGTCGTGTTCATCTCGATCCTCGCGGGCAAGCTCCCGCCCGAGCAGCAGAACCGGGCGCGCATCGTCGGGCTGTCGCTCGCGATGTTCCTGCGCATCGGGCTGCTGTTCGCCGCCTCGTGGGTCATCACCCTCACCGCCGACGTCTTCGAGCTGTTCGGCATGGGCTTCTCCGGCAAGGACATGATCCTGATCCTCGGCGGGCTCTTCCTGGTCTACAAGGCCGTCACCGAGATCCACGAGCGCCTCGAGGGTGAGGAGGGGCACGCCTCCTCCGGCGGCAAGGCCGTCACCTTCGGCGCCGTCATCGCGCAGATCCTGCTCGTCGACCTCGTGTTCTCGATCGACTCGGTCATCACCGCCGTCGGCATGGTCGACGAGCTGTGGGTGATGGTCGCAGCCGTCGTCATCGCCGTCGTCATCATGCTCTTCAGCGCCAAGGCCGTCAGCGACTTCGTCAACCGCCACCCCACGGTGAAGATGCTCGCGCTCGCCTTCCTCGTGCTCATCGGCGCGATGCTCATCGCCGAGGGCTTCGAGGTCAAGATCGACAAGGCGCTCATCTACGGCCCCATCGCCTTCGCGATCGGCGTCGAGATGCTCAACCTGGCCGCCCGCCGCCGCGCCGCGAAGCGCCGCAACGCCGCGCCCGTCGAGCCGGTGCACCTGCGCCCGGTGCTCGTGAAGGAGACGGGCGAGCCCGTCGGCGACCCGAAGCAGTAGCGCGTGCAGACCGAGGCGCACGCCGACCTCACGGCGCTCGTCGGGCGCATCCTCGACAGCGCCGACGACCCGGTGGCGGGGCGTGCGCGACTCGCCCTGCTGCTGTCGGCAGCGCAGACCGTCACGCGCGAGCTCGACCTCACGAGTGCGCTGCAGCGCATCGTCGAGGTCGCGCGCGAGCTCGTCGGCGCCCGCTTCGGCGCCCTCGGGGTGATCGCCCCCGACGGCCACCTGGAGCGCTTCCTGCACTCCGGCCTCTCGGCCGAGGAGGCGGCGCGCATCGGCGACCTGCCCACGGGTCACGGCATCCTCGGTGCCGTCATCGTCGACGCGGCGCCGATCCGCCTCGCCCGGCTCGATGCCGACCCGCGCTCGGCCGGCATGCCGGCGCACCACCCGCCCATGGGCGCCTTCCTCGGCGTTCCCGTGCGGGTCGGCGGCGCCGTCTTCGGCAACCTCTACCTCACGGAGCGCTCCGGCGGCGAACCGTTCGACGACCTCGACGAGGCCATCATCACCACCCTCGCCGCGATGGCGGGCACCGCGATCGCCAACTCGCGCCTCTACGAGCGCGCGCAGACCGAGCGGCGCTGGCTCGAGGCCTCCGAGCGGGTCATCCAGCGCCTGCTCGCCGGGCGCATGAGCCCCGACGACGTCGCCGAGCTCGCCGAGACCGTGCTCGCCGCCTCCGAGGCGCAGGGCGTGCACCTCGTCGTCGGCGACGACGCCGCCGCGCTCGCGGCCACGGCGGGCGACACCGGCGGAGACGGCCCGCGCCTGGAGGTGCCGCTGCTGGGATCGGAGGAGCGGCGCATCGGCACGCTCGCGATCGTGCGGGGGCCCGGCGGGCATCCGTTCGAGGAGGGCGAGCGCGAGACCGCGGAGCGGTTCGCGCGCTCGGTCACGATCGCCCGCGAGCTCTCCCTCTCGCGCATCGACGAGCAGCGCCTCGCGCTCGCCGACGAGCGCGAGCGCATCGCCCGCGACCTGCACGACCACGTCATCCAGAGCCTGTTCGCGATCGGCCTCACGCTGCAGAGCGCCGTCGGCGACCCGATGTCGCCCACGGGCGCCAAGATCGCCGCGCAGGTCGACGCGATCGACGCGACCATCCGGCAGATCCGGCAGGCGATCTACCGGCTCTCCGCTCCCCCGAGCGCCGAGACGTACAGCCTGCGCGCGCGCATCAACACCCTCGTGCGCCAGACACTCGAGGGCGAATCCCTCGACTCGCGACTGGAGTTCAGCGGCCCCGTCGACACGCTCGTCGACACCTCGCTCGGCGACGAGGTCGCGGCGGTCATCCGCGAGGCGCTCTCGAACGCGGTGCGCCACGCGCGCGCCCGCGCCGTCGCGGTGAGCGTCGCCGTGCGCGGCGCCCAGGTCGTCATCACGGTCACCGACGACGGCATCGGGATGCCCGCAGGAGGTCGACGCAGCGGCCTCGAGAACCTGCGGGCCCGCGCCGTCGAGCTCGGCGGCACCTTCGCCGTCGGCCCCGCCTCGCCGCGCGGCACGCAGCTGCGCTGGGTCGTACCCTGGAAGGCGTCATGAGCGACGATCTGCGGGTCTTCCTCCTCGACGACCACGAGATCGTGCGTCGGGGCCTCGCCGACCTGCTGGCCGAGCAGGACGGCATCGTCGTCGTGGGCGAGGCCGGCGAGGCGACGGGCGCGGCCGAGGCGATCGTCGCCGCCGGCACCACCGTCGCCGTGCTCGACGGCCGACTGCCCGACGGCAGCGGCATCGACGTCTGCCGCGACGTGAAGTCGGCCGACCCGACGATCGGGTGCGTCATCCTCACCTCGTACGACGACGACGAGGCCGTACTGGGCGCCGTGCTCGCCGGCGCCGACGGCTACCTGCTGAAGGAGGTGCGCGCGACGAGTCTGGTCGAGGGGCTGCGCCGCGTCGCCCGCGGCGAATCGCTGCTCGACCCCGACGTCGTCGCCCGGGTGCGCGCCCGCATGACCGCGGCGAGCGCCGACACGAGCGCGACCTCGCCGCTGACCGCCCTCACCCCGCGCGAGCGCGAGATCATCGCGCTCATCGCCGAGGGGCTGTCGAACCGCGAGATCGCCGGCCGGCTCTACCTCGCCGAGAAGACGGTGAAGAACTACGTCAGCGGCATCCTCGCCAAGCTCGGGCTGCAGCGGCGCACGCAGGCGGCCGTGCTCGCCACCGAGTGGCTGCGGCGGCCGTAGCGCGACGAGGCGGGGCGGCTCGGCGAGGGCTCGTCGCGGCCGCGACCGGGCATCCGCTCAGGCGACGGGAGCCGCGAGCAGCGCGACGGTGACGGTGCCGCCCTTCGTGGCCTGCGTGCCGACCTGCGCGAAGCCGAGCCGGGCGTGGAAGGCGAGGCTGCCGGGGTTCGGCGGGTCGAGGTTGACCTCGCACGTGACCTCGGGCAGCCCTCGCCGACGCGCCTCGGCGAACACCGCCTCGTACAGCACGGGCCCGAGCCCGCGGCCGCGCTCGTTCTCGGCGACGACGATGCGGTCGACGTAGAGGTGCCCGGTGCCGCGCGCCTCGAAGAAGCGGTAGTTCTCGCTGTCGTAGGCCGAGCCGGGTGCCATGGCGATGACGAAGCCGACGAGCTCGCCGTCGCGCTCCAGGCCCAGGGCGAGCGCCGCGTGGCCGAGCAGAGCGCGCAGCTCGTCGGCGCTCGTGATCGGCACGGCGGGGTGCGCGGCGTCGTTGAGCGGGGCGAGCGCGGGCGCATCCTCAGCGGTCAGGGGGCGGATGCTCGGGGCGATGTCGGTCACGGAACCTCCGGTTCGGGCGGGGCGAGGCGGCCGACGCGCACCTGGATGTGGCCGCCGCGCAGGGAGCGGGCGCGCGGCTCGGCGGCCTCCTGCTCGATCATCCTCCACGGTCGCACGGTGAGGTCGGCGCCGCCGAAGCCGGCGAAGGCGCGCGCGAGGGGGGCGAGCAGGCGGGCGGGGCCGTGCGGCTCCTGCATGTCGACGATCGCCACGCGCGCGCCGGGCCTGGCCGCCGCGAGCGCTCGTCGCCACGCCTCGGCGGGGTCGCTCATGATCGAGAGCGTGTAGGTGGCGAGCACGACGTCGGCGGGGCCGCCGAGGGCGGTGCGCACCGCTTCCGGGTCGAGCGCCGTCGCGTCGGCCTCGAGCAGGCGCACGCTCGCGAGACCCCGCCGCTCGGCGCGGCGGCGCGCCACGGCGAGCATCTGCGGGCTGCGGTCCACGCCGAGCACCCGACCGTCGCGGCCGACCGCGGCGTCGAGCGGCGCGTGGTTCAGGCCGGTGCCGCAGCCGAGGTCGAGCACGCGCTCGCCCGGGCGCGGGGCGAGCAGCTCGATCGCCGTCGTGCGGCCGATGCGGTAGACGGGCCACTCGGCCGACAGGGCGTCGTACAGGCGCGCGCCCGAGGAGTACCGTTCACGCGCCACGCCCGGAGCCTATCCGCCGCCGCCCCCAGTAGCCTCAGCGCATGACCGCCCTCGCCGATGCGCCTGCCGACGTCGACTTGCTCGTGATCGGGGGCGGCACCGCGGGGCTCGTCGCCGCGAAGACCGCGGCGGGCTTCGGCGCGACGGCGCTGCTGGTCGAGGCGTACCGCATGGGCGGCGACTGCCTCTGGACGGGCTGCGTGCCCTCGAAGTCGCTCATCGCGGTCGCCGCCGCCGCGCACGACGCGCGCGCGGCGCGGCGCTTCGGCGTCACCGCGACCGACGTGCGCGTCGACTTCGCCGCGGCGATGCGCCACGTGCACGCCGCGATGCACGAGATCGAGCCCGTCGACTCGGTCGAGGCCACCGAGGCGGCCGGCGCGCTCGTCGTCATCGGCCGCGCCCGCTTCACGGGGCCGCGCACGGCCGAGATCGACGGGCGACCGATCCGGTTCGCGCACGCGGTCATCGCGACCGGCTCGGCGCCCGACGTGCCCGAGCTGCCGGGGCTCCACGGCGTCGACGCGCTCACGAGCGACTCGGTGTGGGAGCTCGACGCCCTGCCCGAGCGGCTCGTCGTGCTCGGCGGGGGCGCGATCGGCTGCGAGCTCGGGCAGGCGTTCGCGCGACTGGGCGCGCAGGTGACGCTCGTCCAGCGCAACGAGCGACTGCTGCCGAAGGAGGATCCGGACGCGAGCGCGCTCATCGCGGCCGCCCTCGCCGCCGATGGCGTCGACGTGCGGCTCGCGACGACGGTCGAGCGGGTCGAGGGGGCGGATGACCGGCGTGCGGGCATCCTGCACCTGTCGTCGGGCGATCGGGTGCCCTTCGATCGCGTGCTCATCGCGCTCGGACGCCGCCCCCGCACGGCCGGCCTCGGGCTCGACGCCGCGGGCGTGCGCACCGACGAGCGCGGCCACGTCGTCGTCGACGGCGCTCTGCGCACGACCAACCGGCGCATCTTCGCCGCAGGCGACGTGAGCGGGCTGCCCCAGTTCACCCACCTCGCCGGCATGGGCGGCAGCGTCGCCGCGACGAACGCCGTGCTGGGGCTGCGCCGCCACCTCGACCGCGACGCCGTGCCGCGCGTCACCTTCACCCACCCCGAGGTCGGCGCGATCGGGCTGCTGCCCTCGCAGGCCGCCGAGCACGGCTGCACCGTGCACGAGGTGCGGCACAGCCACACCGACCGCGCGATCGCCGAGGGCGAGGAGGACGGCTTCACGCGGCTCGTCGTCGACGGCCGCGGCCGCGTGCGCGGCGTCACGATCGTCGGCCCGCGCGCCGGCGAGTCGCTCGGCGAAGCCTCGCTCGCGGTGCGGCTCGGGCTGCGCACGAGCCAGCTGGCGAGCGCGACGCACGCCTACCCGACCTTCAGCGACGCTCTGTTGAACGCGGCGGTCGCCGACGTGCGCGGTCGACTGCGAACCGGCGCGCTCGCCCGCGCGATCGGCCTGCTCGCGCGGCTGACCGCCTGGCGCAGCCGCTAGCGCAGCGCCCGGTACCCGGCGACCATGCGCTGCACGGCGCTCACGCCCACGAACACGGCCCACACGACGGCGAGCTGCCACGCCCAGAACGGCGCGATGAGCCACAGGCTGTGCACGACGATCGTCTCGGTGCCCTCAGCGATGCGCCCCAGGAACGACAGCGACCGCCCGTCGTCGATACGGCGCCCGGTGCGCTCGGCGATCGACGAGAACGCCAGGAACGCCGCCCCGTTGACGTAGTACACCAGCAGCACCGCCGCGAACGGCTGCCACGGCGCGTCGTAGGCGGCGGTCACGCCGAGCGCGACGCCGAGCACCGTCGCGCCGTAGACGACGAAGTCGGCCGTGATGTCGAGGAACCCGCCCGCCTCGCTGTCGCTCGACTGCCGGCCGTCGGCGCGGCGGCGACGCGCGAGGGCCCCGTCGAGGCCGTCGACGACGCGCGAGACGAGCCACAGCGCGAGCGCGAGCGCCCACAGCTGCAGCGCGGCGGCGACGGCCGAGCCGAGGCCGAGCACGAGGCCCGCGACGGTGAGCCCGTCGGGCGTGATGCCGGGGCGGTCGAGGGCGGCGGCGAGGGCGCCGACCGGGCGGTCGAGCAGCGCGCGCACGGGGCGGTCGAGCATCAGGGGCCCTCCTCGGCGGCGGTCCGGGCATCCGTCGCCTCGTCATCGGTGCCGAGGGGCGCTGACTCGGCGACCCGGGCGCGGATGCCCGCCGCGCGCCGCCCGCGCCAGGCGACGATGGCGCCCGCGAGCGTGAGGGCTCCGAGCGCGCCGAGCGCGGCCCACGCCTGCCAGCCCAGCTCGAGGCCGAAGGCGCCGAGTGCGACGTACGCGGCGGTGCCGGGCACGATGCCGAGCGCCGTGCCCAGCGCGTAGTCGCGCCGACGCACCGCGGTGAGCCCGGCGACGTAGTTGATCGCCGTGAACGGCAGCACGGGCACCAGGCGCACGCCGATGACGGCGAGCAGGCCGCGCCGGGCGAGGAGGTCGTCGACCCGGGCGACGCGTGCACCCGTGAAGCGCTCGACCGCGTCGCGCCCCAGTGCGCGGCCCAGCACGAACGCGGCCGCTGCGCCCAGCAGAGCACCGAGGTACACCCACAGCAGCGCCGCGGCGAAGCCGAACGCGAGCCCCGCCGCGACCGAGAGCACGTTCTTCGGCGCGGGCGTCAGCGTCACGGCGGCGTAGCCGAGCGCGAGAGCCGGGCCGCCCCACGGCCCGAGGTCGGCGACGGCCGCCCGCACCTCGTCGATCGAGGGCAGCGGCACGAGCATCCCAACCGCGACGGCGACGGCGACGAACACCACGAGAGCGATCGCGCGCACCACGACCCCTCGGGGGGCGAGCGGGGCTCGACCCGCGGCGTGGAGACCGGCGCGCGGAGGCATCGTGGGTCATTCTAGGAGCGGCCCTGACGATGGCCGCCGCACGGCGACCGATCGAGCGGCGCACCACCGCACCGACCGCCGCACCCAGCAGCACCGCGCAGCCACAACCGCGCACGCCACCACCGCGCCTGCACCGCGCCTGCACCTCACCTGCACCGATGATCCCGCTCCCGCGGGATCCCAACCATCTGGAGCCACCTTGCACAGCACAGCCCCGCGCCGCGGCGCCGTCGCCGGTGCCCTCGCGCTCGGCCTCGTCGCGCCCCTCGCCGCCTGCTCGGCCGAGCCCGCCTCGAGCGCCGACGACCGGCAGTACGCCTCGTGGGAGGAGGTGCTCGAGGCCGCCGACGGCCAGACCGTGAAGCTGTGGATGTACGGCGGCGACGAGCAGGGCAACGCCTACGTCAACGACGTGCTCGTGCCCGCCGCGGCCGAGCTCGGCGTCACGCTCGAGCAGGTACCGATCGCCGACACGCCGGATGCGCTCAACCGCATCCTCAGCGAGGTGCAGGCCGGCGAGACCGACGGCGAGGTCGACCTCGTGTGGGTCAACGGCAACAACTTCGGCACCGGCAAGGAGGCCGGCGCGTGGGAGTGCGGCTGGACGGACCTGCTGCCGAACATGGCGCTCACCGACCCCGACGACCCGCTCCTGCTCAACGACTTCGGCACGCCCGCCGACGGCTGCGAGGCGCCCTGGCACAAGGCGCAGTTCACCTTCGTCTACAACAGCGACACCGTCACCGATGTGCCGACGACCCTCGATGAGCTGCTGGAGTGGGCGAAGGAGAACCCCGGGCGCTTCACCTACCCCGCGCCGCCGGACTTCACCGGCTCGGTGTTCGTGCGCGAGGTGCTCTACAGCGTCCACGGCGGCCCCGACGGCGTGCCGCTCGCCTACAGCGAGGAGGACTTCGCCGAACTCACCCCCGCCCTGTTCGAGACGCTGCAGGAGCTCGAGCCGTACCTCTGGCGCGAGGGCACGACGTACCCGCAGAACTCGAACGAGCTCAACGAGCTCTACGCCAACGGCGAGGTCGACTTCACCATGACGTACGGCCCCGCGACCCTGACGGCCCTCGTCGAGGACGGCACGTACCCGGCCGGCACGAAGGTGCTCACGCTCGAGGAGGGCACCGTCGGCAACGCGAGCTTCCTCGGCCTCGCCTCGACCTCCGGCAGCAAGGCCGGCGCCATGGTCGTCGCGAACCTCGCCCTCTCGGTCGAGCAGCAGGTCGCCAAGGCGCAGCCGGACGTGTGGGGCCAGTTCACGGTGCTCGACCTCGACCAGCTCAGCGACGAGCAGCGCGCCCAGTTCGAGGCCCTGCCCGAGTCGCCGGTCGTGCCGAGCTACGACGTGCTGAGCGAGAACGCCAACCCCGAGCTCGCGTCGGCGTGGGTCACGCCGATCGACGAGGAGTGGCGTCGGCTCGTGCTGACGCAGTAGTCGGGCCGCGACGCATGCTGACCACCCCGCTGCCGGGCGCCGACGCGCGCGCCCGGCAGCGGGCATCCCGCGAACGATGGGTGGGGCTCGCGATGGTCGCGCCCGCGCTCGTCGTCGCGGGTGTCGTGGTCGTCGGCGGCATCGGGATGTCCGTGGTGCAGAGCGTCGGGCTGCTGCCGCTGGTCGGCGAGGCCCGGTTCACGCTCGACGCCTACGTCGCGAACGGCGACGAGCTGCTCACCGGCCTCGCGCTGTCGCTCGGCATCGCCACGGCCTCGACCCTGCTGTCGAGCGTCATCGGGCTCGCGGCCGCCGTCGTCATCACGCAGGGCCGCATCACGGGGCGCCTCGTCGCGGGGCTGAGCGCCGTGACGATCCCGGTGCCGCACCTCGTCGGGGCGGCCGCCGTCGGCCTGCTCGTCGCCGACTCCGGGTTGCTGCCGCGCTGGTTCGGCGTCGAGCCGGGGGCGTGGCCCGACCTCGTCGGCGGGCCCTGGTGGGTCGCCGTCGTGCTCGAGTACACGTGGAAGGAGTCGGCGTTCATCGCCCTCGTGGTCGCCGGGGTGCTCGCTACGCGCGTCGCCCGCTACGACGAGACGGCCGCGCTGCTCGGCGCCTCGCGCGCCCGCCGGCTGCGGCACATCGTCATCCCGCTCGCGACGCCCGCCGTCATCGTCAGCGCGATCATCGTCTTCGTCTACACGTTCGGGTCATACGAGGTCGCCTGGCTGCTCGGCCGCCCCTACCCGGAGCCGCTGCCCGTGCTCGCGTTCCGGCTGTTCAGCTCGATCACCCTGACGTCGCGACCGGAGGCGGCCGCGGTCGCCGTCATCACGACCGTCGTCTCGCTGCTGGCCGTCGCGGTCGGCATGGCCCTGCTGCGGCGCACGCCGCTGTGGACGTGAGCGCGCCGTGGCGATGATGATCCCGTACGGGCAGCGCATCACGCCCGACGACCGCACGACGACCTCGCGCGGGCTCATGCGGCCCCGGCCGGGCGGTCGGGCGCTGCGCGTCGCGGTCGCGACGGTGCTCGCGCTGTGGTTCGCGCTGCCGCTCGTGCCCCTGCTGCTGTGGGCGGTGGCGAACCGTTGGTCGTTCCCGGCGCCTCTGCCGACGGCGTGGGGCGTCGACGGCCTCGTGACGGCGCTCGAGCAGGGAGCCGCGCCCGCCTTCGGTCGATCCATGCTGCTCGGCCTCGCGGTGGCCGCGATCGCGACGCCGCTCGGCGCGCTCGCGGCTCGCGCTCTGACCCGCGGCATCGTGCCGGCGCCGCGCCTGGTGAGCGCGCTGCTGCTGGCCCCGCTGGCGCTGCCGGCATTCGTGGCCGTCATGGGACTCACGGTGCTGCTGCTGCGCGCGCGGGTGCCGGCGACCCTCGCGGTGCTGCTGCTGCTCGTCGCGGCGGCGCTGCCCTACACCGTGTACACGATGCGCGTCGCCTACGCCGCGCACGACCTGGCGTACGAGGAGGAGGCGCGCACGCTCGGCGCCTCGGGCCTCGCGGTGCTCGTGCGCGTGCACCTGCCGCTCGTCGCGCCGGGGCTGGCACGGGCGGCGTTCCTCGCCTTCCTCGTCGGCTGGAGCGACTACGTCGTGACGGTGCTCGTCGGCGGCGGCTCGCTCGTGACCCTGCCGCTGCTCGTCGGCTCGTACGCGGCGGGCGTCGGCAACGAGGCGATCGTCGCGGTGCTGTCGCTCGGCGCGATCGTGCCGCCGCTCGTGCTGCTGCTCGCGCTCGGCCGCTTTGGCCGCCGCTACCCGACGGCTCGGTTCACCGGCCCGACGCCCAGTCGCTCTCCGAAGGGATCGCCGTGAGCGCCTCCCTCACCCTCGACTCGCTCGTGAAGGTCTTCGACGATTCGTCTCGACCCGCGGTCGACGGCGTCTCGTTCGTGGTCGCCCCGGGCGAGTGCCTGGCGATCCTGGGGCCCTCCGGCTCGGGCAAGTCGACCGTGCTGCGCTCGATCGCGGGCCTCGACGTGCCGAGCGCGGGGCGCATCCTCGTCGACGGCACTGACGTCGCGGGCCTCGCGCCGGAGCGCCGCGGCATGGCGATGGTCTTCCAGCGCCCCCTGCTCTTCCCGCATCTGAGCGTGCTCGACAACGTCGCCTTCGCCGCGACGGTCGCCAGCCAGCCGAAGCGCGAGGCGAGGGCGGATGCGACCCAGTTTCTCGAGCTCGTGCAGCTGGCGGGCTTCGGGTCTCGGCCTGTCACCGCGCTCTCCGGCGGGCAGGAGCAGCGCGTCGCCCTCGCCCGCGCGCTCGCGGCCCGGCCGCGTGTGCTGCTGCTCGACGAGCCGTTCAGCGCGCTCGACCCGCAGCTGCGTGGCGACATGCACGAGTTGCTCGCGGCGATCCGCGCGCAGCTCGCGCCGACCGTCGTCATGGTCACGCACGACCGCGACGAGGCGGCGGTCGTCGCCGACCGCGTCGCCCTGCTGCAGCGCGGGCGCCTGCTGCAGCACGACACGGTCGAGGGGCTCTACACGCGACCGGACTCGCTCGAGGTGTCGAGGCTCATGGGCGGGCGGAACGAGCTGCCCGGCACGGTCATCGGCGGGGTGCACCGCTCGGCGGCGGGCGGGGTGCCCGCCCCCGAGGGCGAGACGTGGGCCGAGGGGTCGGGCGTGCTCGTCGTGCGGCAGGAGGCGCTGCAGGTGGCCGCGGCAGGGGCATCCGCCCCCGAAGGGTTCGTGGCGCTCGACGTCGTCGTCGCCGACCGGCGGGCGCGAGGGCCGCGCGCCGAGCTCGAGCTCGCCGTCGTCACAGACGACGCAGCGGATGCCCGGCCCGACTCGCTCGGCTCGCCGCGGCTGCTCGCCGAGGTGCCGACGAGTCGCCCGCTCGCGGTCGGCGACCGCGCGACGGTGCTCGTGCCGCGCTCGGCGTGCACGGTCGTCGCGGGGTAGCCCCCACCCCCGCCGTGCACGGTCGTCGCGGGGTAGCGCCGCCCCTGCGCTCGACGTGCACGGCCATTCCATCCCTGGTGGCCAGCCTCGCTGCGCACTGCGCCGATTGGGGTGCCCGGGCTGCGCGAGCACTGCCGTCGCGCTGACAACCGGCCGGGCCCTGTCACGCGCCTCGGACCCGCCAGGTCACCTCGCCTCCGCAGACTCTGCGAACGGCGGAAGATCGCGAATGTGATTCTCGTTCTTCCGAACTTTGCAGAGTCTGCCGCCGTCAAGGAACCGCGCAGGCGCTCGCGGCGCCGTGCAGCCGCTGAGCGAGGGGCCGGTTCGCCGCCAGCTGGCGGTGGCGACGCGGAGACGCGGTGGCGCCGTGGCGCAAGGGCGCGGTGGTGCAGTAGCGCAGTGACGCAGCGGCGCAGCGGCGCGGTGGCGCAGCCGCGCAAGGGCGCAGCGGCGGGCCTACCAGCGCGACGCGTTGCCCGCGACGAGCTCGTCGGCGCGGCCGTTGGTGATGCCGCGGCTGCGCTCGCCCTTGGGCTCGAGCGGCAGCAGCTTTCGCAGGCCGATGTTCTCGATCGGGTCGAGCACCGAGTGCTGGGCGCACGCCGGCACGAGCTCGCCCGTCTCGGGGTGCGCCATCGCGTACATGCAGGCGCCGAGGCGCTCCTGGGTCTCCTTGAGCTTCGGGTCGTCGGCGACGATGCCCTTGCGCATCATCTCCCAGGCGGGCTTGACCTGCTCGGCGTCCATGAAGTTGTGCACGACGAAGGTCTTGAAGCTCACCTTCCCCTTCCGCGCCGCGCGCAGCACCGCGCGCAGCCCGCCGCCGCGCCGCACGATGCGGCGCAGCAGGCCGACGAGCGGCACGATGTCCTGCGGGTGGCTGAGGATGGCGCGGATCACCTTGACGGTGAGCGCCCATCGGGGGATGTCACCGAAGATCATGCCGCCGTAGTGCTGGAGGAAGCGGTCGCGCGCCGCGATGTCCTTCGGCTCGTCGGCGTCGAGCACGGAGGCGAACCGGCCATCGACCATGACGCCGACGGTGTGGCGGTTGCAGCGCGGGTCACCGAACTGCACCGCCTTGTGCGGCAGTTTCTGGCCGGCTCCGGCCTCGATGCGCTCCCAGACGGCGTCGATCGTGACCTCTTCGAAGTTCTCCTTCCAGCGGCGGTCGTCGCCGATGAACGCGGCGGGCTGGAACGACATCATGTCGTACGGCATGCGCAGCACGTCGCGCGTGACCTGCTCGACCTCGTCGAGGTTCGTCGGCGTGACCGTCATGTTGTGCGCCAGGTACGACTGCACGCCCGTCTGCGCCTTCAGGTCGATGAACATCTGCGCGAACTTCTCGCGGAACGGGTTCAGCTCGGCCTCGCTGCGCGGGCGCACGGCCCCCCGGCGACCGCGCATGAGCGAGTCGACGTGCGCGGCAAACGACACCTTCGTGAAGGCGGGCTTGCCGTCGTCGTCGAGCACGACATCCAGCAGGTAGTCGTAGTCGAAGTCGCCGTGCGTCATCGACATCGGCTCGCGGCCGACGGCGCGCATCGCCTTGAGGGTGTCGCGGTGCGCCTTGGGCGGCAGCAGGCTCACCTCGCCGCCGATGAGCTGGGCATGGGCGCGCGGCCCGCGGATCTGCCGCAGCAGCCCCATCTGCCTCGTCACCTCGGTCACGGTGTGGTCGCCATCGATGCGCACCTTGTTGGCGTCGGCGGAGTGGTAGCAGGGCGAGCAGGTCAGATTGCACTTCGGGAAGACGCCGTGCGTGCCCTCGCAGCCGACCGCGCAGCGGCCCAGCAGCTGCTCGGGGGTCTTCGCGTGCTCCGGCAGCTCGGCCCAGCGCTTGTCGAGCGCGGCGCGCGTCTCGGGGTGTATCGGCCTGGTCTCGAGCTCGAGACGGCGGGCGAAGGCGGCGATCGACACGTGTGCTCCTCGGTTCAGGGCTGACGCGGCCGGGGGCGGCGTGGCGTCACGCTAGGCACGAGGGGTTCGGAGCCGAGAGCGTCTCGGATGGGACGCGCCGGGCCCGACCTCAGCGGGGCTCGGTGCGCACGTTCGCCGCAAGCCATGCGACGGGATCGACGGGCGAGCCGCCGAGGTGCACCTCGAAGTGCAGGTGCGCTCCGGTGCTCTGCCCGGTCGAGCCGACCGCGCCGATGACCTGGCCGACCTCGACGGCCTGCCCCACGCCGACCGGCACCGAGCCCGACTGCAGGTGGGCGTAGAGCGTGCGCACCGCCTGGCCGTCGATGACGTGCTCGACCTCGACCTTCATGCCGAACGTGCCGTCGTAGCCGGCGGCGACGACGACGCCGTCGGCGATGCTCGCGACGGGCGTGCCGGCGCCGGGGGTCCAGTCGACGCCCTGGTGGTCGGTCGAGCATCCGGCGCAGGGGGCGCTGCGGTAGCCGAAGCCGTCGGTCTGCGGGGCACCGGGGCCGAGCGGGTAGACGACGGGAGGGGTCCAGGTGATCGAGAACTCGTCGCGCCCGGCGAGGGGCGCCTCGACCTGCTCGCTGACCGCGAAGGTTTGGGGCCGCGGCAGCGCGGCCGCGCGGGCCTCGTCGTCGAGCGTGCTGCCCAACGCGGCCACGCCGTTGCCGGCGAGCACGCTCGCGGCGACGATCGCGATGCCGCCGGCGATCAGCTGCTCGCGCCGGTGGCGCGGGTCAGGGTGGCGGTGGGCGAGCGCGCGCCGGCCGCTGCGGGGCGGCGGCACGGTGAGCACCGGGTCGAGCACGAACTCGGCGGGCGGCTCGGGCACAGCGGACTCGGTGGTGCGGGTGGGGGTCGGGGCGTCGGAGCGCGCGCGGAAGAACCAGGGCGGAGTGGGCATGGAGCGTGGGGCTTTTCTCGTAGTCAGCCGACGCGACGGATCAGCTGGTCGATAACGGGCAGTGCACGTCGTTGCGCATTCGCACCCACGCTGGAGGGCGGGCGTCAGGAGGTCACGGCACCGCACCCGGCGGACTCATCACACCGGGGATGCTCTCCCCTGCGGCTGTCGGAGCCGCTCTTCCAGGGTGCGGGGCCGAACCTGGCAAAAGCCTGGCAATGGTGAGCGGCGCTCCGTCGAGGTTCGCTCGAACGAACGTCACGATCGATGGCGGATGCCCCGCCGAGCTCACGCGAGCGTCGTGCCGAAGGCGAGCCCGAGGGCGTAGGTCGCGGCGGCCGCGCCGTATCCGATCGCGAGCTGCCGCACCGCCCGCCGCCACGGCGAGGCGCCCGAGAGCACGCCGACGATCGTGCCGGTGACGAGCAGCGCGAGCCCGACGAGCACGGCGGCAGTGATGACGGCGGTGAGCCCCGACATGCCCAGGAGGTATGGCACGACCGGGATCACGGCTCCGCTGGCGAAGAAGCAGAAGCTCGACGCCGCCGCCCCCCACGCCGAGCCGACCGCCTCGTGCTCGTCGTCGAGCGCGACACGGGCTCGAGTCTCGGCCGCGCGCGCCGCCGCGGCGGTCGGGTCGTACGAGGCGACGACCTCGCGCGCGTGCGCGAGCGCCTCCTCCTCGCTCATGCCGCGCGCTCGGTAGACGAGGGCGAGCTCGTTGGCGTCGACGTCGAGGTGCGGCACCGCGGTGTGCGCGTCGGGGTCGGGGGTCGAGGCGTCGAGCAGCTCGCGCTGCGAGCGCACCGACACGTACTCCCCCGCCCCCATCGACAGCGCGCCGGCGAGCAGGCCCGCGATGCCGGTGAAGAGCACGGTCGAGGCGGGCACGCCGGTGGCGCCGATGCCGAGCACGAGGGCGAGGTTCGACACGAGGCCGTCGTTGGCGCCGAAGACGGCGGCGCGGAACGTGCCCGAGAGCCGCTGCCGCCCACGCGCGGCCAGCCCCCGCACGACCTCCTGGTGGATGCGCTCGTCGGCCGCCATCGCCGCCGTCGCGTGCGCATCCGCCTCGTAGGGCGAGCGCGACTCGGCGCGCTGCGCGAGGGCGAGCACGAACACGCTGCCGAAGCGCCGGGCGAAGAAGCCCAGGATGCGCGTGCGCACCGACACGGCGGGAACCCGGGCGGCCTCGTCACCCAGCAGCGACATCCAGTGCGCCTCATGGCGGCCCTCGGCGTCGGCGAGCGCGAGCAGGATCGCGCGCTCCTCCCCCGCGCGGCGACGGGCGAGGTCGCGGTAGACGGCCGCCTCAGCCCGCTCGTCGGCCAGGTAGCGCCGCCAGCGCCGGATGTCGGCGCGGCTCGGCTGCTCGGGCGCGATCGGGTCGGTCACGCGGTCAGTGTGCCAGCGCGGATGCTCCCGCCGCAGTTCGGCCGCCCGAAACACCGGCGCGGCTCAGCACCGCTCCGCGCGCCGGGCGCGGCGGCTCACCAGCCCCAGGTGCCCGCGCCGCCCTTGAACGGCCCCACGATGGTCGAGGTGATCCAGCCGCCGTAGAAGTCGCCCTCCTGCGCCTGCACCACCTCGCCGTCGACGGTGCAGCGGTCCATCCGGCCCGGATACACCGAGACGAAGCCAGCGATCTGCTCGAAGCCGCGGCTCGGCTGCGGGTAGTACCAGGCCGCGCGCTGCGCGACGCGGTCACCGCTCACGACGTCGGCGTAGGCCGCGCGCCCCTTGAACTCGCAGAAGGTCGAGCCCTCGGTCGGGCGCAGGGCGCCGTCGACGAAGTCCTCCGGCGGCAGGTAGTACGCCGGCGGGTGGCTGGTCTCGAGCACGCGCATCGCGCGCGTCGTGTCGGCGATGACGCGCCCGCCGAGCTCGATCGTGACGCGGGCGTGCACGGGCTCGACCCGGGGAGGGCGGGGGTAGTCCCACACCGACTCCTGCCCGGGGCCCGGCTCGATGCGGCGAGGTCGTGCCATGTCAGAACCCGAAGTCGCCGAAGCCGCCGCCGTCGAAGCCTCCGCCATCGAAGCCGCCGGCGTCGAAGAAGCCGCCGTCGCCGCCCGCCGCGTCCGCGCCCGGGTCGGCGGCGCCCGCATCCGTCGCCCCGGCGTCACCGGCGCCTCCGTCATCACCGGCACCCGCGTCGCCCGCACCGGCGTCGCCCGCCTCGGCGCCGCCGGCGTCGATCGGCGGCAGGAAGGCGCTGACGAGGGCGGAGGCGACGACGTACCCGGCCACCGTGCCGAGCAGCGAGGCGCCGAGCATGCTGCCGAACGAGGGGCCGGCGAACGAGCGCTCCATGGTGCCGGGCTGGCGCAGCTCGCTGCGGGTCGCCGCCTGCGCGAGCGTCGCCGGCTGGTCGTCGCGCGGCGCCTCCCCCGCGGGAGCCTCGGCCGTCAGCCGCTCGAACACGAGTCGGCGCTGCTCGGGCGTGAGCTTCGCGAAGGCCTCGGCGTGCACCTTCTCGATGGTCTCGGGTGGCGCCGTCTCGAGCAGGTAGCGGTAGCGCTCGACGGCGCGCTCGTCGTCGCTGCGCACGGGCCGCGGCGGCGGCGACTGCTCGGGCTCGGGGGTGCGGGCGCCGAAGAGGCGGTCGAAGAAGCTCATGGGTCGCTCCGGAGTCAGATCGGGGGGCCCCGAGGCGGGGCTCGACGCGACCGTAGGCGCTGCTACTTGCTGAAGCCTGAGCGCCGCATCGGTAACAACTCGGTGACGATGGTGCCGCTGGCCCGCAACTGCGCTAGCGTGAGCCCCGAAGTTGATACGCCTCGCTGCGCCGGGCGTCTTGCACCACACCTGCAGGTCGCTGATCCCCATGGATTCGGTTCACGAGTTGGTTCGACTGGTGGTTTCGACAGTCGAAACTCCGTGAAAGAGAAACAAGGGAGTCAGCAATGACGACAGGCACCGTGAAGTGGTTCAACGCCGAGAAGGGCTTCGGCTTCATCACCCCCGACGACGGCAGCGCCGACGTGTTCGCGCACTTCTCGGCGATCCAGACGAGCGGCTACCGCTCGCTCGACGAGAACCAGAAGGTCGAGTTCGACGTCGCCCAGGGCCCGAAGGGCCTCCAGGCCGAGAACATCCGCCCGCTCTAGTCGTTCACCGACTGCAGCGCTTCGCGTGACCCGTCACGCGAACCTCACGAGAGCCGCCCCCGACGATGTGGGCGGCTCTCGTCGTTCCCGCGGTGGGCGGGGCGGGGGGATGCTCGGCCGGCGTCTGCCGACGCTCACTCCGCGGTGACGAAGTCGATGAGCTGCTCGACCCGCCCCAGCAGCGCCGGGTCGAGGTCGGCGTAGCTGCGCACCGCGCCCCGAATGCGCCGCCACGCGGCCGCCGTGTCGGCCTGCGTCGCGTGCGGCCAGCCGAGGGCTCGCAGCACGCCGGTCTTCCAGTCCACGCCCCGCGGCACGCTCGGCCAGGCGTCGATGCCGAGCCGCTGCGGCTTCACCGCGGCCCAGACGTCGATGTACGGATGCCCGACGACGAGCACGTGCCGGGCATCCACCCCTCGCAGCGCCTCGTGGGCGAGTCGCTCCTCCTTCGATCCGGTCACGAGGTGGTCAACGAGCACGCCGACCCGGCGGCCGGGGCCGGGCGCGAACTCGCGCAGCCGCTCGGCGAGGTGGTCGACGCCCTCGAGGTACTCGACGACCACGCCTTCGACGCGCAGGTCGTCGCCCCACACCTGCTCGACGAGCTCGGCGTCGTGGCGCCCCTCCACCCAGATGCGGCTGCCGCGCGCGACGCGGGCCCGCTGCTGCTCGACCGCGAACGAGCCGCTCGCGGTGCGCTGGCGGCCGGCGGGCGCCGGCTTCGCGACGGGCGGGGTGAGGATGACCGGGGCTCCGTCGACGAGGAACCCCGCCCCCAGCGGGAAGGCCCGCACCCTCCCCTGACGATCTTCGAGGTGCACGTTGCCGACCTCGACGCCCACGACGGCACCGACGAAGCCGGAGTCGGGCAGCTCGACCACCAGGTCGCGCTCGGCCGGAACCTCCGGCACGACGACGCGACCGCGCGCACGCCAGTCGCCGGCGAGCACGTCGGCGCCGTAGCGGTCGGCGGGGACCGCGGGGTGGGCGGGGGTCGCGGGGTGGACGGGGCGGCGCGGACTGGGCGGCGGAGGCGCGGGAGGGGGCGGAGCGGCGGTCACCCGGCGACGCTACCCGGCGCGCTCGGCAGGGCAGGTCATCCACGCCGGGGCGCGGCGGCGCTCGCGGCGGTCGGCCCGCCGCACGTCGCTCGCCAAGCACTACTGATCACGGCACACACTGCGCCACCGAACGCAGTGCGTGCCGTGAGCAGTAGTGCGTGCAGCGGGCGTGCGTGTGGCGCACGCCCGCTGCGCCCCGCGCGGCGCCCGCGCGCTCGCCGTGCGCGAACCCGGGCCCTCCGCGCGGCCCGCGCAGGGCATCCGTCGCTAGGGTGTTCGGCACCACCGACCCGGGAGGATCCGCATGCGCGCGACCGCCTACTTCCGCTGGGGCATGACGTGCCTGCTGCTCGCCCCGCTCGCCTTCCTCGGCTGGCTGCTGTCGCTCGGCGGCGGCGCGGCCCTGCAGCCGGCGACGCCCGAACCGGTGGTCGCGCTCGCGCGCGCGTGGGGTGCGCTCACGCCCGTGCTCGCCGTGCTGCTCGTGCTGGCCGGCGGGGTGCTGAACGCGCTCGCGATCCGTCGCGGGGTGCGCGGCGTCGGGCGGGTGGCGAGCGGCGACTGGGATGCTCCCGCGATGCCGAGCGGCCCCCGCATCATCTACCCCGCCGGGTGGAGCGACAGCCACCCGGCCCCCGCCCCCCGCACTCGCCTGCCGCGCCGCACCCTCGGAGTCGCGCTGGCTGCGGCCCTGCTCGCCTGGGTCGCCGTCATCGGGTGGATGCTCGTCGCGGGCCACCCGCTCGCCATGGCTCAGGGCCGCCTCACCCTCGCCGAGGTCTACGCCGCCTGGTCGGGCGCGGGGCAGGCGGGCTTCGTGGTCGCCGTCGTGGTGTGGGCGATCGTCGCGCTGCTCGCGGTGCTCGCGATCGCCGCGCTGGGCCTGGCGCCGCGCCCGGCCCTCGATCGACTGCTCGCGCCGCGGCGGTTCGTCGCGCTCACGGCGATCGTCGGCAGCGCGCTCGTCGTCGCCGCGCTGCCGGCGTACGCGACCCTCGGCGGCACGCTCGGCGACGACCTGTCGGCGGTGCTCGGGCCGGTCACCGGCGGCGGTGCGAGCGCGGCGTCGTGGTTCGTGCTGCACGGCGGCGTGCTGCTCAGCGCCCTCGCGATCGTCGTGACGGTGGCGCCGTGGGGCCGGCGGGCGCGCTCCGGCGCGACCGGCGCGGTCAGCCCGCGCTGAGCGACCCGCTCACGCGAGGCCGAGGAACCCGGTCACGACGAGCTCGCGCACGCGCGGCAGCACGTCGGCGGCGAGCGCGGCCTCGTCGACCTCGAGCAGCTGCGCAAGCGCGCCCACGAGCTGCCCCACCGTGAGCTCGCCGTCGCTCGCGCCGACGAGGCCGACGAGCGCGGCATCCGCGTCGATCGTTCGGGCGAAGCCGCCGCCCTGCCGCAACCGCATGACGGTGGGGCCATCGGCGCCCGGCCACTGGTGGCGCTCTTCGGTGACGTCGGGGGCGACCTGCAGGCGCAGCTCGGCGAGCGCGGCGTCGTCGAGCGCGGCGATCGCGTCGTGCGCGGCGAAGCCGGCCATGAGGTGGTCGCCGATGCCGGTCGGGGCCGAGCCGAGCGGGTCGAGCAGGAGCTCGAAGCGGCGCAGCGGGGGCGCTGCCGGGTCGAGCGGCCGGCGCAGCACGACGTAGCCGAAGCCGACGCCGGTCACGCCGCGCGCCGCGAAGTCGTCGAGCCACTCGTCGGCGAGCGCCTCGAACGACGTCGACCCGACGGGGGTGCCGCCGTCGCGGATCCACGTCTCGGCGTACTCGGCGGGGCTCTGCCGCTCGCGCTCGACGACCCAGGCTTCGAGCCCGGCCTCCTCGACCCAGCGGCGCACGCGCGCGAGGCCGTCGCCGCCGAAGCCGTCGCGGTACTCCCAGTTGCCGAGGAGGTGGGCGGTGCCGCCCGGCGCGAGGTGGTCGGCGGCGCCGCGCACGACCTCTTCGACGATGCCGTCGCCGACGCGCCCGCCGTCGCGGTACTCGAAGACCGGCACGCCCTCGCGCCGCGGCGTGATGACGAAGGGAGGGTTCGACACGATGCGGTCGAAGCGCTCGCCCGCCACAGGCGCGAACAGGTCGCCGAGGCGCAGCTCGACGCCGCCGGAGCCGAGCTCGACGCCGTTGAGGCGCAGGGTGAGCGCGGCGAGCTCGAGGGCGCGCGCCGAGAGGTCGGTCGCGACGATGCCGCGGGCGTGCCTGGCTGCGTGCAGCGACTGGATGCCGCAGCCCGTGCCGAGGTCGAGCACGCGCCCCACCTCGCTCGTCGGGATGAGCGACGACAGCGTGACGGATGCTCCGCCGACGCCGAGCACATGGCCGGCGTCGAGCGGCCCCCCGGTGGCGAGCTCGCCGAGGTCGCTCACGATCCACCACGAGACCGCGCCCGTGGTGTCGATCGTGGAGTACGGCCGCAGATCGAGCAGGGCGCGAGCCGCGCCGCCGGCACCGCCCGCGCCGCCGGCACCGCCCGCGCCGGCGGCACCCTCCGCACCCTCGACCGCGACGAGCCCGAGCTCGCGCGCGCCCTCGAGCCCGAGCGCGGGCAGCGCCGCCGCGAGCGAGTCGGCCGGCACCGCGTCGGCGAGCAGGAAGAGGCGCGCGAGGGTCGCGAGCGGCGACTCCCCCACCGAGCGCAGGGCCCGGCGCGCCGGAACCCGGTCGTGGCGCCGCAGGGCGGCGTCGGCCTCGTCACCCCAGAGCCTGCGCACGGCGTCGACCGTGTAGTCGGTGGCGGTGAGGTCGGCACGGAGGGCGGCGACGAGGGGCTCGGGGTGGGCATCCTGCACCCGCCTATTCGAGCACGCGACCATGCCGGTCGAGAATTCGCGGCGATCGGGAATAGCCCGACAACTCCATGCGGTTGCATCGATCTGGCGCCACCGCGCCATGCAGAAGACATGCAGAACGAGGAGAGACTCATGACGATCACCGCAGAGACCGTTCCCGGCTACCAGGCCGGCACCTGGACCATCGACCCCGCGCACACCGAGATCGGCTTCTCGGTGCGCCACCTGGCCATCAGCAAGGTCAAGGGCACCTTCGAGTCGTTCACCGCCACGGTGAACGCCGCGGAGAACCCGCTCGAGTCGAGCGTCGAGGTGAGCGTCGACGTCGCGTCGATCAACACCGGCAACGCCGACCGCGACGCGCACCTGCGCACCAACGACTTCTTCGCCCCCGAGCAGTTCCCGACGATGACGTTCCGCTCGACGGGCATCCGCGTCGAGGGCGACAACGTCCTCCTCGACGGCGAGCTCACGCTGCGCGGCGTCACCAAGCCCGTCACGATCACGGGCGAGTTCGGCGGCATCGCGAAGGACCCGTGGGGCAACCTGAAGGCGGCCGCGAGCGGTTCGACCGTCATCAACCGCCACGACTTCGGCGTCAGCTGGAACGCCCCGCTCGAGGCCGGCGGCTTCCTGCTCGGCGACCAGGTGACGATCACGATCGACGCGCAGTTCGCGCTGCAGGCCTAGTCGCTCACTCCTCCGCGGGGCGGTCCGGTTCGCCGGGCCGCCCCGTCGCCGTTCCCGGCAGCGCCTCGTCGACCGGCGGCTGCAGCCCGAGGCTGACGCCCACCCCGGTGACCTCGGCCGGCAGGTCGTCGTCGGCCGAGGGCTGCGGGTCGAGCGGGTGCGCCAGCTCGTCGGCCCCGAGCCGCGCGGTCAGCAGCGTGATCGCCGCGAGCACGACGGGGATCATCCCGGCCGCGATGAACGCGACCGGGATGCCGATGAGCTCGCCGACCGGCCCCGCGATCGCCATCGACACCGGCATGAGCGCGAGCGAGACGAAGAAGTCGAGGCTCGACACGCGCCCGAGCATCGCGGGCGGCACACGACGCTGCAGCAGCGTGCCCCAGATGACGGTCGCCCCCGAGAACACGAGCCCGCACACGAACAGCGCGATGATCATGAGCCACAGCTGATCGGTGACGCCGACGACGGCGAGCGGCAGGCAGCCGAGACCCCATGCCGCGATCATGATCGTCAGGTAGCGCTTCGGCAGCGGCAGCGAGGCGACCGCGAGCGAGCCGATCGCGCCGCCGACGCCGAAGGCCGCGAGCGCGAGGGCGAAGGCGCCCTCGCCGCCGCCGGCCTGGTCGCGCACGGCGAAGGGCAGCAGCACCTCGATCGGGCCCATGATGACGAGCACGAGGATGCACGAGTACAGCAGCGTCGCGAGCAGCCAGCGGGTCACGAGCATGTAGCGGACGCCGTCGCGCAGGTCGCCCCACATGGCTCGCAGCGGGTGCTGCGCCGGCGCATCCTCGTCGACGTCGCGCCGCACCGCCGTCTGCCGCATGGCGAGCAGGATGCCCGCGGCGAGCGCCTGCGACCCCGCCACGATCGTGAAGGCGAGGCCGGGCGAGAGCAGCGAGATCGCCCCCGCCGCGGCCGCCGGCCCCGCCGCCTGCATGACGGCGGGCCGCAGCACGCCCTCGATGCCGTTGGCGGCGAGGAGGTCGTCGGCCGGCAGCAGGGCGGGCAGCCACGCGCTGTAGGCGGGGTAGAAGAAGCCGTCGGCGGCGCCGAGCACGAACGACAGCAGCGCGAGGTGCCAGAGCTCGATGAGGCCGGTCAGCGAGAGCACCGCGATCGCCGCCATCGCGAGGGCCTTGGCGGTCTCGATCGTCGCGAGGATGCGGCGCTGCGGCACGCGATCGGCGACGACGCCGCCGACGAGCACGGCGAGCACGAGGCCGAGGCTGCCGCCCGTGGCCACGAACGAGAGGTCGACGGGCGTGCCGTCGAGCGCGAACACCTGGAAGACGACGGCGACGAGCCAGACGCCCGTGCCGAACAGCGAGAGCGAGAGCGCGCCGGCGAGCAGCCGGTACTGCCCGGTGGCGAAGGGGCGCAGCGCCCGCGGCAGCGCGGTGCGAGTCATGAGGGTTCCTTCCGCCCAGCAGGCTACAGGCCGCTGACGTACCCTGGCGAGGATGAAGCCGCTCACCGCCGATCAGATCACCGCCTCGATCGTCAACGCCGACCCGGCCGAGATCGACCGCATGGAGCTGCCGGGTCTGCACGAGGTCGTCTGGGAGGATCGCGAGTTCCTCGGCTGGCGCGACCCGCAGGGCTCGCTGCGCGGCTACCTCGTGCACTGGGTCGATGACCGGCCGGTCGGCATCGTGCTGCGCGCCGCCTCGAACTCGCTCAAGCCCGGCATCGGCGCGATGTGCTCGCTATGCCACACGCCGCAGCCGGCGACGCAGGTGCTCATGTTCAGCGCCCGTCGCGGGGGCCGCGCGGGCCGCGAGGGCAACTCGATCGGCACCTACATCTGCGCCGACCTGGCCTGCTCGATCATGATCCGCATCTTCCCCGGCATGAGCGAGATGCGCCTCATGCGCGACGAGCTGATCGCGCGACGCAGCGCCGGTCTCACGCAGCGCGTCGAGGCGTTCACGGCCCGCATCCTCGAGACCGTCTGAGGCGGATGGCGTCGCTCGCGCGACGCACGCCCCCGCCACGACGAAGGCCCCGTCGACATCGACGGGGCCTTCGGGGGTGCTCGTGGAATCTAGTCGCGCCGCCCCAGCAAGTTGAACGGGATCGCGAGCGAGAGCGTCACCGACATGATGCCGGTGAAGAAGGTCAGGGCCGCCCACTCCTCCGGCACCCAGAACGCGTACGCGAAGAGCGGGAACGACGCGAGGAACAGCGCCAGGGAAGCGATGACGGCGAAGATCTTCATGGTGCCTCCATTGTGCCAGGTCGGCCGGGGATCACGTGCACAGGGTTGACGGAACGTTCCGATATTGCTCGAAGAGTGTCAGAACGCGGTTCTACCCCCCTATAGGGGCCGTCCGATCGTTACCCTTGCGAATGAGCGGCTGCGGGTTTTCACTTCTTGCGCACGACCAGGCCGCGCATTCAGTAAGGGGGCCCCCGATGGGTGCTTTGATCTACGGATCTCCCGCGATGGAGATCCAGTTCGACGACCGCGTGCTCGCGCACGTGCAGATCGTCATGTCCGCCAAGCTGCGCAGGGGCGAGAACTTCTTCTTCAGCTGGCGCGATTCGCCCGCTGTGGGCGATGGCCGCAGCGCGATCTGGATCGACCCGTCGATTCCGATGTACTTCCGGTACAGCGGCAGCCGCCACCCCGAGATCGACCGCGAGTGGCTCGAGCAGATGGCGATCGCCGCGGCGAGCACCCACGGCCTCGACCTCACGGAGGATTCGCGGCTCGCCGGCATGCACCACGCACGGCATTCGAGCGTGAAGCGGAAGGATCGCCCGCTCGACGACTGACGAGCGCATCGTCGCACCGGGCATCCGGTGCTGACGGCCGAAGGGCCCCGTGATCGCTCACGGGGCCTTCGTCACGCTCGGCGCTCGCGCGCGCCTAGAGCATGCTCGGGCCGGTGCTGCCCGGCAGATCCTGGTCGGTGACGTGGCCGCCGTGCACCTCGCCGCGCCAGCCGCCCTCGGGCGTGCCGCGCTCCTCGATGAGGCGCTTGAAGTCCTTCAGGTCGCTGCTGACCTGCGCCTGGTCGATGTTGAGGGCGGCGCCGACCTTCTCGACGAAGCCCTCCGGCTCCCACGCCATCTCGACGTCGACGCGCGTCGACTCGGCGCCCTCCGGCGCGAACACGACGCGGCCGGAGTGCAGCTCGCCGTCGACGCTGCGCCAGGCGATGACCTCGTCGGGGCGCTGCTCGGTGATCTCCGCGTCGAACTCGCGCGTCACGCCGCCGACGCTGACGACCCAGTGCAGCTTGGTGTCGTCGAGCTGGCGCACCTCGTCGACGCCGCTGAGGAAGTCCGGGAAGGACTCGAACTGCGTCCACTGGTCGTACGCGACGCCGACGGGAACGTCGACGACGACGTCGGCATGGATGGTGCTCGTCATGATGACCTCCCTACTGACCCGGGTGGCGCGGTCGCGCCGGTCGGGTTCTGGTGATGCGCGAGCCACGCTAGGCACCGGCGGGAAGGGTCAGAAGGGGGTTGACACTCCCTCGGGGCCGCCGAGGCGCGGCCCGTAGGCTTCCGGCCATGACGCGACGCGCGGTGATCCTCGGCGGAACCGGTCAGCTCGGCGCGGCGAGCGCCCGCACCCTGCTCGAGCACGGCTGGCAGGTCGACATCGCCCACCGGGGCGAGCGCGGCGTGCCCGCCGAGCTCGCCGAGGCGCGGTCGGTATCGCTAGACCGCTCCGACGCCGACGCCGTCGAGCGGCTCTGCCGCGGCGCCGACCTCGTGCTCGACTGCCTCGCCTTCGCGCCGGCCGACGCCGCGGTGCACGGCCGGCTCGTCGGCGAGGTGGGCTCCGTCGTGGTCATCAGCACGGCATCCGTCTATCGCGGTGAGAACGGCACGTGGCTCGACATCGCCGACAGCGACGAGACCTTCCCCGTGCTGCCGGTGCCGGTCGACGAGGCGCACCCCACGGTCGACGCCGACGACGACCCCGGCTACTCGCCGCAGAAGGCCGCGCTCGAGCGTGCGCTGCTCGCGGTCGAGGGGCTGCCGGTGACGATCCTGCGGCCCGGGGCGATCCACGGCCCGCACTCTCCCGCGCTGCGCGAGTGGTTCTTCGTCAAACGCGCGCTCGACGGCCGCGAGCGCGTGCCCCTGGCCCACCTCGGGCAGAGCCGCTTCGGCACGAGCGCGAGCGTCAACGTGGCCGAGCTCGTGCGGCTCGCGGGCGAGCATCCTGGCCGCCGCGTGCTCAACGCCGTCGACGACCCGGCGCCGACCGCGCTCGAGATCGGGCAGGCGGTCTTCGCCCACCTGGGGCACGCGGGCGAGTTCGTGCTGCTGGAGGGGCCGCCCGTCGACGGCGTCGGCGGCCACCCGTGGGCGGTGTCGCGCCCGGTCGTGCTGTCGATGGCGGCGGCGAGGCGCGAGCTCGGCTACGAGCCCGTCGGCACGCATCGCGCGACGATCGGGGCGGCGATCGACTGGATGCTCGAGGCCGTCGGCGACGCTGACTGGCGTGAGCGGTTCCCGGCCCTGTCGAACCGCTACGGCGCCGCGTCGTGGTTCGACTACGACGCGGAGGATCAGGCGCTCGCGCGCTGACCCAGCTCGGGGCCGAACCCGGCGGGCGCGACGCGGCGGTAGGTCGTGACGCCGTTGCGCCACAGCGCCCACCGCACGCTCTCGCGGGCCAGGTCGACGACGACGTCGAGCTCGGCCGCGTCGCGGGGAGCGAACAGGATCAGCTCGGTGCCGTGCACGGCGTTCGGGCAGGGCACCGCCCAGCCCTGCGCGATGACGAGCGCGCCGCGCTCGGGCGGCAGCACGACGTGCACGCTCGTGTCGTTCGGGCTGTGCAGGTGCGCCGGTTCGAGGGCGGCGCCGTCGGGCCCGAACGAGGTGCCGGGCACGGGGTGGGCAACGGAGGGCACGAGCACGGCGCGCGCGCCCGGCTCGTCGAGCGAGGAGGGGCCGGCGATGACGCCGGGCACGGCGCGCAGGGCATCCCACACGGCGACCCACGCGGTGGGCACGGCGCGCTGATCGAGCTGCCAGATAGGGCCCTCGTCGTCGATGGCGGGCGGTCGACCGCTGCGGGGCAGCAGCACCGCGGTGCTCACGAGGCCACCCACTCGTCGACGGTGACCTCGATGCCCTCGGCGGCGCACGTGGTCATGACGCGGTCGATCGTGGCGACCCAGACCGGATCGGCCGGGTCGAGGCCGACGGCGTCGGCCGGCGGGGCCTCGACGAGGTCTTGCAGGGCGATGAGCGGCAGGGCGACCGGCGAGCCGGACGGCACGGGGATGTAGTCGAGGATGCGCGCCGCCGCCCGGTAGGCGCCCTCGACCTCGCCGTCGGCCCAGCGCCCGGACTCGGCCCCACGCTGCGCGTTGGTGGCGAGCGTGAGCGCGTTGGCCACGCGCCAGCAGGCGGCGGTGACCGCCGCGTCGGAGGTGCCCTCGGGCTCGGTCGCGAAGACGGGGGCGGGCGCCGTGGCGTCGGTCGTGCATCCGCCCAGGAGGAGGCCCAGAGCGGTCGCCGCGACGGCGACGAGCGCGGCCGGATGCGCGGTGCGTTGCGAGAGGGCGCGCCGATCGCCTCGGGTGTTCGGTCGTGCCGTGCCGTGCATTGTGCCGCCCATGTGGCGCCCCCAGGCTGTGATTGACGATCACTCAGACATGACCGCAGGCTCAATGTACAGAGGAATCGTCACCAGTGCGAGAGGCTTGCGCGGATCGTGATCGTGTGCAGGCGGCACGAGCGTTCTGTCCTCCCGCGGCTCGCCGAGCGGGCGCTCGCGCAATCGTGGCACAGTGGGCGCGTGAGCGCGCAGCCCCAGCACCGACGCACGGGCACGCTCGCGCGCTGGAACGACGATCGCGGCTTCGGGTTCATCCGCCCCGATGGCAGCGGCGACAAGCTCTTCGTGCACGTCTCGGCGTTCGGCCCGATCGAGCGCCGGCCGATCGCGGGCGACCGCGTGCGCTTCTCGGTCACGACCGACGGCAGCGGCCGGCAGCAGGCGACTGAGGCGAGCATCGACGGTGTCGCCCGCGCCGCGGTCATGCCGCGCAGCGACGGTTTGCCCCGCGACCAGCGCCGCACTCCGCTCGGCCACGCCCGCACTGCGCTCGACGTGCTCGCGCTCGGCACCCTCGTGACCGTGCTCGCGCTCGGGCTGCTGGTCTGGAGCATGCCGGCCTGGGTCGTCGTGCTCTACGGCGGCATGAGCCTGGCCTCGCTGCTGCTCTACTTCAGCGACAAGCGCAGCGCGGCGGCCGGCGGCTGGCGCACCCCCGAGTCGACCCTGCACCTCATCGCGCTCGCCGGCGGCTGGCCGGGCGCAATAGTCGGGCAGCGCGCGCTGCACCACAAGACGGTGAAGCAAGAGTTCCGACTCATGTTTTGGAGCACCGTCGCCATCAACCTGCTCGCCCTCGCCGTGCTCGTCGTGCCGCTCGACGGCTCGCCGCTCGTGAGCGTCGAGCACGACTGGTGGCCGCGGTGAGCGGGTCGCCCGCGTCGGGCGCGACCCTGCCGACAGCCGACGGGCTGCTGCACCTCACCGACGGCGGCCTCGAGACCGAGCTGATCTTCCACGACGGGCTCGAGCTGCCCGAGTTCGCGGCGTTCCCGCTCGTCGACACCGCCGACGGGCGAGCGAGGCTCGAGCAGTACTACGACGAGTACGTCGCACTCGCCCGGCGCCACCGCACCGGCGCGGTACTCGAGACGCCGACCTGGCGCGCGAGCCGCGACTGGGGGGCGGTGCTCGGCTACGACGCGGCCGCGCTCGCGCGCGTGAACGCCGACTCGGTCGCGCTCGTGCGTCGCGTCGTCGACGCCCACGGCGACATCGCGTCGGGGATGCTCGTGAGCGGCTGCGTGGGCCCCCGCGGCGACGGCTACGTGATCGAGGATGCGATGACCGTCGCCGACGCCGCCGAGTACCACCGCCCGCAGGTCGCGGCGCTGCACGCGGCGGGGGCCGACCTCGTCTCGGCGCTGACCATCACCTCGTCGGCGGAGGCCGCCGGCATCGTGCTCGCGGCGCAGGAGGTCGGTGCGGCCGTCGTGATCTCGTTCACGCTCGAGACCGACGGTCGACTGCCCTCCGGCGAGGCGCTCACCGAGGCGATCGTCGCCGTCGATGCAGCGACCGGTGCCGCCGCCGCGTACTTCATGGTCAACTGCGCGCACCCGACGCACCTCGCTCCGGCGCTCACGCGCAATGACGACGCGCTGCAGCGGCTGCGCGGCCTGCGCGCGAACGCCTCGACGCTCAGCCACGCCGAGCTCGACGCGGCCGACGAGCTCGACGACGGCGATCCGGTCGACCTGGGGCAGCGGTTCGCGGCGCTCCTCGTCGCGCACCCGCAGCTGCGCGTCGTCGGGGGCTGCTGCGGCACCGACGCCCGGCACGTCGATGCGATCGCCGCCGCCTGCGCGCGCTGAGCATGAGAAGGGCGGCCCGCCTCGAACCCGAATCGAGACGGACCGCCCGGGACGCGCGCGTCAGCGGCAGCGCGTCGGTCTAGGGGCGAGCCCTACGGCTTGCCGGGGGTGACGGGCGCGACGTCCGCACCGCCCTCGACCTCGGCGTCGACCTCGGTCTCGTCCTCAGTCTCGTCGTCGGTCTCGTCGTCACCCTCGTCGTCGCCGGCGCCGCGCTCAGCGGCCTTCTCCTCGCCGAGCTCACGGGCCTGCTCCGACACCTCGGCGCCGAACTCGGCACCGACCTTGTCGTCGGCCTGCGCACCCTCCTGCACCCAGGCGCTGAACTCGTCGCTGCCGGTGGGCAGGGTCTCGTCGGCGGCGCCCTCGTCAGTGGTGCCGTCGTCGACGCCCTCCTCCTCGACGACGACCTCCTCCTCGACGACCTCCTCGGTGCTCTCCGCACCGACCGTGGCGGTGACGGCCGAGTCGAAGGCCTCCTGCAGCGGGCCGGGCAGGGCGCCCGCGGCGCCGACGCCGGCGAGGCTGAGCGCGAGCGCTCCGGTTCCAGCGGTGATCTTGGCGGCCAGGCTGAGGCCGGTGATGAATTCGAGCATGCGGGTTCTCCCCCTCGTTGCGGGTCGCGCGACGCGCTGGGCCGTGGCGACCGTGACGGTGTCGGTCATCGACGAGCGCGCCGTGGCGCCCGCCGGCGAGAGCTCAATCGCCGCGGCCCCGGTGGAGGCCGGCAGGTCGAGCCGAGCCAGCAGCGCAGCGCTCGGCTGCGGTGCCGCCTCGTGAGCCGCGGCGCGGAACGCCGCGAGCGATGCGGCCACGTCGGCGAGCTCGGGCCGCCCCACCGGGGTCTGCCCGGCGAGCACCCGCTCGAGGTCGTGGTCGGTTATGCGCTTGCTCATCTCACTCATCGCTATCGCTCGCAGGACTCGCAGGGGTACGGGTCGGGTGAACTTTCTTGCGGAGCCGCTCGAGCGCCCTCCGCTGCAGGGCCTTCACGGCGCCCGAGCGCTTGCCGACAATCTCGGCGACCTGCTCGACGGTGAGGTCGGCGACGACGCGCAGCACCATGACGTCGCGCTGGTCGGGCGGCAGGTCGTCGAGCAGCGCGAGCGCGGCGCGGTCGCCGAGTCGGGCGCTCGCCTCGTCTTCGGCACTGGATGCCCGTCGCGGGTCGGTCTCGGGCGTCCACTCCTCCGCCTCGCCGCGGCGCGATCGCGCCCGCAGCTCGTCGACGAGGCGACGGTAGGCGATCGAGAACACGAACGAGCGGAACGCGGCGGCGTCGCCGCGGAAGTCGGCGAGCCGGTCGAAGACGGCGAGGAACACCTCGCTCGTGAGGTCGTCGGGCTCGCGCGAGCCGCGGGCGGTGACGAAGGCCGCGACGGCGGGCGCGTGCTCGACCCAGAGCTCCGTGCAGGCCCAGCGCTCACCCGCCTGGGCGGCGGCGAGCACCTCGGCGAAGAGCGCGTCGCCGGGTCGCACGTCGATCGACATGGGCTCCAGCGTACGAAATGCGGCACCTGAGTGTCGTGAAGCGGATTCGAGACGGGAGCGCAGCATCCCGGGCCCGCAAGCGCCCTGGGCGCCGCGTGCACGCCGCCTTGGCGCCCCCTGACAATGGCCCCCGTTCGGGGGGCGGGGTGCGTACCGTGGCCCGCATCGAACCGAGATCGACACGATGGAGGAGAGACATGGCAGAGATCACGGGGCGCTCCGTCGCCTTCCTGCTCACCGACGGCTACGAAGACAGCGAGCTCACCGAGCCCTGGTCGGCCGTGACCGCCGCCGGCGCGAGCGCCACGCTCGTCTCGCCCGCGACCGGCACGATCGAGGGCAAGAACGGCCACTCGCAGTCGGTCGACAAGGCGGTGGCCGAGGTGAGCGCCGACGACTTCGACGCGCTCGTGCTGCCGGGCGGCGTCGTCAACGCCGACCATCTGCGAATGAGCGGAGAGGCGGTCGCGTTCGCGAAGCGCTTCTTCGAGCAGGGCAAGCCGGTGGGCGTCATCTGCCACGGCGCGTGGATCCTCATCGAGGCCGACGTCGTGCGTGACCGCGAGATCACCAGCTACCCCTCGCTGCGCACCGACCTCCTCAATGCGGGGGCGCGCTGGGTCGACGAGGAGGTCGTCACCGACCAGGGCCTCGTCTCGAGCCGCACCCCCGACGACCTGCCTGCCTTCTGCGCGAAGGTCGTCGAAGAGATCAGCGAGGGCGTGCACGCGGGCCAGCACGCCTGACGCATCCCTCCCCCGACTGCCCCGCCCGACCAGGATGCGGGCGGGGTCTGCAACGGCGGCGGGCACGGCGCGGTGGAGCCGTGCCCGCCGCGCTGCGCACGACGCCGGCCGGGCATCCGCCCGCATGGCGGCGCTCTGCGGGCGGCCGCTCAGGCGCGCTCGATAGGAATGCCCCATGGCCCGCCGACCCGCCCTCGACCGCTCCCTGCCTGACCTCTCCGGCCGCCTCGCCGTCGTTACCGGCGCGAACAGCGGCCTGGGCCTCGAGATCTCCGGCGCTCTCGCTGGCGCCGGAGCCCACGTCATCATGACCTCCCGCGACGCGCAGAAGGGGGCGGATGCTCGTCGCGCGCTGCTCGCCCGCTCACCCCGCGGCGAGCTCGAGGTGCGGCCGCTCGACCTCGCGTCGCTCGACAGCGTGCGCGCCTTCGCGGCGCAGGTCGAGGCGGAGGGCCGCGCCCTCAACATCCTCGTCAACAACGCCGGAGTCATGGCGGTGCCGCAGCGCCTCGAGACCGCCGACGGCTTCGAGCTGCAGTTCGGCACGAACCACCTCGGGCCGTTCGCGCTGACGGGCCTGCTGCTGCCGTCGCTGCGGGCGGCGGATGCTCCGCGCGTGGTGTCGACCGCGAGCATCGCCGCGCGGCCGGGCCGCATCACGCCGCCGGCTCTGCGCGGTGAGGATGCGTACGAAGCGTGGCGCGTGTACTCGATGACGAAGCTTGCGAACCTTGTCTTCGGGCGCGAGCTGCAGGCGCGATCGGATGCCGCAGGCTGGGGCCTCACGTCGGTCACCGCACACCCGGGCTTCAGCACGACGAACCTCGCCTCGAACGGCCCGCGGTTCGGCAAGAAGCCGGTGCCGCAGTGGGCGCTGAAGTTGTCGCTGCTCGTCGGCCAGACCGGCGCCGACGGCGCTCGACCGTCGATCTACGCGGCGACCGCCTCCGACGTCGAGCCGGGCGGTTACTACGGCCCGAACGGCCGTCGCGAGCTGCGCGGCGGCACGACGCACGCCGAGGTGCCGGCCGGTGCGCTCGAGCCGGGGGTCGGCGACCTGCTGTGGAGCGAGTCGGAGCGGATGACGGGCGTCGCCTACCGCTGAGCGGGTCGATCGGCCGGGTTCTTGCAGGCGGACCATCGCAGGTGAGAGCCTGAGCCCGGAACCTGGCCGTTCGGCCTCCCGCGGGATCGTCGCTTGAGCGAGCGATCTCAGACGTCGGTCGTCAATGAGGCGAAACGCGTCGTCCTTGACGACCGCCGACCGCTGGAGACGCCGATGTCATGCACCAAGATTCCCTACCGCTCGCTTCGAGACGCTGGTCGCGCCCTGATGTTGCTCGCGCAAGTCGGCGGTATCGACCGCCGAGAATGCGGAGTGCATCCCTGCTCCGACTGCAGGTGTTGGCATCTCACCTCGTCACGCCAGAGCAGTCGCAATCGATTCACCCAACTCGCGTTGGAGCAGGCTGGCCGAACGCTACGAGCCGGCCCCGCGAGCCCGTGACCGGAGCCCGGTCATAGGCGCACTTCCGCGAGCTCGAGGTGCAGGCGCGCGGTCGAGCCCGCGCCGAGCCCCTCGGCCTGGCGCACGGCCTTCTTCACCGGCAGGAGGTAGACGCCCATCTTCGCGTCGGGGAAGACGCTCGTCGCCCACTCGGTGCCGCCGATGCGCACGCGCACCCGCACGCTGCCGAAACCCGTCGTGAACCCTTCGGTGCGCGCAGCGATCTCGTCGCTGATCGGCTCGGGCACCGCGACGAAGTGCCAGGCGGCGTTGCCGCTCCACTCGAAGAGCGCGACCTCGAAGTCGAACGCGATCGGCATGGGTCGAGTGTCGCACCGACGGGCGACAGGGGCCGCGATCGGGAATCGTTCGCGCGCGATAAGTGATTGCATGGAGGGTCGCACCGCGGGCATCCGCCGCTGGTGCGTGTTCTTCGGAGGCAACCATCTCAGCTCCTCGCGCGTCGCTCGCCCGCCGCCACTTCGTCGACCTCGCTCCGCTGCGCGAGAGCCCCGCGTTCGCGCGCATGTGGGTGGGCGGCACGATCACGGGCATCGGCAGCCAGATGACGATCCTGGCGGTGGGGCTGGATGTCTACGCCCGCACGCAGTCGACGCTCATGGTGTCGTACGTGGCGGCGTTCGCGCTCGTGCCGATGATCGTCGCAGGGCTCTACGGCGGGGTGCTCGCCGACTCGTTCGACCGGCGCATCGTGGCGCTCGTGTCGGCGCTCGTGGCGTGGGGCTCGACGGCGGGGCTCGCGGCGTACTCGTGGTCGCAGGCGGAGCCGGTGCTGCCGCTGTACCTGCTGATCACGCTCAACACGGTCGCGTCGACCATGGTGGGGGTGGCGCGGCAGGCGATCGTGCCGCGGCTGATCCGGCGCGAGCTGCTGCCGGCGGCGGGCGCGCTCGGGGGGATCAGCGGCGGGCTCATGCTGACGGTCGGCCCGGCGCTCGCCGGCGTGCTCGTGGCGGGCGTGGGCATCTCGTGGACGTACACGATCGACACGGTGCTGTTCGTCGCCGCGTTCGTCGGGCTCTACACGCTGCCGGCGGTGCGGCCGGAGGGCGAGGCGCTGCGGCCCGGCGTGCGGTCGGTCGTGGAGGGGTGGCGGTTCCTGCGGGTGGCGCCGAACATCCGTGCCTCGTTCCTGCTCGACATCTTCGCGATGACGTTCGGCAACCCGCGCGTGCTGTTCCCGGCGATCGGGGCGGTGCTCATCGGCGGCGGGGCGGTGACCGTCGGCGTGCTGACGTCAGCGATCGCCGTGGGCGTGCTCGTGCTCGGCGTGTTCTCGGGGCAGCTCGGGGCGGTGCGTCGGCAGGGGCTGGGCGTGATCGCCGGCGTCGGAGCGTACGGCGCGACCGTGCTCGGCTTCGGTGTCGTGCTGCTGCTCGCGGCGGTGTCGGGCTTCCCGGCATCGGAGCGGTGGAGCGACGTGAACTGGCCGGCGCTCATCGCCGCGAGCGCGCTGCTGGCCCTCTCGGGCGCGGCGGACAGCGTCAGCATGATCTACCGCAACACGATGCTGCAGGCGTCGGTGCCTGACGCGATGCGCGGGCGCCTGCAGGGCCTGTTCACGGTCGTCGTCACGGGCGGACCGCGCATCGGCGACCTCTACGTCGGCGTGCTGAGCGTGACGGCGCTGCTGTGGTTCCCGCCGCTGCTGGGCGGGCTCGTGATCATGGTCGCCGCGGCCGTCATCCTGCGGGTGCAGCGCACGTTGCGCGAGTACGACGCGGAGGACCCGCGGCCGTAGTCCTGCGCCCGTCGCTCGACTCACGAGCCCCGAACCGGCCCGCTCGCCCGAGTCGACCACCAGATCACCGCCGTGATGACCATCAGCACAGCGCCGGGGATGAACTGCGCCGGCGAGCCCTCGGCGACGGCGCGCGACGCCAGCTGCCCTGCCACGTCGACGTGCAGCGTCGTCGCGAGCGCGAGCTGCGCCGTGTTGTACACGGCGTGCAGCGCGATGGCGACCTCGAGCCCGCCGGTGCGCCACGTGATGATCGCGAGGCAGCCGAACAGGATCAGGTACGAGCCGAGGATGTGCGGGTCGAGCGAGCCGTGGAACAGCGAGAACAGGACGGTCGAGCCGATGATGCCGAGAGCCGCACCCGCTCGCTCGCCCCGGGTCCAACCGCCGAGCACGCGCAGCATGAACCCGCGGAACCCGTACTCCTCCCCCGCCGCCGCGAGGGGGATCAGCAGCATGCTGATGACGAAGTAGGCGATGAGGTCGACAGGGTTCCACGGCACCGCGGGGCTCGGCAGGAACAGCGGCACGACACTCACCGAGGCGAGCACGAACGGGCCGAAGACCAGCAGCGAGCGCCCGAGCAGCGCGAAGCGGAACCGGCCGGTGACGGAGTGCAGCGATGCGGGCCGCACCCCGTAGAGCACGCGCTGAAGCAGCATGCTCACGGGGATGAGCAGCGACACCGACAGCACCCCCGCCGCGTGGGCGAGCGCCGGGCCGCCCGTGCCGTTCAACCAGCGCTCATCGACGACGGCGGCGAGGCGGTCGAAGAGAACCCCGAAGACGATGAGCGACGCGAACAGCAGCACGATCGCGAGAAGTCCGCGCGGGATGCGGCGCCGTTCGCCGACGTAGGCGCGGTGGTAGGCGACGCCGGCGGGCTGCGGCGGGCTCGACGGGCTCGGCGGGCTCGACTCGGCGGTCTCGGGGGCGAGCAGCCAGTTCGGTCGTGTGTCGGTGGTCATGTCGTCCTCTCGGTGGGGTCCGGTGGTGGCGGGCAGATCCCGGCAGGGTCTGGTGAGCGTCAGCTGGCGAGCTCGTCGATCCAGCCCGCGCGCATGCGCAGCGCACGCTCGGTGCCGCCGAGCACGGCCCCGAGGCCGATGAGCAGGTTCGCGGCGAGGGGCAGCCGGATGGGCGAGGTCACGACGCCGATCGAGTCGGCGATGAGGGGGATGCGCGACAGGGCCTCCACGAGCTGCGGAAGCTCGACGCACAGCCCGACCACGATCAGCAGCAGCGAGATGACGCCGATCGCCCGGCTGAGCCGGGGGCGTCGCCGGTGGAGCTCTTCACGTCGACCCTCCGCACTTCGCGGGTCGGGGGCGAGGGCGGTCTGCGTGCCGTCGTCGGCGACGAAGTGGCATCGCTTGAGCCCGAAGCCGCTCATCGCCACCTCGATGCGCCCACCGGGCACGTCGAAGCGGGCGGGCAGCGCGGAGACGGCGTGCTGGCGCTGGTTGACGTAGAGCCGCGCGCGCACCGTGCCGTCGCTGGCGTCGCCGCCTCGCCGCACGTCGACGGCGTAGGTGCTCGCCCCTGCCGCGCCTCGCAGCTCGATCGTGCGGAGCGATCGCCCGAAGACCTGCCACCAGCGGAACGGCTGCAGCGGTTCGCCCGAGCCGGCTCGCACCCGTCGGTACCTCCAGGAGGCCATGGTCGATCTCCGATCCCGATTAGTACAGCGTGTTAGTGATGACAGCGGGCGACACTAGCACACTGTGATAGACAGGAGTCCATGAGGACGACACGATGACCACGAGCCCGGAGGCCCCGAGCACCCGGCAGCGCATCCTGATCGCCGCCGCGACGATGCTGGGCGAGAACCCCACCGCGAGGCTCAGCGTGCGGGCCGTCGCCGCCCGGGCCGGGGTCAGCACAGGGTCGTTGCGGCACTTCTTCCCCACCCAGCGCGCCCTCGTCGACACCGTGGTCGCCGGCCTCTACGACCTCGAGCTGCCGGAGGATCCGATGAGCGACCGCTCGATGCCCGCGGTCGATCGTCTGGTGGCCTGCCTGCAGCTGCTGCTGTCGGGGGTCGGCGCCGGCGATCAGGCTCGCCGGCACGTCGGCGGGCTGTACGAGTCGTACATCGCCTCTCCGCCGTCGGAGGAGGAGGCGACGACCTTCCTCGCCCTCGACCGGCTCGGTCGCCACCGCATCGAACGCTGGCTCGAGGCGCTCATCGCCGAGGGCGCGATGCCCGCCGGGCAGGTCGAGCAGCGTGCGCGCTTTCTCTCGACGGTCGTCAATGGGCTCATGATGGAGCGCGCTCTGCCCGCCGACGGCGTGCGTCTCGACGCCGAGACCGCGACGCTGCGCCTCGCCGTCCGTGCTGTGCTCGCCGCGCCCGCCGCGGAGGAGACCCCGTGACCACGTCGCGCCGCCGCCCCGGTCTGCTCGCCCTCGCGGTCACGGCGGCGCTCGGGCTCACCGCCTGCGTGCCAGGCTCCCCTGCGGCGCAGCCCTCGGCCTCGCCCTCGGTGACGGCGACGGATGCTCCCCTCGAGTCGAGCGGACGCGTCGCAGCCGAGCTCGCCGCCCTCGAGGAGGAGTACGAGGCCACGATCGGCGTCGTCGCGCGCGACACTGCGACGGGGGCATCCATCGCCTTCGGGCAGGATCGCCGATTCGGGTACGCGTCGACGATGAAGGCGCCGCTCGCCGGCATCTTCCTCGACCGCGTCGAGGGCGACGCACGCGACGAGGTCGTGCGCTGGAGTGCCGCGGAGGTCGACGAGGCCGGCTACGCCCCCGTCACCGCCGAGCGCATCGAGGAGGGGCTCACGCTCGCTGAGCTCGCCGAGGCCGCCGTGCGGCAGAGCGACAACCTCGCGTACAACCTCGTGCTCGAGCGCATCGGCGGGCCGGCCGAGCTCGATGCGGCCCTCGCCGAGCTCGGTGACCAGGCGACCGAGGTCGTGAGCCTCGAGCCCGAGCTCAACACGATCGAGCCGGGCAGCATCGACGACACGACGACCGCCGCCGCGCTCACCGGCACGCTGGAGGCGCTGCTGCTCGGCCCGACGCTCGACGCCGACGACCGCGCCCTGCTGCTCGACTGGATGAGCGGCAACGCCACCGGCGACACGCTGATCCGCGCCGGAGCACCCGAGGGCTGGGTCGTCGCCGACAAGTCGGGCGGGGCGGGCGCGATCCGCAACGATGTGGCGCTCGTGACGCGGCCCGACGGCACCCCGATCGTCATCGCGGTGCTCACCCGGCGCGACGACGCGGAAGCGGAGCGCGACGACACGCTCGTGGCCCGCGCCGCCGAGCTCGCGCTCGACGCGCTCGCGAGCGCCGACTAGGGTCGGGGCATGTTCTGCTCCTGAGTTGCCGCAGACCCGCGCGCTCCGCCTCACCGGCGCCGCGCATCCCGTTCTCGACCCTCAGGAGCATCATGACCGTCACCATCCGCGCCTACCGCCCGACCGACGAGCCCGCCTGGCTGCGCTGCCGCCTGCTGAGCTTCTTCGACTCCGACTACTTCGACGACGTGAAGGTCACGAAGACCGTGCTCGCACCGGCCGGCGTCGAGCTCGTCGCCGAGTACGACGGCACCCTCGTGGGCCTCATCGACGTCGAGATCGACGGCGCGGAGGCCACGATCGACTCGATCGCGGTGCTGCCCGAGGCGCGTCGGCTCGGCATCGCGTCGCGACTGCTGGATGCTGCGCTCACGACCCTGCCCGCCGACGTCGAGACGCTCGACGCCTGGACCCGCGAATCCGAACCCGCGAACGCCTGGTACCTCGCCCGCGGCTTCGTCGAGCAGTACCGCTACCTGCACGTGTACCGCGGCGACGGCGACCCAGAGCTGCCGAAGCCCGACGGCCTGTCGGCGCCGGTGCACGCGTTCCTGCACGCGCCGATCGAGCGTGAGACGGAGCTGCGGGCGAGGTTTCGCCGCGTGCACGTGTGCCGGCAGTACGTGCTCGCCCTGCGGTGAAGCGCCTCAGCCGGGCAGCACGTTGGCTCCGACGCGGAAGCCCAGGTGGCTCGACGACCCTGTGCGCGACTGCCGGGCGCGAGCAACTGGTCGCTATCGAGCGCAGGACTCCGGCGAGCGATAGGTCAGGAACGGCGTCGCTCCCTGCGCAGGAGGGAGCGCAGAGTCTCGGCGTTCGCGTAGCCGACCCGTAGCGCGATCTCGGCGGAGGTGAGGTCCGTGGTTGCTGAGAGGTGCCGAGCTCGTTCGATGCGAAGCCGTTGGGCGAAGCCGAGCGGAGTGAGGTTGAGCGCCGCACGGACTCGTCGTTCGAGGGTGCGGCGGCTGGTGCCGAGCGACTGCGCGACGGAGGCGACGTTGAACGGTTCGTCCAGTCGGGCGCGCACGAAGCGTTCGAACTCGACGACGATCGGGTCTTCGTGCCGGAGATGTTCGTAGGCGACGAAGGCCGCCTGCGACGGGCGCTCGTCGATGAGGAGGAGCTTTGCGACATGTTGGGCCAGGTCGGGGCTGATCGATCGCACGAGTGAGAGCGCGAGGTCGATGTGGGCGAAGGCGGCGCCGGCGGTGACGAGGTTCCCGTCGGCCACGACCATGGTGTCGAGATCGAGGGCGACGGTCGGATAGCGCTTCAGGAACTCCGGCCCCAGGAACCAGCTGGTCGTCGCCCGCCGATGATGCATCCGTCCGGTCTCGGCGACGGCGAACACGCCGGTGCACGCCGCGGCGATCCGGGTGGTCGCCTCGTCGAGGCGCCCGAGCGAGGCGATGACCGAACGAGCATCTCGGCTCTGGAGGGCGTCGTTGGTAGCGGCGGCCGTGAGGGTTCCCAGCGCAGGGACGACGACCACGTCGAACTCTCCGGACTCCGACAGCGGGTGGTCCACCGTCAGGGTCATCGATGCCGTCGTGGTCACTCGCCGTTTCGGTCCGAGGATGGCGAGTTCGATCGGGTCGATCCGCGGGTCGACATCGCCGCGGGCTCCGTCGGCCACCCGCACGATGTCGATGATCGACGCGATAGCCGAACCGAAACAGCCGTCGATCGCGATCAGTCCGATACGCATGACGTAAACGATAGCAATACTGCCGTATACGCCACTCCCCGCGGGCCCTCGCTCGTCATACGGTGAACTCGTCCCACGAAGAACCCCGACTTCAAGGAGAGTCCCTCATGTCCACACCCGCATCACTTCCTTATGCCTTCGTCGCCAAGATCGTCGCGGCCGATGGACAGCACGACGCGCTCGCCGATCTGCTCGCCGGCGCTGTCGCACTCGCCAACGAAGAGGTAGGAACGATTGTCTGGTTCGCGGTCAGGACCGACGCCGACACCTTCTGGATCTTCGATGCATTCCCCGACGAGGCCGCTCGCGACGCCCACGCCAACGGCGCCATCGTCGCAGCCCTGATGGCCAACCAGCAGCTCCTCGGCGCAGCACCCGAGATCCTGGCGGCCGACGTCCTCGCGTCCAAGCTCCCGTAGTCCGCCAACGCACGAGACGATCGCGCCCCGCCGAGCCCGCGACAGGTCGCGACGCAACGCCATGCTGCGTTGCCGAGCGGTGCGAGCCCTATCGGAACACGGACAGGATGCCGGCCGCTAGCGCATCGTGCGACCACCAGAACCGAACAGCCCCTGACCTGCATTTCCGCAGGTCAGGGGCTGTTCGCCGGAGCCGCCTGTCGGCATCAAACCGACGACCTCATCACGTCGGCTTTGCGTCTATCGCTTGATGCGCCCACTGGGCGAACGAGCCGCTGACCTGCGCAAACGCCGAGGTTGGGGGACGCCGCCATCCGGTGGTGACCGACGACGACCGACCAGTACCGACAGTTTCACCGGAGCTTGCGGCAACGTCGAAGCCGAGCAAGCTCCATTCTTTTTAGCTCACCGCGCCCTCCTCCTCGCCGGTCCCGTAGTCGTCGGAGACGTTTCAGGGGTCTTCTCGGATGACGGTGTAGGTCGGCCGGGCGCGTCGGTCCGCAGATAGACGTCGAGATCTCCGGACGATGGAGGTTCCTACGCCATCCACCCGAAAGACCTCGACGTGTCCGGCGCACGAGGGGAGGTCGTTGACGCGATGGGCGACTCAGGAGTCGGGCAGGATCGTCGTCGCGACGAGGACCTGGCTCGTGGCTATCGAGGCGACCGTGCGAGCGATGGCGTCGGCGGCCGCGCCCGCGCCCCAGTTGCCGCGTTTGAGCGCGTCGGCGCGAGTGATGACAGCCGAGGTCCACGGGATCTCTCGATCCAGTTGCGGCAGCGCCCCGCTGGCGAAGAGAAGCGCGGCGAGGGCAGCAACCCGGGGCTCTGGCTCAAGACCGTCGACCAGTGCAGCGCGGACGCTCGCGACGAGGTGGTCTCGTCGCCCCGTGCCTCCCTCGATCAGCTTCGTCGTCGGGAAGATGCGGAGTGTTCGATGATCCTGCTCGACGAGGTCGCCACGCTCGACGAGACGGGTCAGCGTCGGCTCGCGCAACGGAGGACCGATGGCAGCGAGGACGGTCTGAACGTTGCGCGGCTTGGCCGCCACGTACTCCCAGGCCGAGAGGAGCAGCGGATCGCTCGGCGCGGTGCTCCCCACCGCTTCGATGCGGGCTCGGCTGGGTGAATCGCTCGTCGCCGTCACACGACGGTCAAGCGCGAAGTCGGCGAGGGCGGCACCGCCGAGCGCGTAGAAGAGCATGTTCTCGCCGGCGATGGTGCTCGAGTCGGGCTGGAAGAGCAGCAGGAGGAGATCTTCCACGAGGCTCGGAGGAACAAGGGGCGGTGCGTGATTGATCACTGAGTTCTCATCTCGGTCGGGGTCGGCTCTGTCAAGCACCGTGTTGTCACCACACGGTCAAGCGCTCATGGCGACGATTTCGTTGCCCCCCGAAGTGGGCGTAACCGCCGACTGACATCGCTCCGCTTGTCGACCAGACTAGAGGTCTACTCAGCAAGGGGGCGCATGAGCGAGGCGGGAAGGTCTGCGGGCACCGAGGCCCGTCGCCTGGTCGCGCTCGCCGACGAGCACGTGCGCCTGGCGGCGATCGCCCGCGACGAAGCTCAGCGGTGGATGCTCGCCCACCGCACCGAGCGCCAGGTCGCCGGCAGCCTCGCCCCGCTGACGGCCCAGGGCTACACCTTCCTTCACGACCGCGGCTGGCCGGGCGCCCGCCGCGGCAGTCGCGCGCAGATCGACCACGTGCTCGTCGGGCCTGGCGGCGTCTTCGTCATCGACACCAAGGCCTGGAAGGACGTGACTATCGCCGCCGGCCGCATCTTCCGCGGGCAGGCCGATGTCACCGACGAGCTCGGCGGCCTCGCCGACGTCGGCTACAGCACCGAGGCCGTGCTCGCCGAGCTCGGGCTCGCTCCGGGCGAGGTGCACGTGCTCGTCGTGCTGGCCGGCTCGTCGATGCCACCCACTCCCCTGCAGGGTCTCGGCGGCCTCATGGTCGTCGGCGAGCGCGCCGCGGCGAAGCACATCGCCGGCTTCGGGCGTCGACTGACCGACAAGCAGCAGAACGCCGTGCTGGCGCTGGTGCTCGACCACTTCCCGCTCGTGGGCGAGGCTCCGAGCGAGCTCGATGCGAGCATCCCCGACCCGATCGTCATCCAGGATGAGCCGCTGCTGACGCTCGACGAGATCGCCGACACCTTCCTGGCCGGGATGCTCGCCGCCCCCATCGAGGAGTGGATGGCCTTCCTGCACCCCGACCAGGCGAAACTCGTGCGGCGCAGCTTCGGCGGCCCCTCGCGCATCCGCGGACCGGCAGGATGCGGCAAGACGGTCGTCGGGCTGCATCGGGTGGCGTACCTGGCCCGGGCATCCACCGGGCGCGTCATCGTGACCACCTACGTGCGCACGCTGCCCGACGTGCTCGCCACGCTCATGACGCGGCTCGCACCGGAGGTGGCCGACCGCGTCGAGTTCACCGGCATCCACCAGTTCGCACTGCGGGTGCTGCGAGAGCGCGGGCACCGCGTGGTCGTGAAGTTGCCCGAGGCGAATCAGGCCTTCACGCGCGCGTGGGCGCAGATCGGTGCGCGCGGTGCGCTCGCGGCGCTCGACCGCAACACGAAGTACTGGCACGACGAGCTGCTGCACGTCATCAAGGGCCGCGGCCTGACGACCTTCGAGCAGTACGCCGACCTCGCCCGCGCCGGCCGCCGCCGAAGGCTGAGCGTCGACCAGCGCCGCGAGGTGTGGCGGCTGTACCTGCAGTACCAGCAGAACCTCCGCGACGCGGGCGTCATGGATTTCGAAGACGTCATCCTGCGCGCCGAGGCGTCGCTGCGCGAACGCCCCCTCGAGGGAGTCAGCGCGGTCGTCATCGACGAGGCGCAGGACCTCTCGTGCGCCATGATCCGGATGCTCTACGCCCTCGTCGGCGACCGCCCCGACGGTCTGACGCTCATCGGCGACGGCCAGCAGACCATCTACCCCGGCGGTTACTCGCTCGCCGAGGCCGGGCTCACCGTCGCCGGGCGAGGAGTCGTGCTCTCGACGAACTACCGGAACACCCGCGAGATCGCAGAGTTCGCGGCGAAAGTCGTCGAGGGCGACGAGTTCGTCGACATCGAGGGCGGCGCGCTGCGAGGGGATGCGGCGGTCGCCATTCCGCGGACGGGTCCGGCACCGCAGTCGGCGGTCTTCACCTCAGCCACTGAGCACGACGCGGCGCTCGTGTCGCACGTGCGGTCGCTCGTCATCTCGGGTGTCTCAGCCGGAGACATCGGCGTGCTCTGCGCCACCAATCGTGACGCCGAAGCGTGCGCGGGCGCGCTGCGCCGGGCCGGGCTCGAGACGGTCATGCTGACCGACTACTCGGGAGCCGTGACCGACCGTGTGAAAGTCGGCACGATCAAGCGCGCCAAGGGGCTTGAGTTCAAGCAGGTACTCGTGGCGCGGGTGCGCGAGTCGTTGTTCGACAATGTCGCACCTGCTGGCGACGATGGGGCCAAGGAGCGCTGGGAAATCGAGCGGCGCCAGCTCTATGTCGGGATGACGCGGGCACGCGATGGACTGTGGATCGGTCGCATTCGATGAGTTCCCGAAATAGGCTTCAGGTCCAGACCGGCGCACTCGAACCCTGATTCAACAGAAAGTAGGACCCCATGCCAGCGAAGACTCCCGCATCGGAACCCGCATGGAACGCGGCCCGTCTCATCCCGACGTCGGGCATAAACGGGGCGGACGAGCAGGAGCGGCGCGCTACCTCCGCCCTCCTCGCGGTTATGTCGGCAGTGCGAGACTTCGGCAAGACCCTCACGCAGCCGCTCGGTGCTCCGGCGGCGAGCCTTGAGACCTTCATCGAAGTGCCGTTCACCATCGGCGAGCGTCGGGTCTACCCGGACGGACTAATCCGCGCGAGCCGCGGCGCAAAGACGTGGACGGCGCTCGTCGAAGTCAAGACGGGGACGAACGTCCTGGAGACTGCACAGCTCGAGGACTACCTCGACGTCGCCCGGGAGCAGGGATTCGACGCGCTCATCACCATCTCGAACGAGATCCCGTCTGCGATGGGCACGCATCCGACCGCCATCGACGGCCGCAAGCTCAAGAAGGTGGCGCTGCACCACTACTCGTGGTCGGAGATCCTCACCGCGGCCGTCGTGCAGAAAGAGCATCGCGGGATCGCCGACCCCGAACAGGCATGGATCCTCGGCGAGCTGATTCGTTACCTCGAGCACCCGAAGTCCGGGGCGCTCTCTTTCGAGGACATGGGGCCGAACTGGGTGCCAGTGCGCGAAGCGCTGGCGTCGGGCACACTTCGGGCCAATGACAAGGGAGTGGCTGAGGTCGCAAGCCGGTTCGATGCGCTTCTGCGCTTCGCCGGGCTGCGCCTCGGGCGACAGCTCGGTTCCGAAGTGCTGCCCGCCCTCAACCGTGCCGAAGCAGCCGATCCGAAAGCGCGGAGTACCCGCCTGGTCGCTGAACTCGTGCGCGACGGTCAACTGCGCGGCGGCCTGCGAATCCCGGGCGCTGTGTCCGACCTCGCCGTTGTCGCCGATCTCCGCGCTGGCACGATCACAGCCTCATTCGAGCTTGATGCTCCGAAGGAAGGGCGGCCGACGACCCGAGTGAACTGGTTGGTGCGGCAGCTGAAGGACGCCCCGCCGAGCGTTCGGATCGAGGCGACTCCCGTCCGTTCGAGTAGCGGACCGGCCGCGCTTTTGGGTGCCGTGCGCGAGACCCCTACGTTGCTGGTTCCCGAGTCCGGACGGGACGTCAAGACCTTCACCGTCGCGCGCTCAGTGCCGATGGGCGCGAAGCGCGGAACAGGACGAGGCTCGTTCATCGACTCGATGGTCGACGCGATCGACTGCGCCTACCTCGAGATCGGCCAGGTCTTGAAGGCGTGGGCAGCGACGCCGCCGAAGCTTCGTCCTACGCAGGTCGTCGAGACCGAGCCCGGTATCGACAGCGCGTTGCCGTCGGCCGCCCTCTCCTCACAAGACAACGAGTAACGGGCGGTCACGCAGAATGGCGTGTGTGCCACAACCGGCACACTCGCCATTGAGAAACCATCCGCTCTGGGGAAGCCCGCGACTACTGCGCGGCGCGCTCAAGCACGAGCTCGCGCACGCGAGCCGCGTCAGCCTTGCCGCCCATTGCCTTCATCACCGCGCCGATGACAGCGCCAGCGGCCTGCACCTTGCCGTCGCGGATCTTCTCGAGCACGTCCGGCTGCGAAGCGAGCGCCGCGTCGACCGCGGCGATGAGCGCGCCGTCGTCCGAGACGACCTCGAGCCCGCGAGCCGACACGACATCCGCCGGCGAGCCCTCCCCCGCGATGACGCCCTCCACGACCTGACGAGCGAGCCGATCGGTCAACGACCCCGACTCCACGAGCGCGACGATCTCGGCCACGTGTGCGGCCGAGATGAGCGCGGCCGGCTCGGCGTTCTGCGCGTTCGCGATGCGGGCGATCTCACCCGTCCACCACTTGCGCGCCTGCTGGGGTGAGGCGCCGGCGGCGACCGTGTCGGCCACCTCGACGAGGAGGCCCGAGTTCACGACGTCGCGGAACTCGAGGTCGCTGAAGCCCCACTCCTCCTTCAGTCGGCGTCGGCGCGCGGCCGGAGCCTCGGGCAGAGCATCCCGCAGCTCGTCGATCAGGGCCGCGGAGGGCGTGACCGGCAGCAGGTCGGGCTCGGGGAAGTACCGGTAGTCGTCGGCGTCGCTCTTCGGGCGGCCGGGCGACGTCGTGCCGGTGTCCTCATGCCAGTGGCGGGTCTCCTGCGTGATCGTGCCGCCTGCGGCGAGGATCGCCGCCTGACGCTGGATCTCGTAGCGCACCGCCCGCTCGACGCTGCGCAGCGAGTTGACGTTCTTCGTCTCGGTGCGCGTGCCGAACTTCTCCTGCCCGCGCGGGCGCAGCGACACGTTCGCGTCGCAGCGCAGGTTGCCGCGCTCCATGCGGGCCTCCGAGATGCCGAGGGCGCGCACGATGTCGCGGATCGTCGACACGTAGGCCTTCGCGAGCTCCGGCGCGCGGTGCTCGGCGCCGACGATCGGCTTCGTCACGATCTCGACGAGCGGCACGCCGGCGCGGTTGTAGTCGACGAGGGAGTACTCGGCGCCCTGGATGCGGCCCGTCGACCCGCCGACGTGCGTGAGCTTGCCGGCGTCTTCCTCCATGTGGGCGCGCTCGATCGGCACCTGCACGAGCGTGCCGTCCTCCAGCTCGACCTCGAGAGAGCCCTCGAAGGCGATCGGCTCGTCGTACTGGCTGATCTGGTAGTTCTTCGCGAGGTCGGGGTAGAAGTAGTTCTTCCGCGCGAAGCGGCTTGTCGGCGCGATCTGGCAGCCGAGCGCGAGGCCCAGCGAGATCGAGTAGCGCACCGCCTGCTCGTTCACGACGGGCAGCGACCCCGGCAGGCCCAGGCACACGGGCGTGATCGCCGTGTTCGGCTCGGTGATCTCGTTGCCCGAGAACGCCGGGTTCGGCGCGTCGGAGAACATCTTCGTCTTCGTCGAGAGCTCGACGTGCACCTCGAAGCCGAGCACCGGCTCGAACAACTCGAGCGCCTTGTCGAAGTCCATCAGCTGCGCCTTCGCCATCAGCGCCCCCCTCCGTTCGTGCCGAGCGCCGCCGACGCCGCCAGGTCAGGCACCTGGCTCCACAGCGGCTGACCCCACTGACCCTCGAGCAACTGCTCGATCGCGGCCCCCACCTCGTAGAGGCGGGCGTCGTGGCGCGCGGGCGCCATGAGCTGCAGGCCCGTCGGCAGGCCGTCCTCCGGCGCGAGGCCCATCGGCAGGCCCATGCCGGGCACGCCGGCCAAGTTGGCAGGGATCGTCGTGACGTCGTTGAGGTACATCGCCAGCGGGTCGGCGAGCTTCTCGCCGAACTTGAACGCCGTCGTCGGCGCCGAGGGCGAGACGAGGATGTCGGCCTGCACGAACGCGGCGTCGAAATCCTGCTGGATGAGCGTGCGCACCTTCTGCGCGCTGCCGTAGTAGGCGTCGTAGTAGCCGGCGCTCAGGGCATAGGTGCCGAGGATGATGCGGCGCTTCACCTCCGGCCCGAAGCCCGCTTCGCGCGTCGCGGCCATGACGTCTTCGACCGTGCCGGTGACGTTCGCGCGCAGGCCGAAGCGCACCGAGTCGAACTTCGCGAGGTTGCTCGACGCCTCCGCCGGCAGGATCAGGTAGTACGCGGCGACCGCGTACTCGAAGTGCGGGCAGCTGACCTCGACGATCTCGGCGCCGGCACCCGCCAGCAGGTCGAGGGTCTCGTGGTACCGCTGCTTGACGCCCGACTGGAAGCCGTCGCCCTCGAGCTCACGCACCACGCCGACGCGCAGACCCTTGAGCGCGTCACCGGTCAGGCCGCGGCGGGCGGCCTCGGCCATCGAGGGCCACTGGTCGGGGATGCTCGTGGCGTCACGGGGGTCGTGCCCGCCGATGACGTCGTGCACGAGCGCGGCATCCAGCACCGTGCGCGACACGGGGCCCACCTGGTCGAGGCTGCTCGCGAGGGCGATCGCGCCGTAGCGGCTCACGCCGCCGTACGTCGGCTTCACGCCGACCGTGCCCGTGACGGCACCGGGCTGGCGGATCGAGCCGCCCGTGTCGGAGCCGAGCGCGACGGGTGCCTCGAACGCGGCGACGGCCGCGGCCGAGCCGCCGCCCGAGCCGCCGGGGATCCGCTCGAGATCCCACGGGTTCTTCGTCGGCCCGTAGGCCGAGTGCTCGGTGGAGGAGCCCATCGCGAACTCGTCCATGTTGGTCTTGCCGAGCGGCACCATGCGGGCCGCGCGCAGGCGGGCGACGACGGTCGCGTCGTACGGCGGCACCCAGCCCTCGAGAATCTTCGAGCCCGACGTAGACGGCATGTCGAGCGTGCAGAGCACATCCTTGATCGCGATCGGCACGCCCGCGAGCTCGGGCAGCGCGAGGCCCGCGGCGCGGTCGGCGTCGACCTGACGGGCGGTGTCGAGCGCGTGCTCGGAGACGTGGAGGAAGGCGTGCACGTCGCCGTCGACGGCGGCGATGCGGTCCAGGTGCGCCTGCGTGACCTCGACGCTCGAGACCTCTCCGGTGCTGAGGCGGTGCGCGAGGTCGGCGGCGGTCGCGCGGGTCAGGTCGGCGGCGCTCACTGCTCCTCCCCCAGGATCGCGGTGACGCGGAACCGGCTGCCGTCGTGGTCGGGCGCGCCGGCAAGGGCCTGCTCGGTCGTGAGCGTCTGGCCGACCACGTCGGGGCGCATGCCGCCCGTGAGCGGGATCGGGTGGCTCGTGGCCACGACGTCGGGCGTCGCGACCTGCTGCACCTTCGCCACGGAGTCGACGATCGCACCGAGCTCACCCGTGAGCTTCTGGATCTCGTCGTCGGTCAGGGCGATGCGCGCGAGCATCGCCAGGTGGGCGACGCGCTCGGGCGTGATCTCAGACATGCAGCTCCCTAGGGGCCGTCGGTGGGGGATGCTCCCAGTCTAGTGAGGCTCGTGCGGGGCTCGGCGGGGCGTGGGGGGCTGGCGCGGGCCGCGCCGACGGAGGAGAGTGGGCGCAGCATCCGTCGACGAGGAGGGCTCCGCCATGGTCACGCGCGCTCGCGCCCGAGGGCTCGCCGCCCTGGCCCTCGCGGCGGCCGCACTCGGCGCGCTCACCGCCTGCGCCGCCGACGCCACCGTCGAGCCGCTGCAGGGGTCGTGGGTGCTCGTGAGCGGCTCCGATGCCGACGGCGCCTTCATCGAGTCGGCGAGCCCGGTGACGCTCACCGTCGACGGCCGCGACTTCTCAGGCGACAGCCCGTGCAACCTCTACAGCGGCACCCTCAGCGTCACGGGCGGCGGGCTGCGCTTCGGCGGCGAGGGCGGCGGCATCCAGACCACCGAGCGCGCCTGCGCCGACCCCGAGCAGATGCAGCTCGAGGGCCGCTACTACGACGCCCTCGTCGGCGTCTCGCGCGCCGAGTCGACCGGTGACGAGCTCGTGCTCACCGGCCCGGGCGTCGAGCTCGTCTTCACCGCCGACTGAGCGCGGTCAGTCGACCGGCCGGCACTCGCTCTCGCCCTGCAGCGTCGCCGCGCTGTCGCTCAGTCGCAGGATGAACACCTCGCCGTGCTCGGAGGTCGCCGAGACCTCGAGCACGTCGCCGACGGTCTGACGCTCCACGGTCATCCCGTCATCGCGCCACGACTGCTCGACGGCGTCGGCCGCGCGCTGCACGTCGCGCGGGGCGTCGCCCACGCGCAGGGCCGGGTAGCGCTCGCCCGCGACCCACAGCGGAATGGTGCACTCGCGCGGCGTCGGGTCGTCCTCGACCTGCCACGAGCCGCCCACCGTGCGCTGGGTGGCGTCGAGCACGGCCACGAAGCGCTCGCGCGCCTCGGCGTCGGTCACTTCGCTCGGGCCCTCCAGGGCGCACCCGCTGAGCCCCAGCAGCGCCAGTGCCGCCAGGGGCGCCAGTCGCGCCGCAGTGCGCATCGTCATCCGATCGGTCGGTGTGCGCACGCACAGTAGCACCGAGCGGCGACGCGCCCGCTGAGCCGGGCGTGCACCGACCATTCCGCGCGGCGCGCGCGCGAGCATCCGATCGCGATCGATCATGCGGTGCGGGCGGATGCTCAGCGCGAGCCGAGCGCGAGAGCCAGTGTGCGCTCGCTGTCGCGCTCGGAGCCGTCGGTGACGAGCTCGGCCTGGTCGATGCCGACGAGCGCCATGTTGCGCATCGCCTCGGTGCCGGGACTGAAGTACTCGTTGTGGCCGGTCGAGCCGACGAGCAGCTCGTTGGTGACGACGTCGACGCCGCCGCGCACGCTCATGACCGCCGCGCCGAACTCGCTCGAGCCGGGGTCGCCGCCAAAGAAGGAGCTGTTCGAGATGGGATCCCACGCGGCCTCGCCGACGAAGATCGCGCCGCGCACGTGCAGGTCGTCGGCGCTCGTCACCGGCGAGCCGGGCGAGCCGATCATCGCGAGGGCGTCGACCGACGCCTCGGTCTCGCTGAGGGCGAGCATCGCCGCGGTCGAGCCGTACGAGTGGGCCAGCAGGCTCACGTGCGGCGGGTCGTTGCGCCGCAGGGTCTCGAGCCCGACGAGGGCGTCGGCGATCGCGTCGCGGCCCTCGTAGGCGAGGTCGAGGCTGCCGACGTTGAGCAGGTGGGGGGTCTGGTAGCCGATCCAGGCGACGGTCGCGACGGTGCGCGTGCCCGGCTCGGCGCCCGCCTCGGCGAGCAGGTTGAGCCACGACACCTGCTCGTCGTAGAGGCGGGCCGCCGTGTCGGTCCACTCCACGATGTTGCCGCCGACCGAGATGAACATGCCCGGGATCAGGTAGCTCACGTAGTCGGCGGTCTGCAGGTCGCCGAGCACGATCGCGGCCTTGCCGGCGTCCTGCGTGTCGAGGGTGATGAGGCTGCGCTGCGGGTTGGCGCTCGACGGGCCGAGCGCGTCGGCGACGGCGTAGAGCATCTGCAGCCGCTCATTGCTCTGCGTCGCGAGCGCGCGCCCCACCTCGCCGGTGAGGCCGAGCTCGAGCTCGCGGATCGTGTCGCGCAGCACGCTGCGGTTCGCCTCGTTGCGGATGGCGAACGGCACGCCGTCAAGGTTGCCGACGACCTCCGGTGCCGCGGCGGCGAGGGAGCGCTGCGCGCGGTCGTCGAGGTTGCGCCACCAGCTCTCGACCAGCCGTGGGGCCGGCGGCGAGGCGAGCAGCTGCCGCACCGCCTCGGGGTGGCGGTCGGCGAGGCTCGCCGCGGTGAGGGGCGCCGTCGCTGCGAGGCCGTGCAGCAGATCGGTGCCCTCGAGGGCGGCGAGCGTGGAGAGCGGCAGCGCCGAGCGCGGCACGGGAACGCTCACAGAAGCGGGGTCGACTCGGGTGGCGAGCTCGTCGGCGAGGCCCGCCGGAGCGGTGTGCTCGATGCTCTGCACGGCGGCCGACGGGGGCTGCTCAGATGCCCGAGGCGTGCCGAGGGGCCCCGCGACCGTCGCGACGGTCAGCGAGGTCAGCACGACTGCCGTGGCCTCGAGCAGCAATTCGGGTATCCCCTGTCTTGGGCATCAGGTGGGGGAACGACCCCGAAACGGGGTCGACTGACACGTTTTCATGCTAGGGGAAATGCCCTCCGATCGGGGGGTTCGGTTTGGAATCCCCCGCAATTCTCACAGTCTGCGACGTATTCCTGTCCACAAAAAGGGGGACACGAGGGCTCCAGATCCGCGGAATTCCGCGGATGTTGGCAGTGTTGCTGGTGAGGTCGATGGGGCTCGTGAGGGTCGGTCTCAAGCTCGGGAAGACCCGGCGGGTCTACCCGTGGAGGGCTCGCTCGAGGCTCCGGGTCGACCTCGAGCGAGCATCCTCGAGGTGTTCGGAGCCCTCGCCGGAACGGTTGGCGGCGTGTCGCGAGGGGGTCAGCCCACCGCCGGCGGCAGCGCGTCGGGGCCCTCGGTGACGAGGATGGCGAACTGGGCGGCGTCGATGATGCGCACCCCGAGCTGCTCGGCCTTGGCGAGCTTCGACCCCGCGCCGGGGCCGGCGGCGACGAAGTCGGTCTTCTTGCTGACGCTCGAGGCGGCCTTGCCGCCGGCGGCGATGATCGCCTCCTGCGCGCCCTCGCGGGTGAAGCCCTCGAGCGTGCCCGTGGCGACGACGGTGAGCCCGGCGAGCACTCCCCCGGCGGCGGCCGCGGCGCCCGGGCCGGGGTGACCGGGGGTGGCGAACTGCACGCCCGCGGCGGCCCAGCGCTCGACGATGTCGACGTGCCAGTCGACGGTGAACCAGTCGATGACGGCCTCGGCGATGATGCCGCCGACGCCGTCGACGGCCGCCAGCTCGTCTTTGCTCGCGGCGCGGATCGCGTCGAGCGAGCCGAACCAGTCGGCGAGCGCGCGGGCCGCGACCGGGCCCACGTGCCGGATGTTGAGGCTCACGAGCAGCCGCCACAGCGGCTTCGTCTTCGCCTTCTCGAGCTCGGCGAGCAGGGTGAGGGCGGCGGCGCTGGGCTGGGGGCCCTCGAGCCCCTGCTTCTTCTCCGCCGCGGTCGGGTTGCGGCGGAATGGCGAGCGGCGCCGCGCCGTGCCGTCGGCCTCGAGCTTGGGCAGCCCCGTCTCGGCGTCGCGCACGACTACTTCGATCGGCAGCAGCTCGTCGACGGTGAGGGCGAACAGGCCCGCCTCCGTTTCGAGGGGCGGGATGCTCGGCACGTCGGGCTGCGTGAGCGCGGCCGCGCTCACCTCGCCGAGCGCCTCGATGTCGAGGGCGCCGCGGCTGCCGATGTGCTCGACGCGGCCGCGCACCTGGGCGGGGCAGCTGCGCGCGTTCGGGCAGCGCAGGTCGATGTCGCCTTCCTTCGCGGGAGCGAGGGGGGTGCCGCACTCGGGGCAGTTCGTCGGCATGACGAACTCGCGCTCGCTGCCGTCGCGCAGCTCGACGACGGGGCCGAGCACCTCGGGGATCACGTCACCGGCCTTGCGCAGCACGACCGTGTCGCCGATGAGCACGCCCTTGGCCTTCACGACCTCCTGGTTGTGCAGCGTCGCCTGGCGCACCTCGCTGCCGGCCACGCGCACCTTCTCCATGACGGCGAACGGCGTCGCACGCCCCGTGCGCCCGACGCTCACGACGATGTCGAGCAGCGTCGTGTTCACCTGCTCGGGCGGGTACTTGTAGGCGATCGCCCAGCGCGGGGCGCGGCTCGTCGCGCCGAGCTCGTCGTGCAGGTCGAGCTCGTCGACCTTCACCACGACGCCGTCGATCTCGTGCTCGACGTCGTGGCGGTGCTCGCCGTGGTAGGCGATGAACTCGGCGGCGCCGGCCGCCGAGTCGTGCACGCGGAAGTGGCTGCTGATCGGCAGGCCCCAGCGCTCGAGCAGGCCGTAGACCTCGCTCTGGGCGGCCACGGGCGGGTTCGGCCAGGCGCCGATGCCGTGCACGAGCATCCGCAAGCGACTCAGGCGGTCGCGCATGCGCGCCAGCTGCTCGTCGTTCTTGCCCTCGCTCTTCTGCCGCAGACTGCCGCTCGCGGCGTTGCGGGGGTTCGCGAACTCGCGCTCGCCCGCCTCGCGCTGCAGCGCGTTGAGCTCGTCGAACGCCGCCTTCGGGATGAACACCTCGCCGCGCACCTCGACCAGCTCGGGCAGCTCGGCCGGGTCGCCCGCGAGCCGGGTCGGGATGCCCGCGACCTGCAGCACGTTCTGCGTGACATCCTCACCCACGCGCCCGTCGCCGCGCGTCGCCGCCGTGACCAGCACGCCGCGCTCGTAGCGCAGGTTGAGGGCGAGGCCGTCGATCTTCAGCTCGCACAGCCAGCGCACCGGGCGGTTCGCGTCGCGCTCGACCTTCGCCGCCCACTCGGCGAACTCCTCCGCGCTGAAGACGTTGTCGAGGCTCAGCATGCGCTCGGCGTGCTCGACCGGCGCGAACAGCGTCGTGACGGCGGTGCCGCCGACCGTCTGCGTCGGGCTGTCTTGCTTCTGCAGCTCGGGGAAAGCGTGCTCGATGAGCTCGAGGCGGCGCACGAGGGCGTCGTAGGTGGCGTCGTCCTCCAGCAGCTGGTCGCGCGCGTAGTACGCGTCGCGCAGCTCGAGGATGCGCGTCGTCAGCGCCTCGACCTCGGCGTGCGCGGCGTCGCGGCTGAGCTCGTCGACGGGGGTGCGCTCGTCGACGGGGGTCTCGTGCGCCTGCTCGTCAGTCACGGCGTCAGTCTAGGAGCGACCACTGACGCTCGGCCGGGGGTTGCGTGCGGGCCCTCGGCGTGACGTCGGCCCGGTCAGGATGCCGTGGCTGGCACCGCGCTGACGGTGCGGTCGATCGTGCACTGGCCCAGCACGCGCGTGCCCGAGTACAGCACCGCCGTCTGGCCGGGAGCCACCCCCAGCAGGGGCTCGTCGACCTCGACGACGAGCTCGGAGCCGCGGCCGTCGGGGGTGCTGCTCGGCGCCAGCCAGGCCGTCGCCGCGACCGGATCGGCGTGCGCGCGCACCTGCACCTCGCACGGGAACGGGGCCCAGGCATCCCCCTCAGCGGTCACGTGGGTGAGGCCGCTCGCCACCGGGTCGAGGCCCGCCCACGAGAAGCGGGCGCCGGCGAGCTCGCGGATCGCCAGGGCCTCCTTCGGGCCGACGACGACCTCGTTGGTGCGCGGTCGCACCTCGAGCACGAAGCGCGGGCGGCCGTCGGGGGCCGGCACGCCGAGGTTCAGGCCGCGACGCTGGCCGACCGTGAAGCTCGTCGCGCCGTCGTGCGAGCCGACCGGGGTGCCGTCGCGGTCGACGATCGCGCCCTGCTGCGGTGCGATGCGGTCGGCGAGCCAGCCGCGCGTATCGCCGTCGGGGATGAAGCAGATGTCGTGGCTGTCGGGCTTCTGCGCGACCGTGAGCCCGCGCGCCGCGGCCTCGGCGCGCACGACGGCCTTCGACGGCGTCGTGCCGAGCGGGAACATCGCGTGCGCGAGCTGCTCGGTCGTCAGCACGCCGAGCACGTACGACTGGTCCTTCGCCTCGTCGCTCGCGCGGTGCAGCTCGCGGTTGCCCTTGGCATCGGTGACGATGTGCGCGTAGTGGCCCGTCGCGACGGCCTCGAAGCCGAGCGCGAGCGCCTTCTCGAGCACAGCGGCGAACTTGATGCGCTCGTTGCAGCGCATGCACGGGTTCGGGGTGCGGCCGGCGGCGTACTCGGCGATGAAGTCGTCGACGACGTCGGCGCGGAAGCGCTCCGAGAAATCCCACACGTAGAACGGGATGCCCAGCAGATCCGCCGCGCGACGGGCATCGAGGCTGTCCTCGATGGTGCAGCAGCCGCGGCTGCCGGTGCGCAGCGTTCCCGGCATGCGGCTCAGCGCGAGGTGTACGCCGACGACGTCGTGGCCGGCGTCGACGGCGCGCGCGGCGGCGACGGCGCTGTCGACGCCACCGCTCATCGCTGCCAGGACTCGCATGAGGTCAAGGGTACGCGGGCGCGTGGTGCGCCTCGCCGAATGGGCCCGGTCAGGGCACGCGGAGGATCGCGACCGGGTCGAGGCGGGCTGCGCGCACGGCGGGTGCGACAGCTCCCGCGAGGGCGGCGAGCGCGACGAGGAGCACGACGGCGACGGTGAAGCCGAGGGGCGGCGGCGTGCCGGCGAGCACGGTCACGACGATGACGCCCGCTACGCCGCCGAGCAGCGCACCCGCCGTCGCCGACAGCGCCGCGGCGAGAAGCACCTGCAGGAGGACGAGCGTGCGGCTCGCGCCGAGTGCTCGGCGTCGTCCGATGTCGCGGCTCATACCGGCGACGCGGCCGAACTGCACGGCTCCGATGAGGACCGCGACCGCGAGGAGCAGGCCGGTGATCGTCGCGCGGGACGAGCGGGCGAGCTCGTCGACGAGGTCAGTGGAGAGTGCGGCGAGGTCGGCTGACGTCGTGACGCGCAGCGCCCCGGGCTCGTCCGCGACGACCGCCCCCCTGACCGCCGCCGTCGCACGCTCGAGCTGCGCGACGTCGCGCACGCTCACCCACACGGTCAGCAGGCGGCCGGCGGCCGCGTCGAGGTCTCCGCGCACGAGCACGCTCTCGTTGAGCTCGGCGAGAGGCAGACCGGCGCGGAACCCGGCCACGACCACGGCATCGAGCGTGCGCGAGGTCACCGCCCCGGAACCGTCGCGCAGGCCGACGTCATCGCTGAGCCCCGGCCCGGCGAGCCCCTCACCGATCGCGATCGACCGGTCGACCTCGGGCACGACCGCGGCGGGCAGCTCGCCGAAGAAGCGGCGGGCCGGCACCGCTTCACCTCCCTCGAAGCCCGCGTTGACCACGTCGACGGCGGGGCTCACGCCGAGCACCCACTCGATGCCGCTGAGACGCTCGATCGCCGCGACGCTCGCCGGACTCAGCCCCGCCTCGCCCTGCGGATCGGAGACCGTGATGACTCGGCCCTCAGGCGAGTTGATGCGGTCGAGGGTGCGCTGCTGCGTGGCGAGCGCCTGTCCGGTGGTGGCGAAGAGCGCGAGCGCGGCGGCGAACGCGATGAGCACGGCGACGAGGGTCGGCGCGAGCGGCCGCCGCGCCGCGCGCATCGCGTCGCGGAGCAGGAAGCCCGCGCCCGGGCCGCTGCCGCTCATGCGGCGGCCAGCCTGACGTGCGCGGGCAGCGACTCGGCACGCGTGCGGTCGTGGGTCGCGACGATGACCGTGGCGCCGTCGCGTGCGGCCTCGGCGAGGGCATCCCACACGATCGTCGCGGAGTCGTCGTCGAGGTTGCCGGTCGGTTCGTCGGCGAAGACGACGCTCGGCCGCTTCACGAGCGCACGGCACAGTGCGATGCGCTGCGCCTGACCGCCCGAGATCTCGCCGGGTCGATGGTCAGCGCGTTCGCCGACGCCGAAGCGCTCGAGCAGCTCGCGGGCACGCTCGCGCGACGGCTGCTCGGGAAGCCCGGCGAGGCGTGCGGCTTCGAGCACGTTGTCGAGGGAGGTGCGGGCGAGGTCGAGCACCGCATCCTGGAAGACGAAGCCGACATTCGTCGCGCGCAGGCGAGACCGCTCGGCGTCGGGGAGCGCGCCGACGGAACGCTCACCCCAGCGGATGTCGCCGCCCGACGGCGTCAGCATGAGGGCAAGCAGGTAGAGCAGCGTCGACTTGCCCGAACCGGAAGGGCCGGTGACGGCGGTGAGGGTTCCGGGTTCGAACGCGTGGCTGAACGGCCGGATCGTGGGCGAGCTCGAGCGCCGGTAGGCGTGCTCGAGGTCGCGAGCCTCGATGCGCACGGGTCAGCCCGGCCCGGGCATCCGCACCCGGTCGCCCGGGGAGACGCCCTCGACGACGGAGCGGCCGTCGGCCGAGGCGAGCACGCGGACGGTCACCTTCGTGCCGTCTGCGAGCGTCACGCTGGGCTCGCCCGCAGCGTCGGTCGCGATCGCCGCCGTCGGCACGGTGGGGCCGCTCGTCTCAGGCACGAGAATGAGTCGGCCGGGCAGCACAGCCTCGGCGCCGAGCGCGACCGCCTCGGCGCACTCGTCGCCGCAGATCGACGTGGCCTCGTCAATCGGCTCGAGCTCGGCGATCGACACGCTCGGGTCGTCGACGTCGGCGACGATGCGCGCCACGCGGGCCTGCCAGGTCGAGCCGACGTCGATCGTGACCGTCGTGCCCTCTGTGACGGTGGCGGCCTGCTCGGGCAGCACGCGGAAGGTGAACGCGGGCTCGCTCGCCGCCCCGACGAGCAGTTCGTCGCCCGGCTGCACGCGCGCGCCCACCCTCAGCTCGGGCGCGGGAGCGAGCGCGGCCGGCAGCTCGGGGAGAAACACGATGCGGCCGAGCGGCACCACCTCGACGCGACCGAGCCCCAGGCTCTCGGACCACGCGGCCACCGCGCGAGCGGTCGACGGGCCGAAGCGGCCGTCGGGCGCGATCGAGAGCAGCCCGCGGTCGACGAGGAAGGCCTGCAGCTGACGCACGTCCTCCCCCGTTGCACCGAAAGCCAGGTCGCGGAAGGCGGGCACGGCGCCCGCCGCCGCGACGACGGGCGCCAGATCGACCGTGAACAGCACTTCGCCCGCCGTCACCTGTCGGCCCGCCGGTTCGAGCGCGAGCGAGGTCACCGTGCCCGCGGCTCCGTTCACGCCGCGGGGCGTCGTCGGCCACGACGCCGTGATGCCGTAGGGCTGCTCGACCGACACCGAGCCGTCGACGACCTCGGTCGTGACGGGCTCGGCATCGGCCACCGAGACCTGCGGCGGGGTCGCCGCCGTCACCGCCGCCCACCAGCCGACACCGAGCGCGAGCACGATCGAGAGCGCCCAGGCGGTCGGAGTGCGCCAGGAGCGGCGCGGGCGAGCGGCGAGGTCGCTGGGTTTCGTGCTCTCGGTCATCTAGCCCTGCTCGCTCTGCTCGATGCCGATGCGCTCGGCCTCCACAGGGTCGGGCTGGGGGCAGACGCGATTGGCGTCCGCCGCGTCGCGATCCGACTCCATGACGTCCACCAGGGGCGCCCATGACCCGCCGCCGTAGTTCTCGACCCACTCGACTCGCGACGGTGGCTCGGAGATCTCGTACCCCGCGGCCCTGAGGCAGTCTGCCTGCTCGACGAGCAGCTCGTAGAGCCCGACCAGGAACGCGTCCGTCAGCGGTGCCGCGGCCGGCGGCTCGCCCACCTGCTCGACGCACTCGGCATCGAGCCCGTCGACGGCCTCGCGTCCGGGGGCGACGGGGCTCTGGATGGCGCCGTCGGGAAGCGCTTCAGCGTTCGCGCCGAAGGACCGCGCGCAGTCGATGTAGCGCGGCAGCCAATCCGCGTAGGCCTCGGCGTATTCGGCATGCGACTGCGGCGCGGCGTCGTCGATCGGCGCCGCCGGAGCAGCGCATCCCGCGAGCGCAATCAGCACAGCGCAGCCCGCACCGGCCCCGATCGGTCGCCCGCGGTTCTCGCCACGCTCCACGGTTGTGCTCGCTGCCGTCGATCTGCGCCCCATCGCGCTCCTCCCCCCGAACTGAGAGAAGCTAAGCACGAAAACGATCGATGCCCAGAAACGACGTACGCGTCGCCCGCGCGACTACCGCCCGAGGGACGGCGTGCGGGCCGCGAGACCCGCCGAGGTCGCGCGCTCGACGGCCGCCGGCAGGGCCGCGAGCAGCGCGTCGACCTCGGCCTCGGTCGTCTCGGGGCCGAGCGACACGCGCAACGCACCGCGCGCCGCCTGCTCGTCGAGACCCATCGCGAGGAGCACGTGGCTCGGCTCGGGCACTCCGGCCTGGCACGCCGAGCCCGTCGAGACGGCGAAGCCCGCGAGGTCGAGCAGCATGAGCAGCGAGTCGCCCTCGGCCCCCGGAACGGTCAGGTGCAGCGTGCCGGGCAGCGCGCGCGCGGCCCATGCGTCGGCCTCGGCGTCGCGGCCGGCCGCGCGTGCGACGGCCGCGCGGCCCGCGGCGCCGCGCAGCTCGACCTGCGGCAGAGCGGCGAGGATGCCCGCCGCCAGGCGGTCGCGCAGCCGCGCCTTGCGTGCGGCCCGCTCCGCGATCGCGGCGTGGGCCTCGTCGGAGGCGGCGGCGAAGGCGGCCGCTCCCGCGGCATCCATCGTGCCGGAGCGCCCGCGCTGCTGCGAGCCGCCGTGCAGCAGCGGAACGACGTCGGCGCCGCGGCGCAGAATGAGGGCACCGACGCCGACGGGGCCGCCGAGCTTGTGGGCCGAGAGCGAGACCGCCGAGACGCCGGCGGGCAGGGGCGCGAGCGGCAGTTGCCCGTAGGCGGCGATCGCGTCGACGTGCACGGGGACGCCCTGGGCGGCGGCGAGCGCCGCGGCCTCGGCGACCGGCTGCAGGGTGCCGACCTCGTTGTTGGCGGCGAGCATCGTGAGGAGGGCGACGTCGTCGGGGTTCTCGGCCAGCGCCGCTGCGAGGTCGTCGAGCCGCAGCGCACCGACCTCGTCGACCTCGAGCCAGCGCAGCAGCGCACCCTCGTGCGCGGCGAGCCACTCGACGGCGTCGAGCGTCGCGTGGTGCTCGGCGCGCGGCACGAGGATGCGCGGGCGCGGGCGAGCGCCCGGCGTCGCCGAGCCGCTCTGCCGCTGCAGCTGCCGCTGCCAGAACAGCCCCTTCACCGCCAGGTTCACGGCCTCCGTGCCGCCGCCCGTGAAGACCATCTCGACCGCGTCGACGCCGAGGGTCGCCGCGAGGCGCTCGCGGGCATCCTCGAGCATGCCGCGCGCCGCCTGCCCGGCCGAATGGATCGACGACGGGTTGCCCACCGCCTCGAGCGCCGAGAGGTAGGCGCCGCGCACCGAGGCCGGCATGGGCGAACCGGCGGCGTGATCGAGGTACACGGCCACGGGCATCCCCCTCTCGATGCGACGGCCCCGGCGAGAACGGCACCCGCGGGCGACAACGGACGTTCGCTCAGCGAGTGCGTCCCCGGCGCGCGGGCGCAGAGCGCGAACCGGCGTCACCTACTCTAAAACGCATGTCAGCCGCCGAGCCCCCCGGGCACCTCGCCCACCTGGGCCACCTCGGCGTCGAGCAGACCCCCCACGGCGGGCGCCTGCGCGTCTACAGCCGCCACGCCACACGCATGGAGCTGTGCCTCTTCGACCCCGACGACTCCCGCTGGGTCGCCACCACCGTCGAGATGCGGCCCAACCGCCACCACGTCTGGAGCGCCGAGCACCCCGAGCTGCGGCCCGGGGCGCGGTACTCGATCCGCGTCGACGGGCCCGACGGCCCCACCCACGCCTACGACCCGCAGCGGCACCTCATCGACCCGTACGCGCGCGGGCTCGCCCGCACCGTCGACGGCGACTGGCGCTCGTACGTGCAGCACGACGAGTTCGACTGGGGCGGGGTGGCGAAGCCGGGCATCCCGCTCGACCACACCGTGCTCTACGAGACCCACGTGCGCGGACTCACCAAGCTGCACCCCGCCATCCCCGACGAGCTGCGCGGCACCTACGCCGGACTCGCCCACCCCGAGACCATCGCCTACCTGCGCGACCTCGGCGTCACCACCGTGCAGCTGCTGCCCGTGCACCAGAGCGTCAGCGAGCAGCGCTTGCGCACGCAGGGCCTCACCAACTACTGGGGCTACAACACCCTGAACTTCTTCACCCCCGCCACCCACCTCGCCACGCGCGCCGCCCAGACCGGCGGCACCGGCGCCGTGCTGCGCGAGTTCAAAGGCATGGTGCGCCTGCTGCACGAGGCCGGGCTCGAAGTCGTGCTCGACGTCGTCTACAACCACACCGCCGAAGAAGGCCGCGACGGCCCCACCACGAGCCTGCGCGGCATCGACAACGCCAGCTACTACCGGCAGACCCCCGACGGGCAGTACATCGACACCACCGGCTGCGGCAACACCGTCGACTACTCGCTGCCCGCCGCGCAGCGGCTCGTGCTCGACTCGCTGCGGTACTGGGCCAACGAGGTGCACATCGACGGATTCCGCTTCGACCTCATGGCCACCCTCGGGCGCGACAAGCATGCCGAGTTCGACCCTGCGCACCCGCTGCTGCGGGCGATCCTCGACGACCCGGCGCTGCAGGGCGTGAAGATGATCGCCGAGCCGTGGGACGTCGGGCTCGGCGGCTGGCAGGTCGGCAACTTCCCCGCCGGGTACTCCGAATGGAACGACGGGTTCCGCGACCGAGCCCGCGCCTTCTGGCTGACGGATGCTGCGGCCAGCCGACACGTCGGCTCGGCCCCCGAAGGCATCGGCTCGCTCGCACGGCGCATGACCGGCTCCGCCCACGTCTTCGCCGCCGACCGCGGGCCCCTCGCCAGCGTCAACTTCATCACCGCCCACGACGGGTTCACCCTCGCCGACCTCACCGCCTACGACCACAAGCACAACATCGGCAACGGCGAGGACAACCGCGACGGCACCGACAACAACCGGTCGTACAACTTCGGCGTCGAAGGCCCCACCGGCGACGAACGCGTGCTCGCCGACCGGCGCAAGGCCATGCGGAACCTGCTCGGAACCCTGCTGCTCAGCGCGGGCATCCCCATGATCACCGCCGGCGACGAATGGGGCCGCACCCAGCGCGGCAACAACAACGCCTACTGCCACGACAGCGAACTGACCTGGCACTCCTGGACGCGCGACGGCTGGCAGGAGGACCTGCACCGGGTGACGGCGCGGCTGCTGTCTCTGCGTCGGGAGAATCCCGCGCTGCGGCCCGTGCGGTATGGGCGCTGGGGCGAGACCGTGCCGAGCGCCACCCAGATCGACTGGTACAACAAAGACGGCCGCGCCATGACCATGGACGACTGGGACTCGCCCGCCGAGCGCACGCTGCAGTACCTCGCCGCCTCCACGCCCGAATTCGAGGAGTTCAACCGCGTGCTGCTCATCGTGCACGGGCTCGAGGAATCCGTCACCGTGACGCTGCCCGAGCACGTCGGCGTCGACGGCTACACCCTGCTGTGGGACAGCTCGCACGATGACATCACCGGGCTCGAGGCGTGGCACGCTCCCGGGTCACGGCTCGAGGTCGGGCCTGCGTCGATGCTGCTGTTCAGGGCGCACGGGGATGCGGGTGGCTCGGTCGCTGGCTCGCCCTCCGTCGACAGCGGGCCCGGGGTCGTGTCGCCCGCGGACGGCGATGGCTAAGCCGCGATCGCAGGGCGGGCCGGCGACCCCAGCGACGGTCGCGCTGACGGCGCTGGGCATCCCGTACACGCCGCGGGCGTACGAGCATGACCCGGCCGCCCCCTCATACGGGCTCGAAGCGGCGACCGCGCTCGGCGTCGCGCCCGAGCGCGTGTTCAAGACGCTGCTCGCCGAAGCCGACGGACGCCTCGTCGTCGGCGTCGTGCCCGTGTCGACGATGCTCGACCTCAAGGCGCTCGCCGCGTGCGTCGGCGCGAAGCGCGCCGTCATGGCCGCGCCCGAGCTCGCCGAGCGCAAGACCGGCTACGTCGTCGGCGGCATCTCGCCCATCGGGCAGAAGACGGCGCTGCCGACCGTCGTCGACGAGAGCGCCGCGCTGTGGGAGACGGTGCTCGTCTCCGGCGGCCGGCGCGGCTTCGACCTCGAGCTCGCGCCGGGCGACCTGCTGCGCGCGACGGGCGGGGCGTACGGCGACATCGCGCGGTAGGGGGCGCCGGCCGCGCGGGCGGGCGGCTGGCCAGGCGGCGCTGGGGTGGCTGGGCTCCCGGCGCACGGCTCTGTGCGATCTGCAGGACGGGCGCCTCGCAACCCGCACGACCGCCCGGGTCTGCACGGGCTCGACCGCGTCACCTCCTGCACACCGCATGGGCTCCTCCCCCGGGGCGTGCACGCGTGCGTCGCCCCCAAGATCGACCGGCGACGCCGGCGCGGCCGTGTGAACACCGACACTCGGCCGCATGACCGAACTGCGCGCCCTGCTCGCCGCATCCGGCGGACTCATCTCGACCCGCGAACTGCACGCCCACGACGTGGGCCGGGGCCGCCTCAGCGGTCTCGTGCGCCGCGGCGCGCTCGTGCGCGTGCGCAAGGGGTGGTACGCGGCGCCCGGGCTCGCCGCTGAGGTGGTGCGCGCTGCGCGCGTCGGCGGGATGCTGTCGTGCGCTCCGGCGCTCGAGGCGGCAGGCATCTGGGTCGCCTCCGACGCTTCGCTCCACGTCATCGTGCGCGCGAGCGCATCGCGGCTGCGGAGCGCGACCGACTACTCGAAGCGCATCGCGCCCTCCCGTGCCGTGCGCGCCCACTGGCTCGCCGAGATCGAGAACCCCGGCCGACTCGTCGCCGACCCCGTCGTTGCTCTCTCGGCATTCCGGTCCTGCGCCGCCGACGAGTTCTACCTCGCGTCACTCGACTCCGCCCTGCACGTCGCGCCGCACCTGCGGGCGCGGCTCGCGGCGCGCGGGCACGCGGTAGACCGGGTGGACGGCGTGAGCGAGTCGGGCATCGAGACGCTCTTCCTGCTGCGCATGCGGGGGCGCGTGCCCGCACTGAGACAGCAGGTGCGCATCGCGGGAGTCGGGAAGGTCGACTTCGTCATCGGCGCCCGACTCGTCGTCGAGGTCGATGGGCAGCGGTTCCACGACACGGAGAGCTCGTTCGAGGCCGACCGTCGACGGGATGCCGTGCTCTCGCGCCTCGGATACCGAGTGCTGCGATTCAGCTACCTCCAGGTGATGGAGCAATGGTCGGCCGTCGAGGCGGCCGTGATCGCGGCGATCCGGCGCGGCGACCATCGCTGACGAGGTCGCCGCGACTCGGCGCGGCGGAGCTGTCGCTGGCTCGCGAGCCTTGGCCCGGCGGGATCGCACCGAACGACGCGTCGTCGCAGGAGGCCCTCGCCGCTCGGCAGGTGCGATGTGCAGGAGCTGACGATCGTCGGAGCCCAACGCGGGGCGACATCCTGCGGAAGTCGGCTGGCGACTCCTGCAGATCGCATCGTGGCCGGGGTTCAGCTCACACGGGTCCGGGGCGCGGAGATCACCCACTGCGGAGCCGGTGGGGCGAACCCCCGGCGCCACACGCGAGACGCGTCAGGCGGGGGCTGCGGGGGGCTCGAGCGAGGGCGCCGCGTCGGCGGCGTCGCGCTGCGCGAGCGAGCGAGGGGCGACGAGCGCGAGCAGGCGACGCGGCCAGGGGGTCGCGGCGCTGAGGGCGCGCAGCAGCGGGCGGATGTCCGGCGCGGCGACGCGCGCGGCCGGCGCCCCGTAGGCGCGGGCTTCGAGGGCGCGGCGCAGGTCGCCGAAGAGCGCGAGTTCGTCTGACTCGGCCGCCCGGGCGGCGCCGCGCGCGGCCGCCGCCGCCACGACCCCCGCCCACGCGGCGGCGAGCTCGCGGGGCGTGCGGGTCGCCTCCGCGGGCAGCCCCAGGTCGCGGGCCGTGTCACGGAGTTCGCGCCAGGCGTCGAGCGGATCCGACGAGCGCAGTCGGCGCGCGCGCAGCACCTGCCGCCAGACGGCGGGCGCGGCGAGCAGGGCGACGAGCAGCAGCAGCGCCGCGCCGAGCACGAGGCGGGCATCCACCCCGCCGATGGTGCCGCCGAGCAGGCCGCGGTCGCCGCCGGTTCCGCCAGCCGAGCCGTCGATCTGCTCGTCGGGCAGGTCGGGTCCGCCGGACTGGCCGGGCGAGGGCGCTCCGGGCGAGGGCGCTCCGGGCGAGGCGGTCGCGCTCGGCGAGGGCGGCTGCGAGGGCTCGGTCGAGGCCGACGGCGACGGCGCGTTCGAGGGCACGACGTCGTCGGCGGCGTAGGCGGGCACGGTGCCGCGCGAGGGGGTCGGCTCGAAGCGCACCCAGCCGATGCCGTCGAAGTGCAGCTCGGGCCAGGTGTGCAGCTCGTCCGACGAGACGGTGTACTCGCTCGGGATCACCGGGTTGCGGGTGCCGGGCAGGAACCCGACCGCCATGCGCGTCGGGATGCCGAGCGTGCGCGCCATGAGCGTCATCGCCGAGCCGAAGTGCACGCAGTACCCGGTGCGCGCCTCGAGGAAGGCGGCGACGATCTGCGCTCCCGAGCCGTCGAAGCCCTGCTCGACGGGTGCCTCCTCCGAGTAGGTGAACTCGCCGCCGGTGAACCAGCGCTGCAGCGCAAGGGCCTGCTCGTACGGGTTGTCGAGCCCGGCGGTGACCTCGCGCGCGGTCCGCTCGACGATCGGGTCGAGGTCGGCGGGCAGCGCGCGGTAGAGCTCGAGCCCCGGGTCGTCGACGGTGGCGGCGGCGAGCTGCGCGGGCGTCGGCTGCGCGACCCAGTTCTCGACCGTGTAGGTGCCGGCGCGGATGCTCCCCTCCTGCGTGCGCACGGTGACGCCGTCGCGGTCGATGATCCACCCGCCCTCGAGGCCCGAGATGCTGACGGGGGCCGGGGGCAGCGGCACCCAGCGGGAGCGGACGTTGCGCAGCGTGATGGTCGACTCGACGACGGTGCGCTCGACCGCGGGGTCGAACCACGGCGGCGGCCCGAGCTCGCCGGCCTCCTCGCGCGAGCCCTCGAACGGCACGGGCAGCACCTCCTGCCCGCTGAACTCGGCCAGGTGCGACAGCGTCAGGTACTGCCCGCCCTCGAGCTGCGTCGAGTAGGTGAGCACGGTCACGGGCGTGGGGCGGCGCAGGTCGTCGCCGAGCTCGACGACCGGGTTGATGCCGGTGACGATGCCGGCCGGGCCCGTGCCGGGCAGGCGCGAGCCTTCGAGCACCGAGGGCAGGGCGGGCGGCAGCACGAGCGCGACGACGAGCACGACCGCGCCCGCGCTGAGGGCGCGCGCGAGGCCGGCCCCTCCCCCGCTGGCCGCGGGTCGGTGCAGGGCGAGCATGAGCAGGTACGCGCCCGCGGTCGCGAGCACGGTCAGCAGCGGCAGGGCGCCCGGATCGAGCACGACCGGAACGGCGAGGATGCCCAGCACGGGCACCACAGCGAGCGCCGGCCTGCGGCTCAGCGAGGCGAGCGAGTCGGTCGCGATGGCGAGCGCCCCCACCCCGAGCGCGAGCAGGAACCGGATGCCCTCGTCGGCCTCCGCGGGCAGCGCCTGCTCGGCGATCGACAGCTCGCCCTCGGCGATGAGGGCCGCGAACCGCTCGGCGGTGTCGATGGTCGGGATCACGACGGCGATCGCGGTGTCGGCGGCGAAGAGGGCGATGAGGATGACCACGAGCCCCGCGCTGCTCCCGAGCACCGACCACAGGGGTCGCCACTTCGGCGCGCGCCAGCGGGCCAGCAGGCCGGCGCCCACCGCGGCCGCGGCGACCACGGTGGAGGTCATCCACCACTGCCCCGGCTGCAGCAGCGCGGTGAAGCCGGTGAGGGCGACGGCGATCATGAGCAGCGCGGCGGCGGGCACGGCGACGGCGCCGCGCCCTCGGGCGCGGCCGACTCGCCGCACGAGCGGCCCCTCGGTCTCAGCCACGGGCACCCCCGGCGCTCGCCGCTCCCGACCCGGCAACGCGCGCCGCAAGCGCCTCCACCCCGGTCAGCGCCGGCCCCACCCCGCTCAGCGCGAGCCACGCCTCGTCGGGCGGAGTGCCGAGCGGCACGGTCGCGACGATCCAGCCGGCGTCGCCGAAGGCGCGCTCGAGGGCGAGCCCGGCGGCGTCGGCGGCGGGCCCGGCCGCGGCCGCGGGGCGCACGAGCAGGGCGATGGCGAGGGATCCGGGCGGGCGCTGGCCGAGCATCCACCGCACCGTGTCATCGTCGGGGCGACTGGCGACGGCGACGAGCGGCACGCTGCCCGGCGCCACCGACGCGGGTGGCAGGGCGCTGCGGTGCGCGAGCGGCAGCAAGGCCAGCTCGCCCAGCAGCTCGCCGACCGGGCCGTCGGCGCGCGGCGTGCCGACCGGGCGGGTCGAGGGCGTCTCGAGGTCGACGGCGTAGCCGCGCTCGGCGAGGTGCGCGCCCACCGAGGCGGCCATGCGCACGCACCACTCGAAGGTGCGCGAGCCGGAGGGGGCCGACCCGCCCGCGACCGCTCCGGGGCCGGCCGAGCCGGCGGCCGCCGTCGCGACGCGCAGATCGAGGTCCGGATGCCCGGGCCGCAGCGTGTCGACGATGAGGCGCGCGCGGGGCCCCGCCTGGGGTTCGTCCTGCCGCACCATGAGCTCGCCCTGGCGAGCCGAGACGCGCCAGTGCACGCGCCGCAGCGCGTCGCCCTGCCGGTACTCGCGCGTGATGACGTCGTCGGCGCTGCGCTCGCGCGAGCGCGTCGTGCGCGGGCCGCTCTCCGCCGCCGGGTCAGGCACGGGGCCTGGCGCGAGCGGCACCACCTCGGGCACGACAAGCTGCGTCGTCACCGCGACCGTGTCGGTGACGCGCACGGCGAGGGCGAAGGGGTCGCGATCCTCGATGAGCAGCGGGCCGACAGCGACGAGGCCGCGGTGGGCGGGCCAGTAGCGGTAGCCGAGCTGCCGCGGGCGCGAGCCGCGCACCTCCAGCAGTCGGCCGGGGCCCGCGAAGCCGGGGCGCATCGGCACGCGCTCGAGCCACTCGGCGGCGCGGGCGCGGCCGGCGACGGTGACCCCCACGCGCACGGGCGAGCCCTCGACGGCGACGACCGGGTCGAGGTGGCGCGACACGCGCACGCGCGGGCGCGCGGCCGCGACGACGAGCAGCGCGACGACGGGGGCGCCGACCGCGATGACGGCGGCGGGGAGCAGCTCGGGCCGCTGCAGCCCGTAGGCGAGCGCGAACAGATTGGCGCCGACGACGAGGAAGCCCCACCCGCGACCGGTGAGCCGGGGCGCACCGGCGCCCGCGCGGCGTCGTCGCCGCGCGCGCTCGCGCCCCTCGCCCATCGCTCGACCCTAGGAGCCGGGGGCCTGCGGCACCGGCACGGGCGTCGAGGCGATGATGCGCTCGACGACCTCCTCGAGGGCGCGCACGGGCCGACCGTCGGGGTGCTGCGCGCGCGGCACGAGCACCATGCGGTGGGCGAGCACGGCGGTGGCGAGCGCGTCGATGTCGTCGGGCACGACGAAGTCGCGGCCGTCGAGCGCGGCGCGAGCGCGGGCAGCGCGCACCAGCTGCAGGGTCGAGCGCGGGCTCGCCCCCAGGCGCAGCGCCGAGTCGTCGCGCGTGGCCTGCACGATCGCGACGGCGTAGGTCTCGACGGCGGGGCTCACGTACACCTCGCGCACGGTCGCGATCATGCGGCGCAGACCCGCCACGTCGACGATCGGGGTGAGGCGATCGAGGGGCGAGCCGTGCTCGCGGTCGCGCAGCATGCGCTGCTCGCTCTCGGCATCCGGGTACCCGATCGAGATGCGTGCCATGAAGCGGTCGCGCTGCGCCTCCGGCAGCGGGTAGGTGCCCTCCATCTCGACGGGGTTCTGCGTCGCGACGACGAGAAACGGCGCCTCGAGCCGGTGGGTGCGGCCGTCGACGGTGACCTGCCCCTCCTCCATGCACTCGAGCAGCGCCGACTGAGTCTTGGGGCTCGCGCGGTTGATCTCGTCGCCGATGACGATGTGGGCGAAGACCGGGCCCGGCGTGAACTCGAAGGTGCCGAGCTGCTGGCGGAACACGCTCACACCCGTGATATCGGCCGGCAGCAGGTCGGGCGTGAACTGGATGCGGCTCACGGTGCCGTCGATGCAGCGCGCGAGGGCGCGGGCGAGCACCGTCTTGCCGACGCCGGGAACATCCTCGATGAGCAGGTGCCCCTCGGCGAGCAGCACCGTCAGCGCCGTGTCGACCGCCTCGGGCTTGCCGTCGATGACGCCGTTCATCGCCCGTCGGATCGCGTCGCCGAGCTCCGCGAAGCGCTCCGGGTCGAGGGGCTGCCGGTCGAGGGGCTGCTCGGCGTGCGTCGGGCTCGTCGTCGTGCTCACTCGCTCACACTGTCATGGCCTCGCGAAAAATGTGCCGTGAACCGCGCGCGCCTGATGATCTTTCGTCAGGATGCTGCGCCGTCGCCGCGCGCCTCCGCCTGCCCCTCGGCGAACCCGTCGGCGTAGCCCTCGGCATAGCCCGCCTCGCGGCCGGCCGCGCGGCCCTCCTCGAACGCCTCGCGGTGCCCGAGCTGGAACAGGTCGTCGGCCGCCGGGCGGATCAGCGCGCGCCCGCCGGCCGCGGCCGCCTCGAGGTGGCGTGAGAGGCCGCGCACGATCGCCACGGGCATCCCGCTGGTCTTGCCCTTCACGAGGTCGGCGGCGGCGGCGATCTCGTCGCCGATCGCCGGAGCCGTCACGCTCAGCAGCCGGCCGTGGGCGTCGTGCGCACCGCGCAGGTCGTCGAGCAGCCGCACGCCGCTCGCGCCGATCGCGATGTCGGTCTGCCCCTCGCGCCACGCGCGCCCCGCGGTGTCGGTGATGACGACGCCGATCGGAGCCCCGACGACCGCCTCGACGGATGCCCGGATGCGCGCCGCGCTGCCGTCGGGGTCGACCGGCAGCAGCAGCACGGTGCCGTCGGCCGTGTTGCTCGCGTCGACGCCCGCGGCAGCCATGACGAGGCCGAGCCGGTTCTCGACGATGCGCGTGACGCCGCCGGGGTGCTCGCGCGTCGCGACGACGCGCACCGTCTCGTCGGTGATCGCCTGCTCGCGGTCGTCGGCCTCGACGATGCGCCCCTCGGCCTTGCTGACGACCTTGCTCGTGACGGCGAGGATGTCGCCGGGCCGGGCTCCGGCGCGCGCGGCGGCTGCGGCGATGAGGGCGGGCAGGTCGTCGCCGGGCGCGATCTCGGGGATGCCGGGCACGCCGACGACGGTGAGCGGGTCCGGGGCGTCGGGCTGCGTGGCCTGCTCGGGCGTCGTCGCGTCGTCGGGCTGGGTCATGCCGTCATTCTCGCGCGGCGGCGCCCTCGCCGGCGTCGTGGGCGCCGCGGCGGCGCTCGGCGAGCTCGGCTTCCAATCGGCGGATGCGCGCGGCCGCCTCGGCCTCGGCGATCTCGGCGTCGAGGCGGGCGAGCTGAGCCTCCGTGCTCGCGGCCGACCGCGTGGCGAGCTCGCGCTCGACCCGCTCGGTGCGGCGCGGGTCGCCGAAGCTCGCCGGCATCTCGCGGGAGCGCTGGGGGTACTCGCGCCCGATCGTCCACCACAGGATGCTGCCGACGACCGGCAGCAGGATCACGATGATGATCCAGAAGGTGCGGTTGAGGTGCCGCACGCGCTCCTCACCGCCGGTGATGACGTCGGCGAGCGTGAGGATCATCACGAGGAGCGGCAGCGCGCTCAGCAGCAGGTACACGGGCTCACCATAGTGAGGGTTACCCAGGTTGCGCGAGGGGCGCTGGCGCGGCACGTGCCGCGCGCGGCAAACTAGCTGCGCCGCGACCCACACCGCGGAGGACCGCATGACCGAGAGCTCCGAACCCGTGAGCGCAGCATCCGCCGACCGCGACTGGGTCGCGCAGCCCGACCACGCCGACGCCCTCGTGCGCGAGAAGACCGGCCGCGGCTGGAACGACTGGGTCGCCGCGATCGACGCCGGCCCCGGTCGCGCCGCCGGGCACACCGCGATCGCCGCGTGGCTCGTCGAGCAGGGCGTCGACCCGTGGTGGGCGCAGGGCGTCACGGTCGGCTTCGAGCGCATCACCGGCCTGCGCCTGCCCGGGCAGATGCCCGACGGCACGTTCACCGTCTCGCGCTCGCGCGTCGTGCCGATGAGTCGCCCCGACGTGCGCGAGCTGCTGCTCGACGACGCCTCGCGCGCCGCGCTGCTGCCCGACCACGAGACGCCGATGCTGTCGAAACCGGGGGTGAAGACGCCGCGCTTCGCGCTGCGGCGCGGGGACGAGGCCCTCGGCGTCGTCTCGTTCGCGGTGGATGCCGCGCCCGCCGACCGCACGCGCCTCACCGTCACGCACGCCCAGCTGGCGACCGCGGCCGACGCCGAGCGTTGGAAGCAGTTCTGGGGCGACTGGCTCGCCGCCCTGCCCGAGCCGCCGGCGAGCGAGCCCGCCTAGCCCTGCGGCTTCGACGCGACCCCGTCGAGCCAGAGCGTGTCGCTCTCGTCGCGGTGCACGCCGTCGCTGCCGACGTGCTTCGACGAGATCTGCGGCCCCTTCGTGATGACGTGCACCATCGCCATCGCGTGGCCGCGGCCGAGCCCGTACTCGTCGGCCAGCCACTGCACGATGACGCCCGCCTTCACGCCGGGCTGCTGGTATCCGCGCGCGATCGCCTCGTCGAGCAGCTGCCGCGGGGTGCGGCCCGTCTTCGCCTCGATCGCGTCGAGATAGGCCTGGAACGACATCGCGCCTCCTAGCGCGTCAGCTTCGGCAGCACGTCGCGGCCGAAGACGTCGATGAAGGCGCGCTGGTCGCGGCCCACGTTGTGAAGGTAGACCTCGTCGAAGCCGAGGTCGAGGTGCGCCTGCACCGCGGCGCGGTGCACGTCGGGGTCGCTTGAGACGACCATGCGCGCCGACATGTCGTCGGGCCGCACGAGCTTCGCGATCTGCTCCAGATCGAACGGCGAGCGGATGTCGCTCTTCGCGAACCGCATGCCCCCGTTCGGCCATTCGGCGAGCGCGTTCGCCATCGCCTCCTCGTCGGTGGGCGCCCACGACAGGTGCAGGCGCAGCACCCTGGTCGTCGCGGCGAGGTCGCGACCCGCTTCGCGCGCGCCCTCCTCGAAGCGCTGGAAGAGCATCCCGATGCGGTCGTACGGCGCGGCCTCGATGAGCAGACCGTTGGCGCTGCGCCCGGCCCGCTTCGCCGTCAGGGGGCCGGCCGTCTGAATGAGGATGCTCGGCGCGACCTCGGGCATCGTCCACAGCCGCGCCGTTTCGAGCCGCACGAATTCGCCGTCGTGCTTGGTGTCGCGGCCCGCGAGCGAGGCGGCGAAGAGCTTCGTGATGATCGACAGCGCCTCGAACATGCGCGCGATGCGCTCGGGCGCCTCCGGCCAGCGCTCGCCGACGATGTGGTCGCTGAGCGCCTCGCCGCTGCCGAGCGCGAGCCAGTGCCGCCCGGGGTACATGGCCGCGAGCGTCGCCGCGGCCTGCGCGACCATCGCCGGATGCCAGCGGAACGTCGGCGACACCGGGCCGACCCCGAGCGGGCCGGTCGTGCGCGCGCCGAGCGCCGAGACGACGTTCCACACGAACGGCGACTGCCCCTGCTGCGGCGTGAACGGCTGGAAGCCCTCGCTCGCGACGGTGCCGACGAAGCCGTGCTGCTCGGCGAGCGCCGCGAGCTCGATCGCCTCGGTCGGGCCGAACTGCTCGAGGGCGGCGGCGTAGCCGATGCTGGCCTGGGTCACCGGCCCAGTCTGGCGCACGCGCACCCCGACAGGGCAGAGTCGAGCGCATGAGCGACGCCCCCGACCTCTCCTCCGCGCTGCACCTCGCCGAGCCCGCGATCGCCACCGGCCCCGTCGTCGATGCCCTCGTGCGGCTGCGCGTGCCCGCCCCAGCATTCGCCCTGCGGCCGGTGCTGCCGGGTCGCATCGTGCAGGGCCAGGCGGCGCCGGTGACGCACCTGGGCAGCGTCGACGTGATTCTCGAGGTCATCGGCGAAGCGCCGCCCGGAGCGGTGCTCGTCGTCGACAACGGCGGTCGCGACGACGAGGCGTGCGTCGGCGACCTGCTCGCGCTCGAGGCGCACCGCGCGGGCCTCGCGGGCATCGTCATCGACGGCTTCCACCGCGACACGGCGCAGCTGGTCGCGATCGGCATCCCGGTCTTCAGCCGCGGAGCCTTCCCGCGCGGCCCCGTGCGCATCCCGCCCGCCGCCCCCGCCATGCGCACCGCGACGATCGGCGGCACGACGATCCGGCCGGGCGACACGATCGTCGCCGACGATGACGGCGTGGTCGTCGTCGCCGCGGAGCACGCAGAGGATGCGCTGCCGCTCGCCGCGCGCATCCAGGCCACCGAGCAGGCTCAGGCCGACCGCATGCGCTCGGGTTCGAGCCTGCGCGAGCAGCTCGCCTTCGACGAGTACCTCGCCCTCCGCGCGGAGAACCCCGGCTACTCGCTGCGCGACCACCTCGCGGCGCGCGGCGGCGCGATCGAGACCTGAGCGGCGCGGCCGGCCGAGGTCAGATCGGCGACTCGCCGCGCTCGAGCCGCTCCAGGTAGCTGGCGAGCTTGCGCTCGCGCGTCTCGGCGCGCTTCACGCCGTCGAGCCGGAAGACGATGCCGAAGCGCTGCTGCGCCGTCAGCGCGGCGAAGGTCGCCGCGGCGCGCGGTGCGGCGTCGAGCGCTGCCCGCAGGTCGTCGGGCACGACCATGCCCTTCTGCCGGTAGGCGGCCTCCCACCGGCCGTCGGCCTTCGCGCGCTCGACCTGGGCGAGGCCGGCGGCGCGCATCCGCCCCTCGTCGATGAGTCGCTCGACGATGCCGACGTTGCGCTGCGACCACACCGAGCGGGGTCGGCGCGGTGTGAACACCTGCAGCGAATAGTCGTCGTCGAAGCCGTAGATCTGCCCATCGATCCAGCCGAAGCACAGGGCTGACTCGAGCGCCTCGTCGTAGGTGATGCCGCGTGCGGTCGACCGCTTCTTGCGCGTCTGCAACCGCACGCCCTCGTGCTCGGGGTTCGCCTCGAGGAACGCCTCCCACTCGGTGGTCGAGGCGAACAGCAGGATCGGCTTGTCGGCGTTGGCGCCCATGCGGGCAACCCTAGGCGGCGTCGATCGCGAGCAGGATCTTGCCGCGCGCACGACGCGACTCGGAGCGCGCGACGGCGACCGCGACGTCGTCGAGGTCGTGCACGCCGTCGACGACGACGCGCAGCGCCGTGGTGGCCAGCCAGTCGGCGAGACGCTGCAGGTCGGCCCGGTCGCGCTCGGCGAGGAGGGCGATCGTGCGGCGCGGGGTGAGACGCAAGCTCAGCGCTGCGCCGGCGAAGACGAGGAGCGGGCCGATCCACTGGCCGCGCGGCTCGCCGCAGCGCACGAGCGTGCCGGTGGGCGTGAGCACGCGGCGCAGCTCTCGCGGCGATCGACGGCCGACGACGTCGAGCACGACGTCAAATCGGGGAATGCCGTTCGTCACGTCGTCGGTCGTGTAGTCGACGAGGTCGTCGGCGCCGAGCCGGGCGACGAGCGAGAGGTTGGGCGTGCTCGTGACCGCCGTGACGTGGGCACCGAGCAGCTTCGCCAGCTGCACCGCGAAGGTGCCGACACCGCCTGAGGCGCCGACGATGAGCACTCGCTGCCCGGCAGCGACCTCGGCCCGCTCGAGCGCCTGCAGCGCTGTGATGCCGGCGACGCCGACGCCGCCGGCGTCGAGCGCGTCGAGCGAGGCGGGCCTGCGCACCACGCCCTCGGCCGAGACCACGACGCGCTCGGCCCACGCGCCCCGGCCGAAGCCGAACACCTCGTCGCCCGGCACGAGACCGGTCACGCCCGGGCCCACCGACTCGACGACACCCGAGATGTCGCTGCCCATGCGCTGCTCGCGCGGGCGCCGCAGCCCACGCGCGAGTCGCACGAGGTACGGCTTGCCCCGCAGTTCATGCCAGTCGAGCGGGTTCACCGAGCTCGCCTGCTGCCGCACGACGACCTGGCCAGCGCCGGCCACCGGGGCGTTGGTCGCCACGACCTCGAGTCGTTCCGGCCCACCGTACAATCGCCGCTCTATCGCTCTCATCTCGCTCCTTACGGTGTATACTTACAGCGTAAGGGTGCCGGGTCGACGTCGCCCTGTCAAGGGAAAGGACCGACCGCATGCGCACGAGCCCGCGCGCCCCGCTCTCGCGCGAGCGGATCCTCTCCGCCGCGCTGGACATCGCCGACCGCGACGGCCTCCCCGCACTGTCGATGCGTCGCCTCGGGGCTGCCCTCGGCGTCGAGGCGATGTCGCTCTACGGCCACGTGCGCGACAAGGGCGACCTGCTCGACGGCCTCGTCGACCACGTCGTCGGGATGTGGGCGGACCCGCTCCCCGACGAGTCGGACTGGCGCGTCGTCGCCCGCACCACGATGGCGCGCGCCCATGAGGTGCTCCTCGCTCGCCCGTGGGCATGCGAGCTCGTCGCCGCGCGACCCACGGTCGGCCGGAACCGTCTGCGCTACGCCGAGGCGCTGCAACGGCGGATGCTCGACGCCGGCTTCTCGCCCCAGCTCGCGCACCACGGCCTCCACCTCGTCGACGGCACCATCATGGGCTTCACCCTGCAGGAGCTGCGCCGCCCCACCCTGCAGCAGCTCGGCGAGGAGGTCGCGGCCGTCGCTCGTGGCGAGCGCGCCGATGAGTTCCCGGCGATCACCGCCGTGCTCGCCGACTCCGCGCACGACCACGCCGCCGAGTTCGCGCTCATGACCGAACTGATCCTGGACGGCCTGGAGCGCCTGCACGCCCGCGACACCGCCGAGCGGCGCACCACCGACGCGCCGAGCTAGGCGGCGTCCTCCCGCAGCGCATGGGCGATCGCCTCGGCGTGCTCGGGGCCGAGGTCGTAGTCGTCCTCGAGCCAGGCGGCGATCTCGTCGAGCGTCACCGTCGGGCCCGCGAACCCGCGATCACGAGCCGCCGCGATCAGCTGGCCGGCGGTCAGTCCGGTGAGCGTCTCGATTGACGCGAAGCGGGCCGTGAACGGCATGGGTCGAACTCCTCGGTGGTCGTGGGCAACGCTAGGTCGCGCCGGCCGCGATCGACAAGACCCCCGATCGCGCATCGGCACCCCCAGAAGGGGGGCAGATGATGCTTGCGCGGCACTCCGGTCGACCGCTACTGTTCACGAGGCCCACTCACCGTGAGGGGCCCTGACACGCCGAGAGGAGGCCGACATGTTGATCATCAAGACGACGGGAATCACCCGTCTCCGTGCCGGCTTCGTCGGCGCCTTCACCGCCTAGCCGCGACGGTCAGCACGCCGCCGGTCAGACGGTGGCGGCGCTGAAGAAGCCCGACCCGGGCACCGCGCGCTCGCGCTGCGGCTCTCCTGCCGCCGACCGTCGAGCACCGTGCATCTGCGGGTCATCGCCCCGTTCACGGCGAGTCACCGCGCTCCTCCATCGTGAGGATGCGCCGACGCCGCCGCTCCCCCTCCGCCGCCAGAAGCGGCATCCCCCGGGAACGTCCTCCGTCGCGCGACCACGCGCGCCCGAATCGCTTCCCCGCGCAGTGAAGGAACACCACCACTCATGAACACCACCACGACTCGACCGAGTCACTCCGCCCCGGTGCGCCCGTCGCACCCGAGCAGCCGCAGCGTGCCGGCGCGCCGCGTCGGCCTCGTCGACCGCATCGCCCTGCACCTCGGCGTCGCACTCGTGCAGTGGAGCCGCCGCTCCACCGTGGCCGTGCAGCACGAGCGTCGCGCGCGACGCGTGCAGCACGAGCTCAGCCTCGAGCAGCGCGAGCGACTGCTGCAGCGCCAACTGCTGCTCACGCTGCCGCCGCGCTGATCGGCGACGATCGTGCGCCGAGCATCCGCCCCCGCAGCATCGGGGGGCATCGTCAGGAGGCCGTCACCGGAGGTTCGCCCCGGTGGCGGCCTTCCGCCGTTCCGGGCGCCGGTGGGCGGCGGCGGTCAGTCTTCGAGCGAGAGCAGGAACTCGGCGACCGCGCGCGGCACGTACGGCGCGACGTCGCCGCCGAGGGAGGCGACCTGCCGCACGAGCGAGCTCGACACGTGGGCGTGCGCCGGGTCGGGCAGCATGAACACCGTCTCGACGCAGGCGAGGTTGCGGTTCACGATCGCCATCGGCGTCTCGTAGGCGACGTCGACCTGGCTGCGGATGCCCTTCACGAGCACGCTCGCCCCGACGTCGGTGCAGTAGTCGACGAGCAGCCCGACGCTCCAGCCGGTGACGACGATGTTCGAGGGCAGGGCGCGGTCGGCGATCGCCTGCTCGATGAGCGAGACGCGCTGCGCGATCGGCAGCATGGCGGTCTTGCCGGGGTTGTGCACGACGACGACGTGCACCTCGTCGAAGATGCGCGCGGCGCGCTCGATGACGTCGAGGTGACCCAGGGTGATCGGGTCGTACGAACCCGGGACGACGGCGACTCTGCTCACGGCTCCCAGCCTAGTGGGGCCCGCTCGGCGCGGGCCGGGCACGCGACCGGGTCGAAGGTCCTGATCGTGCGGCGCGGTCAGGCCGCGGCTTCGGCGCGCGCGGCGTAGTCGGCGGCGACGAGGATCGGCAGGTGGTCGCTGACGCCCTGCGGCAGGGTGCGCACGCTCGCGATGTCGAGGCCGATCGAGGTGGCGAAGTCGAAGTGGCCGCGGAAGAACTTGTAGCGCGTGTACGTGCGCGCGTCGCTCAGGGTGAGGTCGTAGCCGGTGCCGCGGACGTCGGCGCCGAGGAAGTCTTTGAAGACGGGGTAGTTGAAGTCGCCCACCATGAGGGTGGGCAGGTTCGGCCCGAACCCGCGCAGCGCCTCGTGCGCGGCGTGGATCTGCTTGCGCCGCAGCGAGTTCAGGGCGGTCAGCGGCGCCGCGTGGAACGAGGCCACGACGAGCTCGCGGCTCGACTCGAGGTCGATGAGGTGGGTGCCGAGCACGCGCTCGTGCGCGGGGGCGGCGATGCGATCGTGCAGCGACTTCTTGAGCTGGAACGCCGCGGTCGCCTTCGACTCGAAGCGCTCGCGGTCGTAGTACACGGCGAGCCCCAGCCGGTTGCGCTTCGTCGCGTCGGCGAGGTGCAGCGGGCCCAGCTCGGCGGGCAGCTGCGACGTGTCGATCTCCTGCAGGCAGACCAGGTGCGGCTCGTGCGCGGCGACGAGGTCGGCGAGCTCGCCGACCGCCGCGTGCTTGCGGAGGTTGTAGCTGATGACCCTCATGCGTCCTCCCCCGGGCTCTCCCCGGCGACCACGGTAGTCGACCGCGCGAACCTGACCAGCACCTTGACGAGCGGTGGCGCCTCAGTTCTTCTCGAGGTACGCGCGCGCCTCGTCGTCGAGGCGGCGATCGAGCGCGTCGCGCAGGCCAGGATGCCCGGCGAGGGTCGGGTCGCGCTCGAGCAGCTCGGCCGCCGCCACGCGCGCGTCGCCGATCACGTCGCCGTCGTTGGCGACCCGCAGCAGCCGCAGGCTGGAGCGCCCGCCGCTCTGCGTCGCGCCCAGCACGTCGCCCTCGCGCCGCAGCTCGAGGTCGATCGTGGCGAGCTCGAAGCCGTCGAGCGTCGACGCCACCGCCTCGACGCGCTCGCGCGCGAGGCTGCCCTGCTCGGCGCTCGTCACGAACAGGCACAGGCCCGGCACGCCGCCACGGCCGACGCGGCCGCGCAGCTGGTGCAGCTGGCTCACGCCGAAGCGGTCTGCCTCGACGACGACCATCGTCGAGGCGTTCGGCACGTCGACGCCGACCTCGATGACGGTCGTCGCGACGAGCACGTCGATGTCGCCGGCCGCGAACGCGCGCATGACGGCGTCTTCCTCGTCCGTCGACATGCGGCCGTGCAGCGGCTCGACTCGACGCCCGGCGAGCGCGGGGTGCGATCGCAGCAGGGGCGTCAGCTCGGTGACGGAGGCGGGCGGGCGGGGCGCAGCATCCGCCCCCTGCCCGGAGGGCGCCGCACCGCCGGCGCCGGCCTCGTCGGCGTCGGGCTCGAGGGCGTCGGGGTCGTCCTCCGGCGTCGTCGCGTCGATCGCGGGCACGACGACGAAGCCCTGGCGGCCCTGCGCGAGCTCTTCGCCGAGGCGCTGCCAGGCGCGGTGCCAGAGCTCCTGCCGCTCGGCGAGCGGCACGACGTGGCTCACGATCGGGATGCGCCCGGCCGGCAGCGTCGCGATGGTCGAGACGTCGAGGTCGCCGAAGACCGTCATCGCGACCGTGCGCGGGATGGGCGTCGCCGTGAGCACGAGCACGTGCGGCGGCACCGCGCCCTTGCGGCGCAGGGTCTCGCGCTGCTCGACGCCGAAGCGGTGCTGCTCGTCGACGACGACGAGGCCGAGGTCCGCGAACTGCACCTTGTCGCCGAGCAGCGCGTGGGTGCCGACGATGATGCGGGATGCTCCGCTCGCGATGCTCAGCAGCGTCGAGCGCCGCTCGGCCTGGCTCAGTTGGCCGGTCAGCAGCACCGGTCGCAGGCGCGCGGCGCGGTCGGGCCCGAGCGTGGCGACGATCGAGCGCAGGTGCTGGGCGGCGAGCACCTCCGTCGGCGCGAGCAGAGCGCTCTGGCCGCCCGACTCGGCGACCGTGATCATCGCGCGCACCGCGACGAGCGTCTTGCCCGAGCCGACCTCGCCCTGGACGAGCCGGTTCATCGGCACGGGCGAGGCGAGGTCGCGCGCGATCTCCTCCCCCACGAGCCGCTGGTCGGCGGTGAGCTCGAACGGCAGCTGCGCGTCGAAGCCCGCGAGCTCGGCGCCGGGCGTGCGCGGCGTGGCCGGCTGCTCGCGCAACTGGGCGCGCCGCTGCAGCAGGGCCACCTGCAGCAGGAAGGCCTCGTGGAAGCGCAGGGTGTCGCGCGCGCGACGCCACTGCCTGTCGTCGTCGGGCCGGTGCACCCACTCGAGCGCCTGCCGGTGGTCGAGCAGCTCGCGCTCGGCGCGCACCTCGGCCGGGATCGGGTCGTCGAGCGGGCCGAGCGTGTCGAGCGCGACCGCGACCGCCTTCTGCACCTGCCAGCTCGCGACGGTCGAGGTCGCCGGGTAGATCGGGATCGGCTGCATCGCCCACTGCTGCGCCTGCGGCCCGGTGTCGCGCTCGTCGCCCGCCTCGAACAGCTCGTAGTCGGGGTGCGCGAGCTGGCGGATGCCCCGGTACTCGCCGACCTTGCCGGCGAAGATGCCGCGTCGGCCCTTCACGAGGTCGGCTTTGCGCCACGCCTGGTTGAAGAACGTCAGGGCGAGGATGCCCCGGCCGTCGCCGATCGTGACCTCGAGGATGCTGCCGCGCCTCGCCCGCATCGTGCGCTCGGTGACGCTGAGGATCTCGGCGACGATCGTCACCGACTCGCCCACCTGCAGCTCGCTCAGCGCCGTCAGCTCACCGCGGCGGGCGTAGCGGCGCGGCACGTGCGCGAGCAGGTCGCCGACCGTCGCCATGCCGAACGCCTTCGCGAGGGCCTTCGCGCTGCGATCGCCGAGCACGCTCGCGAGCTTGACGTCGAGAGGGCCGGTCACGGTGACTACGGTAGCCGCGGGCTGCGACGCCGCCGCACTAGCGTGGAGGCGTGACGCGCATCATCGCCGGATTCGCCGGCTCCCTCACGCTCAAGGTGCCGGGCGCGGGCACCCGCCCCACCTCCGACCGCGTGCGCGAGGCGATCTTCAGTGCGCTCGAGGCCCGCGACCTCGTCGACGGGGCGCGCGTGCTCGACCTGTACGCCGGCAGCGGAGCCCTCGGGCTCGAGGCGGCGTCGCGCGGGGCCTCCTCCGTGATGCTCGTGGAGCGCAGCCACGCCGCCGTGCAGGTCTGCAAGCGCAACGCCCAGCTCGTGCAGCAGCGGGCGCCGCGCGGGTCGGCGCCGAGCATCCACGTCTCGGGCAAGCCCGTGCAGTCGTACCTGACCTCGATGCCGGGGCAGTGGGATCTCGTCTTCGTCGACCCGCCGTACGAGCTCGGCGGGCTCGAGCTCGACCACGTGCTCGCCGCGCTCGTGCCCCGATTGGCGAGGGATGCGGTGGTTGTGCTCGAGCGCTCGTCGCGGTCGCCGGCGCCCGAGTGGCCCGCCGGGCTCGCGCTCGCGCGGCGCAGCGACTACGGCGAGACGGCCGTGTACTGGCTCGAGGCGGAGGGCGCGAGCGAGGGCGGCGCGGGCGACGACGGCGCGGCCGCGGCCGCGGCCGACTAAGCCGGCTGGCGGTCGAGGTCGCGCTGCGACTGGCGCGCGACCTGCTCGAGCAGCTCGGCGTCGATGATCGACCGCTGCCAGCAGCGCTCGTCGGCGGGGTCGGCGGCGGCGCGGGCCGCGTAGTCGGCGGCATGCGCGGCGTGTGTGACGACGTGCGCGACGGCGGCCGCGTGCCCGGCGGCGCGGGCCGCGGCGACAGCCTCCGCACCGACGGCCTCGCGCGCGGCGGCATGGGCGAGGAACGAGATCTCGCGCGCCGCCTCGGTCGTGATCGCACCGCTCGCCCAGGCCCGGGCCGCGGCGATGGCGGCGCGGGGCCGCGGATCCTGCTCGCGCTCGCCCTCGAACACGGCCAGGGCGCGCTCGGCGCAGAGGGCGGCCCACCGGGCGAGCTCACGGTGCTGGTGGGGAGTGATCATGCTGCCTGCCCTCTGCTGCGGCGCCCGACCCCCGATGGTGGGCGACTCTTCACGGGGATTATGTCGAGGGTTCCGCGGTTCTTACACGCGGCGCGCGACGAGTTCAGTCGGCGAGGCCGCTCCACTCCGCGAACGGGTCCCAGCCGCCCCGCTCGTCGACGACGTGCCCGTCGACGAGCACTGCCGGTCGCCCGCCGTGCCGATCGTCGACGGCCGCGACGACGCCGATCGCGCGGAAGCCGCCCGGCAGCGCGACGTGCGGCGGAAAGGTCGCGAGCAGCGAGTGGTCCTCGCCGCCGGTGAGCGCGAGGGCGCCCGTGCCCTCCTCGGCGAGCGCGCGGGCGTCGAGATCGATGACGACACCGCTCGCGCGGGCCACGCGCCGGGCGTCGAGCGCGAGCCCGTCGCTCAGGTCGAGCATTGCGGTGGCGCCGGCGAGGGCGGCGGCCACGCCGTCCGCGATCGGCGGGTGCGGGGTGAGCTGGGCGGCGACCGGCAGCGGATGCTCGGCGCGCGCTCGAGCGGCCGCCGCGGCATCCGGCGCCCCCGTCGCGTCGACGCCGAGCTCGAACAGCAGCGCCAGGCCCTGCGCCGCGAGCCCCAGCGGGCCGGAGACCGCGACGACGTCGCCCGGCCGCGCGCCGTCGCGCCGCACCGGCTCGCGCCCCTCGAGGTCGCCGAACGCCGTCACCGCGATCGTGAGGGTGTGCGACACGCTGAGGTCGCCGCCGACGACGCCGCAGCCCGGCGCGAGCGCGGCGCAGGCCTCGGCGAGACCGTCGGCGAAGGCCTCGAGCTCGGCGACCGGCGTCTCGGCGGGAGCCGCGAGCGCGACGACGAGGCTCGTCGGGCGGGCGCCCATCGCGGCGACGTCGCTGAGGTTCGTGGCGGCGGCCTTCCAGCCGAGGTCGTGCGGGCTCGACCATGCGCGCCGGAAGTCGGGGCCGTGGATCATCATGTCGGTCGTCACGACGTACCGGCCATCGGGAGCGGCGAGCACCGCGGCGTCGTCACCCGGGCCGAGCACGGTGGTCTCGCTCGCCGGCAGGCGCGGGATGATGCGGGCGAGCGCCGCGAGCTCGCCGACCGCGCCGAGCGTGTCGACCGGGTCGACCGGGTCGGGCTCGGGAGCGGTCATGGCCACCACGCTAGCCTGGGCCGCCGGTGCTGGACCCCTCGAGCGCCGCCGAGCCCGCCGACCGAGAGGAGCACCGTGACCCCGCACCGCCTGCGCGCCGCGTCGCGAGCGCTGCTGACGATCGCCGCGATCGCCGCCGTGCTCGTGCTCGGAGCGCAGCTCGTGGCCCCACCGCTCGCCGTGACGGCGCCGGTGCGCGCGATGATCGACGCGCTGCGCTTCGTCGGGCCCCCGCTCGCCGCCGTGCTCGGAGTGCTCGCGCTGCTGCGGGCCCGCCGGCTGGAGCGGCGCGCCCGCACGGGCGCCGCGGCACCGGAGCGCGACCGGGGCGACGCCGTGTTCCGCGGCCTCATCGGCGTCGCGCTCGTGCTCATGGCGGCCGGACTGCTGAGCGGCCTGTGGACGACGCTCGTGCTCACCCTCGGCTCGCTGCTGCCCTGACCGCGACGGGCTCGCGGCCGGCGCCGAGCCGCGCTGCGATAGCGTGGTGACCGATGTCGCACCGCACTCGCCCCGCCCGCGCCCGCCGGGCATCCGCCGCCGCGCTCGCCCTCGTGCCGCTCGCGCTCGCGGGCTGCGCCGGCACCGTCAACCTCGAGGCGGCTCCGGAGGCGAACGCGTACTCGTGCGCCGAGATCTCGGTGCGGCTGCCCGACGAGATCGCCGGATTCGAGCGCCGGTCGACCAACGCGCAGGCGACGGCGGCGTGGGGCGACCCGGCGGCGATCATCTACCGCTGCGGGCTGCCGGAGGTGGGGCCGAGCGAGCTGCCGTGCTTCACCGTCGACGGCGTCGACTGGCTGCTGGACGAGTCGGATGCTCCGCGCTACGTCTTCACCACCTACGGCCGCTCGCCCGCGACCGAGGTGATCGTCGACAACGACGTCGTGCGCGGGCCCGACGCGCTGCGGCCCATCAGCGCGAGCATCGCGGTCACCGAGGCGACCGGGCAGTGCCTCGACGCGACCGACGTCTTCGGCGGCGGCAGCGTCGCCCCGCAGGACTAGCGGGAGGGGGCCGCGCTCAGCGGCCGCACTCGGGCGGCGGCGGCGGCGAGCGGCGAGGCCGCCCGCGATCGCCTACGCGCGCGGGCCGTCGAGCCCGACGAGCTTGCCCGCGATGCCGCCGGCGGCGCGCAGCGCGGCCCCGCCGCCGAAGCCGGCCTGCGGGAAGACGACGCGCCGATCGCGCGCCTCGACGATCGCGCCGACGAGCACCTCGGCGGCGGGGCGCTGCGGCGCCCACAGGTACAGCGACAGCGCGCCGGGGATCGAGTTGACCTCGTTGACGTACAGCTCGCCCGTCGCCTCGTCGAGCAGCAGGTCGACGCGCACGATGCCCGTGAGGCGCGTGACGTCGGCGACGCGGGCGGCGAGGTCGCGCGCGGCCTCGTGCACGCTCTCGGCGACCTGCGCGGGGAACTCGCGCGGGGCGCTCGTGAGCCCGGCATCCGACCCGGCACCGCCGGCGAGGTACTTCTCGGCGTACGAGTAGAGGGCGCTCTGCCCCTCGCCGCGCAGCGGCTTCTCGAGCTGCGTGATCTCGAGCTGCGGGTGCGTGCGGAACGAGATGTTGAGGTCGACGAGCTCGGGGCGGTACGGCTCGAGCACGGCGCCGTTGCGCAGGTGCACGCTCGCGCCGGTGAGGGCGCGCGCGGCGTCGATGTCGTCGGCGATCTCGATGCCGATCGACGAGCCGCCGAAGCGCGGCTTGACGATGTACGGGCCCGCGAACGAGGGCTCGCGCAGCGTCGAGACGGCCTCGCGCGGCAGCGAGGGGATGCCCGCAGCCGTCATGAGGCCGCCGAACGCGAGCTTGTCCATGCCCACGGCGCCCGCGAACAGGGTCGACCCGGTGGCGGGGATGCCCAGCAGCGAGAACAGCGCGGCGGCTCCGCCGCCCTCGCCCACGCCGCCGTGCAGGCACAGCAGGGCCGCCTCGACCTCGAGCTTCTCGGCGCCCAGCCGCTTGCGGCGGTAGAGCCCCGCCTCACCCGAGACGCGCACCTCGAGCGCGACCGACTCGCGCGGCGCGCCCTCGAGGTAGTCCTTCGCCTCGGTCGCGTCGGGAACCCGGTACCACTCCCCCGTCGGCGCCCAGTAGATCGGCACCACGCGGTGGCCGGCGGCGACGAGCACGCGCTCGGCCTGCAGGCCCGTGAGGATGGAGATCTCGTGCTCGGGGCTCGGCCCGCCGAAGACGACGGCCCACGGTGCGGACTGCGCAGCGCTCATGATTCCCCTGTCAGGTCGTGCGCCGCGGCCTGCGCCCCGCCCGGGCGGCGACTCACGGGTAGTGGTCGGGCAGGTCGTTCTCGTAGAGGATAACGCCCCGGTCACCGGCCTTCCGGACGGCCTCGGCGACGGCGGCCTCGCGGCCGTCGACCGCGTGCGCGCCCTCGCCGTAGCCGGCGAGCAGCGCCGCACGGTTGGTGCGGCCGACCGCGTAGAGCGTCGCGCCGGCCTGCTTGATCGCGGCACCGAAGGCGCGGTTGCGCTCAACCTGCACGGGGCCGAGCTCGACCATGCCGGGGGTCACGACGACGAGCTCGCCGCCGCGCTCGGCCGCGAGCCGCGCGGCGCCCTCGAGGGCGCGGTGCGCGCCGACGGGGTTGGAGTTGTAGGTGTCGTCCACGACGAGCGCGCCGCTCGGCGCCTGCTGCACCTCGGCGCGGTGCTGCGAGCCGGGAAGATCGGCCAGGCGGCCGGCGATCGTGGCGACCGGCACATCCGCCGCGAACGCGATGCCCGCGGCGACGGCGACGTTCACGGCGTGGCCGGTGCTCGAGATCGCGACCGGCACCGGCTGCGCCTCGCGACCGATGCGGATCGTCGCGGCGCCCGAGGCGCCCGGCTCGTCGGCACCCGTCGCGTCGAGCACGACGTCGGCGTCGGCACCCGGCTGCAGCGAGACGGTGACGACGCGCTTGCCCTTCGCCGCGCACTCCTCGGCCAGGCGCGCCAGCCGCGGGTCGTCGATCGGCAGCACGACGGTGCGCGCCCGCTCGGTGATCTCGGCCTTCGCGCGGAAGATCGTGTCGGTCGTGCGCATGCGCTGCAGGTGGGCCTCGCCGATGACCGTGATCGCCGCGATGTCGGGCGGGAAGTGCGTCGACAGCTCGCGGATCTCGCCCGCCCCGAAGATGCCCATCTCGGCCACGAAGATCTCGGTGCCCGGCACGAGCTTGTCGTTGACGGCGCGCGAGAGGCCCAGGCGGTTGTTGAAGGATGCGGGGCTCGCGACGGTCGTGTACGTGGCCGACAGCAGGTGCGCGACGTAGTTCTTCGTGCTCGTCTTGCCGTATGACCCGGTGATCGCGACCACACGCGGCTTCACCTGGTCGAGGCGCTTCTTGGCCTGGTCGACGAACTTCTTCGAGCCGGCCTTCTCGATCGGCGCGGTGATCGCGAGCGCGAGGTCGGTGATCGGCGCGCTCAGCAGAAGCACGAGGGCCGGGCCGGCCGCCCCGAGCAGCGCGGCGAGGGCCAGGGCGAGGCCCAGGTGCAGCACGATCCAGACCACGAGCAGGCGCTTGACCCGCGCCGTGATGGCGAACGTCGCCGAGGTGCCGCGAGGCCTCAGCCCGAGCGGCAGGAACGCGAGCAGCACGACCGCGGCGACGGCGGCGAGCGCGAGCGGGGCATCCGCCCCCGACGACACGACCGCGATCGCGGCGACCACGACGAGCAGCGACGCGACGGCGAAGCCCAGCAGCGTCGCCGGCTCGCGCGTCAGCCACAGCCCGGCCATGCGCGAGACCCACGTGGGCACGTAGTGCTCGCGCTGGGCGACGCGCAGCCAGCGGGCGGCGACGGGCACGGCGGCGAGGGCCGCGAGCCCCAGCGCCACGAGCGTGAAGGGGGCGAGCAGGGTCATGCGGTGCGATCCAGTTCGTCGAGGAAGGTCAGCAGCTCTTCGCGCACGGCGAGCTCGAGGTCGCCGGTGAGCAGGTGCTCGGTGCCGCCGACGACGCGGAAGCTCGCGCCGCAGCGCTCGGCGGCGACGCGACCGGCGTCGGTCGGGGCGGCGGTGTCGTGCTCGCCCCACACCATGCGGATCGGGCAGGTCAGCGCGGCGAGATCGTCGTCGTAGTTCTCGCCGACGGCCTTCACGAGGATGCCGCGCATGACGCCCTGGGCGGCGCGGTAGTCGGCGGAGCCGCGCTGGTTGCGCAGGTCATCCATGCGCGCGTCGCTCAGCAGGCCTGCCCGGTTCGCCCAGCGGGCCAGGCGGAACGACAGCGGCGGAGCGCTCGGCGCGGCGAGACGCACGAGCGGGGCCCCGGTGAGCAGCAGACCGCGCACGAGCTCCGGGCGGCGCGCGGCGAGGCGCACGGCGACGCGGCCGCCGAACGAGTGGCCGACGATGACGACGGGCGCGTAGGCGGCGATCGCGTCGGCGACGAGCTCGGCGTACCGCTCGGTGCCCCACACGTCGTCGGGAGCGGGCGCCGGCCCGAACCCGGGCAGGTGGATGCTCACCGCGTCGAGCCCGCTCAGGATCGTCGCGAAGTCGGAGCCATCGCGGCCCCAGCCGTGCAGCGCGACGACGCGCGGCGGGGTCGAGCCGAACTTCTCGGCCAGGACGCGGCCTCCCGCGAGAGTCGTGATCACGCGTTCAGCCTACCGTCAGGCATCCCCCGAACAGGGGTCAGGATGCTCGGTGCGCGCCGCGCGCCCGACCGGTGTCGCCCGCTCACTCGCCCTGCGGCTCGTCGCTGTCGGTGGCCAGGTGCGGTGCCAGCTCGCGCGGGTCGAGCGTGCCCTCGAGCACCTGCGCGACCTGCGCGACGATCGGCATCGTCACCCCGCGCTGGGCGGCGAGCTCGAGGATCGGCCCGACCGACGACAGACCCTCGGCGGTCTGATTCATCTGCGCGATCACCTCGGTGAAGGCGTAGCCCTGCCCGAGCAGGCGACCCGCGGTGTTGTTGCGCGACAGCTTCGACTCGCACGTGGCGATGAGGTCGCCGAGGCCCGCGAGGCCCGACATCGTCTCGGGTCGGGCGCCGTAGGCGACGGCGAAGTGGGTGAGCTCGACGAGGCCGCGGGTGATGATCGAGGCCTTCGTGTTCTCGCCGTAGCCCACGCCGTCGGCGATACCGACCGCGACGGCGATGAGGTTCTTCAGCACGCCGCCGAACTCGGTGCCGATGACGTCGGTGTTGACGAACGAGCGGAAGTAGTCGTTCGTCGCCGCGGCGGCGACCGCGACGGCCGTGTCGCGGCTCGAGCTCGCCACGACGGCCGCGGTCGGCTGCTTCTTGGCGATCTCGAGCGCCAGGTTCGGGCCGCTGACGACGGCGATGCGGTCGATGTCGATCGCGAGCTCGGCGGCGATGACCTCGCTCATGCGCAGGCCCGTGCCCCGCTCGACGCCCTTCATGAGGCTCACGACGGGCACGTCGGGCGGCACGATGTCGCGGATCGAGTGCAGATTCGAGCGCAGCGACTGGCTCGGCACCGAGAGGTAGACCTGCTGCGCGCCCGCGAGCACGCGCTCGAGCGAGTCGTGCGCGCGCAGGTTCGGCGGCAGGTTGATGCCGGGCAGGTAGTCGCTGTTGCGGTGGGTCTCGGTGATCTCCTGCGCGACCTCGCGGCGGCGGGCCCACAGCACGACGTCGCTGCCGCCGTCGGCGAGCAGCTTCGCGAACGTCGTGCCCCACGAGCCCGCGCCCAGCACGGCGATGCGCAGGGCATCCGGTTCGATGTCGGTCAGCGGCAGGCGCAGCGCCTCGGTCAGCGGCGGATGCTCGCGCGCGGGCTGCACGCCGGCCGCGGTCGACTCACTCAAAGCGGCCCGTCTCCTTCTGGTTGTTCTTCGCCGGATCCCAGCGCTCGGCCGGCGGCTGCTCGCCGCGCAGGTCGCCCAGCAGCGCAGCGATCGCGTTCATGACGCGCGTCGTGCCCTCGGTGAGCACCGCCTGGTCGATCGGGCGCCCCATGAGGTCGCTCAGGTCGACCGGGTCGCCGATCTTGCACACGATGCGCTTGCGCGGGAAGAAGCTGATCTTCTTCGAATACCGCGACATGATCTGCTGCGTGCCCCAGTGGGCCGCCGGGATGATCGGCACGCCGGCCTGCAGCGCCATGCGCACCGCGCCGGACTTGCCGCGCATCGGCCACAGGTCGGGGTCGCGCGTGAGGGTGCCCTCGGGGTAGATGATCACGGCGAGCTCATTGTCGACGAGCTGCTGCGCGGCCTTGAGCGGCGCGTCGGGGCGCCCGCCGCCCTCGCGGTCGACCGGGATCTGACCGCTCGCGCGCAGGATCGCCCCGAGCACGGGGTTCTTGAACACGCTCGCCTTCGCCAGGAACCGCGGCACCCGCCCGAGGCCCCACACGAAGCGGCCCATGATGACCGGGTCGATCTCGCTGTAGTGGTTCGGCGCGAGGATGAAGGCGCCCTGCTTGGGCAGCTTGTGGCCGTCGATCGTCACGTACTTCGCCATGAGGGTGAGGATCGGCAGCAGCAGCGCGGCGATGAGGTGCCAGAGCAGCGTCTTCTCGCGGCGACGTCGGGCGGGGCGGGGCTGCGCACTCGCAGGGGTGGCGTCGGTCACCGCACCAGGGTAGTCGCTGGCGTGCGAGCGGGCCGCGGCGCGACCCGCCCGCGCCGACTACTGCACGAGCTCGAAATCGGCGCCGAGCTGGGCGAGCTTGTCGATGAAGAGCTCGTAGCCGCGGCTGATGATGCCGACGTTGCTGATCGTCGAGGTGCCCTCGGCGGCGAGCGCCGCGATGAGGTGGCTGAAGCCGCCGCGCAGGTCGGGCACGCGCACGTCGGCGCCGTGCAGCGGGGTGGGCCCGGTGATGACGGCGGCCTGCTCGAGCGGGCGGCGCGGCACGCGGCGGGTGATCGAGGCGATGCCGCTCTTGTACACGACGATGTCGGCGCCCATCTCGTTGAGGGCGTCGGTGAAGCCGAAACGGTTCTCGTACACGGTCTCGTGCACGACCGACTGCCCCTCGGCCTGCGTGAGGGCGACGATGAGCGGCTGCTGCCAGTCGGTCATGAAGCCGGGGTGCACGTCGGTCTCGACCATGACGGGCTTGAGCGGGGTGCCGGGGTGCCAGAAGCGGATGCCGTCCTCCAGCACCTCGAACTCGCCACCGACCTTGCGGTAGACGTTGAGGAACGTCATGAGCTCCTGCTGCTTCGCCCCGCCGACGACGATGTCGCCGCGCGTGGCGAGGGCCGCGGATGCCCAGCTCGCGGCCTCGTTGCGGTCGAAGATCGCCGAGTGCAGGTAGCCGCGCAGCGTCTCGACGCCCTCGATGACGATGACGCGGTTCGGCTCGACCGAGATGATCGCGCCCATCTTCTGCAGGATCGCGATGAGATCCATGATCTCGGGCTCGATCGCGGCGTTCTTCAGCTCGGTCGTGCCCGTCGCGCGCACGGCCGACAGCAGCACCTGCTCGGTCGCGCCGACGCTCGGGTAGGGCAGCTCGATGCGGGCGCCGCACAGCCCGTTCGGGGCGGTGAGACGGATGCCGTCGGGCAGCTTCTCGACCGTCGCGCCGAGGGCGCGCAGCGCGTTGAGGTGGAAGTCGATGGGCCGGTCGCCGATCTTGCAGCCGCCGAGGTCGGGAATGAACGCCTCGCCGAGCTGGTGCAGCAGCGGCCCGCAGAACAGGATCGGGATGCGGCTGGAGCCCGCGTGCGCGTTGATCTCGGCGATGTGGGCGGTCTGCACGTTCGTCGGGTCGAGCTCGAGCGTGCCCGCCTCAGTCTCGGTCACGGCCACGCCGTGCGCCTCGAGCAGGCCGCGCACCACGTGCACGTCGCTGATCTCCGGCACGCCCTTGAGCGTGCTCTGGGTGTCGGCGAGCAGCGCGGCGACCATCGCCTTGGTGACGAGGTTCTTCGCCCCGCGCACCTCGATGCGACCCATGAGCGGCTTGCCGCCGCGGATGACGATCGTGTCGGAGGCGAGGCCGACGCGCTCGGCCGCCTTCTGCGAGTCGAGGTCGAGCGTGCTGGTGGTGGTCATGCGGACCTCTTCCGGTCGGCCCGGGGTCACCGGGCGGGGAGCGTGCGGGGCCGCCAGGATTCGCGGCGGGCCTCGAAGTCGGTGATCGCCTGCTCGTCACGGAGGGTCAGCCCGATGTCGTCGAGCCCCTCCAGCAGGCGCCACCGCGTGTAGTCGTCGATGTCGAAGGAGGCAACGATACTCCCGACCGTGACATTCCTCGCGTTCAGGTCGACAGTCGCCTCCAGGCCCGGGTTCGCCTCGATCTCGGCCCACATGCGCTCGACCGTCTCCTCGTCGACGGTGCCGGCGAGCAGGCCCTGCTTGCCGGCGTTGCCGCGGAAGATGTCGGCGAACCGAGGGCTGATCACGGCGCGGAAGCCGAAGTCGCGCAGCGCCCAGACGGCGTGCTCGCGGCTGGAGCCCGTGCCGAAGTCGGGGCCTGCGATGAGAACGCGCGGGTTGGCGTACGCGGCCTGGTTGAGCACGAACTCCGGATCCTGGCGCCAGGCGGAGAACAGCCCGTCGTCGTAGCCGGTCTTCGTCACGCGCTTGAGGTAGACGGCCGGGATGATCTGGTCGGTGTCGACGTTCGAACGGCGCAGCGGCACCGCGACGCCCGTGATGGTGCTGATCTTCTCCATCAGGCGCTCACTCCCTCGATGCCGGTGTAGGCGGGGTCGACCTCGATGCCGAGCTCGATGAGATCGGCGGGGCTCGAGAGCGTGCCGCGGATCGCCGTCGCCGCGGCGACGAGCGGGCTCACGAGGTGCGTGCGGCCGCCCTTGCCCTGGCGACCCTCGAAGTTGCGGTTGCTCGTTGAGGCGCAGCGCTCGCCGGGCGCGAGCTGGTCGGGGTTCATGCCGAGGCACATCGAGCAGCCGGCGAAGCGCCACTCGCCGCCGAACTCCTCGACGATCTTGTCCAGGCCCTCGGCCTCCGCCTCGAGGCGCACGCGCGCCGAACCGGGCACGACCATGACGCGCACGCCCTCGGCCTTCTTCTGCCCCTTGATGATCGAGGTGAAGGCGCGCAGGTCGTCGAGGCGGCTGTTCGTGCACGAGCCCATGAAGACGGCGTCGACGGGAATCTGCTTCATCGGCGTGCCCGCCTGCAGGTCCATGTACTCCAGCGCCCGCTCGGCGGCGGCGCGCTCGTTCGGGTCGATGATCGTCGACGGGTCGGGCACCGAGTCGTTGAGGTTCACGCCCTGGCCGGGGTTCGTGCCCCAGGTGACGAACGGCTCGAGCTCGTCGGCGTCGATGAAGACCTCCGCGTCGAAGACGGCGTCGTCGTCGGTGCGCAGCGTGTTCCAGTACTCGACGGCCGTCTCCCAGTCGGCGCCCTGCGGCGCGTGCGGGCGGCCCTGCAGGTAGGCGTAGGTGGTCTCGTCGGGCGCGACCATGCCGGCGCGCGCACCCGCCTCGATCGACATGTTGCAGATCGTCATGCGGCCATCCATCGACAGCGCCCGGATCGCCGAGCCGCGGTACTCGAGCACGTAGCCCTGCCCGCCGCCCGTGCCGATCTTCGCGATGACGGCGAGGATGATGTCTTTCGCGGTGACGCCGGGTCGCAGCGTGCCCTCGACGGTGATCGCCATCGTCTTGAACGGCTTCAGCGGCAGCGTCTGCGTGGCGAGCACGTGCTCGACCTCGCTCGTGCCGATGCCCATCGCGAGCGCGCCGAACGCGCCGTGCGTGGAGGTGTGCGAGTCGCCGCAGACGACCGTGATGCCCGGCATCGTCAGGCCCAGCTGCGGGCCGACGACGTGCACGATGCCCTGCTCGACGTCGCCGAGCGAGTGCAGGCGCACGCCGAACTCGGCGCAGTTCTTGCGCAGGGTCTCGATCTGGATGCGGCTCGTCGGCTCGGCGATCGGCTTGTCGATGTCGAGCGTCGGGGTGTTGTGGTCCTCCGTCGCGATCGTCAGTTCGGGGCGGCGCACCGGGCGGCCGGCGAGGCGGAGGCCGTCGAAGGCCTGCGGGCTCGTGACCTCGTGCACGAGGTGCAGGTCGATGTAGAGCAGATCGGGCTCGCCGTTCTCGCCCTTGGCGACGAGATGCGATTCCCACACCTTCTCGGCGAGCGTGCGCGGACGAGAGGTGCCGGCGGAGTGAGCGGTCATGACGCGATCGTGTCCTTCTTCGTTCAGGGGTTCCGGCCGACGGAGAACTCCGCGACGAGAGTGGCCTGGAGGATCAGGACTCGCCGCGGCGACGAAGGAGGAGTCGACCGAGAAGCATCGGCCCAGACTATCATCGGCGCCCGCGCGCCCCGCGCTCTCAGGCGCCGCCGAGCCCGGGTCTACACTGCACGCATCCATCGGGTCTTCGGGGTCGCGGTCTCCGCCGTCTACCCGCTCTACGTGACCAAGGTCGAGCGCAAGGGGCGCACGCGCGCCGAGCTCGACGAGGTCATCGAGTGGCTCACCGGGCTCGACGACGCGGAGCTCGCCCGGCACCTTGCGCAGGGCTCGACGTTCGAGGAGTTCTTCGCCGCGGCGCAGCTCAACCCGAAGGCGGAGCTCATCACGGGCGTCATCTGCGGCGTGCGGGTGGAGGACATCGAGGACCCCCTCGTGAAGCGCATCCGACACCTCGACAAGCACGTCGACGAGCTCGCGCGCGGCAAGGCGATGGAGAAGGTGCTGCGCGGCTGACGCCGGTCAGGGCCCGTCGAGGAGGCGGATCCGGAACGATCCCAGGTGGAGCGCGTCGCCCACCTCGACCCGCAGCGGGTGCCCGGGCGACACCGGCAGGACCTGGCCCTCGTGGGTCGCGCGCTCCGTGCCGTTCGTGGACGCGAGGTCGTGCACGAGCAGAGCGCCCTGATCGGGCTCGATCGCGGCGTGCGTCTTCGACACCGAGCGCCGGGGGTCGATGAGGCGCACGAGCTCGGCACCGCGCCAGCCGTCGAGCTCGGCGGGGTCGCGGCCGAGGAGCATGCGCCCCGTGACCGGAAAGCGGCGACCGTCGGGGAGCTCGATCATCACGCCGACTAAGTCGGTCGACTGATCAGCGTCCGGACTACACCGCGAATGGTCGTCGTTGCTCATCGGGGCTCCCTGGGGTCGCGAGAGATCCTAGCCTTCCGCTGTCCCGTGCGCTCCCCCGCCGGCGCGCGGGAGGGTGTCCTCGAGTGCGGCCCCCGGCCGCTCGCGCGTGGAGGCAATGCGATCGGACGCGTCGTCGTCGACGACGAGCGCCGACGCGCTCGACGACTCGACGACGATCGCGGTGACGTTGTCGGAGCCGCCGGCCGCGACGGCCGCCTCGACGAGAGCGTCGGCGACCGAGCCCTCCTCGCCCGCGGCGCCGTGGCGCATGAGGAGCTCGGCGATCTCGTCGTCGCTGAGCTCGCGGGTCAGCCCGTCCGAGCACAGCAGGAACACCTGCTCTCCCGAGACGGGCAGCAGCCAGATGTCGGCGACCACGTCGGCGCGGACCCCGACGGCGCGCGTGATGACGTTGCGCTCCGGGTGCACGAGGGCCTCCTCGGCGGTGAGCCGACCCGTGTCGACGAGCTCCTGCACGAACGAGTGGTCGACCGTGAGCTGGGTCAGCTCCCGGCCGGTCCACTCGTAGAGGCGCGAGTCGCCGATGTTGGCCGCCATCCAGTAGGGGGCGTCACCGGCCCCGCGCACGAGGGCGAGGACGACGAGGGTCGTGCCGGAGACGCCCTCGACGCCGTCGCGCTGCGACTGGTCGCGCACGGCGTCGTTGGCGGCGGCGATCGCGTCGATGAGCTCGTCGACCGTCGGCACAGCCTCGGCCGGAACGCGCTCGGCGAGCGCCGCGATCGCCGTGCGACTCGCGACGTCGCCGCGCTCGTGACCGCCCATGCCGTCGGCGACGACGAAGAGCGGCGCGGAGGCGCGGAAGCTGTCCTCGTTGAGCGGGCGCACGGCACCCGCGGAGGTCTGAGCGGAGACCGCGATGCGGGTGAGCCCGGAGCCGACGGGAACGACCGTCTCATCGCGCACGAACAACGCCCCCTCGATCACCGACCTGTCGGTGCACAACCCTAGCGACTGTTTGAGGAGCACTCAGTGCCGGATTGCACCGGCCGAGCATCCGCCCCCGATGTGTTCGGAGCGGGGCCGCCGAGGGTGCGGTCGATCAGCGGTCGCGCGACTCGCTCGCTCCGGGGACGGGCGCCTCGCCCTCGGCCGTCGCCTCGACGACCGAGGGCGCGTCGTCGTCGCTCGGGCCCGTGAGGCTCGGGATGTACCGGTGCTCGCGACGCAGCTTGACCAGGCTCGCTGCGACCGAGACGGCCATCGCGAGGATGATCACGATGAGCGAGGTCCACGTGTCGATCTCGGGCACCGGAAGCGGCTCGCCCCCGTTGATGAACGGCACCTCGTTCTCGTGCAGGGCCTGCAGCACGAGCTTCACGCCGATGAAGGCGAGGATGAACGCGATGCCGTACTTGAGGTACTCGAGCTTGTCGACGAGGTGCCCCAGGAGGAAGTAGAGCTGGCGCAGGCCCATGAGGGCGAAGACGTTCGCCGTGAAGACGATGAACGGGCTCTGCGTGATGCCGAAGATCGCCGGGATCGAGTCGAGCGCGAAGATCAGGTCGGTCGTGCCGATCGCGATGAAGACGATGAGCAGGGGCGTGAAGAAGGTCTTGCCGTCGATGCGCGTGCGGATCTTCATGCCGTGGAACTCGTCGGTGATCGCGATGCGCTTGCGCAGGAAGCCGATGAGCTTCGACTCGCGCTCCTCGTCGTCCTCGCGGCCCGAGAACGCCTGCTGCGCGGCCGTGACGAGCAGGAACGCGCCGAAGATGTAGAAGACCCAGCTGAAGTTCTCGATGAGCGCGGCGCCGAGCAGGATGAACACGCCGCGGAAGATGAGCGCCAGGATGATGCCGACCATGAGCACCTCCTGCTGCATCTTCTTGGGCACCGAGAACTGGGCCATGATGATGACGAACACGAAGAGGTTGTCGATCGAGAGGCTGTACTCGGTCAGCCAGCCGGCGACGAACTCGCCGCCCGCGTCGGGGCCCACGAAGGCGAACATCATGCCGGCGAAGACGAGCGCGAGCGCCACGTAGAAGGCGACCCAGAGACCCGACTCCTTCGGGCTCGGCACGTGCGGCCGCTTGACGACGAGCAGCAGATCGGCGAGCAGGATCAGGCTCAGCACGACGAACGAGCCGATCTCGAACCAGACGGGGATGACGTAGTCCACGAAGGCCTTCCGGGGGGTGGTGACGGAGCCGCGGGGGCGGCGAACTGGGCGAGTCTACCCGCGCGAGCGGCGTGCGCTCTGGGCGGGCGTCCGGGGAGCGCGCGGCGAGCATCCGCCCCCGCGGCCGCGCCGCACGCGCACCGCACACGCGCTGGGCCCGTTCCGCGCCGGCGAGAATGACGAAACCCCCGGCATGACCGGGGGTTTCGTATCTGGTGACCCCAGCGGGATTCGAACCCGCGTTACCGCCGTGAGAGGGCGGCGTACTAGGCCGCTATACGATGGGGCCGTTCGCGACTGGACGAGTATGGCATAGGTGCCGAGCGGATTCCAAAACGGCTGCCTCGGCACCCGACCCCCTCTCCTCCGCGGCCGCTCAGGGCGCCGGAGCGAGCACGCGCAGCGCCCCCGGCTCGACCGTCACGTCGATCGGCAGCGGCGCGATGCGCTCGCCGTCGGCGTACGCGACGATGCCGTCGGCCTCGATGCGGATGCTGCGCCCGCGCCGCATGATCACGCGCGGGTCGGTCACGTGCGTGCCCGCGAACACGCGCGGGAAGATGCGCAGGAACGCCAGCCGCCCGAGGGGGCGCACGATCATGACGTCGAGCAGGCCGTCGTCGAGCACCGCGTCCGGTGTGACGCGCATGCCGCCGCCGAGCGAGGTGTTGTTGCCGACCGAGACGAGCAGCGCGCGCTCGCGCAGCTCCTCCCCGTCGATCATGAGCCGGTACGCGATCGGGCGCAGCCGGGCGAGCTCGATGAGCAGCGCGACCGTGTAGCGGCTGCGGCCGCGCGGGCGGCGCAGCCGGTTCGCGCGCTCGTTGACGATCGCGTCGAAGCCGGCCGAGAGCACGCACGCGAAGCGGCGGGAGCCGCCGGTGCGCTCGGCTCCGTCGATCGAGGCGGTTCCGGCGGTGCCGGTGGTGCCAGCGGGCGACGCGGTGCCGTGATCGATGCGGGCCGCGTCGATGACGCGGGGGCCGTGATCGAGGGCGTCGAGCATCCGCTCGATCGCCGCCTCGGGGTCGTTGAGGGGGATGCCCAGCCCGCGCGCCATGTCGTTGCCGGTGCCGCTCGGCACGATGCCCAGCGGGGTGCCCGTGCCGGCGGTGAGCTCGACGCCGAGGTTGACCATGCCGTCGCCGCCGACCACGACGAGGGCGTCGACTCCGGAGGCGAGCCTGGCCGCGGCGGCAGCCCGCACCGCCTCGAGGCTCGGCTCGACGAGCTCGTGCACGACGTGCCCGCGCTCGCGCAGGAGGGCGACCACGCGAGGGCCGACCTCGCGGCCGCGACCGAAGGAGGCCGTGGGGTTGATCGCCACCGCGAGCGTGCGCACCGTCGTCACACCTGCCGATTATGGAGGCGGAACGGTCGTGCGCGGTGCGCGGCGGGCATCCGCCCGGTCAGCGCGTCGCGCCCTGTCAGCTGCCGCGGTTGTTCTGCAGCTCGAAGACGGCGAGCAGCTCAGCGACGGCCCTCTCGCGCTCGTCGCCGCCGGCGTCGAACATGTCGGTCACGTGCGTGCGCAGGTGGTTCTCGACGAGCAGCTTGTTGAGGCTGCGCAGGCTCTTCTGGATCGCGAGCGACTGCGTGATGATGTCGACGCAGTACTCGTCGGCCTCGATCATGCGCTCGATGCCGCGCATCTGACCCTGCAGGATGCGCGCGCGGTGCAGCGAGCGCTTCTTGATGTCGTCGATCATTCGGCAAGCGTACCCCCCGGGGGTACCGGTGCGATAGGGGCGCGCACACGGCGGGCGCGAGTACCGTGACGGCATGATCCTCACCAAGCACGAGCACGCCTGCCTGGAGCTCGAGAAGGAGGGCGCGCGTCTCGTCGTCGACCCCGGCCTGTTCGCCGCCCCCTTCGACGCCCCCAGCCTCGTCGCCGTCGTCGTCACGCACGAGCACGCCGACCACGTCACGCCCGAGCACCTCGACCGCCTGCTGGCGGCCTCCCCCGGTGCCGCCCTGTTCGCGCCCGCCGGTGTCGCCGCCGCGCATCCCGGGTACGACTGGCAGGTCGTCGCCGCGGGGGATGCCCGTGAGGCGGGGCCGTTCCGGCTCGCCTTCTCGGGCGGTCGGCACGCGGTCATCCACGCGAGCATCCCCGTCATCGACAACCTCGGCGTCATGATCGACGACGCGCTGTACTACCCGGGCGACTCGTTCACCGACCCCGGCGTGCCGGTCGACGTGCTCGCGGTGCCGGCGAGCGCGCCGTGGCTCAAGATCGGCGAGGTCATGGACTACCTCGACGCGGTGCGGCCGCGCCGGGCGTTCCCGACGCACGAGCGCGTGAACTCCGACGCGGGCAACGCGATGGCGAACGGGCGCATCCAGCACGTCGTCGAGCAGCACGGCGGGCGCTTCTTCCCGCTCGTGGCGGGCGACACGCTCGAGGTCTAGGGAGCGACGCTCGCCGGGACGGCGGCGGCGCGGGTGCGCCGACGCGCGTCGCGCCGAGCCGTAGCCAGCACAACCCCCGCGGCGACCGCGGTGAGCGCGGCGGTGGCGATCGCGAGCGACAGCGTGAGGGCATCCGGCGCGACGATCGGCTGCCCGCGCAGGGCTTGCTGCGTCACGTTCGCGACGACCGCCGCGAACGCCGCCGCGCCGACGAGCACGAGGCGTCGCCGCACTGCGGCCGAGGCGAGCACGGGTGCGCGTCGGGCGGCGAGCTCGAGCAGCAGCGCGAGCAGCGGTAGCACTTGCAGCGCGTGCATGCCGACGAAGTGAGGGATGCGCAGGTCGCCGGCGACCGTGCTCCAGCCGAGCAGCGGCAGGCCGGGGCCACCATCGGGCAGGCCGACGGTGTGCGCCCCGGCCACGCCTTGGAAGTCGGCCAGCTGCGCGCTCGTCGGCCCCGTCATGAGGAACCCGAGCGCGAGTCCCACGAGCGACAGCAGGATGCCCGCCCGCAGTGACGCCCGCCGGGCCGCGTCGGCGCCGGGGCTGCGCCACAGCACGACCCCTGCGACGAGCGTGGCGACCCACAGCGTCGTGATCGCGCTCGCCATGATCGACCACGCCGTCGTCGCGAGCGGCGTGTCGACCATGAAGTGGCTGCGCAGGCCCGCCGCGGCGAAGCCGACGATGATGACGAGCTCGATCGCGAGGGTCACGGCGATGACCGTGCCCGCCCACCACGCGATTCGCCGGGTACGAAGGCGGCCCGGCAGCGCCGTGAGGTGCCCGAGCAGCCACGCCCACGTCGCGGCGTAGATCGTGCCCGAGATCGCGAACTTCAGCGGCTTCTCCCACAGCGGCCGGCCGACGAGCTCGCGGCCGTCGAGGGCGTAGCCGACCGCGGCGACGACCGCCAGCACGGCGAGCGCCGCGGCGAGCGCGAGCAGCGGGCGGTGCCACTGCTGCGGCGGCAGGTCGAGCCGCCAGTCGGGCCGCCCGTCGGGGCGCCCGGTGAGCGTCAGGTCGTCTTCGGCGTCGTGGGCGGATGCTCGGGTCTCGGTCAGCACGGCGTGTCCTGTCGGTCGGGGTCGAGGTCGGGGGCGGGGAACCGCTCGAGCGAGGCGTGCTCCTGGGCCGCTCGGCGCAGCCCCGCGGCGAGCGCGTCGCCGAGCACGGTGCCGACGATGACGACGTCGACCATCTCGGTGCGGTCGCCGTGCGAGCGCTCGCCCGCCGCGGCGACGGCGGCGAGGTCGGCGCGGGCCACGAGCTCGGCGGCGTCGGCGTAGGCGTCGAGGGCCTCCAGCAGGGCATCCTGGCCGAGAGCGACGTAGGCGTCGAGGACGCGGGCGGCCATGGCGAGCCCGGGGTTCTCGCGGTGCACACGCCAGCCGCGGCGCGCGCAGAGCTCGTCGATCAGGCGGCGGCCGGTGCCGCTCGGCGACTCTTCTTCCGGAGCGCTCGAGGGCGCGAGACGCTCGGTCACGGCGCGCTGGGCGATGCCGAGAACGGAGTGCACGGGCAGGTCGTCGCGCTGCATCGCCGAGACGACCTCGGCGGCGCGGGCGACAGGCAGCCCGCCGACGTCGATGAGCGCCCGGACGAGGCGCACGCGATTGATGTGACTCTCGTCGTACTGCGCCTGATTGGGGCTCGTGCGCTCGCCGGCGTGCAGCAGGCCCTCGCGCAGGTAGAACTTCAGCGTCGGCACCGGGGTGGCCGTCGCCGTGCTCAGCTCGCTCATCCTCATGTGGATAGCGTAACTATCGATAGTGCTGCTGTCTATACCTGGATGCTGTCGCGCGCAGGGACGAGCATCCGCCCCGCGTCAGGCGCGGTCGAGCGCGTCGATGTAGCGCAGCACGATGCCCTCACGCAGCGCCCACGGCGAGATCGTGAGCGTCGGCACGTCGAAGACCTTCATCGCCGTGCGCAGCAGGATGGCCCCGGCGAGGATCTGGTAGCCGCGCTCGGGCGTGATGCCGGGCAAATACTGCCGCACCTCCGAGGGCATCTCGCGCAGGGTCGGCTCCCACTCCTTGAGGCCTTCGTAGCGGATGGGCGCCGCCTCGCCCGTGAGCGGGTCGGCGGGGCCGCCGACGAGCCTGCCGAGCGAGCGGATCGTCTTCGACGTGCCGACGACGCGCGTCGGCCGGGGCCGGTCGGCGAAGACCGTGTCGCGCGCCTCGGTGAAGACCGCGCGGGCGTGGGCGCGCAGGGCGGAGACGGCCTCGCGCGCCGGCGGGTCGTCGCGCAAGTGGTTGATCGTGGCGCGGCCGGCGCCGAGGGGCAGGGAGACCTGCACGTCGGGGTACTCGTCGGCCCCCTGGGCGATCTCGAACGAGCCGCCGCCGATGTCGAACAGCAGGATCTCACCGGCCGACCAGCCGAACCAGCGGCGCACGGCGAGCATCGTGATGCGGGCCTCGTCGTCGCCCGAGAGCACCTGCAGCTCGACGCCCGTCTCGCGCGCGATGCGCGCGAGCACCTGCTCGCCGTTCGCGGCCTCGCGGATCGCCGAGGTCGCGGTCGAAATGACGTCGTCGACGCCGATCTCGGCGACCGTCGCCGCCGCGCTGCCGATCGCGTCGATGAGCAGCCGCTGGCCCTCCTCGACGATCGCGCCCTCGGCGTCGAGGAAGCGCATGAGCCGCAGCGTCGAGCGCTCCGAGTGGTATGGCACGGGGCTCGCTCCGGGGTGCGCGTCGACGACGAGCAGGTGGACGGTGTTCGAGCCGACGTCGATGACTCCGAGGCGCATGCCTGCAGGCTACGCGGAGAGGAGGACTTGCTGGGGTACCTGGACTCGAACCAAGAACAACTGAACCAGAATCAGCCGTGTTGCCAATTACACCATACCCCACCGGGGTATCGCGGGCCGGAGCCCTCGATCGCCGGGAGGCCCGCGAGCGGGCCGAGAAGCGAGTTTACCCTACCGGGTGAGCGGGCACGAACGCGGGCCTCCGCCCGGGCGCGCCCCGCGCATCCGTCATCGCGGACGGCGCCCGCCGCGCGCTCACTCGACCGCCACGACGATCTCGGTCGAGCACAGCGCCTCGGCTCCGCACACGACCTCGATGCGGGCCGGCAGGCCGATCGCCTCGCCGGGCTCGGTCGACAGCAGCTGCGGCTCGCCGGTCTCCTGCGCGGCGAGCACCAGCTGCAGCAGCGCGCCCTGCTCGGGCGCCGGGTAGCCGTACCGCGCGGCGGCCTCGACGACCCAGGCCTCGATGTCGCGGAACGTGCCGCTCGCGACCTCGCGCGGCGGCTGGATGCGCAGCCCCGTGACCTCGCCGCCGGCCGTCTCGATCGAGAAGGTCGCCGTCGTGAAGCGCGCCCCGTCTGCGCCGCCGTCGGCCAGCAGCACGAGCCGGTAGTCGAGATCCTGCGGGTGCGGCCCGATGACGAGTTCACCCTCGGCGGGCAGCCCGAGCGGCTCGGTCTCGACGGGCAGCTCGCGCAGATCGAGGCGCGGGATGCGCTGCTCGTCGATGTACGCCAGCCCCTCCTCGGTGAACACCGAGAAGTTGAGCTCATCGACCTCGTCGGTCTCGGCCGGGCCGGGCCCTGCCTGCAGCCGGGGCCCCTCGGTCACGGCGAAGATGACGACCCCCACGATGACAATCGACAGCAGCACGGCCGGGATCCACCGCGCCCACGCGGGGACCCGTGAGGGGAAGTCGGACATCCCGCCAGCCTAGCCGCGGCGCGCCGACGCGACCCGCCCCTCCCCCAGCCTCGCGCCCGCGCCGCGCGCTACGGTAAGAGCCGTGCCGCGCCCGACCGCCTTCCGCCGCCGAGCCGTGGTCGTCGCCGCCGCCGCGGCCCTCGCCGCGCTCGCGGGCGCGATGCTCGCGGCGCGGGCGTTCCTCGACAGCCCGGCCGGGGCATCCTTCATCAGCACCTACCCGGGCGCGTACGACCCGCCGCCCGGCACCCCCGAGGGGTTCCCCGCCTGGCTGCGCTGGACGCACTGGCTCAGCGCCTTCTTCCTGCTCTTCATCGTCAGCTCGGGCCTGCACCTGCGCGCCGGGCAGCGCCCGCCCGCGTTCGTGACGCGGCGCACCCTCGGCCCGATCGTCGCCAGGAATCCGGCCCGACTCGGCCTGCACGCGTGGTGGCACATGATCGTCGACACGCTCTGGGTCGCGACCGGCGTCGTCTACGTCATCGCCCTCGTCGCGAGTGGGCACTGGCAGCGCCTCGTGCCCACCGACCTCGCCGTCGTGCCCAACGCCGTCTCGTCGGCTCTGCAGTACCTCGCCCTCGACTGGCCCGACCACGACACCTGGACGCGCTACAACAGCCTGCAGCAGCTCTTCTACGCGGCCACCGTGCTCATCGCCTCGCCGCTCGCCCTCGTCACCGGGCTGCGCCTGTCACCGGTGTGGCCGAAGCGGTGGATGCGCGCCCACGGGCCGCTCGGCGACGCCGCGGCTCGTCGCACCCATCGCCTCGTGCTCTGGTACTTCGTGGCCTTCACGACGGCTCACGTCGCACTGGTCATGCTCACCGGAGCGCGCGAGAACCTCAACGGCATCTACGCCGGCATCGACGACGCCGAGAGCTGGCTCGGGGTCGGGCTCTTCGCGCTCTCCACGGGCGTCATGGCCGCGGCGTGGGCGCTGCTGCGGCCGCCCGCGCAGATCGCGATCGCGCAGAAGGTCGCCGACGTGCGGGTCATGCCCGCACCGCCGGCGACCGCGAATCGCTAGGCCGCCTGCAGGCTGTCGCGCAGGCTCCGCAGGCGGGCGAGGGTCGACTCGCGGCCGAGGAGCTCCATCGACTCGAACAGCGGCGGGCTCACGCGGCGGCCCGAGACGGCGACGCGCAGCGGACCGAACGCGACCTTCGGCTTGAGGCCGAGCCCGTCGATGAGCGCCGTGCGCAGGGCGGCCTCGATGCCCTCCGGCGTGTACTCCTCGAGCCACTCGAGCGCGCCGATGCCGGCCTCGAGCACGGCGACCGCGTCATCACCGAGCGAGGCGCGAGCATCCGCCTCGATCTCGAGGTCGTCGTCGGCCGTGAACAGGAAGCCGACCATGCCCGGCACCTCGCCGAGCAGGCCCACGCGCTCCTGCACGAGCGGGGCGGCCTTCGCCAGCAGCTCCCGCTCCTTCGGGCGGGGAACGTCGTTGAAGAGGCCCGCCCCGCTGCAATAGGGGATGCTCCGCTCGACGAACTCGTCGAGGGGCAGTCGCCGCACGTGGTCGCCGTTGATGGCCTCGGCCTTCTTCTGGTCGAACCGCGCGGGGTTCGGGTTGACGTCGCGCACGTCGAACGCGGCGACGAGCTCGTCGAGGGTGAAGACGTCGCGGTCGTGGCTGAGCGACCAGCCCAGCAGCGACAGGTAGTTGAGCAGCCCCTCGGGGATGAACCCGCGGTCGCGGTGGTGGAAGAGGTTCGACTGCGGGTCGCGCTTGCTGAGCTTCTTGTTGCCCTCGCCCATGACGAACGGCAGGTGCCCGAACTGCGGGATCGCGTCGGCCACGCCGATGTCGATGAGCGCGTGGTAGAGCGCGATCTGGCGCGGCGTCGACGACAGCAGATCCTCCCCGCGCAGCACGTGCGTGACGCCCATGAGCGCGTCGTCGACGGGGTTCACGAAGGTGTAGAGCGGGGCGCCGTTGGGCCGCACGACGACGAAGTCGACGAAGCTGCCGGCGGGGAAGGTGATCTCGCCGCGCACGAGGTCGGTGAAGCTCAGCGCCGTGTCGGGCACCCGCAGGCGCAGGGCCGGCTGACGGCCCTCCGCGCGGTAGGCCTCGCGCTGCGCCTCGGTCAGCTCGCGCTCGACGTTGTCGTAGCCCATCTTCGGGTCGCGGCCCGCGGCGAGGTTGCGGGCCTCGATCTCCTCCGGCGTGAGGTACGACTCGTACAGGTGCCCGGCATCCTTCAGCTGCTGGATGATGTCCGCGTAGATCGCACCCCGCTGCGACTGCCGGTAGGGCGCCTGCGGGCCGCCGACCTCGACGCCCTCGTCCCAGTCGATGCCGAGCCAGCGCAGGGCGTCGAGCAGCTGGTGGTAGCTCTCTTCACTGTCACGCGCCGCATCCGTGTCTTCGATGCGGAAGATCAGCTTGCCGCCCGTGTGGCGCGCGTACGCCCAGTTGAACAGGGCCGTGCGCACGAGGCCGACGTGCGGCGTGCCGGTCGGCGAGGGGCAGAAGCGCACGCGAACATCGCTGCCCGTGGCGGTGGAGAAGGCGGGAGTGGTCATCGCCTGCGATCCTACCGGCGGGGTGCGGCGCCTCCCGCGGCCCGGGGCGTGAGCGCGAGCAGGGCGACGACGACCGCGACGAGGCCGAGCGTCACGAACGAGAGCCCCGAGTAGCCGAGCGCGGCGAGGGTCGGGCCGGCGAGCAGGCCGCCGACCGCACCGCTGCCGCTCATGAGCAGGTCGCTGCGGCCCTGGATGACCGGCCGCCGCTCGGGCGCGGTCGACTCGGTGAGCAGCGCGCTGCTGGCGACGGTCGAGGCGCTCCAGCCGAGGCCGAGCAGGATGAGCCCGGCCACCACGGCCGCCTCGCTCTCGGCCCCGAGCGCCGTGCACAGCAGGCTCGCTACGAGCAGCGCCTGCCCGATGAAGATCGTCCACCAGCGCCCGAGCCGGTCGGCGAGGATGCCGAAGACCGGCGAGAGCGCGTACATGCCGGCGATGTGCAGGCTGATCGTGAACCCGACGATCACGAGGCTCGCGCCGTGATCGGTGAGGTGCACGGGCGTCATCGCCATGACGCTCACCATCGTCGCGTGGCTGAGGGCGAGCGCGACGAGCGCGAGGCGGATGCCCGCGCGGTCGCTGCGCGCCGCCTCGGCCACCGACTCCCCCGCCTCGGCCGCCGCCGCCGCGGCATCACGGGCGAGCTGCAGCGCGAGCCGCAGCGGGTCGGGGCGCAGCGCCACGAGGTAGAGCGTCGCCGCCGCGACCTGCGCGATGACGGTGAACAGGAACGGGCCGGAGAGCGGCGGCAGCCCGATCGCCGCCCCGAGGGTCTCGCCGGGGCCGATGAGGTTGGGGCCGCTCACGGCGCCGACGGTCGTCGCCCAGACGACGAGCGAGAGGTCGCGGCCGCGCGTCGCGGGCGCGGCGAGGTCGGAGGCGGCGAAGCGCGACTGGAGGTTCACGGCGGTGCCGACGCCGATGAGCATGATGCCGACGAGCAGCAGCGGGAAGCTCGGCAGCCCCGCGGCGACGATCGAGAGCACCGCACCGGTCGCGGCGGTCAGGGCGCCCGTCGCGAGGGCGGTCGCGCGCCCGGCCCGGCCGGCGAGCCGCGCGAGCGGGATGGCGGCGAGCGCGGCGCCGAGGGTCGCCATCGTGGCGGCGAGGCCGCTGTAGGCGGGCGAGCCCGAGACCTCGGCGGCGAGGATGGCGCCGATGCTGAGGGTCGAGCCCTGCCGAGGCCGGCGAGCACCTGCCCCGCCATGAGGGTCGAGCGCACGCGGCGCTGCACGCGCGCGACGTCGACCGCCGCGACCGTCGCCGGGGCCGGAGGGGCGGAGCTCATGGCCCCATCATGCTCCTGCCGAGCATCCGCCGCGTGCACGACGGCCGGGTGCACGACGGTCGCGCGCGCGACCGCGCGGATCAGAAGTCGCGGTCGTCGCGGTTCTTCGCCGGGTTGCTGAGCGTGCCGAGGCCCTCGATCGTGATGTCGACCGTCTGGCCGTCGACGAAGCCGCCGAGGCCGTCGGGCGTGCCGGTGAGGATGACGTCACCCGGCAGCAGGGTCCACACGTCGCTGATGAACTCGATGAGCTCGGGAATCTTGTGCAGCAGGTCGGCCGTGTTGCCCTTGCGCCGCAGCTCGCCGTCGACGAAGGTCTCGATCTCGAGGTTCGTCGGGTCGATCTCGGTGTCGATGTAGGGGCCGAGCGGGCAGAACGTGTCGTAGCCCTTCGCACGCGCCCACTGGCCGTCGGCGAACATGACGTCGCGCGCCGAGACGTCGTTGGCGATCGTGACGCCGAAGACGACGTCACGCCAGTTCTCGGCCTTCACGCGCTTGGCGACCGAGCCGATGACGATCGCGAGCTCGCCCTCGTGCACGATGCGGCCGTCGACCGGCGGGATGACGATGGCGTCGCCCGGGCCGACGACGGCGGTGTTGGGCTTGAGGAAGATGAGCGGGTTCGGCAGGGCGTCGTGCCCCATCTCTTTCGCGTGGGCGGCGTAGTTCATGCCGACGCAGACGACCTTCGAGCGCGGGATGACCGGCGCGAGGATCTTCGCGTCCTTCAGCGGCACCCGCTCGCCGGTCGTGTCGTAGCCGTGGTACATCGGGTCGCCCGAGAGCACGACGAGCTCGTCGTCGTCGACAATGCCGTAGCGGGGCGTTCCGTCGGTGCTGAAGCGCGCGATCTTCACCGTGCGAGCCTACCTTCTGTTCAGTCCTGCTTCATGCGTTCGCATCGAGTGCCCGCGACCGCGAGCGGTCGCCGGCGAGAGACCTCGGGCGGATGCTCAGGCGGGGGTGACGACGTACGTCGCCGTGACCTCGCCCTGGGCATCCGTCGCGACCGAGAGGTCGACGCGGTACGAGCCCGACGTGAAGGCGCCGTACCCGCTGGCGTCGTCGCTCGAGACGCCGCCGCCGGCGAAGCCCGCCGCCTCGAGGGCGGCCGCCGCCTCGTCGAACTGCGCGGCGCTTGACAGGCGCGTGCGCACGACCCAGCCCGAGCCGTCGGGGCCCGCTCCCCCGCCGAGGATCTCGCCCGTGAGTGGCACCTCGCTCGGGAAGCTCGACGGCACCTCGCCGTCGGTCGTCAGCTCGACGCCGCCGAGCACGTCGTCGACGAGCCCGCGGATCGACTCGTCGATGCCCGAGGTGATCTGCTCGACGCCCTGGTCGACGAGCCCCTCGACGATGTTGTCGAGCGGGGTGCCCGTCGCGCAGCCGCTCGCGCCGAGCGCGAGGGCGCCGGCGAGTGCGGCGGCGGCCAGTCGAGCGGTGCGGGGGCGACGGGTCATGAGTCCTCCTGGGGTCAGGCGTTCTGCTTCTTCAGGCGCGAGGCGGCGCGGGCGCGCAGCGTCTGGTCGAGCTCGACCTTGCGGATGCGCACCTTCTCGGGCGTCACCTCGACGCACTCATCCTCGCGGGCGAACTCGAGGCACTCCTCGAGCGTCAGCTGACGAGGCGGTGTGAGGCGCTCGAGCTCCTCCGCCGTCGAAGAGCGAATGTTGTTGAGCTTCTTCTCCTTGGTGATGTTGACGTCCATGTCGTCGGCGCGCGAGTTCTCGCCCACCACCATGCCCTCGTAGACCTCCTCCGTGGGGTTCACGAAGAACGTCATGCGCTCCTGCAGGGCCATCATCGCGTTGCTCGTCACGACGCCCGCGCGGTCGGCCACGATCGAGCCGTTGTTGCGCGCGACGATCGAGCCGGCCCACGGCTCGTAGCCGTGGGCGATCGCGTTGGCGATGCCCGTACCGCGGGTCGTGGTGAGGAACTCGGTGCGGAAGCCGATGAGGCCGCGGCTCGGCACGATGAACTCCATGCGCACCCAGCCGGTGCCGTGGTTCGACATGCCCTCCATCCGACCGCGGCGCGCGGCGAGCAGCTGCGTGATCGCACCCAGATACTCCTCCGGGGCGTCGATCGTGAGGTGCTCGAAGGGCTCGTGCAGCTTGCCGTCGATGGTCTTCGTGACCACCTGCGGCTTGCCGACGGTGAGCTCGAAGCCCTCGCGACGCATGTTCTCGACGAGGATCGCCAGGGCGAGCTCGCCACGACCCTGCACCTCCCACGCGTCGGGGCGGCCGATGTCGACCACGCGGATCGACACGTTGCCGATGAGCTCGCGGTCGAGGCGATCCTTCACCATGCGCGCGGTGAGCTTGTGGCCCTTGACCTTGCCCACGAGCGGGCTCGTGTTGGTGCCGATCGTCATCGAGATCGCCGGCTCGTCGACCGTGATGGCCGGCAGCGGGCGGATGTCGTCGGGGTCGGCGATGGTCTCGCCGATCGTGATCTCCTCGATGCCGGCGATCGCGACGATGTCGCCCGCCGCGGCCGACTCGGCCAGGTAGCGCTCGAGCGCGCGAGTCTTCAGCAGCTCGGTGATGCGCATCTGGCTGTGCGAGCCGTCGTGGCGCACCCACGCGACCTGCTGACCCTTCTTCAGGGTGCCGTTGAAGATGCGCAGCAGGGCGATGCGGCCGAGGAAGGGGCTCGCGTCGAGGTTCGTGACGTGCGCCTGCAGCGGGTGCTCGTCGTCGTAGGTCGGCGCCGGGATGTGCGACAGGATCGCCTCGAACAGCGGCTCGAGGTCGTCGTTGTCGGGCAGCTGGCCGTCGGCCGGGCGGGTGCGGCTCGCGGCGCCCGCGCGACCCGAGGCGTAGATGACCGGCAGGTCGAGGATCGCATCGACGTCGAGGTCGGGCACCTCGTCCTGGAGGTCGCTCGCGAGGCCCAGCAGCAGATCGTGGGTCTCCTCCTCGACGGCCTCGATGCGGGCATCCGGCCGGTCGGTCTTATTGACCAGCAGGATGACCGGCAGCTTCGCCGCGAGCGCCTTGCGCAGCACGAAACGGGTCTGCGGCAGCGGACCCTCGCTCGCGTCGACGAGCAGCACGACGCCGTCGACCATGCTGAGGCCGCGCTCGACCTCGCCGCCGAAGTCGGCGTGGCCGGGGGTGTCGATCACGTTGATCGTGATCTCCTGCCCGCCGGCGTGCTTGCCGGTGTAGGTCACCGCCGTGTTCTTGGCGAGGATCGTGATGCCCTTCTCGCGCTCGAGGTCGTTGGAATCCATCGCGCGCTCGTCGACGTGGGCGTGTGCGGCGAACGACCCCGTCTGACGGAGCATCGCGTCGACGAGGGTCGTCTTGCCGTGGTCGACGTGGGCGACGATCGCCACGTTGCGCAGGTCGGAGCGGGTGGCGAGCGCCATAAACAGAAGCCTTCGTTCGGGGAGGAGTGGTGGCTCAGGCACGACAGAGAGGGCCGAGCAGCGCGACCAGTCTACCGGGCGCCCTGCGGCGGCCCGTCGGTCGGCCTGCTCGGCCCCCTGCGTGCGTGCGTGATGGTGGCGGATGCCGGGCGCGCGCCGAGCATCCGCTCAGGCCCTACAGCCCTGCCCGCCGGCTCTCGCGACGCTCGCGCTGCGCGATCGGGTCGGGCAGCGGCACGGCCGCGATGAGGCGCTGCGTGTACGCCTCCTTCGGGCTGCGCAGGATCTCGTCGCGCGTGCCCTGCTCGACCAGGCGGCCGCGGTGCATGACCGCGATGCGGTGCGCGAGCATGTCGACCACGGCGAGGTCGTGGCTGATGAACAGGCACGCGAACTGCAGCTTCTGCTGCAGCTCCTGCAGCAGGTCGAGGAACCGGGCCTGCACCGAGACGTCGAGCGCGCTCGTCGGCTCGTCGGCGATGAGCAGCTCGGGCGCGAGCGACAGGGCGCGGGCGATGCCGACGCGCTGGCGCTGACCGCCGGAGAGCTCGTGCGGGTAGCGGTTGCGGTAGCTCGTGGGCAGCTCGACCGAGCTCAGCAGCTCCTGCACGCGCTTGTCGAGCTCCTTGCCCTCCGCCTCGCCGGCGAGCAGCAGCGGCTCGCCGATCGACTCGCCGATGGGCATGCGCGGGTTGAGGCTCGAGCCCGGATCCTGGAACACGATGCCGGCCTTGCGGCGCAGCGCCTTGAGCTCCTTCGTCGTGCCGGCCGAGATGTCGATGCCGGCCGAGATGAGCGTGCCGCTCTTGATGGGCAGGAGGCCCACCGCGGCGCGGCCGAGCGTGGTCTTGCCGGAGCCCGACTCGCCCACGAGGCCGACGATCTCGCCCGGGTAGACGTCGAGGTTGATCTCGTCGGCGGCGCGGAAGGCCGGAACGCGACCGCGCTTGGGGTACTCGATCGCGACGTCCTGGAACGACAGCACCGGCTTGGTCGAGGTCGACGGGGAGGGGCGCGCGTCGCCCGCCTCGCTGATCTCGAGCCCGAGGTGCGGCACCGAGGCGAGCAGCGACTGGGTGTACGGATGCTGGGGGCGCTGGAAGATGTCGAGCGCGGTTCCCTGCTCCACCGCTTCGCCGTTCTTCATCACCATGATCGAATCGGCGAGGTCGGCGACCACGCCCATGTCGTGGGTGATGAGCACGATCGCGGAGTCGAGGCGGGTGCGCAGGCTGCGCAGCAGCTCGAGGATCTCGGCCTGGACGGTGACGTCGAGCGCCGTCGTGGGCTCGTCGGCGATGAGCAGCACCGGGTCGCACGAGATCGACTGCGCGATCATGGCGCGCTGGCGCTGACCGCCCGACAGCTGGTGCGGGTACTTGTTGAAGGCCGTCGCCGGGTCGGGCATCTCGACCTTCTCGAGCAGCTCGATCGCGCGCTCCTTCGCCTGCTTCGGCGTCATGTCGAAGTGGGTGCGCAGCGTCTCGACCATCTGGAACCCGATCGTGTAGACGGGGTTCAGCGCCGTCATCGGCTCCTGGAAGATCACCGCGATCTGGTTGCCGCGCACCTTGCGCAGCTCGCGGTTGTCGAGCCCGGCGATCTCGCGGCCGAGCAGCTTGATCGAGCCGGTGATGCGCGCCGTCGGCGGCAGCAGACCCAGCAGCGCCATCGAGCTCGAGCTCTTGCCGGAGCCCGACTCGCCGACGATCGCGAGCACCTCGCCGCGCTTGACGCGGTAGTCGAGGCCGATCGCGGCCGGGTAGTACTCGCCGTCGACCCAGAAGTCGACCCCGAGATTCTGCACCTCGAGCACGGTCTCGACGGCGGTGGGGGTGGTGGTGCTCACGGGAGGTCCTTCCCTGCGTTCAGGATGCGGCGGTCTGCGAAGCTGGCAGCATGCGCTTCCAGCCCGCTGTCTTCCGTCCGCTCTTCGGTCGCGTGCTCACCGTCGTCATGACGGTGCTCGCGGCCGCGGGTCTGGTGGGGTTCATCGTCACGGGCGATCTCGAGGGCCTCGTGCGCTACGGCTGGTGGCTGGGCCTCATGGCCTACGGCACCGCCGTGCTGTTCTGGCTGCCGCGCGTCGACGTTCGCGAGGAGGCCGTCGTGGTGCGGAACCCCTTCGTCACGTGGGAGCTGCCCTGGCCGGGCATCCAGCTCATCGACACGAAGTGGGCGCTCACCCTGCGCGCGGGCGGCCGCCGCATCGAGGCCTGGGCGTCGCCGGCCGGCAGTCGCTGGACCCCGATGACGCTCGGCCGCGACGACCTGCGCGTGAGCGAGTCGGCGCACGTGGCCGGCTCGATCCGCCCGGGCGATGCGCTCAACACCGACAGCGGCGCGGCGGCCAACGTGATCCGTCGCCACTGGGAGCAGCTGCGCGACGACGGCCTGCTCCGCCCCGAGGCGCCCGAGGCCCAGCCGCGTCGCACGCTGCACGTCGTGGAGCTCTCGGTGCTCGCCGGACTCGTGGCGCTGTGCGTCGCGAGCCTCGTGCTCTGAGACGGCTCGAGCGAGCTCGAGCATCAGGCGTCACCTCGCGAGCCGTGCGTCGGCCGGTCGTCCTCACGGCGGTCGGGCGCGCCGCCCGGCGTGACGTCGCCGTCGACCTGCGTGTCGGCACCGCGCGTGCCCACGAGCACCTCGGCACGAGACAGGTCGTTGCGGTTCGCCGTGGCCCTCGCCAGCGCGCGGGCACTGGGCAGGCGCTTCTGACGCGGGTCGAAGGCGTCGCGCAGACCGTCGCCGATGAAGTTGATGCACAGGGCGATCGCGATGATGAACACGCCGGGCCACCAGAACAGCCACGGGCGCGTGGCGAACGCGGCCTGGTTGTCGCTGATGATCTTGCCGAGCGAGGTGTCGGGCGACTGCACGCCGAAGCCGAGGAAGCTCAGGGCGGTCTCGAGCAGGATCGCCGAGGCCATGAGCAGCGTCGCGTTGACGATGATGACGCCGATCGCGTTCGGCAGGATGTGCTTGAAGATGATGCGGCGGTTGCTCGCGCCGGCGACGCGGGCGGCGTCGACGAACTCGCGCTCGCGCAGGCTCAGCACCTCCGCGCGGACGAGACGGGCCAGACCGGTCCAGACGAACAGGCCCAGCACGATGGCGAGCGCGAGCGCGCCGAGGTTGCCGACCGCGCGACCCACGACGGCACCGACCACGATGACGGGGATCGTGATGATGATGTCGGTGAAGCGCATGAGCACCGAGTCGCGCCAGCCGCGGAAGAAGCCCGACACCGCGCCGATGACGGTGCCGATCGAGACCGCCACGAGACCGACGACGAGCATGATGACGACCGACTGCTGCGTGCCGCGCATGACGACCGCGAAGATGTCGCGCCCGACCTCGTCCTGCCCGAAGGGGTGGTCGCCGAAGCGGATGCCCTCGCCGCCGAGGAACTCGGGCACGAGGCTCAGCGTGGGCGCACCGCCGTTCTGCGGGTCGGGGATCTGCGTCCAGTTCCACTGCCACCAGCCGGGCGTGCGAACGTCGATGCCGAAGAAGTTGAAGCTCAAGCCGACCGACGAGAACGCCGTGATGATGATGAACGCGAGCACGACCATCGAGATGAGGGCACCGCGGTGGCGGAAGAACCGTCGGCGGACGATCTGCCCCTGGCTGAGGCCCTCGACCTCCTTGAGCTCGAGGTTGTTCTCGGCGTCGGCGACGCTGCCGGCGGTGTGGCCGGGCTCGGGGATGGGGTTGTTCGACATCAGTTCACTCGGATTCGCGGATCGAGGGCGGCGTAGACGAGGTCTGCGATGAGGTTGAAGAGGATCGCGAGACCGCCGACGACGATGAAGAAGGCCATGACGGGGTTGGGGTCGACGTCATCGACACCGTTCTGGAAGAGCTGGCCCATCCCCGTCCAGCCGAAGACGCGCTCGGTGATGACGGCACCGCCGACGATGCCGCCGATGTCGAACGCGACGATCGTCGCGATCGGGATGAGCGCGTTGCGGAACGCGTGGCGCACGACGACCGTGCGCTCGGAGAGGCCCTTGGCTCTCGCCGTGCGGATGTAGTCCTGGTTGAGCACCTCGAGCAGGCTCGCGCGCGAGTAGCGCGTGTAGGTCGCGAACGAGATGAGGATGAGCGCGATCGTCGGCAGCAGCAGGTGCGTGTAGATGTCGACGCCCTCGACCCACAGCGAGCCCTCGAGGTTCGGGGTCGACGCGCCGATCGTCGCGATCGGGCGACCGCGGATGCGGCCCGAGCTCGCGTAGTCGTCCCAGACCATCATGAAGCGGTCGAGCGCGATGACGAACGCGGTCGTGAGGCCGGTGAAGACCGCGACGCGGATGACCGGACCGCGGTCGATGCCGCCGGCGAACCAGCCGATCGCGCCGCTCACGAGCGCCGTCAGCAGCGCGAGGCCCAGGAGCATCCACCACTCGGTCACGTAGAACGACAGGCTGTACTGGAACGGGTAGTAGAGCGCGATGCCGAGACCCGCGACGATGAGGGCCGCGATGAGCGCGCGACGATTCTTGAGCCCCGTGATGAGCGCCGTGAAACCGACGGCGGCGCCGAGACCCATGATGATGACGCCGCCGATGGTGAGCGCCGGGTACGTGAACCAGTTGGTCAGGTTCATGAGCGTCAGGATGCCCGCGGTGGCGAGGAAGGCGATGCCGAAGGTGATCGCCTTGCGCTGCGGCCTGCCCGGGATGATCGAGGCCCACAGCGCACCGGCGACGAGCGCGATGATCGCCACCGCCGCCAGGGGCAGCTGCGATTGCGACTGCAGGAAGTCGTTGAAGCCGATCGCCACGAACTGCTTCAGCAGCACCGCGACCCAGAAGATCGGCAGCGAGAAGAACAGGAACGAGATGAAGGTGACCGTGTAGTCGTAGCCCGAGTACTGGCGCAGCGCGGTCGTGATGCCGACGATCAGGCCGAGGAAGATCGCGACGATCGTCGAAATAGTGACGAGCTGGAGCGTGGAGCCGAGCGCCTGCTCGAGGAGCGCGTTGACGCTGCGGCCCTCGATCGTGACGCCGAGGTCGCCGCGGATGACGTTGCCGAACCAGATGAAGTACCGCAGCGGCGGCGGCACGTCGAGGTTGAGGAGTCGCGTGCGCGACTCGATGAGCTGCTCCTTGTTGGGAGCCGTGCTCTGTCGGAGCTCCTCGAGGGGATCACCCGAGAACGCGACGAGGTTGTACATGAGGTACGTCGCGGCGAGGAGGACGAAGACGGAGGCGATGAGTCGCCGGATAACGAATGTGGCCATCGGAAATGGCACCCTACCTAACTGAAGATCTGGACGCGCCCAGCGGTGGGGCGCTGGAGCCGCTTGCGGCGGCTCCAGCGCCCCTGGTGCTGAGTCAGCTGACTGACACGATCAGCCCGAGAGACTCGGACTGCTTAGCCCTCGACGGCTGCGTCAGTCGGCGTCCAGTCCCAGATGTTCCAGAAGATCGTCGGCGAGAGCGGGCCGGGGCTGACGCCCTCGACGCGGTCGCTGTACGCCGTGATCCCGGGGAACTGGAAGATGGTCAGACCGTAGTAGTCGTCCATCAGGAGCTTGTCGATCTCCAGCTGGATCTCGATCTGGCGCTCGGGGTCGAGAGCCGTGTCGAGCTCCTCGAGCAGCGCGTCAACCTCGGGGTTCGAGTAGAAGTTGAGGTTGTTGATGCCGCCCGTGCGGAACGTGGCCGAGCTGTTCGTCACGCCGAGGCTCGTGGACTGCCAGCCGAAGAACACGGCGTCGTAGGCACCGGGGGTGCCGAGGAGGCCACCCCACTGGTCGCTGCCGCAGTCGGTCACGTTGAAGCCGGCCTGGTTGGCCGACTCCTGGATGAGCGCGAACTCATTCACGCGGCGGGGGTTGTTCGTCGCGTAGAGGATGCAGACCTCGGGGTTCGTGACGCCGGCCTCGGCGAGGAGCGCCTGAGCGCCCTCGATGTCGACCTCGCCGAACTGCTCGGCCATGCCGTTGTTCTCGACGGTCTCGTCGTAGCCCTCGGCACCGGGCACGAAGAGCTGCGAGTTGCGCACCTCGGCCTCGGGGTTGAGCGGCTTGATGAGCGTGTCGACGATCTGCTGGCGCGGGATGGTCTTGAGGAAGGCCTCACGCACGAGCGGGTCGTTGAAGGTGCCGCTCTTCGACTGGTCGAACTGCAGGTCGATGTGCTCGTAGGTGCCCTCGACGCCGTTCAGGACGGTGATGCCCTCGAGCTCGGCGAGCGCGTCGGCCACGTCGGCCGTCGCCTGGGGGCTGATCACGTCGACCTCGCCGTTCGCGAGCGCCTGGACGGCCGCGAGCGGGTCGGTGATGAAGCGCACCGTGATCTCCTCGACCTGCGGGGTGTTCTGACCCACGTAGTTCGGGTTGGCCTCGAGCGTGATGTACTGGTCGGCCACGAAGTCGGTGATCTGGTACGGGCCGTTGACGACGAGCAGGTTCGCGTCCTCCTCAGCCGGCATCTCGGTGAAGTTCCAGTCCGAGTTCCAGACCGACGAGATCGAGGCGAGCGCCTCCTGGTCGTTGTTCTGGATCGCCTCGACGAGGGCGTCCTTCGCCTCCTGCGGGTCCTCGATGCCGAGCGCGCGCTGGGCGACGACGTGGGCCGGCAGGCCCACGCCGAAGACGAGCTCCCAGTCGACGAACACGTTGTCGTACTCGAGGGTGATCGTGCCGTCCTCGATCTCGGGCGTCTGCGAGACGTTCTCGAGGCCCGAGCCGAGCGCGCCGTCGAAGTAGACGACGTCGGTCGGGTAGTCGTCGGTGAACTCACCGGTCTCGGGGTCGGTGAACTCGCTCGGGTCGAACTCGGGGGTGTTCAGCACACCGGAGTTGGCGGCCCAGGCGAGCAGCATGTCGGCCTCGTCGACGGGAACCTCGTCGGACCACTGCACGCCGTCGGCGATCGTGTACTCGACGACCAGCGGGTCCTCCGAGACGACCTCGTAGGTGCCGAACGACTCGTCCTGCTGCAGCTCGGGCGTGTTGTCGTAGTAGTTGAACGCACCGCTCGTCATGTAGACGATGTTCGCGTTCGCCGTGGCGTTACCGAACGAGGTGTTGCTGTTGTACGAGTAGAACGGCTGGTTCCACGCGACCGTGATCGAGCTGCCTTCGACGACCTCGGACCCCTGCTGCGGTGCAGCGCAGGCCGAGAGGACGAGAGCGCTCGCCGCGATCGTGGCCGCACCCGCTGCCCCGATTCTGCTGATTCGCAATTTTCCTCCTGTGCAAGATGGACGCGCGGCGGCACGGATGGGCGCGCCGTCACGCCTGTTGGCTATGACCCTAGAGATGGGGGCACTGCCGAGCCAAACCCTAAGCGGTTTCGTTACACAGCAGTAACGACATTCGAGCAATCCTGTGCACGAGTACGGATCATTGCGTCACCCGGCCCTCACCAAGCACGATCGTTGCGTCTACCGCGCGGGAGTGGCGCGACTGCGCGCTTCCGCGAGGCGTCAGTCGAGCATCCGTCGCCTTCGGGCTTGTCGGGCCGCGCCAATGAGCGGCGGCGTTCGGGCACGTGCGCGCCCCCGATCGCACAACGTCGCTCGTCCGCGCGCAGGGTGCGACGAGGTTCGCGCGGGATACTGGCGCCGTGACCCCGACGCCCTCCGACGACCGCGCGCCGGGCCTCCCCTCGCGCCGTCGGCTGCGGGCGGAGATCCTGCTCGTGCTCGGCCTCTCGCTCGGCGCGAGCGCCGTCTACTCGCTCGTCGCGATCGCCGAGCGCGTCACGCGCGACGTGCCGCTGGCCCAGCAGACCGCGACCATCAACCGGCCGCGAGCAGAGCGCGAGGTCTTCGACCTCATCTACCAGCTGCTCGGGGTCTTCTTCGACCTCGTGCCCGTCGCGCTCGTCGCCTTCCTGCTCTGGAGCACCGCGCGGCCGCACCTGCAGCGGCTCGGCATCGACGGCTCGCGGCCGTGGCGCGACACGCGCGACGGGCTCGGGCTCGCGCTGCTGATCGGAGTGCCGGGCCTCGGCGTGTACCTGCTCGGTCGGGAGCTCGGCCTCACCGTCACGGTCGTGCCCACGGCGCTCGACACCTACTGGTGGACGGTGCCCGTGCTGCTGCTCGCGGCTCTGCGCGCCGGCGTCACCGAGGAGGTCATCGCCGTCGGCTACCTCTTCGCCCGCCTGCGCGACCTCCGCTGGAGCCCGTGGGCGATCATCCTCACGAGCGCGCTCCTCCGGGCCACCTACCACCTCTACCAGGGCTTCGGCGCGTTCATCGGCAACTTCGTCATGGGCATCGTGTTCGGCTGGATCTACACCCGCACGGGCCGTGTCCTTCCCCTCGTGATCGGTCACACCGCCCTCAACGCTGTGATCTTCGTGGGATACCCCTGGGCGGCGTCGGAGTTCCCGGAACTTCTCGGGTTGCCCGCCTAGCCTCGCCGCATGCCCCAGCCCGAGATCGGTCAGCTCGCCCCCGACTTCACCCTTCCCGGAGTGACGATGCGGGGTGTGGATGCTCAGCACCGCCTCTTCTCGCTGCGCGAGCACCACGGCTCGCCCCTCGTGCTCGCGTTCTACCCCGCCGACGCCTCGCCCGGCTGCACGGCGCAGCTGTGCAACTACCAGAGCGAGCTCGCCGGCTTCGAGGCGCTCGGCGCGGAGGTATGGGCGATCAGCCGCCAGTCGACGGCCTCGCACGAGTCGTTCGCCCGGCGCTCGAAGCTCGCGTTCCCGCTGCTCGCCGACGAGCGCGGCGATGTCGTCGACGCCTACGGGGTATCGCTGTTCGGCGTCGGCGTGCGCCGCTCGGTGTTCGTGCTCGACGCCGAGGGCGTCGTGCGCTGGAAGCACGTGGCGCTCGTCGGCATGACGTACCAGAGCGCCGCGACCATCCAGGAGCAGCTCGCGCTGCTGCCGGGGGCGCGCGGGCTCGGCGGAGCATCCGCCGCTTCGTAGCCCGCGCGCCGCGCGGTCAGCGCGCCGTCAGGCGAACGCCTCGATCGGCAAGCAGGAGCACACCAGGTTGCGGTCGCCGTAGGCCTGGTCGACGCGGCGCACCGGCGGCCAGTACTTGTCGGCGCGCGTCGCCCCGAAGCCTCCGGAGCCGTCAGCGCCGTCGGCGACGAGCGACGCCGGGTAGACGGCGAGCTCGCGCGAGTACGGGTGCTGCCATCCGTCGGCGATGACGCTCTCGGCCGTGTGCGGCGCGTTCACGAGCGGGTTGTCGTCGGCGGGCCACTCCCCCGCGGCGACGCGGTCGGCCTCGAGGCGGATGGCGATCATGGCCTGGATGAACCGCTCGAGCTCGGCCAGGTCTTCCGACTCGGTCGGCTCGACCATGAGCGTGCCCGCGACGGGGAACGACATGGTCGGGGCGTGGAAGCCGTAATCCATGAGGCGCTTCGCGACGTCGTCGTTGCCGATGCCCGTCGCCTCCTTGAGCGGCCGCAGGTCGAGAATGCACTCGTGCGCGACGAGCCCGTTCTCGCCCGCGTACAGCACCGGGTAGTGCTCGCGCAGCCGCAGCGCGACGTAGTTCGCGGCGAGCACGGCGTTCGCCGTCGCCTCCGTCAGCCCCTCGGCGCCCATCATGCGCGCGTAGGCCCACGAGATCGGCAGGATGCTCGCCGAGCCGAACGGCGCCGCCGAGACGGGCGCGCCCCAGTGCTCGATCGCGCCCGCGCTGCCCGTCGTCATGTCGAACGGCGGGTGCTGGTGCATCTGCGCGAGGGGGTGCCCTGGCAGGAACTCGGCCAGGTGCGCCTTCGCCGCGACCGGCCCGACGCCGGGACCGCCGCCGCCGTGCGGGATGCAGAAGGTCTTGTGCAGGTTGAGGTGGCTGACGTCGCCGCCGATGTCGCCGTAGCGGGCGTAGCCCAGCAGCGCGTTGAGGTTGGCGCCGTCGATGTACACCTGGCCGCCGGCCTCGTGCACCGCCGCGGTGACCTCCATGACGTCGTGCTCGTACACACCGTGCGTCGACGGGTAGGTGATCATGAGCGCCGCGAGCTCGTCGCGATGCGCCTCGATCTTCGCCCGCAGGTCGGCGAGGTCGACGTCACCGGTCTCGGTCGTGCCGACGACGACGACGCGCATGCCGGCGAGCACGGCACTCGCGGCGTTGGTGCCGTGCGCGCTCGACGGGATGAGGCACACCGTGCGGTGCTCGTCACCGCGCGAGCGGTGGTAGCCGCGGATGGCCAGCAGGCCCGCGAGCTCGCCCTGGCTGCCGGCATTGGGCTGCAGCGAGACGGCGTCGTAGCCCGTGAGCTCGGCGAGCCACGTCTCGAGCATGCCGATGAGCACGAGCGAGCCCTGCACGTCCTCGAGCGGCGCGAAGGGGTGCAGGCTCGAGAACTCGGGCCACGTCACGGCGGCCATCTCGGTCGCCGCGTTGAGCTTCATCGTGCACGACCCGAGCGGGATCATGCCGCGGTCGAGCGCGTAGTCGCGGTCGGCGAGGCGCTTCAGGTAGCGCATCATCGCGGTCTCGCTGCGGTGCGTGTGGAACACGGGGTGCGTCATGAACTCGGATGCCCGCAGCAGGGCGCCGGGGATCGCCGACGCGGTCGCGGCGTCGGCCTGCGATCGCGGCGCGGGCACCTCGAAGACGGAGGCGAGGCGCTCGATCGTGCGGGCATCCGTCGTCTCGTCGACCGAGATGCGCAGCGCGTCGTCGCTCTCGACCCACACCAGCAGGTCGTCGGCGGCGGCACGCGCCGCGATCGCGCGGGCGCGGCCGGGGGCGCGCAGCTCGAGCGTGTCGAAGTAGGCGTCGTGGGCGAGCTCGACTCCGGCGCCGCGCAGCGCCTCGGCGAGCGCTGTGGCCCGGCCGTGCACGCGGTCGGCGATGCGGCGCAGGCCGTCGGGCCCGTGGTAGACGCCGAACATCGACGCCATGACGGCGAGCAGCACCTGGGCGGTGCAGATGTTCGAGGTGGCCTTGTCGCGGCGGATGTGCTGCTCGCGCGTCTGCAGAGTGAGCCGGTAGGCGGGTCGACCGTCGGCGTCGCGCGAGACGCCCACGAGGCGGCCGGGCATCGAGCGCTCGAGGCCCTCGCGCACGGCGAGGTAGCCGGCGTGCGGCCCGCCGAAGCCCATGGGCACGCCGAAGCGCTGGGTGGTGCCGACGGCGACGTCGGCGCCGAGCTCGCCGGGGCTCGTGATGAGCGTGAGCGCGAGCAGGTCGGCGGCGACGATCGCGAGGCCGCCGTGCTCCTTGACGCGGGCGATGACCGCGGAGGGATCCCAGATGCGGCCCGAGGCGGCCGGGTACTGCACGAAGACGCCGAACGCCTCGGGCAGGTCGGCCGGGTCGGTGTCGGCGAGCGGCAGGTACTGCAGCTCGAGGCCGACCGCTTCGGCCCGACCGTCGAGCACGGCGCGCGTCTGGGCGAAGACGTCGCTGTCGACGAGGAAGAGGTTCGAGTCGCTCTTCGAGACGCGGCGCGCCAGCAGCATGCCCTCGACGACGGCGGTCGCCTCGTCGAGCATCGAGGCGTTCGCCGTGTGCAGCCCGGTGAGGTCGCTCACCATGGTCTGGAAATTCAGCAGCGCCTCCAGCCGGCCCTGCGAGATCTCCGGCTGGTACGGCGTGTAGGCCGTGTACCAGCTCGGGTTCTCGAGGATGTTGCGCTGGATCACGGCGGGCGTGATCGTGCCGTAGTAGCCCTGGCCGATGAGGCTCGTGCGCACGCGGTTCTCGGCCGCGATGGCGCGCAGCTCGGCGAGCGCCTCGGCCTCGGTCGCGGGGTGCGGCAGGCTGCGCAGCGGGGCGGTCTGGCGGATCGCGGAGGGGACCGCCGCATCCATGAGGTCATCGAGCGAGGCGTAGCCGAGCGCGTCGAGCATGAGCTGGCGCGCGTCGGAGTCGATGCCGATGTGGCGGGCGCTGAAATCGAGAGACATGGGTGTCGCGGGCTCCTACTGGCCGATGAGGGCGCGGTACTCGTCGGCGCTCAGCAGCGCCGGGGTCTCGCTGACGCGCACCTTGACGAGCCAGCCGTCGCCGTACGGGTCTGCGTTGATGGTCTCGGGGGCGTCGACGACGGCCTGGTTGGCCTCGACGACCTCGCCGTCGAGCGGCGCGTACAGCTCGCCGACCGACTTCGTCGACTCGACCTCGCCGACGATCGAGCCCGAGCTGACGCTCGCGCCCACCTTCGGCAGGTCGACGTAGACGACGTCACCGAGGGCGTCGGCCGCGTACTGCGTGATGCCCACGGTGGCGACGTCGCCCTCGAGGCGCACCCACTCGTGCTCGGCGGTGTACTGCAGGTCGGCGGGAACGCTCATGATCAGGCTTCTTTCTTGTAGAACGGGAGCGGGACGACGGTCGCAGGGATGCGGCTGCCGCGGACGTCGAGGTCGAGCTGCGCGCCGACGGCGGCGTGCGCGGGGTGCACGAAGGCCATCGCGATCGGGTGGCCGAGCGTCGGCGACAGCGCGCCGGAGGTGACCTCGCCGACGACCTCGTCGCCGACCATCACCGGGTAGCCGGCGCGCGCAGCGCGCCTGCCCTCGGCCGCAAGGCCGACGAGCACGCGGGCGTCGTCGCCCGGGCCGCGCTCGATCGCCTCCTTGCCGACGAAGTGCGGCTTGTCGGTCACGACCACGCGACCCAGGCCCGCCTGCACCGGCTGGATGCTCAGGCCGAGCTCGTGGCCGTAGAGCGGCATGCCCGCCTCGAGGCGCAGCGTGTCGCGCGAGGCCAGGCCGCACGGCTGCAGGCCGAGCGGCGCGCCGGCCTCAAGCAGGGCCGCCCACAGCCCGGCGGCGTGCGCGGTGTCGAGGTAGAGCTCGAAGCCGTCCTCGCCCGTGTAGCCGGTGCGGGCGACGAGCACGGCGACCGAGTCGTCGCTCGCCGGGTCGGCGACGAAGGCGCCCGTCGTCCAGGCGTAGTACTTCAGCTCGTCGAGTTCGGGGGCGACGAAGGCGCCCGTCGCCTCGAGCACGGCGCGCGCAGCGGGCCCCTGCACGGCGATGAGGGCTGTGTCGTCGGTGCGGTCGTCGATCGCGACCGCGTGGCCGGCGGTGCGCTGCGTGAGGGCGGCGACCACGGCATCCCGGTTCGAGGCGTTCGCGACGACCAGGAACTCGTGGTCGGTGATGCGGTAGACGATGAGGTCGTCGATGATGCCGCCGTGCTCGTCGAGGATGAGCGAGTACTTGGCCTTCCCGACCGCGAGCGCCGACAGCCGGCCGGCGAGCGCCTCGTCGAGAAAGGCGCCGGCGGCCTCGCCGATGACCGCAATCTCGGCCATGTGCGAGATGTCGAACAGGCCCGCGGCGGTGCGCACGGCGTGGTGCTCGGCCAGGTCGGAGGTGTAGCGCACCGGCATCTGCCAGCCGGCGAAGTCGGTGAAGCTCGCGCCGAGCGCGACGTGCTGCTCGTGCAGGGGCGAGAGACGCGAGACGGGAGTGGAGGGTTCGGACACGGAGTTCTCCTGACGCTGAAGGCCGGTGGAACTCCCCCTCTGTCATGGTGCCTGAGAGCTTCGGTCGGCCGAGCCCGGTCGTGCCGGTCGGGGCGTCGCTTTCACCGTGGGCGAGAGCGTCGGTCACCGACAGCGGTGTCGGATGCGCGCTCTGCTTTTCAGAGTGGCCTGGCGAGAGCGGTACGCGTACCTGAGAGATTGGCGGGGAGGCTTGCTCCTTCGGTGCCGTCGGCGGCCTGGGCCCCGTCGGCTCTCCCGCACTCGCTGTGCGGCCCGGTGTTCGGTTGTGGTGGAGCGGTCGTGCAGGGTCAGCGTAGCAAGCCCCGGTGGGCGAGGACGAGGGGGCGCGCGCCGCGCGGGTTCGTTCTGCGCCACGTCGAGGAGCGTCGCGCCCGCGTGGGGGGCTGAAATGTTAGGTCAAACTGGCATAGTAGGCCTCATGTCAGCTTCTGCCCCCGCCCCGGGCTCGTCATCGGCCGAGGTCGTGCTGCCCCTCAGCATGTTCATGCAGCTCGACCGATCGGGCCCCATCCCGCTCTATTTCCAGATGGCCCAGATCATCGAGAAGGCCATCCGGGAGGGAGACCTGCCGCCCGGCTCGCGCCTCGAGAACGAGGTCGCGCTCGGCCAGCGACTCGGCCTCAGCCGACCCACCGTGCGGCGCGCCATCCAGGAGGTCGTCGCCAAGGGGCTGCTCGTGCGGCGTCGCGGCATCGGCACGCAGGTCGTCCAGGGCCAGGTGACCCGCGGCCTCGAGCTGACGAGCTTGTACGACGACCTCGTGCAGAGCGGCCAGCACCCGAGCACCGACGTGCTGTCGATGGAGACGGTGGCCGCGGCGGCCCCCGTCGCCGAGCGTCTGGGCCTCGACGAGGGCGCGCCGGTCATCCATCTGCGTCGCGTTCGTCGTGCCGACGGCGTGCCTGTCGCGATCCTCGAGAACTGGCTTCCTGGTGACGTCGCCGAGCTGTCGAGCGACGACATCCAGGAGCACGGTCTCTACCAGATGCTGCGCTCGCGCGGCGTCACCATGCGGGTGGCCCAGCAGCGCATCGGCGCGCGCAAGGCCACCAGCGAGGAGGCCGACATTCTCGGCCTCGAGCGCGGAGGCGCAGTGCTGACGATGGAGCGGACCGCATTCGACGCCTCCGGCCGCGCGGTCGAGTGGGGGCGTCACTGCTATCAGCCCGACGTGTACGCCTTCGAGGTCACCCTCGTCGAGAAATGACGAAGGCCCGGGGCGACATCCACCACCAGGATGACGCCCCGAGCCTTCGCCTGGGTGCGGACTGCGCGCCCGCACGAGGTGCAGGAACGGGGCCCGGCCGCTCGACCGGGCCCCGCCTTCCCTCCCTCGAGAACCGCTAGAAGCGACCCTCTCGGTATCGACGGATGCCCTCCGCGCCCTCGACGACGGCTGCGGTGAGCTCCTCCACGGTCGTGTCCTCGCGACCCACGTCGAGGATCTTCCGACCGTGATTCATGACGATGTGGCGATCGCACACCTGGTACGCGTGGTGCAGGTTGTGCGTGACGAGCACCGAGCTGACGCCTTCGCCCTTGAGGTGGGTGAGGTAGTTCAGCAGAGCCTCGGTGGCGCGCACCGCGAGCGCCGAGGTGGGCTCGTCGAGGATGAGCAGGCTGCGCTTGAAGTGCACGGCCCGCGCGATGGCGACCGCCTGCGCCTGGCCGCCCGAGAGCGAGCCGACGAGCTGCTTGGGGCTCTTGATGCCTTCGATCGTGACGACCGAGTCGAGCACGTCGGCCGTGATCTCATCCATCTGCTTCATCTTCATGAAGCCGAGCTTGTTGGTGATCTCGCGGCCCATGAAGATGTTGCGCGTGATGGTCATGAAGGGCACGAGCGCCGAGTCCTGGAAGATCGTCTCGACGCCCAGGCGCTCGGTGACCTCGCGGCTCATGCGCTCGACCTGCTCGCCGTCCCACGAGAACTCGCCCTCGTCGGCCTGCACGACGCCCGACATGATCTTCACGAGCGTCGACTTGCCGGCGCCGTTGTCGCCGAGGAGGCCGACGACCTCGCCCTTGCCGATCTCGAAGCTGACGTCGTTGAGCACGGTGTTGGGGCCGTACTTCTTGGTGACGCCGCTGAGCGTGTAGAGAGCGCTCATCGTGCTTTGCCTTCCATGAGCTTGTTGAAGATCGCGGCGATGACGATCGTCACGCCGACGAAGAGGGTGATGTAGAAGCCGGGCGCCTTGGCCAGCAGGAGGCCGTTGCGGATGAGCTCGATGAGCGCCGCACCGACGATGATGCCGATGACGCTGCCGCGGCCGCCCCAGAGGGAGGTGCCCCCGACGACCGCCGCGGCGATCGCGAAGAGCGTGAAGTCCTCGGTGGCCGAGCCTCCGGGCTGCATCGACGAGGTGCGCACGGCGATGAGGATCGAGGCGAAGCCCACGAGCGCGCCGAAGATCGCGAACGACATGAGCTTCACGCGCTTGGGATTGATCGAGATCGCCTCGGCCGCCGCCGGGTTGCCGCCAACCGCGAAGAGGTGGTTGCCTCGGCGGTGCCGGTGCAGGAAGAACCACGCCCCGACGCCGATGACGAGGAGCCAGACGAGCTGCGAGCGGAAGAACCCGAAGTCCTGTGCGAACAGGAACACCATGGTCTCATCGCGCGAGGTCGTGAGCGTGGCCGGCGTGGTGCCGTTGATGAAGATGCCGGCGCCCATCCAGAAGAAGCTCATGCCGAGGGTGGCGATGAACGACGGGATGCGCGTGTAGACGACGATGAGGCCGTTCACGAGGGCGACGACCATCCCGCAGGCGATGCCCGCGGCGATCGCGACCCAGAGGTTCACGCCCTCGGCGGTCTTGATGAAGACGATCGCGCTCAGTGTGATGTTCGCGCCGAGCGAGAGATCGAACTCGCCGGCGATCATGAGGATGCCCGCCGCGAGGCCGAGGATGGCGAGCACCGGCACAGCCTGCGAGATGACGCCCGAGAGGTTGCTCGGGTTCAGGAAGGCGAAGCCGGTGGGGTTGATGAGGCTCGCGATGACGTAGCCGACGAGCAGCACGCCGAAGACGATCGAGATCTCGAGGGCGCCACGGCCGCGGATGAACTGCAGCTCGTGACGGATGCGGGCGCCGAGCGTGGTCGCCCGTTGGGCGTCCGACATCCGTCGCTGCGTCGTGATGGCCTCGGTCGCCATGGGCGCCTCGAGAACCGGGGAGTCGACCGGGGTCGAGTTCCTGTCTGACATGGTGGTCTACCTTCAACGCTTCAGTGAGAGGTGGCAACGAGCGTCGCCGAGGGAGGGAGGGGTGATGCGGCGGTGGGGCCGACCGGAGTGCTCCGGGCGACCCCACCGGTGGTGCGATGGTGCGAGTGCTACCAGCGCACGCCCTGGAGGTCGGGCGCCTCGATGTTCTCGACGTTGTCCTTGGTGATGAGGCCGAGACCGCCGGAGTTGATGTTGGCGGCCGAGAACCCGAAGTCGAGGTTCAGCACGCCCTGCATCACGGACTGGAAGCCCTGGATGTAGCCCTGCTGGTCAGCAGTCGCGAGGATCTGGCCGTCCTTCAGGCCCTGGACGATCGCCGGAGCGGTGTCGAAGCCGATGACCTTGGCGGTCGTGTTGCCGGCGGCGGCGAGCGCAGCGGGCAGGTTGCGGTGCGGCGTTCCGCCGACCGGAACGATCGCCTTGACGTCGGGGTTCGCGACGAGCCACGTGGTCAGCGCATCGAGCGCCGGGGCGTCCTCACCGCCGGTGCGGAGCCACTCGGGCTGCTCGAGCACGCCGACACCGGCCTCCTTGAGCACGTCGTAGACGCCACCGCCGCGCTGCAGCGCGTAGGGCTGGTCGGGCTCCTCAGCGGTGATGAGCACCTTGTCGCCCTCACCGACGACGCCGGAGTCGAGCAGGTTCTGAGCGACGATCGTGCCGACCTCGTAGAAGTCCTGCCCGACGAAGCCGGAGACGCAGTCGCCCGCGGACTCGGGAGCCGGGACGTTGTAGGCGATGACGGGGATGCCCGCGTCGTGCGCCTGGCAGGCGACGTCGACCCACGCCTCGCCCTCGTTGAACGGCATGAAGATGAAGGCCGGGTCGGTCGCGATGGCGGTCTGCACGAGGTTCACCATCGTGGCCGAGTCGCCCTCGGCGGTCTGGTGGGTGAACTCGAGGTTGCCGAGCGCGGCAGCGTCCTCCGCGCCCTGCAGGATCTGCGCCCAGAAGGCGTCGCCAGCCGGGTTGTAGTAGGTGAAGAAGTAGACGTCGCGGTTCTCGGCGCGCGAGCCGAATCCCGACTCCAGAGCCGCCGAGCCCGTGCCCTCGGCTGCGGGGGCGGCGCCAGCGGAGCAGCCGGCGAGCAGGATCGCCGCGGCGGCGACAGCGCTCGCGCCGAGAGCGGTGCGCTTGATGGTGCTGTTGATCACTTCGTTGTGTCCCTTCGTGGTGGACTCCGCGGGTGCTAGGGCTAGCACGGAGCCGGAGCAACGTTGCTGTTCTTCGAATGTAGAACGCAAGCGTCAAGAGGTCAATAGTTTGTCATGACATATGTACTTTTAGCGAACACGGGCTGCAGGCCCGCTGGGGTCCCTGGGCGTCAGGAGGCGCGCTGCCGCGCAGCGGCCGCGCCCTCGATGATGCGCTCCAGCTGGAAGCGCGAGACCGACTCCCAGTGCTCGTCCTCGGCGAACACGTTCGAGACGATGAGCGCGTCCTCCCGGTCGAGAAACCCCACCGCCTGCAGGGCGTCGAAGTACTCGTCCCAGTTCACGTCGCCGTCGCCGATTCGCAGGTGCTGGTGCACACGCGCGGCGTTGCCGGGCGGGTTCGAGATGTAGCGCAGGCCGTGCGAGCGGTGGTGGTCGAACGAGTCGGCCGCATAGGCCGCGCCGAGCCGCTCCCCCGCCGCCGCGATGATGCCAGGCGCATCGTCGCCGTAGTGGAACGTGTGCGAGCCGACGTAGACGAACCCGACGTGCACCGAATCGAGCGCGCGCACGATGCGCACGGCCTCGTGACCCTCCTCGACGAAGTCGTCGGGATGCGGATCGATGTTCACCCGCAGGCCCTCGCGCTCGATGATCGGCAGCAGCTCCTCCATCGATCGGAAGAACGCCGCCTCGGAGTCCTCGCTGCGCTCGGGTCGGCCGCTGAACTCGGTGTTGATGACGCGCACGTCGAGCTCGACGGCGATCTCGATGAGTCGGCGGAAGTTCCGAACCGCCGCCTGCCGCTGCGGCTCCTCCGGCCATGACCACCGGTAGACCGGCAGCAGTGACGAGATGCCGACCCCGGCAGTCCTCGCCGCCTTCTTCGTCGCCGCGATCAGCTCGCGGTCGGCCCGCGGGTAGCGGAAGAACGGCATGAAGTCGACGTGGGGCGTCAGCTGGATCCACTCGTAGCCGAGCTCTGCCGCGACGCGCGGGAACTCGAGGAAGCTGTGCGTGTGGTGCAGCGGCGTCGGGTCGAGAGCGATTCTCATCGGGACTCCTTCGCGATCAGGCGTAGAACGCCGGGCGGGGTGCGTACTCGACCTCGACGCGGCGACCGGTCTCGAGCGCCTCGACGCCGGCCTTGCACGCGGCTGCGGCCAGGTAGCCGTCCCAGGCGCTCGGGCCGTCGATCACGCCGGCCCTCGCTGCACGCACCCAGCGCTGGATCTGCGCGTCGTAGGCGTCAGCGAAGCGCGTCGTGAACGAGACGTGCTCGGCGCGGCCGTAGCGGCCGTCCTTCCACAGCGTCATGCCGCCGGTGCGCCCGATCTCGGCGATGCCCTCCTGGAAGACCGCCTCGGTCCTGACCTGGTACCCGAAGCGCACGCTGACGTTCATCTCGACGTCGGCGAGCACCCCGTGCTCGGTCTCGAGCAGCACCAGCACGGGCTCGTCGAGGTGGGCCGGGGAGAGCCCGTTGCGCTTGGGACGCTTGACCTCGATCGCCGTGATGGGCGAGTCGGTGAGGAAGCGGACCGCGTCGATCTCGTGCACGACCGAATCGTTGATGAGCATGGGGTTGGTGTAGGAATCCGGCACGGCGGGGTTGCGGTGCACGCAGCGCAACGCAAGGAGCTCGCCCGCCTCGCCCGAGGCGATGAGCTCGCGCAGCTGCACGTACTCGCGGTCGAAGCGGCGCATGAAGCCGACCTGGATGAGCTGCTTGCCGGCCTTCTGCTCTGCCTCCAGGATGCGCAGGCTCGACTCGGGGTCGGGCGTGAGCGGCTTCTCGCACAGGATCGGCAGACCGGCCTCAATCGCGGGGAGCAGCACGGGCTCGTGGAACTGCCCGGGGGTGGCGATGAGCACGGCGTCGACGAGACCGCTCGCGAGAGCACCCTCGATCGCCGTGAAGTGCTGGGCGCCCGGAGCGTTCGCGATCGCGGCCGCCGCGCGGCCCGCATCGGGCTCGACGACGGCGCTGACCGTCGCGCCGACGATGCGCTCGGTGATGCGCGTGATGTGGTCGGCACCCATCATACCGGCGCCGACGACGGCGATGCGGAGGTCGTTCATGGTGGTGATCTCTTCTCTGAGGCTCTGGCGGTGGTGGATCAGTGGAAGCGGGCGGCGGCCGTGCAGCCGGCGATGTGCGAGCGGGTTCGCTGCGCGATCGGGAACGGGAAGTCGACGTCGCAGCCGTACATGTCCTGCTCGACGATCGCGAACATCTGGGGGTCGATCTCGGCGGCGAGCTCGAGGATCGGGGCGAACTCCGGCACTCCGGCTCCTCCCGGCTCGGTCATGACGCCCTTCGCGACCGCGTCGACGAACGGCAGGTCGTTCTTGAGCGTCTCGGCGAGGATGTCCGGCTCGACCTGCTTGAGGTGCAGGTACCCGATGCGCTCGGGGTGCGCGCGCATCAACCTGACGTTATCTCCGAGGTAGTAGGCGAAGTGCCCGGTGTCGAGGCAGAGGTTCGTAAAACGACCATCAGTCTCGGCCAGGAAGCGCTCGACCTCGGCGTACGTGCCGATGTGGCTGTCGGCGTGCGAGTGGAACTGCTGCTTGATGCCGTACTCCTCCAGCAGCGCCTTGCCGAGACGGTCGTGGCCGGCGGCCAGGCGCTGCCACTGCTCGTCGGTGAGCGTGCGCGACTCGAGCACCTCGGCCGTGGCATCGCTGCGCCAGAGGTCGGGGATGACGACGAGGTGCTCGACGCCCAGCTTCGAGACGAGGCCCGCGACGTCGAGCGCCTGCTGCCACGCGCGCTCCCATTGCTCGTCACCCTTGTGGAAGCCGGTGAAGACGGTTCCGGCAGTGAGCTTCAGGTCGCGCTTGCCGAGCTCGTCCTCGAGCTGGTGCGGGTCGGTGGGCAGATACCCGAACGGCCCGAGCTCGATCCAGTGGTAGCCGGCGGCCTGCACCTCGTCGAGGAAGCGCTGCCAGGGCACCTGCTTGGGGTCGTCGGGGAACCAGACGCCCCACGAGTCGGGGGCGGTGCCGACGCGGATCTGCGCGGTGCTGGTGGTCATGGCTCGGTGCTCCTTCGCGGGGTGGTTCAGCCGAGCAGCGGGCGCTGGCGCGCACGCTGCTCGAGGTAGTCGGTGAGGGCCTGCTGCGTGCTGTCGAGGGTCGAGACCTCGGCGACGGGGACGTCCCACCAGCCCTCGCCATCGGGGGCGTAGACGAGCGGGTCGCTGTTGATGTGGATGACCGTCGAGCGCGTCGAGGCCTTGGCCGTCGCGAGGGCGGCGCGCAGCTGCTCGATCGCGTCCTCGCGCGGCTCGACCTCGATGACGTCGAGGCCGTAGCTGCGAGCGTTGGCTGCGAGGTCGACGGGCAGCACCTGCTCGCCCTGGAAGTTCCTCGCCTGCGGGTCGTACGTGCGGTACCAAGTGCCGAAGCGCTCGGAGCCGACCGTCTCGGAGAGGTGGCCGATCGAGGCGTAGCCGTGGTTCTGGATGAGGACGACGATGATCTTGATGCCCTCCGCCACGGCCGTGACGAGCTCGCTGTTGAGCATGAGGTACGAGCCGTCGCCGACCATGACGATCACATCGCGGTCGGGGGCGCCGCGGCGCACGCCCATGCCGCCCGCGATCTCGTAGCCCATGCACGAGTAGGCGTACTCGACGTGATAGCCGAGCGCGTCGCGCACCCGCCACAGCTTGTGCAGGTCTCCCGGCAGCGAGCCGGCCGCCTGCACGACGACATCGGTCGGGTCGCTCGCGGCCTGCACCGCGCCGATGATCTCCGGCTGGCCGGGCAGCGGGCTGCCACTCGGCTCGAAGGCCGCGTCGACGATCGCGTCCCACTGCGCCTTCGAGGCGGCGAGCGCCTCGGCATCGGCAGCGTCGATGCTCCAGCCTTCGAACTCGACGAGCAGGGCATCCAGCGTCTCGCGCGCATCGGCGATGACGGCGACCTGCGTGCCGTGCTTGTAGGCGTCGAAGGCTGCGACGTTGATGTTGACGAAGGTCACGTCGGGGTGCTGGAAGGCCGTGCGGCTCGCGGTGGTGAAGTCGCTGTAGCGGGTGCCGATGCCGATGATCACGTCGGCCTCGGCCGCGCGGCGGTTGGCCGCGAGCGTGCCGGTCGCACCGACGCCGCCGAGGTTCTGCGGGTGGTCCCACGAGAGCACGCCGCCACCGGCCTGGCTCGTGCCGACCGGGATGCCGGTGAGCTCGACGAACCGGCGCAGCTGCTCCTCGGCGGCGGAGTAGAGCACGCCGCCGCCGGCGATGATCATCGGCCGCTTCGCGCCGCGGATCGCCTCGATCGCGCGAGCGAGCGGCGCGCGCTCGGGCAGCGGACGCCGCAGGTGCCACTCGCGCGGGGCGAGGAACTCGATGGGAACGTCGAGCGCCTCGGCCTGCACGTCCTCCGGCAGAGCGATCGTCACCGCACCCGTCTCGGCCGGATCGAGCAGCACCCGCATGGCGTTGAGGGCGATCGAGTACAGCTGCTCGGGCCGCTGCACGCGGTCGAAGAAGCGCGAGAGCGGGCGGAACGCGTCGTTCACGGTGATGCCGATGTCATGCGGCAGCTCGAGCTGCTGCAGCACCGGGTCGGCCACGCGCGTCGCGAAGGTGTCGCTCGGCAGCAGCAGGGCGGGCAGACGGTTCGTCGTGGCCAGGGCGGCACCGGTCAGCATGTTGCTCGCCCCCGGGCCCACCGACGCGGCGCTCGCGAAGGTCGCCAGGCGGCGGTGCATGCGCGCATAGCCGACCGACTGGTGTACCATCGCCTGCTCGTTGCGGGCCTGGTAGTACGGCATCAGGTCGGGCTGCGTGGCGTTGACCTGCTTGAGCGCCTGGCCGATACCCGCGACGTTGCCGTGGCCGAAGATGCCGAACACGCCGGGGATGCTGCGCTCGCGGTGGTCGCCGTCGACGGTCCACTGATTGGCCAGGAACTCCACGAGCGCCTGGCTCACGGTCATGCGGCGGGTGGTCATGAGTGGTCGTCCTCCGGTCGGCCCGCCTCAGCGGGGGTGAGGTAGGGCAGGCGGGCGTCGGGCGCCTGGTCGGCCCAGGTGGCCCGGACCCACGCGTGGGCCGGGTCGTCGGTGATGAGCCACGCGCGCTGCTGGCCCGGGCCCGCCATCACGTTGAGGTAGTAGAGGTCGTAGCCGGGGGCCGCCATGCACGGCCCGTGCCAGCCGTGGGGCACGAGCGCGACGTCGCCCGAGCGCACCTCGGCGAGCGTGTCGATCGCCCCGGCCTCGGAGGCGTACGCGCGGACGTAGCCGATCGGATCGGCAGCATCGCGCGCCGCGACGGGAGCGCCGCGCGTCACGGCGGTCTCGAAGTAGTAGATCTCCTCGAGCTCCGACTCGACGCCCTCGACGTGCTCGTCGTGCTTGTGCGGCGGATAGCTCGACCAGTTCTCGGCCGGCGTGATCACTTCGCACACGATGAGCCGGTCGGCCTCGAGCGCTCCGGGAACGCCGAAGTTGTGCACCTGGCGCGTGGCGCGGCCCGCGCCACGCAGCTCGACGGGAACCTCTTCCGCCCGGACGTGGCGGGGCGGGTGCCACGCGGTCGCCGGCGCCTCGGCCACCGCGACACGACCGGTGCCGCTGATCGCGAGCGAGGTGCCGATCGGCAGGTAGAGCACGTCGGTGGGGCCGTCGAACACGGAGGCCCGACCGGCGAGCGCCTGCTCGTGGGGCAGGCGCTCGCCCTCGGTCTGGTACTCGACGGTGAACGAACCCGCGAGCGGCACGACGATGCGCTCGACGTCGCCCGCGGGCAGCGTGAGCGGCGAGCCCGTCACCTCGGCGACGCGCAGGCCAGTGTGGCGCCAGCCCTCGAGCCGGGCATCCACCACGGTCTCCCACGGGTCGCGAGCGAGCGCGCCTCGGGGATGCAGCCAGGCGTTCAGCTGCGCGGAGTCGGAGGAACGATTCATCGCACTGCTCAGTTCTGCGGGAAGCCCAGGTTGATGCCGCCGTGGCTGGGGTCGAGCCAGCGCGAGGTGATGGCCTTCTCCTGGGTGAAGAAGCGTACGCCGGCAGCGCCGTGCGCCTTCGTGTCGCCGAACAGCGAGTGCTTCCAGCCGCCGAACGAGAAGTAGGCGACCGGCACCGGGATCGGCACGTTGATGCCGATCATGCCGACCTGCACCTCGTTCTGGAACCGGCGGGCCGCTCCCCCGTCGTTGGTGAAGATCGCGGTGCCGTTGCCGTAGGCGCCCGAGTTGATGAGCTCGACGCCCTCCGCGTAGCTCTGCACGCGCACGACCGAGAGCACGGGGCCGAAGATCTCCTCCGTGTAGACGCGTGACGTCGTCGGCACGCGGTCGATGAGCGTCGGGCCGAGCCAGAAGCCGTCAGCCTCGCCGTCGACCTCGATGCCGCGGCCGTCGACGACGACGCTCGCGCCGTCCTGCTCGGCGATCTCGATGTAGCTCGCGACCTTGTCGCGGTGCTCGCGCGTCACGAGGGGGCCCATGTCGCAGCTGCGGCGGCCGTCACCGATGCGCAGCGTCGCCATGCGCTCGGTGATCTTCTCGATGAGGGCATCGGCGACCGGCTCGACGGCCACGACGACGGAGATCGCCATGCAGCGCTCACCTGCGGAGCCGAAGCCCGCGTTGATCGCCGAGTCGGCGACGAGGTCGAGGTCGGCGTCGGGCAGCACGAGCATGTGGTTCTTCGCACCGCCGAGCGCCTGCACGCGCTTGCCATGGCGAGCGCCCGTCTCGTAGACGTACTGCGCGATGGGCGTCGAGCCGACGAACGAGATGCTCGCGACGTCCGGGTGCTCGAGCAGGCCGTCGACCGCGAGCTTGTCGCCCTGCAGCACGGTGAAGACGCCGTCCGGGAGGCCGGCCTCCTTGAGCAGGGCGGCGATCCAGATCGCCGCCGAAGGGTCCTTCTCGCTCGGCTTGAGGATGACCGCGTTGCCCGCAGCGAGCGCGATCGGGAAAAACCACATCGGCACCATCGCCGGGAAGTTGAAGGGGCTGATGATGCCCACGACGCCGAGCGGCTGGCGGATCGAGTAGACGTCGACGCCGGTCGACACGCTCTCGCTGTACTCGCCCTTCATGAGGTGCGGGATGCCCGTGGCGACCTCGACGACCTCCTGGCCGCGCGTGATCTCTCCGAGGGCGTCGCTCAGCACCTTGCCGTGCTCGGCCGTGATGATCTCGGCGAGCTCGCCCTTGCGGGCGTTGAGCAGCTCGCGGAAGGCGAAGATGACCTGCTGGCGCTTGGCGAGCGACATGTCGCGCCAGGCCGGGAAGGCGGCCTTGGCGGAAGCGACGGCGCGCTCGATCTCCGAGGCGTCAGCGAGGGCGACGCGCTTGGTCTCGACGCCCAGGGCGGGGTCGAAGACGGGGGCCGTGCGGCCGGAGGCGCTGGGGAACTCGGCGCCGTCGATCCAGTGCGGGACGACAGTGGTGCTCGACATGGTCTCTTCTCTTCGTTCGTCGTGCGTGGTGGGTGAGGGAGGGAAGGCGGGGCGGGATCAGCTGTGGACGAGGGCCGCGGCCGTGTCGACCGCGGAGACGACATCGCCGTCGGTCGGGTAGAGCAGGCTGCGCCCGACCACGAGGCCGCGCACGTTGGGCAGCGTCAAGGCGTTCGACCACGACTCGAAGGCCTCGTCCTGGTCGTCGGCGACCTCGCCGCCGAGCAGCAGGGTGGGCAGCGTCGTGGAGGCCATGACGCGCTCCATCTCGGGGACGACGGGCAGCTTCAGCCACGAGTAGGCGCTCGAGTGGCCGAGGCCCGAGGCGATGGCGATCGAGAGGATCACGGCGTCGGGTGAGAGGTCGTTGCGGATGCGCCCGCCGAACCACTCGCTCATGAAGGGCTCGAGCATGATCGGCAGCTGCGCGTCGGCGGCCTCGTTCACGGCCCGCGCGGTCGCTTCGAGGGTCGCGATCGAGCCCGCGTCGGACAGGTTGATGCGCACGAGGTTCTTGCCGAAGTCGAGGCGGTCACGCACCATGCGCTCGACCGTGTACGCCGTGTAGCGGTCGTCCATCTCGAAGGTCGCTCCCCGCAGCCCGCCGCGGTTCATCGAGCCGACCACGATCTTGTCATCAAGCAGGCCGAGCAGCGCGAGGTCGTCGATGATGTCGGGCGTGCCCAGCACGCCGTCGACGCCCGGTCGCGAGAGGGCCGCGGCCAGGCGAGCCAGCAGCTCCTCCCGGTCCGCCATGGCGGTCGGGTCGGCTCCGACAGCGACCGCACCGCGGGCGGGGTGGTCGGCCGCGACGATGAGGAGTCGCCCGTCGCCGCGCAGCAGCTCGCGACGCTCGCGCGTCGCGAGGGCGCGGCCGATCGCCTCGGGATCGTGGGCGCGGGTCTCGCGCAGGGCGGCGAGGTCGAGTGCGGGCGCCGTGTCTGCCGACACGGAGCGCGGGTCGAGCGTGGTCATCGCTGTGCCTCCTGGATGGCGTGCTCGACCTCGGCGGTCGTCGGCATCGCGGTGCTGCATTCGAGCCGGCTGGCGACGATCGCCCCGGCGACGTTGGCGAAGCGCAGGATGCGCTCGAGCGGCCACTCCTGCAGGAGGCCGTGCACGAGGGCGCCGCCGAAGCTGTCGCCAGCGCCGAGCCCGTTGACGACGTCGACCCAGTGCGGCGGCACCTCGACGACCTCGTCGCGGGTCTTCGCGAGCACGCCCTTGGGGCCCTGCTTGACGACGGCGAGCTCGACGCCTCGCTCGAGCAGGGCATCCGCCGCCCGCAGCGGCTCGGTCTCGCCGACCGCGACCTCGCACTCCTCGCGGTTGCCGACGGCGACCGTCACGTGCTCGAGCGCACGCTCGACCTGCGCGGTGGCCTCGCGGGGGTCGGCCCAGAACATGGGGCGGTAGTCGAGATCGAGGATGGTGTTGCGCGCGCGACCCCTGGCCTCCCAAGCGGCGAAGTGCGCGCTGCGGCTGGGCTCGGCCGAGAGTCCCGTCACCGTGGCCCAGAAGGCCCGGGCCGAGCGGATCGACTCGAGGTCGAGGTCGGCTGGCTCGATCTGGAGATCCGGCACCGGGGCCGGCCGGTAGAAGTACAGCGGGAAGTCGTCGGGAGGGAAGATCTCGCAGAAGACGACGGGAGTCTGCAGGCCCCCGTGCGATCGCACGAAACGACTGCTGGCGCCGAGGCGCTCGAGCTCGGCGATGACGAAGCGCCCGAAGGGGTCGGCGCCGACGCCGGTGATGATCGCCGTGCGGTCGCCGTGCCGCGCGGCCGCGACGGCCACGTTCGTCGCGCTGCCACCGAGGAACTTGCCGAAGGTCTCGACGTGCTCGAGGCCCACGCCGGACTGCAGCGGGTAGATGTCGACGCTCACGCGCCCGATCGCGACGAGATCGAGCGGGGCGGTGCTGGTCGTGCTGCTCATACGGCGGTGTACGGCTCTCTGCTTCAGGAGGAAATGATCATTATGTTAGGACATTAAGACGTTAACGTCCATTCGGAATGTCCGGGATGGTCGCGATGGCGGTGCGCAGCGTCGACGCCGCCACCTGCAGGCCCTCGATTCGGCCGAGCGAGGCGTCCTCGTGTTCGATCGCCAGGTCGACGCCCGGCGCCGTGCGGGCGAGCGTCGCGACGAAGCGATTCCAGAAGTCCTGGTCGTGACCGAGACCCACGGCGACGAAGTCCCACGCGGAGTCGGTCGGCCATTCGCACAGGGTGTACCCGCCTCCGAGCTGCAGGGGATCCTGCTCCGCCGGCACCCTGCGGAAGCGATCGTCGAGCACGCCGTGCAGCGCGACTGCGGGGTTGATGCGCACGTCCTTCGCGGCGGCAGTCACGACGAGCTCGCCGAGGTGCTCGAGCGCGACGATGGGGTCGATCTGCTGCCAGAAGAGATGCGAGGGGTCCATCTCGGCGCCGACATGCGTGGCACCCGTGCGCTCGACGAGCCGCACGAGCGTCGGGGGGTTGAAGACGATGTTCTGCGGGTGCATTTCGATACCGACCTTGACCCCGTGGTCGGCGGCGAGCCGGTCGATCTCGCGCCAGAACGGCACGGCGACCTCCCACTGGTGGTCGAGGGAGTCCATGTCGACGCTGTTCCACGGGTTGACGACCCACGCGGGCCGCACTCCCCCGGGCTGGTTGGCGGGCGCGCCCGACATCGTGATGACCCGATCGACTCCGAGCCGCGCGGCGATCGGGATCGCCGCGAGCAGGTCGGCGCCGTGGGTCACCGCCGGATCGGGGTGCAGCGGATTGCCGTTGCAGTTCAGCGCGGTGATCGTGATGCCGCGAGCGGCGAACTCCGCGAGGTACTCGTCCCTGGCCGAGTCGCTCGTCATGACCTCGCGGATCGGGAGGTGCCGAGCAGGCAGGAAGCCGCCCACGTTGATCTCGGCGCCCTCGAGACCGAGCTCGACGAGCACGTCCAGCGCCTCGGGCAGCTCACGGTCGTGGAGGATCGCGGTGTAGACGCCGAGCTTCATGCCAGGACTCCTCATCGGGCGAGATAGGACCGCACCCATGTGCTTTTGTCCTAACATAGCCCGGTCGCTGGGTCATCGCCAGCGGCGGGACGGCGGCAGCCCGACCGGTGTTCGGAGAGCGAGCACTCGCTCGTCGGCGCTCACGGCGACGACGCGGGCGATGATGAGGATGCTCGTCGCGATGTCGGCTCCGGCCGCGATCAGCGTGGCGGCTCGGGGCTCTCGCCGGCCGTGTCGCGGTGCTGGGGCGCGGGCGGCGCGAGCGGAGCATCCGTCGTCGCCGGCTCGGCCGCCGCCGAGGCGTCGCCCGCCAGCACGAGGCGGGCGCGCGCCGTCAGGTTCGGGTCAATGATGACCTGGTAGTTGCTCGCGACCACCTGGTGGGTCGCGGTGAAGTCGCGACGGCGGCGGTTGAGGGCGTACGAGACGACCCCGAACAGCAGGCCGAAGCCGGCACCGATGAGCGCCGCGGCGAGGATGAAGGAGAAGTCGCCGGTCGGCGAGAACAGGAACAGCAGCAGCCCCAGGAAGAGGCCGAACCAGGCCCCGCTCGCGGCCCCGGCGAGCGCTGCCCGGCCGTAGGTGAGCTTGCCCGTGATGCGCTCGACGGTCTTGAGGTCGTTGCCGACGATCGACAGCTGCTTGACCGGGAAGTCGGCGATCGCGAGGCGGTTCACGACCTTCTGCGCCTCGGGGTACGTGTCGTACGTTCCGAGCACGTCGCCTCGCGGAACAGCGGGCGTCGGAGCCGTGCGGCGCGCGAAGGGGCTGGCGTTCGTCATCGGCTCATTCTGACAGCCCGGCGGTAGGGTTTCACCGTGAGCGCCGCGAAAGTCTTCGTCGCCCGGCTGAGCGGGTGCTCCGTCTTCGACCCCGCCGGCGACAAGGTCGGCAAGGTGCGCGACGTGCTGGTCGTGTACCGGCGCACGGATGCTCCGCGCGTGGTCGGCCTCGTCGTCGAGGTGCCCGGCCGACGCCGGGTGTTCCTCTCCATCGGCCGGGTCACGAGCATCGGCTCGGGGCAGATCATCACGACCGGGCTCATCAACCTTCGCCGCTTCGAGCAGCGCGGCGGTGAGGTGCGCGTACTCGCCGAGATGATCGGCCGCCGCGTCTCGCTGCGTGACGGCAGCGGCGAGGCCACGATCGAGGATGTCGCGATCGAGGAGTCGGGCCCCGGGGAGTGGGCGGTCGGACAGCTCTTCCTGCGCCGCCCGCGCCCGAGCGCCGCCCCGTTCGCGAAGGGCGCCACCGTCTTCGCCCGCTGGACGGACGTCACCGAGCGCGCCGCGGGCGCCGAGGGGCAGAGCGCCGAGCAGCTCATCGCGCAGTACACCGACCTGCTGCCGGCCGACCTCGCCAACACGCTGCTGGAGCTCTCGGAGGAGCGCCGCATGGAGGTCGCCGAGGAGCTGCCCGACGACCGCCTCGCCGACGCCCTGGAGGAGATGCCGGAGTCGGACCAGGTGCAGATCCTCTCGCAGCTCGACGACGACCGCGCCGCCGACGTGCTCGACAACATGGAGCCCGACGACGCCGCCGACCTCATCGCCCAGCTGCCGGCCACGCGCGGCGAGCACCTGCTCGAGCTCATGGACCCGGAGGAGGCGGAGGACGTGCGCTTCCTGCTCTCGTACGACGCCGACACCGCCGGCGGTCTCATGACGACCGAGCCGATCATCGTCTCGGCCGACGCGACGGTCGCCGAGGGGCTCGCGCTCATCCGCCGCCACGAGCTCGCGCCAGCGATCGGCGCCGCGATCTGCGTGACGCTGCCGCCCTACGAGCCGCCGACCGGCCGGTACCTCGGCATGGTGCACTTCCAGCGGATGCTCCGCTACCCGCCGCACGAGCGCCTGGGCACCCTGCTCGACCAGGGCATCGAGCCCGTCACCCCCGACACCTCGGCCGCCGAGGTCTCGCGCCGCCTGGCGAGCTACGACCTCGTGTCGCTGCCCGTCGTCGACGAGGCGCGCCGCCTCGTCGGCGTCGTCACGATCGACGACGTGCTCGACTACCTGCTGCCCGACGACTGGCGCAGCGCCGAGCACGACGAGCCGCTGCCGCCGCGCGCGCGCCGCCGCTCCCCCGCCCCCGTGCCCCGCGTCGGTCGCGGCCCCGGCGCGAGGAGGCCCGGCGATGGCCGCTGAGCGCCGCCGGCGCCGCCCCGCACCGGCGCGCGTGCCGGGGCTCGACGCCCCCAAGACGCAGCGCCGCGCCTTCTTCGTGCCGCAGTTCTCCAGCCGCGACCGCATCGGCCGCTTCTCCGAGGGCTTCGCCCGCGCGATGGGCACCCCGTGGTTCCTCATCGGCATGACGGTCTTCGTCGCCGTGTGGATCACCTTCAACACCTCGGCGCCCGAGAGCCTGCAGTTCGACCCGCGATCGCTCAACTTCACCCTGCTGACGCTCATCCTCTCGTTGCAGGCCTCGTACGCGGCGCCGCTCATCCTGCTCGCGCAGAACCGGCAGGACGACCGCGACCGCGTGCAAATCGAGCAGGATCGCCAGCGCGCCGAGCGCAACCTCGCCGACACCGAGTACCTCGCCCGTGAGGTCGTCGCCCTGCGCCTGGCGATGAAGGACGTCGCGACGAAGGAGTTCATCCGCGCCGAGCTGCGCAGCCTGCTCGACGAGCTCGACCGCGGCGACGAGCCGGCGCCCGGCCCCGCGGCCGCCGACGACGCCGAGCGCTCGCGCCGTGGCTGACACCGGATCCCCGGCGCCCACCGAGCAGAGCGTGCGCCGGGCGCTCGACCGCGTCATCGACCCCGAGCTGCGCCGACCCGTCACCGAGCTCGACATGGTGCCGCGCGTGAGCGTGCAGGGCGGTCGCGTCGCGATCGACCTCGAGCTCACGATCGTGGGCTGCCCCGCCGCCGATCGCATCGAGCGCGACGTGCGTGCCGCGGCATCCGCCGTGCCGGGCGTCGACGCCGTCGACGTTGCGGTGGGCGTCATGGCACCGGCGACGCGGGATGCCCTCATCGCCCGCCTGCGCGGCGACCGGCCTGCCATGCCGTTCACCCCCGACTCGCTCGCGAGGGTGATCGCCGTGACGAGCGGCAAGGGCGGCGTCGGCAAGAGCACCATCACCGCCAACCTCGCCGTCGCCCTCGCGCGGCAGGGGCTGCGCGTCGGGCTCGTCGACGCCGACGTGTTCGGCTTCTCCATTCCCGGCCTGCTCGGCATCGCCGGCGAGAAGCCGACCCGCGTGGGGGAGGCGATCATGCCGCCGCGCGCGCACGACGTCGCCGTCATCTCGATCGGCATGTTCGTCGACGAGCGCACCGCCGTGTCGTGGCGCGGGCCGATGCTGCACCGCACGGTGCAGCAGTTCCTCACCGACGTCTACTTCGGCGACCTCGACGTGCTCGTGCTCGACATGCCGCCCGGCACGGGCGACGTCGCCATCTCGGTCGGGCAACTGCTGCCGCACGCGGAGGTCGTCGTCGTGACCACGCCGCAGCGGGCCGCCGCCGACGTCGCGGAGCGCTCGGCGATCGTCGCGCGGCAGACCGGGCAGACCGTCATCGGCGTCGTCGAGAACATGGCGGGTCTGGTGCAGCCCGACGGCTCGGTGCTCGAGCTCTTCGGCTCGGGCGGAGGCGCGGAGACCGCCGCGCGCCTGGAGGTGCCGCTGCTCGCGCAGGTGCCGCTCTCGGTCGCGCTGCGCGAGGGCGGGGACGAGGGGCGCCCCATCGTGCTCGACGAGGGCGACGCGGCGGGCGCGGCGATCCGGGAGCTCGCGCGGGTGATCGCGGCGCGCGGCCGCGGGCTCGCGGGCCGGCCGCTCACGGTCACGCCGCGCTGAGTGGGGCGGCGGCGGGCCGAGAGCAGGGCATCCACCCCCTTAACGACGACTGCCGCCGGAACCCGCTCTCACCCCTGGAATGGTGAGCGCGGGTTCCGGCGGCAGTCGCGAGGAGGTCGCGGTCAGCGCTGCGGGAGCGACGGCACCCGGCGATAGCCGTCCTTCGCCGTCACCACGGCGGTCGAGACAGCCCCGGCGAGGCCGAGCAGGGCGATGATGGTCAGTCCGGCGAGCATGGTCGCGATCTCCTTCGGTGTTTCCTGAACACTGCTATTCCACACCTGTCGAAACTGAAGGACAAGCGACTGTTTCTTCACGATCGGTTTAGTCTCGCTACATGGACGTGCGTCGACTCGAACTGCTGCGCGAACTGGCCGACCGCGGCTCGGTGACGGCCGTCGCGCGCGCCACGCATCGCACGCCGAGCGCCGTCTCGCAGCAGCTGAAGCAGCTCGAGCACGAGGCCGGCGTCGCGCTCACCGAGCGGCGAGGGCGAGGCATCGTGCTCACCGGCGCGGGCGAGGCGCTCGCCGAGACGGCCCGCACGATCGCCGTCGCGCTCGAGGCGGCTGAGGCGCTGTGGGAGGAGTTCAAGCAGAGCCCGCGCGGCACCGTCACGGTCAGCGCCTTCCCCACCGCGGGGCAGATGCTGCTGCCCGGCGTGCTGCGGGCGCTGCGCGACGAGCCGGGGCTCGAGATCGTGCTCACCGACCACGACCTGCCGCTGCCCGACTTCGCCTCGCTCACCGCTGACTACGACGTCGTCATCGCCGACTCGCAGGGCATCCCCGCGCACTGGAACGAGCACGGGCTGCGCTGCGTGCCCCTCATGACCGAGCCCTTCGACGTCGCCCTGCCCGCCGGGCACCGGCTCGTGGAGAAGGCCGTCGTGCGCGGCGCCGACCTCGTCGACGAGCCGTGGATCGGCGCGCCCGTCGGCTACCCCTACGACCGCGTGCTCGAACGGCTCGGCGCCGCGGTCGGGCGCGAGCCGCGCATCGTGCAGCGCATCATGGACAACCTCATCGTCGAGCGCCTCGTCGCCGCTGGCATCGGCATCGCCATCCTGCCGCGCTTCACCACCCGCAGCCACGGCAACGGCATCGTCACCCGCCCGATCTCCGGCCTCCCAGCGGAGCGCCAGATCTCTGCCCTCATGCGCGCCGACCGAGCCGAGCGCCCGAGCGTGCGCCGTGTGCTGGAGCTGCTCGGCGCGGAGGCCACGCGCGTCGTCGAGGGCTGGCGCACCGTCGGCGAGCGCTGAGGCTCAGGTGGCCTCGGGGTCGAAGGGGGCCGGCCGACCCTCGCGGAGCAGCCGCTGGCGCTGCGCGTAGGCCGACTCGCGCACGGGGGCGCGCACCGAGCCGCCGGCGGCTCCGGCACCCGCGGCCCCGGGGCGCGTGGGCGGCGCCTCGTCCTCCAGCAGCGCCTCGCGGATGATGCGGCGCGGGTCGTACTGGCGCGGGTCGAGCTTCTTCCAGTCGACGTCGTCGAAGTCGGGGCCCATCTCCTCCCGCATGCGGGTCTTCGCCCCGTTGGCCATGTCGCGCAGCGACCGGATGAGGCGCGCGAACTGGGCCGCGTACCCCGGCAGTCGGTCGGGCCCGATGAGGAAGACGGCGATGAGCCCGATGAGCAGCAGCTTCTCGAACGTCAGGCCGAAGGACACCCGCACAGAATAGCCGGGCGAACCGGGGCCCCACCCCTAGGCTGGTCGCGAGAAGGAGGGCCCGTGGCCAGCAAGGATCTGTCGTGGAAGTACGTCGAGGAGGCGACGGTCGAACCCGACGAGATCGCCGCGGCCCGTGCCCACTCGATCGAGCAGGGCGTCGAGCCCGTCACGGCGGCGACCGGCGCGCATCTCGCGCTCGCGACCGCCGCGCTCGACGCGCAGGCCATCATCGAGATCGGCACCGGCCTCGGCGTCAGCGGGCTCTGGATGCTCCGCGGCGCGCCGAACGCCCACCTCACCACGATCGACCTCGAGGCCGAGCACCAGCAGCACGCCCGCCGCTTCTTCACCGACGCCGGGCACGCCACGGCCAAGGTGCGCATGATCACCGGCCGCGCGATCGACGTGCTGCCGCGCATGAACGAGTCGAGCTACGACGTCGTGCTCGTCGACGCCGACCCGCAGCGCCTGCTCGACTACCTCGAGCACGCCCTGCGCCTCGTGCGCGTCGGCGGCGTCGTGCTGCTCCCCCACGCGATGTGGCGCGACACCGTCGCCGACCCCGCCAAGCGCGAGGCGACGACGCGCGACTTCCGCTCGGTCATCGGCGAGCTGTCGGGCTCGAGCGCCGTCCACGTCGCCCTTTCCCCCGTCGGCGACGGACTGCTGCAGATCGTCAAGCGCGCCGCCTAGGCGGCGCCTGCCCGGGAGCGAACGGGCCCAGAACGACGGAACAGGGCCGAGCCCGAAGGCTCGACCCCGTTCGCGGTTGCGAGTGCTGTCGTCAGGAGATGGCGGCAGCGAGAGCGTCGTGCAGCTCTTTCGCCTCGTCGTCGTTGACGGAGACGACCAGACGGCCACCGCCCTCCAGCGGGACGCGCACGATGATGAGGCGCCCCTCCTTGACAGCCTCCATCGGTCCGTCGCCAGTCCTCGGCTTCATGGCGGCCATATGCGGTCTCCCCTTTCGATGAAAGCTCTGCCTTCATTATCCCGTACAGCGGGCATTCGGCTAAATCGACGGATGCCCGGCCGTGGAGAAGCGGCGTGCGCGCTCAGGCGCCCGCGAGCCAGGCGCGCAGCCCGCGCTCGACCGCGACGATCTGCTCGACCGGCACGCGCTCGTCGTCGGTGTGCGCGAGCGACGGATCGCCGGGCCCGTAGTTGACGGCGGGGACGCCGAGCTCGCTGAAGCGGGCGACGTCCGTCCAGCCGTACTTCGGCGCGGGGGTTCCGCCGACGGCGCGCACGAAGCGCTGCGCGAGGGGGGCATCCAGGCCGGGGCGGGCGCCCGCCGCCGCATCGGTGACGACGACCTCGACGGCGGGGTCGAGATCGGCCACGAGGTCGCGCACGTGCTGCTCGGCCTCGGTGAGGCTCTTGTCGGGCGCGAAGCGGTAGTTGACGGTCACGCTCGCGGCATCGGGGATCACGTTGCCGGCGACGCCGCCGCCGACCGCGACCGCGTTGAGGCCCTCGCGGTAGTCGAGACCGTCGACGGTCACGGTCGCGGGCGCGTACGCGGCGAGGCGCTCGAGCACGGGCGCGAGGGCGTGGATGGCGTTGACGCCCATCCAGGCGCGGGCCGAGTGCGCGCGCCGACCGGTGGTGCGCAGCTCGAGCCGCAGCGTGCCGTTGCAGCCGCCCTCGACGACGCCGTTGCTCGGCTCGCCGAGGATCGCGAAGTCGCCCTGCAGCAGTTCGGGCCGCGTGCGGGCGAGCCGGCCGAGGCCGTTGAGCTCGCTCGCGACCTCCTCGTGGTCGTACCAGACCCAGGTGAGGTCGCACACCGGCTCGGTCAGCTGCACGGCGAGCGCGAGCATGACCGCGCAGCCGCCCTTCATGTCGACGGTGCCGCGACCCCACAGCGTGTCGACGCCGTCGTCGTCGCTGCGTCGCGTCGGCAGGTTCGCGTTGACCGGCACGGTGTCGAGGTGCCCGGCGATGACGACGCGCTCCGGCCGACCGAGGCTCGTGCGGGCGAGGATCGCGTCGCCGTCGCGCACGAGCTCGAGGTGCGGCGCGTGCGCGCGCAGGGTCGCCTCGACGGCGTCGGCGATCGCCCGCTCGTCGCCCGAGACGCTCGGGATGTCGCACAGCGCCGCCGTGAGGGCGACGACGTCGGCGAGCAGGTCGGGGGCGAACGGCTGCGCAGTCATCGGTTCGAGCCTAGTTCGCCGCCCGACTAGCCTGGAATCATGCCTGAGACCGTTGCCACGCACGCCTGGGGCTACGGCCTCGCGACCGTCCGCCTCGCCGACGGCGAGGTGCTCGACACCTGGTTCCCCTCCCCCGCGCTCGGCACGCTGCCGGAGGGCCGCGACCCGCACATCGTGCCGGCCGAGATCGAGCACCTGGAGGCGGAGGACGCGCGCCGAGGGGTGCGCATCGAGGCGCGCACGGTCGAGATCGACCTCGCGGCGGCCCCGGCATCCACCCCCGATGCGTACCTGCGCCTGCACCTGCTCTCGCACCGCCTCGTGCAGCCGAACACGCTCAACCTCGACGGCGCCTTCGGCCACCTGCCGATCGTGATGTGGACGACCGCCGGACCGGTGCACCCCGACGACTTCGACGCGAATCGGCCCGCGCTGCAGCGCGCTGGGGTGTCGCCGCTCGGGGTCGACAAGTTCCCGCGCCTGCTCGACTACGTCACGCCGCCGCGCGTGCGCATCGCCGACGCCTCGCGCGTGCGCCTCGGCGCCTACCTCTCGCCCGGCACGACCGTCATGCACGAGGGCTTCATCAACTTCAACGCCGGCACCCTCGGCGCCTCGATGGTCGAGGGCCGCATCAGCCAGGGCGTCGTCGTCGGCGACGGCAGCGACATCGGCGGTGGAGCCTCGATCATGGGCACGCTCTCCGGCGGAGGCACGCACCGGGTGTCGATCGGCGAGCGCGCCCTGCTCGGCGCCAACTCGGGTATCGGCATCTCGATCGGCGACGACTCGGTCGTGGAGGCGGGGCTGTACGTGACCGCGGGCACGAAGGTCGTCGTGCTCGACGGAACGGTCGACGAGGATGGCCGCCCGCGCACCGTGAAGGCGGCGCAGCTCTCGGGAGTGGCGGGGCTGCTGTTCCGGCGCAACTCGCTCACGGGCGCGGTCGAGGTGCTGCCCCGCTCGGGTGCCGGCGTCGTGCTCAACGAGGCGCTGCACGCGTAGGACGCGCTAACGACGCAGCGGGCCGCCCCCGAGGGGACGGCCCGCTGCTGCGTCTCGAGGCCGCGCCGCGACTAGCGCTGCGGCCAGTCGCGCGCCGGCGCGCCCGTGTAGAGCTGCTGCGGTCGGCCGATCTTCGTCTGCGGGTCGTTGTTCATCTCGCGCCAGTGGGCGATCCAGCCGGGCAGGCGGCCGATCGCGAACAGCACGGTGAACATCCGCGTGGGGAAGCCCATCGCCTTGTAGATGACGCCCGTGTAGAAGTCGACGTTCGGGTACAGGCGGCGCTGCTTGAAGTAGTCGTCGTCGAGGGCGATCGCCTCGAGCTCGCGCGCGATGTCGAGCAGCGGGTCGCTGATGCCGAGGTCGGCCAGCACGGCGTCGGCGCTCTCCTTCACGAGCTTGGCGCGCGGGTCGTAGGACTTGTACACCCGGTGGCCGAAGCCCATGAGCTTGATGCCGTCCTCCTTGTTCTTCACCCGCTCGACGAAGCGCTCGACGCTCTCGCCCGAGTCTCGGATGCGCGCGAGCATCGACAGCACGGCCTCGTTCGCGCCGCCGTGCAGCGGGCCCGAGAGGGCGTTGATGCCGGCCGAGATCGAGGCGAAGAGGTTGGCCTCCGTCGAGCCGACGAGGCGCACCGTCGAGGTGGAGGCGTTTTGCTCGTGATCCTCGTGGAGGATCAGCAGGCGGTCGAGCGCCGTCGACATCACCGGGTTCACCTCGTACGGCTCGGCCATCGTGCCGAAGTTGAGGCGCAGGAAGTTGTCGACGAAGCTCAGCGAGTTGTCCGGGTACAGGAAGGCCTGCCCGATCGACTTCTTGTGGGCGTACGCCGCGATGACCGGCAGCTTCGCCAGCAGGCGGATGGTCGAGATCTCGACCTGCTCGGGGTCGTGCGGGTTGAGCGAGTCGCCGTAGTAGGTCGACAGCGCCGAGACGGCGCTCGAGAGCACCGACATGGGGTGCGCCTGGTGCGGCAGAGCGTCGAAGAAGCGCTTCAGATCCTCGTGAAGGAGGGTGTGCCGGCGCACGCGCTCGTCAAACTCCGCGAGCTCGCTCGGGCTCGGCAGCTCGCCGTAGATGAGCAGCCAGGCGACCTCGAGGAAGGTCGAGTTCGCGGCGATGTCCTCGATGGCGTACCCGCGGTAGCGCAGGATGCCCTGATCGCCGTCGATGTAGGTGATCGCGCTCTTGGTCGACGCGGTGTTCACGAAGCCGTAGTCGAGCGCGGTGAGCCCGGTCTGCTTGGTGAGGGTGGAGAGGTCGAGGCTCGAAGCGCCGTCGACGCTCGGAAGGACGGGGAACTCCGCGGTTCCGCCGGGGAACTGCAGCGTGGCCTTGTCGGCGTCGCTCACTGCGCCTCCTCGCGTTGGTAGGTCGGGGGTGGTGGCGGGCGATGACCGCGATGGTCGGGGTGGTGCCGGTGCGCGGAAGGAACCCGGGTACAGCCTAGGCGACCTCGCCGACCAGTACCGCATCGGCCAAGGTCACACCGTGCCGATTGTGGACATCGACCAAGGATGCCCGTGGCTCGTCACAAGGCGGCGGCCGTCAGCCGCGCCGCGGCCTCCGCGATGCGCTCGTCGGTCGCGGTGAGCGCGAGCCGCACGTGCCGCGAGCCCTCGCCCTCGTAGAACGTGCCGGGGGCGGCGAGGATGCCGAGGTCGGCGAGCGTCGCGAGCGTCGTCAGGGCGGGCTCGTCGCGTGTGGCCCAGAGGTAGAGCCCGGCCTCGGAGCGGTCGATGCGGAATCCGGACGCGCGCAGGGCGCCGGCCAGGGCATCCCGACGGGCCCGGTAGATCTCGCGCTGGGCGGCGACGTGCGCGTCATCGTCGAGCGCGGCGACCATGGCCGCCTGCACGGGCGCCGGCGGGATGAGCCCGAGGTGCTTGCGCGCCTCGAGCAGCTGCCGCACGATCGCGCGGTCGCCCGCCACGAACGCGGCGCGGTAGCCGGCGAGGTTCGACTGCTTCGACAGCGAGTAGACGCTCAGCACTCCGGTGTGGTCGTCGCCGACGACCGATCGATGCAGGATGCTCGGCACGCCGGGCCCCGCCGGCGCGTCCGGGTGCGCCCAGCGCTCCGGCTCCCACCCCAGCTCGGCGTAGCACTCGTCGTTGACGAGCACCGCTCCGAGCTCGCGCGCCCGGAGGACGGCGGCGCGCAGCTGGTCGACGCCGAGGACGGCGCCGTCGGGGTTGCCGGGCGAGTTGATCCAGATGAGACGCGTGCCCTCGGGCCAGCGTGCGGGATCGTCCTCGGCGACCGCACGAGCGCCGATGAGGGCGGCGCCGACGGCGTACGTGGGGTACGCGGTGCGGGGGTGCACGATGACGTCGTCGCGGCCGAGGCCGAGCAGCAGCGGCAGGAGCGCGACGAGCTCCTTCGATCCGATCGTGGGGAGCACGGCATCCGCCGCCACCGTCACGTCGCGACGACGCGCGTACCAGCGGGCGATCGCGTCGCGCAGCGCGGCCGTGCCCATCGTCTGCGGGTAGGCGTGCGCGTCGGTCGCGGCGACGAGCGCCGCGCGCACGACCTCGGGGGTCGCGTCGACGGGCGAGCCGACCGAGAGGTCGACGACGCCGCCGGCGTGCTCGCGGGCGCGCGCTGCGAACGGCGCGAGGGAATCCCAGGGGAAGTCGGGCAGCTGCAGGGGCACGAACGGGGCGGGCGGCGCGCCGAGCGTCAGTTCTGCGGCGGCAGCGACGCGACGATCTCGTGGTCGCTGTGGATCACGCCGACCTTCGCCGCGCCGCCGGGCGAGCCGATCTCCTGGAAGAACTCGACGTTCGCGCGGTAGTAGTCGCTCCACTGCTCGGGCAGGTCATCCTCGTAGTAGATCGCCTCGACGGGGCACACCGGCTCGCAGGCGCCGCAGTCGACGCACTCGTCGGGGTGGATGTAGAGCATCCGGTCGCCCTCGTAGATGCAGTCGACGGGACACTCGTCGATGCAGGCGCGGTCTTTGACGTCGACGCAGGGTAGAGCGATCACGTAGGTCACGGCGCGGGCTGTTCCTTCTCCTCGGAAGCGGACTCCTCGATGCTACCCCCAGGGCGGCGGTGAGCACGCTGGACGCGGGGCCACGCGATGACGAGCAGCGCGATGAGCATGACACCCAGGCTCCAGCCGTAGCCGAGCCAGTTGTTCGGGATCACGACCGAGGCGCCCGCGCCGGGCGAGGCGAGCGCGAGCGCGACCGCCGAGATGCCCAGGGCGCCCGCGAGCGCCGGCCCGCGGTCGTCGCCCCACGCGCGCAGACCCGCCGTGTAGAGGCCGACCGTCGTGAGCCCGAGCAGCAGGCCGACGGGCGGCAGCGACTGGTGCGTGAACGAGCCCACGAGGCCGATCACGGCGCCGCCGAGGCTCGCGAGGGCGAGCACGGCGAGCCGGTGCAGCAGCCCGGGGCGAGCGGAGGAGGCTGCCACGGGCCTAGGCGTCGAGGCGGAGCATCCACCCATGGGGGTCGGGGCGGCGGCCGTACTGGATGTCGGTGAGCTCCTGACGCAGCGACATCGTCAGCTCGCCGGGCTGCGCGTCGGCCGAGCCGATCTCGAAGCTCTCGCCATCGACGACGCCCTTCAGCAGGCCGATCGGCGTCACCACGGCGGCGGTGCCGCACGCGAAGGCCTCGACGATCTCGCCCGAGGCGACGCCCTCGCGCCACTCGTCGAGCGTGACGCGGCGGCGCTCGACGCGGTGCCCGCGATCCTCCGCCAGCTGCAGGATCGAGTCGCGCGTGATGCCCTCGAGGATCGAGTCGCTCTGCGGGGTGATGAGCGTGCCGTCGCGCGTGACGAGCACGACGTTCATGCCGCCGAGCTCCTCGAGGTAGCGGCCCTCGACCGAGTCGAGGAAGAGCACCTGCTGGCAGCCGTGCTCGGCCGCCTCGGCCTGCGCGACGAGCGACGAGGCGTAGTTGCCGCCCGTCTTCGCCGCCCCCGTGCCGCCCTTGCCGGCGCGCGAGTACTGGGTGGTCAGCCAGATCGAGACCGGGGCGACGCCGCCCGAGAAGTAGGCGCCCGCGGGCGAGGCGATGAGGTAGTAGGCGACCTTGTGCGCGGGGCGCACGCCGAGGAAGGCCTCCTTCGCGAACATGAACGGCCGCAGGTACAGGCTCGTCTCGGGCGCGCTCGGCACCCAGTCGCCGTCGACCGCGATGAGCTCGCGCAGCGAGGCGAGGAAGTGCTCGACCGGCAGCTCGGGCAGCGCCATGCGCTTCGCCGAGCGCTGCAGGCGACGGGCGTTCGCGTCGGGGCGGAACGACCAGATGGAGCCGTCGGCGTGGCGGTAGGCCTTGAGGCCCTCGAAGATCTCCTGCCCGTAGTGCAGCACCGAGGCGGCCGGGTCGAGCGAGATCGGGCCGTAGGGCTGCACGCGCGGGCGGTGCCAGCCGCCGTTCACGCTCCAGCAGATGTCGACCATGTGGTCGGTGAAGTGCTTGCCGAAGCCCGGCGCGGCGAGGATCGCCTCGCGCTCGGCGACGCTGCGGGCGCTGTCGTTGCGGGTCACCTGGAAGGTGAGGCCCTGCTCGGCCATCGGCAGGAGGTTCGTCATGGTCGTCCTCGAGGAAGGTCCGCCGGAGGCGCTCCGACGGCGCGGTGTGGAATCAGGGTACTCGGGCTCAGCGCGCGAGCGCGGCGAGGATGGCCGCACCCGTCTCGCTCGTCGAACGGCGCTCGGCACCGCGCGAGGCGAGGTCGCTCGCGACGGCCGCGTGGATGCGCGCGGCGGCCTGCGGGTGCCCGTTGTGCTCGAGCAGCAGCGCCGCCGACAGGATCGCCGCCGTCGGGTCGGCCTTGCCCTGCCCCGCGATGTCGGGGGCCGAGCCGTGCACGGGCTCGAACATGCTCGGGAACGCGCGGTCGGGGTTGATGTTGCCCGAGGCCGCGAGCCCGATGCCGCCGCTGATGGCGCCGGCCAGGTCGGTGAGGATGTCGCCGAAGAGGTTGTCGGTCACGATGACGTCGAAGCGCGACGGGTCGGTGACGAGGAAGATCGTCGCGGCATCGACGTGCAGGTAGTCGACGGCGACGTCCGGGAACTCGGCCGCGACGCGGTCGACCGTGCGCTGCCAGAGCGAGCCGGCGTTCACGAGCACGTTCGTCTTGTGCACGAGCGTGAGCTTCCGGCGGCGCGCGGCCGCCTGCGCGAAGCCGAACCGCACGACGCGCTCGACGCCGAACGCGGTGTTCACGCTCGTCTCGTTCGCGATCTCCTGCGGCGTGCCCACGCGGATGCTCCCGCCGTTGCCCACGTAGGGGCCCTCGGTGCCCTCGCGCACGACGACGAAGTCGACCGGGCCCGGGCTCGCGAGCGGCGACACGACGCCCGGGAAGAGCGTCGTGGGGCGCAGGTTGACGTAGTGATCGAAGGCGAAGCGGAGCTTCAGCAGCAGACCGCGCTCGATGATGCCGCCCGCGAGCCGGGCATCCCGCGGATCGCCGCCGACGGCGCCGAACAGGATCGCGTCGTGGCGCGCGAGGGCCTCGAGCGTCGACTCGTCGAGGATCTCGCCGGTCGCGAGGAAGTGGTCGGCGCCGAGCGCGTAGGTCGTCGCCGTGATGGCGACGTCGTCGCCCGCCGCCGCGCGCAGCACAGCGAGCGCCTCGGCGATGACCTCGGGGCCGATGCCGTCGCCGGGGATGACGGCGAGATCGAGGGTCGAGGGCGTCGAGGTCATGAGGGCCTTTCGGTGCTCGCGGAGGCGGTTCGTCCCCCGTTCGGGGGACGATGCGGCTGATTCCCAGGTTGTGCCGTTCTGCCCCGGAATTCCGCGGGAGTCGGCCCCTCCAGGCTACCCCCCGCGGCGGGGCCTCGGCGGTCGATGGGCTTTCGCCGGGCATCCAGGCGGCGCTAAGTTCCCTCTCGGATACGAAAGGAGCTCCACCATGAGCATCGGCTTCGGAATCTTCATGTTCGCGCTCGGGGCGATCCTCGCCTTCGCCGTGAACGTCAGCCTCGACTGGATCGAGCTGTCGACCATCGGGTACATCCTCATGATCGCGGGGGCGGTCACGGCGATCATCGGCGTCGTGCTGATGAGCCGCCGCCGTTCGGTGTCGACGTCGCACACGACCGTCGATCCCGTCTCGGGCGACCGCGTCACCCGCCGCGACGAGGTCGTCTGACCGACGCCCCGCGCGACCAGCGCCACCACGGCGACGGCGCCGCTCCCCTCGCGGGGGCGGCGCCGTCGCCATGCGGGGCGGATGCCCGGGCTCAGCCCTCGACGATCGTGATCTCGCGCATGACGGTCGCATCGATCGCGGTGCGCACCCGCTCGAGCAGCTCCTCCGGCACGCGCGAATCGACGGTCAGCACACTCAGCGCGGGGCCGCCCGCCTCGTGGCGAGCGATCTGCATGCCGGCGATGTTGATCTGCGCCTCGCCGAACTCCTTGCCGTAGACCGCGACGATGCCCGGGCGGTCGGTGTAGAGCATGACGATGAGGTGCTGGGCCATCGGCACCTCGACGTCGTAGCCGTTGATCTCGACGATCTTCTCCGCCTGCTTCGCCCCGACGAGCGTGCCCGAGACCGACAGCTGCGTGCCATCGGCGAGCGCGCCGCGGATGGTCAGCAGGTTGCGGTACTCCTCACTCGTGGCGTCGGTGATGAGCCGCACGGCGACGCCGAGCTGGTCGGCCATCAGCGGCGCGTTGACGTAGCTGACCTGCTCGCTCGAGATGCGGCTGAAGATGCCCTTGAGCGCCGCGAGCTTCAGCACGTTGACGTCGTGAGCGACGATCTCGCCGCGCACCTCGACGTCGATGCTCGCGAAAGCGTGGTCGGCGAGGCTCGCGAAGACCTGGCCCAGCTTCTCCATGAGCGGGATGCCCGGCCGCACGGTCGGGTCGATGACGCCGCCCGCGACGTTGACGGCATCCGGCACGAGCTCGCCGTCGAGCGCGAGGCGCACCGACTTCGCCACCGAGACGCCCGCCTTCTCCTGCGCCTCATCGGTCGAGGCGCCGAGGTGCGGGGTGAGCTGGATCGTGGGGAGGTCGAGCAGGGGCGAGCCGACGGGCGGCTCGGAGACGAACACGTCGAGGCCGGCTCCCGCGATGCGGCCGGTGGCGAGCGCCTCGCGCAGGGCATCCTCGTCGATGATGCCGCCGCGGCTGGCGTTGACGATGCGCAGGCCGGGCTTCGCCTTCGCGAACTGCGCCGCGCCGATGAGGTTCGTCGTCTCGGGCGTCTTCGGGATGTGGATGGTGATGAAGTCGCTGCGCTCCATGAGCTCGTCGAGGCTCAGCAGGGTGACGCCGAGCTGCTGCGCGCGGGCCGGCGGCACGAACGGGTCGTAGCCGACGAGTTCGACGCCGAAGCCCGCGAGGCGCTGAGCGACGAGGGTGCCGATGCGGCCGAGGCCGACGATGCCGACGGTCTTCTCGTAGAGCTCGACGCCGGTGAAGGTCGAGCGCTTCCACTCGCCGCGCTTCATCGAGGCGTTCGCGTCGGGGATGTGCCGGGCGAGCGCGAGCAGGTGGCCGACCGCGAGCTCGGCGGCCGAGATGACGTTCGAGGTCGGAGCGTTGACGACCATGACGCCCGCGGTCGTCGCCGCCTTCACGTCGACGTTGTCGAGGCCGACGCCCGCGCGCGCGATGACCTTGAGGGAGCGGCCGGCGGCGATCGCCTCGGCGTCCATCTGCGTCGCCGATCGGATCAGCACGGCGTGCGCCTCGGCGAGCGCCGACAGCAGCGCCGAGCGGTCGGTGCCGTCGACCTGGCGGATCTCGAAGTCGGGCCCGAGGGCGTCGACCGTGGCGGGAGAGAGTTCTTCGGCGATGAGCACAACCGGCTTGGTCACGAGGACGTCCTAACGCAGGGGTGAACGCGAGAAAGAGCAGCAGTGGTGGTGGTGGTGGTGGTGGTGTGCGATCGCCACGCGCCGTCGGGGGCGATCGGTGCTCTCAGGGTATCGCAGGCAGAATGGCCGCCATGACGGCCGTCGAGCTCGCCCGCATCGTCACCGCCGTCGTCTTCATCGGCATCGGGGTCACCCACTTCGTGCCGCCCGTCGTGCGCGGCATGGCCGCGATGGTGCCGCACGTGTTCCGCGGCCGGCCCTTCAGCGCGCGCGGCTGGGTCTGGGTCACGGGCGTCGCCGAGATCGCCGGCGGCGTGGGGCTGCTCGTGCCGCCGACACGGGCCGCGGCCGGCATCGCCCTCGCGGTCTTCCTGGTCTGCGTGTTCCCCGCCAACGCGTACGCCGCGCGGCATCGCGAGCGGTTCGGGGTGTTCGCCGTGCCGTTCTGGCCGCGCCTGGCGATGCAGGTCGCGCTCATCGCGCTCGTGCTCTGGGTGGGGCTCGGCTAGGCCAGGCTCACCGCGGCGCCCGCTACGGCGATGAGGCTCAGTCGCGTCGTCGCCATGACGCAGAGTGCGACGATGAGCACGAGCGTGAAGCGCGTCACCGGCTGCCGCCACCCCAGCACCACCGCGGCCGCGAAGATCAGCGGCGGCGCGAGCACGCTCGCCCACAGCACGCCCCACGGCGTGCGGTCGGCGACGCCGAACGCCTCCAGCTGCTGCGGGAAGGCCAGCAGGTTCGAGATGCCGTCGAACAGGAACCACGCCGCGAGCAGCCCCATCACCACGACGACCGCGATGCGCGCCGCCCTCACGAGAGCACCCCGATGAGCACGGGCCACGGCACGAGCACGAGCGTGCCGAGCGCCAGCCAGCCCAGGCGCACCGCCGGGCGGCCGCCGCGCGTGAGCGCCATGACCGTGCCGAACCACAGCGCGCACGCGATGATCGCCAGGAACTCGCCGAATTGGTACAGCACCTCGATGAGCAGCGTCGCACCCGAGAGCTGCAGGGTGCCGACCGAGAGGATCCAGCCGACCGAGTACGCGAGGTAGACGCCCGCGAGCACACCCGTCGCCGCCGTCACCGCGGAGCGGCGCCGCGCCTCGCGGTCGGTCGCGGGCTGCGCCGCGATCGAGGGGGCGGATGCCGCGGTCGCGTCGGGCGCGTCGGGGCCGGCCGGGGCATCCCCCGCCGGCTGCCCCTGCGCGTCGTCGTCGAGGGCGACGGGCTGCTCGGGCTGCGCCTGCCCCGGATCGACCCAGCTCGGGTCGTCGGGGTCGCCCCAGTCGAGGGCCTCCTCGCGGCGGTCGGCGTTCATACCGCCACCCTACCGACCTGGGGAACGGCGCCCGCTGAGCGTCGGAGGGTGCCGCTAGCGTCGGGCAGGGGAAGGGGGCCCATGCCGTTCGAGACCGTCGACGGGCGACCGCTCACGGGCGTGCCGCTGCTGTACCGCATGGGCCGCGACTTCCAGGTGACCGAGCCGTTCGCGTATCGCGACCCGCGCGACGGCTCCGTCGTCACGGTGCCCGCGCACGACGTCTCGCGGCCGCCGACGGAGGGCAACTCGACCGACTTCGCCTCGGTGCCGCCCTTCCTGTGGGGGCTCATCGCCAACTACGGGCCGCAGACGCTGCCGGCGATCCTGCACGACGCGATGGTCGAGGATGCCCGGCGCGCGCCCGCCGCCGAGCGCCTGACCCGGCGGCGCGCGGCCGATGACCTGTTCCGAGTCGCGCTCGTCGACAACGGCATCCACCTGCTGCGCGCGCGGGTCATGTGGGCCGCGGTCGGGCTCGAGAGCCGGCTGCGGCATGGCGGGGCGCTCGGTCGCGTGCTCGTCGCCCAGGTCGCGGTCGGGGCGCTGTGGCTCGTCGCGGCGACGGCGCTCGCGATCGTCGGCGCCGCCGGGCTCGGGGCGTGGTGGCTCGTGACGCTCGCGGCGCCCGCGCTGATCGCGGGGCTGTGGGGCTCCTCGGCGGGGCTCGTGATCGCCGCGACGTATCTCGGCGCGCTGTATGGGCCGCTCGTGCTCGGCGCGTTCGTCGCCTCGCACGTCGAAGGGCTCATCGCGCTGCTCGTGTGGCTCGCGACCGGGCGACGCGGCCCGCGCCCGCAGGCCGAGCCGACCGTGCGCTGGAAGGACGAGTACGGGCCGGAGGCCGCGCGCGAGCGCATCGCGCCCCCGCGCTGAGCGGCCGTGTGGCGCGGCGCACCGCGACGTCGCCGGGCGGAGACGCGGAAGGCCGGCCGCCCCGAAGGGCGACCGGCCTGCATCGCTGCGAAGGACTAGCGCGCAGCGCTGCCGTCGACGTAGTCCGCGTCCTGCTGCTTCCACGCGAAGAGGGCGCGCAGCTTGCGGCCGGTCTCCTCGATGGGGTGCTGCTCGCCCTTGGCGCGCAGCTCCTTGAACTCGGGGGCGCCGGCGTCCTGGTCGGCGATGAAGCGCTTCGCAAAGGCGCCCGACTGGATGTCGGCGAGCACCGCCTTCATGTTCTCCTTCACCGAGGGGTCGATGACGCGGGGGCCGGAGACGTAGTCGCCGTACTCGGCGGTGTCCGAGACGCTCCAGCGCTGCTTGGCGATGCCGCCCTCCCACATGAGGTCGACGATGAGCTTGAGCTCGTGCAGCACCTCGAAGTAGGCGATCTCGGGCTGGTAGCCGGCCTCGGTGAGCACCTCGAAGCCGTACTGTACGAGCTGCGAGGTGCCGCCGCAGAGCACGGCCTGCTCGCCGAACAGGTCGGTCTCGGTCTCCTCCGTGAAGGTCGTCTTGATGACGCCCGCGCGCGTGCCGCCGATGGCCTTCGCGTACGAGAGCGCGAGATCCCACGCCTGGCCGGTGGTGTCGCGCTCGACGGCGACGATGTCGGGGATGCCGCGGCCGGCGACGAACTCGCGGCGCACCGTGTGGCCGGGGGCCTTGGGCGCGACGAGGATGACGTCGACGCCCTCGGGGGCGTCGATGTAGCCGAAGCGGATGTTGAAGCCGTGCGCGAAGGCGAGCGTCTTGCCCGGCTTGAGGGCGCCCTGGATGCTCTCGCTGTAGATGGCGCGCTGGTGCTGGTCGGGCGCGAGGATCATGATGACGTCGGCCCACTCGGCGGCCTCGGCGACGGTCATGACCGTGAAGCCCTCCTCGTGCGCCTTGGCGACCGACTTCGAGCCCTCCTTGAGTGCGATGACGACCTCGACGCCCGAATCGCGCAGGTTCTGCGCGTGGGCGTGGCCCTGCGAGCCGTAGCCGACGATCGCGACCTTCTTGCTCTGGATGAGCGCCAGGTCGGCGTCCTTGTCGTAGTAGATCTCGGTCACGAGCGGTGTCTCCTTGTGGTGTGTTCGGTGGGATGTCCGTGCGGCGTCCGGGGCGGACGTCACGAGTTCTTGAGCACGCGCTCCGAGATGCTCTTCGAGCCGCGCCCCATGGCGAGCAGGCCCGACTGGGCGATCTCCTTGATGCCGTAGGGCTCGAGCACGCGCAGCAGGGCCTCGACCTTGGCGGTGTCGCCGGTGACCTCGATGACGAGGGCGTCGGTGGCGACGTCGACCACGCGGGCGCGGAAGAGGTTCGTCGCCTCGAGGATCTGCGAGCGGGTGGTGTTGTCGACGCGCACCTTGATGAGCATGTGCTCGCGCTGCACCGACTGGCTGGGGTCGAGCTCGACGATCTTGAGCACGTTGACGAGCTTGTTGAGCTGCTTGGTGACCTGCTCCAGGGGCAGTCCCTCGACATCCACCACGACGGTGATGCGCGAGAGACCGGGCACCTCCGTCGTGCCGACGGCGAGCGAGATGATGTTGAACCCGCGGCGGGCGAAGAGCCCCGCGACGCGCGTGAGCAGACCGGGCTTGTCCTCGACGAGGAGCGAGAGCACGTGGTGCGACATGGGTTACTCCCTCTCCCACTCGGGCGCATGGTCGCGCGCGTACTGGACCTGCGAGTTGCCGACGCCCTGCGGCACCATCGGCCACACCATGGCGTCGCGGCTGACGACGAAATCGATGACGACGGGGCGGTCGTTGGTCTCCATGGCGAGCCTGATGGCCGGCTCGACCTCCTCCTGCTTCGTCACGCGGATGCCGAGGGCGCCGTAGGCGTCGGCGAGCTTGACGAAGTCGGGCACCATCGCGGTGTCGTGCCCCGTGTTGAGGTCGGTGAACGAGTGGCGACCGTCGTAGAAGAGGGTCTGCCACTGGCGCACCATGCCGAGCGAGGAGTTGTTGATGATCGCGACCTTGATCGGGATGTCGTTGATCGTGCAGGTCGCGAGCTCTTGATTGGTCATCTGGAAGCAGCCGTCGCCGTCGATCGCCCACACGAGGCGCTCGGGCTGGGCGACTTTGGCGCCCATCGCGGCGGGGATCGCGTAGCCCATGGTGCCGGCGCCGCCGGAGTTCAGCCACGCGCCGGGGCGCTCGTACTGGATGAACTGCGCGGCCCACATCTGGTGCTGCCCGACGCCGGCGGCGTACACCGCCTCGGGGCCGGAGAGCTCGCCGATCTTCTCGATGATCCACTGCGGCGATAGCAGGCCGTCCTCCGGCATGGTGTAGCCGAGCGGGTACTGCGCGCGCAGGCTCTCGAGCCGCTTCCACCAGTCGGAGAAGTCGGGCTTCGCCTGCTTCGCCACGTCGCGGTACGCGGGCAGCAGGTCGAGCAGCACCTCGCGGGCATCCCCCACGATCGGCACGTCGGCGGCGCGGATCTTGCCGATCTCGGCCGGGTCGATGTCGACGTGGATGACCTTCGCATGCGGCGCGAACTCGCTCACCTTGCCCGTGACCCGGTCGTCGAAGCGCGCGCCGAGGGCGATGAGCAGGTCGCTCTCCTGCAGGCCGAGCACGGCCGGAACGGTGCCGTGCATGCCGGGCATGCCGAGGTTCTGCGGGTGCGAGTCGGGGAAGGTGCCGCGCGCCATGAGCGTCGTGACGACCGGGGCGCCGGTCTCCTCCGCGAAGCGCAGCAGCTCGGCGTGGGCGCCGGCGCGCACGACGCCGCCGCCGACGTAGAGCACGGGGCGGCGCGACTCGGCGATGAGCTGGGCGGCGGCGCCTATCTGCTTGCCGTGCGCCTTCGTCACCGGGCGGTAGCCGGGCAGCTCCACCTTGGGCGGCCAGATGAAGGGGGCCGACTTCTGCTGCGCATCCTTCGTGACGTCGACGAGCACCGGGCCGGGTCGGCCGGTCGTGGCGATGTGCACCGCCGCGGCGAGCACGCCGGGGATGTCCTCGGGCTTGGTGACGAGGAAGGAGTGCTTCGTGATGGGCATCGTGATGCCCGTGATGTCGACCTCCTGGAACGCGTCGGTGCCCATCGAGGTCGAGAACACCTGGCCGGTGATCGCCAGCAGCGGCACCGAATCCATGTAGGCATCCGCGATGGCGGTGACGAGGTTCGTCGCGCCGGGGCCGGAGGTCGCGATGCAGACGCCGAGGCGGCCGCTCGCGGCGGCGTAGCCCTCGGCGGCGTGGCCGGCGCCCTGCTCGTGGCGCACGAGGATGTGGCGGATGGCGGTCGAGGCCATGAGCTCGTCGTAGAACGGCATGATGGCGCCGCCCGGCAGGCCGAAGACGTCGGTGACGCCGAGCTTCTCGAGGGCGGCGAGTATGGCGCCCGACCCGGTGAGCACGGGATGCTCGGCGCGGGCGGACGCGGACGGGCTCGGCACGGGAGTCGTTTCCGAAGGCATGAAGGATCCTGAGGTCGTGGGCGTGGAGAGGCGAGGCGCCGAGCTACCCGGTCACGGCTCCTTCGGAGGCGGAGCGCACGAGCTTCGAGTACTTGGCGAGAACGCCGCGGGTGTAGCGCGGAGGCAGGGGCGCCCAGTCGGTGCGGCGCGCCTCCAGCTCGTCTGCGTCGACCAGTAGGTCGAGGGAGCGAGCAGCGATATCGACCCGGATGAGATCACCATCGCGCACGAAGGCGATAGGACCAGCATCCACCGCCTCGGGAGCAACGTGGCCGATGCACAGGCCGGTTGTGCCGCCGGAGAATCGACCGTCGGTCAAGAGTAGTACATCTTTTCCGAGCCCTGCGCCCTTGATGGCGGCGGTGATCGCGAGCATCTCGCGCATGCCGGGGCCGCCCTTGGGCCCCTCGTAGCGGATGACGACGACGTCGCCGGCGGAGATCTCGCCGTTCGTCAGCGCGTCCATCGCGGCGCGCTCGCGCTCGAACACGCGCGCGGGGCCCTCGAAGACGGCGGCGTCGAAGCCGGCGGTCTTCACGACGGCGCCCTCGGGAGCCATCGACCCGTGGAGGATCGTGATGCCGCCGGTGGCGTGGATGGGGTCGTCGAGCTTGCGCAGCACCTCGCCGTCGAGCGGGTTGGGGTTCAGCTCGGCGAGGTTCTCGGCCATCGTCTTGCCCGTGACGGTCATGACGTCGCCGTGCAGCAGGCCCTCGTCGAGCAGCGCCTTGAGCAGCACGGGCAGGCCGCCCTGGCGGTCGACGTCGTTCATGACGTACTTGCCGAACGGCTTGAGGTCGCCGATGTGCGGCACGCGGTTGCCGATGCGGTTGAAGTCGTCGAGCGTGAACGGCACCTCGGCCTCGTTCGCGATCGCGAGGATGTGCAGCACGACGTTCGTCGATCCTCCGAGTGCCATCGCGACGGTGACGGCGTTCTCGAAGGCCTCCTTGGTGAGGATCTGCCGGGCCGTGATGCCCTTCTTGAGCAGGTTGACGACGGCCTCGCCGGAGCGGTGGGCGTACATGTCGCGGCGGCGGTCGTAGCTCGCGGGGCTCGCCGAGCCGGGCAGGCTGAGCCCGAGCGCCTCGGCGACCGAGGCCATCGTGTTGGCGGTGTACATGCCGCCGCAGGCACCCTCGCCGGGGGCGAAGGCGCACTCGATGCGGTGGGCGTCCTCCAGGCTCATCTTGCCGGCCTTGACGGCGCCGACGGCCTCGAACGAGTCGATGATCGTGATGGGCTTCTCGGCGCCGTCGCTGAGCTTGACCCAGCCGGGCGCGATCGAGCCGGCGTAGAGGAAGACGCTCGAGAGGTCGAGGCGCGCGGCGGCCATGAGCATGCCGGGGATCGACTTGTCGCAGCCGGCCAGCAGCACGCTGCCGTCGAGGCGCTCGGCCTGCATGACGGTCTCGACGCTGTCGGCGATGACCTCGCGGCTGACGAGCGAGAAGTGCATGCCCTCGTGGCCCATCGAGATGCCGTCGCTCACGCTCACGGTGCCGAACTGCAGCGGGTAGCCGCCGCCGGCGTGCACGCCCTCCTTCGCCGCCTGCGCGAGGCGCGAGAGCGAGAGGTTGCACGGGGTGATCTCGTTCCACGAGCTCGCGATGCCGACCTGGGGCTTCTCCCAGTCGTCGTCGCCCATGCCGACCGCGCGCAGCATGCCACGGGAGGTGGTCGCCTCGATGCCATCGGTGACGACGCGGGAGCGGGGCTTGTGGTCGATCTCCGTCATGGCACGAGTTTAGGGCGTGCCGCGAGGCGGCTCCGACGCGCCGGGGAGGTCGGAGCGGCCCGCATCGGCGACGTCGTCGGCGAGCTCGTCGGCGACGAGCGTCGCGGCGTCGAAGTCACCCGTGCGGTACCCCGCGCGCCCCACCATGTGCGCCGAGATGGGCGCCGTGAGCATCTGCAGCACGACGACCGGGATGAGCAGCAGCAGCGAGGTCCAGCTGCGCAGGCTCAGCGCGAGCGCGAGCACGACGAGCACGAGGCCGAGGATCTGCGGCTTCGTCGCCGCGTGCAGCCTGCTCAGGGCATCCGGGAAGCGCAGCAGGCCGATCGCGGCGGCGAGCGAGAGGAGGGCGCCGCCGATGAGGAGGACGCCGGCGACGATGTCGAGGATGCCCGCCACGGGCGCTGCGTCGATCACGAGTCGAGCTCCTTCCCCGCGGAGTCGGGCATCGCCGAGGCCGCGCTGCGGCTCGAGAACCCCGCGCCGTCGGGCGTCGAAGTTGCCCCCGTCGCGCTCGTCGCCTCGGGGCGCGTGACGAAGCGGGCGACCGAGACGGTGCCGAGGATCGCGGTCGCGGCGAGCACGACCATGAGCGGGATCGTGCGGGTGTGGCCGTTCGCGACCATCTCGGTGCCGACGACGAGGATGAGCGTGGTCAGCAGCACGTCGGAGCCGATGACGCGGTCGACGATGCTCGGCCCGCGGATCACGCGCCACAGCGCCAGGAGGGCGGCGACGGCGAGGATCGCCCCCGCGATCGTGATGAGCACGGTCATCGCACGGCCTCCCACTCCTCGCGCGAGCCGATCGCGCGCAGCAGGCGGCGCTCGTAGTCGAGCACGTGGGCGCGCGTGCGCTCGACGCGCTCGGCGGAGTCGACGCCGAGGGCGTGCACGTAGAGCACCGAGTTCGGGCGGTCGACCTCGAGCACGACCGAGCCGGGCACGAGCGAGACGGCGAGCGCCGTGCCGGTGAGCACGAAGTCGCTGCGCGTCGTGAGGTCGACGCGGATGACCGCGCTGCGGGGCACGCCGCGCGGGCGCACCGCGAGCCAGGCGACCTCGAAGGAGGCGACGACGAGGTCGCCGAGGAAGCGGGCGAGGAAGACGAGCATCCACCAGGCGTTGAAGCGGCCGGAGAGCACGACGGGCGGCAGGTACAGCGCCTGCGTGACGACGAGCGCGACCACGAGGCCCGTGAGCACCGTGAGGGGGGTGACCGAGCCCCACAGCATCATCCAGAGCAGCACGAGCGCGAGCAGGAGCGGGGCCTTCTGCTTGAGCGGCACGCGCGCGCGCTCGGCGGCTCGGGCATCCGCCTCGGTCATGTCGGCCGCGCCGCGCGCGGCGACGGGATCGGTCATTCGAGCTCACCCCCCTCGGCCGAGCTCGGGAACACCGTCTGGATGTACACGCTCGGGCCGTCGAGGTTCTGGCCGGCGCGGTCGGCGATCGCGTAGACCGGCCCCGCGAAGACGGTGAGCGCGACGCTCACCGCGACCATGCCGGCGGTCGACGCCGTCATGAGCCGCGGCGTCGACCGGGTGCCGGAGACGGTCGAGGTCGAGAGCGGCGCCTCCTCGACCGAGCGCAGCAGTCGCGACTGGTCGCCCTCGACGGCGTCGGCCGAGCGCCAGAACGCCAGGTTCCAGACCCGGATGAGGGCGTAGAGCGTGAGGAGGGAGACGAGAGCGCCACCGGCGATGAGGGCGTAGGCGAGGGCATCCCCCTGCTCGGCGGTCGCCTGGAAGAGGCCGAGCTTGCCGAGGAAGCCGGAGAACGGCGGGATGCCGCCGAGATTGAGGGCGGGGATCAGGAACAGCGCCGCGACCACCGGGGCGCTCGCGGCGAGGCCGCCGATGCGCGAGATCGAGGTGCTGCCCGCCTCGCGCTCGATCAGGCCCGCGGCGAGGAAGAGCGTCGTCTGCACGACGATGTGATGCACGATGTAGTAGATCGCCGCGGCCGTGCCCTCGACCGTGCCGAGCGCGACGCCGAGAATCATGTAGCCGATGTGGCTCACGAGCGTGAACGACAGGATGCGCTTGATGTCGGCCTGCGCCACCGCGCCGAGCGCGCCGACGATCATCGTCAGCAGCGCGAGCACCATGAGCGCCGGATTGAGCTCGGGCCCGGGGAAGATGACGGTCTCGACGCGGATGATCGCGTAGACGCCGATCTTCGTCAGCAGGCCCGCGAACGCCGCCGTGACCGGCGCCGGCGCCGTCGGGTACGAGTCGGGCAGCCAGAACGACAGCGGGAAGACGGCGGCCTTGATGCCGAAGGCGACGAGCAGCATGACGTGCAGCAGGATCTGCACGTCGACCGGCAGCTCGTCGATGCGCTGCGCGATCTGCGCGATCGTGACGGTGCCGAGCGCGCCGTAGATCATCGCGATCGAGGCGAGGAACAGCAGCGACGACACCAGGCTCACCACGACGTACGTGACGCCGGCGCGGATGCGCGACTCCGTACCGCCGAGCGTGATGAGCACGTAGCTCGACACGAGCAGGATCTCGAACCCGACGT